>Ga0255336_100014_pt1 | contig 505837 bp, 472 predicted proteins | sample MeOH1_35cm_T3_17_FD_189102 | JGI IMG/M metagenome (GOLD analysis project Ga0255336, IMG submission 189102) | Sandy soil microbial communities from University of British Columbia, Vancouver, Canada - MeOH1_35cm_T3_179 | ecosystem: Engineered > Artificial ecosystem > Sand microcosm > Unclassified...
AAAATACGTGGTTTCCACAGTGCTCCAAGCGGCCTGGACTTGCTCACGACATCCGGTCGCGGCGCTCACAATCTGCGCAGGATAACTCCTGTACCGGCTACAGGATCAAGCGGGAGCTTCAAATGGCTTCCGTCCCGCGCGCCTCAGCTCGCCTGACAATCGGCTATGCGATAGGCTGTGCGATAGCGGCAATTGCCGACCCCTGCGAGCAGGCCCCCGATGCCATACGGGCCAAGTAGCACCGGGCACGCCGCTTCGGTCCCAGCGTCGCGCTAAACGGTACGCTTGATATGTAACGGTCGTAACAATATGATGTAGCCATGGCTACTCCATCGTGGCTACTCTTGACCTACAAGGTCCCGCCCGATCCCGCGGCCAAGCGGATCGCGCTGTGGCGGCGCCTGAAGGGCATGGGCGCCGTCTATCTGCAGAACGGCGTCTGTCTTCTGCCCAAGACCGATGACCATGTCCGCCGGCTGAAGATGCTGGAAAACGATGCTTCCGAGATGGGAGGCGAATCCGTGATCCTGGAGACGGTCGCGCTCGACCGAGTCCAAGAGGACAAGGTCGTCGCCCGCTTTAAGGCAGATCGGGATGAAGCCTATCGCGAGTTCATCGACAAGTGCGCCGATTTCGAGGCCGAGATCGCCAAGGAGCGGGCGGCAAACCACTACACCTATGCCGAACTCGAGGAGAATGATGTCGACCTGAAGAAGCTCCAGGGCTGGTTCGACAAGATCCGCAAGCTCGACTTCTATGGTGCGACGCTTGCAGCCGAAGCTGAGGATCGGCTGCACGCCTGCGAGGCGCTGCTCGACGCTTATGCTCGGCAGGTCTTCGACGCACACGATGAGAATCGGTGAGGGGCGATGGGCGAGATCAAAGGCCGAGCGATGACGGAGATTGCTCCGAAGCGCGCAACTCCCTGGCGGGAGATCCCTTCAGGGATCTGGGCTCTTGGATTCGTGTCGTTGCTGATGGATGTCTCGTCGGAGATGATCCACGCCCTCCTGCCGGTCTATCTCGTGACCGCACTTGGCACGTCGATGCTCACTGTCGGTGTCATCGAAGGCATCGCGGAGGCGACCGCCTCAATCACCAAAGTCTTTTCCGGCGCATTGAGCGACAGGCTGGGCAAGCGCAAATTCCTAGCAGCACTCGGTTACGGGATGGCTGCATTCACAAAGCCCATCTTTCCGTTAGCGACCACAGTTGGATGGCTCATCGCCGCCCGCTTCATCGACCGAGTCGGCAAGGGCATCCGTGGCGCGCCGCGCGATGCACTTGTCGCCGACATCAGCCCCGTCCACCTGCGCGGTGCGAGCTTTGGTCTGCGCCAGTCACTCGACACGGTCGGTGCCTTTCTCGGCCCGTTACTCGCCATCATTCTTATGTGGCTGACTACCGACAAGTTCACGGTGGTCTTTTGGATTGCGGTCGTCCCGGCGTTCCTGTCGTTCGCTCTGATCCTCGTCGCGGTACGCGAGCCCGAGCGCCTGCCGGGCCTGCGTCAGGTTCGCATGCCCTTGAGCGCCAGCGAACTCAGGAACCTCGGCACCACTTACTGGTGGGTCGTGGCGGTCGCTGCGGTATTCACGCTCGCCCGGTTCAGCGAGGCGTTCCTGGTTCTGCGTGCCCAGTCCATTGGCGTGCCGTTGATGCTGGTCCCGATCGTCCTCGTTATTATGAATATCGCCTACGCCGTTTCCGCCTATCCCGTGGGTGCCCTCTCCGACCACATCGATCGGATCACCGTTCTGATCCTCGGCCTCCTGCTGCTCCTTGCAGCCGATCTCATGCTCGGCTTCTCCACGGGCATCGTGGGCGTGGGGTTTGGCATCATACTCTGGGGATTGCACATGGGCTTCACCCAGGGGCTGCTTGCGACCCTCGTCACCGACGCGGTGCCGGCTGAACTTAGAGGCACCGCCTTTGGCATGTTCAACCTGGTGACCGGCGTCGCATTGCTCGCCGCCAGCGTCATTGCAGGCCTGCTTTGGGATGTTGCTGGGCCACGCGGAACATTCCTGGCGGGGGCCGCCTTCACCGCCGTGACCTTGGCAGGCTTGCTACCGCTCCGGGCGCGGCTGACGAGCAAGAAGTGAAAAGTGACGCATCACGCAGCCTTCCGCACCGCAGCCCGGTATACGCCGTAGCTAACCTTCTCAAGCAGGCCCTCGTCACACATCCGGGTGAGATAGCAGCGCGGAATCCCAATTTCCGTCAGGTCGCGCGTTCGGACGGTTCCGCGTTCGAGAGCGAGTGCAACCGCTCGATCCCTCAGCGAGGGCTTGGGACCTCCGGCCAGGCGTATTGCCTCGGCGCGGTCCCGGTCACGCTTGCGGATTTTAGGGGATTCTGGCGTAGCGTTGGGTCGGGGGATTGAGTATTCGTAGTTCGCATCTTCGCCGACCCCGGCGAGCCAGTTTTGCGAAGGCCTCGGCAAATTTGCCGAGGCCTTTTGCTTTCTGCGGTCTGCACCTCGGGCAAAGACAGTGATTTGTCGACCTGCCTTGGTTCTGCGGCACGACAGTTGCATCATCAGCAATGACATTAAGGAGCTGCCCCATGACCCGGCAAAAAACGCCGATCCTTGGCCCGTTGCTGATTCTTGCCGCTTCCCTCGGTCTTTGCGCCTGCATGCCTGCGTCGCGGGTGGCGGAGCCGGCTTTAACCATGAAGGTGGGAAGCGCCGTTGAACCTGCGGCCCAATGCATTTCGACCGGGCTTGCCACCGAATTGCGCGATCCGCATCCGCGGGTCGACTATTATCGCAATCAGGCTGAGATCACGATCAATGCCCCGCGCGGCGGGGTCCTCGCCTTCCTGACCGTGGAACCCGATGTCTATAAGGGCTCGGTGGTGAAATTCTATAATGGCGAGCTTTACTGGCCAAATCACGAGGTCAGCGGCATGTATCCCGATACCATGCGCGATAACTGGCACCGCATCGAACGCGCGGTGCAGAGTTGCGATAAGACGGCATAACGAGCTTCAGGGTTTGCCGATATTGACGGGCAAAGGTGCCAGCCGACGCAGACGCAGCGACACGCCGGTTAGTATCAGCATGACCACGGCAAGCAGGCCCACCACGCCGTTCCAGCCGTCGAAACCCCACATCAGGCCGGAGGTCGAGCCAAGGCCGCTGGAACCGAGATAGTAGCAGCAAAGATAGATCGCCGAGGCCAGCGCGCGGGCGCGCAGGGCGCGGCGGCCGATCCAACTGCTCGCGACTGAATGCCCGCCGAAAAAGCCGAAGGTCAGGCAGGCGACGCCCAGCACGATGACGATGAGCGACGGTGCAAGCGTCAGCAGCAGGCCCACGGCCATGACCGCAACCATCATCCACAGCACGTTTCGACGACCGATCCGATCCGCCAGTTTGCCACCCCAGGCCGAACCCACCATGCCGACAAGATATAAGGTGAAGACTAGGCCGATCTGGCTGGGGCTGAGGTCGAAGGGTGATTCGGCAAGCCGGTAGCCGAGATAGTTATAAACGCTGACGAAACAGCCCATCAGCAGGAAGCCGGTCAGAAACAGCCAGGGTAGACCGGCATCGCTGAAATGGGCTTTTGCGTCGGCCCAGAGTTCTCGCAGGCTGAGCTCGATCGGCCGGAAATGCCGCGATGGCGGCAGGCTGCGGCTGAATTCGACCGCGGCGATCAGGCCGAGCACGCCGAGGGTGGTGACCGCCACGCGCCAAGAGGTCCATTCAGTTAGCACCGCCAGCAGCAGCCGCCCGCTCAGGCCGCCCAGGCCGTTGCCGGCAATATAGAGGCCCATCGACCGGCCGAGCGATTGCGGATCGATCTCCTCGCTGAGATAGGCCATGGCGACGGCTGGCAGGCCGGCCAGTGCGAAACCCATCAATCCGCGTAGGATCACCAATTGCTGGAAGCTGCCGGCAATCGCTGCCGCCAGCGTCAGCAAGGCGGCCAGCGCAAGGGCAGTATTCATGACGACCTTGCGGCCGAAGCGATCAGCCAGCAGGCTGGCGGGAATAAGGCCGACTGCCATGGCGCCTGTGGCCGCCGAAACCACGCCGCTGGCGGCGGCCGGCACCAGTTTGAACTCGACCGAAAACATCGGCATCAGCGGTTGCATGCCGTAGAGCAGCGCAAAGGTGGCAAAGCCGCCCACAAACATGGCGCGGGCCGTCCGCCGAAAGGCCGGCGTTCCCGCCTGCAACCGGGTCTCCGGCTCATCGGTCTGAGTGCTGTAGCCCGCCGCGGTTGCCGGGGTGACGGAGGTATCAAAGGCCATAACGGTATCGCTTCAGGGGTGGGGCAGTAAGGGATGCAATTCTATGTCCTTAACCAATGTGGTTGTCACTTCTTAGGTCGTCCAATATATTATTTAAAGGTCTGTAATAGTTTTTAAATATATATAATGGAACTGCGCCATCTCCGCTATTTCGTTGCCGTCGCCGAGGAGCTGCACTTTACCCGTGCCGCCCGGCGCCTGCATATGGAACAGCCGCCCCTCTCGCAGCAGATCCGGGCGCTGGAAGAGGAACTCGGCGTTGCCCTCCTGCTGCGCAGCAAGCGACATGTCGCTTTGACCGGGGCCGGCCAGCGTTTCCTGACGGACGCCAGGCGCATCCTGCGCGAGGCGCAGCAGGCAGCCGAGGACGCCAGACGCGCGGCGCGCGGCGAACTGGGCGAATTGCGCATCGGTTTTTCCTCTTCCCTGCCCTTTACCAGCCTGTTGCCGGAGGTGCTCCGCCGATACCGTCACGCTCATCCAGATGTCACGCTGACCCTGCGCGAAATGTTCACCATCGATCAGCTGGAGGCGTTGCAACGCGACCAGATCGATATCGGGCTGGTGCGTTTCCGCGGCTCCGAGCCGTCTTCCGATCTGGACCTGCGGCAGATCACGCGGGATCCGCTGCGGCTGGTCGTCAATGCCGGCGACCCGCTGGCGAAACGCGCGAGCGTGGCCCTCGCGGAGCTGAAGGATTACGGTTTCATCGTCTATCCGCCGGGAACGGGTACGAGCTTGACGATGCTGGTGCGACAACTCTGTCTTGCTGCGGGCTTCGAACCGGTTGTCGCCCAGGAGGCGCGGGAGCCGATGGCGCAGATCGGCTTCGTCGCGGCGGGACTGGGCATTGCAATCCTGCCGGCACCGTTCGAATGCGTGCACCTGGACGACGTGCGCTATGTTGCGCTCAGCGACGACGGGGCGCATCTCTCGCTCGGTGTCGCCGTGCGCCGCGCCCATCAATCGCCCCTGATCGATGGTTTCCTCGATCAGCTCAAAGCGGAGTAGCCGCTTTTGCCCGATGGGAAGCGCGGCCGGCGCCTCCATCCCTGGTCTTCACTGCGACAGATGCTTTGGCGCCAAGCCGCAGATATGTCACACTGCAGGCGAAGCGGAGGATCTTTTCGGGAAGCGGTAGATGACGCAGATGCCCCCCAAGATCGGCGAGCTCTACGCCTATTGGCTCGGCTTGGCGCAGGCCGGTATCCCCGACCGCGCCGCTTTCGATCCTGGCGCCGTCAGTGATCTGCTGCCCAATATGATGATCGTCGAACTCGAGGACGAGCCGTTTCGCATTCGATTTCGCTTGTCCGGCAGCAAGGTCGACGAGGTGACGGGCTTCAGCATTACCGGGCGCTATCTCGACGAGCTCGCCGTCGATCAGGGAGCGGCGCAGTTCGAACAGCTGCACGCGCTCTATGCGGCCTGCCAGCGCCAGGGACGTCATTATATCGGCGCGTTGGATTGGCCGAACCGACAGGGCGAGACGACGCGCGTCAGTCTCGGCATCTTTCCGCTGAAAGTCGATGGCGTTATTCGCCAGTTGGTCGTGATCGAGGATTACGACGACATCACCCGGGATAATGCGCCGCTGCAATGGTATGCGGCGGATATCGTCTGACTGAGGTAGCCCGAGGACAGAAACCGGCCGCAGCGCCAGCCGCCTGCGGAAGACCTGGGCTATCGGTTTGATTTCATTGGTGAGCCGGGCGGGGTTCGAACCCGCGACCTACTGATTAAAAGTCAGTTGCTCTACCACTGAGCTACCGGCCCCACGCGACGGATGGATTGCCTACACCTGCCACAGAATCCCGTCGGCGCATTTCCGGCGGGCGCCTTGACTTCCCAAAATTGACGGCAAAAAGCAAGCCTAAACTGTCCCTTCCATGCCCCGGGCTTCGACGGGGAGTGTCCGGCCGCTTTACACTTCGCAGTGCCCTGCCCCTTCGCCAGTAGCATCGGCCAATCGACGCTTTTTGCCTTCCTTCACGCAAGCGTGACGCGCGCTCCGGCGGATTAGCGCTACTTCTGGACGCGCTAGGCGTTCATGGTAAGGCCCGCCGCAGCCCACTTTGGAACCGCATTTGGGGATGATCGTTTCACATGTCGATGACACAGCACAGCATATGCCGCGAGAATTCTTCGCCGCTTCCAAGCAAATCCGTCCAAGGCGAATCGATGCCGAGCAAATCGATGCCGGGCAAATCGAGACAAGTCACGGATAAAAGCTTAATTTTGCGCATAGCCTTGCCCATCGCGCTGCTGCAAATCGCCGCCATGGCGATATGGCAGCCGGCGGCGCGGGCCGAAAACGGTCGCTTCAGCATTCTGGAGGAAAACGATTCAATCTTCTTCGACAGCGATCGCTATTACACTCAGGGCCTGCAACTGGGCTATCTCGGCCCCAGCGTCGCTTCGACCAGTCCCTGGGCCACGCCTTTTGATTTTCTCTCGAGCGATCTCGGCTTCTGGCCGGATGGGTCCTCGGTCGACCGGCGATACGAAATCTCGATCGGCCAGCAGATATTCACGCCCTCGGAAATCCATCGCTCGCATCCCGACCCGTCCGACCGCCCCTATGCCGGTTGGCTCTATGGCGGTATCGGCCTGTTGCAGGATACCGATCATCGCCAGCTCGATCATCTGGAGCTGCAGATGGGCATTGTCGGCCCCTCATCGTATGCGCGACAGGCCCAGAATGACTGGCACCAATTCATCGGCGTGCAAAAGGCCGCCGGCTGGGACTCGCAGATTCATGACGAGCCGGGCATCATGCTCTCCTACGAACGCAGATGGCGCTTCCTGCAGAATCTCGGCGGCGGCCTGGCGGTAGATGCCATTCCGGAACTTGGCGCGACGGCTGGCAATGTGATGACCTATGCCGAAGCCGGAACGCTTTTGCGTTTCGGACGCAATCTGACGGCGGATTACGGTCCGCAGCACATGCGCCCCTCGCCCTCCGGCACGAGCTATTTCAATGAAAAAGCCCTGGATGGCCCATTCGGATTCTATTTCTATATCGGCGCACAAGGGCGGGCTGTCGCACGCAATATCTTCCTCGATGGCAATACCTTCGAAGACAGCAGCAACGTCGATAAAAAGATCTTCGTGGGCGATCTGGTCGGCGGCCTGTCATTGTTCTGGAGTGACAATGTCAAGCTCGACACCAGCGTCATCTACCGGACGAAGGAATATGACCACGAGGGCCGGGACGAAAAATATGCCGGGATAAATTTGTCATTCGGCCTGTAGATGACCGAATGATGGGGGGGCGTAGATGGCCCGCTAAACGACGGTTTGCCAACTATAGCCTGTCCGTGGCTTCAACAGTATCATGACGCGGATGAGATATGGGTTCGCGTATGAAGTAAGGGGGGAATGATGAAGGGCTTGATGATTCTTGGTATCGTTTTGATCTTGGGCGGTGTGGCGGGCCTCGTGCTTGGCCATATCTCTTATACGACAGAAGAGAAAGTCGTCGATCTGGGACCGATCACGGCGACGGCGGATCGCGAACACACGATCAAGATCCCTGATATAGCGGCCGTCGCGGCCCTCGTGGCGGGCGCATTCCTGGTCTTTGTGGGGCGACGGCGTTGAGATGACTTCCGACCCGACATGGCGCGAATGCGGATCTACGGACCGTCGTTGCCGATCGGGTCGGACTCTCTATGTCCTCTTGCGCCTCGGCCTTGCCGTGTCGCTCTTATGGTGCGCGGGCTGCGTCGCGGAGGCGCCGATACCACCGGCCCGGCGTGATTCAATCGAGATCGATCAGTTCTATCTGCGAACAGTCCAGCTGCTGAAGCAGCCGAATGGCTTGGATGAGGATGAAGTTCGGCGGCTGACCAGACAAGTCGACGCATTGCCGTCAACCAGGGAAACGCGCGACCCCTGTCTGGCTCAGAAGCGCCGGCAGTTGCTGCCGATCCTCATTTCTTTGGCGGTCATCGACGGGATTTCCGATGCCGACGAGCAACAGGCGCTGCGCGCCGAAGCCTTGCATCGTTTGGTCAATCTTGCTTCGCCGCAAGAACCTGTGATGGATGGCGATCTTTGTTTCGGGCGGGGATTCCCGCCAGTCATGTTGGGCCAGCCCTGAAGACTTACCCCGCAGACCTTAGCCTGAAGGCTCAACCGATTGCCTCCGGCCCCAATTATCTCACGCCTGCATTATCTCAGGCCCGAACGTCCACCCGCTTGGCATCCTGTTCGTCCGCAGCCTTGGTGGCGGCTTTGCGGTCATCGGCGATCTGGTTGCTGCGTTCCTGGACAACCTTCTTGTCGTCCTGCTTCACAGTCTGCTGCTGATCGGCGGTATCTTTGACCTTTTGTTCTTGAACGCGCTTCGCTGCTTCGGTCCGCTGATGGATGGCGGCAGTCGGCGGCGTGCTCGGGATGGTATCGACAGCCATGTCAGTCTCCGTAGATGCAAAATGGCTCCAGGTGAGCCCCCGCTACCTGATATGGGAGTCTACAATACCATTTCCAGGCAGCGATATTGTCGCACCGCTCAATTAACACGGTATTACGACAATGCGATCCTCGCCGGCACTGCACCGGCGAGGATCGCATCAAAACAGCATCAAATACGAATTATTAACCATAGCTCCGAAGCCATCGGGCTAGATTATGAGCCCCTGGCCGGAAAGCGTGCTTTCGGTTTTGCGGTGCCCGCTTATGCCTGAATGTTGAGGCGGCTGCTGCTGGCCTGGCTAACCGAAGCGCCGGCCACTTCGGCCGCCTCACCGCCGCTTTGTTTTTCCTGGCGCTCAGTCGCTGCCGATTCAGCCTGCTCTTCGGCGCTCTTCGATGCTGCGCTGAGCTGCGTGGCCGCTTTGTTGATGAAACTGGTGGGTGAAATGGAACTGGTCGACACTGCGGCTCTCCTCAAAATGTGGGAGTACAGAATGAACCTTCGTGCTGACTGGAGCCTGTCGCTGAGATCACTGCCCCCTGCAGTCATCCATGCCGAACGACAGCCCGTGCGGCATGGATTCCTTCAACAGCCGCTAAGCATCGTCGGCAAAGCGCACTTTTAGCCGGGTGGCGATGCGCGGTGAGACGAACTGGTCGATCGCACCGCCCAGCTTGCCGATCTCCTTGACGAAACGCGAAGAAATGAACTGGCTGCCTTCTGCCGCCATCAGGAAGACGGTTTCGATCCGCGGATTGAGCCTGGCGTTCATCCCCGCCATCTGGAATTCATATTCGAAATCAGAAACCGCGCGCAGCCCGCGCACGATGATGCGGGCACCCTGCTGCTCGGCGAAATGCATCAGCAGATTGTCGAAACTGACGGCTTTCACGCGGTCCGCCGGCAACCCGTTGCGCCGATCGGCGATCTCCTCACGCACCATCTCGAGCCGTTCGTCGACGTTGAACAGCGGCCCTTTGCCGGCACTTACCGAGACGGCGATGACCAGCTGGTCGACCAGTGTCACGGCGCGACGGATAATATCCATATGGCCATTGGTGATCGGATCGAAAGTACCGGGGTAAACGCCGATCCGCGGCCCCTTATCAGCCATTGTCTTCCCCATTATTTGCGTTATCGGTGGTTCCGGCCTCGGCTTCGCCGCTCTCCGACGGCACCGCCGCGACGGCGGCTTCCGCCTCGCTATCGGCTTGCTCGGCGGCGTCAGCCTGGTCTTCCGTTTCGTCTTCACCCAGATCGCTGAGATGCGCGACGGCGACCACATGCTCATCTTCGGCGACGCGGAAGATCATGACACCCTGGGTCTGGCGCCGGGCAATGCGGATGTCATGGACCGGGCAGCGGATCAGCTGGCCGCCATCGGTGACCAGCATGATCTGGTCGGCATCCGCCACCGGGAAAGAGGCCGCGACCTTGCCGTTGCGGGCCGAGACATCGATATTGGCGACGCCCTGCCCGCCGCGTCCGGTGACGCGATACTCATAGGCGGAAGTCCGTTTGCCGTAGCCGTTGCGGGTGACGGTGAGGATGAACTCTTCCGCCGATTCGAGCGCGACGAGGCGCTCCGGCGACAGGGCGATTTCGGTACCTGCCCCCTCGCCCGCCGCTTCATCGAGAACGCCCTCTTCTTCCTCGACGCTGCCCTCGTCGGCGGCGCTGCGGCGCTTGGCGACGGCATAGCGCAGATAGGCGTCACGCTCCTCGATCTCGACATCGATATGATGCAGGACCGACATGGAGACGAGCGTATCGCCATCTTCCAGGCGGATGCCGCGCACACCCATGGAATCGCGGCCGGCGAAGACGCGGACATCGGTCACCGGGAAACGGATCGCCTTGCCGCTTTCCGCCGCCAGCAGGATGTCATTGGCCTCGGTGCAGACGGCGACGCCGATCAGGCGGTCGCCGGCTTCCAGCTTCATGGCGATCTTGCCGTTGGCCTTTACATCGGTGAAATCGCTGAGCTCGTTGCGGCGGACATAGCCGCTCAAAGTCGCGAACATCACGTGGCTCTGCGACCAGCTTGCCTCGTCTTCCGGCAAGGGCATGACGGTCGAGATCTGTTCGCCCTCTTCCAGCGGCAGCAGGTTGATCAGCGCCTTGCCGCGCGCCTGGGGATTGCCGAGCGGCAGGCGATAGACCTTCATCTTGTAGACCATGCCGCGGGTCGAGAAGAACAGCATCGGCGTATGGGTGTCGGCGACGAAGACCTGGCCGACGAAATCCTCGTCCTTGGTCGACATGCCGGAGCGGCCCTTGCCGCCGCGGCGCTGCGCCCGGTAGGTGGAAAGCGGCACGCGCTTGATATAGCCGCCATGGGTGACGGTGACGACCATGTCCTCGCGCTGGATCAGGTCCTCGATGTCATGTTCGAATTCGTTGTCTTCGATGGTGGTGCGGCGCGGCGTACCGAACTGTTCCTTCATAGCGACGATTTCGTCGCGCAGGATGCGGAAGCGCTTGTCGCGGTCTTCCAGTGTTTCCAGATAGTCGACGATCTTGGCGGCCAGCTCTTTCAGCTCGTCGGCGATCTTGTCGCGTTCGAGGCCGGTCAGGCGTTGCAGGCGCAGCTCCAGAATGGCGCGGGCCTGGGCCTCCGACAGGCGATAGGTCGCCTGCTCGGTGATCATGTGGTTGGGATCGTCGATCAGCTTGATCAGCGGCGCCACGTCCTCGGCCGGCCAGTCGCGTGCCATCAATTGCTCGCGGGCGACTACCGGATCCGGCGCGTTGCGGATCAGGGCGATGACTTCATCGATATTGGCGACGGCGATGGCGAGACCGACCAGGACATGGGCGCGCTCGCGGGTCTGGTTGAGTTCGAAGACCGTGCGCCGGGTAATCACCTCTTCGCGGAACTCGATGAAGGCGGCGATGATGTCCTTCAGATTGAGGAGCTGCGGCCGGCCGCCGTTAAGCGCCAGCATGTTGACGCCGAAACTGGTCTGCAGCGGCGTGAAACGGAAGAGCTGGTTGAGCACCACGTCGGCCATGGCGTCACGTTTCAGCTCGACGACGACGCGCACACCTTCGCGGTCGGATTCATCGCGCAGATCGGCAATACCTTCGATGATCTTCTCGCGCACGACTTCCGCCATGCGTTCGATCATGCGGGCCTTGTTGACCTGGTAGGGAATCTCGGTGATGACGATGGCATCGCGATCCTTGCGGATCTCTTCCACATGGGTGCGGCCGCGCATGACCACCGAGCCGCGGCCGGTATGGAAGGCCTCGCGAATGCCGTTGCGTCCCAGGATCAGGCCACCTGTAGGAAAATCCGGCCCGGGAATGATCTGCATCAGCTGATCGATGGTGATCGAGGGATTGTCGATATAGGCGCAGCAGGCGTCGATCACTTCCGACAGATTATGGGTCGGAATATTGGTCGCCATGCCGACGGCGATGCCGCCGGCGCCATTGACCAGCAGGTTGGGGAAGCGCGCCGGCAGGACGGTCGGCTCCATCCGGCTTTCGTCATAGGTCGGCTGGAAGTCGACGGTTTCCTTGTCGATATCGTCGAGCAGGGCCTCGGCCGACTTGGTCAGGCGGGCTTCGGTGTAACGCATCGCCGCCGGCGGATCGCCGTCCATCGAGCCGAAATTGCCCTGCCCGTCCACCAGCATGAGGCGCATGGAGAAATCCTGCGCCATGCGGACCAAGGCATCGTAGATCGACTGGTCGCCATGGGGATGGTAGTTACCCATCACTTCGCCGACGGCGCGGGCGGATTTCTTATAGCTCTTGGTGGAATCGAATCCGGCCTCGCGCATGCCGTAGAGGATGCGCCGATGCACCGGCTTCAGCCCGTCCCGCACGTCGGGCAGTGCGCGGCTGACGATGACGCTCATCGCATAATCGAGATAGGAGCGCTTCATCTCCTCTTCGATAGTGATCGGGGTGATATCGAAGCTCGGAGCGGCTGGTGTGTCGGTCACTGAAAATCTGCTTATTTTTCGGGTGTTTAGGGGCGGCCCGAACGAGGTCGCGATGTGCTGCGCAAGCTAGCAGATTCGCCCCCCGCAGACAACTTTTGTGACGTGGGGCGAGGCTTGGCTATGTTATTGAAAAATATTACATTTTTTCGCCTCGATGGTGGCGCGCCGGGCGCCGTTCCGATGCCCCTCCCAAAAGCTCTGTCGCTGCGCCGAATCACGACTGAAGCGGCGCCCCGGTTCCGAGCTTTGAGACAGCGTTTCGCGGTCGATCGATCGGTCTTCATGACGCGGCTTCTGAAGCGCACACAGTCAAGTGTCCCCGTTAGGTGCCCCGGTTAAATGCCACTGTGCTCCGACAGCTTGCGACGCGGCCAAAAACGGCCGGCGCCTTGCAAGATGCGGCCATCAATGCAGCCAAGCCCCAGCCCGATCAAGGCCATGCCGGCAAAGGCTAGCGGCGCCACATGCTCGCCCAGCAGCAGCCAGCCCAAAAACAGGGCGCTGACCGGCAGCAGGAAGGTGACCAACAGCAGGTTGGTGGCACCGGCTGTGGCCAGGATGCGGAAATAGAGCAGGTAGGCCAGAGCGGTGCTCAGCACGGCGATACCGGCGAAGGCCAGCCAGACCTGCGCGCTGGGTGCCGGCAAATTCCAGGGCTTGTCGATCAGCGCCGCAACCGGCAGCAATAGCAGCGCGCTGCCGGTGATCTGGCCGGCGGCCACCTTCAGCGGCGGCGTGCCGCGAAACCGGCGGCCATAGATTCCGGCAAAGGCGTAGGAAAGGGCTGCCACCAGGCAGCATGTTTCGCCGACCACGTCCTGCCGGCCGAGGCCGGCCACGGCATCAGGGCCGATCAAGACGACGACACCGGCCAGACCCAGCAAGACCCCAGCCCCGCGCGCCCAGGTCAGCTTTTCGGTCGCTGTGAGGAAGTGGGCGACGATCACGCCGAAGACCGGCGTCATGGTGTTGAGGATGGAGGCAAGGCCGCTGGAGATGCGGGTTTCGCCATAGACGATCAGCGTGAAGGGAATGACGTTGTTGAGCAGCCCCATCGCCAGGAACCGGGCCCACAACTGAAAACTCGCCGGCAACGGATCGCGGCGCGCCAGCAGATAGAGGTTGACGAGAATGGCGGCAAAGCCCAGCCGCCCCAGCACCACCGTGAAGGGCGGCAATTCAGCGACGAGAATCTTGAAAAAGAAAAAGGACCCGCCCCACAGCCCTGACAAAAGCAAAAGGAGCAACCATTCGGTTGCTCCCATCTTCGGGCTGGCTGCAGAAGCTGATCTCAACATCTGGACCATCCGTGGTCATGGGATGGTCCAATGTGACCGGGCTCCCGGTAGCCTTCTACCCGGATCTTGCGGTCGGCTGCAGGCGGCTACCGCAGCCTTAAGCGGCGCGCTTCGGTTCCAGGTCGGCCTGATCGGTAACGGCCGGATAGATCTTGCCGTCAGCAGCGCGGACGAGGCCCATATCGGCCAGCAGGCGGGCATCATTATCGGACGGCTGCAGGCGGCTCAGCGCACCCGGCAGGGCGAAAGCCTTGGCATGAAGCACCAGACGAGGATAACGCATGATCAGGTCTCCTAAAGAAGGGCGGCGGTGTGCCTGCTGGGAGGCTTCAGGCTCAGTACCGCGCCCGAGGAGAGATATAGTGCGTTAAGTTGCTGTTTGCAGGCGATTTCGAGTAAAGTGTGAGTTTAGTCACTCTAAATACGTAAGCGAAATTTAGGATTTTGCCGGTTTAGGATCCGTATGGCCCGTCCGATCGCCGCTCTGCCCGCCCTCCGCGCTTTTGAGGCCGTCGCCCGCCTGGGGTCGGTCCGGGCGGCGGCGGAAGAACTCCACGTCACTCCCGGCGCCGTCAGCCAACAGGTCAAGGCCCTGGAAGCCGAACTGGGGGTGACGCTGATCCGCCGTACCGGCACCGGGACTGCCTTGACGCAGGTCGGCGCTGTTGCTGTCGGCGATCTCACCCAGGCGTTCCGCCTCCTGGCCCAGGCCACCGCCAAGATGCGCAAGGGCAAGCGCGGCCTCGCCATCCGCTTGCGGATCGACGATCCCGCCATTGCCGTCAACTGGCTGATCGCCCGCCTGCAGCATTACCGGGCGTTGCCCGACAGTGTCGATATCGTGCTGGAGACGGCCACGGCCTGGCGCAGCTGGGACGAGGATGACGACAGCTACGACATGGCGATCCGCTTCTCCCTGGGCGAATTTCCCGGCCAGATTTCGCACCGCCTGTTCAGCGACGAGGTGTTTCCGGTTTGCAGCCCCGAGCTTCTGCGCGAGACGCCGTTGCATGAGCCGGCCGATCTAGCCCACTGCACCCTGCTGCATCTCGACTGGTCCTCGGCGCATAATCTGCCCTGGCCCGATTGGCCGGCCTGGCTGCGCGCGGCCGGCGTTTCCGGTATCGATGCCAGCCGTGGGCCGCGCTTCAACGATTTCACGCTCTGCCTGCAATCCGCCGTTGCCGGCCAAGGTGTCGCTCTCGGCACCAAGCCGGTGGTGGCCGATCATCTGGCTGCCGGCACCTTAGTGGCGCCTTTCGCCAAACGCATCGTGACGCCCTTTGCCTACTACCTGGTCTATGCACCGACCATCCGCGAACGGCCGGAGGCGCAGGGCTTCATCGATTGGATACTGGAAGAAGCCCGCCAGACGGCGGGCTGAACGGGCGGGCCTCGATTGACTGTGCCCTGGCTGGCTGTTCCCTAGCTGACGGTCCACTGGCGCGCCGTCTTCTCCAGCATCGCATCGAAGGCCTGCTTGATCACGGCGACATAAGGGTTCTTGTAGGGGAACTGGGCATTGTCGTCATGCACCAGCATGGAGGCATTGACCTCGAAGACGACGACATCGCCATTGCGATCGAGTGAGCAGTCGATCCCGAAATAATCCAGGCCGATCGCTGCCTGGATGGCGCGCAAGGTTGCTTGATTGGCGGGGCTGAAGACCGACCAGGGGTCGCGCAGGAACGTCTCTTCCTCTTCCTGCATCCAGACATGCTGATCCATCTCGGTCGTGTAGTGATGGACTTTCCAGCCACTGCCGATGGCGAGGTGATAAGGCAGCACTTGCCCGTCGGCATAGATGAAGCGGTATTTGCGGAAATAGCCGTCGGCGGAGCCGAAATCGACATATTCGATGGCGTAGTAATCATCGGCCGGCGACCGTTCGATGAAGGCCGGAATATCCGCCTTGTCCTCGATCATCTCGAAATCGTCTCCGCCATGCTTGCCGGCCACCCGCAGCAGGAACGGCACGCCGAATGAATCGAGGCAGGCAGGGTCGCTCAGCAGCAATGCGCGGGTGACATGTGCGATCCGCGGCACGCGGCAGCCGGGAATGCCGGCCAAGGCGGCAGCGACGGCAGCACGGTCCGTCGGACTGATCTTGTCAGGATGGTTGATCACCGGCCGTGCCAGACGCTCGACCAGCGCACGCGCCAGCGGCAGCGTTTCGCGGCCCTGATCGGCGTCGGAGACGAGGTTGATGACCACATCGGCGTGCCGCTGCAGCAGATCGAAATCGTAATCGATACCGGGCAGCAGGCACAGGAAATGCGCATCGTAATTGCCTTTGCCGACCAGATAGTCCGTCGGTGTATTCGCCACGCCCGGCGCCATGACCAGCAACACGGCGAAGCCGGCCGGCTGCTGCAGCGCCGGCAAGGTCGTCAGAGGCCGCAAGGCATGGGCTTGGCGAAAGATGCCATGCGCACGGGCCGGGTCGTGCTCCTGCAGCAGATTGCCGAGCGCGATATGGGCGTCTACGTAGTCAGGATGCAATGCGATGACATGCTCGAAACATGCGGCGGCTTCATTGCCGCGACCGAGCGCGCGCAATGATTGGCCCAGCTGCGTCTCTGCCTGGACGAAATCGGGCTTGAGGCGCAGCGCATGCCGGAAACTCGTGATCGCCTCCTCGAATTGCCGCTGCCGGCGTTGCGCCCAGCCGAGGATGCAAAGCCCGTTGGCATGATCCGGCTGCAGGCGCAGCAACTGATGACAGATCTCCGCCGTCTCCTTCGGTTGCTCCTTTTCCTGCAGCAGTAGCGCGAGATAGGAGAGGACAACCCCGTTATCGGGCGCGCTTTGCAAGGACCGGCGATAACATTGTTCGGCGCGGTCGAGATCGTGCCGCTGATGGTGGATGCGACCGGCCAGCGCCAGCATATCGGCATCGTCCGCCGCGCGCGCCAAGACCTGCTGGCAGGCCGCGAGTGCCGCGTCTAGGTCGTTACGGGCGAATTCCAGCCGCGCCAGGTCACGGGCGATGGCGAGTTCCTGCGGCAATGCTGTCGCCAGCTCACGCAGCAGCGACGCCGCCTCATCGTGCTGTCCCATGAGATTGAGCGTATCTGCCAGCTGCAAGCGGAGGTCGGGCGAATCCGGATTGCATCGGATCGCGGCGCGGAATGCCTCCAGGGCTTCGTCGCGGCGCGCCAGCCTGAGATAGGCGCGGCCTAGGCTGCTCCATACGGTCGCCTGGCCGGGGTCGAGGCGCAGCGCATGTCGATAGCAGGTGACCGCCTTGTCGGTCTCACCGAGCGACATGAGTTCATTGCCGAGATTGGCGTGGGTTTCCACATTGCTCGCTTCCAGCGCAATGCTGCGGCGATAACTCTGTACGGCATCGTCATGACGCCCCGCGGCGCGTTGCGCATTGCCGAGGTTGTTGTAGAGCGCCGCGTGAGGTGCTGCGATCTTGCCCTGGCGCTCCAGCACGCTGGCCGCTTCGGTCAACAGCGCGACCGCTTCGGTAGTTTGTCCGATGCCGAGGCTAAGCACGCCCAGCATATGCAGGGCATTGATATTGGCGGGGTCCTGCTGGAGGGCCTGGCGATAGAGCGCTTCGGCCGCCCGCAAATTGCCGGCACAATGCTGCTGGAAGCCGTCGGCAACAAGGGTATCTGCTGTCATGTCACTGTGTATGTGCGAGGAAATGAAAGGTTGCAAGCGAGGGAGATAATGGTCACGGCTTCCCCGCCTCCTTTGCGCGCCGCTCCAGCTCCTGGGGCGGCACGTCTTCGATATGGGTGGCGACATGCCACACGTGACCGAAAGGATCCTCGATCGTGGCCATGCGGTCGCCGTAGAACTGATCGGCGACGGGGCGCCGGAGGGTCGCGCCGGCGGCGACTGCTTTTGCCGCGACCGCGTCCACGTCGGGCACATAGAGCATGATGCTGACCGGACTGCCGCCGATTTTTTTCGGGCCGCGTATGTTCATTTCGGGATGTTCATCGGCCAGCATGACCATGCAATCCCCGATCATGAACTTGGCATGGCCGATCCGGTTCTTGGGGCGGGGAATGCGTAAATGCTCGCTTGCATTGAACACCGTTCGATAGAACTCGATCGCAGCCGCTGCACCATCGACAACCAGATAGGGTGTGACGCTGCGATAGCCGTCAGGTATCGGTTTCACCTGGCTGGTCATGTTCATCGCCTCCCAGCCAGATAGCTTTCAAACCTTGCCCGCACGCCCGGCGCTGACTTATCAGGGGCTCTGGCTTGCCCTCAGCAATTCCAGAGTCGCCTGCCCGGCTGATGCTGTCAAATCAAAGACGCCCGCCCGGTCGCTTCGCATTTATCTCGTATTTATGCCGGCTTTACCGTCCCTCCCCGTCTCTCCTCTGTCGCCTTCACGAGCGGCGGCCCCATAAGAGCCGGCGCGTCCGGACCCGGAACTCCGTTTGCCGGATTGCGTAAGGGGATTGGGCATGATCAATCGATGTGTCGTTATGGCGTTGCTGCTGCCGTTATTGGCGGCTTGCACGCTCGCCCCGGTGCAGCATGAGCAGCTGCGCAGCGGTCCCGAAGTCGGCGTGGTCGCCAATTACGCGACTGTTACGCCGTTTGATCGCACCGGGACGGCAGCATCGCCCGCAGGCTGACGGGCGATCCGGGGGCTAATATCGCCGCCCTCGCCGAGGGCCGCTTCGAGATAGCCGGCCACGGCTTTGAGCGCCGGCGGCAATCGGCCATCTCCGGCTATCAGGGCGAGTTCGGTCGGTGCCGGATCGGCGAATCCGTCTGCTTCGCCCAGCAGGCGGTGATCCGGCAGCACGGCATCGGTGGAAAGAATGCTGATGCCCAATCCTGACGATACGGCCGCCTGGATGCCGATCAGTCCCTGGCTGCCATAGGCGATCCGCCAGCGCCGCCCGGCCCGCTCCAGGGCGTGGATGGCACGGGCGCGATAGAGGCAGCGCTGCGGAAAGACTGCCAGCGGCACGGGATCCTCGCTGAGATCGGCGTCCTTGCCGGCGACCCAGACCAGCCGCTCCGGCCAATGTGCCAGGCTTTTCCCGTCGCCCGGTTCACGCTTGACCAAAGCCAGATCAATCTCGCCCGCAGCAAGGCCGGCCTGCAGATGGGCACTGAGGCCGCTCGTCGTATCGAGGCGGATATGAGGATGATGGCGCGCGAAACCCGCCAGCAGGTCCGTGAGGCGCCGGCCGGCAAAATCCTCCGGCACACCGAGACGTGCCACGGCGACCGGCTCAGGCCGGAACAGAACATCCTGCGCTTCGGCGGCGATTGTCAGCAGGCGCCGGGCATAGACCAGCAGGATTTCGCCCTCTTCCGTCGGCACGATGCCTTTTCCCGCTCGCTGCCGCTTCAACAACGGCCGGCCCACTGCTGCTTCGAGCTTGCGTATCTGCTGGCTGACGGTCGATTGGGTCCGGTGCACGCGTTCGCTGGCCCGGGTGAACCCGCCGGCATCCACCACAGAAACGAAGCTCTTCAGGAGATCAAGATCGAACATCTGCGTACATTTGAAAATCCACTGTATTACATAACTATATTTAATTTTCAAATGTAAGGGAAGAGGTTCACATTCCGGTCATTTCCAATGACTGGAGACGGCGATGCCCCTGGAAAATACGATCAAGCCCACGTGGCTCACCTTTGACTGCTATGGCACGCTGATCCAATGGGATGAGGGCCTCATGCAAGCGGTGGAACAGATTCTGGTCCGGCGGGCGATCGCAATGGATCCCCAGACCATGATCGGCATCTATGACCGTCATGAACATGAGCTGGAGCAGACGCCGCCGCACCGGTCGTTCCGCTCGGTTGCAGGCACGGCCTTGCAGCGGGCGATGGACGAGCTGGGGCTGCGATACCACGAGGACGACATCGAACTGCTCACCACGCGTATTTCACAGATGCCGCCTTTTCCCGAGGTCGTGCCGGCACTCGCAGCCTTGAAGCGCGCTGGCTTCCGCCTTTGCATCATCTCCAATACGGATGACGCGATCATTGCCGGCAATGTCGCGAAATTGGGCGGCTATATCGACCGGGTGATCACAGCCGAACAGGCGCAGGCCTATAAGCCGTCGCCGCGCATCTTTAAGCATGCCTATCGCGAACTGGGCGTTAGCCGTGAAGAAGTCGTTCATATCTGTGCCAGCCCACATCTCGATCACGCCGCCGCGCGGGAACTGGGATTCCGCTGCATCTGGGTCGACCGGGGGACCGGCCGCAAGCTGCTTCCGGATTACCAGCCGGATGGGACGGTGTTTCGTCTCGATGCCCTGCCGCCCTTGTTCGCCGGTCTCCGCTGGCTATGATGCCGGCAGATCCTCCATTGCCGTTTCAGGAATACCCTCATGGCCCATGAACTGATCACGCCGGCGCGCCCGGCCGACCTGCGGAACAGCGCTCTTGATGACGCGGCGGTCCGCCTGGCGCGGATCGATCTCGCCGCTTGCTTCCGCATGGCGGCACGGCTCGGCTATGAGGAGGGTATCTGCAACCATTTCTCGGCTTTGGTGCCGGGACGCGACGATCTTTTCCTGGTCAATCCCTATGGCCTCGCTTTCGAGGAGATCACCGCCTCCAGCCTGCTGATCTGCGATTTTCATGGCAACGTGCTGGCCGGCGATGGCAAGCCCGAGGCGACGGCCTTCTACATTCATGCCCGGCTGCATCTCAACAAGCCGCGTGCCCGCGCCGCCTTCCACACCCATATGCCCAATGCCACGGCACTCAGCATGTTAGAAGGACAGCCGCTGGTATGGGCCGGTCAGACGGCACTGAAATTCTACGGCCGCACGGCGGTGGACGAGAACTACCAGGGCCTCGCGCTGGATGACGCGGAGGGCGACCGCATCGCCGCGGCGACGGGTGATGCCGATATCGTGTTCATGAAAAATCACGGCGTCATGGTGATCGGCCCCAGCATCGCCGAGGCCTGGGACGATCTCTATTATTTGGAACGTGCCTGCGAGGTCCAGGTGCGAGCCATGAGCACCGGCCGGCCGCTGCTGCCGGTCTCACCCGAAGTGGCGCAACGCACCTATCAGCAGATGCGCGACGGTGATGCGGAGAGCGCACGCCTGCATCTGGAGAGCATCAAACGCGTCCTGCAGCGAGAAGCGGCGGACTTCGCTCTTTAGATCCTGACCGACAGCGCCGGTGCGATGGCCGCCCGGAGAGATTTCTTCGGGCGAGATCCTTCACGGAAGATCCTTCGGCGGCAAGATCGGCTTCGGTAAAGGGACCAGGTCGACCGACTTGGATTGCCCGCCGAGAAAGGATGGGTCGAACACCCCGCCGCCTGAGGGATCGCCTCCCGGCGGCGCGGCGGTATTCAAGGGACCGGCGAGGCCTCCCGCATGCGACGGATTGCCGAAATATTGTGCCCGCCCCCCTTGCGGATGGCCCTGTTCGATTTGCTGCTGCGCGGCGGAGACCTGCCGGGCGAGGTCCGGCGAATAGGGCAGCAGATAGGCCCGCGGGACACCACTTGGCAGGTTGGCGTCATCCAGTTCCTCCAGCCAGAGATGGACGGCGCCTGGTTCTTGACGGGCCGGGTTCGGCTCGATCACCCGCGTCCACAACACCTGAAAGTGGGGCGGCAGCGCCACCGGTGCCGACCAACCGAGCAGGCCCTGGGTCGCGAAGAAGACCACGACATAGAAGATGCTCGCGGCCAGGATGGCGGCGATCTTGGCCAGGCGCGGGAGCGGCAAACGCGCCATCACCACAAGCAGCAGCGCGCTCAGCAGCACATAGGCCACGGACAGGCACAGAATGCTGGTCTGCAAGGTCATAGCGGCTTGCCGTTCCGCCACGAGTTGTGGAAGGTCTGCAGGATCGATCGCTGGATGTGGCTGGTCTGCGTGACCGCGCCGCTGGCATCCAGCGTGAAGCGTATCGCGGTCTTTTCCGTGCCGCCCTGGTCCAGCCCGATGGTTTCCTTTGCTACGATCTTGACGACGGGATTGAGCTTCTGGACGGTCACCGTCACCGGCACGTTCTGCCCGGTCAGCGCGGCGAAATGGTAGACATTCACCGTATACTCGCCGGCCACGATGCCGCGCAGGCTGACCAGTTCCTGCCGGGTCGCCGTCGGTACCTTTTGGCCATTGACGAGGACGAAGTCGTTGAGGCCGCCGCGGTCGTCGCGGTCCAGCACCATGAAGCCGGCCTCACGGCGGCGAAACCAGACGATATTGCCCAGCGGATCCTGAACGAAGGTGTCGATATCGTCGGGATGATTGTCCGGCCAATCGACGCTGATAAGGAATTCGGCCTTGCTGTCGACTTTGCCCGTCTTTGCTTCGGGCGAAACGATGAGCAGTGCGATAAAAAACAGAAAGGCGAGGACCTGCAGGGCCTTGAACAGCACGACGCTGAACGGGTCGAAGGCCTCGTCGCGCGGCAGGAGGTCGAATTGATCGATCATTCCGCGGCCGCGCGACTTTCGAGCGACGAGACCACATGGACCTCTGTCAGGTCGACGGCAAAGGCAAAGATCTTCGCCGTGGCGTTGTCCAACAGCGCGTATTGAACTTTGACGAGGATAGAGGCGACCAGGCCGACCAGGGTCGTATACATGGCAACGGCCATGCCGTCGCTCATCAGCGACATCGATGACCGGACCGCCTCGCGATTTTCGGTATCGAGCCCCGCGATGGGCGCCAGCATCATGATGAAGCCGATGATCGTGCCCAGGAGACCGAGCTTCATCAGCGTGTCGGCGGCGAAGGTGCCGAACTGGTTCGAACCGCGCAAGCGCTCGGCGAGCACGCGCAAAAGCAGCGTCTGATCGAGCCGCGCGGCGCCCTGCAGCGCGGCCTTGGTCACGAGGTCACGGATATGGACCGCCACCAGGCCGGACGGCAAGCCGTTTTCACCCGTGCCGGACGCGTTGCTCGCTTTGTTCAGGAACCGGCCGCCATCCTGGACGATGACCTGGGCTGTCTTGAAGGCCGCGTCGCCTTCCCGCGAAATGATGAGGATACGCCACAGGCAATGCAGGCTGCTGGCGATATAGAGCACCCCGATGATGGATGAAATATAGGTATGATCGCTGGCCACCATTCGTGCGATCAGGCCGAAATACCATAGGAGGACGAAAGCGAAGAGGCTCACGCCCGTAAAGATGAGCCAGGGAAGCAACGGGTCGCGCCCCGGCAGTTCGACGATGCGTTCGCTCATGCGGATATCGCTCCCTGGCAGCGCATGAACCGCGGCCGCTTCTAGCGGGGCGGCTTCTAGCCGGCATCACGCAGCCTATCGACCGGCCGGGCAAAAGGCCTGGGCAGTGATCCTGTGTTGCCTTGGGCAATATGCCCGACCCGCTCCCCCTGGCGGCCGGGCGCGCGCCGGGGACCCCAGGCGCTTCCCTCCGTGCTTGCCAACGGCGGTCCCGGCAGCCAGTATGGGTCATGCCAATTCGGACGAGAGGGGAAAATGAATCTCTTCGTTCACCTCGTCTTGCGTCTCGCCGGTGTCGTTCTCGTCTGCCTGGTCTGCGCCGTCGGCTGGGTGCTGATCGACACGCATCGCACGATCGAAAAAGAGGCGAAAGCATCCGCCGACCGGGTCGCCGGCGCGCTCGAAATCCTCTACTGGCGCGAATTGCTGTGGCGCGGCGGACTGAACCGCGAACACCTCGTTCCCATCCCGGACTGGGAAACCATGGCCACCATGAAGGTGATCTCGCCGGGCGTCTGTATCACCGTCTCTCCGGGCAACGAAGGATCGCGGCGCCTGTGCAGCCAGCTGGAGACGATCAGCGATCCGGCGCCCGCCTGGTTCAAAGCCTTCTATGACCACGTTTTCGGCAGCTATGCGCGGGTTGAGCGGCCCCTGACGATGCGGCAGCCGACAGCCGGCCTAGTCGCCGCCGAACCGGATCGCGCCGCCGCGGTGCGCCAGGCCTGGCACGAGACCGACGTCGTGCTCAGTGTCGCGGCACTGCTCGCCGCCGGGATCGGCGTGCTTGCCGCCTTGTTCATCGGGCAATCGCTCATGCCGGCGCGGACCATCATCGCCGGCCTGCGGCGTCTGGAACGCGCCGACTACAGTTATCGCCTGCCCGCCTATCGCACTGCGGAATTCAACCAGATCTCCCGTGCGGTGAACGATCTGACCACACGCTTGGCTGAAACGACGGCGCAGCGCGTGGCGCTGACCAATCGCCTCTTCCAGGTGCAGGAGGAAGAGCGCCGGGCTCTGGCGCGGGATCTCCATGACGAGTTCGGCCAGTGCCTGGCTGCGATCGGCGCCTTGGCCGCCACGATCGAGATGGAAACTGCAGCGGACCGCCCGGATATCGCAACAGACGCCCGCTCGATCATTGGCACCACCAAGCGGATGACGACGACGCTGCGCGGGGCGCTTGCCCGTCTGCGCTCGCAGGAGGTGGAGGAACTCGGTCTGGAAGCCAGCCTGGCCCAACTCGTTGCGGGCTGGAATGTGCAACATGAACAGCAGGCGATCTTCCATCTCGACATTGTCGGCGATCTTGCCGAATTGCCGGAGGCGACGGCGCTCAACATCTATCGTATCGCTCAGGAGTGCCTGACCAATGCCGCGCGGCACGGCAAGCCGCATGATGTGCGGCTGCAGGTGGCGCGTGTCGACGCGGCGGGAAATGGCGCCGTGGCCCTCAGTGTCGAGGATGACGGCGGCGGCAGCCCGGACCGGCTGAGCGCGACCTCGGGATACGGCATTCTCGGCATCCGTGAGCGGGTCGCCGCGCTGGGCGGCAGTCTGTCGATCGGTCAGGCGCCCCGGGGCGTGCGTGTCGCCGCCCTTATTCCCCTGATACCCGCGCGCCTGTCTGCGGTCGCATTTCCGGTGCCGGCATGACGGAGATCACCATTTTACTGGTGGACGACCATCCCGTTGTGCGGGAGGGTTTTCGCCGACTGCTTGAGCGCACGCCGGGCTACCGCGTAATTGCCGAGGCCGACGACGCCGCTTCCGCCTATCAGGCCTACCAGAAGGCAAAGCCCGATGTCGTGGTGATGGACCTCTCGCTCGCCGGCATTGGCGGGATCGAAGCATTGCGGCACATCCGGCAATGGGATCGCGACGCGCGCATTCTCGTCTTCACGATGCATAGCGGCGCGGGTTTTGCCTTGAAGGCCTTCGAGGCGGGCGCCGCCGGCTATGTCACCAAGGGAAGCGATGCCGCCGAACTCGTTAAATCGGTCGCCATTGTCGCCAAGGGCGGCCGCGCCATGAGCAACGACGTAGCCCAGGAGATCGCGGCGGAGCGCCTCGTGCATCCGGGTTCCCAGTTGGATGAGCTCAGCCCGCGCGAAACCGAGATCCTCCGTCTCCTCGCGTCAAGCTGGTCGGACGAGGAGATTTCCGCTTCGCTGCATCTCAGCCTTAAGACTGTCCGCAACTACCATTACCAGATCAAGGCCAAGGTCGGCGCCCGCACCGATGCCGATCTGGTGTGGCTCGCGATCGGCGCCGGCCTGGTTCGAGCCGACACTCAAGCGCCTGGTCCGGGGCCGGAACCACGAGAGCGAGCCGATTGAGTGTCATGGCCGCGGCCTGAAGAGCGCGAAGACCGCAGACAAGACCGCCATTTGCTGGCAGGCTGAAGCCGGAATATGCTTCAAGTCGGTCCGGGGTGAGCGGTCATGAAGTCACGCGCCAGTCTACGCGCCATTGTCTTTGCTGCCTCCACGTTATGCTTGGCAACAGCAAAGCCTGTGATCGCCGATTGTCTCGGCCGGGATCCGGTATCGGCGGCCAGGGCCTTCTATGAGAACCATTCGGATTTCTATTATGGCGATCCTGCCAAGCTGCAGGATCTCGTGACCCCACGCCTGCTGAAATTGTTGACCACCAACTACGCCTGTTCGGACGGTCAGGAATGCGCCCTCGATTCCGATCCCTGGGTGGATGCGCAGGATGGCGATGTCGCCGAGCCGATCACCTATGAACTCGCCGATCATACTGACGACCGGGCGACGGTGATCATGCATTACGTCTTTGCCTTGTCGGAAGCCGAGCACAGTCCGCAGCAGGTCGCTCTGAAATTACGCCGGAGTGACCAATGCTGGCAGGTCGCGGACATGATCACGCCGCGCGGCAGGTCGCTTGCCGACGAGATCGACACCTGGTTCAAGGTCAATGGGGGTGAAGAAGCGGCGCCCGCAGATTCAGGCAACCCTTAGAGCGGGCTTTTGCCGAAGAACCGCAATTATTCGACATATCCGGTTACTTGCACCATCGCGATGCGGTTGATCACGTCATAGCGATGGTCGAAGTCCCGGAAATCGCCCTGCCCCCAAACGGAGATATGGGCTTCCTGCCGTTTGCCGCCGACGGCGCCCTGCCGATCGCGCAGGGGAAACAGGACCAGGATTTTCTTGCAGCGATAGATGAAGAAATGCAGCAGGTCGAGGCCGGTCGATTTGCGGAGGTGTTCAATCACGTCGCCGAAGATCACCAGGTCGTAATCGGTGTCGACTTCAGTCAGCAATTGCTCGGCGTCAATCGCACGTACCGTGTCGTACTTTTCTGCAAGCTTGAAACGCTCGATATACTCGCGGTCCATTTCGATCGCCGTGATAACGGCGGCCGGACAAGCGCGGCGCACGAGCGTGGCATATTTGCCGGCGCCCGCCCCGATATCAAGAACGGTTCTGGGTTGGAGAACCTCCACGAGGGATTCGACGGCGTCGTCAAAGTGTTTCTTCGAGTAGGGCATTGTCAGCCTCGTTACCAGCATATGACGCTGTTGTCGTTATTGAACGTGGTTGCCAGCGGCAATTCACTTATGCGTCATCAGGAACCTTGGCCGGGCCAGATCGACGATGGGAGGAAGTCGGGCGGGCAAGCGAAATAACAGCTGTCGTGCAGGCAACGAAAGCGATGACAGACATGTAACCGCATTGAAAAAGGGCAGCCCGTCGTGGCTGCCCTTTCTGAAGACGAGACTGTCGATTTGTCGGCGTGATCAGAACGGAATATCATCGTCGAGATCACCGCCGCCGCTTCTGCCGCCACCAGCACCACCGCCGCCGCCGCCGCCGTAACCGCCACCGGAGCCGCCGCCGCCAAAGCCGCCACCGCTGTTGCCATAGCCGGCATCCGGTTCGCCGCCGCCCACGCTGCCGCCGTCACCCCGGCCGCCCAGCATGGTGAGTTCGCCGCGAAATTTCTGCAGCACGACTTCCGTGGTGTATTTCTCGGCGCCGCTCTGATCGGTCCATTTGCGGGTCTGCAGCTGGCCTTCGATATAGACGGTAGCGCCCTTCTTCAGGTAACGCTCCGCGACATCGACCAGACGGTCATTGAAAATGACCACGCGATGCCATTCGGTCTTTTCCCGTCGCTCGCCCGAACCCTTGTCCCGCCAGCTCTCCGAGGTCGCGATCGATAGGTTGGCGACACGCGTGCCGTCCTGAGTGGTGCGGATTTCCGGATCGCGCCCCAGGTTGCCGATCAGGATCACCTTATTAACGCTGCCAGCCATAGCCCTGCCCTGTTCTTTGTCGCTTGAATGTGGTCGAGACTTATAACGATCGCGCGGCATTGTCAAAGCTGCTATGTCAGCAAAGTAAGTAATTGAAAATAAAATATTTATGCTGAAGATCGAGCGCTGATACCGCGCCGGATGGCAGGAATCTGCGGTGCTGGTCTTCCACTTTTGTTCTTTTTCGGCGATAGTCGCCCGCTGGCCGCCAAAACGTGTCGATTTTTGCGATGCGGAAAGCCTCGGCGGCCGCTCAGCTGGATCGGATCGGAAGGGTTGGACGAGGATGGCGAAGGCCTTAGGCAATGCCCAGAACCAAGGGGGCAGCGCGAAAATCGACGGGGCGAAGATCTCGGTTCGGGGCGCCCGGGAGCATAATCTGAAGAATGTCGATGTCGACATTCCCCGGGATTCGCTGGTGGTGATCACCGGCCTCAGCGGTTCCGGCAAATCCTCCCTTGCCTTTGACACGATCTATGCCGAAGGCCAGCGCCGCTATGTCGAATCGCTCTCCGCCTATGCCCGCCAGTTCCTCGAACTGATGCAGAAGCCGGATGTCGATTCCATCGAGGGTCTGTCGCCGGCGATTTCCATTGAGCAGAAGACGACATCCAAGAATCCCCGCTCGACCGTCGGAACAGTGACGGAGATCTATGACTATCTGCGCCTGCTCTACGCCCGTGTCGGCATCCCCTATTCGCCGGCCACCGGCCTCCCCATCGAAAGCCAGACGGTCAGCCAGATGGTCGACCGCATCATGGCCTTGCCGGAAGGGACGCGCCTCTATCTGCTGGCGCCGATCGCCCGCGGCCGCAAGGGAGAATACAAAAAGGAGTTCCAGGACCTGCAGAAGCGCGGCTTCCAGCGTGTGCGGGTCGACGGCACCGTGCACGAAATCAATGCCGTGCCGACCCTCAACAAGAAGCTGAAGCATGATATCGAGGTGGTGGTCGACCGCGTTGTGGTGAAGGACGGTATCCAGACCCGCCTCGCCGACAGCGTCGAAACCGCGCTCGGCCTGTCCGATGGTCTGCTCTATGCCGATCCCGCCGATAAGGGGGGCGAGCGCATCATGTTCTCGTCGCGTTTTGCCTGCCCCGTTTCCGGCTTCACGATCGACGAGATCGAGCCGCGGCTTTTCTCCTTCAATAATCCGTTCGGTGCCTGCCCGGTCTGCGACGGCCTGGGTAACAAGCTCTATTTCGATCCCGAGATGGTGGTGCCGGATGAACGCAAGAGCCTGCGCGACGGCGCCGTGGCGCCTTGGGCAAACTCGTCGTCGCAATACTATATGCAAGCGCTGGACAGCCTGGCGCGGCACTACAAGTTCAGCCTGACGACGCCCTGGCAGGACCTGCCGAAGAAATTCCGTGACGTCATCCTGTTCGGTTCCGGCGAGGAAGCCGTCACCATGAGCTTCGACGATGGTGTCCGCAGCTACAAGACCACCAAGCCCTTCGAAGGCGTCATCACCAATATGGACCGACGCTTCCGCGAGACGGATTCCTCCTGGGTGCGCGAAGAGCTGGGCCGCTTCCAGTCGACCAGCCCCTGCGAAGCCTGCGAGGGCCAGCGTCTGAAGCCGGAAGCGCTGGCGGTCAAGATCGACAAGCTGAACATCGCCCAGGTGACCGATATGTCGATCGCCCAGTCCGGCGAGTGGTTCGGCGGGCTTGCCAAGAAACTGACGGCGAAGCAGCGCGACATCGCCTATCGCATCCTGAAGGAAATCAACGAGCGTCTCGGCTTTCTCAACAGCGTCGGTCTGGAATACCTGACCCTCAGCCGTGCTTCCGCGACCCTTTCGGGTGGCGAGAGCCAGCGCATTCGCCTCGCCTCGCAGATCGGTTCCGGTCTGACCGGCGTTCTTTACGTGCTCGACGAGCCCTCGATCGGTCTCCATCAGCGCGACAATGACCGGCTGCTGGCAACGCTCAAGCGGCTCCGCGATCTCGGCAATACCGTGCTGGTGGTCGAGCACGACGAGGATGCCATCCGTGTCGCCGACTACCTGATCGATATGGGTCCGGCCGCCGGCATTCATGGCGGCGAGGTGGTGGCCGAAGGCACGCCGGCCGAGGTGATGAAGACCGACAGCCTGACGGCGCAATATCTCAGCGGCCGCAGGCAGATCGCCATCCCCGGCGAACGCCGCAAGGGTGCCGGCAAGGACGCGCGAATCCGCATCGTCGGCGCCAAGGGTAACAACCTGAAGAATGTCACGGTCGATATCCCGCTCGGTACTTTTACCTGTGTCACCGGCGTCTCCGGCGGCGGCAAGTCGACGCTCGTGATCGAGACGCTCTACAATGCGGTCGCCCGCAAGCTGCATGATGCGCGTACCCATCCGGCGGATCACGACCGGATCGAAGGTCTGGAATATCTCGATAAGATCATCGACATCGATCAGTCGCCGATCGGGCGCACGCCGCGATCGAATCCTGCCACCTATACCGGTGCCTTTACGCCGATCCGCGACTGGTTCGCCGGCTTGCCCGAGGCGCAGGCGCGCGGCTACAAGGCCGGTCGCTTCTCCTTCAACGTGAAGGGCGGCCGCTGCGAGGCTTGCGAAGGCGACGGCGTCATCAAGATCGAGATGCACTTCCTGCCCGACGTCTATGTGCAATGCGACCAGTGCAAGGGCAAACGCTATAACCGCGAGACGCTCGACATCACCTTCAAAGGCAAGTCGATCGCCGATGTGCTGGAGATGACCGTCGAGGAAGGCGTCGACTTCTTCAAGGCGGTGCCAGCCATCCGCGACAAGATGGCGATGCTGCAGCAGGTCGGCCTCGGCTACATCCATATCGGTCAGGCGGCGACCACGCTGTCGGGCGGCGAGGCGCAGCGCGTCAAGCTGGCCAAGGAATTGGCACGCCGCGCCACCGGCCGGACACTCTATATCCTCGACGAGCCCACCACGGGCCTGCATTTCGAGGATGTGCGCAAGCTGCTGGAAGTGCTGCATCGGCTGGTCGACCAAGGCAATACGGTGGTGGTGATCGAGCACAATCTCGAAGTCATCAAGACGGCCGATTGGATCATCGATCTCGGCCCCGAAGGCGGCGACAAGGGCGGGCGCATCGTCGCCACCGGCACGCCGGAAAAGGTTGCGGAAACACCCGGCAGCTATACCGGCCAGTATCTCGCTCCCTATCTCACCCCGCGCAAGGTGAAGCGGGTCAGCAGCGGGCGCTGAAACCGCCGCGCCATCTTTAGTTCGGAGTACCGGCGATGACATCCCATCGCATCATTATCGATACCGATCCTGGCATTGACGATGCCGCCGCCATTCTGCTGGCCATGGCGTCGCCGGAGATCGAGATTCTGGGGCTGGTGACGGTTGCCGGCAACGTGCCCTTGTCGATGACGACCAGCAACGCCTTGAAGCTCTGCGAACTGGGCGGCCGGCCCTATATCGGCGTCTATCCCGGTGCCGACCGTCCGCTCTCCCGCCATCTGGAAACCGCCGAGCATATCCACGGCTCGACGGGAATGGACGGCGCCGTCCTGCCCGAGCCAAGCAAGCGCGCGGAAGAGATCAACGGCGTCGACTGGCTGGTGGAGACCTTGCATCAGTCGGCGCCGCAAAGCGTCACCCTGGTCGTGCTGGGGCCACAGACCAACATTGCCCAAGCCCTGCACCGTGCGCCCGAGATCCGCACCGCCATTCGCGATGTGGTGATCATGGGGGGCGCCTCGGAAGCGGAAGGCGGCAATGTGACGCCGCATGCCGAATTCAATATCTATGTCGATCCGGAAGCGGCTGCGATCGTCCTTGGCGAACTGCCGGCAACGCTGGTGACTCTCGATGTGGCGCGGCGCGTCACCGGAACCGAAGAGCGGCTGGCGCGGTTGCGTGCCAATGGCAATGCGGCCTCCGTGGCGCTTGCCGATATGCTGGGCTTCTATACCGGCCGCGGCAAGGGCAACGAGCCGATGTATGATCCGTTGACCATTGCCTGGCTGCTGCAGCCGCAGCTTTTCGCCGGCCGAATGGCTGCAGTGGAGGTCGATATCGGCGCTGGCGAGCATGCGGGGCAGACCCGTATCCATTTCGACCGGCCGGACGCCCGGCACCGCATCCTCCTGGATTGCGATGCGGATGGATTCTTCGATCTCCTGACCGAAAGGCTTCGCAAGCTGCCATAGAGCGCAGCCCGCTGTTTGCCGAGACGATAACGCGACCCGGGCCAACCGGGCGCGAGTTGACCGGGATCGAACCGGTGCGAGGAGTAAGCTCATGTACACATTGTTCTGGTCCCCTGGCGGCGCCAATATGGTCGTTCATGCCGCTCTGCGCGAAATCGGCGTCGAGGTCGATTTGGTGCGGCTCGATCTCGACAAAGGCGATCAACGGTCGGCCGACTATTTGAAGCTCAATCCGCATGCCCGGGTGCCAACGCTCGTCTATGACGACGACCGCGCGATCTATGAGAGCGCCGCCATCGCCATGTTCCTGGCGGAACGCCACCCGGCGGCCGATCTGGCGCCCCTGCCCGATCATCCCGATCGTGGCCCCTATCTGCAATGGATGACCTATCTCACCAACACCTTGCAGGAAGCGCTGATGCAATGGTGGCATGCCGATTGGTATCTCGATGGCGCCGAAGAACAACAGCAACTGAAACGGCGAGCGGAGCAACGCATCGCCGGCATGGCGGATTTTCTGGACGCGCATCTTTCGAAGAACGGTCCCCATCTCTGTGGCGGCCGCTTCTACATCTGCGATTATTTCCTGGTCATGCTGGTGCGCTGGACGCGCGCCATGGCCCGGCCGCTCCAGCAATGGCCGCATCTCCGCGACCTGGTTGGACGCACGCTATTGCGCCCTGCCTATCGGCAGATGTTGCTGGAAGAGGGCATCGAGCAGGCTTGTTGAGGATATCCCTCAGCCGCGCACGGCATTGTAGATCAACTTGACGCCGAGCAGGCCGATGACGGCGCCGGCAGCGCGATCAATCAGCCCCTTGGCGCGGAGATAGATCGAGCGCGGCTTCGCTGACGAGAAGGTATAGGCGACGATCGTGTACCAGCCGGCTTCGATGGCGAAAAGCAGCGGCAGCAGAACGGCAAAAGTCCAGGGCGAAGGATCGGCCGGCAACAGGGCGGCGAAAATACTGCCATAGACGACGGCCGTTTTCGGGTTGCTCAATTGTGTCGCCAGTGCCTGCCAGAAGGCCTTGGCCGTTCCCTGCTCGGCGGCACCCGCCCCGCCCGGAAGCTGCATCGGTGCATCGGCACCCCGCCAGATGCGGCTGGCCAGATAGATCAGGTAGAGGCCGCCCGCGACCTTCAGCACCAGGTAGAGCCAGGCGACCTGGGCAATCAGCGCCTGCAGGCCGAACAGCGCCAGCGCACCGAATGTCATGCCGCCCAATCCCATTCCGAGGGCGGCGGCAAATCCCGCGCGGCGCGAAACGGCAATGGAAATCCGCAGCACCATGACGAAGCTGGGACCGGGGCTCATCGCGCCAACGGAAATAGCCGCGGCGATGCTGAAAATCGGCAGCCAGAAATGCATCGGTTGGAATCCGTGTCGGAAGACGGTTGATTTGGATAGATTATTTACTGGCAGTGACGCCGATGGTTTGCGCTGCCGCCATGGACGGTGAAAGCGTCGTCAGGCCGAGAAACTTCACGCCAAAATCCAAGCCTGAAACGCGAATGATTTCGCAGTCGAAAATACCTAATTCATTAATTAGAACGCGGAAGCGCTTCGGCAATGGATAAAGAGTCTTAAAAGTGAGCTTGGCGCCAGTCTCTGATAAATCCCGCACCGTGCATTCGGCGACGACCGCATTGTCGTTGAAAAGGACCTTTGCGCCCTTGATGGTGCGGCGCCGATCATGCACGCGCCGCTCAATGCGTGGTTTTGTCCAATCCGACATTTAGCTCCCCATCCCCATGGCGTGACGGACTATAGCAGATGGCGCAGCGGTATTGGCCAGCAGATATATCAGTCGCGCTGAAGAGTGCTGAGGTATCAGTGCCTAGGCTGCCAGGCCGATGAACCGGACGCCATATTCGGTGCCGGTAATCCGCACCAATTCGCAATGATGAGCGCCGAGATCATTGACCACCAGGCGAAACTGCTTGGGCAATACCTGGAAGATGCCGAGGGATAGGCGGGCACCGGAGGCGGATACATCATGAACCGTGCAGTCAAAGACACTGACGCCGTCATTGATGAAGATCTTCGCTGCTTTCAAGACACGCCGGCGCGGCGCAATGCGCCGATCCTGAGCCGCCTGTTGCTGCGTATCCATAGCCTCACCCTCCGTCTACTCGGCCATGCCTAATAACCCCATATCGGGTCATTAGGAATTTGTACAGTGAAATTCACGCTTAATACTATCTAATTATGGTTAAAATGCAGCTTTTGCGGCAACGGCCTCAACTTCAATCAGCATGTCCGGATGGGCGAGGCCGGCGAGCACCATCAAGGTCGAAGCAGGTGCCGCCCCTTGCAGGACCTGGTCGCGGGCGATTCGCGACGCCGGGATATCGCTCGCCCGGGTGAGCAGGATGGTCACCTTGACCAGGTCGTGAACGCTCATGCCGCCGGCCGTCAGGACGGCAACGACGTTTTGCCAGGCGAGCAGAGCCTGCGCGGCGAAATCGGGTGCCAGCTTCTGCTGCAGGTCGCAACCAACCTGTCCCGAAATATAGAGCCAGCGATGATTTTCCGGCACGGCAACGGCCTGGGAATAGTGACTGAATGGCGCCGGTGCGGTCGATGGATTGAGACGTTCCAGCATTTGACCTCTCCTCTACTTTTGGGCTGGGTCTAATTCGTCATCTTTCTGCAGAAGGAAGACCAGGACAACCATCATCGTCATATAGAACCGGAAGGCGCCCTCCTGGCCGTTCCAAACCTGGGACTGCCACATGGCGAACCATTCGCCCCCGACCACCATGAAGCCGATGAACCAGTTGGCGAAGCCGATCGTTGCGGCAACGACGCCCAAGGCTTTGGCGCGATGAAACTCGCCCGCGGGCGCATGCAGTTTCCATAAAAGCCGGTAGGCGCAGCTCAGGAAAGCGAGGCCGGTCAGCGCCTGCGCCGCGATAATGAGCCAATAGCCGGCATGGTGAAAAGCCGGTGACGATATCGCACGCCACATCAGCACATTGCCGGGAAAGGTCGTATCCATGGTCAGGACATGCTGCACGAAAGCGAAATTCGAGCCGTAATCGATGATATTATCGAAAGCGACGAGCAGTCCGAACAAAGCCAGTCCGAAAGTCATGAGAATCTTGGCGTAGCGTGTGGCGATCATGATCGGTTCCCGAGAGTGAGGGCGCGGGTAAGCCTCGCCGGCCCCCAATTGTCTTATTTAGGCTTGTCCCCCCGGCATGCTAGGGCTATCTCATCCACCCATGACAAACAGCAAGACAACACCCCAATCCGTTCACGTCATCGGTGCCGGTCTGGCCGGCAGCGAAGCCGCTTGGCAGCTGGCGTCGGCGGGGATACCCGTGATCCTGCACGAGATGCGTCCGCTGCGCGGCACGGAAGCACATCAGACCGATCAATGCGCCGAACTCGTCTGCTCGAACTCGCTGCGTTCCGACGATGCGATGAACAATGCCGTCGGCCTGCTGCACGAGGAAATGCGGCGCGCCCAATCGCTGATCCTGCAGGCCGCCGATCGGCACAAGCTGCCGGCCGGCGGCGCGCTGGCGGTCGACCGCGAGGCTTTCGCCGCCACGGTCACGACGACCCTGCAACAGCATCCCCTGATCACCTTTCAGCGGGAAGAGATCACCGGGTTGCCGCCGACGGAGTGGGACAGCGTGATTGTCGCGACCGGCCCCCTCACCTCGCCCGCTTTGTCGCAGGCCGTGCTTGAGCTGACGGGTGAAGCGTCCTTGAGCTTCTTTGACGCCATTGCCCCCATCGTCCATCGCGACAGCATCGACATGGAGAAGGCCTGGTTCCAGTCGCGTTACGACAAGGAGGGTGCCGGCGGCACCGGGGCCGGTGGCGACGGTGCCGACTACATCAACTGTCCGCTGGACAAGCAGCCGTATAACGACTTCGTCGAGGCCTTGCTCACGGGCGAGAAAACCGACTTCAAGGAATGGGAACAATCGACGCCCTATTTCGAGGGCTGCCTGCCGATCGAGGTGATGGCCGCGCGCGGTCCGCAGACGCTACGTTTCGGACCGATGAAGCCGGTCGGCCTGTTCGATCCCCATGCCCAGCGCCGCCCCTATGCGGTGGTGCAATTGCGGCAGGATAACGCGCTCGGCACGCTTTACAATATCGTCGGCTTTCAGACCAAGCTGAAGCACGCGGAACAAGTCCGGGTCTTCCGCATGATCCCAGGCCTGGAGAATGCCGAATTCGCCCGGCTTGGCGGTCTCCACCGCAATACTTTCCTGAACAGCCCCAAGCTGCTCGACCCGCATCTGCGCTTGAAGGCGCGGCCCGGCCTGCGCTTTGCCGGCCAGGTCACCGGCGTCGAAGGCTATGTGGAGAGTGCCGCCATCGGCCTGTTGGCCGGCCGCTTCGCCGCCGCCGAGCGTCTGGGCCGTGACCTTGTCACTCCGCCGGAAACGACGGCGCTGGGCGCTTTGCTGCGACATATCACCGTCAATGCCGATGCCAAGACTTTCCAGCCGATGAATGTCAATTTCGGCCTCTTCCCGGAAATCGCGGCACCCGACGGCCTCAACAAGGCGCAGCTGCGCGAATGGAAATCGGGCCGCAAGCCGCGGCTGTCGAAGCGTGCGCTGAGCGACCTGCAGGGATGGCTGGCAGCCTGAGGCGCCTATATAGGCATCTCGTTCAGCCGTGCCAAGCCGGCGCGAAAGACGGTCAAAGCGTAAGCCTCGGCGATGCAATTGCTGAATGCGCGCTCGTCATCAACCGGCATGCAACGCTCACGGCTGGCGCGCGGTATCTTGAGCGTTCCTAGCAGCTGCGCACGGATGCAATCGTTCAATCCACTGGAGGTGCCGGATGTCTGCCGGCATTCAGTCTCTATCTGCTGCGCGACTGCCGTCATCAGCCTGTTCATATAGGGATCAGGTGCCATCCAGTCGGCGGTGGTCAAGGCCGGAAAGTCTTGATCCGTCAATGCGCCATGCAGAGAGACAAGGATATTGCCGACGACAATGCACTTCAGGAAACCCCAGGCGTCGCGCTGTCCCCGACATCCCTCTTGCCCCATGCCGCTTGCATCGAAATCGGGGGCGACTTTTGTTCGCAGGCAGGTCTCTTCGTTATGTGTGGTCGAGGGAATGTGGCATACCTGCAAGATCTTCTGCGCGAGGTCCTGCATCACGGCATCCTCTTCGATCGGGAAATAGGTCCACCCCCGATCGCTTTGCTGCTTCGATGCCGCATCCGGCTGAGACGGCTGTGGCGTTGCACAAGCCGCCAGCGACAAGGCCATGAGGCCGACGGCGATCCAACGAAGATATCCTTGAACCGCCATCCGCATGACCCGTTCTGCGTCCTTAATTGCCGTTCTGCACACGCTTCACGGCAGCGCGCCAGCCCTTGTAGAGATGCTGGCGGTCGACTTCCGGCATGCTGGGATTGAAGGTACGATCACGGCGCCAGGTCGCGCTCACTTCATCCAAAGACGAGAAAACGCCGGTGCCAAGACCGGCACAGATCGCGGCACCGAGGGCGGTCGTCTCGGCGACAACAGGTCTTTCGACGGGGACGTTGAGGATATCGGCAAGAAACTGCATGACCCAATCGTTCTTCACCATGCCGCCATCGACCCGCAGTTTCTGGGCAGCTTGGCCGGCATCGCTGGCCATGGCTTCCATCAGATCGCGCGTCTGATAGCAGACCGCTTCCAAGGCCGACCGGACGATCTCCGCGATGCCGGTATCGCGGGTGAGGCCGAAGATGGCGCCGCGCGCCGAGGGGTCCCAGTACGGTGCCCCGAGCCCGGTGAAGGCTGGCACCAGATAGACGCCGTTGTTGCCGGCGATCGAACGCGCCAGGGCCTCGGTCTCGCCGGCCTGCTGGATGAGCTTCAGGCCGTCCCGTAACCATTGCACCGCAGCGCCGGCGACGAAAATGCTGCCCTCGATGGCATAGGCCAGTTCGCCCTTGAGGCGGTAGCCGATGGTCGTCAGCAGGCGATTCTTCGAGGCCATGGCCTTGCTGCCGGTATTGAGGAGCGCAAAGCAGCCGGTGCCATAGGTGCTCTTGATCATGCCGGGCTTGAAACAGGCCTGACCGATCAGGGCGGATTGCTGATCGCCGGCCATGCCGCCGATCGGCAGCTTGACGCCGATCGTCGCCGGGTCGCTTTCCCCGAACTTGCCGGCATTGTCCTGCACCTGCGGCAACATGCTGGCCGGAATGCGGAACAGCTTGAGGAGATCTTCATCCCAGCGCAGATCGTGGATGTTGTAGAGCATGGTGCGCGAGGCATTGGTGATATCCGTCGCATGCACCCTGCCCCCCGTCAGACGGTAAAGCAGGAAGCAATCGATGGTGCCGAACAGGAGGTCGCCCGCCTCCGCCGCCGCGCGCGCGCCTGGCACATTGTCCAGAATCCAGGCGATCTTGGTGGCGGAGAAATAGGAATCGATCAGCAGGCCGGTCTTGCCCTGGATCATCGGCTCCAGTCCCTGATCCAGCAACTGCCGGCAGAGCGGCGCGCCGCGGCGATCCTGCCAGACGATGGCATTGTGCACCGGTTTCCCCGTCTTGCGGTCCCAGACCACGGCGGTCTCGCGTTGATTGGTGATGCCGATGGCGGCGATCGGTCCGGCTGCCTTGGTGACGACCTCGCGCGTCAAAGCCACCGTATGCGACCAGATGTCTTCCGGATCGTGTTCGACCCAGCCGTCATCGGGGAAAATCTGTGGCAATTCGCGTTGTGCCACGGCAGCTGCGGTCCCGGTCTGATCGAAAAGAATGGCGCGGGTCGAGGTGGTGCCCTGGTCGATGGTGAGAATATAGGTCATGGGATCTGGTCTGCCTTACTTGGTACCGAAGATGCGGTCGCCGGCATCGCCGAGGCCCGGCACGATATAGGCGTTCTCGTTAAGATGGGAATCGAGCGAGGCGGCATAGATGGGCACTTTGGGATGGGCCCGACTGAAGACACCGACACCCTCCGGCGCGGCCACGAGAACCATCAGCAGCAGGTTTTCATCGGCAACACCACGCTTATTGAGAACGTCCGCCGCGGCGGCGGCGGAATGGCCGGTTGCCAGCATCGGATCAACCAGAATGAAAGTGCGCCCCTCCGGTTCCGGCAGCTTGACGAAATATTCTACCGGCCGCTTGGTCTCGTGATCGCGATAGAGGCCGACATGGCCGACCCGGGCGGAAGGAATGAGGTCGAGGAGGCCATCCGCCATGCCAAGGCCCGCCCGCAGGATCGGCACGATCGCCACCTTCTTGCCGGCAATGACCGGCGCGTCCATCACCGTCAGCGGGGTCTCGATGCGAGTCGTCGTCATCGGCAGGTGACGCGTGATTTCGTAGCCCATCAGCAGGGAAATTTCCTTCAGCAGCTGACGGAACAGGATGGTCGGCGTTCCCTTGTCGCGCATCATGCTAAGCTTATGCTGGATCAGCGGGTGATTGAGCACATGAAGCTGGGGAAAATCCGGATTTAGTGTGGGCATCTCTCAACCTGCTGATGTTTACCCCGGGGCGGGTGATATTGCTTAAGACGGCCCTATCGGGGACGGTATGACAAACTGGTGTTAGCACATTAAGGACAGCCGACCGGCCGGATCAAGCGGAGCTTACAGCGGTTCTGCCCTTGAGGCACAGTGAGGTCCCCGTTAAGGTCGGGTTATGCCAGACCGCATTCCCGTGACCGCCGCCGTCCCCGTCAAGCCGGATAACCTTATCGCCGAAGAAATCGAGATTGTGGTGATCGGTGCCGGGCCCGCCGGTCTGATGGCAGCCGAAAGGCTGAGTGCCGCAGGCCATCGCGTCACGGTCTTCGACCGCATGGCGACGCCCGGCCGCAAATTCCTGATGGCGGGGCGCGGTGGCCTGAATTTGACCCATAGCGAGCCGCTCGCGGCCTTTATCCAGCGTTACGGTCCCAATGCAACCCGCTTGCGCCGATTTCTTGGGGCTTTCTCGCCGAGCGATCTGCGGACCTGGGCCGACGGCCTCGGTGCCGACACTTTCGTCGGTTCCTCCGGCCGCATCTTCCCGCGTGCCATGAAGGCAAGCGGATTGTTGCGCGCCTGGCTGCGCCGGTTGGGCGATCAGCATGTCTCGCTGCGCCTGCACCACCACTGGTGCGGCTGGCTGGGGACGGATCTGCTGTTCTCGACTGGCGACGGGACGGCGCGGCGTATCCGGGCGAAAGCGACTGTCCTCGCTTTGGGAGGCGCCAGTTGGCCGAAACTGGGTGCGGATGGCGGCTGGCAGGCTCTGCTGCGTGGGCGCGGCGTTGCCGTCGCTGACCTTGTCGCCAGCAATTGCGGCATCGATATCGCTTGGTCGGATCATGTCGTCGCCAATTTTGCCGGCCAGCCCTTGAAGGCTGTGGCGATCAACGTCGCCGGTGAACAGCGCCGCGGCGAGATCGTCTTGACGCGTTACGGGCTGGAGGGCGGTCCCGTCTATGGGCTGAGCCCGGCGATCCGCACGGAACTGGCGCAGGGCGGTCCCGTCACCTTGCATCTCGATCTGAAACCGGACTGGTCGACGCAGCAACTGGCGGAACGCCTGATCACGCGCCGCCATGGGCAGAGCCTGTCGCAGTTTCTGAAGAAGCAGCTGCATCTGCCGGCGCCGAGCTACGCCCTGCTGCGTGAAGCCTTGCCGCTGTCGGATGAGGGTGCGATTCCGGATGATCCGCTGGCTTTGGCGGAGGTGCTGAAGGCCCTGCCCTTGCGCGTGACGAATCTGCGCCCGATCGAGCAGGCGATCTCCAGTGCCGGCGGCATTGCCTTCGACGCCCTCGATGAGAATCTGATGCTGCGCACTATACCGGGCGTCTTTGCCTGCGGCGAGATGCTGGATTGGGATGCGCCGACCGGCGGCTATCTGCTGCAGGGCTGCTTCGCCACGGCGGTTGCCGCTGCCGCCGGGGTCGAACGCTACTTGCAGTCAGATCGCAGGTAACGTCGCGTCATTTGACGACGAAGCCGTGCTTATAGGGATCGCGATCGTCGATGAAGATCGTGTTGTACCCGGTCACCCGCGCCCAACCTTCGATCGACGGAATGATGGCTTCGTAGTTGCCGACCTTGGCCTTGTCGACGACTTTGCCCTTGAACATGCTGCCGATGATGCTCTCATGCACGAAGCCGTCACCGACTTTGAGCTTTCCCTTGGCCGCGAGCTGCGCCATGCGCGCGGACGTGCCGGTGCCGCAGGGCGAGCGGTCGATCGCCTTGTCGCCATAGAAGACGGCGTTGCGGGCATCAGCCTGCGGGTCACGCGCCGCACCCGTCCAGAGGATATGGCTCAGCCCCTTGATGGTCGGATTTTCGGGATGCTGGAAGCTGTATTTCTCGTTCAGCCGCTGGCGCAGGATCGGGCTCATCTGTACGAGCTGGCCGGCCGAAAAGTCCGCCATGTCGCGATAGCCGGGCTGCGGCTCGGCAATGGCGTAGAAATTGCCGCCATAGGCGACATCCACCTTGATGGGGCCGATTTCCGGACAGTCGATTTCCAGGCCGGATGAATGGAGGAAACCCGGCACGTTGGTGAGGCGCACCCATTCGACATACTGGCCTTGCTGGCCATATTCCGCGATCACCAGGCCGGCGGGCGTCTCAAGGCGCAGCATGCCGGGCGTCTTCGGGCGTACCAGCCCCTCTTCGATCGCAACGGTCACCGTGCCGATGGTGCCATGTCCGCACATTGGCAGGCAGCCGGAGGTTTCGATAAACAGGATGCCGATATCGCAGTCTTCCCGCGTCGGCGGGTAGAGAATGCTGCCGGACATCATGTCATGGCCGCGCGGCTCGAACATCAGCCCGGTTCGGATCCAGTCGAATTCCTTCAGGAAATGCTGGCGCCGCTCGCTCATGCTGGCGCCTTGCAGCAAAGGCCCCCCGCCCGAAACCACGCGGACGGGATTGCCGCAGGTATGGGCGTCGATGCAGCTGAAGGTATATTTGGCCATGATCTATCCGTTTGCCGCTACCGATGACGACAGATGTAATTGATGACGCAGTTGTGGTGTCAGGATTTGCTTTTCAGCAGATCGCGAATTTCGGTCAGCAGTTCCTCGCTCTTGGTCGGTGCAGCTGGCACGGCATCATCCTGCTTCTTGAAGCGGTTGATCTGCTTCACGACCATAAAGATGGCAAACGATACGATCAGGAAGTTGATGACGGTGTTAATGAAGAGACCGTAATTGAGCGTTGCGGCGCCGGCGTCCTTGGCCGCCTTCAGCGAATCGTAGTGGTCGCCGCGTAGGACGACGAAATAATTCGAGAAGTCGACGCCCTTCATGACGGCGCCGATCACCGGCATGATGATATCGTTCACCAGCGAATTGACGATGCCGGTAAAGGCGGCGCCAATGATGATGCCGACGGCGAGGTCGATGACATTGCCGCGCATGGCAAAGTCGCGAAATTCCTTCAACATGCTCACCCCCTCTTCTTATTGTCCGTGCCAGGGCTCGGCCTGCACCGGGTATCCAGCTCGTAGGGCACTGGAAACGCGGGCATTTGTCAAGAAACGAGATCGCGAAGAGCGTCGATGACCCGATCGGCGTCGTGATCGGTCATGTCGGGATAGAGAGGAATCGACAAGGCGCGCTCATAATAGGCGTCGGCGCCCGGCAGATCGAGCGAACCGTAGAGCTGGCGATAATAAGGCTGACGGTGAACCGGCAGATAATGGACCTGGCTGCCGATCCCACGATTGCGGAGGAAGGCCATCGCCTCGGCGCGCGTTGTGCCGAGTGCGGCAAAATCGATCAGAACCACATAGAGATGTAACGCCGCCGCGTCCCCCTGCTGCGCGGGGACCAGCTGCAGCCGTGGTTGAAGGCCGATCAAGGCCCGGTCATACCGCTCCGTCAGGTTTCGACGGCGCTGGACAAATCCATCGAGCTTGGCCAATTGCGAAAGGCCCAGCGCACAGGCGATATCCGTGATGCGATAATTGGGCCCCAGCGCCTGCATCTCGTAATACCAGGGCAAGGCCGCGCCGGTGGCGTCAAAGGCCTGGTCCTTCATCGTGAAGGCAGCCGGGTCGCGCGTCATACCGTGATTGCGGTGGAGCAGCATCGCCTGATAGAGCCGGGGATCGTTGGTCGTGGTGACGCCCCCCTCGCCCGTCGTCATCGTCTTGACCGGATGCAGCGAAAAGCAGCTCAGCTTGCCGATGGCATTGGCGCCGACTTTGGCGCGACTGCCATTGCCCGCCTGATGGGTTCCGCCCAAGGCATGGCAGGCATCTTCGATCACCGCCATGCCGCGGCTCTCCGCTAGGGCGCCTATCGCTGCGAGATCGACGCAGTGCCCGTTGAGATGAACGGGCATCACCGCCTTGGGCCGAATGGTCGGATGGCGTTCCAGCGCCTGTTGCAGGGTTTCCGGCGTCATCCGGCCGGTAGCGGCATCGACATCGGCGAAGATGACATTGGCGCCGCAGAAACGCGGCGCATTTGCCGTCGCCAGGAACGTCACGCTGGGGACCACGACGTGATCGCCGGGGCCAAGCCCGAGCGCCATGCAGGCAAGATGGAGTGCCGCCGTTCCGCTGTTGCTGGCCACGGCATAGCGCGCGTCGGTATAAGCGGCGAAGGCCTGCTCGAACTGGCCGACCGTCGGCCCTGTCGTCAGATAGTCGCCACGCAAAGCCGCCGCTACGGCGGCGACGTCATCGTCGTCGATGGATTGCTTGCCATAGGGCAAAAAAGGCGCAGCTGCCGTCACGGATGTTCCGTCGCCAGGAGAGCCAGCAATTGATCGCCGGTCATCCAGGCGCTGTTGTTGCGGCTGTTGTAATAGAATCCCTCGTCCACCCGCTTGGCACCCGGCAGGTCGCCGCGGCGCGCTTCCCAACGTATATGCGCGGGCTCGATGACATAGCGGTCGTCAAGCTCGAAGGTCGACCAGGAATCCTCTTCGGTGATCATCACTTCATGCAGTTTTTCGCCCGGCCGGATGCCGACGATTTTCTGCGGCAGTTGCGGCGCGATCGCCCTGGCGAGGTCGGTGATTTTCATGCTCGGGATCTTCGGCACGAAGATCTCGCCGCCCCGCATCATCGCCATCGACGAGAGGACGAAATTGACGCCTTGCTGCAAGGTGATCAGGAAGCGGGTCATGCGCTCATCAGTGATCGGCATTTCCGCGGCGCCCTGCTTGATCAGCTTTTGGAAGAAGGGAATGACGCTGCCGCGTGAGCCGATGACGTTGCCGTAGCGCACCACGGAGAAGCGGCAGCCGCCGGCGCCGGCCAGGTGATTTGCAGCGACGAAGATCTTGTCCGATGCCAGCTTGCTGGCGCCATAGAGATTGATCGGGTTGGCCGCCTTGTCGGTCGAGAGCGCGACAACATGCTTTACACCAGATCGGATCGCCGCATTGACGACATTCTCCGCGCCGTGGACATTGGTCGCGATGCATTCGAAGGGATTGTATTCGGCAATCGGCACATGCTTCAGCGCCGCCGCATGGACCACTGTATCGATACCGCGCATCGCCATTTCCAGGCGATCCTTGTCGCGGACATCGCCGATGAAGTAGCGCAGGCAGCCATAAGTATCCGGCGACAATTCCTGCGCCATTTCGTATTGCTTCAATTCGTCGCGCGAATAGACGATGAGCCGCGCCGGCTTGTAGCGCTCAAGCACTGTGGTAATGAATTTCCGCCCGAAAGAACCCGTGCCGCCCGTCACCAGGATGGAATGACCATTGAGGTCGACAGCGGGACTTAGAAAATCTTGCACGTATTTCGCTCGTAAAAATTGATATCTTCTGGCAATAAACACTGCGCTTTACACGGGGCGGATAGCCTTGCACCCGGCCGGTTCAGGTCCATAGCAGGGTGCGGTTGGGGCGTCAAATCTTCTCCCGCGGCCGTTTTTGTTGCTACTCAGACGAGAGCATTGTCCAGTCCAGCGGCATGCCGCGCTTGAGGGAACGGGCCGTTTTCCGGCCGAGCACGGAGGCATAGTACTTGGGTGCCAATCCCAGTCCCGGACGAATCGAGCGGACGTGTTGCTCGGTAATGATATCGCCCGCCGCGATATCCTGAACGATATACAAGGAGCGGCGAAACGGCCGGACGCCGGCTTCGCTGGCGGCGATGCCATAATTGATTCTCCCCAGCGCCTCCCATCCCGTGCGGCAATCGGCAACCAGGCTGGCGAGCTCCGGCGGCTCCAGGCTGAAGGTCGAATCCACGCCGCCATCCGATCGCGCCAGGGTGAAGTGTTTCTCAATGACACAAGCCCCGAGCGCGACGGCGGCCACAGGCACGGCGGTTCCCATCGTGTGATCCGAGAGGCCGACGACCGCGTCGAACATCTCGGCCAAATGCGGGATGGTCCGAAGGTTGCTGTCGCTGGCCGGCGTCGGGTAGCCGCTGGTGCATTGCAACAGGATCAGCTCGGCACAGCCCGCGCGGCGCGCAGCGGCCACCGCTTCGGCGATTTCGCCGAGTTCCGACGCGCCCGTCGACATGATGACCGGCTTGCCGATAGCCGCGACCTTTTCGATCAGCGGGATATCGCAGAGTTCCAGCGAGGCGATCTTGAAGGCAGGCGCCCCCAGCGACTGCAGCAGATCGACGGCGCTGTGGTCGAAGGGCGAACTGAAAATCGTGATGCCTATTTCGGCCGCACGACGGAACAGCGGCTCATGCCAGTCCCAGGGCATGGCGGCGTCGGCATAGAGTTCATAGAGGCTCCTGCCATCCCACAGACCGCCCTCGATGCGAAACTCGGGGCCATCATGGTCGATCGTGATCGTATCGGCGCGATAGCTTTGCAGCTTGACGGCATCCGCCCCCGCCTGTTTGGCGGCATCCAGGATCCGAAACGCCCGCTCGAGGCTGCCATTATGGTTGGCGGACATCTCGGCAATGACATAGGGCGGTTGGTCTGGGCCGATGACTCGGCCATTAATGGTTACACGGCGCATGTGTCTCTCTGTATGCATGATTGAGGCATTCATGATGGCGGCAACGACCACCAATACCCGTCTGATCGCAAGTCGTAGCCTAGCCCCCGGAACATATTCATGGAAGCCGTATTGCCAGGCAGGATCTGCGCCAGCAGAATGGCGCCCGGCGCCAGCTGTCGTGCCAAGCGCAGCATTCCGTTGCCGATGCCCTTGCGGTAGTGGCCGGGTGCGGTCGCGATCGAAACGAGGTAGATCGGCGCGCCCTGGCTTTCGCCGCACCAGTCAAGGCGCACATAGCCGACGGCGTCGCCGGCGATCTCGGCGATCAGCGGCAAATCGGCCGACGCGAGCAGCTTGGCGACGAACCAGGCATGATGCTCGGCGGGCGACGGCACGTGCGGGTTCAAGGCGTAACGGCGTGTTTCGGGCGCCTCCTGCCAAGCCAGCAGCATCTCCGCGTCGGCGGGCTCCATCAGCCGCAAGGAGAGCTGTGCATCGCTGGCGAGCCGCAGCGCAGCTTGCGCGGCAACAACGGCACGATCGATCCCCCGGCCGTCGCATAGGGTCGCGGCGATCCTCGATATCTCCTGTCTCTGTGCAGGCTGCTGCCGCAGCCAATGCAAGGCCGTTGCCAGAGCCGCGGCGACCTCCGCACGTGGGGCGGTGGTGAGGAAACCGCAGGTGATGGCGCTGCTCGATTGCGCCATGACGGCGGCATTGGCGCGCTGGTTCTCGGCGATTCCGATCAGCAGGCTTGGCAAGCCGAGGCAACAGCGCTCCCAGGTCGAGGTTCCGGGCGCGCCAATGCACAGATCGCTCGCTGCCATCACGCCCGCCATGTCGGCGACGTCGAGCAGGAGGTGGATTTTCACCCCTGCCTGTCGACGGCGGGCGACCAGCGCCTGTACCTCCGCGAGATGCGGGGCACGGCTGCCGAGCACCACTGCGATATCAGCATCCGGCATTGTGACGCATGTCGTCTCGATCGCCAGTGAGGTGCCGTCGAGCGGATCGACACCGCCGAAGGCGATGAGTATCCGCTTGAGAGTGGACCTTGCCGTGCTGTGCTGAAGTGCCGCCGCGCGGGCCGACAGGAACTGGCGGCGTAAAGGTGCAGCCGTGCCGCCCAGCAGCAGCTTGGCATCATTCGGCAGCAACTGCCGGTAGGATGCGGCATCGATCCCCGGCGTTGAATTGATGACCAGGTCGGCATCCAGCTGCCGGTCGGCAAAATCATCGATCCAGATGACCCGATCGGCAAACTGCCGTGCCTCCTGGTCGAAGCCCGTCGGCAGGTTGTAATGATCAAGGATGATCGCGGTCGCCCTGCCCGCTTTTCCCGCGATGGCGGTCAGCTGGGTATCGGCCTGATCGCCGGCGACGATGATGGCGCGGCCGGGTGGCAGGGAGCTGCCCAGAAAGGCTGCGGTCTCCGCGGTCACCGCCCAGAGGCAGCGCCAGCCTAGCTCGCCGAAGCGGTCAGACAATGATGCGCATCGCACCGCATGGCCGGTGCCGATGCGCTGATTGGCATCGAAGCGGAAGACGATCGTGCCATGCGTGTTTTGAGAAACGGCCGCGGCGCGTCCGGCATTGATGCTGCTGAGCTGCGGATGTGCCGCCAGCAGCGACAGGATGCCCTGCAGCGAGGCGAGTTCCGCCGCCGAGCCGCAAGCGAAGAGCTCTTCGAAAAAAGTGAAGTCTTCCGGATAGTCCAGTGTCCAGCGATGGGTATTGGCGGGCCAGCCTGGTCCGACCAGATTGGCCCGCTTCAGCTCCGGGTGGCGCCGCAGCCAGGGTGTCACATGCTCACGGTCATAGGCCTCGGTTGTCGCCGTGGCCGCTCTTTCCAGCGCTGTCCTGGTGAAGACCTCGCAATCCAGCCCATGCGGAAAAAGCCGTGGCATGTTATTAGCGGCATAATCGGCCTTGCGTTCCGCCTGCAGGCGAAATACCGCGCCACAGATCATAGGATCGATCAGCGGGCAATCGCTGGTGACGCGCATGATTAAGTCTGCTTCTGCGAAGCGTGCGGCGCCGAGATAGCGCGCGAGGACATCATTTTCGTCGCCCCGGAAGACCCGAAAGCCAAGACGTCCGCCCTCGGCGACGATGGGATCATTGGCGGGATCGAGGCCGGTGGCGCAGATGACTTCGTCAACGCCCTCGATCGCACGACAACGGGTGAGAACGTGTTCGAGCACCGTCTTGCCGGTGAGCTGGCGCAGCACCTTCGCCGGAAGTCTCGTCGAGCCGTATCGCGCCTGCACGATGACCACCCGGCGGGCATGCTCCGGCTGCGCCGTTGCCGTCATAGCGATCTTGTCCGGGAATGGCTGCTGGCCAAGCGAACTACCCCATCGACCGGCGCAGGGATGACTGCCACCCGAGCGGCCGGTTACCGAGCAACAGGGTCTTGCTGCCGATTTCTTCCACCACGCTGGGCGGCGTAATGCCGAGCAGCGCGGCGAAGCGGGACAAGCGAACGACGATATCGGCGGTATCCAGACCCGGCATAAGAATGCCACGGACATTGCGATCCTTCAGCCGCCAACGATAGCGCCAGCCCGGCGTCCAGGCGGTTCGACCACCCGCCTGCGGATGCGCCGATGGTGCGGCGAGCAGCGGCGCGAGCAGGTCGAGGATGGTTTCTGCGCCAAGTCGCGCGGGGTCATAAGACATGGCTTGGCGGAAAGCCATCTGCATATCTGTCGAATAGACTTGCCGGGTCGCTGCTTCGGACGCCGGCGTGACGATCTTTTTCATCAAGGCGACCGTCTCGTCGACGGTGCGGGTCAGCGGATTGACCCGGTTCGAGAGATAGCGATCATTAGCACTCGATGCCGACGGCATCACGCAGATTGCCGGCCGGTCGAGGGCCAGCGCCTCGACTCCCGTCGTGCAATTGGTGTGGATGAGGATCTCGCTGGCGGCGATCCAGGGCACGGCCGCGCCCTCGCGGATCACCTCCACGCCCGGCTGGCCGCGGATGAGATCGGTCCACAGGTCCAGCGATTCGGAGGGATGCGGGCGCAGAATGATGCGGTGCGCCGGAAACCGCTCCGGCACAAGCCGCAGCAGCGTCTCAACGGCTTGGCGGTTATCCGCCTCCATCTGCAGGATCGAGGCGACATAGCTGCTGTGTTCGGGATTGTTCATGTCGAGCTTCCCGAGCCGCGCCTGGTCGCGGATGATCTGCTCCGCATTGCCCTTTTGCGAATTGGTGAAGCCGAGATTGGTATTGATCAGGATGAAGCGGCCATAACGCGCCTTCAGCGCGGCAACCTCGGTCTCGTAGAAGGCGCGCAATTCCGGACGCAACAGGTCCCAGCGCGGATTGGCGGCCTGCACCACCCGCTCTGCTGCCTCGGGGAAGCGCTCCGCCACCGCCTGCGCATTGTTGCGGCCGGCGATGAAGATCAGGTCTGTGGCCGCAACCGCCTCGGGTGACATCCAGCGCAACTGCTCAGCCGACATCACCAGCCCCGGCAGCTCCTCATCTATCGCAGCAACTCGGTATCCCAGGCGCTTTGCTTCCGCCATGGCGAGGCCGTCGCGCCCGGTAAGGGTCTTGGAGAGGTAGAGGCCGGGCGGCATCGCCCCGATATTGCGCTCCATCAGCCATTTCTGGCCGAGCACCACCTCGTAGCCCCGGCTGACGGCAAGTGAGGCCACCAGGAGTCGCGAATCCAGTTCGCGCGAGGCGATCTCCATCGGCATATATAGAATGGGTTGAGTTTTGACTGGCATCGAACTCGGCTCTATCTGTCCCCCGCCTTGTAACAGTGTCGCGCTCCCGGCGCAACCGTAGCTAGTTCACGCAACTCCCTGAAACCACATCATTTTTTGCCGTGGGCGGAAGGTAGTCCCGCTAGTTTTTGGCAGCTGACTCGACCGCCGGCTGATCGATACACTTGCGGTCCCGGCCGTGCAACGATAATGAGGTGCCCATGAAATCAAGGACTTGCGGCTGAGGCCGCGGCATGCCCAAGGTGATCCAGTCAAATGAATGATTTGTTTGGTAATGCAAATAAAAAGGGTGGCGACTACTCGGCCAAGGACATCGAGGTCCTGGAGGGGCTGGAGCCCGTCCGGCGCCGGCCGGGCATGTATATCGGCGGTACCGATGAACGCGCCTATCATCACTTGGCGGCGGAAATTCTCGACAATTCCATGGACGAGGCGGTGGCCGGCCATGCCACGCGGATCGAGGTGGAACTGGATGCCGAGGGCTTCGTGACCGTCCGGGATAACGGCCGGGGCATTCCCATCGACCCGCATCCGAAATACAAGGATAAATCGGCGCTCGAAGTCATTCTTACCACCCTCCATTCCGGCGGCAAGTTCAGCGGCAAGGTCTATCAGACCTCGGGCGGTTTGCACGGTGTCGGTTCATCGGTGGTCAACGCGCTCAGCGATTCCCTGGTCGTCGAGGTGGCGCGCGACAGGCAGCTCTACAGCCAGACTTTCAGCCGCGGCCTGCCGACCAGCAAGCTGACACCGCAAGGCGGCGTTAATCGCCGCGGTACCACGCTACGGTTTCACCCGGATCCCGAGATCTTCGGCAAGCAGGCGCATTTCAAGCCGGCCCGGCTCTATCGCATGTGCCGGTCCAAGGCCTATCTCTTTCGCGGCGTGGAGATTCGCTGGTCCTGCGATCCCGGCCTGATTGGCGAAGGCGATACGACGCCGGCCACGGATACGCTGCATTTTCCCGGCGGATTGTCCGACTTCCTGACCGCTACCCTGGAAAGCCGCAAGACGGTCACCGCGACGCCCTTTGGCGGCCAGGCCGAGTTTCCCGATGAGCAGGGTCGGGTCGAATGGGCCATCGCCTGGCCGGTCGACGACGACTCGATGTGCAGTTCCTACTGCAACACCGTGCCGACACCAGAAGGCGGTACGCACGAGGCCGGCTTGCGCAGCGGTCTGCTGCGCTCGCTGAAGGCCTATGGCGATCTTGTCGGCAATCGCAAGGCAGCGCAGATCACCTCGGATGACATCACCGGCGGCGCCATGATGCTGCTCTCGGTTTTCATCCGCGATCCGCAGTTTCAGGGCCAGACCAAGGAAAAGCTTGCTTCGGCGGAAGCAGCGCGATTGGTCGAAGTTTCGATCAAGGACCACTTCGATCACTGGCTGTCGGGCGATACCGGCCGCGCCAAGGATCTGCTGGAGCGGGTGATCGAAAAAGCCGAGGAGCGGCTGCGCAAGCGCCAGGACAAGGAACTCACCCGCAAGACGGCAACGCGACGTCTGCGCCTGCCCGGCAAGCTCGCGGATTGCACCAAGGACAGCTCCAGGGATACCGAGCTTTTTCTGGTCGAAGGCGATTCCGCCGGCGGTTCGGCCAAGCAGGCACGTAACCGCGATACCCAGGCGGTTCTGCCGCTGCGGGGCAAGATCCTCAACGTCGCCTCCGCTTCTGCCGACAAGCTCAGCGCCAATCAGGAACTGATCGATCTCATCCAGGCTCTGGGTTGCGGAACCCGCGACAAATACAACGACGAGAAGCTGCGCTACGAAAAGATCGTCATCATGACCGATGCCGATGTCGACGGTGCGCATATCGCCTCACTGCTGATGACCTTCTTCTATCGCGAGATGCCGCAGTTGATCGAGAACGGCCATCTCTATCTCGCGCAGCCTCCCCTTTATCGCCTGAGCCAGGGCGGCAAGTCGGCCTATGCGCGCGACGACGCGCATAAGGAAGAACTGCTTAAGAAGGAATTCAACGGCCGCGGCAAGGTCGAGATCAGCCGCTTCAAGGGCCTCGGTGAGATGCCGGCGCTGCAGCTGAAGGAAACCACCATGGATCCCCGTCAGCGCACCTTGCTGAAGGTGCGGGTGCCGCAGCGCTATAACGAGGAAGACCGGGCCGAAGCACGCGAAACCTCGGATCTGGTGGAGCGCCTGATGGGGCGCAAGCCGGAACTGCGTTTCCAGTTCATTCAGGAGAATGCGCGTTTCGCCCGGGATCTCGACGTCTGACCGGAACCGCCAACGCCAAGAAAAAAGGATGGAAGATATCCTCTTCCATCCTTTTTTCACGACCGGCATGAAGCCGGCTCGGGCTGTCTTGGCGTCAGGCGGCTTTGATCTCGGAGAGGAAATTCTCCACCACCCCGCGCAACGTCAGGGTACGCTGGCTAAGATCGGTCGAAGCCGCGAGCAGATCGTTGGAGGCTTCCTTGGTATAGGCGGCGCTCTCCGTAACAGCACTCATTTTCTGCGACACTTCCTGGGTACGGTCCGCCGCCTCGGTGACATTGCGGCTGATTTCCGCGGTGGCCGCCCCCTGTTCCGTCACCGCCGAGGCGATCACGGCTGAGCTCAAGTTGATATCCTCGATGATCTTGGCCAGACGCTCCATCACTTGGCCCGCATCCTTGGTGGCGGCTTCGACGGCTGCCAGCTTGGTGCTGATGTCGTCGGTCGCCTTGGACGTCTGTCCTGCCAGCTGTTTCACCTCATGGGCAACCACGGCAAAGCCTTTGCCGGCTTCGCCGGCACGGGCCGCTTCGATCGTCGCGTTCAAGGCCAGCAGATTGGTTTGGCTGGCGATCTCGGTGATGAAGTTGATGACGCTGCTAACGTCCCGCGACACTTGCGAGAGGCCGTCCATGATCTTGCGGGCCTCGGCGGCTTCCTTGACGGCCAGGGCCGCCGTATCGGTGGTCTGATTGACCTGCGAAGCAATCTCGTCGCTGGAAGCGGCAAGCTCCACCGTGGCGGAGGCAACGGTCTGCGAGTTTTCGGTCGCGGTCGTCGCATTGCTGGCGGCCATGGCGGCGCTGCCGTTGGTGTTGTCGGCCTGTTCAAGCAAGTGCCGCGCGGTCGAATCCAGCTGCGTTGCCGCACTTGCCAGCGATTGCAGATGCTCGCCTACCTGGGCATCGAAACGTTGCGCCATGGTTTCGAAGAACTCATGCCGCTTCTGCTGCTTTTCCCACTCGAGCTGCTGCGCCGCTTCAAGTTCACGCTTCTTTTCGGCGTTCTCCCGGAAAACGGCCAAGGCTCGGCCCATATTGCCGACTTCGTCCTGGCGCTTTGCCAGATCGATCGAGATGTCGAGGTCTCCTTCGGCAAGGCGGGTCATATTGGCGGTGAGCTGGTTCACCGGGCGAATGACGGCACGCCGGACCATGAAGAGCACAAAGCCGACAACGATCGCGAAGAGAATTCCGGTGATGATCAGCGTCTCGAGTTGGTCGTGCTGGAAGCCGGCAATGCGCTTATTGAGCAGCCGCTCCAATTCGGCCGAGGCCGTCGTGTAGAATTGCTGCAGCGTAGCAAGGGACTTCGCTGCCGCCGCCTCGTCGACCGCCGACTTGCTGACCAGATCGACCAAAGCCGCCATATTCTGCTTCATCGCCAGATAGCTGGGGTCAAGATTGGCTTTCAAACTGCCATCAGCATTGCCGCTATAGCCGGAAGCGACCGAGCCATCGACGCCGTCCAGCAGCGATTTCAACCCGCCCAATGTGACAAAGAAATCCACCTGCTCGGAGGCGTCGATCTTGCCGTCCTGCCAAACCTTGCGGCTGATGAGCGTCATGTCGCGCAGGCGGTCGATCAGGTCCGGCATCTTCACCAGGACTAGGTCCATGACGTAATAGCTGTCGAGGTCGGGATCGAGGATAAGGTTCGACTTGTCGCCGATACGGCCGATCAGGCTGCGAAGCGAGGACGTATCGAGCTCGCTTGGCTTAGCCGCGGCAACATCCTGCACCGCCTTCGTCGCGAGCTCGGCACTCTCCATGCCATCGCCAAAGCTGTTTTCGAGATCGGCGATTTTCGGAAGATTGCTGGCTGCGCCTTGCTGGCTGTTGATCGCCTGGCCCGTCAGGGAAAGGTGAATTTGTGCCAAGCCGCGAAGGTAATACGTGCCGAGGTTTTCCTTTGCGGCGAAATCGATGGCGATATTCTGTTGCGCGATCAGCGCCCAGAGCAAGTAGCCAATGGGGATCAAGAATAAAAGTGAGGCCAGGCCAAGTTTGTGTGCAATAGTCAGCTTAGTCACGATGCTTTGCCCCAGTCACAAAAGATAGATCGGAATGAATTAGCGACGCTGCACTTAATGCGACATCATAGCTGACTGATCACTTAAACTAAGATTAATGAAAAACTGGGCGAGAATTTAAATCAGACAAATTTTTCGAATTTTTGGCCTGGCCTTGCTCCGTTAGGAATTGCCGAACAAAATGAAGTGTCGTGCTTACGTAAATCCGTAGCGTTACTGGGCGAAGGCAAATAAGCGGCCCGGCTAAGTTGTCTCACGCGTCGTCAGCCAGTGTAGCCAAATATTCATCATGATCGTTCGACACCGCCCTTCGACCTGGCAACTCTTCTTCATCATGCGCGGGTCGATCGTCCCTCGCATTGCACCTCAGATCGGCCTCGCCGCCGTCTTTGGCCTTCTTGTCGCCTATGGCCAAAGTCGCTTTCCGGCCAATTTCCCCTCCTTTACCCTGGCGCCGTTCAGCTTGATCGGTCTCGCCTTTTCCATCTTTCTCGGCTTTCGCAACACCGCGAGCTATGACCGCTATTGGGAAGGCCGGAAACTCTGGGGCCAATTGGTGATAGATGCGCGCAGCCTGACGCGACAGTTGCTGACACTGATGGGGCCGGCATTGTCGGCCGGCCAGGTTGCCGAGGCAGCGGAAGCGCAGACGCTGGCCCAGGAGATGGTGCGCAAGCTGGTCGCCTTCACTTATGCGCTGAAACATCATCTGCGCGGCACCAATGCATCGGCGGACGTGACGTCATTCTGGCCGGCCGCCGAAATCACTGCGCTGCTGGGCCGCAGCAATTTGCCGGATGCGATCCTGCTGTCCTTATCTGCCGATCTGCGTCGGTGCCGGGAGCGGCACTGGCTGAGCGACCAGATGCTGCGCGCCATGGATGAAAGGCTGACATCCCTGGCAGCGGTCCTGGCCGCCTGCGAGCGCATCCGCAACACGCCCCTGCCCTTCGCCTATACGTTGCTCCTCCACCGCACGGCCTATCTCTATTGTTTTCTGCTGCCATTTGGCCTGGTGGAGACCATCGGCATGATGACGCCGCTGGTGGTTGCGATCGTCTCCTATACCTTCTTCGGCCTCGATGCCCTGGGCGACGAGATCGAAGAACCGTTCGGCGATCTGCCGAATGACCTGCCGCTCGATGCCATATCCCGCACCATCGAAATCAACCTGCGCGAGGCGATGGGCGAAACCGAGCTGCCGCCGGTGCTGCAGCCGGTCGATTATTGCCTGATGTAGCGGATCTAGCTGAAATAATTGTGAATATATCGTTCGGTGTGGCGAACCACATCGTTACTTGACTCTCGTCCTATCCATCCGCAAGATTATTTGTATGATAATTAAGAGCCGGCTACTCAAAAAGGCCGGTCGCGGGGAGAAGCATGGACGGGAAACCCTTCGAACACGTCATCCGCATGGAAAAGATCCGGATGGCCTATGGCAAAGTGACCGCGCTGCACGACGTGACGCTGGAGATCGGCCGGAACGAGATCGTCGGCCTGATCGGCGATAACGGCGCCGGCAAATCCACCCTCATCAAGATCATGACCGGCGTGCAGAAGCCCAGCAGCGGCCGCCTGTTCATCCGTGACCAGGAAATCGACTTTGCTGGCTATTCGGTACGACAGGCGCATGGCTGGAAGATCGAGACCGTGCACCAGGAAAAGAGCCTGGGCGATAAGCAGCCGCTCTGGCGCAATTTCTTCGCCGGCCGGCAGATCACCAATCGCTGGGGTTTCATCGATATCAAGAAGGAAAAGCAGATCACCGACGACGTCCTGTTGCGTCAGATCGGCTTTCGCGGCGTCGGCATCACCGCCGATAGTCCGGTAGCCAAATTATCCGGCGGCGAACGACAAGGCGTGGCGATCGGCCGGGCGATGTATTTCGACGCTGATCTCATTGTGCTCGACGAGCCGACCGTGGCGCTTGCCTTGAAGGAGGTCCATAAGGTCCTCGACTTCATCCGTTCGATCAAGCAATCCGGCCGCGCATGCCTCTATATCGAACATAATCTGGCCCATGTGCATGAGCTGTCGGACCGTTTGATCGTGCTCGATCGCGGCCGCGTCGTCAGCAATATCCCGCAGGGCACGCTGACCTTGCCGCAGTTGCAGACGCATCTCCTGGATCTACAGAAACAAAAGGAGGCGGCGGCGTGACCATGGCTTCCGTCTCGCCGGTTCATACCGGCAAATCCGGCCGGCATCCGCTGACAATCGAAGGACTGCCGATCTTTCTGGTCTTCCTGGCGATCATCGTGGCGCTGATGGCGATCGCACCCAATGCCTTTCTCGGTTACCGCACCTATCTGTCCATCATCGTCAATTACCAGCCGGCCATCATCTGCGCGCTCGGCCTGACGCTGGTCATTGCGGCGGGCGAGATCGACCTCGCCTTCCCCGCCATTCTCACCCTCACCAGCCTGGTTTTTGCGGCCTTCTATCGCTTCGATATCGTCATCTGGATGCAGGCGCCGATGACCTGGCTTGGCCTCTTGCATGAAAACATGACGCCGGCGGAACTCGCCTCGATCCAGTCCTGGATCTGCTGGCTGGGCCTCATCGCCGCGATCGGTGCCGGCGCCTTCGCCGGCTGGATCGCCGGCCTGCTGGTGGCCTGGCTCGGCATTCCCTCGATCATCGCGACACTCGCCCTCTCATTCGTCTGGCGCGGCCTTGCTGTCTTCCTCGCCGACGGCAAGCAGTTTGCCCTGCGCGGCTTCAGCGAGACGGCTCTCTGGGATGTGACGACAGGACGCGTCTTCACCGGGTTGTTCAACACGTCAGGCGTGGTTCTGCGCAAGCCGGACGGCGTTCCGATGCAGATGCTCTACGGCCTCGCGATCGCCATCTTTCTCTGGTTCGTCCTCAACCGGCATCGCTTCGGGGAATCCCTGCTCTTCATCGGCGACAATGCCAATGTGGCAAGGGTGCTCGGCATCGATGTGCGGACCAGCCGGGTAAAGCTCTTCACGCTGATGGGCACCCTCGCCGGCATTGCCGGCGTGTTCCTCACCACGGAAACGGAAAACTTCACCACCACGCAGGGGCAATCGTCGCTGCTCATCGTCATCGCCGCTGTCTTCATCGGGGCACGTCGATCTTCGGCGGTTCCGGCACCATCATCGGCAGTTATATCGGCCTGCTCATCGTCGCGGTGCTGCAGGTGGGTATGGTCGCGGCCAATCTCAGCGGCGCGGTTGCCGATATGGTCATCGGTCTCGTCTTCCTCGCGGCCGTCATCCTGCACATGCTGGTCGAGAAACCGGAGCGCCTGAGAGGCCTTGGCCTCATCTCGCGACGATCCTGATCCGGATCGGTCCGGGCGGGTGACCGGGCGCGACCAAATACAAGAACTCACCCATTCGTGCGATACAAGGGAGGACAGAATGCGATCCAGAGGTCTGTGGCTTGGCCTGATTGTTGCCGCCTGCGCCGTGACGGCGCAGCTTTCGCCGGCACATGCGCAGGACAAGATCGGTCAGGGCGTCACGGTCTATATGCAGATGGGCGGCCAGCCGGGCGAGCCGCCGGTGCTGCCACGGACCAACGGCGCCAAGGCCGCGGCGGCCGCCTTCGGCGTGGAATTGCACGAGCAATATTCCAGCTGGCAGCCGGAGACGATGCTGTCGCAGTTCCGCGAAGCGGTTGCCGCCAAGCCGAACTGCATCGTCATCATGGGCCATCCCGGTAATGACGCCTTCGCCGATCTGGTCGCCGACGCGGTCGCCCAGGGCATTGTCGTCACCTCGAACAATTCGCCGCTGAACGAATTGCTGCCGAAATATCAGGGCAAGGGCTTCGGCTATGCCGGCGTCGATCTCTATGAGGGCGGGGCCATCACGGCCCGCGCGATGCTGGCGGCCGGCCTGAAGAAGGGCGATCACGCTTTGGAATACGGCAATTTCAGCGCCGGCGACCGCGGTCTCTCGGACAAGGGCCTGGCGGACACGCTGGAGAAGGCCGGCGTCGTCGTCGACCGGGTCGAGATGTCGGCCGAGGTGAATGGCAGCCCGCCGCTCGCCATTCCGATCCTGGTCGCCTATCTGCAGCAGCATCCCGATACCAAGGGACTGGCGACCCAGCATGGCGGCGTCACGGCGCAGCTGCAGGCCGTGCTGGAACAGGCCGGCAAGAAGCCGGGCGATATCATCGTCGGCGGCATCGATCTCGATCCCAAGACGGTCGACGCCGTAAAGAGCAAATATGTGACGGCAACGCTAGACCAGCAGCTCTATCTGCAAGGCTTCCTGCCGGTGCTGCAATGCGTGCTGAGCGCCAAGTACAAGATGGGCGGTTTCACCACCAATACCGCCGCTGGAACCCTCAATCCGGACAACGTCGACGCCCTGTTGCCGCTGATCGATCAAGGTATCCGCTGAACGACGATTCGGCTAGGAAAGCCCCGCCGATGCGGCGGGGCTTTCGCTTTGTCTGAGGTTAGAAAGTGAAAGCGGTACCCATACCGATGTTGAACGAATCGTAACCGCCATGTGCGGCATCGGCTGAACTGCCATCGGCATGGGCATAACCCAGTTCGCCATCGAGCACGATGCCCGGGCCGAGATCGTATTGGCCCGTCAGCACGGCCTGGTGAATTTTTCGTGTCGAGCCTGCATCGTCGACCCCGTCGACATGCGAGTAGCTGTACTGCGCACCGAAAGTCCAGGCGTCGAGCTTGTAAGCGATGCCGCCGCCGGCAACCCACATGTCGCCGCCATGGTTGCTGGCAAAATCGCCACTGACCGCATCGAAGCGGGCATTCTCATCCTTCATATATTCGAAGGCGCCGCCGACCGAGAAGTCGCCGAAGGTGAGGTTCAGGCCGGTCTGGTAGAAGCTCTTCTTCTTGTTGTTGTCGCCGTCGGTGGCCAGAGCCCAGGAACCGCCGCCGCCCCACTGGACGCTGAAGCCTTCGAAATCGTGGTTATAGGAAAGATAAGTGTCGATGATCTGCTTCTGGTCGCCATTGGTCTCGGCATTCATCGTGACGTGGCCATTGCCCGTTTCGTGGTTGTCATTGGGCGTCCAGGACAGGGCGAGCTGAAAACCGCTGAAATCCGGCGAGATATACACGACCTTCTGTGCCTTGCCGTCCGCGCCGCCAGCGGGCTCGCTGTCGACACCTTCGCAGATCGTCGCGGACCCCGCGAATATGTCCACGAAGGCGTTGTTGTTGATCGTGTCCTGCGAGAAGGCACCGAAATTGTCGGTGCCGCCGACCGGTGTCACGCATTGCGTCGCCATGGCGCTGTCCTGCGAACCGATACGGACCTCGCCGAATCCCCCTTGAAAATAGACGAAGGCAGCGTCGATCTGGTCGCCCGACTTCTGCTCGCCCTCCAGCTCGACGCGGGCGCCGACGGTGAGGCCATTGTCCAGGGTGGTTTTGCCCAAGAAGTAAATTTCGGCGTCACTGGTGACTTCGGTGGCATCGCGGCCGTTGCCGAGATCGCCATTGGCATTGTTGTCGATATTGGCGTTGAACGATGTCCGGAAGAAGCCGCCGAGGTCCAGCTTGATGCCATCGGCCGCAAGGGCTGGGTGGCCGATCAGGCCAATGCCGATCAGAGTCGATGTGCCAAGGAGGAACTTTTTCATCTTAATCTCCGGAATTGGGTCCAGCTCTCAGGCGGAAGGAGAATACCAAAGCATCCCGTCTCGCCTCGCATAGATCTCACGCAGCAGCCACCCCGACTTTGATCTTGCTCAATTATTCAACTGTAATCGAGTGTGATCTGATCGTGCGGCCATAAATAGAGCCAAAAAAAGCCCCCGTATTGTCTCCGGGGGCTCTCGCTGGGCTGATTTCCGGGAGGTTTATTGCAGCTTCTGTGCCTTTTCGATCACGTCATGGGTATAGGCGCCTTCCGGCTTCTTGGTGATCACCGGGTCTGAACCGCCGCCCATCAGCGTATCGACCGTATGCTCATAGGCGGCATCGTCGAGCCAGCCGGTCCCCTTGGGGTTCTTGCCGAGCAGCTTGGCGATTTCCTGCATCATGGTCTTCTGGTGGCCTTCCGTCTGGGCACCTGTCTCGTCATTGGCGAGCACTATCTTCACCGCTTCGTCCTGATGATCGCGGGCATATTCCCAACCCTTCGTCGAAGCCTTGAGGAAGCGCGCCAGCTTGTCGACCTTGGCGGGGTCCTTCAGCGTGTCTTCCAGGGTGTAGATGCCGTCCTCCAGCGTCGACACCTTCTCGTCCTCATATTTGAAGGTGATCAGCTGGTCGGCCTTCAGCTGGCCGGATTCGATGATCTGCCAATATTCGTTATAGGTCATGGTGGAGATGCAATCGGCCTGCTTCTGCAGGATGGGATCGACGTTGAACCCCTGCTTCAGCACCTTGACGCCGCCGGCCGAGCCATCGGTCTTCAGGCCGAGCTTCGCCATCCAGTTCAGGAACGGATACTCGTTGCCGCCGAACCAGACGCCGAGCGTGTGATTGGCGAAATCCTTCGGCGTCTTGATGCCGCTGTCCTTGCGGCAGGTCAGCATCATGCCCGACTTCTGGAACACCTGGGCGATATTGACCAGCGGCACACCCTTCTCACGCGTCGCCAAAGCCGAGGGCATCCAGTCGACCACGACATCGGCGCCGCCGCCGGCGATGACCTGGCTGGGATTGATATCCGGGCCGCCGGCCTTGACGGTGACGTCGAGGCCTTCCTGATCGTAGAAGCCTTTGTCCTTGGCTACGTAATAGCCGGCGAACTGCGCCTGGGTGACCCATTTCAGCTGCAGGGTCAGGGCATCTTTGGCTTCCGCCGACATCGCCCCGAAAGTCATGGCGAGGCCGATGGCCGCGGCCCCTAAAAGTCTCGTTGCTCTCTTCATGCTCGTCTCCCGTCTTGCTTTTTTCAATTGCGATAGGATGGGTGCCAGAAGGTCACGACGCGTTCCAGCAGCGCCAGCAGCCCATAGGAGGCAGACCCGGCGACGGCGGCGACGGCGATCGTCGCCCAGACCACATCCACATTCATCCGGGCCACTTCGACGCTGATGCGAAAGCCCATCCCGGCAATCGGCGACCCGAAGAATTCCGCGACGATGGCGCCGATCAGCGCCAGGGTCGAATTGATTTTCAAGGCATTGAAGATGAATGGCATGGCAACCGGCAGGCGCAGGCTGAGCAGGGTCTGCCAATAACTGGCGCCATAGGAGCGCAGCAGATCATGCAGCATTTCATCGGCCGCGCTGAGCCCCGCCAGCGCATTGATCAGCATCGGGAAGAAGATCATGAAGACGATCACCGCGGTCTTCGATTCCCAGCCGAAGCCGAACCACATCACCATGATGGGCGCGATGCCGACGATCGGTACCGCGCTGACCAGATTACCGAGCGGCAGCAGGCCGCGCTGCAGGAACGGCACCCGGTCAACCAGCAAGGCGGTGACGAAGCCGAGCAGATTGCCGAGCACGAAGCCGGCGATCACCGCCTTCAGGAAAGTCTGGCGGAAATCATCCATCAAGGTCGGGAAGTTGGCGATCAGCGCGCTGACGATCTGGGTTGGCGCCGGCAGCAGGACCCGCGGCACTTCGAAGGCGACGATGACCGCCTGCCATAGATAGATCAGGCAGGCGCCGAAGATCATCGGCACCAGGATCGACCACAGCCGCGCCTTCGGCAGAGCGGTGATATGCTGCATGATCCGCCAGGCCATCATCAGCAAGGCGAGGATGACCAGCCAGAAGCCGGTCCCCGAGGTATGAATGTCGAGCTCCGCCAGCGAAATGATGACCGGGCCGACGGCCGTCAGCACCAGCAGAAGCGGGCCAGCCAAGCCCCACAGGACGGCCAGCGGGCCTTTCCCCGGCACCAAGGCGGCGAAAGCACTGCAAGGCAGGCCGACCAGGGCAAAACTGAGCGCCAACGGAAACTGCGACCAGAAGGCGAGATCGTCCTCGTAATAGCCGACCGGCAACAGCAGGCCGGCAATCAGCACTAGGGCGCTCAGGACCGGCAGCCAGACGCGATCCAACGTCATTTTGGCGGGAGTAGCTTTCAGGGCCGCCATCACAAGCCCCCCGTCGGCTGAACGCCCATGCGGCCCAGCGCCAGCCGTTCGATACCGGCGATCAGATAGACCATCGCCATGCCGAGAAGGGCCGCCATGGAGAGCGCCGACCAGATCTGTATCGTCTGGCCGTAATAGGAACCGCTGAGCAGCCGCGCCCCGATGCCGGCCGAAGCGCCGGTCGGCAGTTCGCCGACAATGGCGCCGACTAAGCTGATCGCGATGGCGACCTTCAGGCTCGAAAACAGGAACGGCACCGAGGCTGGCACCCGCAGCTTCCAGAAGATCTGCCAGCGATTGGCGCTATAGGTGCGCATGAGATCGAGCTGCTGCGAATCCGGCGAGCGCAATCCCTTGACCATGCCGATCGCCACCGGAAAGAAGCAGAGATACATCGAGATGATGGCCTTCGGCAGCAGGCCGGTGATGCCGATATTGCCCAGCACCACGACGATCATCGGAGCGATGGCAAGGATCGGCACCGTCTGCGAGGCGATGATCCACGGCATCAGGCTGCGGTCGAGCGTCCTCACATGGACAATGCCCGCTGACAGCACGATGCCGAGCAGCGAGCCGAGCAGGAAACCGACCACCGTCGCCGAAGCCGTCACATAGGCATGGTAAAGGAGCGAGCGCTTGCTGCTGGGTGCTACCTCGATCGTCGTCTTCCACAGTTCGACGATGACCTGGTGCGGCGCCGGCAGGACGGGCCGATCCATCGACCAGGCGCCGGCGACGAGATCGCCGATCGTCCAGGGCGCCCCTGCGCTGTCGAGGCGCTCGCTGACCTGGGCACGGTTCAGCAAGATTGCCAGGCCGTACCAGGCGATAATGATCAATATGACGACTGTCAGCACCGGCAGAAGCTGCCCGCGCGGCGAGAGCAGACGCATCAGGGGCGATGTCGAAGGGCTATTGGGCATCATAGGAGTGCCCCGCCTTGAGGCCGAGCCGGACGCGCTGCGCCAGTTCCAGCGCCGCCGGGGTTTCCCGCGTCTCGAGGTTTCGCTCCGCCGGCAGGGTGCTGTCGATGATATCGATGATGCGCCCGGGCCTGGCGCTCATCACCACGATCTTGGTCGACAGCAGCACCGCCTCGTCGATCGAATGGGTGACGAAGATGACGGTCTTGCGCGTCTTCGCCCAGATGCGCAGCAACTCTTCGTTCATCTTGTCGCGGGTGATTTCGTCGAGCGCGCCGAAAGGTTCGTCCATCAGCAGCAATTGCGGCTCGAAGCTGAGCGCGCGGGCGATCGAGACGCGCTGCTGCATGCCGCCGGAAAGCTGCCAGGGATATTTCTTCTCGAAGCCCTTGAGGCCGACGAGATCGAGATACTCCCGCGCCTTGCGCTCGGCTTCGGCGCGTGAGCCTCCCATGATCTCATGCGGCAGGGTGACGTTGCGCAGGATGCTGCGCCAGGGGTAGAGGGCCGCTGCCTGGAAGACATAGCCGTAGCTGCGCTTCAGCCGCGCCTCATGCGGCGTCAGGCCGTTGACGGTGACGCTGCCGGCGGTCGGCTGTTCGAGATCGGCGATGATCCGCATCAAGGTCGTCTTGCCGCAGCCCGACGGACCGATGAAGGAGACAAATTCGCCCGCCTCGACCTGCAGGTTGATGTCCGCGAGGGCATAGACCGGCGTATCCGCCGTCTGGAAGGTGAGCCCGAGATTGCGGATGTCGATAATGGTATTCGCCCCGGCCACCAATTGCTCCCTGGTCCCGCCGGCCGCCTGCGATGCGGCCGGATGCCCCTGATTCCCTATAGTTAGTCTGGTTTCTACCGGCTTGCCAAGTAAAGTTGCGGCGGGTCTCGCCGCCACAGCAAGCCCGCCGCGATCACCACCATCGCCGCGGCCGTCAGACGGCATTGGCACGCTCGACCATGGCGCGCAGCAAGACATCGACGCCCGCCGCACAATCGCTCTTGGTGGCGTTCTCGATCTCGTTGTGGCTGATGCCGTCTTCGCAGGGAATGAAGACCATGGCGGTGGGCGCCACCCGGCTCATGTAACAGGCGTCATGGCCGGCGCCGGAGATGATCGGCATGGCATCGAAGCCGAGCGTTTCAGCGCCCTGTTTCACCGCCGCCACGCAATCGGCATTGAACTTCACCGGCGGCGAATACCAGATCTCCTTGAAATCAAGTTCCAAGCCGTTCTTCTTTGCGGCTTCTTCGGCCGCCGCCTTGGCTTCGGCTGCCATCTTGCCGAGGATCTTGTCCTCCGGATGGCGCAGATCGATAGTGAAGAAGACCTTGCCCGGGATGGTGTTGCGCGAATTCGGGCTGCACTGAACCATGCCGACGGTGGCGCAGGCAAAGGGCTGGTTGTCATGGCCGATGCGGTTGACGGCGCTGATCACATGGGCGGCACCCACCATGGCGTCCTTGCGCACTTTCATCGGCGTCGGGCCGGCATGCGCCTCCTGCCCGGTCATGACGACCTCGAACCAGCGCTGGCCCTGGGCGCCCTGAACGATGCCGATGGTCTTCTTCTCATGTTCGAGGATGGGACCCTGCTCGATATGGGTCTCGAAGAAGGCGTGGATCTTGCGGCCGCCGACCGGCTCGTCGCCGGCATAGCCGATCCGCTTCAACTCCTCACCCATGGTCTTGCCATCGACATCGGCGCGGCTGAGGCCGTAATCGAGATCGAAGACGCCGGCGAAGACGCCCGAGGCGACCATGGCGGGCGCGAAACGCGAGCCCTCTTCATTGGTCCAGATCGCGACCTCGACCGGGCGGGCGGTTTCGTAGTTGAAATCGTTGAGCGTACGGAGGACCTCGAGACCGGCGAGGACGCCATAGACGCCGTCGAACTTGCCGCCGGTCGGCTGCGAATCGATGTGGCTGCCGGTCATCACCGGGTCCAGGCTGTCATCCTTGCCGGGGCGCCGCGCGAAGATATTGCCCATCTTGTCGATTTTGATGCTGCAGCCGGCTTCCTTGCACCATTTGACGAAAAGATCGCGGGCCTGCTTGTCGAGATCGGTCAAAGCGAGGCGGCACACGCCGCCCTTTTCCGTGGCGCCGATCTTCGCCATTTCCATCAAGCTGTCCCACAAGCGGTCGCCGTTGATGCGCAGATTGGTGGCTGCCATCTTCCTCATTCCTCCCAATATCGAGACCGTGTCCGGCCCTTTTATCCCGGCCAGCCATACGCTCCTTTGCGGACTCGCGGCAGCCGGTTAATTCTCACGATCTTAGGTGAGCTTTGACCGATCGGTCAATGTGCAGTGCAACAATCGCGCCGGGTCCTGCGCCATACCTTCCTATTCCGCCGCCTTCGACATCGGATTGCGTGGGTCCTGGGTCCAGTTCAGATAAGGCTTGCCGGTATTGACCGGAATCATGGTGATGCAGTCAGGCACCGGGCAGACATGCTGGCAGAGATTGCAGCCGACACATTCCGCCTCGATCACCTCATAGCGGCGCTTGCCATTGACGCGTATGGCGGCGATCGACTGGTGCGAGGTGTCCTCGCAGGCGATATGGCAGAGGCCGCATTTGATGCATTTGTCCTGGTCGATCCGGGCGATCGATTTGTAGTTGATGTTGAGATACTTCCAGTCGGTCACATTGGGGATTGCCCGGCCGCGAAAGTCCTCGATGGTGGCGTAGCCCTTCTGGTCCATCCAATTCTTGAGGCCGATGACCATGTCGTCAACGATCTTGAAACCGTGATGCATGGCGGCGGTACAGACCTGGACGGTGCCGGCACTCAGCGACATGAATTCGGCGGCGTCATGCCAGTTGTTGATGCCGCCGATGCCGGAGATCGGCAGGCCCCGGGTCTCCGGATCGCGGGCAATCTCGGCCACCATGTTCATGGCGATCGGCTTCACCGCCGGACCGCAATACCCGCCATGGGTGCCCTTCCCGTCCACCACCGGGGTCGGCGCCATCAGATCGAGATCGACGGCACAGATCGAATTGATGGTGTTGATCAGCGAGACGGCGTCGGCGCCGCCGCGTTTAGCGGCGCGGGCGGGCCCGCGGATATCGGTAATGTTCGGCGTCAGCTTCACGATCACCGGCATGCGGGTATATTGCTTGCACCAGCGGGCAACCATCTCGACATATTCCGGCACCTGCCCGACAGCCGAGCCCATGCCGCGTTCCGACATGCCATGGGGGCAGCCGAAATTGAGCTCGATCCCATCGGCGCCGGTCTCCTCCACCAGCGGCAGGATGCGCTTCCAGCTCTCCTCCTCGCAGGGCACCATCAGCGAAACGACCATGGCGCGGTCCGGCCAGTCGCGCTTCACCTGCTTGATTTCCTGCAGGTTGATTTCCAGCGGCCGATCGGAGATCAGTTCGATATTGTTGAAGCCGATCATGCGGCTGTCATTGATATGCATGGCGCCGTAGCGCGAGCTGACATTGACCACCGGCGGATTCTCACCCAGCGTCTTCCACACGACTCCGCCCCAGCCGGCCTTAAAGGCGCGTACGACATTGATTTCCTTGTCGGTGGGCGGTGCCGAAGCGAGCCAGAACGGATTGGGCGACTTGATGCCGACGAAATTCGAGCGGATGTCAGCCATGGCGGTTCTCCCATCAGGCGCCCGTCAGACGGCGCCGCTTGATTTGATCAGCTGTTCTTGCCGCGCAGGTAGCGGTCGATGGCGATGGCGGCAACCTTGCCGTCCTCGACGCTCTGCACCGTGAGATCGATGCCTGAAGCGACGCAATCACCGCCGGCCCAGACATCGGGCAAGGAGGTCTGCATGTCGGCGTTGACCATGATCTTGCCGCCGGCGAGGTCGAGGGTCTCATGCGCCTTGCCGTTGATCGGGTCCTTGACCAGCGTCTGGCCAATCGCCTTGAAGACGACATCGCAGAGCAGGCTGAAGGTTTCACCCGTACCGATCAGGCGGTCCTCGCCGTCGAGCTGGGTATATTCGAATTCTATTTCGCGGACGGCACCCTGATGCGACATCAGGCGCACGGGCTTGGCCCAGTGCTTGATCTTGACGCCATTGATCTGGGCGAATTCCTGTTCATGCCAGGTGGCGCTCATCTGCTCCGGGCCGCGGCGATAGACCAGCGTCACGTCTTCTGCACCGAGGCGCTTCGACTGCACGGCGATATCGATCGCGGTATTGCCGCCGCCGATCACGACGATCTTGCGGCCGACCGGCAGTGCGGACTTGTCCTTGGCTTGGCGCAGTTGGGCGATATAGTCCACGGCGTCGAGCACGCCCTTGACGTCTTCACCGTCGAAGCCGAGCGCATTGACGTCGGCCAGGCCGAGACCGACGAAGACGGCGTCAAAATCACGCCGCAGGTTTTCCAGCGTGACATCGCGGCCGAGCGCCATCTTCGTCTTCGGCGTGATGCCGCCGATCTTGAGCAGCCAATCGACCTCCCGCTGGGCGAAATCATCGACGGTCTTATAGGCGGCGATGCCATATTCATTGAGCCCGCCGAGCTTGTCTTTCGCCTCGAAGATGGTGACGTCATGCCCCAGCATGGCCAGGCGATGGGCGGCGGAGAGGCCGGCCGGGCCGCCGCCGACGACGGCAACCTGCCTGCCGCTCGAGGCCTGGCGCTGGAAGGGGTGGACGCCCTGCTCCATCAGCCGGTCGGTGGCGTAGCGCTGCAACGCTCCGATATTGACCGGCTTATCTTCCGAGGTGTTGCGCACACACGAGTCTTCACAGAGGATTTCCGTCGGGCAAACGCGGGCGCACATGCCGCCCAGGATGTTCTGCTCGAAGATCTTTTCCGCCGCTCCGCGAACGTTGTCCGTGGAGATCATGCGGATGAAATTGGGAATATCGATGCCGGTCGGACAGGCTTCCTGGCACGGGGCATCGAAGCAGAAATAGCAGCGGCTGCTTTCGACGAGCGCCTTCTTGCGGTCGAGCACCGGCTTCACATCGGCGAAATTCTCGGCGAGCTGGCTTCGGCTCAGGCGCGCAGTCGCGATATCCGGCGTCGCGGATTGCGTCATTTCATTCTCCCATCTTTGGCATCATCGCCATACCGGCTTGTGCCGGCATGCATGCCCGACGTTTTCCGTCTGTTTGAATCCAGGATGAAGATCTTTGACCATTTGATCAAGTTTTTTCTGACCGCTTGATCAGTTTTACCGTGGTAAGGTTCGCCGAGAAAAATCACGGGTGAATCGCGGTGGGGAGGCCCGGGCCCGCCGCTTGGGGGAGGGATAGATCAGTGCCGATCGCCAAGGGAAAGATCGAACAGCAGCCCCATTCGGCGTCAGCTCGACGCAATCCGGCAACGAAAGGCGTAAGGCAGATATCGCGTGCGAGCATTGAGGCCCGCATCCTCGCCGCTGCGGAATCGGTTTTTGCGGAAACGGGGTTTTCCGGCGCGACCACTGCCGAGATCGCCAAGCGTGCGGGCGTGCCCAAGGCGAATTTGCACTACTATTTCAAGACCAAGAAGGACCTCTATCGTCAGGTGCTGCAGGCAATCCTCGAGCTCTGGCTCGGCACCGGCGATCAGATCAAACCGGAAAGCGATCCGGCGGAGGCTCTCAGCCATTACATCGCTGCGAAGATCGAGCTTGCGCAGCAGCGTCCCCTCGCCTCCCGTGTCTTCGCCAACGAGATCATTCATGGGGCGCCGCAGATCAGTGATTTCCTGCAAGAGGAATTGCGCGACTGGGTCGATCGGAAATCGCGCGTCATCGAGGGCTGGATCGACGCCGGCAAGATGCGGCGCATCGACCCCCGGCATTTGTTCTTCATGATCTGGGCCAATACCCAGACCTACGCCGACTTCGCCGCACAGATCGCCGCCGTGCTCGATCGGGAAAGCTTGACCCCTGAGGATTACCAGGTGGCGGCGCGACAGGTCAGTGACATTATCCTCACCGGTTGTGGGCTAAGGGCCACCGCCTGATCGATCCCCGCCCGGCCTTGACCCATTTCATTGTTTAATTAGGACTAGCTGCCAATGTCCAATGGTGACGACAGCATAGGCGATCTATTCAAGATCGCCCTCGTTCTTCTTCTTGTCCTGGCCAACGGCTTCTTCGTTGCGGCGGAGTTTTCGCTGGTGGCGGTGCGCCGCAGCCGGGTCGCCGAACTGGTGGCCCAGCGTCGGACCAACGCCGCCGCGCTCTCGCGGGCGGTCGATCATCTCGATGCCAACCTGGCGGCAACGCAGCTTGGCATCACCATTTCCTCGCTTGCCCTCGGCTGGATCGGCGAGCCGGCATTGGCGCACCTGATCGAGCCGCTTCTGGCGTTCCTGCCGGCGGCCTGGGTGACGGCAGGATCCCATACCATCTCCGTCGCCTTCGCTTTTGCGGTCATCACCGCCCTGCATATCGTCCTCGGCGAATTGGCGCCGAAGAGTCTGGCTCTGCAGAAGAGCGAGTCGACCGCGCTTTGGGTGGTGCGCCCCCTGAGTTTGTTCCTGTTTCTGCTGCGCCCGGCCATTATCCTTCTCAATGGCCTCGGCAACCTCGTGCTGCGATTGTTCGGCCTGACGCCCGGTGCAAGCGGAGAGACGCTGCATTCGCCGGAAGAGATCCGGCTGCTGGTGACGGCCAGCGGCGCAGCCGGCCTCCTGCATCAGGCGCAGCAGGAAGTGGTCGAGCGCGTCATCGGGATCGGCGACCGCCGCATCAGCGACTACATGACGCCGCGCCCCGATGTGGTCTGGGTCGATGCCGACGATGACCGCGCGGTCATCCTGAAGCATGTGCGCGTTTGCCGTCACGCCCATATCATCGTCAGCCGCGGTAGCGTCGATGACGTGATCGGCATCTTGCGCAAGCAGGATCTGCTCGATCAGCTGCTTGACGGCGGCGACGTCAATCCGCTGGCGACCCTCCAGGAAGCTCTGGTGGTGCATGAAGGCACGCCGCTCCTGAAAGTCCTGGAGCATTTCAAGACAAAGCCCGTCCGCATGGCGGTCATTGTCGATGAATATGGCAGCCTGGAAGGCATCGTCACCCAGACGGATCTCCTGGAAGCCATCGCCGGCGACATTCCCAACGAAGAGGGTGACGAGCCGGAAGTCACGGAACGTGAAGATGGCTCGCTATTGATCGACGGAATGATGGCGGCCGGCGACGCTTTCGACCGGCTTGGCATCCGCGATCGTCCCGACGAGGACTTCCACACCATCGCCGGTTTCTCGCTGTTCCGCCTCGGTCGCATTCCCGCCGTCGGCGACCATTTCGAATGGGATGGATGGCGCTTCGAGATTGTCGACATGGATGGAAGGCGCATCGACAAGCTGCTGCTCAGCAGGCTACCCGATCCTGAAGAGGATGGCTGAAGATATGAGGGAACCGGAGTTCGACTTCCCGACCTCGGCATTTCGGCTTCCGTGTAAAGCGCTCCGGCTCTGAGGCGCCCCGCGCCTGGCCGCGCAGGTGCGGATAGAGGCTGAAGCTCTGCTGCACGCCTATTGAACAGTCGTAGATCCGGATGCCTGGCTAGCCGTCAATTGGAGGGCGGGTGGTGCCGACAGCAGGCTCAGAGGTACGGCTGCCGCCATTGCCGCATAGCCCGCATCACTGGGATGAATATGATCGCCGCTGTCATAGCTGGCACGCAGGTCATCTGGCCGGGCCTGATCGCGAAGCGCCCCATCGAAATCGACGACGCCATCGGAGCCGTTGCCGCTGCGGATCCAGTTGTTGACGGCTTGTCGCATGCTCTCCCAGTCGGCCGGAAGGGCGGCCGGTGTCAGCGTGCCGATTAACAGCCGGACATGATGGCGATGCGCCATATCGACCAGTTCGCGATAGCCCGCGATCAAGTCTTCCGCGGTCACCTGCCGGTGGGGTAAACCGCAATCAAAGGGCGGTGCTGCGGCGAATTTTATATCATTGATGCCGATCAGAACGATCGCGGTCTGCACGCCGGCATGATCGCCGATTTCCCGCTCAAAGCGGGCGGCCACGCTCTCACCATAGCAGCGTGAAGCTGACAACAGCCGGTTCCCGGCAATGCCGGCATTCAGCACAGCCATCTGCATCTTTCCATCGACCGCCAGGCGACGGGAGAGCTCATCCGGCCAGCGCCGGTTGAGGCCGATTGTCGAGCTCATGCCGTCCGTGATCGAATCGCCGATGGCGATCACGCCGCCGGCAACGCCATCGGCCACGGAGAGCGAGGTTATCCAGGTGAATTGGGTGAAGCGCTGCTGATAGGCGGCCGCATCCATGTCATGGCTGTGGTCGCCGACATCGGAGATGAAATTTACCTGGCTGGCGAAACGGTGCCAGGCGTCCAGACGTTGACGCGGGCCGAGATAGAGGCTGACCGCGTAAGGCTGATGACCGACGAGGTTGATCTTGACCGGATCGCTATCCGCCTCGCCGCCTGGCGGTACGTGCAGCTCATTCCTGCCGCCGAACGTGACGGTGACGACAGGATCGCCGAGGGCGCCGCCGCTCGCGGCCGCTTTGGCAAATGTGGCCTGAAGAACGTCGAGCTGCTCGCGCCCGTAACGGTTGCTGAGATGCAGCCGCACCGTGTCGCCCCCGAGGCTGGGAAAAATAATCTGACGAACCGTCTTGCCCGCGACGTCGGGCGCGCCATTGCCGCCCGGCAGGTCCGTGCTTTGCGGTATCTCTTGGAGCGACGTGGACCAGACGGTGGTCCAGCGCGTCAACCCCTGGGCGCCAGCCACATATGGGTTGGTGAGAATGAAGGCGCCGCAAAGGCTGGCAAGGCAGAGCCGGCGAAGGCCCACGGAAACGGGCTGTTTTTCAAGACCGTTGCTCTTGCGCGGAGTGCTCTTGCGTGGAGACGTCGGTTTTACCCACGGACCGGGCAGCCTGCCCACTATATCGCTCAACAAGAGACAATCCCCCAAAGGCGCCCTTCAACGGCACCTAGATATAAGCTGACATCGCGGAAAATGCCTAGATGGGAAATCAGGAACTAACATGGGTTAAAAAGCGGCCGGGACCGGCGCCTAGAGCGCGATCGTTTTAAGTGGAAGCGAACAGGCTTCCACCTAAAACGTGAATCGCCCTCTATCGTATTTGAGTAGAGGCGCATTGATGCTTTACACGGAACCGCGAAGCGAGTCCGTGTAAAGATCCGCCTCGAGGGAGATCAGCGCCCGCTATGGCCTGTGACACCGGCAAAAAAGAGAGGGCCGGTAAACCGGCCCTCCTCCTCCGTCCTGATGACAAGGGTCACTGCGCCGCTTTGGCCCGTTGCACAGCCGCCGGCTTGCGGCGCGCATTGACCTTTTCGACCGCATCGAACACCGCCGGGAATGTCGGCCGGTCGATGTAACGCCCTGCCCCTTCCGCTACATCGAGCTTGCCGTCGGCCCAGACCACCTTGCCCTGGCTGATCGTATGGCTCGGGATACCCTGCACCGTCATGCCTTCGAAGATGTTGTAGTCGACCTTCTGGTGATGGGTCTTGGCCGAGATGGTGCGTGTGCCCTTCGGGTCCCAGACCACGAGATCGGCATCGGCACCGACGCTGACCGAGCCCTTGCGGGGATAGATATTGAAGATCTGCGCGGCCGCCGTCGAAGTGACCCGCACGAATTCCATCGGCGTCAGACGGCCGGTGCCGACACCGTGATGCCAAAGCACCGACATGCGGTCCTCGACGCCGCCGGTGCCGTTCGGGATCTTGGTGAAGTCGTTGCGGCCCATGGCTTTCTGGTCGGCACAGAAGCAGCAGTGATCGGTTGCCGTCGTGTGCAGATTGCCCGCTTGCAAGGCGCGCCACAGGATTTCCTGATTCTCCTTCGGCCGGAAGGGCGGGCTCATCACATGGGCTGCGGCGACATTCCAGTCAGGGTGGCGATAAACGGAATCGTCGATCAGCAGATGGCCGGCAAGCACCTCGCCATAGACCCGCTGGCCCTCGTTGCGCGCGCGGACGATCGCCTCTACAGCTTCCTTGCAGGAATTGTGGACGATATAGAGCGGATTGCCGATCACCTGCGCCACGCGGATGGCGCGGTTGGCCGCCTCGCCCTCCACTTCCGGCGGGCGCGACAGCGGATGGCCTTCCGGTCCGGTGATGCCCTTTTTCAGGATCTCCTGCTGCAGGTGATAGACCAGCTCGCCGTTCTCGGCATGGACCGTGGGAATGGCACCAAGTTCCAGGCAGCGGGCGAAGCTCTTCACCAGGTTTTCGTCCGGCACCATGATGGCGTTCTTATAGGCCATGAAGTGCTTGAAGCTGTTGACGCCGCGTTCGCGCGCCAGCACGCCCATATCTTCATAGACTTGGTCGTTCCACCAGGTGACGGCGACATGGAAGGAATAGTCGGCGCAGGACTTCCTGGCCCAGTCGCGCCACTGGTCATAGGCGGTCAGCAGCGAGGTGTTGGGCGCCGGAATGACGAAATCGATGATCATCGTCGTGCCGCCGGCGAGGCCCGCCGCGGTGCCGCTGAAAAAATCCTCGCTGGCGACCGTGCCCATGAAGGGCAACTGCATATGCGTGTGGGGATCGATGCCGCCCGGCATGACATACTGGCCGCCGGCATCCACCATCTTGGCGCCGGCCGGTACATCCAGCTTTTCGCCGACGGCCTTGATCACGCCATCGGCGCAATAGACATCGGCGCGCTTCATCTCATCGGCAGTGACGACGGTGCCGCCCCTGATCAATAGCGACATGGCTCTCTCCCAATCTGACAATGACCGTCCGGTTGGCCCGAAACTTGATCAATCGGTCAAAATGATACGCCGCTGCCGTCCGCAGGAAAAGTGGTTTCTGGTGAAATGCCTGCCCGCGGACAGGAACCACGCGCAGGCGTTACGGTTCACGGGCAATCGGCTTCAGGCTCCGGAGATAGGCGACGAGCGCGTCGACATCACGCTGGCGCAGGGTAGAGAGATAGCGCCAGGGCATCGGCGAGGCGAGTTGAGAGCCGTCGGGCCGGACGCCCTTGGTGAGCGCATCGGCGATCTGTTGATCGCTCCAGGTACCGATGCCGGTATGTGTATCCGGCGTGATGTTCGGGCTGACGATTTCACCGAAAACACCGCGGATGATCGCTCCGCCAGCGCCGGCAAAATGCACGATATCAGGTTTTTCATTGGCGTCCCGCGGCGTATGGCACAGCAGGCAATGACCGATCTGCGCGAGATACCGGCCATAGGCAACCCTGTCCGCCGGCGCGGGATCCGGGACGCCGTTGACGGGCCCACCGTAGCTGGCAGGCACCGGTCCGCTGTAGTGGGAATCCGGCACTTTGCTTTTCACCGGCTGCAACGAACGCAGATAGACGGCGATGGCATGGGCATCGCGGTCGGACATGCCGCGATAGAAGGCCACCGGCATGGGCGGCCGGAGAAGCGTTCCGTCCGGACGGCGTCCCTCGCGGATCGCGGTCACGATCTGGTCTTCCGTCCAACGGCCGAGGCCGGTTTCAATGTCGGGCGTCAGGTTCGGCGGATAAGCGGTGAAGGCCTTGGCAAGCAGCGCCTTGCCGCCGGAAAGCGGCGGCCCTGACAAGGTGCCGTCCGGCTCCTGCGGCGAGTGGCAGTTGCCGCAATTGCCGATGCCGTTGACCAGATAGGCGCCGCGCTCCAGCAGCGTCTCGGCACTGGCGGGATGGCGGGTGGCAGAAGTACCAGTAACAGCGACAAACAGGACAAGCATCAGCCTGCTGACGACTCCCCCTCTCATCTCGGCCACCTTCGCGCTGCTTGACGATGACCAGACGATGATCACCGAGCAGCAAATTGGTGGGACCGCGCTACCGCGGGATTGCACAAATCGGGAAAAGCGTTACGGCCGTAACTGAGGGCTCAATGCGGCTTGCCGCCTTTGCTGCTATGCGCGCTCATATCCTTGGCGGCGGTCAGTGCGTCGCAGAGTGCTTGCACCTGGTCGTTGGGAATGAGGAAGGTCAGCCAGCCGAAAGCCGGGCTCCGGAAGGATAAGGAGGGCGTCTCGGCGAGAAAGTCCCAGGCGATATTGTAGTGGCTCGCCTGATGGCGATGGGTCGTATAATCGGCCGGCAGCTCGGTGGGAACGGGTGGCTGCATCTGGCTGCGTGCCGTTGCCAGGGCGCCGATCGCATCCTCGATTCTCTTCGCGGATAAGGGCTCCATCGTTGCCCTGACTTTCGCCAGTTTCTTGTCGTCGCTGACGGTCACGCGCACCGGCGCTTTGTGCTCAACCATTCCTGAACTTCCTCACGTCGCGATTGATCCTGCCATTCCCGGTCATGGCTTGCGGCACATGCGATGCCCCGGAGTATTGGGGCCCGGAGTATTGGGGCCCGGAGTATTGGGCCCCGGGGTATCGCGCCTCCGTATTGCGCCCGGGTATGCCGCCGGGGCAAACCGCAGGGCCGCGCAACAGCACCAGACAGGCCTGGCACTTCGGCGTGCAGGGCCTGCACAGGCATCCAGGACTGGTCTGATCGTGCCGGAGAGTTTTGGTCGGAGCGACTGGATTCGAACCAGCGACCCCCAGACCCCCAGTCTGATGCGCTACCAGGCTGCGCTACGCTCCGACCGTGGCAGATACTATCTGCTGTTCCTGATCCTAAGTGATTGGGGGCGATACAGGAAGTGCGGCTTATATAATCGCCTGCCGCGGCGATGGCAAGGACAATGGCCGTGCGGCGAGCCGGTTGCCAGCTAAAGAAAAGGGCGGAAAATCATCCCCGCCCCTTTCCTGATCCGCATCGGATGCGCCGTTCAGGCACCGGCGGCGTGACGCAGGCGGTCGCGCAATTCCTTCAGCTCGTCGATCGCCGATTTGACGTCCCGGATCTGCCCCTCGTCCAGGGCCGCGCGGAACAACGGCAGGTCCATCATCGACCCGCCCGTCCCCGGCGCCTGGGCGCCGCCTTCCGGCATCTCGTCATGCTCGTCGATCGGCTGGTCGGGCGCCGGCGCCAGGGTCTCCCCGGCAAGCCGCAAGCCGCCCTCACGGATCAGCTTCTGCACGCCCTTGATGGTATAGCCCTGGTCGTAAAGCAGGCCGCGGATGCTGCGCAGCAGATCGACATCTTCCGGCCGGTAGTAGCGGCGGCCGCCGCCCCGCTTCATCGGGCGAATCTGGGTGAATTTCGTCTCCCAGAAGCGCAGCACGTGCTGCGGCACTTCCAGTTCGTCGGCCACTTCACTGATGGTGCGGAAAGCGTCCGCCGATTTCTCGACGCGCTTCGCCGGCTTCGGGGCAACCTTCCGGCTGCTCTCGACTTCAGCGGCGCGGGGCTTGATCACCCGTTCGGCACTGCTCATGACGGCGCTCCTTTATTGACCCGGTCCTTGAGGACATGCGAGGCCCGGAAAACCAGAACCCGGCGCGGCTTGATCGGCACCTCTTCCCCGGTCTTCGGATTGCGGCCGATCCGTTCGCCCTTGAGGCGCACGAGAAAGCTGCCGAAAGACGAAATCTTGACGCTTTCGCCGCGGGTCAGGGCACTGGAAACTTCTTCCAACACGCTGTCGACCAGTTCAGCCGACTCGTTCCGCGACAGTCCCACTTCCTGATAGACAGCTTCGCTGAGATCAGCCCGGGTGACAGTCTTGCCTTTCATCCCTACCCCCTGCATTCGCGCCGTCAGAAATCGTGCCGGCCATTGCGCGTTCAGGTTATTCGTCAACGCTGCAGGTAAAGCGTAACGATTCCTCATAAATCAGTCAATTAGGCAGACTTGTTAAGGCAAAAATGACCGGTGAAGCAAAGTTTGCCGATCGAGTCGTGGCGGAGCGGGGTCCGCGCGCGGCGACGGCCCTCGCCTGCTACCAGCGGATCAGTGCCGAACCCCAGGTGAAACCGCCGCCCATGGCTTCCATGAGGATCAGGTCGCCGCGGCGGATCCGGCCGTCATTGACGGCTTCGGCCAGCGCCAGCGGGATCGACGCGGCCGAGGTATTGGCATGCCGATCGACGGTGACCACCACCTTTTCCGGCGGCAGCTTCAGCTTCTGACCCATGCTGTGAATGATGCGCTGGTTGGCCTGATGCGGCACCAGCCAGTCGACCTCGTCCGGCGCGATGCCGACCGCGGCGATGGCGGCATCGATCGAGGCCGCCAGATTGACCACGGCATGGCGGAAGACCTCTTTGCCCTCCATCAGCACGGTGCCGGTCGTCTGCGTCGCCGAAGGGCCGCCATTGACATAGAGCTTGTCGTAATAGCGCCCGTCCGAGAAGAGATGCGTGGTCAGGATGCCCTGATCGCTATTGTCGCCCTTGCCCTCGACCGCTTCCAGGATGACGGCGCCGGCGCCGTCGCCGAACAGCACGCAGGTGTTGCGGTCCTTCCAGTCGAGGATGCGCGAAAAGGTTTCCGCGCCGATCACCAGGGCGCGTTTCGCCTGGCCGAGGCGGATGAAGTTATCGGCGATGGTCAGCGCGTAAACGAAGCCCGAGCAGACCGCCTGCACATCCAGGGCAAAGCCGTGATGCATGCCAAGCCGCTGTTGCACCTTGGTCGCCGTCGCCGGGAAAGTATGGTCCGGGGTCGTTGTGCCGAGGATGATGCAGTCGAGATCGGCGCCGGTCAGCCCGGCATTGGCAAGCGCCTGTTCGGCCGCCTTGACCGCCAGGTCGGATGTCAGTTCGCCTTGCGCGGCGATATGACGTTGGCGAATGCCGGTGCGCTGCCGAATCCATTCGTCACTGGTATCGACCAGGCGCGCCAGTTCGTCATTGGTGAGGATCTTGGCCGGCAGATACGAGCCGGCGCTGAGCAGGCGGGAACGCGTTATCATGATCAGATCGCCGCGCTGCCTGCAACGGCCCCAGGAATGCTCATCATCTGTTCGAAGTCCCGCTTCATGTTTTCGATCGCGTCATTCTGAACCATATCGACGGCGACGCCGATCGCGTTGGCAAAGCCGAAAGCATCGGTGCCGCCGTGGCTTTTGACGCAAATACCGCTGAGGCCCATGAAGATCGCGCCGTTGTACCGGCGCGGATCGACACGCGCGCGCAGGGCGTTCAAAGCCGGCCGGGCCAGCAGATAGCCAAGCTTGGCGAGGATGGCGGAACCGAAGCTCTGGCGCAGGAAGTGGCCGTAGAGCTTCACCGTGCCCTCGATGGTTTTCAGCGCGACATTGCCGGTGAAACCGTCGGTGACGATAACATCGACCGTGCCCTTGGCGATATCGTCGCCTTCGATAAAGCCGTGGAAGCGGCCGGGCAACGAGACCTGGCGAAGAATCGCCGCGGCTTCCTTGACCGCCTCATTGCCCTTCATTTCTTCAGCGCCGACATTCAACAGACCTACGCTCGGTTCACGCACACCCAGCACGGTGCGGGCGAAGACATTCCCCATGACTGCGAACTGCACCAGATTGCTGGCGTCGCACTGCACATTGGCGCCGAGATCCAGCATGACGCTTTCGCTGCGCATGGTCGGGAAGAACGAGGCGATGGCCGGCCGGTCGATGCCCGGCACCGTCTTCAGCACGAACTTCGCCATGGCCATGAGGGCGCCGGTATTGCCGGCGGAGACCACGGCATGTGCCTCGCCCCGTTGCACGGCATCGATCGCCAGGCGCATAGAGCTGCCGCGCCCGGCCCGGAGCGCCTGGCCCGGCTTGTCTTCCATGGTGACGACAGTATCGGCGTGATGGACGCTGCTGACGGCAGCGAGCGCCGGCAGCTTGTCGATGATCGGCTTCAGCCGCGCCTGGTCGCCATAGAATTGGAAACGGACACTGGGGAAGCGCTGGCGTGCGATATCAGCGCCCCGAATCACCATGTCCGGGGCGTTGTCGCCACCCATCGCATCGAGGGAAATAGCCAGGCCGGCGGTCAACCTTACACACTCCCTTCCTGGCTAGCGCGAAGGTGAACGTTAGGCGGCTTTGGTTTCGGCGTTGACGTCGCGACCGTCGTAATGACCGCAAGAGCCGCACACATGGTGCGGGCGCTTCAGCTCGCCGCAATTCGGGCAATCGGTCGACGACTGCACATCCAGGGCGTCGTGCGCGCGGCGCATACGCTGACGGGAGCTGGAGACCTTTTTCTTGGGAACTGCCATGATAGACCTGCTTACAAAAAATAAAGGCAGCCACAATTGCCGCCGTTCGCGGGCTTATTAGCCAAATTTGCCTGCCAAAGCAAGCCGGTTGACGCAACTATACCGCCTGCTTCCCTCTATACCGGTAGCAATCTGCGATCTGCACTAACCAAAGTTAACCTTTATCTTTCGATGTCTTGAGCGACGCCAGGGCCTCGAACGGGTTGCGCTTGGGGACCTGATCGGACGAATCGACCGCTGCCGCAACCCAATCGCCCGGGAGCCGGGCGCCGGGCGCCCGCGGATAGGGGTCGAGATTGAGCCCCAGCTGCTCTGCCACGACCTCGCCGAGGTCGATCTGGCCGCCGGTGACCGGCTCCGGCGGGTCGTCCTGGTCGTATTCCAGGGTCAGCTCTGCATCGCTGGCGCCCACGTCCTCGGTAAAGAACATCTCGAAATCGACCGCCAGCTCGGCCGGGACCGGCGCCAGTGAAATGACACAGGATTGCGTGGCTGCCGCCTGGAGATGGCCCCAGACGCGGATCACGCCGGCCCCCGTGCGCTTGAAGCGGAGATCGGCCTTCAGGCTGTCCAACGCCACCAGGCCGAAGCGCAGGGCCAGCGCCTGACGTTCTGCGGGATCAGCCTCGATATGCCGGCTGCTTTCAGTCAGGCTGATCTTATCGAGGGTGATAATTCTAGAAAATTCAATATTATCATTCTGATGCATCTTATTTCTCGCCTAAGAGATCAATTTCTCAGGGGCCGGAAAGCGAATTTTCCCGGCGGCCAACTGGGCGGTTTCCTGTGCACCAAGTTCCTGCGCCACCTCCCGTATATAGGCAGCCATCGCCCCCAGCCGAGGCTCATCGATTTCGACGGTACCATAGAGATTGCGGCGGAGCGCGGCTTTCAGCGCATCGGCATCACCAGCTACCAAGGCCTGCTCGTAAATCTGGATGCGGCCGTTGAGTGCTTCGGTCATGTGCTTGATGCGCCTGCCGACGCCCAGATCGGCAGCCCCCAATTCGCGCAAGGCAAGATCCATTTCCTTGAACATGGTGTCATAGGTTGCCTGGGTCAGGCGCTCGATCTCCGCGCCCTCGCCCTTCAAGCGGCGAAAAACCAGAAAGGCATGCAGCGCCACCATTTCAAAACGGCCGTCGACACTATCGGGCACACCGAACCCGAGATAGAAAACCGGCTGCCGCGCCTGGCCGGCAAAGCCGGCATAGATCGCGGCGGCTGCCCGCTCGAGCTGGTCATCGCGAAGAAAACGACGCAGAAACAACATGATAAGTAATCCCTTGGCGATGCCGGCGCTCCTTGACAGGGCATCGGCGCAATGCAATCTTGCCGCTGAAATCAGTTTGATTCTGGTGGCTTAGCCGGCGGCTGCAGGCTTGGCAAGGCAGCTTCTGCGGGGGCAAGTTTAATGAGTGTCACGTTACTTGGTCCCACCGGTCACGAAAAAGGTGACCGCGAGCGGAATGGAGGCAAGCGGTCTCGTCGCCCTGCCCTGCTCGGCCTTGCACTCGGGATACTGATCGTGGTCGGCGGATGCCAGGCGCGCATCGATCAGCGCGGCAACAAGCCGGATGAAGATCAGGTGGTGCAGATCACACCGGGCGTGGACGACAAGAATCGCGTTGCCGAACTTCTGGGCTATCCGTCGACTATCTCCACCTTCTCCGACAAGACCTGGTATTACATTTCGAAGCGGACCAAGACGATCGCCTTCTTGACGCCCGATCTCCTTGAACAGGAGGTTCTGCAGATTCACTTCGATGATCAGGGCATCGTCCAGAACATGAAGGTCTATACGGAAAAGGACGGTCAGCAGATCGCCTATGTCGACCGTGTGACGCCCACGCCTGGCAATGAACTGACGCTGATGCAGCAATTGCTTGGCAACCTCGGCAAGTTCAATTCCGACAAATTCAAGAAAGTCGGCGTGCCCGGCTCCTGAAGCCGCGCCCCGGTGCAAAGGAGAAGGCCCGGCGCAAACACGCCGGGCCTTTCTGTTGGTGGGTTTTCCGCAGCCTTCTCAGCTATGGGCCAAGGCGGCCAGCAGCAGCAAAGCAACGATATTGGTGATCTTGATCATCGGGTTGATCGCCGGACCCGCCGTGTCCTTGTAGGGATCGCCGACGGTATCGCCGGTCACCGCGGCCTTATGGGCATCCGAGCCCTTGCCGCCGTGGTGATCGTCTTCGATATACTTCTTGGCATTGTCCCATGCGCCGCCGCCTGACGTCATCTGAATGGCGACGAACAGCCCGGTGACGATGGTGCCGAGCAGCATGGCGCCCAGGGCGACGAAAGCCTCCGCCTGACCGCCAACCACGCGGATCACGATATAGAGGACGATCGGCGCCAGGACCGGCAGCAGCGACGGCACGATCATCTCCTTGATCGCCGCCGTGGTCAGCAGAGCGACCGCCTTGCCATATTCCGGCTTGGCCGTGCCTTGCATGATACCGGGGATTTCCCTGAACTGGCGGCGGACTTCGACCACCACCGATCCTGCCGCCCGGCCGACGGCCATCATGCCCATGGCGCCGAACAGAAAGGGCAAGGCGCCGCCAAGGAACAACCCGATGACGACATAGGGATTGGTCAGCTCGAAGCTGATCTGCTGCTGCAGGTCGGGGAAGTAGTGCTTGAGATCCTCGGTATAGGCCGCGAACAAAACCAAAGCTGCGAGGCCCGCCGAGCCGATGGCATAGCCTTTGGTCACCGCCTTGGTGGTATTGCCGACGGCATCCAAGGCATCGGTCACCTTGCGGACTTCCTTCGGCAGTTCCGACATTTCGGCGATGCCGCCAGCATTGTCGGTGACAGGACCATAAGCGTCGAGTGCGACGATGATGCCGGCCAGGGACAACATCGTCGTCGCCGCGATCGAGATGCCGAACAAGCCGGCAAAACTATACGCGGCGATGATGGCGGCACTGATGGCGATGACCGGCAGAGCACAGGCTTCCATGGAAACCGCGATGCCCTGAATGATGTTGGTGGCATGGCCGGTCGTCGATGCCTGGGCGACACTTCTCACCGGCCGGAACGCTGTCGAGGTGTAGTATTCGGTGATCCAGACCAACAGCCCCGTCAGCACCAGCCCGACCAGCGCGCAGATGAAGATACTGCTGCCGGTGATGGTCTGTCCCGCCGCCGTCACCGTGGCACTGAAGCCGCCGACCACGACATGGATGCAGCCCGCAATCAGCACCGCCGAAATGATCCCGGTGACGATCAAGCCTTTATAGAGCGCCCCCATGATATTCTGGCTGCCGCCGAGCTTGATGAAGAACGTGCCGATGATCGAGCCGACGATACTGACCGCGCAGATCAGTAGCGGCAGCAACATCATCTTTTCCTGGTCGGGGCCGGTGAAGAAGATGCTGCCGAGCAGCATGGTCGCGACCACGGTCACCGCGAAGGTCTCGAATAAATCGGCCGCCATGCCGGCGCAGTCACCGACATTATCGCCGACATTATCGGCGATCACTGCCGGATTGCGGGGATCGTCTTCCGGAATGCCGGCTTCGATCTTGCCGACCAGATCGGCGCCGACATCGGCACCTTTGGTGAAGATGCCGCCGCCGAGGCGGGCAAAGATGGAAATCAGCGAAGCGCCGAAGCTCAGCCCCACCAGGGCTTCCAGCATCGGCCGCATTTCGACCTGCGCACCGCGGAGCGCCATGTAATAGCCGGCAACGCCGATCAGGCCGAGCCCGACTACCAGCAAGCCGGTGATGGCGCCCGATTTGGCAGCAATAGCGAGCGCCGGTGCCAGCCCATGCCGCGCTGCTTCCGCGGTCCTCACATTGGCGCGGACCGAGACATTCATGCCGATATATCCGGTGACCCCTGACAGCACGGCGCCGATGATAAATCCAATTGCCGAGAGCTTGCTGAGCGCAAAAAACAGGATCACCGCGACGATGATGCCGACAATGCCGATCGTCGTATATTGCTTGTTGAGATAGGCCTGGGCACCTTCTTGAATGGCGGCGGCTATTTCGCGCATCCGGTCGGTGCCAGTCGCTGCCGCCAGAACGGAGCGCGACGCCCAGATGCTGTAAATCAGGGCCAGCGCACCCGCAACTATCGCCAGCCAGTAATACATCGAGTCCATATTCTTACCCCTTCATCCCGTTGGGTTTATTTTCGAACAAGACGCAACTGATATGTCGCCCGACCCATTGACCTCCCATCGTTTGGACCAGGCCGGGAAAACGTAAAGCAATCGGCGGGACATGGCAAATTGTCGCAGGCGGCGACGAATGCGCCGTGCGGGAATCCGTTGCTGCCCCGGATTTATCCGGTGCGGGAATCAGTTTTTGGAATGGGATTTCGTGGGTTCAGAACTCGGTGGCGCGCTGCCGCAGGACGAATTTCTGCACCTTGCCGGTCAGCGTCTTCGGCAGTTCGCCAAAGACCACGCAGCGCGGCCGCTTGAAGCCGGCCATTTCGCTGCGGCACCAGTCGATCACCGAGTCGGCCGTTACGTTTTCTGCGCCGCTTTTCAGCGCGATGAAGGCACAGGGCACTTCGCCCCAATGGGCATCGGGCTTTGCGACGACGGCGACTTCGCGCACGGCCGGGTGGCGGGACAGCACCTCTTCGACTTCCAGCGAGGAAATGTTTTCGCCGCCGGAAATGATCACATCCTTGGACCGGTCCTTGACCTCGATATAGCCATCCGGATGCTTGACGCCGAGATCGCCGGAACGGAACCAGCCGTCCTTCAGCACGGCCTCGGTCGCCGTCGGATTGAGCAGGTAGCCCTTCATCACCGTGTTGCCGCGCAGGGCGATCTCGCCCATGGTCTCGCCATCCGCCGGCTGCTCCCGGCCGGTAGCAGGGTCGATGACGGTGGCGCCTGCCGCGGTGATATAGGCCACACCCTGCCGCGCCATTTTGCTGGCGCGTTCTTCCAATGCCAGGCCATCCCAGTCGCGTTGCCACTCGCAGAGGGTTGCCGGTCCGTAGGTCTCGGTCAGGCCATAGGCATGGGTGACGGTGAAGCCGAGTGCCTCCATCCTGGCGATGATCGTGCTGGTGGGCGCTGCGCCGCCGGTTGTGATCTTCACCCGATGCGAGAAGGCAACGCGATCGCTTTCCGGGGCGAAAGCCAGCATGGTGAGAACGACCGGGGCGCCGCACATTTGTGTCACGCGATGGCGGGCGATCTTGGCGAAGATCTGCGCCGGCACGATGGCGCGCTGGCAGACATGTGTCGCTCCCACCGCGGTGACGCCCCAGGTATAGGTCCAGCCGTTGCAGTGAAACATCGGCAGGGTCCAGAGATAGACGCTATCGGGGGTAAGGTGCGTGGCCAGGGCATTTCCGAGCGCGTTCAGATAGGCGCCCCGATGATGATAGACGACGCCCTTCGGATCGCCGGTGGTTCCTGAGGTGTAATTGAGGGCGATCGATTGCCACTCATCCTGTGGCCAGTCGATGGGCGCTTCCGGGTCGCCACCGGCAAGAAAATCCTCATAGCTGGTCCACTGGCCTTCGCTGCCGGGATAACCGGCGGCGACGATCTCGATCACCGGTATATCGCGGCCGATCAGTTGCAGGGCCTGGCGCGCCTGGGGGACAAACTCCGAATCCACCAGCAGCACCTTGCTGTGGCCGTGATTGAGGATGAATGCGATGGTCGGACCGTCGAGCCGATAGTTGATGGCATTGAGCACGCCGCCCGCCATGGCGATGCCATAATGCGCTTCAAGCAGGGCAATGCAGTTAGGCGCCAGCACCGAGACCGTGTCGTGATAGCCGACCCGCAGGGCACGGAGCCGATCGGCGAATTGTCGGCAGCGGCGAAACATCTCGCGATAGGTGACTTGGCGCTCACCTTCGATCATCGCGGTCTTATGTGGATAGACCTGCGCCGATCTCTCCAGGAAGGATACCGGTGTCAGCGGAACATAATTGCCGGCATTCCGCTCCAATCCGATCTCATAGATCAACATCGCCCCTCCCCTGCGCCCTCGCCACTGGCGATCAATGCTGCCGATGAATGCCGCTTCGTGCGGCTATTGTGGCGCTAAGGATGCCCCCGTGGCCGAAAATCGGGCAAGCGAAAAGATCGCCCCATGACGCGCTTCTTTCTCGCGGTCTGCCCGCCCCTTTTTCGAACTGCTTATTTGAACTCTTGGCGGTCGATGCCGGAGATGCTGACCTTGGTGACCGTGCCCGGCCCCATCAGGCGATCGGCGACCTCCTGCAGGCGCAGGGTGATGAGGTCGTTGTTATAGTCGCTTTCTTCCATCAGCTTGCGCGCAAGCAATTCATGCAACTCGACGCAGAAGCCGTCGAGCAGCCGCGGCATGATCTTTTCAACCTTGTCCTGTTTCTTCGGCGAATCGAAGATCAAGGTCAGCTTGAGATAAAAGACGCGGGCGACGCGGCTGCCTTTGATCACCGAAACGGGAAGCGCCTCGAGATCGACCTTGGTCAAGGTCGGCGCAGGCGGGGGCGGCGGGGCGGCATTGTCGGGCTTGCGCAGATAGAACCACCAGGCAGCACCTGCTCCGCCGCCGAGAAGCAGCAGTAAAATCAGGATGAGCAGGAGCTTTTTCATCCGCGAGACGGTCCGAATCGTTTTCCGGAGCGGAGTGTAAGGGGCTTTTGGTTAACAAGGTTTAACTAAACAGCTGGCCATCTAATGATTCTGCCAAACTGCTAAAAATGAGAATATCCCTTGTGGGTCAATGGGATAATATTTCCGTCCCGATCGGTGACCGCAACCTCGGCGCCCGTGACGCAGGTGCCGATCTCTGTCACGGCCAGTTGCAGCGACTGTCCCAGGGCCTCGATTTCGCCCCGCCTATCCGCCGTGGCCGTGAACAGGATCTCGTAGTCGTCGCCGCCGGCCAGCAGAGCCATCATCAGATCAGGGTTTTCAGCGACCAGGCCGGCGGCCGCGTCAGACAAGGGCACTTGGTCGCTGCACAGAATGGCGCCGCAGCCGGAAGCCTCGGCAAGATGGCCGAGATCGGCGATCAGGCCGTCGGAAACATCCATCGCGGCCGAAGCGAGCGCCCGCCGCCGCAACTCCTGTCCGAAGGCCACACGCGGTTCCGGCAGCTGATACCGACCGGCCAGAAACGTCCGATGATCCCAGCTGATATCCGCCAGGCGACCGTGCAATGCCTGCAGCCCAAGATAGCCGTCGCCAATCGTGCCCGTCACGAAGACGAGGTCGCCGGGTTTCGCCCCCTTGCGCCGCAGCGCCTGCCCCGCCGGGACAGTGCCGATGGCTGTCAGGGACAGGCTCAAAGGTCCCGGCGTCTTGACCGTGTCGCCGCCCATCAAATGGATGTCGAAGAGCTTTTGATCCTGCGCCAGGCCTTGCGCGAAGTCTGCGATCCAGGCCTCGTCGACCGAGGCGTCGACGGCGACGGTCATCAGATAGCCGACCGGCTTAGCGCCCTTGGCCGCCAGATCGGAGAGATTGACGCGCAGCATCTTGCGCGCCACCAGATCGGCCGGGTCACTGCGGAGAAAGTGGATGCCGGCGACCAGCGCATCGACCGTCAGGACAACTTCCTCGCCGGCTGCAGGTTGCCAGGTGCAGGCGTCATCCGTCAGATCGAGGGCGCCGGGCATGCCCTTTGCCAATGGCGCGAAATAGCGCCGAATGACGGTGAACTCGCCCGGCAATCCTGCGGCTGTCTCAGCGCCTGATCCCGCCATGTCAGGCCGGGCTGTTCCCGCTGCGTCGGGCCATCTCGTCCGGCCGCAGGCTGCGGGCGAGCTGGTCGAGAATGCCATTGGTCAGGCCGGTCTCCCGGGCGCTGAAGAAGGCGTCGGTGACAGACACATATTCGGCGATCGTGACGCGTGGCGGTACGTCGGGCCGATGGACCAGTTCATAGGTGCCGCAGCGCAGGATGGCGCGCAGGATCGCCTCCAGGCGCTCGACGGTCCAATCTTCCGTCAGCACGCCGGCGATCATGTCGTCGAGCTCCTTCACATGGGTGGCAGCGCCGACGACGATGTTGGTGAAGAGCTTGAGGTCGGCCGGCGGCAGTTCTGCGCCATCGACGATTTCCTTCAACCGGTGATCGGCAAATTCCCGCACGATGGCTTCCGGCTTGCCGCCTGCCACCTCCCATTGATAAAGCGCCTGAACGGCCGCCAGCCGGGCGGCGCTGCGCGTCAGGGCCAGTTGTTTGCCGCGCTCGGCGAAGGCGTCTTTCTTGTCTTTGCTCGTCATTGACCTATACCCGTCCGCCTATATTCGCCCGCAAAGAACCGACATCACACGCCGGCAAGGCCGAAACGGCCCTTCAGGGCAATCATCGCCAGGCAGGCCTCGGCCGCACCGCCGCCCTTATTGGCTTCCTTGTCGTCTTCGCCCGACCGGGTACGGGCAGCGGCCTGTTCTTCATTCTCTACCGTCAGGATGCCGTTGCCAATCGCCAGGCTGTGCTGCAGCGACAAATCCATGAGACCGCGCGCGCTCTCATTGCAGACGGTCTCATAATGCGTGGTCTCGCCGCGGATCACGCAGCCGAGGGCGATGAAACCGTGATAGGGCTTGGCGAGCTTGCCTTCGGCCTGCGCCTTGACGGCGAAGCGGATGGCGGCAGGGATTTCCAGGGCGCCGGGAACCGTGATGACCTCATAGCTGGCGCCGCCCTTTTTCAGGGCACGGGTGGCGCCTTGCAGCAGGGCATCCTGGATATCATCATAGAAGCGGGCTTCGACGATCAGCACATGCGGCTTGTCGGGCATTTTGGTTCCTGTCTGTCAGAGAGTGTCGAGCGGGATCGGCCGCTCGCCGACCACGGTAAGGCCGTAGCCATCCAGGCCGATAATGGTTTTCTTGCGGTTGCTGAGCAGCGTCATCCTGCGGACGCCGAGATCGAGCAGAATCTGGGCGCCGATGCCATAGTCGCGCAATTCCGCGCGCGGCCCCTTGGCAGCCTCGCCCTCGAGATGAGCATCATCGTGATGCGGCTGCTCCAGCAATTCGGTGCGGGCACGCACGGCATCGGAGAGGCTGGTCGGCAAAGGCTCGCGGATGAGCACGATGACCCCCCGCCCTTCCCGGCTGACCAGATCCATGGCCGCCGTCAGTTCGCCGGCACGGCCGCTTTCGGCATCGCCCAGCACATCGTCCAGCACGCTCATGGCATGCATCCGCACCAGCACCGCGTCATCGCCATGAATGTCGCCTTTCACCAGGGCGACATGTTCGGAATGTGCCACCTGATTGGTGTAGACATACATCTTGAAGTCGCCGCCATGGCGGCTCTTGAAGCTGGTTTCCAGGGTCCGTGCGATGATGCGGTCATAGCGGCGGCGATAGGCGATCAGATCGCGGATGGTGCCGATCTTCAGGCCATGCAGCTGGGCGAACTGGATCAGGTCGTCGCGGCGCGCCATGGTGCCGTCGTCATTCATGATCTCGCAGATGACGCCGGCGGGAATGAGGCCGGCAAGCCGGGCGATATCGACCGAGGCCTCGGTGTGGCCGGTGCGGACCAGGACGCCGCCATCGCGCGCCATCAACGGAAAGATATGGCCCGGCGAGACGATGTCATGCGGGCCCTTGCCGGGATCGATGGCAACCGCGACGGTGCGGGCGCGATCATGCGCCGAGATACCTGTCGTCACCCCTTCCCGCGCCTCGATCGACACGGTGAACGCGGTCTGATGGCGCGTGCCGTTGCGCTGCGCCATCAAGGGCAGGCCGAGCTGCTCGACCCGCTCGCGCTCCATGGTGAGGCAGATCAGGCCGCGGCCGAACCGCGCCATGAAATTGATTGCTTCGGCGGTTGCCATCTGCGCCGGGATGACGAGATCGCCCTCGTTCTCGCGGTCTTCGTCATCGACCAGGATGAACATGCGGCCGGCCTTGGCATCGTCGATGATGTCGGAAGCCGGCGAGATCACATCGTCGAAGGTCACGCGGCCTCCTTGCCCAGCAGGCGGGCGACATAGCGTGCGATCAGGTCGATTTCCAGGTTGACGCGGACGCCGGCCTTGGCGGCCCCGAGATTGGTTGCCGTCTGGGTGATCGGAATGATGTTCACGCCAAAGACCCGGTCCGTCACTTCGTTGACCGTCAGCGAGACGCCGTCGACGGTGATCGATCCCTTGGCGGCAATCGAGCGTGCGAGATTGGCCGGCGCCTCGATCTCGATGCGGGTGCTGCCGCCATCGGGCTTCACCGCGATGATCACACCGACGCCGTCGACATGGCCGCTGACCATATGGCCGCCGAGCTCGTCGCCGAGTTTCAAGGCGCGTTCCAGATTGACCGGGGTGCCGGCGCGCCAGTCGCCCAGCGTGGTCTTGTCGATGGTTTCGTTGCTGACTTCGAAGGCCATCCAGCCGGGCGCTTTTTCCACTACGCTGAGGCAGATGCCGTTGCACGCCACCGAGGCGCCGAGATCTATCGTCGCCGTATCGAAGGCGGTATCGATCTTGAGTTTCGTAACCGGGCCGGCCGCGACCGCGCGGACCTTGCCCAGGTCAGTAATAATCCCAGTGAACATGCTGAAAACTCAACCAGTTAGCCAGCCAGGCCGGATCGGCCCAGGCTGTTTCGCGACTGTCTTACGATAAATGCCGGTATGTTTCCAGATAGTCCCCACCGAGGCGCTGCGCGGAGCTGAGGTGAAAACGCTGCATGTCGGACAGCCGCTGGAGGCCGAGACCGCCGATGGCGGCCAATCCGTCGCCCCCCATGATGCTGCCGGCCCGCAGCCAGAACAGCCGGTCTACCGCCTTTGCCTGCAAAAACGCCGTCGCCACCTGCGCCCCGCCCTCGATCAGGACCCGGGTGAGGCCGCGGGCGCCCAGCGCGGACAGGATGCTGCCGGGATCGGTGCCGGCCAGGGCCAGGACCTCGACCCCCGCCGCCCGATAGGCAGCCAGCCCGGCGTCGGCATGACCTTCGCCGGTGATGAGCCAGACCGGCACCGTTCTTGCGGTCCGCACCAGATCGCTGTCCAGCGGCAGGCGCAGGCGCCGGTCAAGCACCAGCCGCACCGGCGAGCGCTGCTCGAGCCCGGGCAGCCGGCAGGTCAGGCTGGGATTGTCCGCCAGAGCGGTTCCGGAGCCGATCAGGATGGCATCGAAGCCGGCGCGCAGCAGATGGCCGTATTGGCGGGCTGCCGGGCCGGTGATCCATTGGCTCTCGCCGCTGCTGGTGGCGATCCTGCCGTCCAGGGTGGTGGCAAGCTTCAGGCCGACCAGCGGCCGCCCCTGCTGCACCCGCTTCAGGAAACCGGCATTGGCCTCCGCCGCCTCGTCCGCCAGGACGCCCAGGGTGACCTCGATGCCGGCTTGCCGCAGCATCCCGAGCCCCTTGCCCGCGACCCGGGGATCGGGGTCCTGGAGCGCCACGACGCAGCGCCCGATGCCGGCGGCGATCAGGGCTTCGGCGCAAGGCGGCGTCTTGCCGTAATGGGCACAGGGCTCCAGGGTGACGTAGGCGGTGCCGCCGGCCGCCGCCGCGCCGGCCTGGCGCAGCGCTTCGGTCTCGGCATGCGGCCGGCCGCCCGGCTGGGTGTGGCCGCGGCCGACCACGCGTCCGATGCGGTCGAGAATGACGCAGCCAACCGAAGGGTTGGGCGCGACCCGGCCGAGGCCCCGCCTTGCCAGGGACAAGGCGGCGCGCATATGGCCGAGATCGATATCAGTCGGTGTCACTGCCACCGATCTTGCCGACAAAGGTCTCAAAATCCTTCGCCTCGCGGAAATTGCGGTAGACCGAGGCAAAGCGGATATAGGCGACCTTGTCGAGCGTACCCAAAGCGTCCATCACGGCTTCGCCGATGACCGAGGTGGGGATTTCGCTTTCGCCGGAGCTTTCGAGCCGGCGTACTATTCCGTTGACGACGCGCTCCAGGCGTTCGGCATCGACCGGCCGCTTGCGCAGGCTGATCTGCATGGAGCTCAGCAGCTTTTCGCGGTCGAAGGGTTCGCGCTGACCGTTGCTCTTCACAACGATCAGCTCGCGCAGTTGAACCCGTTCGAAAGTGGTGAAGCGGGCACCGCAATTGGTGCATTGCCGCCGTCTGCGGATAGCCGAATTATCGTCGGTCGGTCTTGAATCCTTGACCTGCGTATCTTCGTTGCCGCAGAACGGACAGCGCATGCATTCCCCCTTACTCAGCCCTGGCCGGAATGGCCCTGGCCCCGTTCAACGATACCCCGCTCAACGATAGACCGGGAAGCGCTTGCACAGGGCGCGTACTTCTTCACGCACGGTCTTCTCGACCGCGCTGTTATCACTCGGATTGGCGACCAGGCCGTCCAGCACGCGGACGATCAATTGACCGATCTGCTTGAACTCGGCCGGGCCGAAGCCGCGCGACGTACCTGCCGGCGTGCCGAGACGGATGCCGGACGTGATCGCCGGCTTCTCCGGATCGAACGGGATGCCGTTCTTGTTGCAGGTAATGCCGGCCTCTTCCAGGCTGTGTTCGGAGGCCTTGCCGGTCAGCTTCTTCGGCCGCAGGTCGACCAGCATCAGATGGTTGTCGGTGCCGCCGGTGGTGATGGCGAGGCCGCCTTCGACCAGCGTCTGCGCCAGGACCTTGGCATTCTCGACGACCGTCTGGGTATAGGTCTTGAATTCGGGCTGCAGCGCTTCGCCGAAGGCGACCGCCTTGGCGGCGATCACATGCATCAGCGGGCCGCCCTGCAGACCGGGGAACACGGCCGTGTTGATCTTCTTGCCCAATTCCTCGTCATTGCTGAGGATCATGCCGCCGCGCGGACCGCGCAAGGTCTTGTGCGTCGTGGTGGTGCAGACATGGGCATGCGGCAGCGGGCTGGGATGGACGCCGGTGGCAACCAGGCCGGCGAAATGCGCCATATCGACCATGAAATAGGCGCCGACCGAATCTGCGATCTTGCGGAAGCGCTCGAAATCCCAGAAGCGCGGATAGGCCGAGCCGCCGGCGAGGATCAGCTTCGGCTTGTGCTCCTTGGCGAGGCGCTCGACCTCGTCCATGTCGATCGTCTGGGTGTCCTGGCGCACCGTGTAGGGCGCCACCTTGAACCATTTGCCGGACTGGTTGACCGGCGAGCCATGGGTCAGGTGGCCGCCGGCCGCCAGGTTGAGGCCCATGAAGGTGTCGCCCGGCTGCAGCAGCGCGAAGAAGACGGCCTGGTTGGCCTGGGCGCCGGAATGGGGCTGCACATTGGCGTAGGTGCAGCCGAACAGCTTCTTGGCGCGCTCAATCGCCAGGTTCTCGGCGATATCAACATATTCGCAGCCGCCGTAATAGCGCTTGCCGGGATAGCCCTCGGCATATTTGTTGGTCAGGACCGAGCCCTGGGCTTCCAGCACCGCCTTGGAGACGATGTTCTCCGAAGCGATCAGCTCGATCTGGTCCTGCTGACGGAACAGTTCCTTGCCGATCGCGGCATTCAACTCAGGGTCGCGTTCGGCCAGGGAGGCGGTGAAAAAGCCAGCCATAGGCGTGTAAGACGAAGTGGCCATGTCGAGAATCCTTGTCGCGTTCTAACCTGTTGGGCTTGCGCCGATTTTTGGGATTTAGCCCAGTTTGGAGACGCGATTTTGGTGCCGCCCCCCGGCAAAATCTGTCGTCAAAAACACCTTCAGGCAATCCTTAGCGACATCAACCCCGGTGAGCCGGGCGCCCAGCGCCAGCACATTGGCGTCGTTATGCTCGCGGCATAGGCGTGCGCCCAGCGCATCGTGAACCAAGGCCGCGCGGATGTGGCGATGGCGGTTGGCCGCAATCGATATGCCGATGCCGGAGCCGCAGACCAGGACGCCGCGCTTTGCCCGCCCCTCGCCCAGCGCCGTCGCCAAGGCGTTGGCGAAATCCGGATAATCGACCGAGGCCTCGCTGTCAGGGCCCAGATCCAGCGCCCGATAGCCCTGCTGCGCCAATTCCGCCTTCAAGATTTCCTTGAGGGCAAAGCCAGCATGGTCGCTGGCAATGGCGATGGTTTCAGGCTGCTCGGACATGGCTATTCAAGCTTTCGATCACGATCGGATGAGAGGCGTCGGATACCATATCTCCGCGATCCGGTCGCGCCAACCACAAACTGTCGAAAAAAAAGAAGCCCGGATTTGCATCCGGGCTCCCAGGCCGATCCGTTGCCGGATCAGCGTCATTCAGAGATTTTCTTAGTTCAGCGGTTCCTGGGCATACTTGCCGTCATGCCAGATGAACCAGGCATAGTTCACCTTGGTCAGATCGCCCTTGGCGTCCCAGGTCAGGTCGCCAATGATCGTCGGGATGGTCGACGAGTGCAGAACCTCGGCAACTTTGGCCGGGTCAGTCGTGCCCGCCTTGGTCGCCGCCGCCGCCCAAGCCTGAACCGCAGCATAGGTCGACAGGGTGTAGCCTTCCGGCTCGTACTTGTCGGCGCGGAACTCAGCAACCACGTCCTTGGCGGAATCGAGGTTGATGGCCGAAGCCGCATCGCTGAAGCGCATGCCTTCGCCGGCCGGACCGGAAATCGACCAGAACTCGGCGGTGTTCAGCGCATCGCCCGACACGAAGTCGGCCTTGAAGCCCTGCTCACGTGCCTGACGCATCATCAGGCCTGCGTCATTGTGGTAACCACCGATATAGACGACGTCGATCTTCGCTTCCTTCATCTTGGAGATGAGGGCCGAGAAGTCCTTTTCCTTCTGGGTGTAGGTATCGCGCAGCGCCGTCTTGCCGCCGGCACCTTCAAAGTTCTTCTGCGTTTCGTTGGCGAGACCCTGACCATAGGCCGACTTGTCGTCGAGAATGGCGACGTTCTTGCCGCTATAGGTCTTGGCCAGCCACGGACCGGCATACTTGCCCTGCGCGTCGTCGCGGCCGCAGGTACGGAAGATGGTCTTGACGCCCTTCGTCGCCGGACCTTCAGTGAAAGCCGGATTGGTCGAAGCCGGGGTCATCTGGATGATGCCCTCTTCCGAATACACGTCGGAGGCCGGAATTGACGAGCCGGAGCAGAAGTGGCCGGCGATGAAGACGGCGCCCTTCTTCACGAGATCGTTGGCAACCTGCACGGCCTGTTTCGGGTCGCACTGGTCGTCGCCCTTCTCCAGCTTGATTTGCTTACCGAGAACGCCCCCCTTGGCATTGATATCCTTGACGGCCATTTCCGAACCACGTTGCAGCTGTTCACCGAACGCAGCCAAGTCACCGGTCATCGGACCAGCGACGGCGATGGTAACGTCATCCGCCTTGGCTTGCGTGCCAAGAGTGAACGCGCCGGCTGCAACCAATGCAGCGAGCGCCGTCGTGGTAACCAGTTTCTTCAACATGTCTCCCTCACGTCAGACTGGGTTGACACTTGACCAACGGGTCAAGCTGGTCGGCATCTTCTCGCCGATCAACATCCGGGTCAACCAATACCGCCTGCTTGTCCACAATAAGCCACGCTTCCTCCCAGAGCTGGTTCAACCGCGGGTGGCGTCGCGGTCGCGCCAGGCCATCACCCCGGCCTGCTCATAAAGCCAGGGATACTGTGTCACCATCTGCCGCGCTCGCGTCAGGCGATAGGCAAACAGCGCGATGCCGATGATGACGATTGCGTCGATCACGTACTGGCCGAAGCTGAACCAGCTGCTGTGAAACAGGGCGCCGGCCAGGAAGCGATTGCCCGCCGTCAGCAGCAGGCCATAGGCCACGTTCTGCCAGATCGGCCGCCAGGTCTCGGCGATCGCCTGCCCCATCATGAAAGCGGCGCCACCGAACAGAACGACGGTCAATCCGATAAAAACTGCGATATCGTCGCCGGACATCACTTCAACTCCTCAAAAGCGCGGCGGCCAGCCACCGACTTCGCGCGCGCAAACCTGGCGCCGCTCAATGCCCACCCTCGAGATAGGCGCTGCGAACTTCCGCATTGCTCAGCAGTTCCTTGCCGGTGCCGGACAAGGTGACATGACCGTTCACCAGCACATAGCCGCGATGAGCGAGCTTCAGGGCATGGTTGGCGTTCTGCTCCACCAGGAAGACGGTGACGCCTTGCTGCTCGTTGATTTCGCGGATGATCTCGAAGATCTGCTTGACGATCAGCGGCGCCAGCCCCAGCGACGGCTCGTCCAGCAGCAGCAGCCGCGGCCGGCTCATCAAGGCGCGGGCAATGGCCAGCATCTGCTGTTCCCCGCCGGAAAGCGTTCCGCCACGCTGGAATTCACGTTCGCGCAGGCGCGGGAAGATGCTGAAAACGCGCTCCAGATCGTCGTTAAAATGCTTCGGGTCGGCGGTGATTGCCCCCATCTTGAGATTTTCCAGCACGCTCATGCGTGGAAAGATGCGGCGGCCTTCGGGAGACTGGGCGATGCCGAGCCGCATGATCTCGTAGGTCGGCAGGCGCGTGATATCGTGCCCTTCATAGAAGATGCTGCCATTGCGCGCCTGCGGCGTGCCGCAGATCGTCATCAACAGGGTCGATTTTCCGGCCCCGTTAGCGCCGATCAGCGTGACGATCTCGCCTTCGGTGATCTCAAGATCGATGCCCTTCAATGCTTCGATATGGCCGTAATAGGTGCGAACACCAGAAATCTTCAGCATGCAGGCAGTCCTTATTCGGCTTCTTCTTCACCCAGATACGCCCGGATCACGGCCGGATCGGCGCGGATCTCGGCTGGCGCTCCATCGGCGATCTTGCGGCCATAATCGAGCACGATGATATGATCGCAGATCTGCATGACGACGCTCATGTCATGCTCGATCAGCAGGACGCCAATGCCGTGATCGTCACGGATCGACCGTAGCAAGGCGTTCAGCTCGGCCGACTCCCGGGGATTGAGTCCGGCGGCCGGCTCATCGAGGCACAGCAACACCGGATCGGTGCACATGGCACGGGCAATTTCGAGCCGCCGCTGCGCACCGTAAGGCAGGCTGCCGGCCGGCTCGTCGGCGAGATGCTTCAGATTGACCCGTTCCAGCCAATGCACAGCCAGATCGCGTGCTTGCCGTTCCGCGCGGCCATAGCCCGGGAATCCAAGCAGACCGAGGAAGGTCATGCCGGATGCCTTCATCAGCTTGTTGTGCTGAGCCACCATCAGGTTCTCGAGCACGGACATGCCGGTGAACAGGCGGATATTCTGGAAGGTGCGGGCGACATGCGCCTTTTGGCCGATCTTGAAGCCTTCCATCTGCTCGAGCAGATAGCTCGGCCGATCGGGCGCTTGCAGGGTCAGCCGTCCGACTGTCGGCTTATAGAAGCCGGTGATGCAGTTGAACAAGGTGGTCTTGCCGGCACCGTTGGGGCCGATGATGCCTGTAATTTCGCGGTTCTGGGCCGCAAAACTAACGTCGTCGATGGCGGTCAATCCGCCGAAGCGCATAGTCAGATGTTCGACGGTCAGCAGTGTTGCAGTGCCTGATTGGGGCAAGGTTGCAGCCTCAACAGCCATTATGCAGCCCCCGCAGCTTGGGTTTTCTTATGCTTGTGCAGCAGGATGGTCGGTTCGCGATGGGCCAGCAGACCCTTCGGTCGCCACAGCATGATCAGCACCATGCTGGCGCCGAAGGCGAGCATGCGATAAAGCTCCAGCTGGCGCAGTGCCTCCGGCAGGCCGATCAGCAGGATGGCTGCGAGGGCGACGCCGACCTGACTGCCCATACCGCCCAAGACGACGATGGCGAGGATGACGGCGGACTCAATGAAGGTGAAACTTTCCGGACTGATGAACGCCTGGCGCGTGGCGAAGAACGATCCGGCAAATCCGGCAAACATGGCGCCCATGGCGAAGGCGGTCAGTTTGGTATTGGTGGGATTGATGCCAAGCGCCCGGCAAGCGGTCTCATCTTCACGCAAAGCTTCCCAGGCGCGTCCGATCGGCAGCTTGCGCAACCGCATGGTGACGAAATTGGTTATCAGCGCCAGGACCAGGATCACATAATAGAGAAAGTAGACCCTATGGGCGCTGCTGAACGGCACATTGAAAAGCTGAGCGAAGGTCGTCGTGCCCTCCGGCGCCACGCGTTCAAACGGGTGCCCGAAGAAGGTGATCTTGGTAATGCCTCCGATGCCGTTCGGGCCACCGGTAAATACTTGCCAGTTGATCAGCACGATGCGGATCATTTCGCCGAAACCCAGCGTCACGATCGCCAGGTAGTCGCCGCGGAGGCGCAATACCGGAAAACCGAGCGCGATACCGAAGCTCGCTGCCATGATGCCCGCGATCGGCAGGCTTTCCCAGAAACTGAAACCGAACTCGGTGGACAATTTACCGTAGGTATAAGCGCCGACCGCATAGAAGGCGACATAGCCGAGGTCCAGCAGCCCGGCCAAGCCGACGACGATGTTCAGTCCCCAGCCCAGCATCACATAAGTTAAAACCAAAATGAGGCTATCGACCAGCTTGCGATCGCCCCAAGGCGTCATCGGCAGAGCGATTGCACCGAGGATCAGGATCGGCGCCAAGACACCGGAAATATTACGCGCGACTTTGGCGCTGCGGGCCTCTGCCGCCTCGCGCATCTCCAGCGTCTGACGCCGCTGTCCTGCAGACACCTGCGTCTTGATGGCAATGCCCAGAATGTACATCGCACCGAGGCCGAATATGATGTTGACCATCGCCTGATCGAAGGGGCGCGGAATTGAATCGTAAAAATCCTTGAAAGCGGGGGATACGCCAAAGTCTGACGTGCCGATCAGGCCGCAAATGCCGAGACCAAACAGATATAGGACGCCAAGGCCGCCGACGATCAATGCCGGAAGCGATTTGCCTTGGCGATCGATCGCGATCACGAAGCGGCCGATAGGAATGATCACGATGGCCCAAATTACGTCGCCAAAACGCGTGATGTAATTCAGATATTGACCTTGGACGGCCTGCGTCTGGAATCCCACCATCAGAATGGCCAGCAGGAACACCAGCACCGCGGTGAACGCGGCCTCCTTCAGGGCGACCATGATAATCGACGGATGCTTAGCCGTGTCTGCGGTGGATCGCGACGTCTGATTCATTGTGGCGTCGGTCATGTACTTACACCTTTTCGACTTCCGGCCGGCCGAGCAGCCCGGTTGGACGGAAGATCAGCACCAGCACGAGGATGCCGAAAGCGGCGACATCCTTGTATTCTGCGGAAAAATAGGCCGACCAGAAGGCTTCGATCAGGCCGATGAGAACACCGCCCAGCATGGCGCCGGGCAAGGAGCCGATGCCGCCCAGCACCGCCGCCGTGAAGGCCTTGATACCGGCGATGAAGCCCATGAAGAAATCATTCACGCCCCAATACAGCGTCACCATCATGCCGGCCACCGCAGCCAGCGCCGCACCCATGATGAAGGTCTGGGAGATCGTGAGATCGACATTGACGCCAAGCAGCGAGGCCATCTTGCGGTCCTGCTCGCAGGCGCGTTGCGCTCGCCCGAGCGGGGTCTTGGCGATCATGTAAGCAAAACCGCTCATCAGGACGACGGTCAGGATGACGATGACGATCTGCAGATAACCAAGCTGAACGACAAAGCCGCTGCTTTGGCTGGTAAGCGCAAAGCCGCCGCGGATGAGCGGCTCGATCGGCTTGGGGCGAGGGCCTTGCAGCAGCTGGACGTAGTTTTCCAGGACGATCGACATGCCGATGGCGGAAATCAGCGGTGCGAGCCTTGTCGAACCGCGCAGCGGCCGGTAGGCGATCCGTTCCACGGCCCAGCCATAGGCCGAAGTCAATATGACCGCGACGATCAGCATCAGCGCCAGTTGCAAAGGCACCCAGCTGACTCCCAGTGCGCTGGTGATCAGCAGCACGATCATGGCTTGAAAGGCGCCGATCATATAAACGTCGCCATGCGCAAAATTGACCATGCCGATGATACCGTAAACCATCGTATAGCCGATCGCGATCAGCCCATAGATGGCCCCCAATGTCAGGCCGTTGATCAATTGCTGCAGGAAATATTCCATCTGGTCTCCCTGAGCTCCCTGCTCCTCCGCCGCTTTATTCCGCTACCGGGCCTCGAATATAGAAGCCCGAAAACGGCACGCAGACACCCTCCCCGTCGCCCGGCGGACGATCAGGTTAGCGCTGCTCCCGTGGCAGATATTTCAAACGTTTTAAGCCCCCTGTTTGGCTAACCGGCTTCCGCCGGCATCCAACAGATTTATCATTTTATTGCGCGGACCGTAGCGCAAAGCCTGGAGAGTCGACAAGAGATTTTAACATTCGCGGCAGGGGTAATTTGATGCCTGCTCGTTGAAATGACCGACTTTCTGTCCTAAAGACGACCTAGCGGTAGAGTGCCGGCCGCGCTCCATCTATTTCCCGTTGTCGGCATGGCATGTTTCCTGTCCGGCCGCGACGCGCCCCAGGCCGGCCGCCTTATTGCTCCGCTTTGCCCTCTTTTTTCGCCATGACATATTCCAGTTTGCGGACGGCATTGCGCGCAAGAGCCTCGCGGGACAAGCCGGGAACGCCGATAATGGCCACTTCGGTCAAGCTTTGCGGGTCGAAGGCCGTTACTTTGACGCTATTGCCGAGTTGATAGAACTCGATGATATAGCCATCCTTCTGTGTCATAGGGCTATGTCTCCACGCCACTGCCGCCGAGCCGAGGAGCATGATATACGCCGGCCGATGCCCTGACCACCGGGTGCTTGCCGCTGCGGGCTTGCAACCGGCGCCGGACAGGGCCAAACCACGATAACTGGACCGGCGCTGGCCGGTGCCGTTGCATGAAGGACCGTAAAATGAGCCAGTCGGCCAAAGCTGATCTCCGCAAGCCCGAATTCGACTGGGAGGATCCGCTCCTCCTGGAGGACCAGCTCAGTGAAGAAGAGCGCTTGGTGCGCGACACCGCGCGGGGCTACTGCCAGGATAAGCTGATGCCGCGGGTCAAGGAAGCCAATCGCCATGAGCGCTTCGACCGCGAGATCATGAACGAGCTGGGCGAACTTGGCCTGCTCGGCTCGACCATTGACGGCTATGGCTGTGCCGGCACCAATTATGTCAGCTACGGCCTGATCGCGCGCGAAGTGGAACGGGTCGATTCCGGCTATCGCTCGGCCATGTCGGTGCAATCGAGCCTCGTCATGCATCCGATCCATGCCTATGGCAGCGAAGAACAGCGGCAGAAGTATCTGCCCCGTCTGGCGACCGGCGAGATCGTCGGCTGCTTCGGCCTGACCGAGCCCGACCACGGTTCCGATCCGGGCAGCATGGCGACCCGCGCCAAGAAAGTCGATGGCGGCTATATCCTCAACGGCGCCAAGATGTGGATCACCAATTCGCCGATCGCGGATATCGCCGTGGTCTGGGCCAAGACCGAAGATGGCGTTATTCGCGGCTTCATCGTCGAACGCGGCATGAAGGGTTTCACCACCCCGAAGATCGAAGGCAAGTTCAGCCTGCGCGCCTCCATTACCGGCGAGATCTCGCTGCAGGACGTCCTCGTCCCGGACGAAAACCTGCTGCCGAATGTGAAGGGCCTCGGCGGCCCGTTCGGCTGCCTCAACAATGCCCGCTACGGCATCTCCTGGGGGGCACTCGGTGCCGCCGAGTTCTGCTGGCACGCGGCCCGGCAATATACGCTCGATCGCAAGCAGTTTGGCCGCCCCCTCGCCGCCAACCAGCTGATCCAGAAAAAGCTCGCCGATATGCAGACGGAGATCACCCTCGGCCTGCATGCGTGTCTGCGCCTCGGCCGGCTCAAGGATGAAGGCCGTGCGGCGCCGGAAGCGATTTCCATGCTGAAGCGCAATTCCTGCGGCAAGTCGCTCGATATCGCGCGCACCGCCCGCGACATGCATGGCGGCAACGGTGTTTCCGATGAGTATCACGTCATCCGTCACGTGATGAATCTGGAAGCCGTCAACACCTATGAAGGGACGCATGACATCCATGCCCTGATCCTCGGCCGGGCCCAGACCGGGCTGCAGGCGTTTACCGGGGCTTGAGGCAGCAGCCGTGATTGCCGGAGAGTGGCGGCGTTACCGCCTCTCTCCGGGCAAGCTTCTCGGCGATAGGGCTGGAAATAAGCGCCGCATCCCTCTAAGGACATGCAGATCAACGACACCGCATGGTTTGAATGTTTTCCTCGCCGCTGAAAGCATATCGACGCCTCGTCGCCTCCTTCACGGGCGACGATATTCAACGTCAGGCGCGAAAGTTAGCGCAGGAGATCTCCTGGGACGCTGTGATCCCCGGTCGCCCGACGGTGCTGGTCGCGCGCCGTGCGCAATTCTCGAAGGATGTCGAAGAATTGCGCAACCACACCAACCTGAATTTCGCCGCAATCAGCGCCGTTAAAATAAAAAAGGCACAGGAATCCTGGGTTCCCGAGGACTTGCGGCAGCAGACATATTTTGCGGCCCTGCTACGCGCCGATCCGGAGCTGCTGCGGAAGCTTGAGGCATTTGGCCGCGCTTTTCTGATCAATGCCTCGCGGAGAGTCAGGATTGATGCCGTCATGGCGGCAAATTTCGACTACTGGCAGGACGAGGCTATCAAGCTCGGATGCGCGGCCCTGGGCATTCCGTTTCTCGTGCTGTCGCGCGAAAACTACACCATCCCCTGGACGTCGCCGTGGCTGCACCAGCGGATAGCCGATGCGAAGTTTCGCTTCCACGGAAGCGGCGTTGCCTGCTTCAGCCATGCGACCAAGCGGGCAATGTCGCCGGGCGTTGCCAACCCGGACGACATCTGGGTCACGGGCGCGCCGCGCTATGACCGCTGGCTGAATATCGCGCCGCGCCCAGCCAGCGAAAAGACGTATGTCACCCTGGTCACGTTCAATCTGCCTGGCTACGGCGCGCAGGACCTATTCTCCGAGGTGCTGGCGCAGTTCGCCGCGAACTCCGCAGCCGAAAAAGGCAAAGGTGTCACGTGGCTGGTCAAGTGCAAGAAACGCGCGGATTATGAGGAAATTGCAGCGAAGGTCCCGAACGGTCATGCCCTTGCGCTGACCTACGATACGCCGCTCTTCGAACTGTTCCCGGTCTCGCGCCTGGTGATCGGCTACAATTCCTTGGCATTGGTCGAAGCCATGCTGACCGATGCCGCCGTGGTCATTCCATGGTGGGGACAGCCGAAAGCCGACCCGTCCCAGTTCCTGCTGGATCCGAATGATCCGGCTATCGCCGAGGTAATCCACATCGCCCGATCGCCGGAAGAATTCGCCGCCCTGCTCCAGCGTGCTGCCGCCGGCGAAGATCTTAAGCGGGGAACCCGGGAGCAGCGCCGGGCGGTCTTCAGCCGTCATATGCAACTGCCGCAGCAAGGCACCGCTTCACAGGCGGTCGAAGAATTCATTCTCCACTATGTGGCCAAGGCAGCCGGATCGCGGTAACAGCGCCCGCAACGGCGCTTCCTTCGGAACTGCATCCGCCACGAATTGGAAGATCAGTAGTCCCATTTCCGATCGAGCCAGTACTCCGCCTTGCGGGCCTGGCCGATTCCAGCCCATCTGCACAGCTTCCGGGCCCACTTGCCGATAGCATCCGTTCTCTGGCGCAGGCTTGGCCGCGGCGCGACAGCGCGGATGGACGATATGGCGGCATCGAGATCCGCCTGGTTCAGCAAGCCCTGTTGATGTCCCGCCTCGGCCAGCCACAATGCTTCGTCCAGGCAGCGGTAGATGAGCAGGATCAGGAAGGCCTTGCTGAACAGACCGATATCGCGGGCGGCTAAAATCTCCGGCAGCGGCCGCAGATAGAAAGCATCCCCGGCAATGAGGCGGCAGCTGATGTCGCGCCGGTTTCGCCCGATACCAAGGTATTTCTTGAGATAGTAATGCGTTTCGTCGCCACCTGAACGGTAGCTTCGCACCGGCAACAGATCGTAGAGGATGAAGCCCTTCGACTTCATGAATTGATCCACATCGGCGAAGAGATGCTGCCCCTTATACATCTCGATAAATTCGATCTCGGTCTGGACCGCCAAAAGATCGCGCCAATGTGCATCTTCAAGCGACCGCAGGATGTCGAGTTCAGATCCCTGCGTGTCGAGCTTGATGAGATTGGGCAGAGGCCGGGCCTCCTGGCGAATGAAATCGGAAAAGGACAAAGCATCGATTTCGACGACCTTGTCCAGACGACGGTAGCTCGCGGTTGCGAACTCGCCGATCACCGGCGGATTGGGCGGATAGAGCGATGATCCGGAAGGCTTACCGAGGACGTACAACGAGTGCTTGCCGGAGGTGCCGGCAAAGCCGATGGGAAACCAATGTTCACCTGGCCGGTCGGCATTCTTCTCCCGCGCGCAGGCAGCGGGATCTGGCTCGAGCGCGTCAGTCTCAATGAAATCGCGAAACCTGGCCCAACTGCCCTGCAAGCCGCCGCGTGCCCCGACATCGACGCATTTGAGCTTGTTCCCCAGCAACTGCTTGGCCAGGAATTGCGGTAACACGGTCACGGCACCCTCTTGGATTTCATGTTACATTCTCATCTTATCTGCTTCATACTGTCCGGGTTGGCATTTACCAAGCCGTTTTTCGTGCATTGGGGCTGGCCCTATGAAATTCGCGTAGGGCTCCAAGTCGGGGAAATTAGATCGGTTGTTTGAGAACCAAACGGCAATGCCAATGCAAATGGCAATCAAGCACGGTCTTTAGCTGTGGCATTGGACTGGAATAATGAGTAGGGCTTCGGTTTGGCGTTCACCGATTAAGACCATCCTGCGCCTGGGCGCAAAGCCACCGGCCAAGCCGCGTGATCGAGCTTCCAAATCCGCGGCCGGAAAGTTCAATCCAGCAATTTCCCGTTCTCTTGCCGAAGTCGGCGCGACTCTGAAATCGGCCGGCCCGCAGCAAATCTGTATCAATGGCAATGCAGCTTTTTTTGAGTTGGCAACGGCCGCCCTGCCTGATTGCAAACTGGGCTGGGTATCGACCGATTTTCGCGATGTCGAGCGCGGCGCTTCATTATTGGAGCAGACCGACTTGTCGGCGACGGACGTCATCTTATGCGGCGGCGCAGATGTATTGACACGTTGGCGTCAATCGCTGCAGCAGGTTCTGCAGGTGCAGCAGGCCGGTCGTTCCTTGCCGGTGCACTGGGTGGCGGACAATTGGGAATTCTGCGGCGGCACATTGCCGGTGCCGATCGAGGCCGATGACGGCGAGGCGCTGCTGTTCAATCATTTTGAACAGTTTTTCGGAATTCGCGATCCGCTGCAATTCAAAGTCACCGTCTATCATGGGCCGGATGAGAAGCATTTCTATCGCGTTCTGGAACCCAATCAATCGCTCCTGCTCAAACTGTCCGATTTCTTCCCGCAACGGCGATATGCTGCCGCCCTTGCGGCGACGGTAGAGCATCCGGCTCTTACCCGCGGGCGCCATTACCGCATGCGGCTGTGCGGCGACGTCTTCTGGGGACATTCCTTCACGACGCTGCACAGCGCCCATGAATTCAACCGCAAGCCGGAGCGGAATGAAGAATTCCGCTTGTCGGCAGGCCTGGTGCGAGAGGGCGAGATCGCCTTGACCGTGCCGAATTTCGATCGCAATCAAGTGGCGGGTTCGATCATCGAAACCAGCGATGGCGTGCGGCTGGACCGGCAGGATCGCGATCTCGCCGCCTATCTGCAGGAAGTGCGGCTGACGCCCGCTGCCGGCGCTGAAGGCGGCTTTGTCAGCTGCCGTTACCAGGGTTACGGCGGCTCTTTTTGGTTTGCCTTTGACCGGCAAGCGAAGACGGGCGGCAGTCTGTCCGGCAATCACCATATCAGCGTGCCCTGGACCGATCGCCGCGACATGCCGCAATCGGCGGAAGAGGCGGCGCGTATCAATCAATTGAGCAAGGCCGGCTATATCATCGACCCGCATCCGGTCCCGGTTCTGGAGGCGGCAAACCGGCTCCGTTTCGGTTTCGATTGCGATAGCGCCAACCCGCCCTGCACGCATTTCCACCTGCATCTCTTCGATGCCGCCGGCAAGGTTCTGACCCGCTTGCCCTATGCCAAGGCGCATGCAGGGCCGAGTTTTCCCGAGCATTTTCTGGCCGGGGTCGAGCCTGCCATTGCCGCGGCGACGCGGCTCGCGATCGTCTCTCCGGATTGGCTGAAGAACGGGCAGACCCGCGCCGGCTACAAGCTGCTGCCCGACCTGGTGATCGAGGATCGCCTGACTGGCGATCGCGACGTCACTGAATTCCAATCGTGCTGGCGTAATCTCGGCGTCGCCATCGAGGGCTTCCCGCATTGGCTGAGCCCCGCGAACGGCATCATTGGCCGCAGCAACCTGGTCGGCCGCGTGCGCCATGGCGATGGCTATCTCAGCGGTCTGGCATTGGTGAACGGCAGCGGCTCACTGCGTTATGACCGGCCCGCCCGGATCAAGATCGTGGTCAGCCATCTGGCGGGGGCGACGCGCGAGGCAATGCTTACCCTGCCCGCCTTTTGCAGCCGCCTCGTCTGGCTGCAGGATCTGCTGCCGGATCTCGGCGATTTCCTGGAAGGCCAGGTCGGCGGTCTGATGGTGAAATCGGCCGACGCCGACATCAATTGCCAGCTGGTGACGACCAATGCCCATGGCGCGGTGGCGCTTCAGCATCTGTGGGGCTATTAGCAGCCGGTAACGCCGATACCGGCAGGTCATAGGCGCTTGAGAAAATGGCCTTGGAAAAGCATGCGGGACGCAGGCAGAGTGGCGCGTCCTTGATGTCCCGGCAAAGAGTCCAGCCATGAAAATCACCAATATCCGCATCAGCCATCACCGCTTGCCCATGGACCCGCCGTTCCGGGCCAGCTGGGACACCCGGCCGCGCACGCATTTCGATGCGGTGATCACCCGGGTCGAGACCGACGAGGGGCTGGTCGGCGTGGCTTCCGGCGACATGATGGTCGGCTTCCCGGGCCACGAGCATCTCTTCATCGGCCAGGACCCCCTGGCGATCGAGCGCCACTACCGGGTCATCAACAACATCAATTTCCATTACGGCCGCTGCTGGCCGCTCGATCTCGCGCTCTGGGACCTCGCCGGCAAGATCACCAACCAGCCGGTCTGGCGCCTGATCGGCGGCATGAACGACAAGATCCGCGCCTATGCTTCTTCCGGCACCTTGCGGACGCCGAGCGAAATGGCCGATCTGGCCCAGAGCTTCCTGGCCCAGGGCTTCGAGGCCATGAAGGTGCGTTTCCATCGCGGCGACTGGCGCGACGACATCAAGGCCCTGGAGGCCGTGCGCAAGGCCGTCGGCGACAAGCTGAGGCTGATGGTCGATTGCAATCAGGGCTGGCGCATGTCCTGGGACACGGCCACACCCTGGACCGTCAAGGACGCCCTCAAGGTCGCCCGCGAACTCGAACGCCTCGATGTCTATTGGATGGAAGAGCCGCTGCATCGCGGCGACCACAAAGGCATGGCGGAGCTGCGCCAGATGGTCGATGTCCGCATCGCCGGCGGCGAGATGACGCGCGAGCTCTATGAGTTCCGCATGCTGATCGAGAACCGGGCGCTCGATATTCTTCAGCCGGATGCCGCCCTGGTCGGCGGCATCACCGGCCTGCGCCGCGTCGCCATGCTGGCTGCCGAGCACAACATCACCTTCACGCCGCACACCTGGACCAACGGCATGGGTGTCGTCGCCAATGCCCATCTGACGGCGGGGCTGACCGACGGCCTCTTCCTGGAATTCCCCTACGATCCGCCGGAATGGAGCCTGGAACGGCGCGACTTCATGATGGAGAAGCCCTTCAAGGTCGATGCGGACGGCTGGATCCGCCTGGGCGAAGCGCCGGGGCTGGGCTACGCGCTCGACGAGAAGATGCTGGAGAAGACGCGGATCGCCTGATCCCCGCGCCGATGGCGCCCGGCACCGTGCCGGCACCGTTCAAAACCTTGCATAGCAAAAGAGGGGCGCCGCCCCTCTTTTCTTTGCCGCCAGGCGGTGTGCAACCGCCGTATTCAAGCGTCAGGCCGTCCGCAGCGCGTAGCTCAGCCCATGCGCCCAGAAGCGCTCGATGCGGCGCAGGGTGGTGTTGATCGCTTCCAGATCCCCCTGGGTGGCGATCTCGCTGGTCATCGCCTTGAGATGCCGGTCATACATCTCATCCATCCGGTCGCAGACCTCGAGCGCTTTCGGCGACAGGCGCACATGCACGGCGCGGCGATCATGGGTCGAGCGTTCCTGCATCAGATAGCCGTTCTCGACCATCTTCTTGACGTTATAGGAGACGTTCGAGCCGAGGTAATAGCCGCGATTGGTCAGTTCGCCCACCGACAAGGTATCCTTGCCGATATTAAACAGGATCATCGCCTGCACGTTGTTGAGATCGCGAATCCCCTGGCGATCGAGATCTGCCTTGATGACTTCGAGGCATTCCCGGTGCAGGCGTTCGATCAGCGAAATCGTCTCCAGATAGGCCTTTTTCACCCTAAGTACTCCGACGTCAGAGAGCGACCCCCATGGCCAATCCCCTATTACTCAAGATCGACGATAGGGATTTGCTGTAAAAAAGTGGTTAATTTCACGTTATTTTACCAACGAACTTCGCATCATAGCTGTAGAAACTCAACCAACTATTTGAACTTATGCGTTTTTTCGAAATATAATTCCGGCTCGGCACTCAGTGCGACAAAATGGCGCTCCAGTTCCGCCGTGTCGGTTGCCTGGCTTGTCCAGGACGGCGCTCCATCCTGGTTGGCGACGATGGCGCGAATCGCTTCCTTCGCGTCGCTGCCCGTGATCAGGCGGCGATTCAGCCGGTAGCTCTCCGTCAGGATTTCCTCCAGCGAGCGGCCCCCGGCGGTCGCGACATGCCGATAGGTCAAGGCCAAAGCCATCGGCGCGCCGCGCCGCAGCTGGTTCAGGATATCGCGGAAGCCCTGTTCCGCGCGGGCCGACAGCACGGTCTCGATCTCGCCGACCGAGCGCTGGCCGAAACAACGATCGATTTCCGGCTGGATCACCGCCAAAGGCCGGTTGGTCAAGGGCTGGCTGAGATCCTCGATATTGTTGAAATTGACCCAGTCAACATCCTGGGGCGGCACGTAATGCGTGCCGAGGCCCGCATGCAACATGCCGGGCGCGCGGATCTCCATGCCGGTCAGGGCGAGGAACAGGCCGATCTGGCCGGGGCATTGCGCCAGATAAAAGGCGCTGCCGGCATCGGGCACGAGACCCAGCCGGCACTGCGGCAAGGAGAACAATGTCAGGTCCGTCACCACGCGGATGTCGGCGGCCATGGCCAGGGCGGCACCGAGACAGGTGGTGACACCGTTCATCACCGCCATGGTCGGCTTCGGATAGCTTGCCCAGAGCTGCACCAGGCGGTGCGTGCCGCGCTGCAGCGCCGTCAGATGCGCGTCGTCGCCGGCCGCCAGGGCGTCCTGAATCTCGCTCAGGTTCTCGCCTGTGGAAAAGGCGCGAAATCCATCGCCGCGCAGGATGACGCCGGTGATGCCCTCATCGGAACGCCAGCGCCGCAACTGGCTGTCCAGGGCGGTCACCTCTTCCAGGCCGAGGGCATTGAGAATTTCGGGATGATTGAAGGTGATCGTTCCGACGCCATCGGTCTCGGAAAGCTGGAGATACTCGGTCACGGCGCTCGGCTCCGATTCAAAAGATTAATGCGGGCGGAGAATATCTCTTCCCGGCGGGTCTTTTCGACCACCCTCCAGGCGGCGTCAAGTCTTGCCGCAAATCGGCCTTCCTGGCGCTTTGTCGCAAGATTTTTGCTACGGTTGTAACGGATTGCTCGCTTGACAGCGGGCAGTCAGGTCGGCACCGATGACGGCTGCCTGCATATCGCGGCTGAGGGAGGCGAAATTATGAGTGCACAAAGCAAGAATCCGGAAACCATCGTCCTGCATGCCGGTCATCGGCGCGACGCGACGACAAACTCCGTCGCGGTACCGATCTACCAGACGACCTCTTTCCAGTTCGATGACAGCGCTCATGCCGCCGATCTCTTCGCTTTGAAGCGCTTTGGCAACATCTATACCCGCATCATGAACCCGACCACGGACGTGCTCGAGCAGCGCCTGGCTGCGCTGGAAGGCGGCGCTGCGGCCCTGGCGGTCAGTTCGGGTCAGGCGGCCTCGGCCTTCTCCATCCAGAACATCGCCAAGGTCGGCGATAACATCGTCAGTTCGACCGATCTTTATGGCGGTACCTGGAATCTGTTCGCCAATACGCTGAAGGATCAGGGCATCGAGGTGCGCTTTGTCGATCCGCAGGATCCGGAGGCCTTTGCCCGCGCCACCGACGACAAGACGCGGGCCTATTATGCGGAGACCTTGCCCAATCCGAAACTGCGCGTTTTCCCCATCCGCGAGGTGGCGGATATCGGCCGCACGCTGGGTGTGCCGCTGATCATGGACAATACGGCCGCACCGATATTGTGCCGCCCCTTCGATCATGGCGCCGCCATTATCGTCTACTCGACCACGAAATATATCGGCGGCCACGGCACCTCGATCGGCGGCGCCATCATTGATGGCGGCAATTTCGACTGGGAAGCCAATGCCGCCCGCTTCCCCGGCCTCAACCAGCCGGATCCCAGCTATCACGGCGCGGTCTGGACCCAGGCGGTGAAGCCGATCGGCCCGGTCGCCTATATCATCAAGGCGCGGGTCACGTTGCTGCGCGATCTCGGCGCGGCGATGAGCCCCTTCAATGCCTTCCTGTTCCTGCAAGGCCTGGAAACCCTGCCGCTGCGGATGCGGGAGCATTGCCGCAATGCCCAGGCAGTGGTCGATTTCCTGAAGAAGCACCCCTCCGTCACGAAAGTGATCTACCCCAATGTGGCGGATGGCGAAAACCTGCGCCGCGCGCAGACCTATCTGAAGGGTGGCTTTGGCGGCCTTGTGGGCTTTGAGCTCAAGGGTGGCCAGGAAGCCGGCCGGCGCTTCATCGACGCGTTGCAGCTCTTCTACCACGTCGCCAATATCGGCGATGCACGCAGCCTGGCGATCCATCCCGCCAGCACCACGCATTCGCAATTGACGGTGGATGAGCAGGTGGCCACGGGCGTCAGCCCCGGCTATGTCCGCCTGTCCGTCGGGCTCGAGCATATCGACGACATTCTCGGCGATCTTACCCAGGCTTTGGCGGCCTCCGAAGCGGCGAAAGCCGCGGAATAATCCTGCTAAAGCGGCTCGGGCGCAGCACCCGGCCGTCTTTGCTGCGACAAAAGGCCCGTCCCGCCCGGCGGGATGGGCCGTCTTGCCCTCTGGCAACTTCCCGATCCTGCCGATACGATGCGCCTCATTCGCGCCAACCTTGCCGCGCGGTCCGTTGCTGCCCGGTATCCGTCGTCCGGGCGGACGTGCGGCGGCTGCCATCTTGCAGATCGGGGTCCATCATGCGTAACGCTCGGAAGGGTCATAAAGCCAGTTTGAAGGAGAATACCGGCGTCAGCGGTCATTCGGTGAGTCTGTCCGAGGCGCCGACCCAGCCGATCGGCCAGTTTCCCCGCATCCGCCTCCGGCGTAACCGGGCGGTCGAGTGGTCGCGGTGCATGGTGGCGGAAAATCGCCTGGGCCCGCAAGACTTCATCCTGCCGGTCTTCGTCAAGGAAGGCGGCGCCAAGCGCGAGGCCGTCGCGGCGATGCCGGGCGTCTACCGCCATACCATTCCCTCGCTGATCGATCTGGCGATCAAAGCGGTCGAACTCGGCATTCCGGCGCTCGCCCTCTTCCCCGTCGTGCCGGGCGATCGCAAATCCCCTTTGGCCGAGGAAGCCTACCGCGCCGACAACCTGTGCAACCGCGCCGTCGCAGCCTTGAAAAAGGCGGTGCCGGAGCTTGGCCTGATCTGCGACGTGGCACTGGACCCCTATACCGATCACGGCCATGACGGCCTGATGGAGGACGGCGTCATCGTCAATGACGAGACCGTAGAGGTTCTGATCCGTCAGGCCCTGGCCCAGGCCGATGCCGGTGTCGATATCGTCGCCCCCTCCGATATGATGGACGGGCGCATCGGCCGCATCCGCGATGCCCTGGACGCCGCGGGCCATCAGGATGTCCGCATCATGTCTTATGCGGCCAAATATGCTTCGGGTTTCTATGGGCCGTTCCGCGAAGCGGTCGGCTCCAAATCGGCGCTCGGCAAAGGCGACAAGCGCACCTATCAGATGGACCCGGCCAATGGCGACGAAGCGCTGCGCGAATGCGCCCTCGATGTCGCCGAAGGCGCCGACATGCTGATGGTCAAGCCCGGCCTGCCCTATCTCGACATCCTGCATCGCGTGAAGCAGGAATTCCGCATGCCCGTCTTCGCCTATCAGGTGAGCGGCGAATATTCCATGGTCAAGGCCGCCGCGGCCAATGGCTGGCTCGACAATAACCGTGTCGTGCTGGAAAGCCTGATGTGCTTCAAGCGCGCCGGCGCCGACGGCATCCTGACCTATTCGGCCATCGAAGCGGCGGAACTGCTGCGCGAATAACCACGCTCCATCATTTTGGAGAGAGCCGGATTCCACCGCACGGCATCCGGCTCATATCTAGCCTCGCGCCGCAAACTCGAGAAACCGCGCGATCGCCAGGTCATGCCACGGCCGATCCAGGCCAATGCCATGGAAGCCGACATGACCGCCGGATCGCGGCAGCAGCAAACGCAGCCGGCGATTGCTCGCGGGATCGATGTCGCGATAGATATGCCCCGGAATCCAGGGATCGTTCGCGGCATGGATGAGGAGCGTCGGCCGCCTGATGGCCGGCAGCAGCGGCTTCGCTGAGGATTGCCGATAATAGTCGGCCGCATCGGCAAAACCGTTCGCCGGCGCCACCACCTGATTATCGAAATCGACGATGCGGTCGATGCCGGATGGGCAAGGCCGCTCGACCTTCATCTCCTTGAGCAGGAAATCATGATAGCGGCGGTTCCGCTTCCTGCCGATCTGGCGCTGCGTGGCGGCGAGATCGATGGGAGCCGAGACGCTGACGGCGGCCATGACCGGCGCGAGCTGGCCCCGTTCCGCCAGGTACTTCAGGACCACGTTGCCGCCCAGCGAGAAACCGACCAAAGCGATGCCGTTGCCTGCCAGCCGGCCATCGAGCTGCCCGATCACCTGATGCAGATCGTCACTGCGGCCGGCATGATAGAATCCCCGCGTCAGGCCCCGGCTCGGCCCGGCGCCGCGCAGATTCAGTCGCAGGACCGGATAACCGGCCCGCAACAGATGCATCGCGCTGACTCGGATATAGCTGCTGTCCATGCTGCCGGTCAGGCCGTGGACAAGAATCACCAGCGGCAGCGGACGGCCGCCTTCCGCCGGCTGATGCCATTCGGCGAGCAGGCGGTCACCCGTGCCGTCGGCCGTGTCGAAAGCGATCGGCTGGCCAGGCCATGCCGTCAATGACGCCCGCGGCGGCCGCAAGACATTGCGCAGCGTCTGCAGATCGCCGCCGAACCAGGGGAATTTCGGAAAGAAACCGGGCAACTGCCCGAAAAGGCCGTTCAGGCCGTCTTGGTCAACCATGCGGTGACGATATCGACCTGCTCGCGCGTCATCAAGGCTGGCGCATGCCCCACTCCCGCGAATGTGATCAATTCGCTCTTGGGACCGCGCTCGGTCATGCTCTGCGCGGTCTCAGCGGCGAGGATGTCTGACTCCGCGCCGCGGAGAATCAAGACCGGGCAGCTGATGCGGTCCCACAGCGCCCAGAGATCGACATCGGCGATGCCACGTTTGACGTTCTCGACGATGGCCGGATCATAGGCGAGGCCGAGATTGCCGTCGTCGAGCGGTCGCTGGCTATGGCGCGCCATGTGCTGCCACTGCGCATCCGTCAGCGGGCCAAAAGGCGCGTGAATCTTACGCAGGTGCTTTTCCAGCGCGTCGGTCGAAGGAAAGCGATAGTCAAGACCGACATAGTCGGCGATGCGCTGCAGGGAAGCCTTGCTGATAACCGGCCCGATATCGTTCAGCACCAGGCGGCGGATCGGGCTTTTCGGCAAGGCCGCCAGCGCCATGCCGATCAAGCCGCCCATTGACGTGCCGACCCAGTCGACCGTTTCGACATCGAGCCGCGCGATCAGCGCCGTCATATCCGCCAGATATTGCGGAGTACCGTAAGCATTGGGATCGCTAAGCCAGTCACTGCGGCCGCGCCCCACGACATCGGGACAGATCACCCGCGTAACGGGCGACGGATTGCTGACCAGCGTGCCGGCGAAAAAATCGAAGTCGCGGCTGTTGCGGGTCAGGCCATGCACGCAGATGACCGTCCTGCCGCTGATCTCCCCCGCAGCGGCCTCGGCGAGACGCCAGTCGAGATAGTTCACGCGGTGAAAGCCCTGCGGGTCGAGGCCGAGAAACTGCGTCTGTTGCGGTTCGATTGTCATGTCTTCAGCCTGCCTTGCAACCGGGTTCAACGCTTCATCGAGAGAGGCTCGTCATGCACGGTCACCAGCGTTTCCGGATGGAAGCCGTTGAAATGTGTCGCCAGCGCATAGGAATAGGCGCCGACGCGGTCGATCTCGATCCAGTCGCCCTCCTCCGCATCGGCCGGCAAGGCGAAGGTCGACGGCAGGACATCGAGGGAATCGCAGGTCGGGCCGTTGAGGACGAAGTCCCGAATCTCGCTAGCCGGTTCGCCCTTCAGGCGAATGAGGCGTGCCGGCAGGCGGATACCGGCATCGACCATTTCCGACAGCGAGCCATAGATGCCGTCATTGATGTAGAGCTGGTCATTCTTGCGCAGCTGGACCTGGACGACAAGGGAAACGGCATGCGCGACCAAAGCGCGTCCCGGCTCACACATCAGGACACAGTCGCGGCGCAAACCGAGGTCCTTGACGCCTTCCTCGATCTCCCGAATGAAATCTTCCAGCGGCGGCATATTGGTGCCGATATATTCGGCCGGAAAACCGCCGCCGACATCCAAACCGGAGATGTCGACCTTGGCCTTCTCGATCACCTCGCCGACCAGTTTCAGCGCCTCGCGATAGGCGCCCGGCACCAGACATTGCGAGCCGACATGGAAGGCGATACCCACCTGGCAACCGCGCGATCTCGCCTCCCGCAGCATACTGGCGGCATCGTCGACATCGGCGCCGAATTTCGCCGCCAGGTGATAGAGCGTTCCTTCGACCGGCGGTGTTTTGATGCGGACGAAAATCGTGACACCTTCGCCGCCATCGGTTTCGTCCAGGATCTTTTCCAGCTCCCGCGGATGATCGATCACATAGCTGTCGACGTTGTAGACGCGCGAGGCCGTGCCGATGACGGCGCGGGTCTTGACCGGATGCATGAAGTAGCAGCCGGCATCGGGAAAGCTCTCCCGCACCTGGGCGATCTCCGGCAGCGAAGCCGTATCGAAATGGCGGATGCCGGCGCGGTACAATGCCCTGACGATTTCCGGATGCGGATTGCATTTGATGGCATAGAGCACCCGTCCGGGAAACTGGCTGACAAAGCGCCTGGCGCTCTCGGCAATGATCTTGGGCCGCAGGCAATACACAGGATAGCTCGGCGTCAGGGCCTCGACCATGTCGCGGACGGTGGCAAATTCCTTGGCCATAGAGCTGGACCTCCGTTTTCGCGACGGGACGATGCGACCGATCGCGAGACAAGAACACCGGTAAACGGCGGACGAGCTGCACCTTCTGCTTGGCTTTTAGCGGATCGGGGAAATCTTGTCACCCCATGGCGGGGATTGGAAACGTCCGCCGGACAATCTCCCCGCCGAGGCCTTCATAGGGCTGTCATTTCGCGATGCCGCCGGCGACCTGACTATCCCGCCAGCGCCGCGATTGCCATTTCAGGGAGGGCCGGACTATGCTCGTCGGATGCAACACGATCGCGATACCCATTCACATACCGAGGACCACGATCACGCAGGTCCGGGCGAGCCGCTGTCTCCCATTGCGCTGCGCGTACGCGCCCTGGAGACGATCCTGACCGAAAAAGGCTATGTCGACCCGGCGGCGATCGACGTCATTGTCGAGACCTATGAGATCCGGGTCGGTCCGCGCAACGGCGCGCGGGTGGTCGCCAAGGCCTGGAGCGATCCGGCCTATCTCCAACGGCTGCGCGACAATGCCACTGCGGCGATTGCCGAACTCGGTTTCACCGGTCGCCAGGGCGAGCATATGATGGTGGTCGAGAACACCCCGCATCTGCACAACCTGGTCGTCTGTACGCTGTGCTCCTGCTACCCCTGGTCGGTGCTGGGCCTGCCGCCGGTCTGGTATAAATCGGCGCCGTTCCGCTCCAAAGCTGTCATCGATCCGCGCGGCGTACTCGCTGATTTCGGCGTCACGCTTCCGCCCGAAACGGCAATCCGCGTCTGGGATTCGACCGCTGAATTGCGCTACCTCGTGCTGCCCCTGCGGCCCGCCGGAACTGAAGGATGGAGCGAAGCGCAATTGGCCGAGCTGGTGACCCGCGATTCCATGATCGGCACCGGCCTCGCCGTGATATCCGGCACGCGGCAGCATGAAGGCGCTTCGGCATGAACGGCGCTCAGGATCTCGGCGGCATGATGGGTTTTGGGCCGGTACAGCCGGAGCCCAATGAGCCGCTTTTCCATGCTGCGTGGGAAAAGCGCGCGCTGGGCCTGTCGCTCTGCTGCGGCGCGCTGGGCGAATGGAATATCGATATCAGCCGCCATGCCCGCGAAACCCTGCATCCAGCGGACTATCTGTCTTCCAGTTATTACGAAATCTGGACCAAGGGCCTCACCAAGCTGCTGCAGGCCCGTCAGTTGATCTCGGAAGCTGAGCTGATGGCCGGTCATAGCCAGCAGCCGGGGCGGGCAACCAACCGTCCGCCGCTGAAGCCGGCCGATGTTGAAGCGGCATTGAAGCGCGGCGGTCCCTGCAACCGCCCCCTGGCCCGTCCCGCCGCTTTCGCCGTCGGTGATCGGATCCGCACGAAAAACATCAATCCCATCGGCCACACCCGGCTGCCCCGCTATGCACGAGACAAGATCGGCAAGATCGAACGGGTCCAGGGCAGCTTCGTCTTTCCCGATACCAATGCGCATGGCGCCGGCGAAAATCCCCAATGGGTCTATAGCGTCGTCTTCGACGGCCGCGTGTTATGGGGCAGCGATGCAGACCCATCACTGACGGTGGCCGTGGATTGCTGGGAGCCCTATCTTGAGCGCGCCTGAACGCTTGAACGATGACGACACAGGTGCCGTGGCGCGCAGCCTATTGCAGGCATTGCCAGCCATCCCGCAGGACGAAAGCGGTCCGGTCTTCGCCGAACCCTGGCAGGCGCAGGCCTTCGCCATGACGATTGCGCTTTACGAGCGCGGCCTCTTCACCTGGCCGGAATGGGCGGCAGCGCTGTCGCATGCCATCAAAACGGCGCAGCTGGCCGGCGACCGTGATCTCGGCGATACCTATTATCAGCATTGGCTGACCGCCTTGGAGGCACTGATCGTCGAGAAAGGCATCAGTTCGACGGCGGCGCTGCATGACTGCGCCGAAGCCTGGGATCGGGCGGCGCGCGCGACGCCGCATGGACGCCCGATCGATCTCGGCAACGATCCGTTGCAGGATCGGCGATAGAAATGCTCAGGCACGATGCTGCCGCAGACATGGCAGGGAACCAAAGACTGGCGACATCGTTCGCACCACTTGCCGGGCGTCTGATGATCGATTGCACGTGCTTGCCGGCAGCTCCCCTTTGCAAGATGCTGCGGTGATGCACCGTGATGGATGAGATTTCCGATCTTCCGCTACCGGTTGCAGGCAGGCGGCGGCGCTGGCGACGTGTCGTCGGTGTCGGTCTGCTGGTTCTCGGCCTCCTTCTCGCCCTTATCCTTGGCGGCGGGTTCTATTGGCTGCGCAGCTCGCTGCCACAGCTCGATGGCCAGATTACCCTCGATACGGATGGCCTGCATCACCCGGTCTCGATCAACCGCGACGACGACGGTTTTGTTGCCATCAAGGCAGCGGACGCAAATGATGCCGCCTTTGCCCTCGGCTTTGCCCATGCACAGGATCGGCTGTTCCAGATGGACAGCATGCGCCGCCTGGGCAGCGGCCGGCTCGCCGAAATCGTCGGCGCGGCAGCCCTGCCCACCGATCGGCGGATGCGCGTCCTGGATTTGCGACGGCAGGCCCAGTCCGAATACGAGGCGGCCAGTCCGGCGCTCAAATCGCGCCTCGACGCCTATGCCGCCGGTGTCAACGCCTTCCTGGCGCAACACCATGGCGCGCTCCCTCCCGAGTTCATTGTGCTGAACTATCGGCCCGAGCCGTGGTCGGGCGTGGACAGTCTGGTCTGGGGCCGCTTGATGGCGCTGCAGCTCAGCTATAACAGCGGCGGCGAAGTGCTCAATGCGAAGTTGAAAGCCGCCTTGCCGGATGAGCTCTATCGCATCTTGACTCAGCACGGCCTCGCCTCCTCGGCCATCGATATGCCCGCGCGCACCGACCAGGCGTCGAATAACTGGGTCGTCGCGGGATCGCGTACGGCTTCGGGCAAACCCATTCTGGCCAACGATCCGCATCTCGGCCTGACCGCCCCCTCGACCTGGTATCTGGCGCGGATCGAAACGCCCGATCGCACGTTGATAGGCGCGACGGCGCCGGGCTTGCCTCTGCTGGTCATCGGCAGCAACGGCCGCCTCGCCTGGGGCTTCACCACGACAACCGGCGACGTGCAGGATATTTTCGACGAAAAAATCGACCCCCAGCATCCCGACCGGTATCTGACGCCGAACGGCTCGCAGCCGTTCGAAACGCGTCATGAAATCATCAAGGTCAAAGGCCAGGCGGATGAGGACCTCATCGTCCGCAGCACCCGTCATGGCCCTGTCATCAGCGATACGCTCCCGGCCAAGCCGGCAGCCGGGCATGTGCTGTCGCTCGCCTGGACTGCCATGCTGCCGGACGACCGCACGGCCGAGGCACTGCTCGGCATGAATGAAGCAACAACGGCCGACGACTTCCGCGCGGCGCTGCAAAATTTCGCTGCACCGCAACAGAATATTGTCTATGCCGATGTCGCCGGCACAATCGGCTTTGTCGCGCCGGGCCGGATTCCGGTCAGACGCAATCTTTACGATCAATCGCGACTTCCGGTCCCTGGCTGGACCGACAGTGCGGATTGGATCGGCATGGTGCCATTTGAAGACTTGCCGCAGGCGATCAACCCGGATTCAGGTTGGATCGCCACGGCCAATAACGACATTACCGCCTATGCCAAGGGCGGATTCTACGGCATGTCCTGGGACTTGGGCTATCGCTATCAACGTATCGCCGCCCATCTGCGGAATATGACGGGCATGACGGTGAATGAGAGCACCGCCATCCAGCGCGACATCGTCTCCCTTGGCGTCCAATCCGTCCTCAAAGACTGGTTGCCGATGGCGGCGGATCATGCCGATATCGTCGCCGCCTTGCGTGGCTGGAACGGCGAAATGCATCGCGATCGCCCGGAGCCCCTGATCGCCACAGCCTGGATCGATCATCTCGCCCATCGTCTCCTGGCGAAACGGCTGGGTGATCTTTATGACCAGTGGTGGTTCTGGCAGACCGATGTGCTGACCGCGCTGACCGCCGATGATCGCTGGTGTGACGATCCGGCGACGCCTGCTGCCGAAACCTGCCGGCAGCAGGTGACGGCGGCGCTCGATGACGCGCTCGATGATCTTGCCAAAACCTACGGCGCCGACTGGAAGACCTGGCGCTGGGGCGACGCGCATCGCGTGACCTTCGAGAATCCGCTTTGGCGCCAGGTTCCGCTGATCAACCGGCTGTTGCGCGGCACGCTGCCGGATGATGGCGATTATATGACCGTCGATAACGCTACAGCGTCACCGTCGCTAGCGGGTGATTATCCGGCTACTCATGGCCCCTCGATGCGCTTCTCCATCGATATGGCGCAGCCGCTTGCGCCGGTCTTTTCTCTGGCGGGCGGGCAGTCCGGCAATCCCCTTTCCGCTCATTACGATGATCTTCTTCCAGCCTGGCGTGACGGTATCGGCAAGCCGATCCTCACCAGCCTGACACATCACCTCCTTTTGCAACCGACAGTTCGTGTGCCCTAGATGACGACCTCTTCGACCACCACCCCCGCCCGTCAATTGCCCACATTGGCGGACATCCGTCGCGCCGCCGAGGTCATTCGCGGCGAGGTCGTCCTGACACCCTGCGTCGAGGCGCCGCGCATGGCGGGCCAGACGGGAGTCGGCAAGCTCTATCTCAAGCTTGAAAACCAGCAATTCACCGGCTCCTTCAAGGATCGCGGCGCGCTCAATAAGCTGAAGAGCCTGACGCCGGAGGAAGCACGCCGCGGCGTGATCGCCATGTCGGCCGGCAATCATGCCCAGGGTGTCGCCTATCATGCGCAGCGCCTCGGCATACCGGCGACGATCGTCATGCCGGACGGGACGCCCTTCACCAAAGTCGAACGGACCGCCAGCTTCGGGCCGCGGGTGATGCTGCAAGGGGAAGGCATCGATGCGGCAGCGACCTTCGCGCGCGAGGTCGCGGCAAAAGAGAATCTCGTCTTCGTTCATCCCTATGACGATCCCTATATCGTCGCCGGCCAGGGAACGATCGGCCTCGAAATGCTGGAGCAGGCGCCCGACGTGGACTGTCTCGTCATTCCGATCGGCGGCGGCGGGTTGATCGGCGGCATCGCCACGGCGATCAAGGCCGTGCGGCCCGAGGTCGATATCTATGGCGTCGAATCCGCGCTCTATCCGTCCATGCACCATGCTGTACACGGCCTCGCCCCCGCCAATGGCGGCCAGACCATCGCCGAGGGCATCGCCGTCAAATCGCCGGGCGCGCTGACCCGGCCGATCGTCGAGAAGCTGGTGAAGGAAGTTCTGCTGGTCGATGAAAACGCCTTGGAGCGGGCGGTCCATATGCTGGTCGAAACCCAGCGCCTGGTTTCCGAAGGCGCCGGGGCCGCCGGACTCGCTGCCCTCATCGCCCATCCCGAGCTGTTCCGCGGCCGAAAGGTCGGGCTGGTCATCTGCGGCGGCAATATCGACGCCCGCATGCTCGCCCAGGTACTGATGCGCGGCTTGGTTAGGGAGGGGCGAATTGCCACCTTGCGAATCGAAATCGCCGACCAGCCCGGCGTCCTGGCGGCGGTCGCCCGCCTGATCGGCGCGACGGGGGCCAATATTATTGAAGTCCATCATCAGCGTATGTTCTTTGACCTTCCGGTCAAGCGGGCCGACATCGATGTTTCCCTGGAAACCCGCAATGCCGCTCACGTTGGCGACATTATCGCCCAGCTCGAACAGGCGGGATTCCCGACGCGGCGCCTCTCCAGCCACTCAACCGAGGGTTAAGAGAGCAGGCTTTTACAGCCCGAATCTAACTAGTTCTTAACTAACTTCGTCAATCTTGGGGCCTGACCTTTTCACTGAGGAATGCCGACGGCCTTGTCATGCTTGTAATCATTGGCGCTGTTATCGTTCTGGGCTGCGTGGCGGGTGGATACCTCATAAATGGCGGTCATTTTGAGGTTCTGATCCAACCCGCGGAGTTTTTGATCATTCTCGGCGCCGCCGTTGGCGCCTTCGTGATCGGCAATTCCAAGGCCAATATCAAGCAGACATTGGCGGGGCTGAAGCGGGCCCTGAAGGGGCCGACCTACAAAAAGGCCGATTACGTCGAGTTGATGAGCGTGCTTTATCAGCTCTTCAGATTGGCCAAGACCAAGGGCATGCTGGCGCTTGAGCAGCATGTGGAAAAGCCCGACGAAAGCTCTCTGTTCGGGCAATTCCCGAAGTTTCAGCATGATCATCATGCGGTCGAATTCTTGTGCGATTACCTGCGCCTGATGACCCTGGGCACGGAAAATTCCAACGAAGTCGAGACCCTGATCGACGCCGAACTGGAAACGCATCATCAGGAATTGCATGGTGCATCCCATGCTGTGCAGACCATGGCCGACGGTATGCCGGCCCTCGGTATCGTTGCCGCCGTGCTGGGTGTCATTCACACCATGGGTTCCATCACCGAACCGCCGGCCGTACTCGGCCATCTGATCGGCGCGGCTCTGGTCGGCACTTTCTTCGGCGTACTGTGCTCCTATGGCTTCGTGGCGCCGCTCGCCAGCGCCATCATGCAGGTGGATGCCACCGACGGAAAATACTATCAGGCCATGAAGAACGGCCTCCTCGCGCACATGCAGGGCTATCCGCCGGCGGTGTCGGTTGAGTTTGCCCGCAAGGTCATCAACTCGCCGGAACGTCCCACCTTCTACGAGGTCGAGCAGGCTGTAAGCACCTTGCCGCCGGTCTGAGCGCGGAGCGACGCAAATGGCAGACGAACGCCCGATTATCATCAAGCGAATCAAGAAATCCGGCGGCGGCCATCACGGCGGCGCCTGGAAAGTCGCTTATGCCGATTTCGTCACCGCCATGATGGCGTTCTTCCTGCTGCTCTGGCTGCTGAACGCGGTCACCGTGGAGCAGCGCAAGGGCATTGCCGATTACTTCCGCCCGACCCTCGCCATGCAACCGCTCTCGGGGCAAAGCGTGATGCTGGATGGCCAGCCGGCGGTGCTGGATTCGATGACCGGTTCGACCGGCGCCGAAGCCGACGCGGATTCGCAAACCCAGGGTGCCGCGGCGCAGGACGCCAAATCGCAGAACACCTCGCCCGACGCCACGGGCAAGCCCAAGTCCGATAACGGTCAGACCCAGGATAACGCCAAATCCGTCGACGAGCAGACGGCGCGCGATGTCGTGGCAAAGGCCGAGGAAAAGCAGTTCGAACAGGTGAAGCTGCAGATCCAGGAGGCGATCAAGCAATCGCCCGAACTGCGCGATCTCAAAGACAATCTGATGATCGATCAGACGCCGGAGGGCCTGCGCATCCAGCTGATCGACCGCGACAAGATCTCGATGTTCCCATCCGGCAGCTCGGCCATGAACGACAAGAGCCGCGAACTGCTGCAGAAGGTCGCCCAGGCGATCCATGGCCTGCCCAACAAGCTGTCGATCTCGGGCCATACCGATGCCGCCCCCTATTCCGGCCAGGCCGGCTACAGCAACTGGGAGCTTTCCAGCGATCGCGCCAACGCCTCGCGGCGCGTTCTGGTTGAAGCCGGTATCGATCCGGCCCGCGTCCAGGCGGTCAATGGCAAGGCGGAAACCGACCCCCTCGACGCCAAGAGCCCGCTGTCGCCGATCAATCGCCGCATCAGCATCGTTCTGCTGCATAGCCTGCCGCCGGTAGGATCGTCGCAAAACGGCGGGGTGCAGAGCGGGCCGACCCAGGCGCAGCTGGATGCAGCCCGGAAGGCGGCGGCCATCGGCGATCCCGCCGCCCAGGCCGCTGTCCCCAAAATCGTGCCTGCCGCCACCCTCCAGGGCAACTGACGCGCGCTCCAGCCCGGCCCGTTCCGCCCGGACCTGGCGCTCCCTTGCGGTAAAAGCCAATGCCCCCAATATCAGTTGGGTATTTGCTTTTTTCGGGTAAGGCATGGCCGAACGGCCAGCCATCCCCTTTTGCGGAGTGCCCTGGGCCATGCGCGACAACCTCCCCACGATCATAGACCTTTCCCCGACCGGAGAAGGATCGCCCCTGGCTGACCCGCTGACCGCGCCGGCCCTCTACGAGGGGGTGGTGCTGCGGCGCTGCGTGGCCTTTTTCATCGACTGGTTCGTGCTGCTCTGTCTTTTCGTGCTCGGCCACCTCGCCACCTGCACGACGGCGGTTTTCACCTTCGGCACGCTGACGCCGCTTGCCATTTTCATCGTCAGCCTGTTGCCGATCATCTACGGGACCTGGGCGATCGGCGGACGCGCGAGTGCGACGCCGGGTATGCGCTGCATGGATCTCACCGTGCGGAGTTGGCTCGGCCGCCGCCCCGACTACCTGCAGGCGCTGCTGATGACCGTGCTGTTTTATGTGACGGCCGTGCCTTTCGGCGGCTTGCTGCTGCTCTATGTGCTGTTCGACCGCCGCCTGCGTTGCATCCACGACCATCTGTCGGGCGTCATCGTGCTGCGCCGGCAGGCGCTGGCGGACTATCGCGGCGCCTGAAACGGGGATGTGACGGGCGATTTGCGGCATGCTCTGGCCAGTCGCCTCTATTTTACATAGAATTGCCATATGAGCGTTTACGGCCGTCACTTTCCGATCCCCTTTCTGGTCACGACAGAGGTGCCCTGCCCCTATCTGCCTGACCGGCAGGAACGGAAAATCATCACCGAACTGAGCGGCGGCAATGCGCCTGAGCTCTTCGAACTGCTTTCCCATGCCGGTTTCCGGCGCAGTCACGGCATTGCCTATCGCCCGGCTTGCGCCGGTTGCCAGGCTTGTGTGCCGGTTCGCATTCCCGTTTCACGCTTCCAGCGCTCGCGCTGGCATCGGCGCATCTGGCGGCGCAACAGCGACCTCACGGCGGCCGTCTGCGAGAACCTGCCGACCCACGAGCAGTACGACCTCTTCGCCACCTACCTGGAAGCGCGCCACAGCGACGGGGAAATGGTGGGGATGGGCCCCCAGGACTACAGCAGCATGGTGGCCGACAGCCCGGTCGATACCCGCCTGATCGAATTTCGCAGCGACGGCATCCTCACGGCCTGCTGCCTCACCGACTGGGGCGCCGACGGCATTTCAGCGGTTTACAGCTTTTTTGATCCGGCGCGCGCGCCGGACAGTCTCGGCAGCTATATCATTCTCTGGCTGATCGAGGAGGCTATCCGCCACCACCTGCCCTATGTCTATCTCGGCTATTGGGTCGCCGGCAGCCGCAAGATGGCTTACAAGGCACGGTTCCAGCCGCTCGAAGCCTATGGTGCGGCGGGCTGGACCGAGCTGTCGTCATCGGCCTTCTAGCCCTTTCCGGACCGCCTCGCCTCTTCCCCGATCACCGACCACCGCACTTTGGCGTACTTTGCGCGATTATCGGCCGCGGCTCATTGCCTGCCTGAGATTGTTGGGGTATGAGCTTGCTATATCATCAAATTCGCGGCCAATGCGCCGCATCACCGGATCCGCGAAACATGGTCCGCACGGAGGTCTTGAGTTTATGAAGCGCCGCAATTTTCTGTCGGGCGCCGGGCTGGTTGCCGGTGCCGCGCTGGCATCCTCGCTGTCCAAGCCGGCAATCGCTCAAGACAAGACGGAATGGAAGATGGTCACCAGCTGGCCGAAGGGCCTGCCGGGACTGGCAACCGGGGCCGAGCGCCTGGCCGACCGCATCGGCAAACTGAGCGGGGGCCGCTTGACGGTGAAGGTATTCGCCGGCGGCGAACTGGTACCGGCGCTGGGCTGCTTCGACGCGGTCAGCCAAGGCACCGCGGATATGGCCCATGACGCTGCCTATTATCATATCGACAAGGAACCGGCGGCCGGCTTCTTCACGGCAGTCCCCTTCGGCATGACGGCCGATGAACTCAATGGCTGGGTCTATTTCGGCGGCGGCCAGGAATTGTGGGACGAGCTCTATGCCAAGCATGGCATCAAGGCTTTTCTTGCCGGCAATACCGGCGTGCAGATGGGTGGCTGGTTCCGCAAGGAGATCAAGTCGGTCAAGGACCTCCAGGGCCTCAAGTTCCGCATGCCGGGACAAGGTGGCGACGCCCTGGCGAAACTTGGCGTCACCATCGTCCAGCTCTCGGGCCAGGACATTTTCGGCAATCTGCAGTCGGGCACGATCGACGGCGCCGAGTGGATCGGCCCCTATAACGACCTCTCGCTCGGCTTCTACAAGATCACCAAGCTCTATTATTGGCCGGGTTTCCATGAACCGGGATCGGCGCTGCAATGCATGGTGAACAAGCAGAAGTTCGATGCCCTGCCGGATGATCTGAAGCAGATCGTGGCGGCGGCTTGCGCGGCCGAGAACGACATCATGCTGGCGGAGTTCAACGGCCGCAGCCCGGCTGCCCTGGCGACCTTGGTGAACGAGCATAAGGTGCAGCTGATGCAGTTCCCCAAGGATGTCCTGACCGCCTTCGGCAACGCCTCCGGCGAAGTCATGCAGGATGTGCTCGACAAAGGCGACGAACTCACCAAGCGCATCGCCAAATCCTATTTCAAATTCCTCAAGGACGCTAAGGCCTATACCAAGGTCACCGATGCTGCCTTCACAACCGCGCGAGCGCTCAAGTTCCGCTATCCGGAAGGCTGATATGGTTAGCGGTCACAGGCCGGTTCGAGCCGCTGACGGCAATCAGCAATTATCCGGCTGATCGCTTTTCCGCACTTGCGCGAGCGGCTGATACGGCTATGAATCGATGAGGTTGTGAGGGAGCAAGGGATGGCGCAAGTCACTGTAGCCGCCACGCAATTTGCGTGTGAGACGTCGATTGCCCGCAATGTCGAGAAAGCGGAGGAGATGGTGCGTCGCGCCGCCGCCGAGGGCGCTGAGGTGATCGTTCTGCAGGAATTGTTCGAGACGCCTTATTTCTGCAAAGACGTCGACAAATCCTACTTCAATTTGGCGCGTCCCTTCGAAGATCATCCGACCATCGAACGCATGAGTGAGCTGGCAGCCGCTTTGCAGGTGGTTCTGCCGGTCAGTTTTTTTGAACGCGCGAACAACGCCTATTACAATTCGCTGGCGATGATCGATGCCGACGGCAGCGTCATGGGCCTCTATCGCAAGTCGCATATTCCCGATGGCCTGGGCTATGAGGAAAAATTCTACTTCAATCCGGGCGACACCGGCTTTCGCGTTTGGCAAACCGCCTATGGCGCCATCGGCGTCGGCATCTGCTGGGATCAGTGGTTTCCCGAATGCGCCCGCGCCATGGTTTTGCAGGGCGCCGAGATTCTCGTCTATCCGACCGCTATCGGCAGCGAGCCGGTAGACGATTCTTATTCGAGCGCCGATCATTGGCAGCGTGTCATGCAGGGGCATGCCGGCGCCAATATGGTGCCGTTGATCGCCAGCAACCGGATTGGGATGGAAGTCGGTGAAAGCTGTTCGCTGAACTTCTATGGCCGGTCCTTCATCGCCGATCCATTGGGGGCGCTGGTCGAGGCAGCGGGTGACGAGGAAGCGGTACTGACGGCGAGCTTCGATCTCGATGAAATCCGTACGCAGCGCGCTGGCTGGGGCTTGTTCAGAGACCGTCGTCCCGAGCTTTACACGGCCCTGATGACCCTCGACGGGCAAAATTGGAGCGAATGAGCGCGTTACAGGAACGGACCGAGATCCCGACAGTTCTGCTACACATTCACTGCGTGGGCTCGCCGACTCTTTGGCATGAGCTTATAGCGTCTGGCCTGGCCATTCATTGGCCGGGTTGATTGACAGCCGTCAGAGTGCCCGCGAAAATAAAAGAGATTCGCGAGGGTTGTTAAGGTTTGCAGACAGCGGGAGCCGATGCCGAAGCGACCGAGGCCAAATAACCGGGGCCAAATAACCGGGGCCAAAGCGTCTTCGGCGAGATAGCCTGGCATCCGATAATTTAAGATCTATCAGCTTGGAGGGACTTATCTTGAAAAAACTCAGATTCGGCGCCGTTGCCTTCGTAACGGCTTTGCTCATTGCCGGCTGCGGCGAAAAGAAGAAGGAAGAGCAGACGCAGAGCGATCAGAGCAGCGCACCGGCAGCAAGTGCGCCGGCTTCCACCGACAATCAGCAGGCGGCAGCAACGCCGAGCAGCTCGGGCAACGGTGAGCAGAAGCTGAATGTCTATAACTGGTCCGACTATATCGGCGAACACACGGTCGAGGATTTCGAGAAGGCGAGCGGCATCAAGGTCCAGTATGACGTCTATGATTCGAACGAAGCGCTCGAAGCCAAGCTGATGGCCGGCAATACCGGCTACGACATCGTCGTGCCGACCGGCCCCTTCCTCGGCCGCCAGATCAACGCCGGCATCTATCAGAAGATCGACAAGACCAAGCTGAAGAATTACGGCAATCTCGATCCGCTGATCCTGCAGGCTGAAGCGGCCTTTGACCCGGGCAACAACTATGCCGTCCCCTATTTCTGGGGCACGGTCGGGATCGGCATCAATGTCGACAAAGTGAAGCAACGGCTGGGCGACAATGCGCCGGTCGACAGCCTGGATCTCCTGTTGAAGCCGGAATATGCCGACAAGCTCAAGGATTGCGGCGTGACCATGCTGGATTCGCCGTCGGATATCTTCCCGCTGATCTTCAACTATCTCGGCAAGGATCCGCACACCACGTCACCGGACGATTTCGCCGCCGCGCAAAAAGTGATGCAAGGCATTCGCCCGGACATCAAATACTTCCATTCGTCCAGCTACATCAACGATCTCGCCAATGGCGAAGTCTGCGCCGTGCTGGGCTGGAGCGGTGACGTCTTCATCGCCGCGAGCCGCGCGGCCGATGCCAAGAACGGCAACAACATCGAGTACCATATCCCGAAGGAAGGCTCGCTGCTCTGGGTCGACAATCTCGCCATCCCCAAGGATGCGCAGCATGTCGACAACGCGCTCAAGTTCATCGACAACCTGCTCGATCCGAAAGTGGCCGCGGCCGGCGTCAACTTCGTGACCTATCCGAGCTCGGTCAAGCTTGAACTGATGCCGGATGTCAGCCCCGATATCGCCAAGAACCCGGGCATCTATCCGACCGACGACGTCAAGAAGAAGCTGTTCCCGGACAAGATCGTCGATGCGGAAACCGAGCGTCTGCGGACCCGGACCTGGACGACCATCAAGACCGGACAATAAACGCTGTTATCGGCGACACGCGAGAGGCGCCCCGGCAACGGGGCGCCTTTTCGTTAAGGCTGCTTTTGAAGGCCGAGTCAAATAGCCGAAACGGTGAAACAGTTGACAATCTTGTTACGGGAAGGCTGAGATACCCGGCATTCCAGGCCACGACAAATGGCCGCATAAAGGGCGCCAGCACGAACTGGCATCCGATGGGAGGAGCAAACATGACGACCATAGGCCGTGACGAAGGCCGACCTTTGTATGGGCCTGTCGCCGTTGCCGGCGTCATCAAAATGTCTCCCGATACATCTGTTAATGAAAGATCGAGGCCAATGGGTCTTTTTTGATCGACGGCGGCGTGTGACCGCTTAGAATGCTTTCATCTCATTAAATTCAGCCCTCTTGTCAGGAATAATCATGGCGGCAGAAAAGCAGAGACCTCAGACCCCAAGCGCTCCTTGGACAGATCCGCAGGCGCAGCCCTATATCCGGATCGAGCATGTGACGAAGAAATTCGGCGAGTTCGTTGCGGTCAATGATGTCTCTCTGAATATCTATCGCGGCGAATTGTTCTCGCTTCTGGGCGGGTCCGGTTGCGGCAAGACCACCTTGCTGCGCATGCTGGCAGGCTTCGAAGCGCCGACCTCGGGCAAGATCTATATCGACGGCGTCGATATGGCGGATATTCCGCCTTACGAACGGCCGACCAATATGATGTTCCAATCATATGCCTTGTTCCCGCATATGACGGTCGAGCAGAACGTGGCCTTCGGGTTGAAGCAGGACGGCGTCAAGGACCCGGAACTGAAGGAGCGTGTCGGCGCGATCCTGGAATTGGTGAAGCTCACTCAATTCGCCAAACGTAAGCCCCATCAGCTGTCCGGCGGACAGCGCCAGCGCGTCGCCCTTGCCCGCTCTCTCGTCAAGCAGCCGAAGCTCCTGCTGCTCGACGAGCCCCTGGGCGCCCTCGACAAGAAGCTGCGGGAAGCGACCCAGTTCGAGCTGATGAACATTCAGGATCGCCTCGGCATCACCTTCATTGTCGTGACCCATGACCAGGAAGAGGCGATGACCCTCTCCAGCCGCATCGGTGTCATGGACGCCGGTGAGATCGTGCAGATCGGTACACCGCAGGAAATCTACGAATATCCCCATAACAAGATGGTGGCTGATTTCATCGGTTCGGTGAACCTGTTCGAGGGACAGATCGTCGAGGATGAATCAGATCACGTGCTGATCAATTCCGCAGAAGCCGGCGGCGACATTTATATCGATCACGGCATTTCCAGTGCCCCCGGCGCCAAGGTCTGGGTCGCTATCCGGCCGGAGAAGATGCATATCAGCAAGGAAGATGCTCAGCATGCCGTGAACTGCCTGAAGGGCACCGTCAAGGGCATCGCCTATATGGGTAATCTCTCGATCTATCTCATTCAACTCGACAGTGGCAAACAGGTGAAGGTGACGCAGCCGAACCAGGTTCGTGCTGCCGAGAATGCGATCGATTGGGACGACCGGGTGACCATAACGTTCCATCCCAACAGCCCCATCGCCTTGTTGAGCTGATATCATGACGGCGAACAACATTTCGACCCTGCCCGGTAGCAACCCGCCGCCTGGCAAAGTCGCGCGCGTGATGCCCTGGGCGGACAGGCTCACGCGGATGATGGTCGCGATCGGCATCGCACCGCGCTGGGCCGTGATCATTGTTCCTTATCTCTGGCTGACGCTGTTCTTCCTGGTGCCGTTCCTGATCGTGCTCAAGATCAGTTTCGCCTATTCGACGATCGCCCAGCCACCATATACCCACTATACCCAGGACGGGACGCTGAGCCTCAATATCAGCGAGAGCTACGGCCGCCTCATCAGCGACTGGCTCTATATCGGCTCCTATCTCAATGCCATCCGCATGGCGGGAATTTCGACCATTCTTTGCCTGTTACTCGGCTATCCGATGGCCTATGGCATGGCGCGCGCCAAGCCTTCGACGCGCAACATCCTGCTCATGCTGGTCATCCTGCCGTTCTGGACCTCCTTCCTGATCCGTGTCTATGCCTGGATCGGCCTGCTGAAGAATAACGGTGTCATCAACAATATCCTGATGGCGCTGCACATCACCGACGCCCCGATTGCGATGATGAATACCGATTTTGCCGTCTATGTCGGCATTCTCTATTCCTATCTCCCCTTCATGATCCTGCCGCTCTACGCCAATCTCGAGAAGATGGATATCTCCTTGCTGGAGGCGGCCGCCGATCTCGGCTGCAAGCCCCTCAAGGCGTTCTTCGTCATCACGGTACGGCTCTCCATTCCGGGTATTGTTGCCGGGGCGATGCTGGTCTTCATTCCGGCGGTCGGCGAATACGTCATCCCTGAACTGCTCGGCGGTCCTAATACGCAGATGATCGGGCGGACCCTCTATAACGAATTCTTCCTCAATCGCGACTGGCCGACGGCATCCGCCATCGCCATTGCCATTCTGGTCCTGCTGGTCGGGCCGCTGATGATCTTCCAGCGCTATCAGGACCGGCAGATGGAAGGGGGCGAATAGTCATGCAGCGGCAATCCTGGTTCATCCTTCTTATGCTGGCGCTCGGCTTTATCTTCCTCTATGCGCCGATCGTGTCGCTGGTGATTTTCTCCTTCAACGACAGCAAGCTTGTCACCGTTTGGGGCGGTTTTTCGACCAAATGGTATGGGTTGCTGGTTCAGGACCAGCAGGTATTGAATGCGGCCGGCTTCAGCATCAAGATCGGCGCCATCAGCGCTACCTTGGCAACCATCCTCGGCGTCATGGCCGGCTATATATTGGTCCGGTTCCACAAATTCCATGGCCGCACGGCGTTCAGCGGCATGGTGACGGCGCCCCTGGTCATGCCGGAAGTCATTACCGGCATCTCGCTGCTGCTGCTCTTCGTTTCCTTCGATGAATTGCTGAAAGTCTGGTTTGGCACGACATTGGGGCGCGGCCAGCTGACCGTCATCATTGCCCATGTCACCTTCACCATGTCCTATTCCGCGGTGGTGATGCGGTCGCGTTTCCTCAGTCTCGACCAGTCGCTGGAAGAGGCTGCCATGGATCTCGGCGCCCGACCGACCAAGGTGTTCTTCGTCATCACCCTGCCGATCGTCGCGCCGGCCATCGTCAGCAGCTGGCTGCTCTGCTTCACCATCTCGCTCGATGATCTGGTGATCACCTCGTTCACCAACGGCCCCGGTACCACGACCCTGCCGCAGGTGATCTTCTCCAAGGTCCGCCTGGGTCTCGATCCCAAGGTCAATGCCCTGGCCACCATTATCATCGGCATCGTCGCCTGCGGTGTGGTGATCTCCAGCATCTGGATGCGACACAAGGAACGCCAGCGCCAGCTCGACGAGCAAATGGCGCTGCGCGCGGCTGCTCAGGCGCATTGAGGAGCTGAAATCCGACTTAACGCCGGTAAAAAAGGGGAGCCTAACGGCTCCCCTTTTGGTTTCTGCCAAGTCAGCGGCAAGAGATCAGCCGATATGGATCCAGGTCGCCTTCAGCTCGGTATACTTCTCCAGCGCATGCAGCGACTTGTCGCGGCCGAAGCCGGATTGCTTGAAGCCACCGAAGGGCGAGGAGATGTGTCCGTTGTCGAAGCAATTGACCCAGACCACGCCGGCGCGCAGCGCATTGGCGGTCTTGAACGCCTTATTGATATCCCGGGTCCAGACGGCGGCGGCAAGGCCATAGATGGTATCGTTGCCGATCTTGATGGCGTCCTCGTAATCCTTGAAGGTCAAGGTCGAGAGTACCGGACCGAAGATCTCTTCCTGGGCGATCTTCATCTGGTTGTCGACGCCGTCAAACAGCGTCGGTTCGATGTAGTAGCCGCCGGTTTCGCTGCGCACGCGGTTGCCGCCGAAGCGCAGATTGGCCCCTTCCTTCTTGCCGGCATCGATATAGCCGAGCACGCGGCTCATCTGCGATTCATCGACCATGGCGCCCATCTTGGTCTTCGGATCGAGCGGATCGCCCGGCTGCAGCTTCTGGCTGACGGCCTTTATGCGTTCCAGGACTTCGTCCTTGATCGATTCCTCGACGATCAGGCGCGAACCGGCATTGCAGACCTCGCCCTGGTTGAAGAAGATGCCCCAGGCCGCGGCGGTCGCGGCGGCATCGAGATCCGGGCAATCGGCCATGATGATGTTCGGCGACTTGCCGCCGCATTCCAGCGAGACATGCTTCATGTTGCTCTCGCCGGAATATTTCAGGAAGTACTTGCCGACCTCGGTCGAGCCGGTGAAGGTGATGCAGTCGACATCCATATGGCGGCCGAGCGCCTGGCCGGCGGTTTCGCCGAAGCCCGGCACCACATTGATGACGCCTTCCGGAATGCCGGCCTCGGCGGCGAGCTCAACGAGACGCAGCAGCGACAGCGGCGACTGTTCGGCCGGCTTGATCACCATGGTATTGCCGGCGGCCAAGGCGGGACCGATCTTCCACGAGGCCATCAGCAGCGGGAAGTTCCACGGCACCACGGCGCCGATGACACCGAGCGGCTCGCGGCGAATGAGCGAGATCGCCTCCGGATTGGTCGGCGCCACTTCGTCATAGAGCTTGTCGATCGCTTCCGCGTACCAGCGGATGCACTGGGCCACCAGCGGCACGTCGATCTTGCTGCTGTCGCCGATCGGCTTGCCCATATCCAGGGTTTCCAGCAAAGCGAGTTCGTCATTGTGCTTTTCGATCAGATCGGCGAAGCGCAGCAGCAGCTTCTTGCGCTCGCCGCGATGGCGCGACCAGCTGCCGTTCTCGAAGGCTTTGCGGGCGGCCTTGACGGCGCGGTCGATGTCTTCCTTGTCGCCAGCGGCGACCTTCGTCAGCACCTTGCCGTGGATCGGGCTGATATTGTCGAAGGTCTTGCCCGAGGCCGCCGGCACGAACTGATTGTTGATGAAGCACTGGTTGCGATAGGTGAGTTGCTCGGCCTGATTCTTCCAGGCATCCAGGGACAAGGCAGCGGACATCGGTCTCTCCTCGGGTTGTGCCGGCGAAAGGGCCGGCTGAGATGACCGGCAATTTACCCGGCGCACTTAGGCTCTGCCAAGCCGCCCGCCCATGCGAAAAACTCAAGGCGCCGGGCTACAAAACGGATTTGCCATGCCGGATATGAGCGGGGACGGCTTGTGACACCGCTCACAGCGCGCCAGGCCGTCGCCTGCTAAGGTGCAAATCGCAGAACAGGCGACACCCACCGTCCCCAATGCGCGTCTGTTCGGCGGAATTGAGCACCCGGCACTCATCCTGCCGGGTGCTCTTTTACGCCCGCAGCCATGGTGCCGGGATCATTCCTTGACGAGTTTCAGGACCGTGCCGTTATGGTCCTCGCTGATGAAGAGGCCGCCATCGGCGCTGGGCTTAAGGTCGACCGGCGCACCCTGCGGGCCGTTGGCGCCGGCCTCCCAGCCCTTCACCAACTCCTTGAACGGCGCCACCGGCAGGCCATCCGGGCCGAGAGCGAACCAGACGATGCGGTGGCCATTCTTGCGATAGCCGTGGAAACCGACGGCAAGGCCCTTGTCGAACCAGGCCATGCTGAGCGGCGCGGCATGACCCGGCAGCAGGATCAATGGCGCGTGCTCATGGCTGCAATCCCATTTGGGATATTCCGGGCTTGCAACATTGTCGCCATAGCAATAGGGCCAGCCATAGCTGTCGCCATCCTTCAGCACATTGATTTCGTCCGGCGGCAGGTCCTCGTCGTCTTTCAACGACGTGATAAGATCGCCGATATTGTCGCGGCTGTTCTCGGCCTGGAGAATAACGTTGGTGGTCGGGTTCTCGATCAGGGCGATGGAATTACGCAACCCGCTGGCAAAGGTACGCAGCCCGGTCGCCTGTCCCGTGGACCAGTCGAAAGAGACCTCGCGCACCACGCCGCGCGGCATGACCCGCTGCGTTTCGGGACACAGCTTGTCCGGTGTCGGCAAGGTCCCGTTCGCCGTTTCGCAATTATCGGTTTCCGATCCGCCATCGAGCAGCAAGGTCTGGCGATCGGTAAAAAGCAGACTGATCAGCGGATGGCGGCCATCGGTCGGAAGGCCGCTGATCTTCGCCTTGCCGCCAATCACGTCTTCCAAGCTGCCGCGCGGATTGGCGGGATCGAAGCGTTTCACGCCGCCGACAATGCCGATATAGACCTTGCCATCCGGCCCCAGCGCCAGGCCATGCGGCTGGTTGAGCTTGTCGACCAGGACAGTGCGGGTCACGTTGCCGTCGTCATTCCGATGCAGACGGGTGACAGTGCCGCGGGCCACGCCCCAGCCGACCATGTCCGCCACCAGCAAATCACCCCGATCCAGCACCAGCAGGCCGCGCGGAAACTTGAAACCCTGGGCATAGAGGCCGAGACAGAAGCCGGGAGCTGTCTCCACCTGTAGCCGGGGCAAGCCGCCGCAGCTTCCTTTGGTGTGATAGGAATCACCGCCCGCCGCCTCGGTGGGCTGGCCAGCGGCAAAGATGAGCAGCCCGACGCCGAACAGCGCCGGCAGGCAGCCCTGCAGCAATCGCTTCAAGCGGCTGCCTCCTCCATAATCGTCGCGCGGAAACGTCCGACCCGATTGGCAATCTCGTCCCATTCGCCAGCGGCGATGGCGCCTTCCGGCACGACCCAGGAACTGCCGACGGCGATGACATTGGGTAGCGAAATATATTCCGAGGCATTGCCGAGATCGACACCGCCGGTCGGGCAGAACATGACATGGGGCAAGGGCGACTGCAGCGCCTTCAGCATCGAGATGCCGCCAGCCTGCGCGGCGGGAAAGAATTTCAAGGTATCGAGGCCCTCTTCCATCCCCATCAGGACTTCGGAAGCCGTCACCGCGCCCGGCAGATAGGGCATGCCGACATCGCGCGCCGCACGGATCAGCTTCGGTGTCAGGCCGGGACTGACGGCAAAGCGGCAACCCATCTTGGCGAGGCGCTGCATCTGCTCCGCTGAGGTGACACTGCCGGCCCCCGTGATGATATCCGGTACCTCGGCGATGATCCGCTCCATCGCTTTCCAGGCGCCTGGCCGGCGCAAGGTCACCTCGATCATGGTGACGCCCGCCTCCAGCAGGCAACGCGCCAGCGGCACCGCCACGGCTTCATCGTCGATTACGACGACTGGAACCACACCCGTCGTCTTCAAACTTGCCCGAAGGTCGAGACTAGCCATTGGTCACCCCGCTTGCGATTTTTCTATTGTCGTTCAGTTCCGTGTCCAGGCGCCAAAGGTCATCGCGCCCTGCTCTGCTGCGGTCGCCAGCTCGCGCATGCCGGCGAACAATTCACGGCCGACGCCATCCTGTACAGCCCGGCTTTGCCAGATATCGCGCCCGTCCAATTCCGCCGGTTCCAGATGCACGCTCAACTGGCTCCGCTCGGCATCCAAAGTGACGACATCGCCATCCTTGAGCCGGGCCAGGATGCCGCCCTGGGTCGCTTCCGGCGTGACGTGAATGGCAGCCGGCACCTTGCCCGACGCACCCGACATGCGGCCATCGGTGACCAGCGCCACCTTGTATCCGAGATCCTGCAGGACGCCGAGCGACGGCGTCAATTTGTGCAGTTCCGGCATGCCATTGGCAGACGGTCCCTGGCCCCGCAGAACGACGATCACGTCGCGATGCAGCTTGCCGTCCTTGAAAGCCTGGACCACATCGTCCTGGTCCTCAAAGACAGCGGCCGGCGCCGTGATGTGACGATGCTGCGGCTTGACGGCCGAAATCTTGATGACGGCACGGCCGAGATTGCCGGTCAGCAGACGGATACCGCCTTCGCGATCAAAAGGATCGTCGACGTCGCGCAGGATGTCGGTGTTGTGGGATGTCGGCGTTCCCGGCCGCCACACGACCCGGCCGTCTTCCAGGAAAGGCTCGGTCGTGTATTGCGAAAGCCCCTGCCCCATGATCGTCTGCACGTCTTCATGCAGCAGGCCGGCTTTCAGCAGCTGACCGATCACAAAACCGATGCCGCCGGCGGCCTGGAACTGGTTTACATCGGCGCTGCCATTGGGATAGACCCGCGCGAGCAAAGGTGTCACCTGCGAAAGCTCGGCGAAATCCTGCCAGTTGAGCTGAATGCCGGCGGCGCGCGCGCAGGCGATCAGATGGATCGTATGATTGGTCGATCCGCCGGTCGCCATCAACCCGACGACTGCATTGACGAAGGAACGCTCGTCAATCACATCCGCGATCGGCCGCGGCGTCTTGCCACCGATACCGATTTCCACGGCATGGAGGGCCGCGGCCTTGGTCAACGCCTGCCGCAGCGGCTCGCCGGGATTGACGAAGGCCGTCCCCGGCATATGCAGGCCCATGACCTCCATCAGCATCTGGTTGCTGTTGGCGGTGCCGTAGAAGGTGCAGGTGCCGGGCGAATGATAGGAAGCCATCTCGGCCTGCAGCAATTCATCCCGCGACGCCTTGCCTTCGGCATAAAGCTGGCGGACGCGGCTCTTCTCCGAATTGGAAATGCCGCTCGGCATCGGCCCGGCCGGGACGAAGATGGTCGGCAAATGCCCGAAGCTCAGCGCGCCCATCAGTAGCCCCGGCACGATCTTGTCGCAGACGCCAAGACAAAGGGCGGCATCAAACATGTCGTGGCTGAGGGCGACCGCCGTCGACATGGCGATGACGTCGCGGCTGAACAGCGACAATTCCATGCCCGGCTGGCCCTGGGTAACGCCGTCGCACATCGCCGGCACGCCGCCGGCCACCTGCGCAACGGCACCGATTTCTTCCACCGCCGATTTAATCAGCTCGGGATAGTCGCGGAACGGCTGATGCGCCGACAGCATATCGTTATAGGCCGTGACGATGCCGATATTGACGATGCTCTCGGCGCTCAGCTTGTGCTTGTCGCCGGATTCGCAGGCCGCCACGCCGTGGGCGAGATTGCCGCAGGACAGACCGCGGCGGCGCTTGCCCTGCTGGGCGCGCGCAACCTTATCGAGATAGGCCTTCCGGCTGTCCTTGCTGCGATCGCTGATACGTCGGGTAACATCGCGAAGGGTGGCATGCATGTTCGGCCTCTTCAATCTGTATAGTGGATCTCCACCGCAACACGCGCCTGCCGGAGAACGGCGGCGATTGGCAGTTCGGCGGGTGATGCGGTCTTGGCGCGCTCGATGACCTGCAACTTGTCAACACCTCGTATCGCCAGCAACAGAGCGCTGGTGTTCAGCAGCAGCGGCAGCGTCAGCGAGATACGCGGCTGACCATTGATCGGCGCATCGCTGGCAACACAGTTGCCTTTGCCGTCAAGCGCCAGGCCTTCCGCTAATGCCGGCATGCCCGGAAACAGCGAGGCGAAGTGGCCGTCGCCTCCCATGCCCAACATGACCGCATCGAAGGGCAAAGGCAGTTGGCGGAGACGCGCTGCAACCACGTCAAGTGCCATACCAGGCTTAGCGGCATCGGTATGCAGCCCGATTACCTGTACCGCCTGCGCCTTGCCGCTTACCAGGCGCTGCCGGAGCAGATACTCGTTGCTTGCCGTATCAGAGGTCGGTACCCAGCGCTCATCCGTCAAGGTCACGGCAACATGCGGCCAGTCGAGATCGCATGTCGCCAACCGGTCAAAAATCGGCCCTGGCGTCGAACCCCCAGGCACCGCGAAGGACGCCCTGCCGCGCCTCCGCAGGCCGCTGTGAAGTTCGCCGGCCAGCCGATCGGCGATGGTCGTGATGAAGGCCTCGGCATTCTGATGGCGATGCACTGTAATCGTTGCGCCACTCATATCAGCGCTCTTCGTGGTTTGGGGCCGGCGGTTGGTCGCTGCCGGCCGGTTCAGTCTTCCTCATGCCAGGTGCGGCCATCGCGTTCGATCAGGGCGATCGCTGCCGACGGGCCCCAGGCACCGGCGGTATAGTGTTTGACGGGCGTACCCTGCTGCTGCCAGCTCCTCAGGATGGTGTCTGTCCAACGCCAGGCTGCCTCCAATTCGTCAACGCGCATGAACAAGGTCGGTCGGCCACGGATCACGTCGAGCAGCAAACGTTCATAGGCGTCCGGAATGACCGTCCCGAACTCATCCGCAAAACTGAGATTAAGCGCGGTCTGGCGCAATTTCAGTTCACCCGGACCCGGCTGCTTGTTCAGCATCTGGAAGCGGATGCCCTCGTTCGGCTGAATGCGCATGACCAGCCGGTTGGGCGGGAATGGACCTGCCGTCTCCGGATAAATGAAATGCGGCGGCTGGCGGAACTGCACGACGATTTCCGAGCAGCGCTGCGGCAGCCGTTTGCCGGTACGCAGATAGAAGGGCACGCCAGCCCAGCGCCAGTTGTCGACATGGGCCTTGATCGCGACATAAGTCTCGGTGTCGCTGTTGCCACGTGAATCCTGTTCCTCCAGGTAACCCGGCACCGGCTTGCCGTCGATCGCACCGGCGCGATATTGGCCGCGCACCGTCGCCTGCCCGACATCACTGCTGCCGATCGGCACAAGGGATTTCAGCACCTTCACCTTCTCATCGCGGATGGCATTGGCCTCCAGCGAGATCGGCGGCTCCATTGCGGTCAGGCACAAGAGCTGCAGCAGGTGATTCTGCACCATGTCCCGTAGGGCACCGGCACCATCGTAATAGCTCCAGCGGCCGGAAACGCCGACGCTCTCCGCCACTGTGATCTGAACATGGTCGATATGGGTGCGGTTCCATAGAGGTTCGAACAACGAATTGGCGAAGCGCAGCACCATGAGGTTCTGCACAGTCTCTTTGCCAAGATAGTGATCGATCCGATAAAGCTGGTGCTCGGAGACGACCGAGCCAACCTCGGCATTGATCTCATGCGAGGATTCCAGATCGTGTCCCAGCGGCTTTTCCAGAACGAGACGCGTCACAGGCGTGATCAGTCCTGCTTCTTGCAGGCAGCGCGTGGTCGGACCGAAGAGGTCCGGTGCCGTCGCCAGGTAGAAGACACGCGGCACGTCTTCGCGCCCGGCCAGGAGTTCCTTCAGGGCGCCATAATCGGCTGTCGTCGTCGCGTCCATGCCGACATAATTGAGACGCTTGGCGAAACGCTGCCAGGTCGCCGGGTCGAAGGCCTTGGCCGGCAGAAAATCATGGCAGGCCTGCTCGACCAGCTTACGGTAGGCATCGCCGTCCATGCCGCCACGCGAGGCACCGATGATGCGGCCGTCCAGCGGCAGGCGATTTTCGCGGTCGAGCTGGAAAAGAGCCGGTAGAAGCTTGCGCTTCGCCAAATCCCCGCGACCACCAAATACAACGATATCAAATGGTTGGCTGATTAATGTCGGACGTAGCATCGGATGACGCACCTTCGGCAGGATGGGGCCCGCTGGAACCGGGGCAAGATGTTTCAATCTACTCCGCCCGGCCCGACTCGGGGATAAAAAGCAGGTTAACTTGAACGATCCTGTGCCACTTGTCAGCGGTTTTTGTTAGCGGTAACGCGCGTCTGGTATATCCCCCAGACGGCCATCTCGCGCCGCCGCCAAATATGCCGGCACGCTCGACCCGCCGTTTGCATCAGGTGCGGGATTGACCGTGGCCTCCGGGAGAGGGACAAGCAGAACTAACAAGAAATGCTGGGAGGCGCCATATGAACGACATCGCTCTGGATCTACCCGCTCTCCGCCTCAACGAGCGGCAAGGACAGCTCCTCGAAATGTTGCGGCGCGAAGGCGTCTGCAGCATCAGCGGGCTCGCGGATGCGCTGCAGGTCTCGACCGAGACGCTGCGTCGCGACATCCGCCTGCTGGCCGCCAAGGGCCTGGTGGTCAAGAGCCATGGCAATGTGCACTGGCCGGATCGTCGCGATGATCAGCCGCTGCAGCGCAGGCTCTCCGCCAATATGGCAGCGAAGCGGTTGATCGCCGCGACCGCCGCGCGCGAAATCAGCGACGGCGAATCCCTGCTGATCGATACCGGCAGCACGAATATCTATGTCGCGGAGGCGTTGCGCGGCCATCGCGATTTGACCGCCATCACCAATTCGGCGCCGATCGCCCAGCATTTGACCCAGGGAAGCGGCAACCGGGTCTTTCTCGCGGGCGGCGAAATGCGCGCCGACGACAATGCGTCATTCGGTCCGATCACGCTCGCCTTCCTCGAACAGTTCAATGTCCAGACGGCGATCGTTTCCGCCGCGGCACTCAGTGCCGATGGCAGCCTGATGGACAATCATCTCTGCGAGGCTGAGGTTTGCCGTGTCCTTATTCAGCACGCCGAGCGGGTCATCGTGGTGGGGGATCACACCAAATTCACGGCCACGGCGTTGATCACCGCCTGTCCTTTTTCCGATATCGACCTGTTGGTCACCGATGCGGAGCCCCCTGCAGCCGTCGCGCGTCAGTTGGAGGCGGCGGATGTGCAGATACTCATCGCCAAATAGCGGCCCTGGCACCGAGCCGGGACAAAACAACATAAATCGGTCAAATAGTGTTGTTTGTAGTTGCCACTTTCCAGAGCCGGTGGCAAGTTGCCCAAATCAAGGGGAAGGCAGATGACAGCGGCTGTGGAACGGGCGAAGTCCCTGAAGTTCTGGTCGGGCGCGGTGGCGCCGCTACAGATCAAAGGCGGCATTACCAATGCCAATTTTCGCGTCGAATGCGGCGGTCGGGCCTATTTCGTCCGCATCGGCGACGACATTCCCGTTCATGGCGTGATGCGCTTCAACGAACTTGCAGCCAGCCGCGCCGCCGCCCGTTGCGGCCTGTCGCCCGACGTGAGGCATGCCGAACCCGGCGCTCTGGTCTTTGATTTCGTCGAGGCGCGTACCTTCTCGGCCGAAGATGTGCGTCAGCGCGATAATCTCGGCCGCATCCTCGGCCTGATCTGCCGTTGCCATCGCGACATGCCGCGTGAGATTCGCGGCCCGGCACTGATCTTCTGGGTGTTTCACGTGTTGCGCGACTATGCCCACAGCCTGAAAGACGGGCGGAGCCGCCACCTCCCTGCCCTCGCCCGGCTGATGCGGATCGCCGAGGAACTGGAGCAAATGGTCGGGCCGGTGGATATCGTCTATGGCCATAACGATCTGCTGCCCTCCAACCTGCTCGATGACGGCCAGCGCCTCTGGCTGATCGACTGGGATTATGCCGGCTTCAATTCCCCGCTCTTCGATCTTGCCAATCTCTGTTCCAATAATGAGGTCGAGCCGGAAAGCGAGATCTGGCTGCTGGAAGCCTATTTCGAGCAGCGCGCCGATGACACGCTGCTGCGGCGCTATGGCGCCATGAAATGCGCCTCGCTGCTGCGCGAGACCTTGTGGAGCATGATCTCCGAGATTCATTCGACCCTCGATTTCGATTACGCCGCCTATACGGCGGAGAACCTGGCGCGTTTCGAGCGCGCCTATGCCGACCTGTCCCATCGCTGAGGTTTTGCCATGTCCGATTTTCCGAGCCAGGCCCGCGCCGTCATTATTGGCGGCGGCATCATCGGCTGCTCCACCGCCTATCATCTGGCAAAGCTCGGCTGGAAGGATACGATCATCGTCGAGCGCCACAAGCTGACCAGCGGCTCGACCTGGCATGCCGCCGGGCTTGTCGGTCAGTTGCGTACCTCCGCCAATATCACGCAGCTGCTGAAAAACTCGGTCGAGCTTTATAACCGGCTGGAACAGGAGACCGGTCTTGCGACCGGATGGAAGATGAATGGCGGCCTGCGCCTCGCCTGCAATGAGGAGCGCTTCACCGAAATCAAGCGCCAGGCGACGACCGCGCATTCCTTCGGCCTGGAGATGGAGATCCTCACGCCGCAGGAAGCGCAGAAGCTGTGGCCGGTGATGGATATTTCCGACGTGGTCGGCGCTGCCTTCCTGCCGACCGATGGCCAGGCCAATCCCGCCGATATCGCGCAGTCTCTCGCCAAGGGAGCCAGGCAGAACGGCGTCAAAATCTACGAAGAAGCGGCTGTTACGGGCATCGTCGTCGAAAAGGGCCGCGCCGTCGGCGTGACCACCGACAAGGGCACGATCCGCTGCGATGTCGTGATCAACTGCGCGGGTCAGTGGGCGCGCGAGGTCGGCCGACTGGCCGGCGTCAACGTGCCGCTCACATCTGTACAGCACCAATACATCGTCACCGAGGCAATGTCCGGCGTACCGAAGAATCTGCCGACCCTGCGCGATCCCGACCGTCTGATCTATTTCAAGGAGGAAGTGGGCGGTCTCGTGATGGGCGGCTATGAGCACAATCCGAAGCCCTGGCAGCCCAATGGCGCGCGCGGCGCACTACCGCGGGATTTCGCCTTCCAACTGCTGGAAAATGACTGGGATCATTTCGAGCCGCTGATGGAACAGGCCATGGCCCGCGTGCCCGGCCTGCAGAATGCGGGCATCAAGCAGATGATCAACGGGCCGGAGAGCTTTACGCCAGACGGCAATTTCATCCTGGGCGAAGCACCGGAAGTGAAGAACTTCTTCGTCGGCGCCGGCTTCAATGCCTTCGGGATCGCCTCGGGCGGTGGTGCCGGGCGTGCTCTGGCTGAGTGGGTAGCAGCTGGCGAGCAGCCAATGGATCTCTGGCCAGTCGATATCCGCCGCTTCGGCGCGGTGCATCGCGACAAGAATTGGGTACTGACCCGCACGCTGGAAGCCTATGCCCATCACTATTCGATGGCCTGGCCGCATGAGGAACTGATCAGCGGCCGCCCGGTGCGGACCTCGCCGCTTTATCAACGGCTGAAGGACCAGGGCGCCGTGTTCGGCTGGAAGCTCGGTTGGGAACGCCCCAACTGGTTCGCGCCCAAAGGCGTCGAAGCCAAGGACGTCTATACTTATGAAAGACAAAACTGGTTCGATCATGTCGCCCTGGAACACCAGGCGGCGCGCGAACGCGTGGTGCTGATCGACCAGACCTCTTTCGCCAAATTCCTGATGGTCGGCAAGGACGCCGAAGCGGCGCTGAGCTGGATCTGCGCCAACGACATCGCCAAGAAGCCGGGCAGCATCATCTATACCCAGATGCTGAACAGCCGCGGCGGCATCGAATGTGACCTCACCGTCACGCGGCTTGCCGAGGATGCCTATTACATCGTCACCGGCACGGGCTTCGCGACGCACGATTTCAACTGGATCAGCCGGCATATTCCCGACGGTCTGGATGCGCGCCTGGTCGATGTCACTTCGGCCTATGGGGTCCTGTCGCTGATGGGGCCGAAGGCGCGCGATGTATTCCAGGCCGTGACGGTCGACGACGTTTCCAATGCTGCCTTCCCCTTTGGCCAGATGCGCGAGGTGCAGATTGCCGGGGCGCCGGTGCGGGCGCTGCGCGTCACCTATGTCGGCGAGCTCGGCTGGGAGCTGCATGTGCCGGTCGAGGCGCTGGCTGCCGTCTACGACGCCCTGATGCAGGCCGGCGCGCCTCTCGGCATCGCCAATGCCGGCTACCGCGCCATCGAAAGCCTGCGCCTGGAGAAGTTCTATCGCGCCTGGTCCAGCGACATCTCGCCCGACCATTCGCCGCTGGAAGCCGGCATGGCCTGGGCCGTCAAACTGAAAAAGGATATTCCCTTTTTCGGCCGCGATGCCCTCATGGCTCAGTCCGCCAAGAAATTGCCGAAGCTTCTGGCCTGTTTCACGGTGGATGATTCGTCGATTGTGCTGCTTGGCCGCGAGACCATCTTCCGCAATGGGAAACAAGTCGGCTGGCTCGCTTCCGGCGGCTTCGGCTACACGCTCAACACCAATATCGGCATCGGCTATGTCCGCAATCCGCAGGCGGGGGTGACATCTGAAGACGTTCTAAGTGGCAGTTATGAATTGGAAATCGCTTGCAAGCGCTATCCCGCGAAAGTCAGCCTGCAACCACTTTACGATGCAAAAAATACGCGCGTTAAACTCTAAGTATTTCAATAAAAAGCGTTAAAAATATCTGATGAGACACATCATTGTGTAAGTTAATTCATAAAGGTCTATGAAAAACACAATGAAATCAGTATGTTAATGTGTTGTTTATATTTTTAGCTTAGATATGATCCACGCTCTGGATTCAGAGCAACTGTCGATTGAGCAAAGTGGCGGAATGAATCGGTACAGGTGATGTCGCGGTAGCGTTCACCGCATCCGATTCAAAGCTTCAAGCGCCAGCGCGATCAGGCAGTCGTCGCAACCGTGGAATGATGACGATGTGGATCACACGCCCGATGACAATGCCGGCAGCGATACGTGCCGGCTTGGCATCCCACAGCGCAGCCAAGCGCTCATAGCGCTGATGGCAAGCAACCGCGCCATAACGAGCTTGTTGGCCGGCCTGCGGCGATTCCGCCGCGACAGCCGCGGCATGGCTCTTGTGGAATTCGGATTGCTCGGGCCGCTCTTCATTGTCTTGCTGTGCGGCATTCTGGAAAACGGCCTGATCCTCTTCACCCAGACCGTGCTGGACAATGCGACAAGGGATGCTTCCCGGCTCGTCCTGCTGGGAAACACCAGCTCGAGTTCCTTCGCGACGGCGTTGTGCAACGGTGTCGGCGGCATCATCCCGTGTTCCAAGATCAAGTTCAACGTGCAGTCGGGTGCTGGTTTCTCGGGCCTGAGCTCGACGCTGCAGACCGACACCAATGGCGATATGACCAATAATCAGTTCGCACCTGGCACTTACAGTCAGGATGTCTTGATCCAGGTCTCGTATAACCGGCCTTTCCTCGTCCCGCTTTACGGCATGTTTTCGGGTGTCAATAGCGAGCTCCTCGTCTCGACGGTAGCTCTGAAGAGCGAGCCCTACTGATGTCGGCGATGTTGTTCCTTAGCGACCTCATCAGCAGGCTCGCCCGAGACAGCCGCGGCGCCGTTGCGGTCGAGTTCGCTATTATTGCCCCTGTGATGTTGGTGATGTATTTCGGCACGTTTGAGGCCAGCCGCCTGGTCCGGGCCTATATGGCAACAAACAGGGCCGCCCAGCTCATCGCCAATCTTGCCGCCGCGGAAGGTTCCGATGGCGTCGCAGCCGCCGACTCCGCAGATTTCTGCTCGGCCGGAAAATTGGCAATGTCGCCGTTCCCAGCCTCCGCATTCAAAGCGACAATCGCCAGCGCGACGAAGAATCTGAGCAGCGGCGCAGTCGCGTTTGATTGGCAGGATACCACCTGCGGCGGCGGTGCCGGCAGCTTTGCCAGTGCGGCAGCCGCATCGAATGGCCTGCTCAGCGCCAACGGCGACACAGTGATCATCGTCAAAGTCAGCTACGACTATAGCGGCCCTATCCACTTCGTCTTGCCCGCTACATTCAACATCAGCCAGTCGGCCTATCAACGGCCCCGGACTGGCAATACGATCCCTCATTCTTAGGATGCCGATATGTTTCACGACGGAAATCGATTGGCACAGCCTCTGACCCGAACCAACCGGCGAAGCTTCGCGCGCGATCGACGCGGCGCTGTCAGTGTCATGTTCGCCGTTTCGTTGATCGCGCTCGTGCCGGCAATTGGCATAGCCGTCGACTTTGCACGCGTTGTTCAGTTCAAGTCGGCGCTGCAAAACGCCGTAGACAATGCAGCATTGGCAGGTGCAAGCGCTTTCACTGACGCGACCCTGCAAAGCGCGGCATTGGCCACCGCCAAAACCTATATGTCGCAATCACTCGCCGGGTTGCAGGCAAACGGGGGGGTCACAGTATCCGATCCTGTTGGAAAAGTTCTGACATCCAACGGCTCTACGACCGGCTTTACGGTACAGATCGGGGCGACCGGCAGCATCAGCACGACATTCATGTCCGCGATCATGAAGACGATGGCCGTCTCGGTCACGGCAACGGCGGAAAACCCAATTCTCATCATCAACATTACGAAGCCATATGTGACATCGGATGCAGGCGATAAAAATGTGATCTATGCCTATCCCATTCCTCTCGACGGCAGCTTGCCGAAAGATGCCACCCTCGTGCCAATCGCCGATAACACAAGCTTGAGCAATCAAACTTCAGTGCCCGTCAAGTTGGCCGCGAGCCAGAATTTGGGTTTTGCACTCCAGAACACCACCGGCGGCAATACCTATAACAGCCAGCACGTGCTCGTTGGCTACGGCAAGAACAGCTATGCTGCGCCTTTCAAGTCGGTGAACACGTTTTATTCGCAATCGACAAAAATAAGTACCAACACCACACAAACGGATTCGACGAGCAAAGCCAAATATGCCGCGAACACCAAGAATTGTTCGCTCGTATCGAAGGATCTCGGTTCTGGCACGACCGCCCAGAATTCTTCGCCCACAGCGCCGACGACAGGTAGCTGCTTCAGTACGACACCCGGTCAATACACGCAGAATATGAAGCTCGATTGCACCAAGAACGCCGGCGAGACCATCCGCTATTTCTGGAATGACATGGGCGGCTCGGGGTCGGACGATAAGGATTATAACGACATGGCGTTCAACGTAACTTGTCCGAACACTGCCGGTACCCCCAAGGGCGTGGCGCTCATCCAGTGACGGGATTTTTTCGGCCTGCCTCGTGCTGTCGAGGCCGGCTTGGCGGGGTCTGGTTCATGTTTTGTCAACGCTTTAAGCATATTATCGGTGCACGCCAAAAACGATACATGTACGTGTGAGTTAGATTGTAAATATTACTGATAGCTTTTCTCGTATTTCTTACCGATTTTCGAATATTCGTAAGCGAAACAATGACTTGAAAGTCGATTTTTACTTGTGTGTTGCTGGGTATTACTGTATTCATAATTAGACACCTCGGCTATTGCGAGGCCGTCGCAATAAGTCTTCGAAACGAAACGGTTGGCCTCTGTTAGGCCTTGGTCAGGAGAACAAAGAGATGATGAAGTTGATCCGGAAACTGCGCCGCGACGAATCTGGTGTGACGGCGATTGAGTATGGTCTGATTGCCGCTTTGATCGCGGTGGTCCTGATTGCAGCACTCACCACCCTCGGCACCTCGTTGTCGGCTGAATTCGGCAAGGTTGCCTCGGCCGTGTCCGGCGCCGCCGCAAGCTAATACAAGCTCCGCAGTTAAAGCGCCGCTCAAGATTGTTCTATCTTGAGCGGCGCTTTGTATTTCTTGCTATACCTGGACCAGCCGCTACGCTTCCTCAAATGAGGCGGCGCCTCACTTGGTTTCGGGCAGGCATCGGGCGCTCTCGACAGATGGCAAATCGGAATTAAGTCGTGGAGCGGTTCCTTCTGGCCAGTCTGGCCATATTGTTGCTGATCGCGGCCGTTAGCGACTTCCGTCGATACACGATTCCCAACTGGCTCAGCCTCGCCATCCTGGCGTTGTTTGTCGTTCGCACAGTCTTCAATGCGCCACCCTTCCCTCTGCTGGTCCTGGACCTTTTGGGTGCAGCGCTGATCTTTGCGATTGGCTTCATTCTCTTTTTCAAAGGAATGTTTGGCGGTGGCGACGTGAAGCTGCTTTCCAGCGTCGCCCTATGGGTCGGCTTCGTCAATTTGCCGCGCTTTCTCCTCACGACCACCCTTGCCGGCGGCCTTCTCGCTCTATTGCTCATCCTCATCCGTTGGACCCGCAGCCGTGACGGCCGTGTTCACGACCAACGCGTCCCTTACGGCATCGCCATCGCCATCGCCGGGATCGACTACTGCGTCGTGCAGGCCAATCTTGCATTCTGGTGACCGCCGAGTGCCTAAATGGAACGACCCGGACTGCTATCGATTGCGTAGGATTCTATTGAAGTCATCCATGTAATTCTTTGACGACGCAGGCGATTTACTAATCGTTCACTATATCGTCGTACGGTTAATTCAAGAGGTTAATTCAAGAGGTTAATTCGGATCGAGACCGCTTCGAAAAATCCGAAGCGCGATCCACCTGGGGGACTCCGCGAAACATGCGACCTGTCGTTCTGGTTTTTGTCTTCTTCGCGGCGCTCATGGCACTTGTTACTGCCTATTTGGTGAAGGTGTGGCTGGATGCGCAGACGCCGGTGGTCGTGCAGCAACAGCAACCGGCGGAACCGACGGGCATGGTCAAGGTGCTCGTTGCTGCGCGTCCGATTGCCACCGGGACAAAGCTGACGCGCGATGACTTCAAATGGGTCTCCTGGCCGAAAGCAGCCCTCCAGGATCGCTTCATCGATACTTCGAAGATCAGCGAAGCGGCACTCGACGCACAACAGGCACCACCCTCCGGCGCCAGCACTCCGGTCGTGAATTCAAGCGGCGACGAGGGAGAAGCCGCAGCCGGAACGGTGCTGATCGGCTCGGTCGCACGCCGTCAGATTATGGCAGACGAGCCTATCGGGCTCGAGGCGATCATACAGCCGGGAAATCGCAGTATCGTTTCAGCGGTTATCGCGCCCGGGATGCGCGCGATCAGCATTCCGATTCAATCGGAATCAGCATCGGCCGGCTTCATCGGCCCGGGCGATCGCGTCGATGTCCTTCTCGCACAGAACCTGAAAGCGACTGTCGTCGACAAGATCAAAGGCCAGGAAGCGCAAGGCGAGCCTGGATCCGGCGAAAGCAACGGCATCTCGACTTGGGCGACGGAGACCGTCCTGTTTAATGCCAAGGTCCTCGCTGTTGACCAACAGCTGTCGCATGACGCGAAGGACGGACCGGCTGTCATGGGCAAGATCCTGACACTTGAAGTCAGCCCACGCGACGCTGAACGGCTCTTTGCCGCGCAGCAGCTGGGGTCTTTCAGCATCACCTTGCGCAGCCTGCTGAGCGATCGCAGCGATTCGGCAAAGGTCCGGGACACGGACAATCCCAGTTTTCATCCATTCACGGGAGATACCGAAGTCAGCCGCGCTCTGGACACATTGACGCGTCCGATGAGTGAGGAGACGGCGCCGCCAACAAAACCATCCTTGACCGCGAGGACGACTGTCCGTTTCAACCGCGGCGGCGTTCTTTCAGAGCAGAGCTTTTAATCGTGCAGACATTTCGGCATTTCACTGTTGCTATGGCTTTCACACTCCTGCTTTCGGTGACGCAGTCTGCGATTGCGCAGCAAGCGCCGCAGGCCCAGCCTGCCGCCACCGGCGCGGCAAGCGATCAGCAGCCGGTTGCACCGGTCGCGGTGCCGACGTCGCCGGTCGTGGCCCAGCCGCTGGTCCAACCCGCCCCTATCGGCAAGACGCCGGCAAAACTCGAAGGCGCGCCCCAGCTGGAACTGGTCGCGCAACAATCGGCGCCCACACCTGCTTCGGTACCCGCAGCGGCAGTGGCGGCCACGCAAGTCTCTCAGACCGCGCCATTGGCAAATAGCCCCGCCATATCGACGCCACCCACGGCGCTGCCGGCAGCGCCAAAGACGATCCAGATACCCGTCCCGGTCCTGCCGGCCGCCCCGAGTACGTCCACTTCCAATATGGTTCTTCCCCTCAACAAGACCCAGGGAATTGAACTCGACAGGGATATTCGCGATGTGATCATCGGCAATCCGGACATCGCCGACATTGTCATACGCTCGCAAAAGCAGATCTTTCTGATCGGCAAGAGGACCGGCGACACGAATATTTTCTTTACCGATGCCGACGGCAATCTGGTGCGCAAGATCGACCTGGTGGTTCAGCCGGACGTTGACGGCATCCAGAGCAATATTGAAGAAATCCTGCCCGGCGAACATATCGGCGTAAGGGGCATGGGCGATTCCGTCGTTCTCTCGGGTACGGCCAGTTCCGATGGCGCTGCAGCGAAAGCGCGCGACATCGCACGCCACTTCGTTGGCGGCGACAACAATGTGATCAGCATGATTCGCATCAGCAATGAACAGCAAGTCCTGCTGCGGGTACGGGTTGCCGAAGCGAAGAAAACGGTTCTCAAGGAACTCGGCGTCGATAACCTGCTCAGCCCGCAGACGTTGGGCCCGCTTACAATTCAGGCCGCCACTTCGGCGCTAGGTCTGGGAACGGACATTGCCGGCGCGATCGGCATCTCCAGCGGCGGCTCGTCTTCCACGATCAGACTTCTCGAGCAGCAGGGCTATATCCGGACCTTGGCCGAGCCCAATCTTCTGGCGGTATCGGGCGAGGTCGCGAGCATGCTTGCGGGCGGCGAATATCCGATTCCGATCGCTCAGCAAAACGGAACGATCTCGGTCGATTACAAGCCGTTTGGCGTCATCCTCTCATTCCTGCCGGTGGTTCTTGACAGCGGCCGCATCAGCCTGCGCATCAGCACTGAAGTCAGCGCACTCTCGGATCAGAATACGGTCTCGGCAGCGGGCTTCACCTTCAAGAGCTTTGTGACACGCCGCGCCAATAGCGTGGTCGAGTTACCGAGTGGCGGTGAATTGATGATCGCCGGTCTGCTTCAGAACGATATCACCGGCGGACTGAATGGTGTTCCCGGCCTGATGAACCTGCCAATTCTCGGTTCGCTCTTTCGCTCAACCTCTTTCCAGCGCAATGAGACCGAGCTGGTGGTGCTGGTTACCGCGGTATTGGCGAAGCCCGCCGATCCGCGGCAATTCGTATTACCGACGGATGGATTCGTCCCAGGGTCGGATGTTGATCGCTACTTCCTGGGCCATTTGCAGGACATGTATCTGAAAAAGCCTGCGACAGGACCCAATGCGCCGCAAACTCTCCAGGGTCCACTCGGTTATATCGTGCAATAGGTGGGCGGAATGAACGCAAAACTTCTCCTTGGCTTGTTGGCTCTGACGCTTGCCGGCTGTCAGCCACCGCAAAATTACGCCGACTACGACCCCCATTACGCCTTTCCGACGACGGCGACGAAGAAGACCGCCTATCTTGACCTCGCGCCTCTCGTCCAAGGCCACGCCGTCGCCGCCGATAGCCCCCGCCTCGACGATTTTATCGATGCCTATCACCGCCAGGGCGAGGCGCCGATCGCGATTACGATTAGTGCGCCCAGCCTGTCTGACATCGACGGCCGCAAGATGGCCAGCGACACGGCGGTCCTGCTGCAGAAACGGGGGATCTCGGCGCGCGACATCAAGCTCTATATCAATGAAACACCGATCCATGCCGGTCCGCAGTTGGCCTTTCCGATCTATGTCGTGACAGGCCGCGATTGCGGCCACTGGCAAACACCCATCGACCACGATGCGCAGTCGCAAAACACCGATAATTTCGGCTGCGCCATGCAACAGAACATCGATGCCATGGTCGCCAATCCACGTGACCTCTTGAGACCGAGCCCGTCGACGGGGCGCGACGGCACCCGTTCCTGGACAATCGTTGATAATTATCAGATGGGAAAGCCGGTTCCCGGGTCCGACGACATTCGGGCCGGCGTGATCACGTCAGTCGGCACCATCGGTCAGTAGGCGACGCGAGGAAAACGTGCTTCATCGTCTGAAGATCGACGCCTTTACTCTGACGCATGAGACTGCAGAAGCGGCGCTCGCTTTGCATAACCTGCCGAAATTTGCCCGTTGCCCCGTGCAGCATCAGTCCGGCGGATTACAGGCTGCCGTCCAGCACTATATGCAACAGCCTTCCGGCGACGTCATCATCGTGGAAGATGATGGCGACGTCGGCCAGCTGCACAGCCGATTGGAACAGCTTGCCGAAGTCGTTGAGCCCGGCCGGAAGCTGATCGTCATTGGCGCGGTCAACGACATCGGCTTCTATCGCAAGATCGTTTCCCTCGGTGTCGCCGACTATCTGCTCAGTCCCGCGTCGGTCGATGAAATCTCGGCGTCGATCGAACGCGCGACACACGATCCGCAACGACCGACGCATGGTCGCCTGTTGACGTTCATGGGCGCGCGGGGTGGTGTCGGCAGCAGCACCATCGCCCAGAACGTTTCCTGGTTGCTTGCCAAGGAATTCAATCAGCGTGTCATTCTCGTCGACCTCGACCTCACCTTTGGCACGAGTGCCCTCGCCTTCAATGAAGAGCCGCGGCAGCCGATCTCCGATGCCCTGACGGATCCGCAGCGTTTGGATCAGGTATTGCTGAAGCGCTTCATGGTCGGCGACGACGATAGACTGCAGATTTTGTCTACCAACGGCACCCTGCGCAGCAACATCATGCCGAGTAATGCAGCCGTCGAGAAGCTCGTCGATCTATCGCGGCAAATGGCCGACGTCGTGATCCTGGATATGCCGCATATCTGGAACCAATGGATCGAAGATTTCTCGGTTCTGGCCGATGATTTCATCGTCGTTGCCGGCCTGGACCTGCCAAATCTCCGGGATGCAAAGAGCATCTTGGATTTCCTGAAGACAAAACGCGGCGAAGGCCGTGACCCCAGGCTGGTGATCAACAAAGCAGATATGACGAAGCGCAGCCGGCTGACGATGCAGGACGCGACGCGCGCGCTGCCCATCAAGCCGCTGGTAACAGTCGGTTTCGACCCGGTTGCCTTCTCCGAAGCAATCAATGACGGGAAGGCGCTCGCCGAAAGGTCCAAGACCCATCGCGCCACAGCGGCGCTCCGGCAGCTCGCGTTGGAAGTCGGCAGCCTGTCCCGGCTCAAGGCGTCGCGTCGCAGTCTGTCCATGCCAGCATGGCTGACGCGTCGCAAAGCTTCTTCGGTAAAGGCATGACGGCATGTTCGGCAAACGCAGCGCACCACTGACCACGCAAACGCCTGAGGTCCGGATTCCCGTTGAGAGTCCGGCTGCCACCTCACAGGCCGCCGCCAACGCGGCAATCACGACCGTGCGTCCCTCGGAACTCAATGGCCGGCTCGCCGAGGTGAAGGCCAGCGTCTTCAACGATCTGATCGCAACCGTCGATCTCTCCGAATTGGCTAAACTCGATAGCAATTCCATGCGCGAGGCCATCACCGATGTCGTGACGGATATCGTCGGTGTGCGTAATCTGACGATCAGCGCCGCCGAACAGCAGCTTCTCATCACCGATATCTGCAATGATGTTCTGGGCCTGGGGCCGCTGGAGCCACTGATCGCCCGCGACGACATCGCCGATATCATGGTCAACGGCTGTAACAAGGTGTATATCGAGGTCGACGGGAAGATCGAACTCACGGATGTCAAATTCCGTGACAACCAGCAGCTCATGAATATCTGCCAGCGTATCGTCTCCGCCGTCGGCCGGCGGGTCGATGAAGCCAGCCCGATTTGCGACGCGCGGCTTGCGGACGGTTCCCGTGTCAACGTGATTGTCCCTCCCCTCGCAATCGACGGCGCTACGCTGACGATCCGCAAATTCAAGCGGGATCGCCTGACCCTCGACAAGTTGATGCAGTTCGGTTCGATTTCTCCGGAAGGCGCGCATCTGCTTCGCATTATCGGCAACATACGTTTGAATGCGATTATTTCTGGCGGCACAGGTTCCGGTAAGACGACGCTCCTGAATTGTCTCACCCAATATATCGATGTCGGCGAACGGGTAGTCACCTGCGAAGATGCCGCGGAATTGCAACTGCAGCAGCCGCATGTCGTCCGGTTGGAAACGCGACCGCCGAACCTTGAGGGCGTCGGACAAGTCACGATGCGGGATCTCGTGCGAAACTGTCTGCGTATGCGCCCCGAACGCATCATCGTGGGTGAGGTCCGCGGCTCCGAGGCCTTCGATCTCCTGCAGGCCATGAATACCGGTCATGACGGCTCGATGGGAACGATTCACGCCAACAACCCACGCGAGTGCATCTCGCGGCTCGAGAACATGATTGCCATGGGTGGCTATAACCTGCCGGCGAAGACCGTGCGCGAGCACATTGCCGGCGCGGTCCAGGTGATCATCCAGGCGGCACGTTTGCGTGACGGCTCCCGCAAGATCACCCATGTGACCGAGGTCATCGGCATGGAGGGTGAAGTCGTCACGCTGCAGGATCTCTTCGTCTACGAGATCCAGGGAGAAGACGCGGCAGGACGCCTGGTCGGGCGTCATAAATTTACCGGGTTACGGCCCTCTTTCTGGGACCGGGCTCGGTATTTCGGTAAAGAACGCGAGCTCGGCGAACTGCTCGAGAACGCCAATGCCTGACGCTTTGCGCTCCCTGCCGCCGGTCGTTGTCGGCATTATTGCCGCGCTTGTCGTCGCCTTCCTCTGTTTCAGCTGCTTGTTGTTTCTGGCCGTTTACGGCCCGCGCGCACGCTTTCAACGTCGCCTCAATGCGGTCGTCGGCGCCTCGACGGATGGCGGAAAGCGAAGCAAGGCAAGCACCGATCGGCGACTGAATGTCGAAGCGAAGCTGCGGGAAATCGAGCGCCTCAAAAACAGCAAGCGTGGCTACAAACTGAATGAAGAGCTGATGCAGGCCGGCCTGGCGATATCGCCGCGGACCTTTGTCATCGTCTCCGTCGCGCTCGGCATCGTCCTCTCTCTTATTTATGTTTTCTTCAAATTGCCGCTTATCGGCCTCCCCGCGGTCGCAATCATTGGCATGCTCGGTTTGCCGAAGCTGTACCTTCGAACCAAGGTCAACAGACGCATCAAGAAGTTCACCTCATTGTTTGCCGACGCCATCGACATCCTCATTCGCGGTGTGCGAACTGGCCTTACCGTCGGTGAATGTCTGGCAATTGTGGGGCGTGAAATGCCTGATCCGGTCGGGCTGGAATTTCGCCTCGTCACCGAGGGCATCCAGCTCGGCTTGACCACTGAAGATTGCCTGGCCAAACTTTATCGGCGCGTCCCCACGGCCGAGATTCGCTTCTTTTCCATCGTGCTCGTCATGCAGAAGTCGACCGGCGGCAACCTCGCCGAGACTCTGGAGAAACTGACCGACGTCATCAGATCGCGCAAACGGATGCGGGATAAGATCCAGGCGCTGTCGAGTGAGGCCAAGACTTCGGCCGGGATCGTGGGGTCGCTGCCGGTTTTTGTCGCCATGGCTCTATCCGTTCTGTCGCCAGAATACGTGGGGTTGCTTTTCACCACCGATACCGGGAACTGGCTGATCCTGATCGGTCTCATCTGGATGGCGATAGGTGTGTTCGTCATGGCCAAGATCATTCATTTCGACTACTAGGTCGCCGCGATGAAATTCGAGATTGAAAACGTCATTATTGCCGCTTCCGCCCTGGCGGCTTTCGCGTCGGTCATCGCCGTCGGTTTACCGTTTCTGCGCGGCGACCGCTTTGAAGCCCGCCTCAAATCCGTGTCGGAACGTCGCCGTGAACTCGCCAATCGCCGCAAGGAGGCCTACAACACCCGCAGCAAGCTGCAGCTGGGCGGTGGGTCGAAGTGGAAGGAACTGGCAATCCGCCGCTTTCGACTGCAGGATCTTCTGGAGGCGAAGACACTGCGCATCCAGCTGGCCCAGGCCGGGCGGCGCGGGCAGCGGGCCGTGGTCAATTTTCTCTTTACCCGGATTTCCGCGCCGATCGGCCTCCTGATCGGTTCCCTGATCTACACCTCGCTCGTCCTTTCGGATCGGCCGTTTGCCATGCGTATGCTGGTGGTGATCGGTGCGACAGGCCTCGGCAATTATTTGCCGCAGATCATGTTACGCAATCGCATCGCGAAGCGTCAGCTTAAGTTGCAGCGCGCCTATCCGGATGCGCTGGATCTGATCGTGATCTGTGTCGAATCCGGCATGTCCATCGAGGCCGCCTTCACCAAGGTAACGGAGCAGATGGTGGAAGGAACACCGGAGATTGCCGAAGAGTTCGGCCTGACGACCGCTGAGCTGGCGTTTCTCAACGATCGGCGCCAGGCCTTGGAGAATTTGGCGGAACGGACCGGACTGGCCGCCTTCAAGTCGCTGAGCACCACGCTGCAGCAATCGGAAAAATACGGAACGCCGGTCGCCGTGGGCCTGCGCGTCCTCGCGAAGGAGAGCCGCGATTCACGTATGGCTGCTGCGGAAAAGAAGGCCGCGGCTTTGCCGCCGAAACTGACCGTGCCGATGATCCTCTTTTTCCTGCCGGTTCTTTTCCTGGTCATCGCCGGCCCGGCTGTTATCCAGGTGATGGCGATATTCAAGAAATAGCGAGGCGGCGGAAGCTCTCGGTCAGTGGCCTCTATTGCGCGCCCAGGCCCTGATAGTAGCTTATGTTGTTCTGCGCCATATCCGCCGGCAGATCCGCGCGGATCAGACGCGTGGCGGCGGCATTGTCGCCTTTCAGCGCCAACATCAGTGCGAGATTTTGCCGCGTCTGAGCCGTCGCTTCCGGCTGTGAGGTCGCCGTTTGCAAAGCGGTGATCGCGGCATCGAGCTGGCCGCTCTGCGCCAGCGACAGCGCGTAATTATTGAGCAGAACCGGATTGTTCGCGGCTAGCTTCAGCGCACTTTCATAGGTCGCCTGGGCATCCTTGAAATTGCCCTGACGATCCTGCGCCACGCCGAGGGCGGAGAGGATCTGCCAGTTGCCCGGATCGCCCGCATGGGCCTGCTGCAGGACCGATACCGCAAGATTCAGTTGATCGGCCGCAAGGTAGTCCTTGCCGAGTTCGACCATAAGCGGCTCTTTCGTCCCCGATTTGGCGATGAGCTTGTCGATTACCACGATCGACTGCTGCGGCGAGCCGGAATAGCGCAGGTTCCGCGCTACGGCCAGCACGACGTCCTGCTCGTCGGGATGCCGCTCGAGAAGCGTCGCATAATGTTGCGCCGCCTCGCCGTAATTATAGCTCGCCTCCGCGTCGGCGGCAGCCTTGCGAACTGTCGCTTCCAGATTTGGGTCGGCAGCGGGTGCCGCCGCCGTTGCCGGACCACCGGAGGAAAATGCCTGACACCCTGCCAGCAGAACGGCTGCTAGGCTCAGCCCGAGCCATCGGGAATATCTTGCTTGCATAAAGGCACCCGGTCCACAAGTTAACGCAGAATTCACCAAATCCCGGTAGGCATAGTTGATGTCGACCGAAACCTGCGTTTCATTCACGCATCCTGGAATCTTATGATGAATAAATCCTTTATGCGCGCCTTTCTTTTGCTTTGTGCGATCTCAGCGGCGATCCCGGTTTATACTTCGCGGGCCCGCGCCGATGGTATTCTTTCCATTCCGCTCAACAGCGCCGAGATCATTCGATTGCAGGGCAATCCCAAGGACATCATCATCGCTAATCCCAATGTCGCGGATGTCACCTTGCAGACGCCTGATCACATGATCATCATTGGTAAGCAGCCCGGTCGTACCAGCCTGTTGATTCTCGACCCCGAGCAGAAAATCATCCTGAAGAGAATGGTTGTCGTGTCCGACGGCAATGACGGCTTGGTGATCGTTCATGGGCCGCGCGGCGGTACGATGAGCCAGGACAGTTATGCTTGCGCACAGAATTGCACGATGATTCCCGGCTCCAATATCGGCGGCAGCACCGGCGGCGGCATTTTCAGCGCCCCCGCTCCCGATACAAGCAGCCAAGATACCACACCAGGCCCGGTGACCCAGGTCCAAAGCAAGATCAAGATGAAAGTCTCTCCCAATGGTGAGGTCACCGGAACCAGGACCGATGTTCCGGTCTATGGCACGCCGCCACAGTAATCGGCTAAATATCGCGTGATCCGGCGGCATCCGACTTTTGCGCCGTCCAGAGACCATGCGAACGGGTGAACAGAATGCACAAACCCGCTGAATTAGCGCCCGATATATTCGACCGGACTTTCTGGCGTTTTGCGGCTTCCCTGCAACAGAAGCAACGAACTGCAACGAAAGTCCTCGCCCTGGCAGTGGCGATTGTCATCGTCTTTGCCGGGATGATGGCCGCTTCCCCGCGCATCCTGCTGTCAGACTATACCTATGACTTCTTCATTCCCCTGGATGGCGCCCTGCGGTCACTGAATGGGCAATGGCCTCACCTGGATTTCTATACGCCGGTCGGGGACCTCTATTATGTCAGCCTCGGCCTCGCGGCACGGATCTTCGGATTCACGCCCAAATTAGTCTTGTGGGAACAGCTCATCTTCCTGCCCTTCGCTCTTTGGGCAACGATACTTGCGACCCGTGACAGGCTTCCCGCAAGCCTGCGCGCCATCCTGATCCTCATGGTCGGCCTGTTATGTATCTCGCCGAGCGACCTGGATGATTCCTCAAGCCTCAGTTTTCTCGCGAGCTACAATCGGCATGGCTGGGTTCTGATGACGCCGCTTGTCGCGGCATGCCTTCTGGAACCGCTGCAGCATCGCAAAGGCCGATGGATCACAGACGCGATCCTGCTTTTTCTGCTCGCTTTGGCGCTGTTTTACCTGAAAATGACCTTCGCCCTGGTGGCGATCGTGACTATCTTGCTGGGGATCGTCCTGGTTCCCGCCAACCGCCGCAGCTGCTTCGTCGCAGGCGTGCTGCTTGCCGCCACGCTCTCCGTCATCTGGTGGTCCGGCCCCCTCATGGCAGCCTATTTCAGCGATCTGCACCGCACCTCTCTCGCCTCGCCGATCTCCGCGCAATCCTATGATCCCTTCAGGTTGGTCAACCTGAAAACCACGCTGTCCAGCGAGTGGTTCGCCCTGCTCGCACCGCTTTGTTTCGCCGTCTGGCTCGGGCGATCAAGCCAGACCCTGGAAGAGCGCAGAAGCGGAAACCGTACGCTACTGGTCTGCATGATCGCGACTGGCGGAAGCCTCGGACTTGCCTGGCAGAACCACGAGCATGCGATACCGAGCCAGGTCGTTGCCATGGCGATTGTCTTTGCGGCGATCTGGAAGCGGCAAATGCGGCGAGAGCAAGCGGCAACGCGCCCTCTCCTGGGATCGACGGACCGGCCGGCCGTCATTCTTGCGGGCCTCGTGCTCACTTTCATTGCTGGCTGCACCGTCCTGAACAGCGGCCGCGGCATTGTTCTGCATACGGTGAAGACGGCCTTCAACCTCGGTCAACCAGCCTCGACTCTGTCGCCGATCCTGCAAGGACTCACGGTTCCGATAGATCCGACACCCGGCATCATCGGCGATGTTCTGGCGGGAAAGATAGATCCCGCCCTCTACAGCGTGAAGTCGCTGACGAGCTGGCATAATGACATCGCAGGCGTCCTGGACGACGGCTACAAGCTCTTCGAAGCCAATAAGCCGAACACACCCCGTATCGTCACACTCTACTCGGCGCCGTTGATGACGGTGGCGACAAAGACAATGCCGCCGCGGCATATGGCTGCCTGGATGGATTATGAACGCACCTTTGGTCCGCGTTCCCCGATCATGCCGGAGAAGGATTTCAGCGATGCGAATGTGGTCATGGTGCTGAAGATCTATGACCACGAAAAGCTCTTCAGCATGGTGTCCGACTATCTCCATGCCAATTTCCATATCGCAGGCGAGACGCCGGTCTGGCAGATGTGGGTGAGGAACGGCAGCTGATCATGTCCTCACGGCAGCCCCCGCATATCGTCATCACGATGGCAGGTTTTGGGCAACGTTTTCGCAATGCTGGCTATGACCTGCCCAAGTACCGGATCGACGTACATGGACGGAGTCTGTTCTTCTGGTCGCTCTCCAGTCTCGCCAATTTCATTCGCGCCGGCAGTCCGGTCCTTTTTATTGCCAGGGCGGCAGATCAGTGCGGCACCTTTCTTGCGGCGGAAACGCTCAAGCTCGGCATCGCCGAGTGGTCGCTTCTGGAACTTGACGCGCCTACGGATGGCCAGGCCACGACGGCCTTCAAGGCTCTCCCGATGATCTCATCCGAGGCGCCGCTGCTCATTTACAATATCGACACCTATGTCGAACCGCGCGCCCTGCCATTCGGGGCTCCACACGGCGACGGCTGGATTCCCTGCTTCGAAGGTGCAGGCAACGGCTGGAGCTTCGCCAGGATAACCGACGCCGATGATCGCATTCTGGAAATACGTGAGAAGCAGCGGATTTCACCGCATGCGACGATCGGGCTCTACTGGTTCAGATCGGCTGCGCTTTATGCGAACCTATATCAGCGCTTCTACGGGACCTCGGATCGCCTGGAGGCCGGCGAGCGCTATATTGCACCGATGTATAATCAGCTCATTGCCGAAAATGGCCGCGTCTATATGCACCCTGTCCCCATCACGGCGGTGCATCCGCTGGGAACGCCGGACGAGGTCCGGCAGTTTGCCGACGACGATCAGCCGCCCCTGCCCTGAGGGGGCGGCGCCGGCCCGCCTCGCCCTATAGCACCGCGCCGCTCTCGAGCCGCGCCAGGATGTCCTCGGCATTGATCAGGAATGCCAGGGCCTTGCTTGGAACATCGATGTGCAACGGCACCATGGACAGGAACAGCGAAGCCTCATAAAGCCGTACGAGATGCAGATCGAAGCCGTGCGCGGCAAGACGCTCCCTGAACGCCTGCTTCATCTCGTCCAGCGGCGCTCTTATGTTTAAGGTGAGGCGCGGCTTCAAGCCCTCGTCCAGAACCAGGTCATACAGGCCATTATTGATGAAGTCGTAATTTCCCAGGATCGAATGCGACAGCTTGGCGAGATCATAATAGGGATCGGTCCACAAGTCTTCCGCCCTGAGCGCACCGCGCGGATCGATCAGTCGAATCAGATTGCTGTTCTTTTCATAGAGAATATTTGAAAAGCAGAAATCGCCGTGGCCGATGACAGTCAGCCGGTCCGTACGCTGACGTTCGAATCTGTCCAGCAGCACGGCATATCTTTCCACCAGTCGCGTAAAACTGTCTTCGGCGACGGCGATCCCCGTTGATCGCAGCAGGAAATCGATTTGCGATGCCGGCGTTGTCTTGCGCAAGTCATCCATCCGCGCAGTCAGCTTGTCGCGATAAAGGCTCCGGCGCAGCTTCAAGGCGACCTCGCGATCGACCGATTGAGTGGGACGCTGCAGGAGAAAGTGAAACGCGCGATCGAGAAAGCGGTCAAAGACGTTCGACGTGATGGCACCATGAATCCATTGCAGCGCCATATCAGGAATATGCAGGCGTTCCATCGCGTAGGAAGCGGTGTCCCCCTCCTCCATCAGATCGTAAGGTTGGACGAACCAGAATTTCATACGGTCCGGCAGCAGGCTCCAGTAAGTAAATTCCTGGCGGATCTTCTCCTTGTTCTGCGACGATTTGCGGATGGTGTAGTCGTCAAAGGAGATGGCGTTGAAATGGCGCACCTCGAAATGGCTGCCAAGGAACTTCAACAGATATGCCTTGTCACTGAGATCGACCAGATTGGCGCCGTTGCCGATATCGGCGAAACTGCCCCGGCGCTCGCCGTGGACGGCGGGGATCGTCCCTTGACATCGCTGTTCGATCAGCCGCTTGAAGGCGTCGATATCGAGCGCAGCCGCACCAGACCAGGCATTGGCGCCTCCGACGGCACCATGCGGCGTTCCGCCCGCGGCCGTCACCAATACGTTCTGCCGCAACCACCGCAATTTGCCGAAGAGCGCCGTCAGCGCCATCTTACCGCCCAAGGCGATGACATTCGACGGCAGATAGAGAAAGCGCCGTCCGACCTGCTGGTTGTCGATACTGTCCGCCAATGACTGCAGATCCTCGAGCTGGCGGAAGTGAACGATATCCTCTATGCCGGCACTTTCCGCGGCTTCGCGTACGATCGACGACAAACGTCGCTTGCCATGCAGGAGATCGCCGTAATGCCGAATACCGACGATATCGGTAACTTCGGGCGTGACAGTGATCGCATCGTCATAGATGAGTTTCATCATTGGGGTCTCTGCGCCGCCAATCGGTTGAGCGCTCCTGAGCCTGTTACAACAGAAAGCCGGCCGGAGCGTATCGCGGCGACCCAGGCAATCATCCCCAGAACCAGCAACGGCAGGCCGATCGTCACCGAATAGACGCTCAGGTCATTCAATTCTGGTGTGGAGGTTGGCGACAGCAGGCCTGATAGGAAGCGCAGCAGCGCCGTGGCTGACCCGCGGATTTCCCCTTTGCCCAGGATGAGACCGACAGTAGTAATTTCAGCAATCCAGATGACTGCGGAAATGGAGATCAGCGTGATATGCTTGCGATGCAGCATGCGCCGCGCATCTGCGGCCAGGTGATAGAGGCGGTCAATTGCACGCAGGACGGCGACGACACGATTGCCGTGATAGCGTCGCGCAAGAAACAAGGCCAATCCGTCAAGGTTTTCCGGCAGCACGAAAAAGGTCAGCAGCGTCACGATAATGAAGGCGATCATCGCCGCCAAGATCGGCGCGACCAGCCGCAACGTATCTTCCCCGATAGTCACGCCGAGGAAAAAGAGAAGGACGGCGATCGGCAAGGCGTCATAGACGCGTTCGATCCACATCACCAGAACCGCGCGCCAGATTCCGTAGTTGCGCCGGCGGCGCAATACAAAAGCAAGCTCCATGATGCGCAGAAGGTCGCCGATCTTGTATGGCAGGGCAAAGGATGCAGCCGCCCCCACCAGATGCGCTTGAACCAGTTGCCGGAGGCTTTTTCCCGGATCACCGACGATGATTGCCAATCGCAAGGCGCGCAATCCCTGCGATACGATATAGAGCGCTCCGGCCGTAACAACCACATTCCAGTCGGCAATCGCAGGCGACGTCGCTGAGAGCAGCACCAGGCCGGCAAGCATGGCGATGCCGCAGCCCATGAAAGCCAGGGCCGACATGTATCTGTACCAGTTCGGCGCGATGCCGAGCTCATCGCGAAACATCATCGCAGTACCGCCTTCGCCGCTTCGATCCGATACTGTCGCTTGACGATCTCTGCGTGATAGCTTCGTCCCGGAACGGCACGCCAATCAGCAGTCAGGAAGTGGTTCGGCCGGGCAATGAATGACAGCAAGATGGCAATCACTTTCCAGGCCTGACGAAACAGCTTCACGTTCGACCGCTGATCCTCTTCCCGCCAGGTCAACGGAAAGAAGCGCATCTTCCAGCTCTTTGCCGCACTGGCGAGGATCATGTAGTAGTTGAAAGTCAGGTCATCGGGAAAAGTCAGCCAGGCCCGGTCCTTCAAGGCGCCGACTGCATAGAGATTGAGGCCGGAGCCGAGATCATAGAGCCGCCGTTTGGCCGCGATCGAAAAAAGCAGGTTGAAGATCCTGTTGCCGAAAGTGCGGAAGGCGGAATAACCCTGCAATTGGCTGCCACGCATGAAACGGGCGCCCAGTAAACAGTCGACCTCCTGATGAAGGCCGCGATCAAGGTGGGGCACGAGGTCGGCAATCGAGCCCTGATCATCGCCGTGCAGCACGACGATGTAGTCAAACCCCTGCTCTATCGCCTGTGAAAAAGCGACCTTATGGGAACCGCCAAGGCCGTAATTCTCCGTGTTGCGTAAGATCTCCACGTCGATCCCCGCCAGTGACGCGATCGCCGCGGCCGCCTTCTCAAGCCCACCGTCGGTGGATCGGTTGTCGACGAGGATCAGCTTCGAAAACCGCCGCTGCAGCGGCGCGGTAAATTGGGCGACGACCCGCGAGATCTGCTCTGCGCAATTATACATGGGGACAAAGACCAGGATCTTCGCCCCGCTGGCTGCATGCTCCGCAGGAAGCGGCCCCTCGGTCACGAACTGGTCGGTCACGTCAATCCCATCCATCGGTCGCTTTCCGCTGATTGCCGGCAACAGACAATCGGTTCGGCAGCCGCCATGCTCATTGTGAGCGCCAAGTGCCTTCGCGCCAGCAGGATGCGTCAAACGCACTGCCAAAGAAGTCCGGGCGCGACGCCAAAACGCGCGCCCTATCCCATTGATTTTGGCTAATCAGGGTTAATTTTCGGTTGATTTACAAATCGCCGGCGCGCGTGGCCCGGCCCGTCTGGATGGACGGCCGGACCTGCGGATTCATCGCCATGCAGAGCTGTACGGGCGATGTCAGACGTAATCGGCGGCCGTGGTATCATCCGCATGCCGGTCCGGCGCACCGTATTGCAGCACCACGGTCAGGATGCCCGATATCACGATGTTCAGAGCGACGGTCGCCAGGGCGATATAGCACGGGAAGCTGTAGCCGAGGATATGCAGCGGGAACACCGCACCCTTGAAGCCGAGGCTGGCTTCCATCCAGGTTCCGGCAACCATGCTGACGGCCCAGCCGACCAGCAGCGCCCAGGAATTGAACCAGCGCGTGTACAGGCCCAGCATGATGGCGGGAAGTGTCTGGATGATCCAGATGCCGCCGAGAAGCTGCATCTGGATGGCATATTGCTGCGGCAGGTAAACCACGAAGAAGAGCGCGCCGACTTTGACCAGCAGCGACATCATCTTGGCCTGGCTGGATTCCTGGATATGGCTGCAATTGGGGTTGATGAATTCGCGATAGATGTTGCGGGTATAAAGATTGGCGCAAGCAATCGACATGATCGCCGCAGGCACCAGCGCCCCGATTGCAATCGCCGCGAAGGCCACACCGACAAACCAGGAAGGGAACATCGCCAGGAACAGCGCCGGCACGGCGAAGTTCGCGCCATATTGCTTGAAGCCGTCGGCGAATTCCGGCGCTTGGCCGACGCCCGCCGCCACCGCCATGAAGCCCAGCAGGGCCAGCAGACCGAGCACCAGCGAATAGGCCGGCAGGATCGAGGCATTGCGCCGGATGACGCGCCCGTCACTTGAGGAGAGAATAGCGGTCATCGAATGCGGATAGAGGAACAGGGCCAGGGCCGAGCCGAGGGCCAAGGTGGCATAGCCGCTGAAGGGAATCGTCGCGCCGTCGGCCGGCACCGGAAGAATGGCCTTTGCCGCATCGATCTTTGCAAAGATCGCGCTGAAACCGCCGAGCTTGGCCGGCACCACGATGACAGCGGCAATCACCGCGATATAGATCAGCACGTCTTTCACGACAGCGATCATCGCCGGTGCGCGCAATCCGCTGGTATAAGTGAAGGCCGCGAGAATGATGAAGGCGATGATGAGCGGCAGATCGCCGATCAGGCCTTCGGCATGAAAGCCGAGAGCGCCGATCACGACTTCCATGCCGACCAGCTGCAAGGCGATATAGGGCATGGTGGCAACCACGCCGGTCAGAGCGATCGCCAGCGCCAGCCAGCGATTGCCGTAACGCCCGCGCACGAAATCGGCCGGCGTCACATAGCCCTTGCGATGCGCGACCGTCCACAGCCGCGGGAACACTAGGAACAGGATCGGGTAGATCAAAATCGTATAGGGAACGGCGAAGAAGCCGACAGCGCCGGCACCATAGACCAAGGCCGGAACGGCAACGAAGGTGTAGGCCGTGTAAAGGTCGCCGCCGAGCAGGAACCAGGTGACGATGGTGCCGAAACGCCGCCCACCGAGGCCCCATTCGTGCAGATGATTGAGATCGCCCTGCCGCCACCGCGCGGCCGCAAAGCCGAGATAGGTGACCAGAACAAACAGCAGCACAAAGACAATGGTGGCGGTCCAATTCGGCATTTGTATATCCCCTGAAATCTCGGCAGCCTGATGCGGCGGTTTCGTCGATCGTGACGCGGCTAGTGGAGGCCGGTGGCCGGCCTCACCCCTCAGTCAGATAGATGAAATAGATCAGCACCGAGCTGATCAGGACCCACAGCAGCTGATACCAGTAGAAAAAGGGGACACCGCCAAGGCTGGGCTCGACGCTGTTGTAAAAGGGCACCCAAAGGACAGCGATGAAGGGTAGAATCAACAGCCAACGCGCCCATTTCTTGCCGTTTGATGACTGTTTAGTGGATTCCCTGGACATCCCGCCCCTCCCCGCCAAGAACCGGTGCTCTTCGGGCACCTCGATACATGAAGCCGGGGACGTCAGCACAATGCGACGGCAGAATCGTCGCGCCGCCCGCATCTATCCCCTCAGGTTCTGAGATGACGCCTGAAAAGGATTCTGTCAATTAGTTTGCGGGCGGTGCCTCGCGAGGGGGCGTTCGGGTCGAAGCCCTGCTGCTCCGACCCGAAAGCGTCGGCGCTACTCAGCCGTCCAGCCGCCGTCGATCGATTGCATCGAGCCGTTGATCGACTTGCCGGCATCGGAAGCGAGATAGACGGCCAGGGCGGCGACGTCTTCGACGGTGACGAATTCCTTGTTGGGCTGGGCCGCCAGCAAGACGTTTTTCTTCACATCATCTTCGCTGATGCCGCGCGCCTTGGCAGTATCGGCGATCTGCTTTTCCACCAGCGGGGTCCAGACATAGCCCGGGCAAATGGCGTTGACCGTGATGCCGAATGTCGCCAGTTCCAGGGCGGCCGTCTTGGTCAGGCCGGCGATGCCGTGCTTGGCGGCGACATAAGCGGATTTGAAGGGTGACGCAACCAGAGCGTGGGCGGAGGCGGTGTTGATGATGCGTCCCCATTTGCGCTGTTTCATGCCGGGGATGGCGGCGCGGATCGCATGGAAGGCGGCCGAGAGATTAATGGCGATGATGGCATCCCATTTCTCGACGGGAAACTCCTCGATCGGGGCGACGTGCTGGATACCCGCATTGTTGACCAGGATATCGACCGAGCCATAGGTTTTTTCCGCCTTGGCGATCATGGCGGCGATCTCAGCCCCCTTCGTCATATCCGCGGCGTCATAGCTGGCTTTGACGCCGTATTCGCTTTCGATCGCCGCGCGTTCCTTCTCGATCGCCGCCGCGTCGCCGAAGCCGTTGATCACCACATTGCTGCCCTGCGCAGCCAGCGCGCGGGCGATTGCCAGGCCGATGCCGCTGGTCGAGCCGGTTACGACGGCTGTTTTTCCCTTCAACATAGATTGTCTCCTTGCTTGCCTTGCGCGATGCGGGGCGCTGTCGATGAAACTGTGTGGTGAGGTTGGATTGTACGATGGACCATAGGATGCAGCGCCTTTTATTGCACCGCAATATGCTTTGGGACATGAAAATTTCTTGATGATGCCGCCCGATTGGGCTGCCCAATGTTAGGCCCTTTCTCCGGCGGAACGTATGGTTTTTTCCAGCACGGTTTCATAAGGCAGAAAGCCGGCAGCCCGATAGGCGGCGAGAGCCGCCTGGTTATTCGCCAAAGTGGAAATACGCACGCGCTTGACGGCGCGACTGGCGAAATGAGCTTCCATTGCCGACAGCAAAGTGCCGGACAAGCCGAGCCCGCGCCAGCGCGGCAACAGGCAAATGTCGGAAATATAACCGAAGGTCGTCGAATCTTCAGTCTCCGCCGGGTTTTCAGCCCGTTCCACCCAACCGGCAATGAAACCGACGAAAACATCTCCCTGGGAGGCGACCAGGCAGATACCGTCGAATTGCGCCACCTGGCCCAGCATCCAGGCAAGGTACGGCTCGGCCGTGGCGTGCGGCGGCAGCCTGCTGTCATGCAGCGCGCATTCATATTCCTGCAGCGCGATCAGGCCAGCTTTGAGACTGGGGTGATCCGCGGCTTCGGCTGGGCGAATTGAAATGCCATCCACCATATTTGAGGATCTCCCTGCGTGCCGTCGAAGAGGATGGAAGCGACCCCGCCGCCCCGGGTCATTCACGGCGATCGGTTGACATAACACCATCGCCGGTCAAGAGTATCCGCGAAAAGTTGAACGAAGATTCAACGATCATGGCCGGCCGCCAGACGGTCGATGTTGGGAGATCGATATGAGCGCTACCGTAAGCAATGACCGCGCCTTCACCGCCGCCTCCTTGAAAGGGACGCAGATGGAGCCGACTTTTGCCGGCGCCCTCAGTTTTCTCCGTCGCAAATATACCAAGGATTTGGCGGGCGTCGATGTCGCGGTGACGGGATTCCCGCTGGATACGGCGACCACCAACCGGCCCGGCGCCCGTTTCGGTCCGCGCGCCGTGCGGGCCGCATCCAGTCATATGGCCTGGACACGCCCCTATGGCTGCCCGATCGATCCTTGCGAAGAGATGGCGGTTATCGATTATGGCGATTGCCTGTGGGATCATGGCCGTCCGGAGACGATCCCCGCCGCGATCGAAGCGCATGCCACGGCAATCCTCGACCAGAATGCCGCCCTGCTGTCGATCGGCGGCGACCATTTCATCAGCTATCCGCTGCTAAGGGCCCATGTCCGCAAACACGGTCCTCTCTCCCTCGTTCATTTTGACGCCCATTCCGACACCTGGAACGATGCCGCGGGAGATGGACGCGTCGATCATGGCACCATGTTCTATCATGCGGCACGCGAAGGTCTGGTCGATCCGCGGGCTTCCGTGCAGATCGGCCTGCGCACCCACAACGACGATCTCATGGGTTTCAATGTTCTGGATGCGAACTGGGTGCATGAATACGGCGTCAAAGCCGTGATCGCTGAAGTCCGGCGCATCGTCGGCGACAGGAAGGCCTATCTCACTTTCGACATCGATTGCCTGGACCCCGCTTTCGCCCCCGGCACTGGAACGCCGGTTGCAGGCGGGCTGAGCTCCGCCCAGGCATTGGCCATTCTACGCGGCTTCGCCGGCCTGCATTTCGTCGGCATGGACGTGGTAGAAGTTGCGCCGGCTTACGATGTCGGTGAAATCACGGCGCTGGCTGCCGCGCATATCGCCCAGGAATGGCTGGCCCTCTATGCACTGGGGCGGCGCTGAGTCATCCGGGTCAGCCACCACGAGCCGTCAGAAAACGCCGTAGATGAAGCGATAGGGCACTTTCTTGCAGTAGTCGCGATAGAGTGCGTCCTCCTGCAGGATGCTCTCTTCACGCAGCGCCCGCAGAATCTGCATGCAATAGAGGCCGACAATGACGACCAGGTTCACGTGATCGTAGCTGGTCAGCAGAAATGCGACATGGATGATGAAATAGCCGGCATAGATCGGGTGCCGTACGAAGCTGTAGGCGCCCTTCACCTTGATCTCGCGTTTGGCGGCCAGCAGGCCGAATGAACGGCCGAGCGACAGCTTGGCATAGATGATCCAGACCAGGCCTATCCCGGAGGCGATTGCGCCGATCGATTGCGGGATGAGGACGATATTGTCACGCACGGAAATGAAAAGCGGCACGATGAAACTGGCGCTGACCGTCAACGCCATATAGGCGGGGTGGACGTCACGTATCGTCGGTCGGCGCGACAGGATGATCGTGATCAACGAAATGGTTTCCGACATGACCAGCAAAACGAGAATGACGTTATTGGGCGCATCCAAAAACGCCCGCATCGCGCGGCTGACAAACCACGCTGTCACCACCGCCGCAGAGAATCTGAAGACCGGATCGATCCAGCGGGGAAGCGTGGTCGCGCTATAGAGCAATCAGATCTCCGCAAACTCAAAAGTCGGATTACCGAAAAACCGCTTCAGCGGCCGCACGGATCATTGCGGTCCGGCGATAACCACGCGCAGACCTGCATCCTTGGGACTAGAGGTTAACATTCGGTTCACGGCTTTCGATCCTAGTTACATCAGGACCGGATTGCGCTTCGGCGAGCAGCCAATCGCGGCAAGCGAGCATTTCGGGGGCGAGGCTACGCTGCGATGCAGGCGCGACGATGAAATGGGCCTGGCCGGTCGCCGCTTGCAGCGGAAGCGGACTGATCAGGCGCCCATCCTTCAGATATGAAGCAGCGAAGCACCGCAACACCAGCGCGGCGCCCAGACCGCTCACAGCCAATTCAAGGGCTGCGAGAGATGAATCGACCTTGATCAGCTTCCTGTCATTCAGCCAGGTCCGCTCGGCTTCGCTCATTCCTGCGGTTTTGCCGATCTCCCGCCAGAGATCGCCGGTCCCCAGAATATGGATGAAAGGCGTGTCGCCGAGATCCGACAGCGTCGTCATCGTACCCTTCCCGCGCCCCAGGGCCGGTGAGCAGACAAGTACCGCCGGCTCTTCGAGCAGCAGCTGGCTGGTGAAACCAGGCCATGTCCCGTCGCCGTAACGGATATCGATATCGATCTCGTCATCTGTCCCGGCGCCTGGCCAGTTCAAGGTCTGCAAGCGCAGTTCAATCTGCGGATATGTCCTGACGAAGCGGTGCAGACGGGGCGCCAGCCAGAGGGTGGCAAAGGCAGCCGGCGCCTGAATGGTGATCGACCGCCGCGCCGCCCGGCCGAAGAGATCGACGGTCGCATCGGATAGCTCGTTCAAGGCGCGCCGCACCGCCGGAAGATAGCCGCTGCCGATTTCGGTTAGCTGGACACTGCGCGGCAATCTTTCGAAAAGTGCCGCGCCAAGCCATTTCTCCAGGCTGCGGATATGGTGGCTGGTGCTGGCCTGGGTCATCCCCAGTTCCTCGGCTGCCGCCGCAAAGCTGTTCAGCCGTGCCGCTGCTTCGAAGGTTCGCAGCCAGTCCAGGGGCGGTAATCTGTCGCGCATGGCCGCTCAGCCCGCCTCATTCAGTTTGCGCCTGAGATTGTCGATCAGATCCGGATCCGCGCGCAGGTTCGGCGCCTCGGCATCGAGGATCGCATTGAAGAGACGCTGCCGGATGGCAGTGGTGTCGAGCGGTTGTGCCAGACGCGGCCCCACCGCCGACAGCAGCATGTCGAGACATCTATCGGCGGCGTTGAGCCGGCCCCAGAGATAGTCATGCTCACGCCAGGCGCGATTGAAGAAGGCGCCGAAATTCATCAGCGCCGTTCCCTTCAGCACGACATGCGCCTCGCCGATGCCGTGGGCATCCGCCGGGCTGATCCGATCCACCAGCACCTCATTGATCTCGTCCATATCCGTCCATTGCAGGATCGGAAAGGTGATGAGGTCGTAAAAGGAGAAGCCGACATAGGACATGGCCACGGCCCGCCGTGCCAGGGCCGGCAGATAGGCAAGCCCCATCAGCGAGATGATCTCATCGATATCATGGTCGACCTCCGTCAGCGCCATGACCTGTTCGAACGGTGCAAGCAGCGATGGGTCGATAGCGCCGCCCGCATCTGCCAGTTCCGCGATATTGACCGCCACCGCGACCACGTCCGGTCCATAGGTTTTCGGCTGCCACAACCGCGACAGGCGCTCGATGACGTCATAGAGCGTGGTCTTCAGATCGTCGATGGCGCTGGAGACGACCTGCGCCCGGTCGCTGCCGACGTCGCGGTAGAGCTCGTTCAGGCGCCGAATGACGAAGCGAACCCGACGCAGGCGGAAATCGATATCGAAGCCGCGTAGAAAGGGCACGATCGCCGTTGCCCCGGTCGAGCCGTTCAGGGCCACGGAGCGATCCAGCAACTCCTCGATCCGATCGCTGCGATTGCCGGCGGGGTCCGATTTTGCCAGGGCGGCAATGAGACGGGCCAGCCGGTCGATCAACCGGCGGCGTTTCAATGTCTGATAGCTGAGATAGGCGTAACCAGCACCGGCATGCGCCTTGTCATTGGCCATGGCACGGTAGCGGGCCACCTGTTCGATAGTGGGCGGATTGTCGGGATCGTCCTGCACAATCTCATCGACCAGTTTCTCGACCTGGGGATCTGCCGCCGCCAGGATCTCCGCCATGCGGCGCGACCGCTCATTCCATCCCTGGATCGCCATCAGATCGTCGGCGATGGGTTCGTTGCGGGGGATCACCGCCATCGAGGCCAGGATGGTGCGGAAAAAACCGGGCGCACCCGCTTCGCTATGCTGATGCCCGTCCCGGCGCGGATTGGGATCGACATAGATGATCCGTCGCACAACTTCCCGGCTCGCCGGTCGATTGCCCAAGGCATGAATGACCGGCGAGAACGGCTTATTCATCACCACGCTGCCGTCGATGAAATAGCTGGTGTTGTTTACCTCGCCGCCGCCGGCAAACAGCTTCTCCGTCAGGAACGTCTCGCGCGACGGCCAGGCGCGGCCGCGCCGTGCCAGGACCCTATCCATCTCGGCGATCGTCGCCGGCGGAAAGGCGCCGGGAAAAGAAGCGGTCGCACGCGCCGCAAAGACCAAAGATGGCACATGGTCGCTGTCGAACTCGCTGGTGATCTCGCCGGACAGCGCACGTTTGCAGGTGAAGGAGATGATGCGCCGGTGTTCGGTCTCTTCGACGCTGGGCGGATCGTGCAGCGCGATCAGATGGCTGTGCCCGCGATAATCCGTCAGGGTCACGAAAAGGTCGAGACGATGACCGGGCGGCAGCAGGCTGCCGCGGCGTTTGCCGCGCCGCTCCATCTTGTCGCAGGCATCAAGCATCCATCTGGTGAAGCGCTCGCCGGAAAAAGGCGGGGTGAACCACTGGGTTTGCATGAAGTAGCCCAGCTTTTGCCGCGTCTCCGGGTCGCGAATCTGCTGTCCGAACCGGCCCAGAAGCATGCGGTAGAGAACCGGTGCGACCACCGCTTTCGCCATGCGGTTGAACTGGCTGGTCGGCGGCGCGAGCCGGGTCACGTCGGCATTGCGCAGCCATAGGTATTGATGCGGCTCCAAGGGCAGGTCATGCGCCAGCGCCCGCGCCAGCATCACGCCATTGATACCGCCCGCCGAAGCGCCGGAAACCAGATCGACGACAACCCGCAGGTCGATGTCCCGCCCAAGCGCCCTCAGGACCTCCCCGTACACCGCCGTGGAATCGCCCTGCTTGCTGAAACCTTCCGCCTCCGCGTCATGCAGCAGCTTGGAGGCCCGCACCAGATTGAGGATTTCCCGGGTGACGCCGTGGATATAGACCGCCAGCGACACGCCGCCATAAAGCACAACGGCAAGCCGGATTTCGATTTGCTTCATCGATTCGGCTCCTCCCCCATGGCGGCCAGTCTAGAGCGCGATCGTTTGAGACGGAAGCCCGCAGGCTTCCATCTGAAACGTGAATCGCTCTCTATCTTATTGAAGAGAGGCGGATTCACGCTTTACGCGAAACCGCGATGCGATTTCATGTGAAGCGGTCCGACCCTGGAGCGCCCTTCCATGAGAGGGATGCGTCAGGCAGTCGCCTGCCGCGGGCCGCCATGCCGGCCGCCACGCGGGGGCCGATGGTCAGTAGAAACGGCCGTATCTCTGGTTGATCCGGGCAACCGTGCCATCCGCGACCAATGCGTCCAGCGCCCGGTCGAAGGCCTCCCGCACCGCCTGCATCTCAGGCTTCTTGGAAAAGCCGATATGTCCTTCGAGGATATCGACGGGCGGGGTCAACTCGACCACCCGGCCGGCAAGCCCCAGCTGGTCGATCGCCGCCTGCCCGGCCGATTCCGTCGTAATGACGAGATCGATGCGGTCATGCATCAGCATCTGGAACGCATCGGGCTGATGCGTCGTCTCTTCCAGTTTCAAGGACGCGCGATGACGTTCGAAATTGGCGCCGTAATACCAGGCCAATGTCGTCCCGATGCGCAAACCCGCGAGCTTGTTGAAATCACCCTGCCAGTCGAGCCGCTTGTCCGCCGGCGCGAACAGGACAACCTTGGCGCGGTAAATGGCCTGGACCGAAAAATCCATATAGGCGGCGCGCTCCGGCGTCGGATAGGGCCCGATCAGAATATCGGCCTCGCCGCGCTGCATCTCCGCCAGGCTGCGGCCCCAGGGAAAGACGGTGATGGTCATCGGCAGGTTCAGCTTGGCGGCAATCGCCCGTGTGATTTCGACACCGACACCGCTCAGGCTGCCATCCGGCGCCTTTTCGGCGATGGTGGGAAAGGCCTCGGCGATCACCCGCAATTCGCGCGCGTCTGCCCCGGCTGTCGGCCGCCAGAGGCCGGCTGCCAGGATCAGCAGTGCCGCCAATCGGTACGTCATCCTACCCACGCGTCGTCTCTCTTTTTCTGTCCTGCGAAAGGAATATTCAGTGCAGGATATTAAGATACCGCTGCCGCTTCGAGTTGCCGTGCAAAACGGCGAAAGCGCGCCCCTTCGATTGGGAGGCAACGTGATGTGGATCTGGACGGATCTACAAATTATGTGCCAGCAAAAGCTGGCGTCCCCAAGGGGATTCGAACCCCTGTTACCGCCGTGAAAGGGCGATGTCCTAGGCCTCTAGACGATGGGGACTAAGGGCCGGTGGCAGGCGGCAAGTGCCGCGCCACGGAACGGCGCTTATTTAGCCGCGACAGGCCCCAATTGCAACCCCGAAACGCTGAGTCGCCGGCTCCGGCGGAAAAAAGATGGAACCTGAGGAAGTGAATCCAAGTAGCTGATTTCAGGAAATAAAGAGGTCCCCTGTCAGCCTGCAGCCGCAGCATCCTCGATCTGCAGTTGCACCTCTTCCCGGCCCTGCCAGCGGTCGACCCGCAGATTGCCGGCCAGATGCAGCGTGGTCCCTCGGCTGCTCAACAGCATGCGCCCCAAAGGCTCCTCGGCGACCCGGAAGGCGATCGCCTTCAGCCGGGTGCCGTCGGCGCCTTGAATCTGGCACCGCACATGGCCGGTCCCGACCGGGTCGGCAAAGGCGATGCGGGCATCGGGCAGGACGAAACGCGGCTCCGGATTGCCGCTGCCGAAGGGGCCAATGCGCTCCAGCATGGCGACGAAATCCGGCGTCGCCGCGCGCGGCTGCAGCGCCCCGTCCAGCTGCAGGACCGGCACCAGCGGGCTGCCATCCAACTCGTCGGTGAAGCGGCTGGAGATGAACCGGGTGAGTTCGGCGAGGCGCCCTTCCGCCGTTTCGAAACCCGCGGCCATGGCGTGGCCGCCGCCCCGCTCGATGATTCCGGCTTCGCGGGCGGCAATGATGGCGTTACCGAGATGCAGCCCGGCGACCGACCGACCGGAGCCCTTGCCGTGGCCATTTTCATCCAGCGCCACGACGCAGACCGGGCGCTGGTAGCGGTCCTTCAGCCGGCCGGCGACGATGCCGATGACGCCGGGATGCCAGCCTTGCGCGGCCACCAGAATGAGATGCGGATTATCGGCCGCCTGTTTCTCGGCGGCGGTGATGGCGGCGGCCAGAACCTCGGCTTCGATGGCGCGCCTTTCGCCATTCAGGACGTCGAGGCGTTGTGCCAGGCCGGCTGCCGCAGCCGCGTCATCGCCACTCAACAGCAGGGCGCCGAGATCGGAAGCGCCGATGCGGCCGCCGGCATTGACCCGCGGGCCGAACAGGAAGCCGGCGTGATAGGTTCCCGGCCGCTCCGTCACCTTGGCAACGTCGCTGAGCGCGCTGATGCCGATATTGCGGCGCTGGCTCATCACCTTCAGGCCCTGCGCGACAAGGGCGCGGTTGAGGCCGGTCAAGGGCACCACGTCGCAGACCGTCCCCAAGGCGACCAGATCCAGCCACTGCATGAGATCCGGCTCCGCGCGCGCGGTATTATACCAGCCGCGCTGCCGCAGGCTGCGATTGAGCGCCACCACCAGCAGATAGGCAACCCCCACCGCCGCCAGCTGGCCAAAACCGGGTGCCTCATCCAGGCGATTGGGATTGATGACCGCCGCCGCCACCGGCAGGCCGGGCTCCGCCATGTGGTGATCGACGACGACGACATCGAGACCGACATCCGCCGCGGCCTGAAGCGGCGCAAAGGCGGTGATGCCGCAATCGACGGTGATGACAAGATCGGCGCCTTCCGCCTTCAGGCGGTGCATGGCCGGGCCGTTGGGACCATAGCCCTCGGCCATCCGGTCCGGCACATAAAGACGCGCCGGCCTGGCGCCGACAGCGCGCAGGAAGCGCATCAGCAGCGCGGCCGAGGTGGCGCCGTCGACGTCGTAATCGCCGAAAATGGCAATCTGCTGTCCCGCCTCGATAGCCGCCACGATGCGGGCAACGCCGCGATCCATGTCGCGCAGCGTCGACGGGTCCGGCAGCAGGTCGCGCAGGCGCGGATTGAGGAAGCCCTCTGCCGTGTCGATGGTCTGACCGCGCGCCGCCAGCAGGCGGCCGACGATTTCCGGCAGGTCGAGACGCTGCGAGATGGCCAAAGCCTGCCGGTCCAGACCGCCGGCCTGGTCCGGCGACCGCAGCATCCACATTTTGCCGCTCGCGGAACGTGAAACGCCCAGAAAAGGCGAGATAGACATGGCACTCACCGGATCAAATCAAGAGATGCCATGTCTATGTTAAACCTCTGGAACCGATTCGCGGGATGGCTTTCGCGAAAGGAGGTTCAGACGTCGAGGGGACGCTTGATCTTCCAGTTATGCTGCGCCTCGACATAGCGCACGGTGCCGCTCTTCGAACGCATCACCAGCGAATGGGTCGTCGCCATGCCGGCCGAGCGGCGCACACCGCGCAGCATCGCCCCGTCGGTGACGCCGGTCGCGGCGAACATGACGTCGCCCTTGGCGAGCTCGGCCATGACATATTTGCGGTTGAGATCGGTAATGCCGAGACGATGCGCCCTGCCCCGCTCGTCATCGTTGCGGAACAGCAGGCGCCCCTGCATCTGGCCCCCGATGCAGCGCAAGGCCGCCGCGGAGAGAACACCCTCCGGCGCGCCGCCGCTGCCGATATAGATATCGACGCCGCTATTGGGTGTCGCCGTGGCGATGATACCGCTGACGTCGCCGTCGGAGATCAGCATGATGCGCGCACCCGCCGCACGCACCTTGGCGATCAGTTCCGCATGGCGCGGCCGATCGAGAATGCAGGCGACCAGATCGCTGATCTCCATCTTCTTCGCCTTGGCGACATTCTTGAGATTCTCCTCCGGCGCATTGTCGAGATCGACGATTCCGTCGGGCAGACCGGGCCCGACGGCGATCTTGTCCATGTAGACGTCCGGCGCATTGAGGAAATTGCCGGCCTCCGCCATCGCGACCACGGCCAGGGCGTTCTGGGCACCCTTGGCGCAAATGGTGGTGCCTTCCAACGGATCGAGCGCGATGTCGATCTTGGGCCCGCCGGCGCCGACCTTTTCGCCGATATAAAGCATCGGCGCCTCATCACGCTCGCCTTCACCGATGACGACGGTGCCGTCGATCGAGAGGTCGTTCAATGCCCGCCGCATCGCATCGACCGCCGCTTGGTCGGCAGCCTTCTCATCGCCGCGTCCCATCAGACGCGAGGCCGACAAAGCCGCGGCTTCGGTCACGCGCACCGCTTCCAAGGCCAGGTTACGATCCATTTCTTGACTCCTAGCTGAAAATCCTACCGGACTGAAAATCCCACCAGCCGCGCGCAGCGTTGCGCCGCGCCGGCCTGCATAAACGCGATGCCGCGGCGTTGGTTCAGTCCAACATTTCAATCGGCATCACATGTGCCGGCTCAAGTATCGATTTCACCTGCTCCAGGCGCTTGACGACCCGGTCAATCGCCGTTTCGGTGGTTTCATGGGTTGTGATCACAACCGGTACCGACTGACCGGGATGGCGCGCGCGCTGGATCATGGCTTCCATCGATACCTGCTCGTCCCGCAAGGCGGCGGCGATATCGGCGATGACGCCGGGCTTATCCACCACCATCAGCCGCAGGTAATAGGCGCCGACATGACTGCCGCGCGGGGCCGCCGGCATATGCTTCAAGCTGGCGGCCGGTGCCGAGAAGGCCGGCAGGATCCGATCACGCGCGATGTCGATGAGATCGCTGACAACGGCCGAAGCGGTCGGCCCGGCACCGGCACCCCGGCCGATGGCGACATTCTGGCCGATGAAATTGCCCTTTGTGACCACCGCGTTGAAGACGCCGTCGACCTTGGCGATGACGCTGGCCTTCGGCACCATGCAGGCGAGAACCCGCTGTTCGATCCCGTCCTTGCTCGGCCGCGCCAGACCCAGCAGCTTGATGCGGTAGCCAAGCTCCTCGGCGAAAGCGATGTCCATCGCCGAGACGTTGCGGATACCACTGACACGGACGGCGTTGAAATCGACGGCACAGCCGAAGGCGACGCTGGCGAGGATCGACAGTTTATGGGCGGCGTCGATGCCGTCCACGTCGAAGCTGGGATCGGCTTCGGCATAGCCGAGAGCCTGGGCTTCGGCGAGGACATCGGCGAATTCCCGGCCGGTCTCCCGCATCTGCGTCAGGATATAATTGCAGGTGCCGTTGAGGATGCCATAGACCTGCTCGATCCGGTTTGCCGCCAGGCCCTCGCGCATGGCCTTGATCACCGGAATGCCGCCGGCCACGGCTGCCTCATAAGCCAGGCAGAGACCCTTGGCTTCCGCAGCCACAGCCAGGGCCGTGCCATGATGTGCCAGCAAAGCCTTATTGGCGGTTACCACATGCTTGCCATTGGCAATCGCCGCCTCGACCAGAGCTTTGGCCGGCCCCTCCGAACCACCGATCAATTCGATGACAACGTCGACCTTGGGATGGCTGGCCAGGGCCAGGCTATTCTCGAGCCATTCGATGTTCGAGATGTCGATGCCGCGATCCTTCGACCGATCACGGGCGGAAACGGCGACGACTTCGATCGAACGCGGGCAATGAAGCTGCAGGATGTCGCGATTCTCCCGCAACAGGCGCACGACACCCGCCCCGACCGTTCCCAGGCCGGCAATACCAACGCGCAAAGGCTCATGACGGTCAGCAGCCATGATCGTCACCGATCAGCTGCCACACATATATACGCTTCATAATCAATCAGTTGCTGCTGAGATAGACTTCCGCCCGCCGATTGGCGGCTTCGCCGGCGGGCATGATTTCCGGATAAAGGGGCTGGCTGTCGCTGACCCCGGCGATCTGTACGAAAAGCGGCCGCACGCCGTACCGCACCAATTGCTCCGCCACCGCCTTGGCGCGCGCCGCAGCGATATCGGTATTGGTCTTCCGATGCTGGTCCATCGTCATATTCTCGGTGCGCGAGCTGGCATGGCCGACGATCCGGATGACACCGCCATAGGCGCGCTGCAGATCAGCAATCTGCCGCAGCACCTGGCGATCCGCACCGCCCAGCCCGGTCGAGCCGATGCCGAAATAAACCAGCCCCACCGGCCGGCCACCGGGCGTCGTGGTGATCTGCGCACCGGTATCCGACTGCGACGCATAATAGAGGCTTCCCCCGTCACCAGCAGGCTGCCCCAACTGGGTCGGGCCGGCATAGGGCGACCGGTAGATCGACTGCGCCGGCACGCCTTGCGGCTGCTTTTGCGTCTGATCGTAGCCGGTATAAGGCGGCAGCACCGGCTTGCTGAACATCGTGTCGTCGGCACCGGTCACCGCAGACGGCGCGGTCAGGGACTGCGCCGTCTGCGGTGACAGATCGGCTGGCGCCGCCGGGCTCGACCCCGCCGTGGTCAGGATGAGAAGCTCGTGCCCCTGCGCCGCGCCACGAGGCTGGGGCACCAGCATAGAGGACTGCTTGGGTTTCTGCTCGTCGGCCGGCTGATCTGGGTTCGGCTGGTTTGCGTTCGGCTGCTCGGCATCGGGCACCGGGGTCGGGCGCTGCATCGGCACGGTGTTGATGTCGGGATAGTCGCTCGGATTGTTCTTGGCCGCATCGGGAACGGCCGGCGCCGGCACGGTTCCGGCGGGCGCCGTCGGGGACGGCTGAGCATTTGCGGTCGGCGCCGGGGCCGTACCGTCATTGCTCGTCGCATCCGGTGTCGCTCCCGGCGCCCCGGTATCGGCCGCCTTCGGCTCGGCGGGCGGCGGCGGCAAGGGACGCGGCGCCGAACCGAGCAGCGCCCGCAATTCCTGGTCGCTATACTGAGCGTTGGCGCTGTCGCCGGGCAATCCGTCCGGCACCGTGGCTATGCTTGGCCCGCCGCTGGTGGGGGGAAAGGCCGGCTCGTCGTTGGAGAACCAGCTGCAGCCGCCCAAAGTCAGCATCGCGGCGATCAAGGCGCCGCGCTTCAGCAGCGTTCCAGTGCCTGACCGCTCCGCAGCAATCGAGCCGATGGCATATTGTGGCTGCCGCCAGCGATGATCGCCGTTACCAAACCTATTCATTCTGGCCTCTTTGCTCCCAACCGCCTCGAGGTCACCACACGCGCGCCACTCCGGTTCTTCCACCAGATGACATCGTGGCCAGCCAACCTATATATTTACCATCTTCGTCAGACAATATACCGGTCGAATCCCCCTCGGGTGAGGTACTATAGCAGAGAAACCACGCCGTCGATTGCTATTTTCGCTGACGACTAATAGATTGAAATACAAATAAATTTGGGGGTTGTATGGTGGATCGCGGGGAACAGGAAAATCAGGCTATCGATCCCGCTGCCTGGTCAGCTTCGATGGCTAAAATCGCCGAGCAATCCCAGCGTCTCGTCAGCGAATTCCTCAGCCGCAACGCGACCGATCTCGATACCCAAACCGACCCGCTCAACATCGGCCGCGCCTTCATGGAGATGACGACACGGCTGATGTCGGACCCGCAAAAGTTGTTCGAGGCGCAGGTTTCGCTGTGGCAGGACTACATGAACCTGTGGCAGACGACGGCACGCCGGATGATGGGCGAGCCGGCTGAGCCCGTGATCCAGCCGGCCCCGAGCGACCGCCGCTTCAAGGACGAGGCCTGGCAGGACAACCAGGTGTTCGATTTCATCAAGCAGTCTTATCTGCTGACGGCCCGGTGGCTGCAATCGACCGTGCACGAGGTCGACGGCCTGGATCCCAAGACGGCACAGAAGGTCGATTTTTACACACGGCAGTTTGTCGATGCGATGGCGCCCAGCAATTTCGCGCTGACCAATCCGGAAGTCCTGCGGACCACGGCCGAAAGTGGCGGCGAGAACCTGATCAAGGGGCTGCAGCACCTGCTGGAGGATCTGGAGCGGGGCAAGGGCAAGCTGCAGGTACGGATGACCGATCTCGAGGCTTTCGAGGTGGGTCGCAACCTGGCCGTCACACCCGGCAAGGTGATGTTCCAGAACAATCTGATGCAGTTGCTGCAATACGAGCCGGTTACCGAACAGGTCGCCAAGCGGCCGCTGCTGATCATTCCGCCCTGGATCAACAAATATTACATCCTCGACCTCAAGCCGGCGAATTCCCTGATCAGATGGCTGACGGAACAGGGCCATACGGTTTTCGTCGTCTCCTGGGTCAATCCCGACGAAACGCTGGCCAATGAGAGCTTTGCCGATTACATGCGCGCCGGTCCCCTCGCCGCGCTGGATGTGATCGAAAAACTGACGGACGAAAAGTCGATCAACGTCATCGGCTATTGCCTTGGCGGTACCTTGCTCGCCTGCACGCTGGCCTATCTGACCGCCAAGAAGCAGCAGGATCGCATCGCCAGCGCGACCTTCCTCACCACCATGGTGGATTTTGCCGAAGCGGGCGAATTGTCGGTTTTCGTCGACGAGGAGCAGTTGCTGGCGCTGGAACAGCGGATGAGCCAGCACGGCTATCTGGAGGGATCGGCGATGGCCAATACCTTCAATATGCTGCGCGCCAATGATCTGATCTGGTCCTTCGTCATCAACAACTATCTACTGGGCAAGGACCCCTTCCCCTTCGACCTGCTGTACTGGAATTCCGATTCCACGCGCATGCCGGCCGCGATGCACAGCTTCTATCTGCGCAACATGTATCAGCAAAACCTGCTGAGCAAACCGGGCGGCATTTCCCTGGATGGCGTGCCGATCGATCTCACCAAGATCAAGACGCCGAGTTTCATCCTCTCGACCAAGGAGGACCATATCGCGCCGTGGAAATCGACCTACGCGGCGACGCAGCTCTATAAAGGCCCGGTAAAATTCGCGCTCGCCGCCTCCGGCCATATCGCCGGCGTGGTCAATCCGCCTGCCGCCAAGAAGTACAATCACTGGATCAATAACGCGAAGAGCTTGCCGACCAAGGCCGACGACTGGCTCGCCACGGCGGAAGAGCGTCCCGGCTCCTGGTGGCCCGAATGGCAGAAATGGATCGCGGCTTTCAGCGACGGCAGCGTTCCGGCGCGCAAGCCGGGTGACCACAAGGTAAAGCCGCTCGGCGACGCACCGGGCAGCTATGTCAAGGTGCGCTCCTAGGACCAGTTGCGGGCGAGCATTCCGCCGGCAAGCTGCCCCGCGGCCGATCCGGGTCTATTGGGCCGCGCGGCGCTGCTCGATGACCTTTTCGGCGAGCTTGCCCGTCAGTTCCTGGAGATGATCGAAATGCGCCTTATAGCTGCCCAGCCCCTGGGTCAGCGAGCGCAGCTCGATCACCAGGTCCAGGATTTCCGCCTGCGGCATCAGGGCTTCCACCACTTCCCAACCGGGCCAATCCGGCTCCGCGGCGAATTGCAGGATCTGGCCGCGGCGTGAACTGATCAGCCCGTGGATGCGCGAGGTGAATTCGGCGGGAGTCAGAATTTCCACGGCGTGGATGGGTTCCAGCAGCACCGGATCGCATTTCGGCATGGCTTCCTGCATCGCCATCCTGGCAGCGGTCTTGAAGGCCTGATCGGAACTGTCGACGGAATGGTATTGGCCGTCGCACAGCGCCACCGCCACGTCGACGACCGGGAAACCCAAGGGGCCGCGGTTGAGATAATCCTTCACCCCGTCTTCCACAGAGCCGATGAATTGGCGCGGCACCGCACCGCCAACGACCCGATCCTCGAACTGAAAGCCCTCGCCGCGCCGCAGAGGCCAGATTTCGATCTGCACATCGCCGAATTGACCGTGTCCGCCGCTCTGGCGCTTGAAGCGGGCATGTTGCGCCATCTTGTGGCGAATGGTCTCGCGGTAGCTGACCTGTGGACGATGCACGCGCACCGGCAGGTTGTAGCGGCTCTTTAGCCGCTCCGCCGCCACCTGCAGGTGGATCTCGCCCTGCCCCTGTACCAGCAGCTCATGCGTATCCGGGTCGTGCTCGAAACCGAGCGAAGGGTCCTCTTCCGAGAGCTTGCCCAGCGCCGCCGTGAGCTTGACCTCGTCATTGCGGTTTTCCACGCCCAGCGCGAGACTGAACAGCGGCTCCAGCGCCGGCGGCCAATCGATTTCCAGGGCCTTATTGCCGTCGGCGACCAGCACCTCGCCGGTACGCGCCTGTTCCAACCTGCCAAAGGCAACCACGTCGCCGAAAACCGCTTGGCCGACTTTCTCGGGCTGACTGCCCTTCAGACGAAAAATGCCGGCGATCCGTTGGCCATTGACGGTCTGGCCATCGGTGAATTTGCCGGCAAGAACACGCACCAGCGACAATTTCCCCGCATGGGCCTGGTGCAGCGTCTTGAAGACGACGGCGGCACTCGACTGCTCCGCAAGGCCGAGCCGTTGCACCGTCAATTCCGGCCCGGGTACATCATGCCGCAAGGCCTTCAGGAGCCGGCGTACGCCGTGATCGCGCTCGGCTGCCCCCAGCAGCACCGGCACAAGCAGATCGCCAGCCAGATCCTTGGAGATCTGCTGATAGATGTCACCGGCGCTCGGCTGTTCATCGCCGAGCAATTGTTCCAGCAGATGGTCGTCGAAATCGGCGAGATGTTCCAGCATGTCGCCGCGGGCTTCCTGCTCGCGCGCCATGATCGTATTCGGGAGCTGGATGAGCGCGGATTCCTTACCAGGCTGATAGCGATAGGCGCGCTCGCTCACGAGATCGACATAACCGGTAATCACGTCGCCATTGGCGCCGGCTTCGCGGATCGGCACCTGCCGCAGCAACAGCGGCCGCGTCGATACCGACTGCAAGGCCGCCATGATATCGCGCACCGCATAGGCCGCGACATCCATCTTGTTGATGAAGATGAGATGCGGAATGGCATGGTCGTCGAGGAATTTGAAGGCAGCCGCCAGGCTCAAGGCGCGGTCGATCAATGGCTCGACCACGACGACGGCAATATCTGCGACCATTAAAGCATTGCGCGTGTCCTGGCTGAACTCGACCGAGCCGGGGCAATCGATAAAGGTCCAGGTCTCGCCAAGAAAACTGGTTGTCGCCATGCAGAGTTCAACGGAAGTGCCCCGCTGACGTGCCTCCGGCGAATTATCGCCCAGGGCATAGCCGTCGCGCGCGTTGCCTTTGCGCGGCAATGCCTGGGTTACCAGCATCAGGCTTTCAAATAAGGCTGTTTTGCCCGAGAGATGCGGGCCAATGAGAGCGGCGCAACGCGGCGCCGTGGGATCTCTGCCAGGCATTCGATCCTCCCCAGTCGCGGCCGCGATGGTCAGTGCGGATGGTACCGCATCGCGACCTTATTGCTCAGCTGGGATGAATCAAATCAGTGTCTGGGAGGACTGGCAAGAGATTTTACCTCACCTGCCATACCGGTTGGTTCTTATTGGCCGGCGCACTTATGCGTCTAGGCCGTACCGACCATGGGCAAGAGCCGCTGTCGCAAATACCCATCGACCGACAGGATTCCGGCGCCACGCACGATGACGCTGAGCAGCAGCACCATCCAGAGATAATGTTCCAAGTCGTTATAAGCCGGATTGACGCTGCCGAGGACGAATTGAATGACCATCGACATGCCAAGCAGCGGAAGGGCGGCCAGCCGGCTGAAGAGACCGATCAGCACCAGGCTCGATGCGCCAAGTTCACAGGCAGCTGCCAGCACAGCGGCGATGTCGGTCGGCAGCACCGGCACCATGTATTCATATTTGAAGAGCTGCAGCGTGCCCGGCCAATCGTGAATTTTAACGAGGCCGGACCAAAAGAATACCCGAAACAGGGCCACCCGGATCAAGAGATCCACGGCCGGCGCGCCGATACGCTGCACTGCATCAACAAACCCGATCGCGCGGTTAATCGTGACCGTCATTATCACACCTTTATAAATGAACGCCCGCCTATAAATGAACGCCTGGCCGGAACGGCTTGTGAAAGCGGGTTAAGGAAGTGCGACCGCGCTGAAACTGCCGGCCTGCATTTCTGCCGCCAATACCGCCTGCAGATCGAAAGCCGGAGCGATTGCTGCCGCTGCTGAAAAAGCTTCCGTCAGACCGCGGCCCGCCATCAGGGCCAGCAAGAAGGCGGCGTGCGCCGCACCGAGCGCTTCCCCTTTCACGCCCTGCGACGCACAGACCAATCGCACGGCTTCATCTCGCCAGGGATCGATGTCACCGAAATCCGGTTCGCTCGCCTGGTGGGCGAGCCAGATGCTATGCGCCGCTGTCGGCGTGGCGACGACCCGCAGGCTCGGCACCGCTGCAAATGTCAGCGTCGGCAGGCTTTCCGCCGGCACGGCCAGCAGCATATCGGGCATCAGCACCGTCTCCGCGACGCCGCTGAAGTAGCTCTCCACCCGTGCCCATTCCAGCTGCGCGACATCGGCGACGTAGGCCAGTTCCTGCAACTGCGGCAGTTCCCGCAGCAGCTGCGGGAAAGTGCTGCCGTAGCGGGACAGGCGTGGTGCCGTCGGTGGCTCCCGCCGCACGAAATCGGCGGCAATGGGATCGAAGAATCCTTCGCCGACCAGCTGGCGCGTGACGGGGAAGGTCTGTCCCAGCGCTTCGACGAGCGAGCCAATCATATTGTCGCGATAGACTGCGAACCGGTGCGTCTGCTTACCGAGGAATTCCTCGTCGTCCGGCACCGGCGCAACCGGCAGCGCGCGCAATTGTGCGGCGAAGCGCATTTGCCAATCATGCAGCATGATTGGTCGAATCCGTGAGCGGCTTGTCGCAAGCATCAAGCAGCTGTTGCGCCTTTGCCGCCTCGGCCAGCAAGGTGGCGAGCGGCGGCACCTGGTTATCCCATTCCACCAGCACCGGCAAAGGGCCGGTCAGCGCCAACATGGTTTGAAGCAGTTTCCAGACTGGATTCGGTACAATGCTGCCGTGATCATCGATCAGCAAAATATCTTCCTGGCCATCCGCCGAGAGCAAGCGACGTCGACTATGGCCGGCGACATGGAACTGCCCGATCCCCTGGACCGGCAGCTCCGACAGATAATCGACAACATCGAAACCCAAGTTATGCGCACTGATATGAAGATTATTGACGTCGAACAGCAGGCCGCAGCCGGTGCGTCCGGCTAGCTCCCTCAGAAAGGCGGGTTCGGAGCAGGTGCAGCCGGGCAGATCGATATAGCGCGATGGATTTTCGATCAAGAGCCGGCGCCCCAGGGCTTCCTGTGCCTGATCGATATTTCGACAGACGATATCCAATGCTTCATCGGTGTACGGAACAGGCAGCAGGTCGTTATAGTAGTTCCCGTCCACCACGCTCCAGGCCAGATGCTCCGAAACCATGAAAGGCTGCAGCCGGTCGTAAAGCACGCGCAGATCGCGCAAATGATCGCGGTCAAGCCCCTCGGCCGAGCAGATCGAGAGTCCGACGCCGTGGCAGCTCAACGCATGATCGCGGCGCACGCGCTCCAGCGCGACGGATCGCGGCGCGCTCGGCGGCAGGAGATAGTTCTCGCTGTGAACCTCCAGCCAGTTCAACCCCGATTTCGTGTCAGCGATTTCCGCCAGGTGCGGGTTCCGCAGCCCGATCGCTGCGCGTGAATATGACCGGGCTGCGGATTCCACCGCTGGCATGTCGCGTTCAATCGACGACATGACGGTGCGATCTCAAAATACAGACGATGGGTTACATCGAGGTCGGCTTGCCCATGCCTTCGAAGGCCTGCTTCTGACCGCCCATCTTCTCGCAGGTGCCCGCCGGGACCAGCTTCCAATCCGCCCCGGAGTAATTGACGGAGGAATGACCGGCGCAGGAATGGGCACCGGCATTGCTCGCCGCAGAACAGGCATTCTCGCCAGCCTTCGCGACGCCGAAACACTTTTCCTGGTCATCCGCAGAAGCGGTCCGCGCCGTGGTGAGGCCAATGGCGCTCAGGCTGAGTGCGGCACCGAGAACCGAGGCGGCGATCATGGTCTTGTTCATGGGTAACTCCCTTATCGCTGTAACTGAACTGCCCGGGTGAGCACCCCCTGGTGATCACCCGACGCCGAGTTATTCGAAGAGTTTGCAGCCCTGGTTACGCAGGGTCACCCTTTTTATTCGGATCAACCGGCGTTCCAAGCCGAATGCCGGGCTCAAAACGACGGTAATGGCCGCTGGTGAGGGCTGGAGACCTCGCAAATCCGCTTTTCCTTAACATGATCGCGCACTAGGGTGTCCTGGTCCGTCCCGAAGCGCGGTGCGGAAGCGAATCAGATGGCGAGTGACGGTGCCGGAGCAAGGCGAAACCAGCGATATCTCTGCGGCCTGGGCGGAATTGGCAGCCCTGCTGGTGCTTGCCCAAAATGGCGACCGGGCGGCCTATGCCGCATTGTTGCAGGGCTTGCTGCCCTATCTTCGCCGCCTGGCAGCCCGCCGGTTAACCCGGCCGCATGACATCGAAGATACCGTCCAGGAAATCTTTCTCTCCATCCATGCGATCCGCCACACCTATGACCCCAGCCGGCCGTTGCAACCTTGGGTCAACGTCATCGCCGAACGTCGGATCGCCGACCGATTGCGGCGGCTCTATCGTCAACGCGCCCGCGAAGCGCCTTTGCCCGACGATGCCCATGAAACCTTTGTCGCCGATGAAGCGAATATGACAAGTGAGGTGACCCTGGACATGCGGGCCGTGCATCGCGCCATCGAGCAGTTGCCGCCCGGCCAGCGCCAGGCAATCGGCCTCGTTAAGGTTCAGGGCTTGTCGTTGCGTGAAGCGGCGGCCCGGACGGGACAGAGTGAAGGGGCGGTCAAACTATCGGTCCACCGGGCTGTCAAAGCCCTCCGCCAATTGCTTGGCAAAGAGAACGGCGAAGCGGACCGAGGCGAATGACGGAAGAACCGATGACGGATCAGGCGGACCAATTGATTGCCGAGCTAGCGGCCGATCTGAAGCCGGTCCACCGGCTGGCGGCGCCTTTCTGGCGCGCCGTTGCCTGGGTCGCGATAGCGCTGGCCGTCAACACGGCGGCTGTCATCCTGCATGGCGGTGTGCGGGCCGACCTGATGCCCCTCTTGAAGACGGTCGCCTATTCCTCGCTGCTGGCGGCAACCATATTGACCGGTATCCTCGCAGCCTTGGCGGTCTTTCTGATCAGCATCCCGGGGCGATCCAAGTATTGGGCTGCCTTGCCGATACCGGGTGTCATTCTCTGGTTCGCCGCCGCCGGCTATGGCTGTTTCAGCGATTGGCTACGGCTGGGACCCGACGGCTTGCAGATGGGACATAGCGTCGATTGCTTCACCTGGATCGTTGCCATCAGCCTGCCGCTGAGCCTGGTGCTCTATTTCATGGTCCGGCATGCTGCCTGGATACGCCCGGGGCCGACCTTGGTGCTGGGCATGCTGTCGACAGCGGCCTTTGCCGCCACGGGCTTGTCGCTGCTGCACGATCTCGATACCTCGATGATGATCATGATCTGGCACGGCGGCGCGGTGGCTATCCTGCTTGGGCTTTCGGCCCTTGGCGTGCCGCTGTTCAAGCCGAAAAACCTCAGCGCCTGAGCTTCTGGCCCGCCTGTGGCAGCGAGAAAAACTCGCGCCATGCCGGTTACTTTTCGTTTGTCTACTAAATCAGTAGAGATTTATCCTCCTGCTCGACCCGATTCCGCCGCTTCCAGCCCTTTTAAAGCGGGATCGCCATTCGACGACGAGAGCGCAAAATGAGCAATCGCAGCAAGACGGACCATCTCACGGTGACGCCGCTCAGCCCGACGATCGGTGCCGTGATCGGCAATATCGATCTCGCTGCCCGGCTCGACGATGGCGCAATCGCCGAGATCGAACAGGCCGTGCTGACTCATCAGGTGATCTTCTTCCGCGATCAGCACCTGACGCCGGCCCAGCAGCGCGATTTCGCCGCCCGTTTCGGCAAGCTGCATATCCATCCGATCTATCCGACCGTGCCGGATGTCGAAGAGATCATCGTGCTCGACACCGACCGCGCCAATCCGCCGGATAATAACATCTGGCATACCGACGTCACATTCATCGAGACGCCGCCCCTCGGCGCTTTGCTCTATGCCCGGCAATTGCCGCCGTTAGGCGGCGATACGACCTGGTCCAATTCCATCGCCGCCTATCAGGCGCTCTCGCCGGCCTTCCGTCAGTTCCTCGACGGCCTCACCGCCAGCCATGATTTCGAGAAGTCTTTTCCGCGTAGCCGCTACGGCAGCACGCCGGAAGACGATGCACGCTGGCAGGCGACACGCAGCAGCCACAGGCCTGTCAGCCATCCCGTCGTTCGCACGCATCCGATAACGGGTCAGAAGGGCCTCTTCGTTAATGCCGGCTTCACCCTTTCGATCGACCAGTTGAGCAAGCCAGAAAGCGAGGCCGTGCTGTCGCTTCTCTTCGCCCATACCGCCAAGCCGGAATTCACCATCCGTTGGCAATGGCGGGAAAACGATCTCGCCTTCTGGGACAATCGCAGCACGCAGCATTATGCCCTGGCGGATTACATGCCGCATCGCCGGGTGATGCACCGCGCGACCATCATTGGCGATAAGCCGTTCTGATCGCCATTCCTATCGTAACCGGATTGCCGGAGCTTCCATGCCAACGACCTTGAGAAAAGCGATGGCGGCGCAATCGCCTGGACGAACCATCGCGGTGATCGGCGCGGGTTTCAGCGGCGCCTTGCTGACCCTGCATCTGCTGAAACGCTGCGGGCCGGAAGACCGCGTCCTGCTGATCGAAAAGAACCAGCATTTCGGGCTGGGCCTCGCCTATTCGACCGGCAATTCCAACCATCTGCTGAATGTCCGCGCCAGCAATATGAGCGCCTTCGCCGATCGGCCGGAGCATTTCGTGCAATGGCTGCGCGACCTACCCCCGGATCAGGCGGATACCCCGCATGAACAGCCGGGACCGAACAGCTTCGTGCCGCGCGGCCTCTATGGCCGCTACATCCAGCAATTGCTCGGCGACGGGATCTGGCGCCAAGGCAATGACAGCAATGTCTTCCTGGTCAGCGATGAGGCGGTGGCCCTGCATCGGCGCAAGGCCGATGGAAAGGACGGCAAGCCTGTGCGTGGCTGGGAGGTCGAACTCGCCGTCGGCCGGCGGCTCCCCGTCGATTGCGCCGTGCTCGCGATCGGCAATTTTCCGCCGGCCCGCGCGCAGCCCGGCATCTTCAAGGACCCATGGGATCCAGATGCCCTCGACAAGCTGGATCCGCAATCGCCGGTGCTGCTGATCGGTACCGGATTGACCATGGTCGATACAGTCATCTCGTTGCTCGACCGCGGCCACAAGGGTCCGATCCAGGCCGTCTCGCGCCGCGGCCTGTTGCCGCGCGTGCATGGAGCGGTCGCGCAGCCCTGGCATTTCGCCGCCCCGCCGCAGGTGCAGACGCTCGCCAAATTACTGCGGGAAATTCGCATGGCGGTCCACGAAGCCCGCAAAGTCGGCGTCGACTGGCGTGCGGTCATCGATGGCCTGCGGCCACATACGCAGCGCCTCTGGCTCGACATGCCGATCGCCGAACGGCGGCGGTTCCTGCGCCACTTGCGGCCCTGGTGGGATGTGCACCGGCATCGTGCCGCGCCCCGCATCCATGCACGGATTGAGGACGCCATGCGCCGTGGCCAGCTCAGCATTACCGCCGCCAGGCTGGGGCAGATCACGCCCTGTATCGGCACGGTCGAAGTCGAGCTGACGCTGAAATCCGGGGCCAGCAGCAAGCTGGCGGTCGAGCGGGTGATCGACTGTTCCGGCTTGCAAGGCGATTTCACCAAGCTCGATCGGCCGCTCATTCGGCAACTGCTCACCGAGGGCCATATCCGGCCCGATCATCTGCGGCTCGGCATCGATACCGATATCACCGGCGCGGTCGTCGACACCGAGGGCCATATCAGCGACGACCTCTTTGCCATCGGCCCGATTACCAAAGGCACCTTCTGGGAGATCATCGCCGTCCCCGATATCCGCCGCAGCTGCGAGCAAGTGGCGGCGCATATTCATGAACAGATACTGTGCGATCGTGTAAGCGGCGAGAATGCAAAGGCGCCGGCGACGGTCTGACGCGCCGCAGCTTATGCCATCAAGCTATGCTTCCCTGTGCGCGGCGACGATGCCCCGGCGGCGTTCCAAATGCACGCAGATAGGCGCGGCTGAAATGCGCCCTGCTGGCAAAGCCGGTTGCCAAGGCGATCTCCCCGACCGGCCGCTGGCTCTCGGCGAGTAATTGCCGGGCGCGCTCCAGGCGCAGCCGTACATAGAAGGCCTTGGCCGTCGTCTTCATCTGCTCGCGGAACAGTCGTTCCAATTGCCGCTGCGAAACCTGGCTCGCTTCGGCCAGCTCCGCCAGGCTCAGCGGCTCATCCAGATGGTCCTCCATGGCCGTAATCGCCCGGCTGACATAGGTGTTATCGATCTGGTAGCGCTCCGCCGGCGTCATGCGCTGCGGGTCATGGCCGGGACGGATGCGGGGATGGACGATCTGCTCGGCGATGGCATTGGCCAGCGGTTCGCCGGCCCGCAAAGCGACGAGATGCAGCATCATGTCGATCGGCGCCGTTCCCCCCGGACAGGTCAGCCGGTCGCGATCCAGTTCGAAGACATGGTCGCTGGTGGCGATGTCCGGGAATTCCTCGCTGAAAGCAGCGATGCTCTGCCAGTGCAAAGTCGTCCGGCGATCTTGCAACAGGCCGGCCCGCGCGAGGATGAAGGGGCCGGTATCGATGCCGCCGAGCAGCGTGCCATGCCGCGCCAGATCGCGCAGCTTCGCCTGGTCGCGCCGCCGGATGGTGGCTTCCGGTTCGAAACTGGCCATGACAAACAGGATCGGCAGGCCATGAACCGCCGCCAATGATTGGCTGGCCGCGACGGGAATACCGTTGCTTGCCGAGACCGGCCCGCCGTCGGCTGAGAGAAAGCTCCAGGAGAAATTGAGCCCGCCGAGGCGATTGGCGATCCGCAACGGCTCGATCGCACAGAACAGTTCCAGCATCGAGAACTGCGGCACCAGCAGAAACCCGATCCGCGGCTCGGCAAGCGTCCAAGCGCTCGCCCCATCCGCCGCGGCGTTGGTCGCGCCAAGCTGAGGTGGCGAGCCGCGGCGCGGCCGCTTCGTCCCGGGTTTTGTGTCCCCCGCTTTTGTCGATAACTTTCGGATCATGCGACGGTTTTTATCTTTTTTGCGACTGCGGCGAAAAATAGCACAGGAACGGCGAAAAAGACACCCTGTGTCGTTTCGCCTCGCCGTTAGCATCGGTTAACTGGTCCGGTCGCAAGATCGGGCGAACAGAATCAACGAATGATTGGGAGATGATAATGGCCGAGACGACGCGCCTGGCAAAAACCGCCAGCGTTAAAGACGGCATCCTGGCAATCGAATGGCAAGACGGCAGGCGGCAGCTTTTTCATCCGCTCTGGCTGCGCGAACGCCTGCCGGTCGATGATATCCTCGATGCGCGCACGGGCCAGCGTTTGATTGAAGCGGCGGAATTGCCGCTCGATCTCAAATTGACCAGCTGCGTGAGCCCGGCCGATGATCGCATCGCCCTCACCTTCAGCGACAATTACCAAGTGACGGTCGCGGCGGATTGGCTGCACCAGATCGCCAAGCCAGTTCCCGCGCGCCAGGCGACCTACGGCCAGGCCGCACCGGATCTCCAGCTCTGGGGCCATGATCTCGCCAGCCGTCCGGAAGCCGATCTGCCGCACCTGCAGCGCGATCAAGCCGCCGTGGGCGAGATGCTGCAGGCGCTGCACCACTACGGCTTCATGATCGTGCATAACGTGCCGGTCGAAATGGAGGGCGCCATGGCGCTCACCAATTGCATCGGCCCGATCCGCATCACCAATTGGGGCGGCCTCGCCGACGTCAAGGCCATTCCCAAGGCCTATGACCTCACCATGACGACGCGCGGCCTTGAGCAGCATGCCGACAACCCCTACCGCACGCCGGTGCCGGGCTACATTTTCCTGCATTGCCTGCGCAATGACGCCGAAGGCGGGGAATCCGTCATCGTCGACGGTTTCCGTGTCGCCCGTGAGGTGCAGGCACGCGACCCGGAAGCCTTCGACACGCTGACCACCGTGCGGCCGCGCTTCCGCTATGCCGATAATACCGCCATCCTGGAAAGCGACGGCCCGCTGATCGAACTCGACGGCGATGGCCGCTTGCATCAGGTACGCTATTCCAATCGTACGGAAATGGTCGATCATCTGCCGCTCGATATGCTGGACCGCTATTACAAGGCGCGGCAACTTTACTTCCAGCTGCTGAACGATCCCGCCTTGACCCTGACCTTCAAGCTTGGTCCCGGCGATTGCATGATCATGGACAATTATCGCCTGTTGCATGGCCGCAAGGGATTCAAGCTCGATACCGGCATGCGCCACATGCGCCAGTGCTACATGGACCGCGACACGGTCGGCAGCAAGCGCAAGATCCTGGCGCGGCAGGCCCGCCCGCTGGCCGCGGAGTGATGTAGAGATGGCGACATTCGACAACAATGAGAAAACAATCAACCGCGGGGAACCAGCATGACCATTGTTCGCTTCACCAAATTCGCCGACAGCACTGCCGAGGAATGGAAGGTCATCGGCGATAAGTTCACCGTCTATGAACATGGCCTGGTGGATCGCCTGCTCGGCGCCATTGAGCGCCTGAAGGGTGGCGATCTCGGCTATCCGGTCGATCGCTACGAGCACTCGCTGCAGACCGCCACCCGTGCTTTGCGGGCCGGGGCCGACGAGGAAACCGTGGTTTGCGGGTTGTTCCACGATATCGGTGACGATCTGGCGCCGGTCAATCACGGGGCGCTCGCGGCGGAAATCCTGCGTCCCTATGTGAGCCCGCTGAACTACTGGATGGTGCGCAATCACGAGCCATTCCAGGGCTACTACTACAACCACTTCTTCGGTGGCGACCGCTTCGCCCGCGAGAAACATCGCGGGCATCCGGGCTTCGAACGGACGGCAAAGTTTTGTGACGAGTGGGATCAGACGGCTTTCGATCCGAACTACGACACGATGCCGATCGCAGCCTTCCGGCCGGCCGTGGAGCGGATTTTCGGCCGCACACCCTGGGGCGATCATACCAAGGAATAATCCGGGGAATTGCCCGCGACGGAGCAAGCCGCCGGAAAAGAAAAGCCCCGCCGGGTATGAACGGCGGGGCTTTTTATTGCATCAGTCGCCTCAGACTTCTTCGTCTTCCTCTTCGGGCCCGGCGATCGGCCGGTGCGCATCATGCTGCCCGCGGCCGATTCTGGCCTTCACCCATTCGCGGGTATGCTGGAACACCACATAGAGCATGGGGATCAGGAAAATACCGACGGCGGACGCGCCCAGCATGCCGCCGAAGACCGGCGTACCGACCGCGCGCCGGGTTGCCGCGCCGGCGCCCAGTGCCGTGATCAACGGGACCAGACCGAGGATGAAAGCAAAGCTGGTCATCATCACCGGGCGGAAGCGCAGCCGGGCCCCCTCCAGGGCAGCATCCTGGATCGATTTGCCGCTCTCGCGCTGCAATTTCGCAAATTCGATGATCAGGATGCCGTTCTTGGCGGCCAAGGCGATCAGCACCACAAGGCCGATCTGGGCATAGACGTCGAAACTCAGTCCCGTCAGCACGATGGCAATGATGGCGCCCAGCACACCGGTCACCACGGAGAGCAGCACCGGCACCGGGATGGTCCAGCTCTCATACAAGGCCACCAGGAAGAGATAGGCAAACAGCACAGCCATACTGAGGACGATCGGCGTCTTGCCGGCGGCGGCGATTTCCTGCAAGGCAGTGCCCGTCCATTCAAAGCCGAAGCCCTGGGGCAGAACCTGCTGCGAAATCTTGTCCATGATGGCAAGTGCCGTGCCGGTGCTGGCTCCGGGCGCGGCGCTGCCGTTGATGGTCACGGCGCGGAAGCCGTTATAGCGCGTAATCCCCTGCGGCACCAATTTGGTGTCGATCGCCAGCAAGGAACGCAAGGGCACCATGCCGCCGGCCGAATTGCGCACATAGATATCGTAGATGTCGTCGATGCGGCGGCGGAACTGAGTTTCGGCCTGGATCTGCACCTGCCAGGTCCGGCCATAGAGATTGAAATCGTTCACATAGAGACCGCCCAAAGTCCCCTGCAGCGCGCTGAAGATGTCCGAAATCTTGACGCCGAGGGTCTGCGCCTTGTCACGGTCGATATTGAGATACAGCGATGGCGTGCTGGAAGAATAAGTGCTGAAGACGCCGGTCAGCTGCTTATCCTGGTTGGCCGCCACGACCATGCCGCCCATCAGCTGAGCCATCTGCTGCGTGGTACTGGTACCCGCGCGGTCCTCCAGCATGAACTGGAAACCGCCGGTGCTGCCGAGACCGATGATCGGCGGCAGATTGAAGGGAATGATCACGGCACCTGGAATGCCGAACAGCTTGCCGCGCAACCGGCCCAAAACCGCCTGGACCCGCATATTCGTCGCGGTCCGCTCCTCATAGGGTTTCAGGGCGACGACGAAAAAGGTCGAGTTCGACTGGGCAATGCCATCGAGAAAGTTGAAGCCGACCACCGACAGCACGTCGCGGACAGCGGGATCGGCCTTGATGATGTCCTCTGCCTCTTTGGTAATCACTGAATTACGGCCGACCGAGGCGGCGTCCGGCAGCTGCATCGAGGCAAAGAAATAGCCCTGGTCTTCATCCGGCAGGAAGCCCTGCGGCGTCCGGCCGAAAAGCAGGAAGGAGATGAGGGCAAGGCCGCCGATGACGACCACGCTGACGATGGCGATACGGATCAACCGCCGCACGATGGCGGCATAGCCGTCACGTACTTTGTCAATGCCGCGCAAGACGTATTTGATCGGCCCCCTGCTGCCGTGCCCGCGGGTCAGCAACACGGCACAGAGCGCCGGGCTGAGGGTCAAGGCATTGACCGCCGAGATCAGCATCGACACGACCACCGCCACCGCGAATTGCCGGAACAGCAGGCCGCTGAGACCGGGAATGAAGGCAACCGGCACGAAGACCGACAGCAGCACCAGGGTGATGGCGATGATCGGCCCGGTGATCTCCGCCATCGCTTTCTTGGTCGCATCCGGCACGCTGAGCAGCGGATCTTCCTCCAGCACGCGCTCGACATTCTCGATCACGACGATGGCGTCATCGACCACGATGCCGATCGCCAGCACCAGGGCCAGCAGCGAGACGGTGTTGGCGGAGAAACCGATCATCAGCAGCACGGCGAAGGTGCCGATGATGGATACCGGCACCGCGATCAGCGGAATGAGGGTTGTCCGCAACTTGCCGAGGAAGAGATAGACGACGATGGCGACCAGAACGAAGGCCTCCATCAGGGTCTTGATCACCTCCTCGATGGTCGAGGTGATGAACACCGTCGAATCATAGAAGACCTTGTACTGCACATCTTCCGGGAAGGACTTGGACAATTCGTCCATCTTGTCCCGGACCTCCTTGGCGACCTGCACCGCATTGGCGCCCGGCGACTGATAGATGCCGATGGCGGCGCTGGGCGCGCCATTGAAGCGAGTGTAGCGGTCGGATGACTGGGCGCCGAGTTCGACCCTTGCCACATCGGAAACGCGCACCACCGAGCCATCGGAATTGGCCCGCAGAATAATGTTCTTGAATTCGTCGACGGTGGTCAGCCGGCCCTTGGTGGTGAGGTTCAATTGCAGCTGCTGATCATTCGACATCGGCTGGGCGCCGATACGCCCGACCGCCGCCTGTATGTTCTGCGCCTGCAAGGCATTGGCGACGTCGGTCGGGGTGAGGCTGAGGCTGCTCAACCGATCAGGATTGAGCCACAACCGCATCGAATAGTTCAACGGGCCGAACAGGCTGGCATCGCCGACGCCGGGCAACCGCTTCAACTGGTCGATGATGTAGATGGTCGCATAATTGTTGAGAAAGAGCGGGCTGTTCGATCCCTTCGGCGAGAACAGGGTGATGCCATAGAGAAGGGCCGCACTCTTTTTTTTGATCGTCAGCCCCTGTCGCGTCACCTCGGCCGGCAAGTTCGGCTGCGCCAGGGCCGCACGGTTCTGCACGTTGACGGTGTTGATGTCGGGATTGGTGCCGAGCTCGAAGGTGACGGTCAGGTTGTAACTGCCATCGGCACCGGACGTCGATTGCATGTAGATGGCTTTATCGACGCCGATCACTTGCTGCTCGATCGGCTGCGCGACCGTCGTCTCGACAACGCCGGCATCGGCGCCGGGATAATTCGCCGTTACCGAAACCTGCGGCGGCACGATGTCCGGGAACTGGGCCACCGGAATCTGCGTCAGCGCAATCAAGCCCGCAATCGTGATGACAATCGAGATAACGAAGGCGAGGCGCGGGCGGTCGACAAAGACCGCGGAAATCATTGGCCCGCTCCCTTCGCGGTTCCGGATGAACTGCCGGCAGGCGCCGGCGCGCCGCTTTGCCCCGATGCCGGTGCATTGGCCGGCGGCGCGTTAGTCGCCGGCGGCGTGGCTGCCGGTGGGTTGGCTGTCGGCGCAGTCGCCGCGGGGGGTGCCGAACCCGGCGCATCGGATGCGGGTTGCGCCGCTGCCCCTGTATCCTGTTTGATCTCGCTCGGCGCGACCACCTGGCCAGGCTTAGCCTTCTGCAAGCCTTCGACGATCACCTTCTCGCCGGGCTGCAGGCCTTTATTGACGACATAATCGGCGCCCTCGGTCTGCCCCAGCTCGACGATGCGGGCGACCACTTTGTTATCGGCGCCGACCACCAGGACCTGTGTACCGCCCTGGGCGGTCTGGACAGCTGCCTGCGGCACAACCAGGCGATTTTGCGGATGCCGCTCCTTCAGGACGACCTTGACATACTGGCCGTCGATCAATTGCCGCTCCGGATTCGGCAAAGTCGCCCGCATCTCGACCGTATCTGTGGTCTGATCGACCTGCGGCGAAGTAAAATCCCAGCGGCCGGCATATTTGTACTGCGTCCCATCGGCGAAGCGAACGACGAATTCGATCTTGGTCAGAGAACCATCGTCCTGCTCGCGGGATTCGCGGACTTCCAGCAGCTTCTCCTGGCTTACCGGAAAGGTGATGTACATCGGGTCCTGGCTGACCAGCGTCACCAGGGCTTTGGAAGACGGGCTCACCAAGTTACCCACATCGTAGTTATGCGCACCGATCTTGCCGTCGACCGGAGCATAGATGTCGGTATAGCCGAGATTGATCTGCGCCTGTTCCAGCTGCGCCTGACTGAGCAGCACCTGCGCCTTGCCGGCATCGCGGGCGGCCTTGTCCTTGTCGACCGTGGATTGCGGCACGTTCTGGTTTTTGACCAGCTGCAGATCGCGCTGGTACTGGATCTCGTCATTGGCCAAGTTGGCTTGGGCCGCTGCGACCTGGGCCTGGTATTGATCCACCTGGGCCTTGAACAGATCCTTTTCGATCGAGAACAGCAGATCGCCCTTCTTGACCTCCTGCCCTTCGCGGAAATGGATGGCTTCCAGGAAGCCCTCGACGCGGGCCAGGAGGTCGACCTGGGTGACGGCTTTGACGCGGCCGATGAACTCAAAACCCTTGGCGACCGGACGCTCCTGCAGGGTGACGACACCGACCGCGGCCGGCGGTGTCGCGGCTGCCTGCTGCGTTTGCTTCTGGTCACCGCAACTGGCCAGGGCCAGCGCACACAGACTGACCGTGATGACATTCCGTAAGGCAGACATCATGCGAAGGCGACCCCTAAGCCATTGAAGGTCCGAAAAGGAAAGCGGCAAAGCCGCGTTCCACTGCAGCATGGCACGATCGGACAAGAGTTAGGATAGCTGGATCGCATCCCCTCGCCCTTTGGTCAAGCCCCATGCTGCGACTGCGAAAGGCTGCGACGAAACTATCACGACGGCCTTGCCGGAAACCCGCCCCGATATCAGCCAAACCGCCCGTTGCCGGGCGGCCGCCTCAGCGGGCAGTGAGATCGCGGCGGATGAAGGCGCCATGGTCCTCGCGCTGTCTGGAGACCCGGTTCTTCAGCCACGCGTATTTCTCCCCTGCCGTCGATCCTGCACTCCATCCTGCGTCGCCTCAAGGTTTGGTCTCAAGACATTGCCGTCACATGACATGTTCTTCGCTGTTGCACCTTATTGCATGGTATTGCATCTTTATCAGGGTAATCGGATGATTTTGTTAGTTTCAGGCAGCTTCATGCAAAATCAGGAATTTTCATTGCCGGAAGAGCGCCGCGGGTTCCTGCTGGATCTCCTGGCCCGCGACGGCAAGATCGTGGCGGCTGACGCCAGTCGAATGCTCGAGGTGTCGGAGGACACCGTTCGGCGGGACTTGAATGAGCTGGCCGCCGCCGGGCTGTTGCGGCGCGTCCATGGCGGCGCCCTGCCCCGCCTGCCGCTGACTCCTGCTGCAGCGCCCTTCGCCAAACGACAACGCGATGACGACGGCAGCCGGGTTCTGTTGGCGACACGGCTTGCCAGCCTGATAGAACCGGGCAGCACCATCCTGCTGGACAGCGGCACGACCAATCTGGCGGCGGCGGAAGTGATTGCACCGGATCTGCACGCCACCGTCATCACGCCGAGCCTGCCCGCGGCCATGGCCCTGATGGTCCATCCGCATATCGACCTGATCGTTCTGGGCGGCAGTGTCGACAAGGCCGAGCAGATGACGGTCGGCATCGCCGCCTGGGAGGCCGTCGCCGGTCTCTCCGTCGACCTCTGCCTGTTGGGCGTATGCGGGATTGACGCAACCGCCGGACTGATGGAGATGTCGCCCGATGGCGCGCGGTTGAAAGCACGCATGATCCAGTCCGCCAATCGCGTGGTCACGGCCGCACCGGTGCGCAAGCTCGGAACCAGGGCTCCCTATCGCATCGGTTCCATTGATCTGCTGACCAGCCTGGTCACGGAAAAGACCGTATCGCCCGCCATCATCGATCCCTATCGACAGGCCGGCGTTGAGATCATCTATGCTGGCTGAGCACAGCCGGAACGCAACAGTTGGAAGCTGAAGTCCGCATGTCGACCACCCTCGCCCAAAACGACACCAGGCGCCCCATCCCGTCGCCCCTGCGCGCAAGCATCGCCTGTCGCGCCATCTTTCTGACCAACGGCTTCACCCTCTCCGCATGGGTCCCCCTGGTGCCGCTGGCGAAGCAGCGACTGATGCTGAATGATGCCGGCCTGGGCCTGACCCTGCTGTCGCTTGGCGCCGGAGCGCTGGTATCGATGCCGCTTGCCGGCATGATCATCGCGCGCCTCGGCTCACGACCGGTCATCATCAGCGCCAGCATGGTCTTTTTCGCCATGCTGCCGCTGCTGGCTTCCCTGACCTCGGTGCCGTTGATCGTGCTCTGCCTTTTTATCTTTGGCGCCGCCAACGGATTGATGGATATATCCATGAATGCACAGGGCGTGGCGGTCGAACATCTCGCCGGCAGGCCCATCTTCTCCTCGCTTCACGGCATGTTCAGTATCGGCGGCATCTTCGGCGCCACCATCTGCGGCGGTCTCCTGCATCTCGGCCTAACACCGTTCACCGCCGCGTGCCTCATCGCCGCGGTCATGGCGCTCATGGTCTTCAGTCAGATGCCCAGCCTCCTGCGCGGAAGAGACGGCAGCAGCGAGCGCAAGCACTTCAACCGGCCGACCGGCCTCGTCGCATTGCTTGGCCTCCTTGCCTTCGCCGCCGCCATGACCGAGGGCGCGATGATGGACTGGAGCGCCGTCTTCCTGCATTTCAACCGCAACTTCGACGAAGCCGGTGCCGGCCTGGGTTTTGCCGCCTTTTCGGCAACCATGGCGCTCGGCCGCCTGACCGGCGACTGGGTCGTTGCCCGGCTGGGCGCGGCTCTCACCCTCCGCATCGGCAGCATCATCGCTGCCGGTGGGCTCTGCCTCGTGACGATGACAGATCCGGCGCCCCTCGTTCTAACCGGCTTTGCCATAACAGGTGTCGGACTTGCCAATGTGGTGCCGCAGCTTTTCGGCATGGCCGGCAAATTGCCGGGCTTCTCCCCCGGCGTTGCGATCTCAGCCGTGGCGACACTCGCCTATGCCGGCATACTTGCCGGACCGCCGCTGATCGGTCCGCTGGCGACGCTGACCAGCCTGCCCATTTCACTCTCGATGTTGGCGCTCGCCATGTTGCTGGTCGCGATCGGCGCCGGCCTGACGAAATTACGCGGCTGAGCTTTAGAACCGGATCAAAGGTGAATCCGTCTCAACTCGACATGATGGAGGTTTTAACTGGAAGCCAGGCCGCTGCCACTTAAAACGGTCGCACGCTAGCGTGCCTTTTGCGCGGCTGTCGCCTCACCGAGGATCCAGCGGCGAAAAATGGCAACCGAGCGGCGGCCCAGTACCTCGCGGCGATAGACCAGATAATACCCGTCTGCCGGCTTGCAGCGATGTGGGTGGGCAAGGACAAGCCTGCCAAGATCGATTTCGGCTTGGCTGATCGGCAGATAACCGAGCGCTATGCCCTGGCCCGCCGCGGCGGCTTCGACCACGACATTGGCGTCATCGAAGGTTTGACCTTGATGCGCAGCCTTGGCCGGCAAGCCGGCGCTGACGAACCATTCCTCCCACCCACTATAATCGCGATAATGCAGCAGCATGTGCCCATCGCCGCGGGGCTTGCGCAGAAAGGCCCGTGCCGACTTCAGCAAGGCCGGCGCGCAGAGCGCCACATTCTCGACCATCAGCAGCGGTTCAACCGTCATGGTCGGCCAATGTCCCTTACCCCATAGCACCGCCATATCGATATCCGGCGGATCATCAGGCAATTCATTGACCGAGTGATGCAGCCGCAGATCGATCGCGGCATGGCGGTGCCAGAAATCGCGCAATCGCGGCGACACCCATTTGGCGCCGATATATCGCCCCAGCTTGACCGTGACGAAATTGTTGGCTGCCGAGCCAGAGAGCTGGCGTGCCGTCTCCGCCAGATCGGCAAAGCTGCGGCCCGCCTGGCGCGCCAGCTTCTCGCCGGCAGGGGTCAGATCGATGCGGCGCGTCAGGCGAATGACCAAGGGAGTGCCCAGCCAAGCCTCGAGCAATTTGACCTGATGGGTCACCGCAGCCGGACTGACGGCCAGTTCCTCCGCCGCCAGCTTGAAGCTGAGATGGCGCGCCACGGCCTCGAAATGGCGCAGCGCATTCAGGGGTGGCAAGCGTCTTGTCATATCGCCAGTATGGTTTAGTTTATTTGAATCGTCGTCATAAAATATCAATTGCCGGCGGCGGCGTCACCGGTTTTCACTGAACCTCAAGACGTTGGCCGGATTACTGCCCAGATTGCTGCGAGGGGAACATCGATGCAGATCAAGGAAATCCGTACTTTTGTCGTCGGCAACCCGCCACCGCATTTCGGCGGCCGCTATTTCATCTTCCTCAAACTGATCACTGACAGCGGCGTCGAAGGCGTGGGCGAAGTCTATTCCGTGCCGTTCCATCCGCATGTCGTCGCCCAGATGATCGAGGATGTGTTTCAGCGCCAGGTGGTCGGCGCCGATCCCTTCAAGATCGAGGCCTTGTGGCGGCGCATCTATTCCAGCGGCTACACGCAACGTCCGGATCCTTCGCTGATCGGCATCCTGTCCGGCATCGAGATGGCCTGTTGGGACATCGTCGGCAAGGAAACCAACAAGCCGGTCTATGAACTGCTTGGCGGACGCATACATGAAAAGCTGCGCAGCTATTCCTACCTCTATCCGGAGCCCGGCGACACCGCCAACGTCTATCAGAATGCCGACCTCGCGGCCGAACGGGCTGCGGCCTACGTGAAGCAGGGCTTCACGGCGGTCAAATTCGATCCTGTCGGCCCCTATTCTGCCTTCGATCCGCGGCAATTGTCGCTGGAGGCACTCGATCACACAGAACGCTTCGTCCGCAAATTGCGCGAAGCGGTTGGCGGCCGCGCCGATCTCCTGCTCGGTACCCATGGCCAAATGACAGCTGCCGGCGCGATCCGGCTGGCACAGCGGCTGGAGCCGTCCGACCCTCTCTGGTACGAGGAACCGACACCGCCGGAAATGCCGGAGGAAATGGCACGGGTTGCGGCAGCAACGACCATCCCGGTGGCCGCCGGCGAAAGGCTCACCACCAAATACGAATTCGCCCGGCTGCTGAACCTCAAGGCCGCAGCCATCCTGCAAATGAATCTGGGACGCGTCGGTGGCATTCTTGAAGCCAAGAAAATCGCGACCATGGCGGAAACGCATTACGCGCAGATCGCGCCGCATCTCTATTGCGGCCCGATCGTCGGCGCGGCAAACATCCAGATCAGCGCCTGCAGCCCCAATTTCCTGATCCTCGAAAGCATCCAGACCTGGGGCGGCTTCCATAGCGAAATTCTCAAGCGGCCGATCCGGTGGCAGGACGGTTACGTGATTCCGCCGACCGAGCCCGGCCTCGGCGTGGAGCTCGACGAATCCGTTGCCCTGGCCCACCCCTATACGGGCGCGCAACTCCATCTCGAAATGTATGACCGACCGGTTTGACGGGTGAACGACGTATGACAAGACAAATAGGCTTTATCGGCATCGGCAATCTCGGCTTCCATCTGGCGGCAAGCCTGATCAAGGCCGGCTTCAGTGTCACTGTCCACGACCTCAACCGTGAGGCCGCCCTGCCGTTGCTGGAACAAGGCGCCAGCTGGGCCGACAGCCCGGCTGAACTCGCCAGTCGCTGCGAGACGGTCATGACCTGCCTGCCCTCGCCCGCAGCCGTCACCCGCGTCGTCAGCGGCGAAAACGGCGTTTTCAGCGGCTTGCGACGGGGCGGCACCTGGATCGACTGCAGCACCAACGACCTGCATGAGCTGAAATGGCTCGCCGGCCTCGCTGCCGATCGCGGCATCCATTGCCTGGAAGCGCCCGTCACCGGCGGCGTTCACAAAGCGGCCAGCGGCGATATCACCGTCCTGGTCGGTGGCGAGAAGGCCGTCTTCGTCGCCCATATGTCAATCTTCCAGGCCATCGGCGGCCAGGTGTTTCATATGGGGCCTTTGGGCAGCGCCTCGGTCATCAAAGTGATCACCAACATGCTCGCCTTCATCCATCTGGTGGCGGCCGGTGAGGCCCTGATGCTGGCCAAACGCGGCGGTCTCGATCTTGCCCAGGCCTTTCACGCCATCAAGGCCAGCTCCGGCAATAGTTTCGTTCATGAGACCGAAAGCCAGGTCATCCTGAACGGCAGCTACAATATCAATTTCACCATGGATCTCGCCTGCAAGGATCTGTACTTCGCCCATGAACTGGGGCGCGAATTCGGCGTCCCGCTGGAACTGGCCGGCCTGGTTGAGCAGACCTTCATCCGCGCCCGGTCGCAATATGGCGGTTCGGCCTATTCCAGCCAGGTGGTGAAACTGCTGGAAGATGCCTTGGGCACCGATTTACGCGCACCCGGCTTCCCCGCCACCATTGTCGCCGACAGCTAGAACGCGATCGTTTTAAGGGGAAGCACTGCGTGATTCGATCAAAAACGATGCAGCTCTAGGCGGCCTCAGCCTCAGGCGAAAAGCGGATCTTTCCCGGAGCCGGTTTTGCGGTACTAGATAGCTGTCCGCCATTACCGAGCCCTCGATCATGTATCTGCCGACGCACTTTACCGAAACGCGCACGGATCGCCTGCAGCAGGCCATCGCCTCCGCCGGTCTCGCCACGATCGTGACGATGACCGCGGAGGGTATGGAGGCGAGCCACATCCCATTGCATTACGACCCGGCCCCCGCGGCCGATGGCTCGGCGCCGCATGGGACGCTTTACGGGCATGTCGCAAAAGCCAATCCGCAATGGCGTCAGTTCCGCGCCGACCTCGATGCATTGGCGATCTTTCAGGGGCCGGACGCCTATATCACGCCCTCCTGGTACGAGACGAAGCGGGAAACCGGCAAAGTAGTGCCGACCTGGAATTACGTCGCCATACACGCCTATGGCCGGCTGAAAGCCTTCGATGACCCGGCACGGCTCCTGGATCTCGTCACGCGTTTGACGGCCCGGCGTGAAAACGGCCGCGCCAAAGCGTGGTCGGTGCAGGATGCGCCCGCCGACTATATCGACGCCATGCTGAAAGGCATTGTCGGATTGGAGCTGCCGATCGCGCGGCTCGAAGGCAAATGGAAGATGAGCCAGAACCGAAACGCCGCCGACCAGGCCGGAGTCATCGCCGGTTTGGAAGCCGAAGGCGAAGCGGAGGTGGCCGAAATTATCGCCGAGGTCACATCCGGTTGATCGGGCCGATCATTTCGGCCGTCAGCTACCTACGGCGATCCTATCCTCTGTTAGAAAATCCGCTGAGTTTTCCGAAGCCTGTGATACGATTGCTATTAATGGCTGCAGGCTGGTTAAAGCCACGATCAAACCGGCCAGGATCGGCTTGGTTGCAGGCGGGCTCCGGAGAGAAGTCTTGCTGCTGCGGTGGTTTCGTTTCTTCTCGTCAGTTGCCATGGCGGTCAGCCTTGCGCTGGTTTCACCACGCGCCGATCCTTTGCCGGATCTCGGCTGTAAACAGCCAATCCGCCTTGCCTTCTATGAATTCGGCACCCTGTTTCACCAAGGTGTCGGCATCGACCGCGATGTCGTCGATGAAATCGCCCGCCGCACCGCATGCAAATTCGAAACGCAGATCCTGCCACGCAACGAAATCTGGCAACGGCTTGAGAGCGGACAACTGGACATGACAACCAGCGGGACCGAAACGACATCCCGCGCCGCCTTTGCCTATTTCATCCCCTATCTCGGCCTGAAGAACGTGGTGGTCGCGCGCCATGCCGAGGCGGCGAAGATAAGCTCCTTCGACGACATTCTCGCCCGGCCTGACTTGCGCATCGGCGTGGTCGCCGGCTTTCTCTATGGCGGCTATTACGACAACCGCTTGCAAACGCCCGCCAATCAATCGCAGATTCGCACCTATCTCGACCAGCAGAGCCTCTATCTCGGCCTGGAAAACGACGACGTGCAAGTCATTCTCACGGCGGCGGTAAATTATGAATTCTATCTTTCGCCGGACGAACGCGAACAGCGTTTCGCCATCGCCGATCTGTCCCCGGCGCCGCCTTTGCCGCATGCCATGGTTTTTGCCCGGTCGCGCTTCACCCCGGCGATGATCAACGACTGGACCCGGGTCCTCGAACGGATGCGCCTCGACGGCACGCTGCAGCGGATTTATCAGCGCAGCCTGCCGCCGGACATTGCCGTAAGCCTCCTCACCTATTGAAACCGTCAACCGCTCCGGAGCAATGAGATGGCGGAAATCACACATGACCCCGGAATGACGGGTTCGCCGACCTTTGGCCGGCCGCATGTGCAGGCGCCGCGACAGACCAGACGCCGGCGTCTGCCGCTGCAAGCGGTCGCCGCCGTCAGCGTCATCCTGTTTCTGACCCTGGTTGCCGGCTTGCTCACCTGGCAGGCCTATCGTGCTTCGCAAGAAGCGCTGCTACAGGCATCCAACGATACGGTCGGGTATATCAGGGAAGCGGTGACAGAAAAGGCGCGGCGTATTCTCGAGCCGGCCGAAGCCCAGCTACGCTTTCTGTCCAGAGATTCCCTGTCGGGCGCGACGACCTTGCCTGAAAGGCTGCAGGAAGTACCGGCCATCGCCGATGCCCTGCGGCAAAACAGCCTGATCGACGCGATCTATGCCGGCTATCCCGACGGCGAATTCATTCTCTTCCGCCCCTTGGCAAACGACGATATGCGGCGGCGCTTCTCCGCTCCCGCAGCGGCGGTGCTGCTGGTCCAGTCGATAACCCTCGATGTCGGCGGCACGATGGTCGGTGAATACCGGCTCTATGATGCCGATAACCGTCTTCTGAGTTCACGGATCGACGCCGATTATCGCTTCGATCCGCGAGGCCGCCCCTGGTACAAGGCTGCCATCGGGCAGGCAGAGATCGCCACCACCAGTCCCTATGTCTTTTTCACTACCCAGGCGATCGGCATCACCCTGGCACAGCGCAGCCTGGATGGCGGCGCCGTCATCGGCCTCGACGCAAGGCTGCTGTCGATTGCCACGCAGATTGCCCAGTTCCGCGTGACGCCGTCAGCCGAAGTCGCTCTGGTCAATAGCGATAAACAGGTCATCGCCTATCGCGACATGCTGAAGATGATCGTGCACGGCAAGGATGACAGTCTGCGACTGGCAACGATCGATGAGCTCGACAACATACCGCTGAGTGAGGCGGCGAAGCTGGCCTTCAGCGGCTCAACCCTCAATCGCGCCGCAATAGAAGCTTATGGCCGAAACTGGCAGGTCATCCAATCGAATGTCGATGTCGGCGAAGCGCGCCAGTTCAAATTGCTGATCGCCATTCCCGATGACGAGTTCTTCGCTTCCGCAAGGCGCCTTGTCTGGCACCAGGTCGTGGTCGCCATCATCATCATGCTGCTAGCCATGCCGATTGCCTGGTGGTTGACACGGCAGCTCGTCAAGCCATTGCGCCGTCTGGCCAATGAAACCGCTAAGATCGAACGTTTCGACTTTACCACCGAAGTTAAAATTCGCAGCCACATCGCCGAGATCAACGATCTCGGCCGCGCCCTCGACCGCACGAAACGGACAATCCGAAAATTCCTGAAGATCGGCCGCGCTCTGGCCGCCGAACGCAATTTCAAATCCCTGCTCGACCGGGTGCTGCGAGAGACCATCGATGTCAGCGACAGCGATGGCGGCGGCATCTATATGTTTGACGACGATGAGAAACTGCTCAAACCCGAAGTCCTCCGCTGGCATGCCAGCCGGGTAGATGGGGAAATGGATCTCTCGGATATCTCCCTGCAACAGGAAGGCATCCTGCAGCAGATCGCGGCAACACTCCGGCAAAAGGATATTGCCGTCGTGCAACACCATCTCGATGAGCATGAATTAAAGGCCCTGGGATTTCGGAAAATGGTGCAGACGCTTGGTGTCGATCGCGTCGCGCTGGTCATCGTCCCCCTGCTCGACCGCAATCAGGTCCCACTCGGCATACTGCTGCTGGTCAAGGGATTGGCGCATGGGCAGGAAAGCTGGGCTGTCGAGGATCGCATGGTGCGGTTGATTCATGCGGTCAGCGGCAGCGCCAGCGTCGCCATCCAGAACAAGCTGCTGCTGGAGGCCCAGCGCAAGCTGATTGATTCCCTGATCAAGCTCATCGCCGGCGCGATCGATGCTAAATCGGCCTATACCGGCGGCCATTGCCAGCGCGTGCCCGTGCTCACGCGGATGCTCACGGAGGCCGCCGTTGCGCAGCAGGCCGGCCCCTATCGCGATTTTCGCTTGAGCGATGAGGAATGGGAGGCCCTGGATATTGCCGCCTGGCTGCATGATTGCGGCAAGGTCACGACCCCGGAATATGTCGTCGACAAGGCCACCAAGCTGGAAACGATCTATGACCGCATCCACGAGATTCGTACCCGGTTCGAGGTCCTCAAGCGCGATGCGGAGATTGCGTATTGGCGCGGACGCAGCGAAGGCGGCGATGAGCCGGTCTTGCGTGCGGCGATGGAGCAGGAGAAGCGCAGTCTCGACGCCGATTTCGCTTTTGTCGCCGCTTGCAACGAAGGCGGCGAATTCATGGAACCCGCCAAAATCGATCGCCTCAAGACCATCGCGGCGCGTAGCTGGTTGCGCACCATCAGCAACCGCCTCGGCATCTCGCATGAGGAGAAGAGCCGGTTCGATCGCCAACCCGAACCGTCACTGCCGGTCGAAGAGCACCTGCTGGCGGACCGCGACGACCACGTCATCGGATTGAGCGAACGGGATATGATTGCCGCTGACAATCCCTGGGGCTTCCAAATGGCCAGGCCCAAGGTGAAATATAACCGCGGCGAGATCTATAACCTCTCCATCTCACGCGGCACGCTGACCGAGGAAGAGCGCTACCGCATCAACGATCATATCGTCCAGACCATCATCATGCTGAACAGCCTGCCCTTCCCGAAACATCTGAAGAATGTCCCGGAACTGGCCGGCGGGCATCATGAGAAGATGGATGGCACAGGCTATCCGAAACGGCTCAAGGGCGGCGATATGTCCGTGGTGGCGCGGATCATGGCCATCGCCGACGTCTTCGAGGCACTGACCGCCGCCGACCGTCCCTATAAGAAGGCAAAGACGCTGAGCGAGGCGGTGAAGATCATGGGCTTCATGAAAAGGGATCACCACCTCGATCCCGACCTGCTGGATCTCTTCCTGACCTCCGGCGTCTGGCACGATTATGCTAAACGCTTCCTGTCGGCAGAGCAGATCGATGAGCCCGATATTGCTGCCGTGGTCGGCATGCGGCCGGCAGCCGAATGATCGGCTATTTGCCGGCTCGGATCTCGGCCAAACGGCTGACGAAGGTATCTACGCGCCGCTTCAGCTCCGCGGCATCGACCCCCGGCTTGTAGAGCGACGAACCGATGCCGAAGCCATCTGCACTGGCGGCGATATAGGCTGCCATGTTGTCCGCCGTGACGCCGCCCACCGGCAGCAACAGCGTCTCCGGCGGCATGACCGTGCGCCAGGCTTTGACCGCTGCCGGCGGCAGCAATTCGCCGGGGAACATCTTCAGGCCGTCAGCACCGGCGTGCAGCGCGGCAAAAGCTTCGCTCGGTGTGAACGCGCCGGGCAGGACCGCCATGCCGTAGGCCTTGGCGGCGCGGATGACCGCCGTATCGCAATTCGGCGCCACCACCAGCTTGGCGCCGATGGCATGCAGGTCTTCTACCTGCGCCACCGACAGGACGGTGCCGGCCCCTACCAATAGATCGTTTCCGGCGAGTTGCTGCAGCCGGCGGATGCTGTCATAGGGGGCGGGACTGTTGAGCGGCACCTCGATCAGGCGGATGCCGGCGGCACTCAGGACGTCGAAAGCCCAACCGACTTCCTCCGGCTTGATGCCACGCAGGATGGCGACGATCGGCATCTGCTGCAAGGCGCGACGAATGAGGTTCATGGCATGACTCCCTGCATGTGCGGGTCGGAAGCGGTTCAGCTTTGGGGCAGCAATGCCGCTGCCTTGGCCAGAGACAGCAAAGCGACCGGCAACAGATCCGCGCTATCCTGGATGGTCAAATCAAGATCGAGATGCCCGGCCGCCCGACGGTAAGCCCGCAACAGGCCCGGTGAACCGATCGCCGAAACCTTGTCGGCGAGGCCGCGCGACCGCAGCCACCCCAGTGCGTCATGGATCTCAGCACCGATCAACAATCCAGACATATAACTTGCGAGACTTGTGCGCGGTAGGTGGTCGAGCAGGCCCAGGGTGCGCACGCTGAAGAGACTGTGCAGCAGATTGGCGGCATCGGCGCCGCTGGCATGATCGACACCGCGCAGGAACGCGCCATCGTCGACGGCATCGCCTTCCATCAACTGACTGAGCGTGCCGCTGCTCTTGCGCAGCAGACCGAATATCTCGCCCGTCATATAGGTGCGGAAAGTAACCAGCTTGCCGTCTTCGACCAAGGCCCACTTGGAATGCGTGCCGGGCAGCAAAAAGGCGCCCTCTTGCCGGCCTGAACGCAGCAAGGCGGCGAGGATCTGACATTCCTCACCCCGCATCACCTCGGGCTGGTGCTCATCGTCGAGCACAATGCCCGGCACAATCCAGGCATTCTCGAATTCCGCATCCTCGACCCGGGCGAGATGCCGGGCGAGATCGGGCAAGAGAACCGGCGCCGGCTGATAGGGCACTTCCTGCCAGCCCGTCTTGCTGCCGACCATGCCCGCCATGATCACCGGAATTCGCCGTTTCCCGTCCAGCCAATCGCCACAGAAACCGGCAAAAGACTGTGCGAAACGGCGATCGGCATGGGCCAGCAAGCCCTGATCGTCATGCCGTTCCGCCACCACCGCACCATCATGCGCCAGCGCCCAGGCACGCCGATTGGTGGTGCCCCAGTCGGCGACGATACAGTCGATGCGCCCGCAGCTCATGACGCTCAAAGGACGCCGACACCGCCATAGGCGAAGCCGGTCTCAGCGGCCGGCTTCTCACCAAGGCGATTGCGCAGGGGCTTACCGAACTCACCCATCTCGATCTCGAAGATATCGCCGGGCTGGGTCTTGATGCCATCGGCGAAGCTCAAGGTAGCCGTGCCGAAGAAATGGATATGCACGTCGCCCGGCCGCCGGAAGAGATCATATTTAAAATGGTGATATTCGAGATTGGCGATGGTGTGGGACATATTGCCCTCGCCGCTCTGGAATGGCTTGCGCCAGATGATCTCGTTGCCGCGCAGGATACGGCTTTCGCCTTCCAGCTTTTCCGGCAGATCATCAACCAGCAATTCCGGGCCGATGCTGCAGGCGCGCAGCTTCGAATGGGCGAGATAGAGATAGTTCTGCCGCTCCATCACATGATCGGAATATTCGTTGCCCAAGGCATAACCGAGCCGCCAGGGCCGGCCGTCGTCACCGATCAGATAGATACCCGCGAGTTCCGGCTCCTCACCGCCATCGAGCGCAAAGCCCGGCAGTGCCAGATCGGCACCTGGCCTGGCGACGATGCTGCCATCGCCCTTGTAGAACCATTCCGGCTGGACACCCGGCCCTTCGCCTGTCGGCTTGCCACCCTCCAGCCCCAGTTTGAACATCTTCATGGAATCGGTCAGCGTCTCGTCACCGCCGCTCAGCGTCTGGTGCATCTTGTCGCGCGCATCGGCGCTGCCGAGATGGGTAAGACCGGTGCCGGAGACGATGCAGTGGGCCGGATCGGGATGATCCACCGGCGGCAGGACACGGCCGTCGGCGAGCAGCATGGCGTAGTTGAGCGCCATCCCCTCGCCGCGCTCAAAGACCAGGTCATCCAGCCGGACACCGGCTCCGATTGCCGCTCTTGCCAGATCGATCACGGTCTTTTCGTCGCCGGGCACGACAATGGCGCGGTCGCCATCCACCCGCGCCACAACGCGGCCCATCGACATTTCGATCTGTACCAGACGCATTTCAACCGACCTTCTTCAGCAGCAGGGCATAGGTAACCACCGAGGCGACAATGGTCAGCCCAGCAATGAACTGATACCAGAAACCGGTGAGCCCCAGCGAGACAATTCCGGTCTCCAGCGAGCCCATGATCAGCACGCCCATGAAGGTGCCCCAGATGGTACCCTTGCCGCCGAAGACCGAGGTGCCGCCGATAAAGACCGCCGCCAGGGTCGGCAACAGCATGCTGTCGCCATGGCTGGGGAAAAAGGATTGGTTGAAAGCCAGGCTGAGCAGGCCGGCGATCGCCGCCATGAAGCCCATCAGCATGAAGCACTTGATCTTCACCATATCCGTATCGATCCCGACCATGCGGGCGCTAACCGCGTTGTCGCCGACGAAGAGCACGTGGCTGCCGAAACGGTGCTTGCGATAGACCAGGCCGAGGCCGATGGCGATTGCCAGAAACCAGACGAATTGCGCCGGCAGGTAGCCGCCGATCTTGCCAACCAGCAGGCTGTTCCAGATGGTGCCGTCCATTTCGAACAGGGAAATGCTTTGCCCCTGTACCAGGACCTGAATGAGGCCGCGCCACAGGAACATGGTGCCGATCGTCAGCACGATCGACGGCACGCGCAGCTTGGTGATGACGACGCCGTTGAACCAGCCGAGCACCAGGCCGACCGCCATGCAGGCGAGCGCCGCCAGGATGAAATTGACCTCGTTGGAATAGAGATAGGCAAAGACATAGGCGCTGAGGCCCATGATCGACGGAAAGCTCAGATCGATCTCGCCCAGGGTGACGATGAACGTCGCCGCCACCGCGAGAATGCCGGAAAAGGCGATTGTTCCCATCAAGGCGGCATAGATGCCGGAATCGAGAAAGACCTCCGGCGCGCCGATGATATAGACCAGGAAAAGCAGCGCGCAGATCGCCGTCACCACGACCGGAATGCGGTTGCGGGTCAAAAACTGTTGCGCGGTCATGATGCGATCGCCCCCTTCTGATGCAATTCGACCATCATGTCGATCAGCTGATCGCGCGAGATCTCGGCCTTGGTGAACTGGGCTGCCACCTGGCCCTTGTCGAGGATGATGAAACGGTCGGCCACGTCATGGACGTGGAAGATGTTGTGATCGATGAAGATCGCCGACTTGCCCTTATCACGGATATTGCGGATGAAATCGAGCACCTTGCGCTGCTCCGAAAGTGCAAGGCCGGTAGTCGGCTCGTCGAGGATGATCAGCTCCGCGTTGAAATAGAGCGCGCGGGCGATGGCGACGCCCTGCTTCTCGCCGCCGGACAAGCCTCTCACTTCGGAATCGACATTGATGACTTCGGAGGTGAAGCCCATGTAGTCGCGCAGCAGGCGCCTCGTCTCTTCCTTCTGCCGCTTGATATCGAGAAAGCCCAGACCCGTCGTCAACTCGCGGCCGACGAAAACGTTGCGCCACAATTCCTGCTGATCGGCCAGCGCGCGTTCCTGATACACCGTCTCGATGCCGAGCTCGCGTGAGCGCTTGACAGAGGTGAGCGTTATCTTCTGGCCTTTGAAAAGGATTTCGCCGGCACTGGGATGATGCACGCCGGTAATGACCTTGATCAGCGACGACTTGCCGGCACCATTGTCGCCGACCAGTGCAACGATCTCCCCGGGATAGATCTCGAAACTGACGCCCTTGAGGACATTGAGGCGTCCGAAGGCAAGCTTGATGCCGTTAAGCTGCAGAAGTGGATCTGTCACTGTCGTACTCTCTATCGCCCTGCTTCTATCTGGTGGCCGCTGCGATATCCACGTCAGTTCGCGACCGGGTCTAGCATCTGCCCTGACCGGAGCGTGGCTGACTGTCTATCGGAGCGCGGAAAGAGCGGACCTGCCGCCGGAGGGTCAGCGGCGGCAGGTCCTGCAAAGGAAGTTAGCGGATGCCTTCTTTGGCAAGCGGCGCAACGGCATCGATATTGGCGCTGCTGATGATCGCGGCACCGGTATCAACGTCGAAGCCGGCAAAGCCGAATTTGGTCGTCAGATACATCTGCAGGATCGGCAGATAGCCCTGCAGGAAGGGTTGCTGATCGAGCACCGCCTTCACATAGCCGGTCTTGATCGCCTGGGCAGTCGGCGCCGAGAGATCGAAGCCGGCGCCGCACACCTTGTCCTTGTCGGCATTGGCGTTCTTGAAATAGAGCGGGATGGTCGCCGTCAGCGTGCCGTGATCGGTAACCACCGCCTTGGTATCGGGATTCTTCTGGAAATAGGCCGAGAAGACCGGCACGCCCTGCGACGGATCCTTGTTCACCGCATCGGAGATTTCCAGATACTGAACATCGATGCCCTTGGCCTTCAACGCCTCGACCACGCCTTTGGTGCGCTCGCCGCGGCCCTGCTGGCCCATCAAGCCCCAGACCAGGGCCTTGTCGCCGGATTTCAGCTTGCAGATATCGAAGACGGCGTTGCCGAGCATTTCGCCCGAGGGATAGAGCTTCTGGCCGACATAGCCCATGCCATCGCCTTTGTATTTGGCTTCGCTGTCAGGCAGGTCGACATTGGCGGTGGTGACGAGGATACCCTGAGCGCGCGCCTCATCGATCAGCTTGGAGAGAGCGCCCTCACCCGGATGTCCCATGATGGAAATGCCGGTCGGCTTGCGCGCGATCTGCTCCTTGAACTGGGCCACCATCTTTTCCGGATTCCAGTCCGACCACACATAATCGACGTGGCAGCCGGTCTGCTTCTGCGCCAGCTGCGCGCCGCGATAGACGATCGAGGCGAAGGTATCGCCTTCGCCGCCACCGGGGAAAAAGACGAATTTCTTGCCGGCGCAGCCGCCATCAACATCGGCATGGGCCGCCTGTGGTGCCAAGGCCAACGTCATCGACGACAGCAAAAGGCTGCCGGCCGCTATCATGAGTTTTTTCATCTGAGCGCCTCCCGTATATATCTTGCCTGACGATGGTTTCGCCTCGCCGGATCTTTTGTGATCCGTTGTCGGAAACCGGATCTTGTTTGAAACAGCGGCGTTTTATCATACAAAAAACAAGGCAGCAATGCCGTTTTGTATTACAAATGAAAACAGGCCATGGTAAAGTGGCGCGGACTGGAAGGGCCATGCAAAAGCAACCAAAAATCACGCGGTCTCGGCGGGGAAACAGCCTGCATCACAGCGTCGCCCAGGATATCGGCGCGCGCATCCTGAAGGGAGAATTTGCTCCCGGGACGCTGCTGCCCAACGAGGCGGAATGGTGCCGCGCGTACGGCGTCAGCCGCACCGCGGTGCGCGAGGCGATCAAGATGCTGGCGGCCAAGGGACTGATCGTTTCACGGCCGAAGATTGGTTCGCGGGTGCAGCCGCGCGATGCGTGGAACCTGCTCGACCGCGATGTCCTCGTCTGGTACTGCGCGGCCGCCGATCAGCACCACTTCCTCGCCAATATGCAGCAGCTGCGGCAGATTCTGGAGCCGGAAGCGGCGGCCCTGGCGGCGGAAAATCATACCGAGGCGCAGTTCGCGGAGATCGAGGCCGCCTATAACGGCATGCGCGATTCCCAATCCTTTCCGGATTGGAATGCCGCCGACGTGCGCTTCCATCTGGCTATCCTGTTTGCCGCCGGCAACGAATTACTGGTGCCGCTCGGTTTCGTCATCGAATCCGCGCTCGGCAACATGTTCGACTGGACCACGCGTCACAACGAGGATTTCCGCAGCGCCCTGCCGCTGCACGAACATATCCTGGTGGCGATCCGGCAACGGCGGCCGGAGGCTGCCCGCCGTGCCGTCCGCAAGCTGCTGGGCGACACCAACCGGGTCATCGGCCTCGCCCGCGGTGGCGCCCCGACGGATCGCGCCACCGGAAAATCGTGACCCTCCTTTCCTTTTCAACACATTGCCCCGACTCTGCCGGGCAAGGCAGACTCGGGCGGTAGAAGGAGCATGGCTATGGAGCTGGCTGCATATGCACGGCACCCCAGTCTGAAGGACAAGACGGTCTTCATCACCGGCGGCGGAACCGGCATCGGCGCGGCGATCGTGGAATCCTTCCTGGATCAGGGCAGCAAGGTGGCTTTCATCGATATCGAGGAAGCCGCCAGCACGGCCCTATGCGATCAGCTGCAGACGCAATACGGTGCGCGCCCGTTTTTCATCCCCTGCGATATTCGCGACGTCGCTGCACTGCAAAAAGCAGTGGCGCAGGCAAACTCGGCCTTGGGGGATGTCGGAGTGCTGGTGAACAATGCGGCCAGCGATACGCGCCATGACTGGCGCGAGGTGACGCCCGATTACTGGGACGACCGCATGGCGATCAATCTGCGGCCGCTCTTCTTTGCCATTCAAGCCGTGGCGCCGGGCATGCAGCGCAATGGCGGCGGCTCGATCATCAATTTCGGTTCGATCAGCTGGATGAAGTCGACGCCGGGCATGCCGGCCTATACCTCCGCCAAGGCGGCCATCCATGGCCTGACGCGCAGCTTCGCCCGCGAACTGGGTCCGGACGGCATCCGGGTCAACACGGTGGTGCCGGGCTGGGTGATGACGGAGCGCCAGATGAAACTCTGGCTGGACGAGGCTGGCGAACGGGAAATCGAGGCCAATCAATGCACCAAGGCGCGGGTCATGCCGGTCGACCTCGCGCGCATGGTCCTGTTCCTGGCCTCAAAGGATTCGGAAATGTGCACCGCACAGCAGTTCATCGTCGATGGTGGCTGGGTCTGAAGCATGGCACGATGCCGCCCTGGCGGGACGGCAAGAGGCGCAAGGGGAGGCGCTGATGAGCGAAGCAAATCTGGTTTGGGATATCCGTTCGGTTCTTGGCGAAGGGCCGCTTTGGTCAGCCCGCGATCAAGCGGTCTATTGGGTCGACATCAAAGGCTGCATGCTGCATCGCTACGGTTTCGACGGCCGCCAGCAGAGCTGGACCATGCCGGATTATATCGGCTGGATTGTCGAGCGGCGCGACCAGCCGGGCTTCGTTGCCGGCTTCCGCAATTTCGTCGCCGAACTCTCGCTGGCGCCCTTTTCCATTGGCGAGCGCTTCAAGCCCGAGCCGAAATTGCAGGGCAATCGCCTCAACGATGCCAAGGTCGATGCCGCCGGGCGGGTCTGGTTCGGCTCGATGGACGACGCCGAGAAGGCGGCGAGCGGCGCTTTCTATCGGCTCGATCCGGATTTCTCTTATCATCAGGTCGATAGCGATTACATCTGCGCCAATGGCCCGACTTTCAGTCCCGACGGCAAGCTGGTCTATCATACCGACAGCCTGCGCAACGAGATCTACCAGTTCGACGTCAAGCCCGACGGCACGCTGGCGAACAAGCGGGTCTTCGCGCGTTTCGAGGCCGAGGACGGCTCTCCTGACGGCATGACGACCGATGCCGAGGGTTTTCTTTGGGTTGCCCTTTGGGGTGGCTGGGGCATCGCCCGTTTCGATCCGACCGGCAAGCGCGAGCGGTTCATCCCCCTGCCCGTTTCCCAGGTCACCAGTTGCTGCTTTGCCGGCGACGCGCTGGACCGGCTGTTCGTCACCTCGGCCCGCATCGGCCTGACACCGGAGCAACTGCACAAAGAACCCCACGCAGGCAGCTTTTTCGAGATCGAGCCGGGCGTCGTCGGCTTGCCGACAGCGGCCTTCGCCGGCTGAGCTCGTCACATCCTGCCGTTAAATATACTTCTATTTTTTTAATATTATTTGTATTTATAGCGTTATAGTTGTATATTGACATAATGTCCGAAAGCGCAGTTTTGGAACAGGCATCGACACCCCCCTTCCGCTATAGACGCCGGCGGCGTTGGCTGGCAGTGATTGCCAGCCTTTCATCCCCGGCCTAGGCCAGCTTTATGCCGGCAAACTCCGGCGTGCCTGCCTGTATTTTACGATCTATCTGCTCTGCTACGCGGTTTTGTCGTCGACTTACCTCTTTCCCCTCGGCCGCGCCGCCTTTCTCGTGGTGATTTTCTTTCCGCTGCTGTGGTTGTGGGGCGGCATCGATGCCTGGCGGCAGGCCGGGCGACAGCACAATTACATCCTGCAGCCCTACAATCGATGGTGGATTTATCTTGCCGTGATTGGGATCGTTGGGCTGGGCTCTTTTCTGCTCGGCGGGCCAAACATCTTCAGCAAGACCACTCGCAGCTTCTATGTGCCGGCAGCGAGCATGACGCAGACCGTCACTGTCGGCGACTACATCCTGGCAGATGCATATCCGGCGCGCCTCAGCGCGATCAAACGCGGCGATGTGATCTTGTTCAACCATGAGGGACACGTCTTTATCAAACGTGTGGTCGCCATACCGGGTGACGAGGTTTCCATGACCGACGACATTCTATCGATCAACGGCCATACGCTAGCCCAGAAGGCGGAAGTGGATGAGCAGGAAACCGGCCTGACGCGCGACGATCTCAAGGCAGCGGCGCCCTACCGAGAAATCTGGCCGGACGGTCGGCGCGTGCTCATTCTCAAGCTGAGCAGCGATAATCCCTATCGCTCCTTTTCCAGCGTGACTGTGCCGGACGGCGCCTTCTTCGTGCTGGGTGACAACCGCGATAATTCGGTCGACAGCCGCATGTTCGGGTTGGTCCCGCGCGATCAGGTCGTTGGCAGCGCCAGCTTCATCTGGTGGTCGCACCATCCGGCGCGGATCGGTCGCGCGATCAATTAACCATATACCAGCCTATGGGCCGACAATCTTGGAGCGACTATCCGGTGGCGCAGCACAATCTCGGGAACCGAAATACAAGGCAGCTTGTTAGAGTGCTGAGACGATCGCACTGACATCGGATGGCAGCAGAAGATGGGACAGTGCTCGGGCATTCCTGAGAGGCGCACCATGTCTGCAAGCATCTGGGATGTTCTCGCGGGGGGCGGCCTCTGCATATCGCTACTGGCGATTTTTCTCTTTGGCACGTGGCGCATTCGCCGCCAGGCTTTCCTCGCTTTTTGCTTTCTGGCCCTTACTGCTTTTGCCTGGCATGCAGGATGTTGGTATCACAAGTTTGATTGTCCGACCGACAATAAGGCGACGACCCTGGCACAGGGCTGATTGGTCAGCATAGGGTCCCTATTCTTCGCAAAGCGCTGTTTCAGCGAGACGTGCCGCAGCGCAGCATGCGTTGCAATCGTGAACGGAGACATGAGGGGCGTCGCGCGCGCCGCGGCGTCATCGCTGGTGGGCCTCGCCTGCTTCGTCTGGATGCAGCTGGCCGTATCACTTCCCCGGCTATTGCAATAACCGTCTTGCCGGCCCCCGGGTCCTGCCCCGCCGAAACGTGATCGCGACCGAAGCCAGGAGCTGGCCCCATCTCCTCGCATCGCGCTCGTCCTTTATTTTTCGCCGGGGCCGCTTCCGCCCCCGCTTTCTGTATCCGTCATGGTGCAGTGCGAAACTGCTGCCGGTCGGATACCGACGCCGCCGAAACCGAACCCGTCAGCGCTATATTAAGCTTTTTAGCCGAATGTGACCTAGAATTGCTCATCCTTCGCAGGATTGCCGGCATGAAAGTCAACCGCCCCAGCTTTATCTTCAAGGCGACAGTCGGCTACGCAGTCTTCGCCGCGCTGTGGATTTTCCTGTCGGATTCTCTCCTCTCGCATCTTCTGGATGGGCAAGTGATTGCCCATCTCGGCATGGCGAAGGGCATCATCTTCGTCATCGTCACCACCGCCTTACTATTCCTTGCCTTGCGGCGCGCAGGCCATCGTGATCTCATCAAAGAACGTCCGTTTCTGGAAGGAGCGCCCCTGGGCCAACCCTGGCCGCAGATCGCTGCTATCCTCGCCCTCTTCACCGCCATCGCGCTGACCGCATGGGCGACCTACGATACGGAGCGCAATGCCACTCGACAGACGATGCTGCATCAACTGCAGGCCATCGCCAAAATCAAGGCGAAGATCACGCAGGATTGGCTGGCAAGCTATCGCATCGATGCTGAAGAGCTTAGCCATGATCCCGAACTGATCTCTGTCATGCAGAGTTGGCAAGGGAGCCATAGCCCGGCCGATTACCAGCGTCTAAGCGATATGCTGGATGCGAATAGCCGCGTGCACGGCGTTGCCTATCGTTCCATTACCCTCCTCACCCTCAATGGTGAGACGATTGTCAGCAAGCCCGACGCATCGTCATTTGCTCTCAGCCCGATACGCGACTGGCCAGCGCAAATCGCCGCAATCGCTCCCATTCTTGCCCGCGGCGAAACGGCATTTATCGATTTGCGCCGGGGTCCAGGATCGAGCAGCCTGCATCTCACCTTTATTGCACCCATCATGACGAAAGCTGCTCCAATACAACCGGGAGCCAACAGGCCGATCGCCTATGTCGCATTGGACCTTGCCCCCCAGAATTATCTTTTCCCGACCTTGCTCATGCTGCCTTTGTCCAGCGAGACAGCAGAGATTGTCCTCGCGCGGCGCGAAGGCGACATCATCCGCTATCTCTACCGTTCCAAATTCGGCCATGAAACCGCCTATGATGTCACCGTGCCGGTCAATGCACCCGACCTTCCCGTGGCGCGTTTCATGCGGCGTGGCGACGAGGTGATGGAAGGGATCGACTATCGCGGTATGCGCGTGCTGGCGGCCGTCGAACCGGTGCCGTCCACCTCCTGGGTTCTCGTTGCCAAGATTGATCGGGATGAAGCCCTGGCGCAGATACGCGTGCTGGGCGTAGCAACCAGCGTCGCAACTTTGGCCGGATTGATCATGATCATCGGCTTCGTCGCCTATTTCTGGCAACGGCGTCGCCTGCACCACGCCTTGGCGGAAGTCGCCGAGCGGCGTGCGTTGCAATTGGCGGAGGAGGTCTTTCGCGAGACCTTTGAGCAGGCGGCCATCGGAATCGCCCTGCTTTCACCGACCGGCCGGTGGCTGAAGGCCAACGGGCAGTTCTGCGTCATCTTCGGTCTCGATCAGGCAAAGGCGAATGCGGGCGAACTGGATGGCCAACAGATCAGCACCAGTTGGTCGCCCGACAGGGTTGTCATCGAGCGTTTGACCAAAGGAGAGATCCAGCATTATTTCAGCGAGTACCGGATCGAAAAGCCGAACGATGAAGATATATGGGTGGATGTCACCATCTCCCTGGTACGCAATGACGAAGGGAGTCCTGCTTATTTCGTCGTCTCCGCCACCAACACCACCGCCAAGCACAAGGCCGTGCAAGCACTGAAATCCGGCGAGGCACGTTTGCGCCAAGCGGCAACCGTCTTCACCAGCACGCATGAAGGTGTCGTGATTACCGATCCACATGCGCAGATACTCGCCGTCAATCCAGCCTTCTGCAGCATCACCGGTTACCAGGAGCATGAACTTGTCGGCCAGAACATGCGGCTCCTGCAGTCCGGCCGCCAGGATATCAACTTCTACCGCGCGCTCTGGGATGCGATCGCCGAGCACGGGTTCTGGCAGGGCGAGATCTGGAATCGGCGCAAGAACGGCGAGGTCTATGCCGAATTGCTGACCATCAGTTCGGTACGGGACGAAGAGGGAAAGCTGACGAATTTTGTCGGCACCTTCACCGACATTACCCGCATCAAGCAGTCGCAATCGGCGCTCGAACATCTCGCCCATCACGACCCACTCACCGATCTCCCCAATCGGCTTCTGCTGGTTTCGCGCCTGGAACATGCGATCATCCAATCGCGACGGCACCAGCAAAAGGGTGCGGTTCTATTCCTGGATCTCGACCACTTCAAAAACATCAATGACAGCCTCGGCCATCCGGCGGGGGACGAACTGCTGCTGGCGGTGGCGAAGCGGCTGGGGCGGCGCCTGCGTGAAGCCGACACCCTGGCACGGCTCGGCGGTGACGAATTTGTCGTCCTGCTGGAAGAAATTTCCAGCCCACAAAGTGCCGCCAAAGTGGCGCAGTCACTGCTGGATGAATTCGCCGAACCGTTCCAGCTGACCCAGGCGCAGGATGTGTATATCAGTACCAGCATCGGCATCAGTATCTTTCCCGATGACAGCAACAAGCCCAGTGAACTCATCCAGCATGCCGACGCCGCGCTCTATCAGGCCAAGACCGACGGTCGGGGCATCTATCGCTTCTATACCACCGCATTGACCGATGCGGCCAATGCCCGCCTAGCCGTCGAACGCAATCTTCGGCGCGCTCTGGAGCGTGATGAATTCGTCCTGCACTATCAGCCTCTCGTTTCGCTTGGCAGCCGTCGCGTGCGCGGTGTGGAAGCTCTCGTTCGCTGGCTTCGTCCGGAGGATGGCCTCATTCCCCCCGCCCGCTTCATTCCGGTGGCTGAAGAAACCGGTATCATCGTGCCGCTTGGCGAGCACATTCTGCGGATGGCCTGCACTCAAATGAAAGCCTGGCTCGACCAGGGTATCGACATCGACACCCTGGCGGTCAATCTCTCCCCGCGCCAGTTCCGTTGCGAGGAGCTGACGCAGCAAGTGGCCGACGTGCTCCGTGAGACCGGCCTGCCGGCACACTACCTCGAACTTGAGATCACCGAAGGCGCACTGCTCGGCGATACCGGCGAAAATGAACAGAAGCTCGCTGCGCTGAAGGCGCTCGGCCTGCGCGTTGCGATCGATGATTTCGGTACCGGCTATTCGTCGCTGGCTTATCTCAAGAGATTTCCCATCGACAAGCTGAAGATCGATCAGAGTTTCGTGCGCGATATTCCTCAGGATGCCGCCGACAAGGAGATCGCCGCGACCATTATCGCCATGGGCAAGAATCTGCGCCTTGAGGTACTAGCGGAAGGCGTCGAAACCGAGGCGCAGTTCGAATTTCTACGCGGGCTGGGATGCGATACGGCCCAGGGCTATCTCTTCAGTCGCCCCCTGCCCGCCGACGAGCTGACCAGCCAGCTACCGCGTGGGGCCCAGCCGATAACGCCGAAGCGGGCGAACTCATGATGCCCATGTGAGCGGGACAGCGCGGCGTGCAGGCTTGTTGGCAGGTTTTTCTGGTGGCTCTATAGTAGCGGCCAAGCCAAGATGGCGCATCGATCGCCCGGACCATGCAGAGATTTCCGACGCAAACTTCACCTGCCCAGGCTTTCCCCGAGCGCCGCGTGCTGCGGCGCGCCGCAGATCCGCAGCAAATGGGGTCGACTCCGGTCAACGACCTGCATCGCTATTGGCTGAGCAAACATCGGGATGATGCAATACCGGGTCGCGCACAGATCGATCCCACAGAAATCCCACATCTGCTGCCGAATATCCTGCTCGGAAGCATCGAATATCATCCCTTTCGTGTGTTCTATCGCTTGGTCGGCACGCGGATTACCGCCTTCCGCGGCGCACTCACCGGCCAATATCTCGATTCGGTCTCCTGGCTGGAGCCAGAGACGCGCAGCGCCACTCAGGAGATCTATGAGGCGGTCGCGCAATCACGTCTGCCGACCTTTGCTGAACTTGAAGTGCGCAGCGTCAGCGGCACGCCTTATCGCATCCACACCGGCCTTTGGCCGCTGGCTGGGCAGGCATATGGCCCCACCGACATGTTCATCGCCATAGAGGACTATGGCGACCTTGAGCGCATCGAACTCGATTTCTGAGGCTGATCGCAAGGCGAAAGGGCGATCGATACAACCGCGCGATGTAAACCTGACTGCAAGCTGACGGCACTCATCAGATTCACAATATAATGTCATAGGACTGCAACGCGATTGCGTTAACTGGATATCTGTGGCACTGCTTAATTGGATGCTAAGTCAAAAGAGCAAAGTCGGCCAAAGAAGCCGACAGGCATCCGGTGAGCAACTCCTAGCCGTCTGAGGGCGACGGCTTTCACGACAACTGAGATCGGGTGCTCGGCGATCTCCGCCACGTATATCGTGGCCAGGAGGATCGTCCGTGCCGGCTGCAGTGATGCGGCAAGGCATGATCGACATGGTCGGGGGGAGTTTACACGATGAGGGTGAGGCATGGCAGACGGCTCAATACCACTGAACGACACTGCGCCGATTGACGAACGGATCGATCGCGACGCACCGAAGCGGACCCAGCAACCGCATCGCAAAGAATTGCAGGCCGAGCGTGAAGCGCTGATCGCCGGTCTCGAGGACTTCCAGATCGCTTCGGTCGCGCGCAGTTTCTATCAGATCTCCACCACCCTGATTGCTTATGTCGCGGTCGTCGCGCTCATGTATGGTGCGCTCCCCGTCTCTTATTGGCTGGTGCTGGGCCTCGCTTTGCCGGCGGCCGGGCTGGTCGTGCGGCTCTTCGTCATTCAGCACGATTGCGGCCATGCGGCGTTTTTCCCTTCGGTGCGCGCCAATGAACTGACCGGCCGGCTTTGCAGCCTGGCGACACTGACGCCCTTCGCCAATTGGCGGCGGCATCACGCGGTGCACCATGCCGCCTGGAACAATCTCGACCAGCGCCATGACGGTCTCGATATCTATGTCAAGTGCATCACGCTCAAGGAGTATCAGGCTCTCTCTCGGCGCGAAAAGTTCCTCTATCGCCTGGGCCAGCATCCCTTCGTGACCCAGTTCCTGATCCCGCCTTTCGTTTTCCTGCTGGTCTACCGCACCCCCTTCGACACGCCCAAAACCTGGTGGCGCGAGCGTCGCAGCGTGTTCCTCACCAATCTCGTGCAGCTTGCCTTGTTCGCTACGCTGATCGCCTGTCTGGGCTGGCGCGCGGTGGCCATGGTGCACCTGCCGATCATGATCATCGCCTCGATCGCCGGCATCTGGATGTTCGCCGTGCAGCATCGGTTCGAGGGCGTCAAATGGCTGCCGCGGGACGAATGGTCCTCGACCCGCGCCGCCTTGCACGGCACCTCCTATTTCAAGCTGCCCCGCATCCTGCAGTGGTTCACCGGCAATATCGGTTTCCACCATATCCATCACCTCCTGCCGCGGGTGCCGAATTACAAGCTCGAAGCCTGCCATGAGACCTTGCTGGCACGTGGCACGCGGTTCCATACCCTGACCCTGCGCGACGCTTGGCGGGCGCCCCGCTTCGTCCTGTGGGACGAGGCACAGGGTGCGATGGTGCCGTTTCCGGCCTGAGTTTCCCCTTTAAGACTGCGATAGCGACCCGGGCGGCGGCGCAAGTTATCGCCGCCCGCTCGCCTGCCGTCATGCCGGTTTGCAGGCGCGATCGACATTGCTAGGCTGTCCCTGGCCGCCCCGCTCCGCCGGGACCACATCGCCAAGGGGAAAAGCACATGCAACCGCAGGAACAACCCGCGATCACCATTGGACAGCTGGAAATCCGTTATCTGATGGATGGCACCCTGAACGGCGCCGGTTCCGGCATGTTCGAACTGACCGTGCCGCCCGGAGCCCGCGTGCCCCCGGCCCATAGCCATAGCGGTAATGAAGAGATCGTCTATGTGCTCGAAGGCCGGCTACGCTACCGGGTCGATGAGGAGACCCGCGATCTGCAGCCAGGCGAGCGCATGTATACGCCGCGCGGCTCGGTACATGCCTTCAGCAACCCGCATGACCAGACCGCCCGGGCGCTCATCGTCCTCACGCCCGATATCGGTGCGCAATATTTCCGCGACATTGCCGAGGTCGCCACGGCCGCCGGCGGCCCGGATCCCAAACGCATGGCCGCGGTGATGACGCGCTACGGCCTGGTTCTGGCGCCGCCGCATGCGCCTGCCGCCTAACGCCCGCACTTCCGGCTCGCCATACGCGCCCCGGCTCGGCTAAATTCGCGGCAACGAGGCCGACGGGAATTATTATGCGTTCGATCATCAGGCGGCTGCGCCATGCCGCGACCTTCAAAGATCTTGGCCCCGGCCTCATTACCGGCGCCGCCGATGATGATCCCAGCGGCATCGCCACTTATTCCCAGGCCGGCGCCCAGTTCGGCGTCAACATGCTCTGGACGGTGGTGCTGACCTTCCCGCTGATGACGGCGATCCAGCTGATCAGCGCGGAGATCGGCCGCGTCACCGGGCGCGGCCTCGCCGCCAACATGGCGCGGGTCTTTCCCCGCCGCCTGGTGACGTTGCTGGTCGGCCTGTTGTTCTTCGCCAATACCATCAATATTGGCGCCGATCTCGCGGCAATGGGGGCTGCCGCCCGGCTGGTGCTTGGCTGGGATCAGCATCTCCTTACCATCGCCTTTGCCGTGCTCTCCCTGGCCCTCCAGGTCTTCGTCCCCTACCATCGCTATGTCCGCTACCTGAAATGGCTGACGCTGTCGCTCTTTGCCTATGTGGCCGTGGTGCTTATCGTACGGATCGACTGGGCCGAGATCGGCCTGCGCACGGTCCTGCCGCAGATGAGCTTCAACCGCAATACGTTGACCGTTATCGTCGCCATCTTCGGCACCACGATCAGCCCCTATCTTTTCTTCTGGCAAAGCGCCGAAGAGGTCGAGGAGGAAGAGCTCAACCACGCCGGCGCGTTGCTCGACCATCCGGGCGACGCACCGCGGGAGTTCCGCCGCATCCGCCGCGATACGGTGATCGGCATGTTCTTTTCCAATGCCATCGCCTATTTCATCATCCTGACCACGGCCGTTACCCTGCATCAGCAGGGCGTCACCGATATCCAGACCTCATCCGAGGCGGCCGAGGCCCTGCGTCCCTTGGCGGGCGAACTCACCTTCATTCTCTTCAGCGTGGGTATCATCGGCACCGGCCTGCTGGCCGTGCCGGTACTCGCGGGTTCGGTCGCCTATGCGATCGGCGAATCGCGCGGCTGGAAATGCGGGCTGGAAAACATGCCCTGGGAGGCGGCCGGCTTCTATACGGTGCTCAGCCTCGCTACCCTGCTCGGCCTGGCGGTCGATTACTCGCCGCTCGATCCCATCAAGGCCTTGTTCTGGAGCGCCGTCATCAACGGCGTCATCTCGGTACCGATCATGGCGGCGATGATGATCGTCGCCTCCCGCCGTCATGAGATGGGCAACTTCATCGCCTCGCCCGGCCAACGAATCCTCGGCTGGCTGACGGTCGCGGTGATGGCGGCCGCCGCGGCGGCAATGCTTGTTCTGTAGCACCGGGTCGCCAGCCCATCATCTACCCGCGCGCCGCGAACCCTGTGCGCGCCGGATCACCATCTGCCTCGCGGCATCCAGGGCGCGGCCAATCGCGGCCCGGCGATAGTCCCAGATCGGGTCGGGTTCCGGCGGATAGATCACCATGGTCGCATTGGCCTCGAACAGCAGCAGCGATCCGTCCCGCGCCAGAGCGAAATCGATACCGGCATAGTCGAGGCCGATCGTGTCGCGGATCGCCGCCAGCGCCGTCATCGCCCGAGCACCCAGCACCGCCGCCATGTCGTCGAGGAAAAGCCCCTCCTCGGCGCGATGCGCGGCATTGCCCGCCATATCCGCCGTGAAGTAATGCACCTTCCAATCGGCTGAGATCGCCAGATGCACCGGATGGATGGCGCCGTCGATGAAAACCACCCGATATTTGCGCGCCATGCCGTCGGCGCCCCGCGCATCGAGATATTCGATGGCCAGCAGGTCGCCTTCCGGCAAAGCGGCGATTGCCGGCGCCAAAGCCGCGCGATCGGCGATGAAGTGGAAATGCCGGCCGGTGTGATAGCCGGGCTTGCGCAACAGCAGCGGGAAACGGAGGTCCTCCGCCGCGACGAGGGTGGCCGGTGAGATCTCACGGATCGTGGGGGCGATGACGCCGCCGATGCCGGCCAGTCGCCGGGCGATCGCGGCGCGGCCGGTCCCGGCGACAAGGGCGGGCGGATTGATGACCGGGGCCGCGCTTCGCGCCAGTACCTGGCCGGCGCCGGCCAAAGCGGGCACACAGAAATCCGCATCACCGATCGCGTTTACCACCAGGTCGTGCGGCGGCAAGGGCTGGGCCGGGTCGCAGAAGTCGCAATAAAGTGCCGTCACCGCGAAGCTGCGATCGTCGATCCAATGCTGGGTGGGGATGTTGCCGCCGCGCGCCGCCACCAGCAGCAGCAGGTTGATCGCTGTGCCGCGCCCGCGATAGGGCCGCTTCACCGGAGGCTGACCGGCAAAGCCGCGGTGCCAATGCGGCTCCGCCGCCGCCGTGTCGCCCAGCGCGGTGAAAGCCCGCGCCAGTCCCTGATGCGCCGCGGCGAGATCGTCATCGCCCCCGAGGGCGGCCTGCAGATGCGTCTTCGCACCGGCCGCATCGCCCTCATCCAGCAGCAGATTGGCGAGATTGACCCGGCCGACCGGATTGGCCGGATGCAGCTGCACCGCCTGCTGATAGGCCGAGCGCGCCGCCGTGCGATAGCCGCCGGCCAGCGCCAGGGCGGCGAGTTCATTCAGCGCATCGAAATGAGTCGGATCGCGCTGCAGGATATCGAGATAGGCGCGCTTCGCGGCCGCGTCATCGCCGGCCGATGCGAAGCTGCGGGCCTGCCCCAAAATCGCCCCATGCGCATCATGTGGCGCATCGGCCGGATCGCGGTCAGGCGTCACGATGCCTCGCTCAGCAGCTTTGCATGCACGTCGCGGGTCAAGGCTTCGATCCGGGCGCTCAATTGCTGGGTCATTTCGGTGAGGCGGGTATTCTGCTCGAGGAGTTCGAGCATGGCGGCAGTCTGCTGCGCCGCCTGGATCTGCCGTTGCTCGCTGGCCTGGGCCAGCGCCTCGCGATGCTGCGCATCGGCCTCGGCATGCGCCTTGTCGCGATCGGCCTGCCGTGTCTGCGCCAGCAGGATCAGCGGCGCGGCATAGGCGGATTGCAGGCTGAAGGCGAGATTGAGCAGGATAAAGGGATAGACGTCGAACTTGGTCACGCCGGCGACGTTAAGGCCAACCCACAGGGCGACGATGCCGGTCTGCACGACGAGAAAAACGGGGGTCCCGAAAAAGCGCGCAAAGGCCTCCGCCTTCAGCGCGAACCAGTCATTGCCGAAGGTCGATTGCAGATGCGCATGGGGCAGATGAAAACGCATATGGTAACTGGCGCCGCTGACGATCGGGCGGCTCTGCGGATCGGCTTGAAGGCTCATCGGTGTCGCTTCCCTTGAGGTTCCATTCCCCTGACCGGACTATGCCACAAGCTGGGGATTAGCCAAGGAGCCCGGGGGGCGCGGCGGGGCGCGAAGATGAGCGGGCAGACAGGGAGCGCGCCGCCGCCACGGCCGACCGGACATCGATCGGGAAGATCAACTGTGTGAAATCACCGGGGCGAACTGACCGGAGTCATTCCATCCGGGTGACAGTCGCACCGGGGTCGCGACAGGCAGATCTGAGCCCGCGCGGATGCCGGCCGGCCGTGGCCGCGATGAGGGCGATTCTAGATGACGTTCACGGTCTTCACGGCAACCGTGCCATGATGGAAATTCGGCGTGTAGACGATGGTGACCGTGTCGCCTTTCTTGAGGCTGTCAAGATTGATCCAGGCTGGAATGACGTATTTGTTCCCGTCAGCCAGGGCGACCGACCGCGACTTTGCCTGGATATCCACGATGGTGCTGGTGTCATCGGCATCGGGCTCCGGTTTTTGGTGCTGGGGCCTGTTGGGGATGAACTTCGAAGATGACGACATCGCCAAGGCAGAACTGCTCGCCAGCAAGGTGACGAATGCACCGAGCACAAAACTCGACTTTCTCATTTCTGACTCCATGTGAAGGCTTGCGCCTGCGACTGCCGGCTCGAAACGGAGCCGCGCCTGGCCGTCACGCTCTGACGGCCTTAAAGAATTAACGTTGCATCTTCGAAATTTATTCCGCGATCCTGACGGGAAGCATACCGGCCGGACTCGCATCAGCTGTCGGAATGTTCGGGCTTTCGCGTCAGCAGCCTTACGATCGCCCAAGTGACATCATTGTTCGATGGATGAAGGTCAACACGATCGACGTCTCGTCCAATCGCGTCATGATCTATAGATTTTTGATTTTCAGGCCGACCACGCCGCACCTTGGCCACGCTCGTTACAATGGCTTGCAAATTCACATTGACTCTGCACATGCCCGGCCTGTGGGTGCGTGTCTCCATGATTGGATAGCCCCTACCGCCCCGTAGCTGCAGGTATGTGGAAATCTTCGCTTACCTCCTGCTGCCCGCGTCGCTCGATGGCGGTCCCGGTTCCGTCCCCTATTGGGGTAACAGCATTAATGGTGAGACGCTTCAGGGTTTCAGAATTTTTCACCGAAAACTTTCGGGCCACCTCCTACCCCCCAAGATTTTGTGGATTTAAACGAAGCCAAGCAACACACCTTGAAGTCGCGACAATTTGATCCACATTTTATGTAAGGACATCGGAAGGAGGTGATCGAGATGTCAGGGAAAAAGAGCGGCGGTACTCACCAGATCGGTCGGGACGCGAAGACCGGGGAATTCATTCGGGTCAAGGAAGCACAGCGGCGACCCTCCACCACAGTGGTGGAGACGATCAAGAACCCGCCCAAGAAGGGTAAGTAACTGGGATGCCCTGGTAATCCCAGGGCTACCCCCTTCATCACCAAGCAGTGGAGCATTTGTATGAGCCTCGAAGCTCTTTGGACCATGCAGTATCGAGACGCCGGTGGCTGGCAATCCGGTGGGGTCGTCGTCTTGGAAACTGGACGCCTCTTTGGCGGCGATTCATCCTTCTACTTCATCGGCGGCTACAACATGGCCGGCGACAAGCTCACGGCAAAAGCCGCTGTGGAACACTATGATGGCTCGAATTTCTCGGCCTTCGGCGTGCCGCTCAAGAGCTTTAGCGTGGAGGGAGAGTTCACTCGGAAGGGCAACTTGATGGAGGGCTATTTCTGGCAGCCCGGCAATCCGTCCCTGCGCTTGCCGATCCTTCTCACTCGAAGGGCCGATCTGCCCTAAAGCGTGTGGGGAAGCCGTGTGGGGAAGAGAAGATTTAGGTCCACTTATCTATATGATTTTGTTAATTTATTTTGAGATCCATCGGCTTGGCGTCCCCAAGGGGATTTGAGCGTCCCCAATGGTTTTTATTATATTTCAATAAGATAGATTAGGAATTTCTACCTTTGTTAACCCGGTTTGTTAACCCGGTTGGCTTGGGTCGAATTGGCGTCCCCAAGATCGGCCCCGGCGTCCCTCCTGGCATTTGATCCCGAATGGAAATTGTGGCAGAATCAACGAAATCGCACCCCGTTGAGATTTGGCCCACATGACTAAATCCGAATTGGAACTGCAATTCCGCCGCGTCATGCGCGATAGCATGGCAGCTCAGGAAGAACGTGATCCTAGTTGGTTCGAGTTGCGCTGCAAGGCTAACGAGCTTCGCAGCGAATACTGCGACCGCTACGGCGGCGGCACGAATTACCCGACCCTAGAGGCCTAGCTTCTTCCGAGCCTGCCGCCGCTTCTTCTCTTCCAGGTCCTTGAGGAGATTGCGCGACCACTGACGGGCCTCGTCCAGGCTGATCTGGCCCACGTCGCCGATCTTGGGGCGCTTCTCTCTACCGTCCTCCCGATAGTACATGCCGAACGTTTTCAAGCCGCCCGGCATGACCTTGAGGAACAGCCCTTTCACCTGCGTGTCCCAGAGAATTACCGGGACCTCTTGGGGCTTGGTCTCTTCTACTAGCTCGGGGGTCAACTCGGTTTTCATCCCTCCCTTGTCCAAGCCCATTGACAGGGACTCAAGCGATTCTCATATGTAAGTGCGACCTGGGTCGCGACCTGGGTCGCCAATTCAAAATAGGAGGGATCGCACCATGAAGAAGTTTCTGTTGATTGCCCTGGCCTTGTCGTTCCTGTCGTCCCCGGCCCTGGCCGTGGGTGAGAAGGTCTCGTGGAATGCCAGCCACAACCGAGACCGCTTGCTAGTCAGCGGCGAGTAAAAGATCAGGCCCCTTCACGGGGCCTTTTCTTTGACCTATGATGAGAACATATCAGGAACACAAATTGAGTACGCGGGTATGACGCACGAACCGGAAGGCACCCTCGGCGACCAAGTTAAAACGCAAATTGCGTTGCGATGCGTGGTTTGCTTGCGTGTCTCCGTGATTGAGCTGAGGCCGCACATTCTGCGCCTGGGGTCCACCTACTCGTTCCGCCGCTTCTGCCAGCGCCTGCGCTGTCAATGCGGCTCAAAGGGCTCGGCATGGCCCACCACGATTGAACCCACTGGAAGGGAGACGTTACCACGATGATCACTGAACAAAGCATCTTCAGGACGGCGGACGAGATGATCCGCATGTCCGGGTTTGACACGGCGAAGGAAGAGGCCCTCACCTTTGCTAATCAGCTCTTGGAGAAGCGTGACATGGAGGGGCGCCGCGTGTGGCTCCAGGTGCTGGACGCCATAGAGGAGTTGCAGCACCCACATTGACCCCTTGAAGAACAAGTTTGCACTTCCTAAGTGTGAACTTGTTCGAGCCGATATCTCACATGCTTGGACGTTATCGGGACTCACCAGCGGTTCGCCGTGTGGTCGGGGGAGGTCGAAGCTCCCCAGTCTCACCAAGGTCACCCGACTTTGCCCCACTGGGGAACGTCTAACCATAGGATATCACCATGAGTACAACTCATCTCCGCTCGTCCATCTTCCGCCGTATGAATCATGTGGACGCCTCTCAGATTTTGGACCGCGAACGGGCCATAGCTGAGGAAGCCCTGAATTCGCCGGTTGCCGCCGCTCGTCGCTGGGCTCGGAACCGGCTCGCCCGCATCAACAAAATCCATGATGAGCTATTCGGCACCGGCCCCAAGGACCTCCCGGGCGACAACCTCAAAGATTATGAGTTTCGCCTTTGCGTGAGGTTTGAAGTTTCCCACACGATCCGAGCCGCTTCGTGGCAAGACGCAATGAAGCAAGTTGACGAGATTGGGGAGGAACTCTCAATCAACAATGGATTCGGCCAAGAATGGCTATTCGAGAACGCATATTACGCTGAGTTAGATGGTTGGGAGACGCGAAGCATTACCTATGCCGATCATGAGATGCAGAAGCTCCACGAGCTTTCGCAGAACGTGGAGGGCTGAGCCATGAATGACAATTTCATTCAGCAAATTCGCCAAATTTGGCCGATATCTCGCCGGTTTGAATCCCCTTGGAAGTTGGACGCTGCAAGCTGTGAGGTTACCGGTGTAACTTTGCATGAGGACCGAATTGAACTTACAACTCAACACGTCGTGCCTGACACATTAGAGACAATATCCGATTATGAACCCAGAAGAATATATCTAGGCCTAGGGGACTCGATAGAAATCTGGAACAAGCTTGCACAGTATTCCGGAGAATTGCCCGCATCGATTGGCGGTGAAATTGTGAATGATGCGCTTCTGGCGCATGAGAAATTCGTTCGGCATCTCGTCATAAGCTCCCTGGTCGAGTCCTCCTCTTCTGGAATCCTTCGCAGCACGTTGGAGGACTCGGTCTTTCGTATCAAGAAAGACAGGAGTTTTCACGGACACGATTGGAGGGCGTCTGTCGACAAAGCACTCAATGATTTGCACCGTGCAGGCTTTATCTGTGTGACAAAGAAAGAGCCTCAGAGATATTCCCTCACCGCTGCTGGTAGAAAGTATGCCTCGGAGATCATCGGAGGTGCAGCATGAGACGCATACGCAAAGCCCCTGCCCCGCTCCGGGTGTACTCGTATGATCTCCGCGTCTCCTTCAGCATCGGCCACAGTATCGCCGCGTCATCGCAGGAGGAGGCAGACAGGAAGCTCATGGAACTCCTACGTGGTGGCCATGACTTTGACGCGACACTTGGTCTTCTCCTTGAGCATGCGCGGGAGCGTGATTTGCCGGTGTACGCGGCCGATCTCGAAGGATGTTCCCTCCAAGTGGTGGAGGTGTTGCAGTAAACAGGAAGGGCCTCCTAGGAGGCCCTTTTTCATGGGAGCACTCGCGTATCGCGGAAGAATGGTAACGTCCGTACTGGGAGTTCTATGGTTTGGAGTGTCGCCCGCAAGTCCGCGTCTTTGCCACGGTCAATCAATCCCTTGCAATGCGTCTCTATCGCTTCGTTGAGGTCCCTAGCCTCAAACTCCATGGGTTCACCCTTTGGGTCCGCTGCGCCATCATAGAACCGAATTCTAAACAACATGACTCGCCCTCCCGACCGAACTATCCACATCGGCACAAGATAGCACATAATACCCGCTTCGGTGGAGACAGGGAACGATCATGGCCAAGAAATTAATAGACGCGAAGAACCCGGACAACATTTTGCAGTGGGCGCAAGACTTCTCGGACGCCCACGCGATCCTGGAAGCTCATAACATCGCGACGCGCGTAAAGACGGCAACAGACTCCACACTTCCCGGAGCGTGTGATTTTTCGTCCACGGTTTGTCTCGCCTTCTCTCAGGAGTGCTACTTGAAAGCGCTTCTCGCTATCAGCAAGGGCGAGTATCCGCGAGAGCACGATCTGAAGAAGCTGTTTAAGGCCCTGGCTCCGGACGTACAAGCGCGTGTCTGGGCCGCGCTACGAAAGCACGATCCAGGCTTGAACGATGCCGGGTTTGACAAATGCATGACCGAGAACGCCAATGCCTTCGAGATTTGGCGATATGCCTTCGAACACTTGGATACGGAATTTTCGCACTTCACGAGCTTCGCACTCGACCTGAATAAGGCACTGCTTGACGTGTATTTAAATTTCTACCCAGAGAATCCGCCAACCGGCTTCGGTCAACCTTGATTGGAGCTTCCGCCAAAACAGAAAGGGCCTCGTGTGAGGCCCCTTTTCAATCCGCTGAGTTCCCCTCATTCAACATGAGATGACGAATTCCGTTCCTAGTGCAGTTGGTCTTGAAGCGAAATCGCGTCACGTGATCATTGCCGAACGCGTCTTTATACATGATATCGCCCCAACACAGCCCGAACGCGATTCCGTCCAGAAGATCATTTAAATAAAAATCTGGACCCACTTTCAAACCCATTTCTAGCTTGAATGTTCCTCCAGGCATAAGCACACCACAAATGAACTCTCCCTCATCCATGGCCGAAAAATCGTGATCCTGGTGGTTTGTAACTAGAGCCCGATTTGAAATCCTCAGATTATAGGCTGGCGTATTCCCAAAGTTTCTAATCTCAATCGATTCGATGATCTCACGAGCGCCCGTCGCGCCAGACACCCTTTCGATTCCAATATATGCGCGTAGTTGATGCTTCGCCGTGTCGTCCGCGCCTTTCACGAGTCTCCAGGTCGCGGCCCACAGCGCGGCAGTGAATGCAGCTACCAAGAAATCGCCGAAACCTATCTCACACTTCAACGATATAGGGCCGATATTGAGACACGCGCCTTCGCCGTGATATTCAAAGACGTGTTGCCCGGCATAAGCGGCGAAGAATGCGACTCCAATAAGGATCACAAGGAAGGCCGCACACCATCCATTGCAACTAGATTTCTCATGCATGACTCGATGATCCCCAAGAACTCCCACGAGACACTTTTGTTGTTCAGATCCGTGGAGACCGCCAAAGCGGCCAATCAGGAAGCGACATCTTTGAATACTCCCCGCGTCTCTTCTCAAGCTCCACCCATACAAATTTGGGGACTTCCAGCGCCTGAGAGCTATAGTATTCCAGCAATCCAAACCTTATCAAATTTCGTATTGGTTCTGGCTCTTCATCAAACTCAAATATCCGGCGTCCTCCTAACGTAATCATCGCAATGCATTGACTCTCTCGCTGCGTTAATCTCGTCAAGTATGCGAGAGCCTCCTTCTCTTTCTGTCTTCTCTCTCTCAACTCTCGCAAGCAATTGATAACGCTAATCGCGCTCAAGGTGATGAACGCGACACCCGAGAAGAGAAGGACGAGAGAGAGTGCGAACAGATATATCCGGTTTGGGTCTGCTGTATCGAAAGCCGGAAATGCGATCAGCATGAGAATCGCTAGAGCGGAACTCACGAAGAGCACCCCGCTGAATACCTTGGACTTCAATATCTCTGTGCCGAACTCAGAAATAGCTTTAAAAAGCTCGGTCAACTTCGCCTCCCCCAATCATGTGGAGGCTAGCATATCAAAGAATCAGGAGATTCAATCATAAGAAGTTAAACGAGTACGCGCGGGTAGTCACTCCGCCTCACTTCTTTTTGTTGTTTACAGCGCCCCGCTGAGGGGCTGGCGGAGAGTAGCCCCTGGGATATACCTTGCGCTCTCTCACGAATGTTGAGCCGTTCTCTCGCACGTACCAGATATGCCGGATTGGACCACCGCCCAGGCGGGGCCGATCCATCAGAGCCTCTGTGAGGATTTCCCCACACTCCTCACAGCATCGCACAAGCTCAATTCGATCCTGCACCACGCTAGGCCTGGACTTGACCGGCACCCGGTCAATCCAGACCCGGCTGATCAGGGTGAGCGAGTGAATGTGTTTGGTCACTCGGTCTTGTCCTGCGCGAGCTTTGCCGCCTTATGTCTGGCAAGCGCCTTATGTCCATCACCGGGCTCAATGAAGATTTCGCGAAGCTCCTTATCCGCGTACATCTGGTGGAATTCCTCAGCGAATCCTGAGAATTTGTCCCCCATGGTGTCCGCGAGCTTCTCTCCGCACCACTTATGAAACGCGCGTTCTTTCTCCAGGCTCGCGAGCTGGGATCGCTCTCTGTTTTCCTGATTCCGCAAAGCTAGCCTGAACAACTCTTCAGTCTGCTTTAAAATGCTCTTCTTCATATCGTTATCTTCGCTAAGAAGGGTTTGCATCCGCTTTGGCTCGAAGAGCTGAGCAACGATCCACAAGAAACCAAGCATCTCGGAGTAAGTGAGCGTTCCGGCTTTGACGTTCAAAGCCTCACTGTTCAAGCCCCTTACTTCGCGCAAGAACCCCCACAATACGATGGAACAATCCGCTAGCTCCTGAAATGTTCTCAACTGGCGCACCTGAAAGAATGCTGAGTGTGATTTGCTCTGATGTGCGGCTCGTATACGGGATATGATCAATCGCAGTAGGAATGTGCTGGAGAAGCTCTTTAATCTCGTCGTCACTCGCGTTGTTCTCTAAGATCGCCTTGAACAGATGCTTCAGAACCTCTTTCTTTCCGTTCTCATTCATTGGGTGTTTCCTCATTAATCGTTTCAATCTTGTCCGCCTTATGCTCCTCCAGCATCACCTTGAGTTTTCGAACTAGCTCTTCCTCTGCGGGCTCGGACCATGTGATCCGCTCCAGGATCACGCCATGCTCATTGCACGGGGGAAGACTGGGCGATTCCTTCCGCCCTGCCTCAGCGTTCGGGATGACGCGGCTCATGGGTATTTGCTGGCCACGCTGAACTCGCGGACCACTCGGGGTTATGTCGTACAGGGATCTGCTCGGGGTGACTCCAGGGTCTAATTTCATGCTTCAGGTTCCTTCTTGTTCAACGTGCGGGTTCGAAGTGTGGTGATCCTGTTGGTTCTGGTGATCCCGCGCTGATACATGTATTCGCGCAAATACCCGATGGTCCAATCGTGGCCCGTCTTGGTCTTGATCTGATTCTGATTGAGATACTCAACAATCTTTCGCCCTGGCATCCGCAGAAGCGGGAAAAGGATTTGCTGAAATTCCAGGTCAAACTGGCTAGGGCGTCTTGCTCGGGTCATTCATCAGTCACTCACTCAGTCACTGGAGTACTTAGCCCGGTCATGTGAGAAACATGTCCAAACCCGCTTAATTCGGATGATTTTAAAAAAACCCTTCGTGATCCCCACAGGCCCCGAACGATTCCAATTTTTTCCCCAGGCCACCGCCACCGGGTGGGGCTTGGCTCGCGGGTCCTTGGCCAGCACGTGGGTGAGCGTGCGTGAGTGCGGGGAAATCGCTGCGAGAGAGCTAGAAACTCTTGGTCCTGGACCTCATCGTCCCTATATAATTCATGACAACGGACCATGAGGGTTTTACAAAATGGCCAAGTATGTGAGCTACATTCGCGTATCCACGGACAAGCAAGGCAAGTCAGGCCTGGGCCTTGAGGCACAGCGTGAGGCGGTGGCTCAGTTTGTGCGGGCTCGTGGTGGTGAGATCATCTCGCCTGAGTACCGAGAGATCGAATCCGGCAAGGTCAATGATCGCCCCGAGCTGACCAAGGCGTTGAAGCGCTGCAAGCTCACCGGGGCAACGCTGGTGGTGGCGAAGCTCGATAGGCTCTCGCGTGACCTGGGCTTCCTCATGACCTTGAGGAACTCAGGGGTGGACTTTGTCGCCTGTGACCTGCCAGAGGCCAACACCCTGACAATCGCGGTCATGGGCGCAATGGCACAGCACGAGCGTGAGCTGATCAGCCAGAGGACGAAGGCAGCACTTGCCCAGGCGAAGGCCAGAGGGACCAAGCTGGGCGGGTTACGTCAGGGTGCTGCGGATATCACCGCGTACAAGGATCGATCCACCCAGGCACTACAGGCCAAGGCCGATGAATTCGCGGAGTCAATGCGTGAGGTAATCGAGCCGCTGAAGGGCCAAACGCTCCAGGCGATAGCGGATCAGATGAACACGGCGGGGTACAAGACACCACGCGGGAAAATCGGCTCCTGGACGCCCACCACGGTTCGCAATGTCCTAGCCCGCCTATGAGATCAGCGGGCTTCCTGAGCCGTCCCAGGGGCCTTCGCGGCCCCTTTTTCATGGGATCAAACAAATTTCTACTACCATACGGAGCCCATTTTTCAGGTCAATTTTGACCCAAATCCGCTTGATCACCCATCAAGGGCATTCCCTGGACAGGATAATTTCGCATCGCCGGTAAATACTGGGAGAGCCGCAAAGGCCACCAAGGGAGATTACCGAAATGTCTGATATTGAATTCCTCAAGCGTATACACACGAACTCACCAAAGGATCAGGGTGAGGCAAGCTTCTTCAAATTCTATCGTGAGAACCTCAAGATCGTGGAGCGATTCCTGGAGCTGGCCGAACTAATGCGGCAGTTTCAGCGCCACTACCGGGCAAGCGCGATTGTGGATCGCATCAGGTGGGATCACGATATCCGGGGCGCTGATGGAAAGTTCAAGATTGCGAATTCCAGGAAGGCCTACTTGGCTCGCTTGGCCCAAGCCTTAGAGGTGGTCCCCGAGGGGTTCTTCACCACGAAGGAACTCACCCGGTCCAAGCGTGAGAAGTTTACACTGAAGGCCTTCAAGCGTATGCGTCACGACACTGAGCGGGACGACTGAGGATTAGTGGTCTAGCACAAGGTAAAGCCAATGAGCGACAAGTCCTCCTAGACCCGCGAAACTCATCGAGAGAATCCCTGATATGAGTGCAAGTACAGCAAGTGCGCTCCACATTTGACTATCGCTGTCCGTCTTAATTGGGGAGCGGTTCCAGTGTGCGGCCATTTTCGCGCCAAGCCAAATACCCATAGCCACTACGACTTGATCAGGCCTGATTATTGTTAGCAGCGCAAACACGGTCCTTTCAATGTTCCCGGTAAGGCTCGGATCTACCCTTGCGGATGAATGAAGCCAAGGAAACGCCTGCTCCGTATTCCTTTCAGGGTTCTCATCGTTCCAACGGTCAATTATCCGCTGTTTCTGCGTACGATGAAAATTGCCAACAACCGCGCCGCCCAGCGATAGCGCTATCGCGGCTCCCGCGAGTAACGCCACCAATGCAGGCCAAAGCACCTGGATAGCCGTACATACATATGCCATTGCAAGCCCCCTGCTCCTACCGCCGAGCCTGCTACGTTCATTTTATGGCGTCAAGTCTCGCTTCAACAGCACTAACAGGGCACCCTCGAATTTCCGGATGGTCCGTTTCAAGTCCCGGATCACATCGCGAAGCCGGTTCAAGGCCTCTGCTGTTCTGAGATTCGCTTCTAGACATTCCCGCTCATGCTTGGTCAATCGCTGCTCAATCTGATCCATGCGTGTCTTCTCACCCTCGTGGCGGTGCTTCCACCAAAGGAAGCTTCCTGCGGTTGCTGCTATCCCTGTTATTCCGACTTTTGCCCAATCCAGGGCAGTGTTCCAATCCATTTCTGATGTCTCCTTATGCGTATGAGATTCTCTTTTTGAAGGGTTGATAGGTGTTGAGCTTTCCGCCCTGGACCGGCACATACAGGGCTTGTGGGTCTGGTGCTGCATCCGCGTGAATGTGTTTCACATTAAGCTCGTGACAACAGGAGGCAAACGCGTCTAGGTGGTCATCGTGTTGGCAATTGGGGAACTCGCTGAGCTGCTTCACGAAGTCCCGCAAGCGATACGTGCGGGATTGAATGAAGAGCTTTTGCTTCAGAAGGAGTGTTTCCACATATCTTGCGATGAACCCGTTCTTGCCCTGGCCCTGGGTCTGCGCCTTGCTGCGAGAGCTTTCAACCACGATCAAACGACGTTGCTTGCGCTTGGCTGCTTCTCTAATCGCGTTCGCGATAAGCGGGTTGAAGTTCACCTCTACATGGATGCGGTCCAAGTGGTAAGTCTGTAGCAGGTCTATAACCTTGTCGCACATTTTGTCGTAATTCGTGCCGTTCTCCATGCTCACCGCAGGCATTGCTTCCCGCTCGAACAGATAAACGGATTGATCCACGTCACAGTATCCCACGATCCGGAGAACCGAATCATCGTGGGACTTGCTCGCAGCGCTTGAAGGATCGAAATACGCGACGAGCTGAGTTAGTTGCTTGCCACCTATCCGGTAGGTCACCCTGTTGCTTCTTGGATCGCCCTGGATTGGGATGAACTTCTTGATCTCGATATTCTCGGAGAATTCCTGCAATAGATTGCGATCAAGCCTCGTGTCCCAGGCATTGGACGGGATCAGGCAATACTGAGCCGCGAACCCCTGAACTCCATATTCTGATTTCTGCAGATCCGCCCATGCCGCGTCCTGCCTGATCTTCCCGTCTATGAGAATCTCAGGGTCTAGGTCCATCTGAGTTTTACGTCTGGCTTCGTCGCGCCACACTGGCCAGTAGTTGCATTCCCATTGATTGTTTTGCTTCTTCAGGTACTCGTACACCCGGTCTTCCGCGTGCGGTGTTCCGATATACAAGTGATTTGGACTTACAGCGGCGAACTCCTTGATTTTCTCGCGGAGCTTCTCTTGCTTCTTCGCGGTCTCTGAGGTCTCGATATCATCACCGAGTAGTCTGTCTGCGTGAACTCCGGTGAAATCGGATTGGAGGCTCGTACACTGGACTGAGGTGTGAAGGCCGATCATCGGCGATAGAACGGAGAAATCCTGCTTCTGCCAGTTATCCGCCTTTGTGCCTGGGTAAAGGTGTTGCACGAGTGGCCACGCCTCAATCAGCCTTTTGATAAAGCTGGAGCGCTTGCTTGCTGCGTCTCTGGTGGCCCGGACCACCACAATGGACGTGTTTGGGTCCTTGAAGAGCCAGAACAGCAAGAGGAGACCGGCAATGTAGGTTTTGCCCCGGTGTCTATAGGCTTGGAGCTGGCGACGAATTGCGGAATCTGTCCGGTCCAACCACCTGCACATTTCGCGGTGAAATTTTGGGGTTTGGCGCTTGCCATGCCAAAGGTTGAACTCCGCTAGGAAAGCTTCGAAGTCGTACCGGTCAATATCGATGCTTTTCATCTCTAGGAGGCGGGCTTTGTAGGACTCAAGGGTTTCACCCGGAACCACGAAGAATTCCTTCTCTTCCTCCTCCTTGGTTTTGCGCTTCGCGAGATGGTGTTGAACTTTTGCCATGCGGGGTTACCAGATCAGGACGACGAGGCCGGGGTTTCCTGCTGTGCCTGTTGTGGTGGTGCCTGTTCCGCCTAGTCCGGCTGATCCCGCGTAATCCGGGTCACCGTTGCCGCCCGCCGTGGTGCCTGAGCCTCCCGCATATGTGATGTTTGAGCCCGAGCTGAATGAACCGCCCGAGCCACCGCCACCGCCTGCACCTGCGTTATTACCTACCGATGTGCCGCCTTCGCCACCGAAGTAACCAGCACCACCGCCACCGCCTCCACCGTTATTCGCCCCTGAGGTTGCTTTTCCGCCTGCGCCGCCTCCTGGGGCACCACCCGCGCCTCCGTTAGCGACTGCTCCACCTGAGCCAGCACCACCCGTGAGTGACGCGCCATCGCCGCCGTTGCCGTTTCCAGAGCCACCAGCGGCTCCCTGTGCGCCTGCTCCGCCTACGCCACCGACCGATGCGTTGCCGCCTGTGGTGCCGCCTGTGCCTGCTCCCTGGCCACCTGGGGCTCCGTTGCCACCGTTGCGGTTGCTGAGATCGCCGCCGCCACCGCCACCTCCGGCTCCAGCAATCGCGAGAACCGTGGAGCTACGGAGGAACGCGGAATAACCGCCACCACCACCGGCTCCGCCTCCCCAGTTCCCAGAGGACCCGACACCGCCAGCCTGTCCAGGAGCACCCACCACCACAGTGAGCGTTTCACCGGCCTTCACCGCGATATCCGAGATTACATAACCGCCGCCGCCACCGTTGCCGCCGTGGCCACTGGAGAAGCCACCTCCGCCTCCGCCGCCTGCGGCCCATACCTTGACTCGAAGAACTCCGACATTATCCGGGACAACGAAAGGGGTTCCCGTGGTCGCTGTCGCGAATGATTGCTTGTTCTGAAAGCTCTGCTCTTCGTTACCGATGATGATTGCCATTTACTGATGCCCGATGAGTTCAACCTTCAGGCCTATGGCAGTTCCATCTCCTAGGAGCGGAACATCGAACGAGATTTCATCGTCCGCACTCAAGCTCGTGGTACTGAGGACTGGAGGAGTTGCGGCAGTGAGCGAAGTTTTCTCCGTGTTATCGATGGTGATTTTTGTGCCGAAAATGCTTGTGCCGCTCTTCTTCACGTCCACAGTGAGAAGAGATCCGCTAGTTTGCGCTGTATTGAGTGAGGCCTTCACTGAGGTGAGCGTGAAGTTATAGGGCATGCGGAACGTATACTTGCCAGTCCCAGAGGTGACGTTTGCCGCGTTGTTCGTGACATTCACGATGAACGATTCCGTCTGAGGTACAGCGGCGATTGCAGCCGCCAATCCGTCCGGCGTCACTGCGGCTTGAATTGCACTGCCCGCTACGGCTTCTGCTGTGGTTGCGTATCTGGTGATGCCCACCCGGCTCGTGGTCGCTTGCATCACCCCGCCCGCGTCTAAACGGGTAACGTTGATCAATTGAGAGCCATCTGGAGCCCACCCGAGGATCATATTCGCTTGACCCTGGGGAATGGCGGTGCTCGTCACACCACTGACGGAATCCGCTAGGCCGAATGTACGAGAAAGCTTCGTGGTGATCTCTTGGCTAACCAGACTGAGCCTATCAAAATCCGCGTTGATCAGATCTGAGCTGATTGTTCCTTGCTGTGCGTAGTTCGTGGCTCTGGCTTGGCTCGTGGTCCTGGTGAACACAATGGGCGCCAGATTCGCGGGTGCCACATTGAACGTGACTGTTCCGCCTGTGTTTGAGCCAGCGCCTGAGACGGTGTAATCCGTACCCATGGTCATCATTGAGCCACTGACAAAGACGACAAGGTCAGATGCGTTGATAATCTCGAATGGATAGGTGAACGCAATTTGAGCGCCGTTTCCGGTCAGCTCCGCGCGTGATCCATTGTTCAGTACTGTCATGAGAGAAACCCTCGAAAGATCTTCGAGGGTATTTATCGATATGTGGAAAAGTGAAACGTCCGGACCAGGAGATGGTACCGGACGTTCCCTGCATAGGACGTTTCTTGTGAAGAATGCGAAGCGTATTTTTCTGAGGTATTCGCCCCGCAAACTTATTTAGGTGAGAAAGAAAAACGCCCGGCCTTAGTGGAGACTCAGGCCGGGCAGTATAGAGAATGAACATCAATGTCTGATCGTGTTCAGAACCTATTTAGGTGGAATCGCAAAAAGAAAAAGAGCCGCAGGAAATTCGGGTAACCTGCGGCTCTCATCTCACAATCTACAAGGAAACCCAACATGGCTGAAGGGTTCGACCATGGCAATCACTCCACGATCAATCTTATTTATGCCGCGTCTCTCGTTTTGGTGTCCGAAGCGATGCTGTCCAAGACTTGATCCATCGTGGAATCGATTATCTGGTTTGTCTCATCGCTATCCTGGATCAACGCTTGGAGCGCCTCATGAAATGCTCGCCTCTTCAACTTCAGCGGAATCACGCGGCTAGCATCTCGCTTGTATTCCTCCCGTGATCGCGGCTGCATCTGCTTCACCACTTCCTCAAAGTGAGAGGCGAACTCATCGCGAGCGGCCCAGGCCGCATTCTCAAGTACCCTTAGATCAGCTTCACTCTCTGCAGGCGCCGGGATCGCGGTGGGCTCGATAGCTTGGGACGCTTCAATCTCTTCCGACTCTGGTGTGGAGTCCAGCTCTTGTTCGACCGGGTGAGTCTTCTTCTTGAGCTGAAGCGGCTTGAGTTCACGCATCACCGCGATTTGCTCAGCGGTGAATACCCCGGTCTCAAGCAACTTGGCACAAAGCGCTTCGTGGTATTCGATGAGATCTCCCTTCGTCGCGGTGGTGGCTTTGTCCTGGCGAAGCTGATCACGGATGAACTCCAGGCGCTTCTCCTGAGGCACGCACCAGCGTGATCCCGCTGTCTTGTCGCGCTTGTCCTCGCTTCGCTCGAATAGCGGGACGCGGTAGTAATCGCAAAGCTGGTCCAGGAGCTGCAGACCCTTTTGGCTGAGTCTATCGTTATACACGAAGCGGTAAACATCATTGAATGTCTGACGATCCTGCGGGTTCAATTCGAGCTTGTCCAGGGCGAGCAAGCACTGTGTCAGGCCGCGCCATTCCTTCTTGCTGAATTGCATGCAAGCTTGTTTCTTATCTGACTGGGGGAAACGCATGTTCGTTAGTCCTTCTGTTGGCGGACGTGAACGAATGCGACAAATCAAGTGTAAACATCTGAGCAAGTCCTCTGGGTTTTCATCATCGTCTGTCCCTTCGATTCGATGTGCCCCCCAGGTGGACACGCGAATGTTTACACCTGAGGGGCTGATGAAAACTGAAGGGCTCAGTAACAGGCCGCTAAGCCTGTCAGAAAGTATTTAGGGCGGTAGCTACTCCGCGCGTACTTTCTTATGACGAATGTAGAAGAGTGACGAAGCGCGACAAGGGGAGCGGCGCGGAATGCCCGCCATCATTGATATGATCCCCCACATGGCCCGGCACTGGTGTAAACATCGAATGCCCTGCTCACCTAGTGAGATCAAATCGAGGCCCCTGCTCTGCCTTCATATCGATGGTCCTAGACCTAGGTGAGATCGAAGGGGCCGGAGGCGTGGCGAGCGAAGCGAGCTGACTAAGCGAGCGGCCACGAAGCGCCGAAGGCGTTGCGGAGTGGCGCGAAGCGTCGAGGGGATAGTTATCCCCTTAGACTATGGCCGGACATAAAGGCTTTAGCCTCGTCCGGACATAGTCCTTGAATTCAATCGGATGATCCGGGACCCAAAAAGGCCTGAAACTTGTGTAACCCATTGTAATCGGCTCAGAAAAAAAGGACGATTTTCTGTTAAAACCGTCCTTGAAAAGAACCCTTCCGGACGATTTTTCCGGCAATTCGTCCTTTTTCGTCCGGGCCTGAAATAGGTGTAAACTTCTGCCGGGCTCACGGCATAGCGATTCGCTCAGGAGGCACTCATGGCGATCAACAATGACCAATGGACCACGGCAACGGTGGAGCAAAAGCTTGACCTGTTGCGGGCCGAGATCGAAGCGGTAGACGCTCACGCGGTGAACCTTACAAATGCGATCCACGGCACCTTGAACGGGCTTGACCGCGAGATTGCCGAGATCAAACGTAAACTTCCAAAGACACCCACGGTTCCGCGCTAGCAGGGCTCACCATCGGCGACGATTTCGCCACGCCATGATCCGCAGGAGCAGAAGCAACACGGTGTAAACTTCTCCGTTGATCATCGCGTGATCTCGTCCAGTGAGTTCCCGATGAACCGGCGAAGCTGGCCACCGATACGCTGTTGATGAGCTTGGCGAAGTGCGTTCGTGTGGGCCTGCCGGTACCCGCGATGATCAAGCATATCCGCCACACTGTTTACAACTAGGCTGCGCCAAATCGCAGCGGTAAACAGGAGGTTCTGTCCAGGCACGTCCCGGAGCAATTCGTTCGAAAGTTTACGCAAGTTCTTGTCGCGGGTCTTGGTGTTCCCCTGTAGCTCGCCGATCAAGGCGCCAGCACTGCCGCTCATCAGATTGACGATTGAACCCGCGAGCGGTCCAAAAAAGTCAGTGCTCGATTGCTGCCGCTGTTGCTTCGCTCCAAGGATTTGGCCCAGGACATCAGAGCCGAACCGCTGCATCATGAGCTGAAGCGGCAAGCCTCCGGGAATTTGCGCGATTGCCTTGGTGATGAATTCGGGATCATCCCACTTGTACAGGGCGTTTCCCTTCGCGGCCTCTCTGGCTTGCATCCCAATCATATTAACCGCAGTGGCCACAACCGCGAGTGCGGCAAGGCCGGTGAGCTTCGATGTTGCTGAGATGCTCGGATTCATAATCGTTGCGTAAACAGTGCGACGATGAGCAGCCACGGCAAAGCTTGAAAACTGCGTGAGTGTCTTTGCGAGTTCCGCACGAACTGAGCCGGGTTGACCACCCAGGGACAACAGCTCCTTATCCGCGAGCCCAGGTGTGAGAACTCCCCGTTCTACAGCGTCTTGATAAAAAGCCACGAGGCGTTGTTTCAGGCTCAGGCCCTGGGTGTTTTCGTCCGGGAGCTTGAACAGGTTTAGCTCACCATCCTCCAGGTGCGTCTTGCCGAGCTTTGCCCAATCGGATTCCCCAATGTTGAAGCGTCCAAGCTGGTACTGGAGTTCCCTGGGTAGGTCTGCGAACTTCGCCCCGTCTTGGATGAACCCACCCAAGTGGGCATCCATGATGCGGGTGGCCCCGCTCTTCATGATCCCGGACCACAACTCTAGACCCCGGAAACGCATGATCAGATCTGTCATCTTCGCCACGTTACTGCTAAGCCTGTCCGTGGCGTCACTGCCTATCCCAAAGCGGTTCGCCACGTGAGCGTTAAGCCCCTCGCTCCACGCCCCTAGGTATCGCGCGTAATCGCGATTGCCCTTTCCCGCACTGCTCAGAATCTTTCCGATGCTCTCAAATACCCCGGCTCCGTAGAACTGTTTCATCGCATGCACCAAGACCGGGGCGTCTGTGAATCCGCTGAGCACGGCCATTCCAAGCTTTGACGCGGTGGTCACGTTGCGAGCGATACCCAGATAGCGAGAGAGCTTCTGATGTTCAGGAACCCATGTGTTCGTCATCTGCTTGAAGTGTGAACCCGCACGCTCTAGCGCCTGATCAGAAGCACCTTGCCGCTTCGCGTAGGCTTGGAGCTTCGTAAAACCTTGTCTGAAGTCAGGACCGAACAAGCGAATCGCTGCTTCTCGCTGTGCAAGCGATTCTATCCGCGATCTCATCGTGTCAAAGAAATTGCCGGTTCCGAACTGGTCATTCACGGATTTCCAAGCCGCTCCCCGCGCGTAGTTCAGGGCCGGAGCTGTATCCGTGCCGAGTTTCTCACCAAGGATATCAGGATCAAGCACGCCCTTGTTCTGTATGACTGTGTCATAGATCGCAGCGGCCAAGGCTTGGCGGTGTGCAAGATCGCCATGTGTCGCCGGATCGAGAGCCCGGCTCATCGCTTTCAGGAACTCTTCGCGCTTTCCCTGTAAGAGATTGTAGTCAAGACGCGTGGGCAAACCTGCGCTTGCCCAGGACTGGCGATCACCCAATGAATTGAGCTTGGCGAGTTGCTCCTGTTTCACCCGATAGAGGATGCGGGCCACATCCGCCGCAAGGGATTTCTGCACTGGCTGCTTCAGGTGGATTTGCTGATATGCCGCAACGGTTGCATCCCTTAGCCGTGGATCACGTGCAAGGCGGTTGCTATTTCCAAGCAACGCGTCAAGCTGCTTCGCCACACGTTCACCCGCGTATCCCGCATAGATCGCCTTGGTGGTGGCTTCGAGATTGCGACCTGTGCCCAATGCGTGCTGAAACACCATCCCGTCCAGGGCTTTCCCCGCGTTCGTGCCCTGTGCCACCGCCTGATCAATCGCCTTCATATTTTCAACGTGTTTGGCTTCATTGGCGATCTTGCGAGCCGCACCACGTGCAAAGGCCTTGGTGTCACGCGCAACGACTTGGTCAAGGAGCTGCTCAATCACCTGGGACACCTCTGATCCACTCTTCGCGTTGCGAAGCTGTGCCAGGATTTGACGCGAATCAGTGCCATTGCGATCAAGCGCGTTGCTCAGATCTTTGTACAGGCCCTGAACCTTTGCCCATTCGGCAGCATCAACCGCAGCACCCAGTGTATTCTCAAATGTGATTTTGCATCCTTCGCTCATCTTATTCCGCCTCTAGCAAGCACAGGATTGAATCAATCAAGGCTTGTTTCTTGTTTGCCAGTGTCTGCGCTTCTCTCAGTATGTTCTGCACCTCAGGGCTTTGCTGTGCGAGTTCGTCTAGTCCAAGGATTTCCCGGAACCTTTGAAGATCATTCTTCAAGCTCTCCGGGGTGACCTCGTGTAATCCTTCTTGAATGTCCGCGATATCGTCTGTTCTCGTGTACCCATCTAGGGCATCACTTGCCTTGATCCTCGCGGCTATCTCGTCCGCGTTCAAATCGATCCCCTCAGGTACTTGATACTGTTCGGGATAGCTCTTGTACGTGAACGTGGGACGCTCCTGCGTTCCCTCATGCATGTAGGACCACAGCAAATCGCCGATCTCACGCTTGCTCGCATCCGGAGCAAAATCAATGCCGCGATCCCTCGCCAGATAGCGAAGCATCGGGGTCTGTGCGATCCAATCCACCGTATAGTTCCATTGATCGTGAGTGAGCTGCCGGAGCTTTTGCAAGAATGGCTCAGCTCGAATATTGCCGGTACGGAACCGCTTCACATCCGCTTCCATGATGGTCCGGCCTCGCAGAGACTTTTGATAGAACTCGCGAAGCGGGACCTCTTTGATCTCACCCGCGTGGCCTGGACTCGTGCGGGCCTGCAATACCCCTGGAGGTGTCGCCGCCTCTGGCATACGGGGGCCTTCCGCCCGGCTATCCGCCTGAGCTTTCAGGGCCTGCTCAACGATGGCTTGTCTGATCCCCACGGAGCCCGCACTGTCCGGGGATGCAGCGGGAAGCTTCACCCCCGTGGGTGCCTCCGCCTGATACTGTACCCCTTTGATCTCCTCTTGAAGCTTCGCGCCGAGTGCCATGTTTGCCTCGCTCACCTGAACCTCAGGCTTTGCAAAGTTTGTGTCCCGGAGAATCTCACCCGTTTCCGGATCGATCACCACGCGGTTACCTGCCCGGTCCGTTATGACCTGTGAGGGTCTCGGGCTCTCGGGATTGACGAACTGATTACGGAACTGCTCATCCGTGAGTACCTTGGGTGCCTTCCCGCCTTGGTCCTCTATCTGTGGAAGTGGCTGAGCCGGATTGTCCGGTGGCGGTGTGTACGGCTCGGGGTTGCTCGGGATCACATTCCCCTCGTGGTCCACGTCCAGGCCGATATCAAGGCCGCGTGCTCTTTCCCCAAGGCGTCCCAGCCCGTGGCCTGCGGCTCCCAGGAGCCCGCCAATAGTCGCCTGAAGAGCGAATGACCTAGCGATCTCCCGCCCCGTCTGTGGCATGCCCTGAGCCCGATCTAGAGCCGCTCCGCCTATGATGTTAGGCGCGGTGATCACTGAGTTAGCGACGACACCGCGAAGGATCGCTCGTCCCAATGACGTGGCCTCTGCCGCTTCTCCTACCCCGATGAGGTTGAGCGGATCAGGAAGTCCACCCACGACGTTTCCGCCTAGGTACGCGAGGTACCCTCCGGTGGTCCGGGATGCGAGAAGTTGATTTTCCATTGAGCGATCACGACGGGCGGCAAGCGTAGATAACAGCGCCTCCTCAGTCATGCCGGGCTGATATGAGAGCCCCATATCCCCGTAACCCGCCTCGTTGAACTGATCTTGCGTGAGTGCGGTTCCCAGCTTGGTCCCGAGATACGGAGAGGAGCGGTTGAACAGCCCGATTGAAGTATTCTCCAGGCCCCGCTCCACACCTTGCGAGAACATCTCTGTGAGTGTGGGAGCTGGACCATAGCCCGAATCCGGCAAGGCAACGGTATTTGGAATGAACGGGAGAAAGTCCGCCATTAGTTAGCGTCTCCGAAATCGATAGAACGCCCGATGGCGTAGTAACTCCGCGCCGTGGTGCCGTTCCCGTCTTCGCCGTCTATGCCGTTGTGCAAGTCGATTGCTCCGCCCACACCAAGCAAGTGGGACGCCGCGAGTAGTCCAGCAACGTCCTTGGCTGGCGTACCGGAAGTGATCAGGCCTTTGCTCTTCAAGTTCAGATAATTTCGATAGGTGAAGTCCCTGAACACACGATCCTGAAGCGCTTTATCCCTCAAGAATCCTGCTTTGCCTCCTGGGATGGTCCAGGAGTTCGGATCATCGAAAATCTGTTTCTGCGTGCGGTTCCCCTTCAAGGCCTCCTGATTGATCAGGCCCGCGTCCGCCAGTGCCTGCGCTCCCATTTGATAGCGTCCCAGGTAACCCCCGGCATTCTGAGCTGAGTAGTTGTCGCCCCGCTCACGCTTGGCGATTGCATCCGCGTATTTCTGGAATTGCGGAACCGGCTGCGTCCCCACGAGAGCTTCTGAGAAGCTCGTGTAATTCTTGCTCGGATAACCCACGGCGGATTTTACCGCGTCCACACCTACGGTGCGGGTAAGACGCTCAAGTGTCTGGAGCGGAGTTTCCTGAACACCCGCAACTGTCTGTCCTCGCTGTGTCGGATCAGCGAAGGCCTGAGCCACAGCTTGCCTTGCCGCTGGGGCCTGCAATGGCGCGAACTCCTTAACGCCACTCTTCGCCAAAGCCTGAAGGGACCAATCCGGAACCTGTCCGCCACGAATAACGGCGCTCACACCGTTGAGAACCGCTTGGTCCCCCTGATCGGTGGTGAGACGCGAGGCGACTGGATCAGGGACAAGGCCCTGTCTGTCTGCGACTTGCCGGGCTCGCTTCGCCGTGATCAATGGGTTCTCGGTCGCGGGAACCGTCTTAAAGCCAGCGCCCTTGCCTCCGGTTACCGCAATGGTCTTTGTTGTTTGTTCCGGGCTCACGTCTACGGGATTGCCGAATGTTTTGGACCGGGCGGAATCGCTGCGGTCCTGTTCCAACGGAGCCACTTGAACCGAACCATCCCAAGGCCCCGGCTGTGCATGGTTCGCGGTGTTCGCCCGGTAGTTCACGGAGTTGCCACGAATGGTCCCGTCACGCTCCACGATCAAGAGCTGTTTCCCCTGTGGGGTTTGTTGGTAGTAGGCCTGTCCCGAATTCCTATCGATCAACGCAAAGCCACCATCTTGGGGGATGATGCGGGTGGAATTCGGATCAGCGAGAGCCGCTCCCATTTGCGCATTTGTGTAAGTGTTATCCGGTCCTAACGTGATGTTGTTCCCCAGCGGGCTCGCGGCGATCCGATCAAGTGTCTTGTTTACGGCCTTCGCGTCCACGTCTTGAGGAACCAGCAAATTCTCCCCGTTAAGCCGGACCTGTTTCATTCCGGAGGTCAACACACTCAGAGTTTTCCGCGTGGCTGCGTTGTCGTTGAGACCCTGTCCCAAATACATGCGGTACACGTTCGCGAAGTTCGCTCTCATCTGTCCAGCTTGCTGCGGTGAGGTGAATACTGTCTTATCTGGGAAAGCCGCATCAAACGCGGTGTTTACGTCTTCCTCTTTCGCGTAGGTCTCCAAATTCTTGGCGTTGTGCTCGGCAAGCAAGACTGTAGCAGCGGCGTCAGCTTGCTTTTGATTGACCATCTCCGCAGCCATGCGCTGTCCCGGAGTTAGCTTAAACGCGTCCGCGATCCTCGCGAAGTTCCGGGGATATCGATTATAGACATCCGCCAGTACATTGGCCTGAGTGGCCGCATCGGGTGCGCCGTCCAGCGTGTTCTTGTACCGATCAAGCATTGCCTGCGGCAGAACCAAAGCATTAGCGTTGCCGGTCTTACTCACGATATCGGCACGAGCTGCATTCAACCCCTGATCCGTACTCAAGTCGTAACGCTGATACGTGCTCGGGGCATACGCTTGCGTTGCGGCCCATGGATCTGTCTGAAACGCTTGTATCTTTGCGGCCTGCGCCTGGGCGAGAATTTGCGAGGTCCGCAGGAGGTTCGCTTTCTCCACGGGATCAGAACCCGTGTAATTTTGATATGCCTGCTGAGCCCGGTTCACCATGGCCTGTCCCTGGCTGAGGCTTCCAGTCTTCAGCACCTTGACCAGTGCGCCATTAGCCTGCGCCTGTCCTAGCTGAGTGGTGTTCGCTTGGATTTGCTGATCCGTATATCCGAACTTACGCATGGTCGCTTGAATCGTCGCGATATCCACCGGGATACTCTCGCCGTTCCGAGCAAGCTTCAAATAAGCGTCCAGAGTGGTCTCATATGCGGCGCGATCACTCGCGGAGGCCTCGCGGTTCAGGTTGATCTGGGAGTGAACCTCTGCGGCGATTTGCTGACGCTGATCAAGACCGAACTGCTTCATAGGTCCATTCGGGTCTAGAATCTCCTGCGTGATCTTAGAGGGGTCCGCACCCTGATTGACCTGAAACAGGTAGTTGGATTCCGCCGTTCTCTTGAGCAAGTCTTTCTGTAATGCGTTTGCCTCTTCCGGCGAATAAATCCCGATCTTTGCAGCGGAGGCAATCTGCGCTTGTGCCTGCGTGATCTGCACTTGGCTATCCGTGGTTAGGCCTTTCTGCAAAATCCGATCCACGAGGCCGTTCACATTGGTCTGTAGGTTCGTATTGACATCAACGATGTTCTGAGCCTTCTGCCTCTCGAATAGGCGATTGCTGATATCGTTCTGCACACTCGTGACGCCAGAGTTCCACATCTCTTGGAGCTGCGGTTGAACCTTCGCGTTCACGCCTGTGAAGAACTGCTTTTGCACATCTGGCAACGCCTTGTTGAACCCTTCGGGATCATACTGGTATTGCTGATTAAGCCGGTTCAGTGTGGTTCTGAGCTGAGCTTCCTTATTCATTCCGTATGCCAGATCAGCACCCGCATTATATCCGGCATCACTCGAAGCGTTCCAAAACCGGATCGGCTTATTCATGAGCGTGCCGTCTTTCCGAGCTTGCTGATCCTGATAGCCCTGGACCTTGGACTGTTCGAAGGCTTCTCTCTGGCCTTGCTGGATCATCTCGCTTCCTGCCTGAGCAAGTCCGGACCAGTCCACGGGCTGAACTCCCTGGGCTTGCTGCGGCGGTGTGGTGTTGAAAAGTGATCCTTGATAGGTGGGTACGGTTACCATAATTCAATCTCGATTAGTTCGGGGTTCCAGAGCCTGCGGCGGTTGTGGCCGTGCCAGCGGAAGCGCCTGCGGCTCCTACTGAGCCCGCACCAAACATGTTTGAGGCCTTTCCTGCCGTGCTCAGCACATTTGAGAACGCAGAGTTCCACGCTGAAGTCACAGCGTTTGCTCCGCTCGTCTCCAGCGATGATGCTTGGTTTGCGCTTTGTAGGTCCGCCGCGTATTGGTCGCGGCCTGATTGCTGCGCTGAATAAGCGGCTGTGTCAGTGGGTGTGCCTAGGACCGAGTCCAAGCCTGCCGCCCCGTATAGATTCCTTTGCTGCTCCTCCAGGGCCACGAGCTGGCGCTTGCGGTCCGCGTCCTGCACTACCTGTGCCGCTTCAACGTATTTCGCCTGCTTATTCGCGGCTGATTGCTGCGCATTCCCTGCCTGAATACCCTGAACACCACTAGCCACAGCGGCAGCGGCCATCAACGCGACACTCACAGCGACAAATCCACACATTCACTTAACCCTCATAGCGAAGCCACCTGAGCCCGCTGTATTCAAAGCCCGCCTCACGGAACCCTAGGTTCTTGTGCCAGTTGAAGCGCCTCTTGTTTTCCATATGAACCGCCACGATCACGTCAAATCCTGGGTACTCTTGAGCCAGTAGACGAGTGAAGGCCCTTGCGTACTTACCCATGAGGCTCGCGTTCTCGTCTGTGAGACGGGTTCCAAATCCCCACACGTTCACAGCGCAACCCCGAACCCAATGACCAAAGCAAAACGCCGGAGTCCCATTGACGCTTGAGCACATGGCGTGCGCCTCCGGGTGGAAAAACTGATCAATCGACGCAAACGGCAATGCCAGCATTTCCTTCTTGTCGTCGTCACGCATCCTTGCCCAGACGTAGCGAAGCTGCCTCTTCCGGGCTTTCTCCACCTTGATATTCACCGGCCTCATGAGTTGCCCGCCTTGTACGTAACGGTGAGGTTCAACACGTTCATGGGAACCGGGGCATCCGTCCTAAGCTGAACAGTCGGGTCATACGTGGCGCCATTCACGTTCGAGATAGCCATCTTCGCAATACCCGTCTTCAAAGGGGTTGTGGTGTCGAATGTGTCTTTATCGAACTGGCGGAAGATCACAGGGCGATCATTCACAGTCGCGTCCAAACTCCCGTCAAAGGTGATAATCGCTTCGATCACGCGGGTGGGCCTGCCCTTCAAGGACATGCTCGCGAGTTCCGGTGCAATCGGCATTGTCTCTAATCGCGTTTCATATCGGAATCCCGCGAAGGGTTGAGCCACCGCTACCGGCAAGGTGAAGTTTCCAGAGTTGTCCGTGGTGAAATCACCGATAACCGCGAGCCCGTTATCATCGGAGATGCTCACCCGGATATCCGTGTTCGCAATGCCTTCAGTGAAGCTATAGGGGCCGGTGCTCGGGGTGGTGTTCGTTGCTTGCTCCCAGTGGTCCAAGTAAACATCCTGCTGATTCTCGAACACCTCCAGGAAAAAGCGCTGGCTTCCGTTGATTGTACGAGAGACTAGGAAGTAAGCCTCAGCGATCACGCCCACAGTGGCGTCTTGCAGGGAGTGAGCAACGGTGCAATCCCAGAAAGATCCGTTCGGGGTGTCCCAGGTGGCCCAAGCACGAACCGAACTTGAGCGATCATAGGTGAGAGTGCAGCAAATCCCATTGTTGCAGGGGACGAAAAGAATTGAACTCTGCGTGTCGCGGTAGTTCGGCAAATATGCGAGACGGCGGGGCAACTCAAGGAGCTGCTCCAGGTCCACGAACAAGTCATGAGCGTACAAAGTCAGGCTCATGCTGTTATATGCGTCTTGGGTAAAATCGTAGGTGAACCGCGAAACTGTCTTGCGATCCTGGGAGATAAAGAGGACTTGGCCCCCGATATACTCCGGGGGAATATTGGCCGAACCCACTTGGGTTTGCTGATAGCAGGTGAGCGGCGCCGTGGGTGAAGCGGCTGCGTTATTTGTCGTGCTGGCGGAAAACTCACCATCCGATGCGAGCACGATCAAGCCGGTACGCGAAGGCAGAATGTTATAGATGGTCTGATTCTGTGCTGAGTTCGCGATGAACTTAAACGTCTTGGCCGCAGTGGTCGCGGAATCGTCAAAATTGAAGTAGTCACCCGTGTTCCGCGCTACCAGTGCGTTCGGAATGTCACGGATACCCGAGAATACCAAACGGTCCGCGTAGAACGTGGAGCATCCCGGATACCCATGAGCTGGGCTCCACATTTGTTCGGTCCAGGTGGTGCTTGCATTGGTGTTGCCCAGAGCCGTGGCCCCCACCGTGCCAGTCACACGCAGGCCGAACGCAAAGGTAACGTCCTTCAAGTCCAGGGTCGCACCATTGGTGACGCGGACACGGAAGCAGGTGTTCCCGGCATTCGTCGGAACGTCAAACCAAGAGACGGTTCCCGCTGTCAGAGTGACCCCGGTGAGCGTTCCCACCCGCACAGGTGCAGCGAATGCGGTTGAGCTGTCGGTCTCAAAGATCAGGTCAACCGTTGCGGTGGTGTTCACGTTGATCCCGACGATTTCCACCGCGTGCGAGGTCGCACCCCAAGAGTATCCAATCCAGCCATTAGCCCCGCAGTTGCACGCGGTACCCGTGGAACCGTCAAAGGCATTCGCTGCTGTGCCTGCGCTCCGTGCGGCGGTCCCACCTGTGGCATCCTGCGGGAATCCCGTAGTCGTGACGAATGGCTGATTCGTTACGCTTGGATCAGGAATAATGATCACGCCTTGTGCATAGTACGAGCTGAAATACGCGAATGTACCGTTCAGGGTCAATGTGATTGAGGTGTTCGCGGTGACCGCTGAAGGTGTAAGGGTCTGCGAGACGTTGTAGCGGAACTGAGGCAAGTGAATGAATGCGATATCCCCGATTCCCCAAGAGGTATCCCGTCCATTACGGAACAGCTTCTTCGGAGGGTACCGGGGATGCGTGAGAATGATCCGGTCTAGCTGCTGCGACCAGCGAACCCGGCGAAGATCTGCCTTAGCGTAGGGATGAACAATTGTCGCCTTGAACACGCGGTTACGGAAGATATACGCGGTCCCATTCGGCATAAACGCGATGACATATTCTTGGTCGCGGTTGAAGGAATAGGTCATGATCAGGGCATACTGAAAGTCCGCCCGTGAGATTCCGGTGAACTCGTAAACATTTCCCAGGCCACGGCGACGCTGTACGCCCCCGTGTGGGAGGATCACCACGTTATTCACATCGAGAGCGCCGCTGAGATACTCCTTTAGGTCTGTGCGGCCCCTCATGTACGGGCCAAGGTAACCGGTATTGAAGGAAACGAGCGGCTGTTTAAACGGCATTAGAGGCGGACTCCATATCTAGCAGTCTGCCAGCGGCTTTGACTGATCAGGGTTTGCGGTCCCTTTCCGATTGCATCGCGAGACGAAGCCATGGCGAATTTATCTTTGATCTCCTGGGCAAGACGATTCTGTGTGTTGCCGTCCCCCACGAGGGGTTCACACGCCTCATAGGCGAGCATCGCAATAAGGTAGTGAGTGAAGAGAGGCGGAAACTCCCGCTCATCGAGATCACGCGTATACTTCAAGAATACACGCTGGGACTTCCGGAGGACTCGTCCCGCCTCTTCCGCATAGGTCACGGTGGCCCCGGTTTGATCGATACAAGTGCCGCCGCTCACGTAGTCTGAGGGGAGCAAGAACCGATAGGCCCAAGTGGTGTCCGTGGGTGCCGCGAGTTCTCGCGAGAGTTCCACAGTGAATTTGTTGAAGCTCCAGTCATAGCTGGCGAGTGCGGCTTGTTTGGTCGGCTCATAGAGCTGGCCGAACACATCGGCCTCAAATGAACCCTCGTCCAGAGATTGGACTTTGGCCTTGCCTAGTTTGGTGCTTGCGGTGCTGATAATGTCGAGATTGTTCACGGGGATTTCCTCCGTGGATATTTAGGCAAACGAAAAGGCCAGCCGTTTCGGGCTGGCCCCTTCTGCGTTCTAGTCCGCGTTACGCGAGTAGACGGCGGAACTCCACGATCACGGCAAGGCTCGTGCTGGCGGAGAGGTTTGCACCTCCCACAGTAAGAACCAAGGAATCGTTAGCCGCATACGTGTAACCACGTCCAGCGGTAACGGCACCCGCAGTAATAGCGGTGTTCGTGTTCACTGCCAGATAGCCAGCCGAGGCGGAAGAAACCGCGTTCAGATAGCGAGTAGCAGAGCCGGTATCACCCACGGAAACCGTGGAGCTGGCCACTGCCGGAGAAACCACGAGAACGTCCAGAATCTGGGCGCCCTTGGCAATCGGAGCAATGGTCCAGGTCTCGCCAATGTTCAGAGCATTGGCCAGAGTGACAACAAACACTTCTTTGCAAACTTCGTAGTTCTGCAAACGAGAAGTGGAGGTAGTGTTAAGAGCAGTCATTTCTGTTTTCCTCCCCTATTAATCCGCAACGTTCGCAGAGACGATACGCGAGCTATCGAGCCCGGCAGCGCCCACATACATGTATCCGGCAATCTGCCAAGAAAGCTGCTGCGGTACCCAATCAAACTTGAGCTGGATGTCCTGGAACACGGCGAGTCCAACAGAGTTCTTCTGATAGCCAAACCGCTTGTGCTGGCCTGCCGTGGGAACCGGCAAGTAGTTGTGCTCGATCACGTTGAAGCCCTGAATGTTCGTGACGTAACCCTTGCGGACAACCTGATCTTGAATAGCAAAGTTGTTCGCGATGGTGCTGTCAGTGGCCATGTGCTTCATGCCACCCGTGTGGGTGACCATGTAGCGGTCCTCGTTTTCAACGTCGAAGGCACTGAGAGCCATTGCCATGGCATTCATGCCTGCGTTGTTCAGAGTGTTCGCGGTGGGCAGCGTGACAGTCTGTAGACCAGAGATACCGGACATCGCTGAAATGATGATTCCGTCAACCTGACGGCCAAGATCAGAAAGGATCTTCTTCGTCAGGACGTTGCGGTAATCGATCCGCGAGCGGGCCATATCGAAATTATCGATGATGAAAGCAGAATAAATCTGCTGGCTCTGGCAGGGGACTTTGACAGGGTTCTGCGAGTTGTATGTCACGGCATCCGCGCGGGACTTGCCAACGGTAGCAGTGCTGTTGTCAAAGGTAATGAAGTTGTAGATGTCGGCTCCCGTTACCTGCACTTCCTGCACAGTACCGCGAAGCTTCGAAGTCATCTGAGTTGCGAGAATGAGAGCCTCTTCGCTCCATTTCTGCGCGACAATTGCGTCAATCGACATGATTTGAATTCCTCCGTTTGTCGTTGAGGAACCCAATTCAGTGAAGTTCTCCGTTTCCGCTCAGGAGGGTCCGGGCTTGTGCTACGCAGTGAAGTTATCCGGCCTGATCCGAGCTTCTCGGGCTTGTTAATCAGCGTTCTGCGAGTATTTACGGCAGACATGAAAAAGCCCGCACAAGGCGGGCTCTCTCTTAGATAGCTCCGGCTCTGCGGAGCTTCATTTCCATGAGCTTGTCGATTCGGCTATGGACCTCCGCGTGGGCCGGATGACGCGGGTTATTATAGGCCTCACCACGCATGAGTTCAGAGATATTGCCCTGAAGGTCTCCGACCCGCTGTGCGGGAACATCACTGTCCGTAATCGGGGAAGCGTCCGCTGATTTCAAACGTAAACTATTGACGAAGTCCATTCCCTCCGGATGCATCGCCAAGGCATTCAAGACAACCGGGTCAAGATTTGCCTTGCCCCACTGGGTCGCCGCCGTGCGGTTCCGCTCGTAGTCCTTCCCCCACAGGTCTTTCAGGGCCTGGGATTTCTCCTGCATATTGCGATCATCAATCCCGTGGGTCTGCTTCATGAACGCGTACATGTTCTGCATCTCTTGGTGATAGAGCTGCAAACCCGCTTGCATCGCATCCTGACTAAGGTTGTGGGACTTGCCCCATTCCTGATACGCGGCTAAGCCATTTTCCACGCCATAGTTCAGGCCGAGTTCTTCCGCCTGCTTGTCGAGGTCCGCGTATGTCTCGGGTGCCGTCTGGATTAGCCCGCGTTCCATGGCCATGTTGCGAACCATGTCATCATCGAACTTGCCCGAGAGCATCTTCTCCAGGTTCTGATACGAGTTGATCAAGTCATCTTGATTCTTGAACTTACCCAGGATCAGCTCGGAAGCCGCATTATCTAGGAGGTTTCCCTCCTCACTCGGAGGAGACCGGTTCCGGGACGGGCTTAGCAAGTCCCGACTTGGACTTGTCACGCTGGAGTTTCCTTGAACGGGACTTGCGCTCGCCGGTGCCGCGCTGCTTTGCGCGTTCGTGCTTGATACTCCACTCGATACGTTGCTTGTGCTTTCTATGCTCATTTAGATTTTCCTCATCCTTAGCTAATTCGACCACCATAGGGGCCGGGGTTCTTGCATCCATCCGCTTAAGCCACTCATACAGTTGCAACGCGGCCTTCTCTGTCTTGAACAGGAGCTGGCGGAGAGATCCGCTCTTGCGGGTACTCCAAACTATTCCGTTGTCTCTCATCCATTTCTTGGGAATCTCAAACCTCTGCTCGTCGGAGATACCAAAGAACATTCCCCAAACGCGTTCCGTGATTGACACTTCCCAGAGCAGGCTAGTTGTCGCGGTCCTTGAAAGAACTGGCTTCGTCATCTGGATAACTTCTTGATCGTGTCGAAGAACTCACGGCGCCCAAGCACGTAGAGAGCCTTATCCTCCGTGGGTGGGTTCTCTTGGTGAATCGGGCTCACGAGTGCTTTGTATTCGAGGAAGTCCAGAACCGTCTGGCCCTCAGGGGTGGAGAACAGACGTTTACACGCGGAGAGCATATCCGCCTCGTCCACGCGAAGCCCGGACGGCAGCGTGATAGTCTTGATCAGGGGTTTTTGTGGCGGGGCTTTCCCGTGGGGATCATAGGCCATTGAAAATTCCAGTCAGTTACTCAGTTACTGAGCTATTTACTGTTGACCGGAATTTCCTGGGTTCTGTCCCTGCATCCCCTGGAAAGCCGTGAGCAAGGATTGAATATCGACGGAACCGCCGTGGGGATCGCCCTGTGCCTGTCCTGACTGGGTCGCGGACTGCGCCACTTGGGCCATTTGCTGCGTTAGTTGCTGGCGAAGCTGGTCCGCCTGTTGAGGATCACGCATCCAGCGAGCGGGAACACCCAGGGCCGGAGCGATTTCACGCAATGCCTTCTGAGTGTCAATCTCGGTGCCCACGGATTGAGGACCGAAATTCTGAGAGAGCTGCATAATCGTTTGAAGTCCGGCCTGGGCCTCAGCCTGCTTCAGCAAGCGGGTGAGCGCGGCGTTTGTATCCACCTGAAACAGCATGCTCAGGCTTTGCACCTGGGAACTGATCCCAAGGGATTTCAATTGAGCGGCATCAACCACCCGGAGTTCTCCACGGCGGAAAAGCCTAGCGCAGGTTTGCTCAGCGATTGGCTTTAGAAATTCGCGCTCGATTTTCAACGCGGGTTCACCGATGAGGGTTTCCCATTGCTCCTTCAGGTACTGGATGGTTTCGGCTTTCGCATACTGAATCCGGTCAGAACTCGGCATCTGTGGCGCCACCATGTGGGCGTTGATCTGCTGTCTAATGCGGTCAATGCTGGTGAAATTCAATTCTGGACGCCCAGGGAACTCCAGGGGCTGGAATGGCTCGGATTCGTACCCAATCACGCCACCCGGCTGGATTAGGTCGCGGATTTGAGCGAGGTCTCCCATGGATGCATTCTTGCCCTGCCACATCCCGTTGGCGGCGAATGCCAGGAACACAAGAGAGTCCTTGACCATCTGATTGACGCTGCGAATATCCGGGAGTGCTGTTCTCGCGGGTGAGTTTCCCCAAGGCGAGCCCGTGATGGTGGACCACCTCGCGACGATGAACGGGTTCATCTCAAGCTCTGCCTGATTGATGATCTTGCACCGGCTCCCATAGGTCACCCGATAGTCAAACTTGCCGGTGTCCTCGTTCGGAATCACCCGTTCAAGGATCGTGAATTTCTTCACCGGGGAAGTCTTCGCCTGATCTTGAAGTTCACTCGGAAGCTTCCACGAGGACTTCCGCATCAACATGCGTCCGGTCATTTGATGACGGCGAAACACGCTATCAATTTTGCTCTTCGTCTTATCCAGGAGGATATAAAGCTCATCGACGGGAACCGGAATGTAGCTGAGCGGCTCGTCCGGTACGTCATGCACCATCACGCAGTAGGTTCCGGCGCAAATCCCGTCATTTAACGCCTCTGTGGTGGCGTCATAGAAGTTCCGGTTCACGAAGTGCGAATGTAATTTGATGTTTGCGTCTTCCAGTGCTGCACCCAGCGAGCCACGCAGGGCCGGAGCATTCGGGAACGTGTCACGAATGGTGATCTCAGCCCACGAGGAACTCTTCGGGACGAGGTTTTTCATACTCCAGGTATTCAGGTTACGCATCGCAAGCGTTGCTGTGGAGTCGTACTGCTGAGTACGATCAAGCGGGCTCTCATCCTGGGAGAGATCAACGCGGAATCGACGCTGAGGAAGAACGAAGTTGTAAACGTCTTTCAGCTCGGGTTCGTGAATAAGGCGTTCTTGCTTGGCTCTCTCGAATAGCTTCTTTACGTCGTCTTGAGAGATCACAAGTTATAGCCCCCGTTCTGGTTATTCGGGACACCTAGGTATCCGGTTTGCTGACTAGCGAGAGCAGCACGGCCCTGAAGGGCAGCGGCTCTTGCACGAGCATCGCTATCGGCCTGGGCAGCGGCTGTATCCTCTGCCTGAACCGTGGGCTTTTGCACCTTTGCGACTTTGGGAGAACTGAAACCACACATGACTTTTTACCCCAGTAGATTCCAAGACTGGAAACCCGCGCGACGGCGGAGATTGCGGAACGGATCGTTCTGATTGCCCGGTCCCGAATTGCCGGAGCCACCAATCTGGGCACCCGGATCACCAATCGTTCCCAAGTCCGCGTTGTCCACGAAGCCGGGGCTTGAACCGTTGCTGGTCTGTCCCTGCTGAAGCAAATTCGTCGGAGTAGCTGGGGCCGGAGTTGAGTTGATCTGATTGATCACGTTATTCATGAGAGAGCGCATGTTTGAGTCTGGGCTCGGGCTCGCAGGGCTAGAAACAGAGCTGACGGGCTTGCTCGGGGTCGTCACGCTGTTTACGCTACGTCCGCCTCCGCCATCACCATTACGGCCAGCTCCGCCACCAGTGCCATTGCCTCCTGTGCCACCACCGGCCCCAGCGCCAGGACCGCCACCGGCAGCATTGCCACCGGGTCCTCCACCATCAGATCCGTGGCCCGTGTTGCTGCCGCCGTTTCCGGGTCCGTTACCTGCGGCATTGCCGCCGTTCTTCTCGCCCACGAAGCTCCAAAGGCCAGTGGACGGGTTCACGGTGCCCTCGTTGCCGAGAGCCCGCTTGATCTTGGAAAGTTCACTCGGATTGATCTGGATTAGAACTGAGTCTTTCACTCCGTCCTTCGGATCAGTCATACCCAGTGAAGTGAGATGTTTGATTGCTGCTTGCGTTACCGCATCAATGGTTTTCGCCATAAAAAAATACCCTCTGAAGAGAATTCAAAGGGTATTTAGGCGAGTGGCTCTATTACGGAATTCATCAGCAAGAGCAACACATGAAGTGTGTTAGGCTTTCAGGAGCTAGAGGGGTATTGTTTGATGACGGCTGGATTTGGAGTGATCTATGGCATTGATTGCGTACATGGATGAAAGCGGAACTCACGACGGCTCACCCTGTACCGTATTTGCTGGCTGGATAAGTGAGGAATCCTCGTGGAAATCCTTTGATGCTGCGTGGAGCGTTCTCCTCATTCGCCCTTTGCCGGGTATTCGCGCAATTTCTCACATTCACGCGGTTGACCTCTACAAAGGCAGAGGAGAATTCAGGGGATGGCCGGAGAAAAGCCGGATTGCGCTGGTCGAAGCGGCACAAACCCTTATTTTCCGCTATGTGCGCTTCAGTGTCTCGCTCATCTTAGACAACTCTGACTATGAAAAATCATATTCAGCCGTACACAAGAGAGAGAAGAGGAAAACGGGTATCGACTCAAAATACGGGGTCTGTGTTCGCATGTTCTTTGCGACAATCGCACAGATTATGGAGAAGCACTTCCCCACAGAGACGATTAGGATTGTCGTTGAAGGAGGCCATAAAAACAGAGGTTGCACGGACACGCTCTTTGAGGAGTTGAAACAAGTAGCTCCTGAGCTGGCTAATTTCATTTCCTCTGTTGATTATGGCGAGAAACGTGCTTGCCCTGGCGTTCAAGCGGCGGACTTGTTGGCTTATCCTGTGTTTCTTGGAGAACGCGATGGGACCGCGAAATTTGAGGCGCTTGACTATTCGCTTGGTGAAACCATGCCGCTGGATAAGATCGTGAACTATCGATACCCGCTGACAGAAGAAATTCTCGTCAATCTCCTAAACGGCCAAACAGACTATTCCGCTTTAAAAAGGCGCATGAAAAGTGATGCGGATCGTATGAGTGATTAGTACGAGACCTTGTCGATTGCCTGTTTCAGCGTGGGCAGTCCTCCAAAGCTCCCATAGGTGCGGCCCACTGAGCCGTTACTGTGTCCGGTCAAACTGTCGTGGATATCTTCGGCGAGCAACGCACGGCGGCACGCGGTCTTGAATGTGTGGCGCAAGGAATGGAATGAGCCGGGTATCTCCAGGCGCTTCAGGCGCTTTGCAAATCGCTTGCCCACAGCATCACCCAGGAACCCGCGCGGGTTATGGTCCACGTCAAACAGTCGTGCGCTTTGCTTCCGCGCTCTCATGTAGTCGAGGAAGCCCGCTTCTAACACGGCCTTGTGCAAGGGTACCCACCGGGAGGAAGAGTCCGTCTTGATAGAGTTGTCCCCGTACTCGTTCACGTCCATAAACCACGTGTTGTTCTCGCAGCGAATATCACTGGGTGAGAGCTGGCAAATCTCCTCGCGTCTCATCCCATGATAGGCCGCAATCATCGTGATCCAAAAATCAGTAAGGCCGAATTCGCCCTGTGACTTGCCCTTGGCTAGGTCCTTCAGGATCACTCTCATCTGATCCACTGTGAACTCTGGACGCTTGGACTTCGCCGGGTTCACCGCGACACTTGCTGCCCTTCCCTCTGCCGGGTTGATCCGGACGAGCTTCTCAGTCTTTGCCCAGGCGAACACCGCGCTCACGCATGCGGTGGTTTTGTTGATCGCCGCTGGCTTGAGCCGGGCTCTCTCGTCCTGGAGCTTCGCCTGTTCTGGCAAGGTCAACTCCCGCTCCGGCTTCGTCATCCGCGCGGGGACCTGCAACAGGTAGTCCCGATATTCCGTAAACTTCTGCTCCGTGACCTGGGAGGCCCGGACCTGATCCACCTTCGTTCCCCACATCGAGGCGAGGCGCTTAAAGGCAAACTCAAATTCCGTTCTCTGCTTCTCCGGGGTTTGCTTGATCCGAAAGTACTTGTCCAGGAGCGCACGAAGTGAGATCACCCCCATGGTGTCCTCAGCGCTCTTCTCCGTCATCGCCAAGGCTAGTTCATCCTGGGATCGCTTTTCGATCTCAGGTAACAGACGAAGCGCCAACTCCTCCACGAGCCCCGCTAGGTGGACCCGCTGATCTCCCTGGATTGGGGTTCCGGTCCGGGCTTCGATCCGCTCCAGGATTGTCTCGGGGAGATCGATCCCCGCCCGCTGGAGGTTCTGCCTTCGCCGGAGGTCCCACCCGCCGCGATCACTCATGTACTGGGAGATGTCCTCTCCTGGCCGGGGTTCGGCTCCCGCATCGATGGCCCGGAATGGACGAAGCTCCCCGGCCTTCCGCCGCACCAAGTCTTGATCAAGGATTTCCCGCTTCGCCGCTTCCAGGATCACGGCGGGGTCCACCTGCGGCGCTTGCCCGGCAATCCTGGCCCGCTCCAGGTCAAACCGCTCATCCCATTCCGTGGCGAGAATACGGGCTCTCTTGCCCGCCTCTTTGGGCTCTGTCGTCTCCAGTGACTTGGTGATCTGCTTCCCGAGCACGCCCTGGAGATCAGCGGGAACTCGCCGGTAAAAGTAGTAAGTCCGCCGTCCGGGTTTGCGCCAAAGATAACCGCTCATGGTTCGCTCTCCTGTCGCGAAGACATGGAGATGATAACCCGGTTTTGAAACCCTGTGAATCCACTGATAACCCGGTTTGTTAACCCGGTCAGTTGACCCGAGAGCCTGATTTTATTGGGTTTTCTGAGGTTTCAACGGCTTAGAAAAGCTTGGCGTCCCCAAGGGGATTTGAACCCCTGTTCCCGCCGTGAGAGGGCGGTGTCCTAGGCCACTAGACGATGGGGACCCGAAAATGGGCGCCTGGCCGCGAGGCCCTTCTGATAGTGGATGGGGCGGCCGGGATCAAGCCCCTATTTCCGCCCGATCCCGCGCCAGCCCGAAAATTCGCGGCCGGAAGCTACTGGAATCGCGGTCTTTTCGCGCCGCCGGCGTCAGGCCGCCACGTTATTGAGGCGCTTGGCCGTCGCCAGGAACTGATCGACCGCCGACTGTTCGGTATTGAAGGCGGTGACCAGGCGGATGGTGCCGGCCGGCGAGCCGGGCCAGTCGTAGAAGGCGAAGCCGGCCTCGCGCAGCGCCTCCACGGTCGGCACCGGCAGCTGGATGAAGATTTCGTTGGCCTCGACCGGATAAAGCAGCTTCACGCCCGGCAGGCCGGTCAGGCCCTGGACCAGACGCTGCGCCATGGCATTGGCGTGGCGGCCGAGGCGCATCCACAGGCCATCGGCGAAATAGGCATCGAGCTGTGCGCTGACGAAGCGCATCTTGGAGATGAGATGCCCTGCCCGCTTGCGGTGAAAGGCGAAGGTCTTGGCGAGATCGTCATTGAAGAAGACGACGATCTCCGCCGCCATGGCGCCGTTCTTGGTGGCGCCGAAAGACAGCGCGTCGATGCCGGCCTTCCAGGTGATCTCGGCCGGGGCGAGATTGAGATGGGCGACGGCGTTGGCGAAGCGTGCGCCATCCATATGCGTCTTCAGGCCATGCTGCCTGGCGAGGGCGCAGATCGCCGCCACTTCATCGGGGCGGTAGACCGTGCCGCATTCGGTCGCCTGGGTCAGGCTGAGCGCCGCCGGCTGCACGTGATGCACATCGCCGGCGCGGCCATCGGCCAAGGCGGCGGCCACGGTCTCGGCCGTCAGCTTGCCATTGGCCCCCGGCAGGGTCTTCAGCTTGGCGCCAGCCGTGTACATTTCCGGGGCGCCGCATTCGTCGACGGCGATATGCGCCTCTTCATGGCAATAGATCGCGCCATAGGGCGGCGTCATCACCGACAACGCCAGGGCATTGGCCGCCGTGCCGGTGACGATGGGGAAAGCCGTCACCTTGCGCTCGAAGATCTCGGCCAGATGCTTGTCGAGCTTCGCGGTCCACTGATCGGCGCCATAGGAGGCGCTGGCGCCGGTATTGGCGGCGCCGATGGCGGCGAGGATTTCCGGCGCGATGCCGGCGACATTATCGCTGCAAAAATTCATGCTCTTCCCCTTCGCAGATATGGGCGGCGGTGACGATGGAGAACCGCCTTGCCGGTACTGTTGATGACTTCACGCGTGATGACGCTTCACTAACGATGACAGTGGACACCATGAACAGTGAGGTGCCGCGAACTCTGGGGCGCCGCCAGCTAGGGCGCCTGGAAGGTGAACCGGCCGATCAGGCGGCCGCTTTTGAGATCGGCCACCAGGATCAGCCGGCATTGATCGGACGGACCGCTGGTGACGACGATCAGGCGATCGCCGCTGGCCGTTGCGCTGGCAACCTGGCACGCCGCCGGCACCGGCAGGCTGGCCGCGCCGAAACCGCCGGGGATCGTACCAGCGATCGTACCCGGGATCGTCGCCGTACCGAGGGCGCCGGACTGGGTGCAGGCGGGTGCAGCATGCCGAGCCTTATAGATGACGCCGGCCACGGTGGTGACCATGGCCAGCACCAGCAGGATGCCGAGAATGAGGACCACCCATTTCAGCATGCGCATGCGCCGCGCAAGCTGTGCTGCTTCTTCCACCTGCTGATCGCGGAACGTCGACATATTCTTCTGGCAACCTGACGCTATTCTGATACCTGTTCCGGCCGCATCTTCCCTTGAACGCATCGTCCGTGAAAGAGCACGACCAGAGTGACTGAACCCACCTCGCCCCGACCGACGGCCATTCCGCCCGCCCCGGCAACCGAAGCAGCCACCCGGGCCGCCTTCGTCGTGCCGGCGGAACTCGGCGGTGAGCGGCTGGACCGGGCGATCGCCGTCCAGGCGCCGTCCCTCGGCCTGCCGGCGCTCTCACGCAGCCGGGTCAAGGCCTTGATCGAGCAGGGAATGGTGACCGTCATCGCACCGGAAACGACCAACGCGGAGGCCGGTTCGGACAAGGCGGCGGTGACCATAGACGACCCATCCTATCGGGTCAAACCGGGCCAGGAGATCGGCCTTACCGTGCCGCCGGCCGAAGACGCGGTGCCGCAGGGCCAGACCATTCCGCTCGATATCGTCTATGAGGATGCCGACCTTCTCGTTCTCAACAAGCCGGCCGGCATGGTAGTGCATCCCGCCCCGGGCAATCCCGACCAGACCCTGGTCAATGCCTTGATCGCCCATTGCGGCGACAGCCTGTCCGGCATCGGCGGGGTGAAGCGGCCGGGCATCGTGCACCGCATCGACAAGGATACCAGCGGCCTCATGGTGGTGGCGAAGAACGACGCCGCGCATCAGGCCCTCTCCGCCGCCTTCGCCCGTCATGATATCGAGCGCAGCTATCAATGCGTTACCTGGGGGGTACCCCAGCCGCGCGAGGGCAGGATCGAGGGCAATATCGGCCGGGACAGCCACGACCGGAAGAAAATGGCGGTGCTCAAAAGCGGGGGCAAACACGCCGTGACGCATTACAGGGTAGTGAAACCACTTGGCGATGGCGCCGCTCTGGTGGAATGCCGGCTGGAAACCGGCCGCACACACCAGATCCGCGTCCATCTCGCGACCCTCGGTCACGCCCTGATCGGCGATCCGGTCTATGGCCGGGTAACCCCCGCCCGGCGCAGCCGGTTGAGCCCCGCGGCCCGCGCGGCTGCGCTCGCCTTTCCGCGCCAAGCCCTGCATGCCGCCAGCCTCGGCTTCCAGCATCCGCGCACGGGGGAGATGCTCAGTTGGCGGGTGTCACTGCCGGCGGATATGGTAGAATTAATCGAGCAGCTGACGATCGGGCCGACCTGAAAGATCGTCAGCGATAGGCTGCAACTTGCCCGGTAAATGATTGTTATTGCACTGCAATCAGAACGGCGCGGCAGCGAAGTTCCGGTGAAAATCAGGCCATAGGTAGGGTGTGATACCGCTCACTGGGGCGATATCTTGAAGAAGTTGACTGCCGGACTATATTATTAAGAACTTCTGAAGCTTTCCGCGGTTTCTATCGCATGGCGCAGAAAATGGGGACTGCCGGTGGCGGGAACGGCCGGCAAATCCGTAGAAGTAATTATAGGGTGAGACAATCGGCATTCGCAGGCCGCCTAACGGGGCCAGCGGGCCAAGTGGAGCGTCCGGTCCGGGATGGCGTCTGACGACGGACCCGGAAGACGGACAAAACACGGGACGGAGCAAGGGGTTTTAGAATGGCAACACGTAATCTCCCCAGCTTAATGAGCGACAGCAATCTGGCGCGGTACTTGGCGGAAATCCGTCAATTTCCGATGCTGGAAGCGAGCGAAGAATTCATGCTGGCCAAGCGCTGGCGCGAGCACGCCGATCCGGAAGCCGCGCATCGCATGGTGACCAGCCATTTGCGCCTGGTGGCGAAGATCGCCATGGGCTATCGCGGCTATGGCCTGCCCCTCTCGGAACTCATTTCCGAGGGCAATGTCGGCATGATGCAGGCGGTGAAGCGCTTCGATCCCGACAAGGGCTTCCGCCTGGCCACATACGCCATGTGGTGGATCCGCGCCGCGATTCAAGAATACATCCTGCATTCCTGGTCGCTGGTGAAGATCGGCACCACCGCCGCGCAGAAAAAGCTGTTCTTCAATCTGCGCCGGGTGAAGGGGCAGATCCAGGCCATCGAGGACGGCGATCTCTCGCCGGAAAACGTCAAGGAGATCGCGACGCGGTTGGAAGTGTCGGAAAACGATGTCGTCGACATGAACCGGCGCCTCGCCAGCCCCGATCATTCGCTGAACGCGCCGATGCGCAATGACGGCGAAGGCGGCGAATGGCAGGAATGGCTGGTCGACGATACCGAGAGCCATGAGACGCGTCTCGGCGAAAGCCAGGAACTCGGCAAGCGCCAGCGCATGCTGGCCAAGGCGATGCAGACGCTCAACCCGCGTGAACGCAAGATCCTGATGGAGCGGCGCCTGAAGGACGAGCCGGCGACGCTGGATGATCTCAGCCGCGAATTCAACATCAGTCGCGAACGCGTGCGGCAGATCGAAGTACGTGCCTTCGAGAAAATCCAGCGGGCGATCCGCAAATCGGCGGTCGAGGAAAACCTCACGCACGCCTAGAGCGCGTGAATCGCCCTCTCTCATACTGAGTAGAGACGGATCACGCTTACCGGCCGAAAACGCCGGCACATCAGAAGGCGGCCCGGACATCCGGCGCCGCCTTTTTGTTGCCGCCCCGGCAAGGCATCTCGGCCGCAGAAGCTACAGCCGGTTATTTCTTAGGCGGCATCATCGGTCCGCCGATCGCAATGGCCTTTTGCAGCGCTGCATGCTCGTTCAGGCGCCCGAGATAGCGTGTCAGCTCCGGATGATTGGATAGCATGCCGCTGCTGGCGGCAACCTCCAGCAGATAGACCATTTGCATATCGGCCAGGGTCAGATCGTCGCCCATGAAATATTTCCGGCCGCCAATGCCGCGCGTGATGTGGTCCAGTGTCCTGGCCAGGAGCGGCGTGAAAAACCTCTCCATGCCATCGGAAAGCCCGCCAGCCAAAGCAGCTATCCGGTTCACCATGATCGGCATCGCCGCGGTGCTCTCGGCATATTGCAGCCATTCGTTATGCTTGTAATAGGCTTCGCCGCCAACCTTCGGCGCAAAGCGGCCATCGCCGTAACGGCTATTGATGTAATCGAGAATGACCGAGGATTCGCCGAGGACGAGCGGACCATCCACGATGACGGGGGCTTTGCCCAGCGGATGGATCGCCTGCAGCGCCGGCGGAGCCCGGAAGTTCGCGTCGCGGGGATATTGAACGAGCTGATAGCTTACGCCCAGCTCTTCGAGCAGCCAAAGGATACGGGTCGACCGGGAAAAATGTAGATGATGGACGACAATCATCGGTCAGCCCCCTCGTGCTTGCCTGGATAGTGCAGCGACGAGGCTGCCAGACGATCTGGTAAGCAGCAATCCGCTGCGGATGCCATGCAAGAATGGTGCGCGATTCCGTAGGGTTCTGCAAGCCGGGCACGATGTCGACCGTCCGGCCGGCGCGCTGTAAATCGGCGCTGGAAAACCATGCTGCGGGACACTTGATCAAACACCCGTTCCGGCAGCATGCCGGCTGGCAAATACAAAGGCGTCAGATCGCATCACGAAGTGCTTCGATCCGCTTCACTTAAAACGATCGCGCTCCGGCAGTTACCTGTTGCCGGCGGCGTCGGAGCGTGTCGTCACTTCCGGTCCCCAATCCTCCACCATGCGCTCCATTTCGCGGTTGAGGCGGAAAAGCCGGATCTTGGCCTGGGCACCGGCGACACTGCGCACCACTGACGGCATGGCAAGAAAGAGCATCCAGCCGCAGCCTGCACCGATCAAGGCGCAAAGCCATCCATAGGAACTGCCGAGCACCAGCAGGACGGCCGACACGCCCTGGGGCATCGACCAGAGGAGATGCAGGAAATAGGCACAGCCGACCAGGTTCAGACCGCCCACGGTGATGGTCAGATAGCGGCGCGACGAACCGTCAATCACCAGCGCGACCAGGGTCGGGATCATGCCCGTGGTGACGACGGCGGTGGTTGGCAGGAAAACCAGAGCCAGGGGAACAGCCAGCAGCAGGACCAGCTTCGGCCGCAGCGTGAATTCGGTTTGACCCATTGCACTCATTTCATTGCTGCCGTTTCCAGGCGTTCTTGTTCATGACGAGGCGGCTTCATAGCAGCGTCGCAAGTGTAAGGACCGCGATACCAGCGCTGGCCATCAGCGCGGAGCCGACGGCAGCCGTCCGCTGGGCGATGACGCGCACGCGCATCGGATCGGTAAGGCCGCCATTCTCGATCCAGGCCACTTCCCGGGCCTTATGGGCATAGGCGTTCCGGGCCGCCGCGAAGCCGATCTCGTCGCCGCGGCGCACAGCTCCCTCGGGATCGAACAACAGCAGCACCGCACCGAAATCGCAGGCAGTGAGGTGGCGGTCGAGCTGTTTGGCCACCCGCTCGCGCGTGCCGGCAAGATGAAACAGACTGAGCGACGGCTGCAGCATTTCGTGCATCGCCTGAGCGAGATTGGGCAGTTTCGTGGTCGGATGCACGCCCTGCACGATGGCCAGCAGATTCATGATCGCCAAGGCCGTATCAGCGGCGGTGACGGCGTTGTTGAGCTGGGACAGCTCGCGATCCAGCGACCGCTTCAAATTGGCGGCGATGAAGGCGGCGATATGCCGGTCGATCGGCTTGGTGCCCGGTTCAAGCGCCGGCATCGCCGCATCGAGCGCCGGCAGCAGATCGCGCAGATCGGTGACATAGAAATCGCTGATCAGCGGACTGCGGCACGGGGTGCGCGGCGTCAGCTCATAGAGTGCCCGCTCGATGCCGTACCCATAGCCGGGACGATCGACGAATTTTTCCGCGTCATCCAGCGGACGCAGCGCCTGGATCTGCTCTGGCCGCAAGCTGGGCTGCTCCTGAATCCAGGCCTGATGAATGCGCGCCCGCATCATGTCGCCGAACTGATTCAGCTGATCCTGCTGGTCGATGATATCGGCAAGAAGCGTGCCGAGGCCGTTGAGGCTGAGCCGCAGATCCTTGTAGCAGATGGGGCCTGGCTGGGCGAGATTGGCGATCATGCGGGCCACCAGCCGATCACGCATACCGCTCGATGGGCCGGAACTTTGCGATACGCCGCGGATGCGCGTCAGCGTGTCCAGCGCCTTCTCATCGTTGAAGCTGCGTCGGATCCAGAGGTCGAAATCCGGCTGGTCGACCAATTGGATCGCCGCCTGCCAATGCCAGGACATGGCATGGCCAAGCGACGGCTTGTTGACATGTTCGACGCCGGCGAAACTGATCGCACGGGTGGCGCGTTGCGGCAGATAGGGCAGAACCGGGCTGTAGTGCTGGCCCATCATCCAGCCTTCCACGCCGCGGATATTCCAGCGTTCGGCGGATTTATCGTTGAGCAGACCGCGCAGCAATTCCGCCAGCGAAGGCGGCAGCTTCTCGCGGCCCGCCATGGCCGCAAAGGAACCGTAATTGATCTTGGCGAGGATGATCTGCTCTTCGCTCATCCCCGCCATCGGATTGCGGCCGAGATGGAGCATCAGCAGCAGGGCGCCAAGCGCATAGAGATCGTCGGCCACGGTGCCCGGTGCCCGCGCCATGGGCAGGCAGCCGGCATTCTCGATGGTCTCGAAAATGGCGCCTTGGGCATAGCCGGGCGGCATGCTGAAGCATTCGCCCAGCACCACGGGACCGCTGTTGCCGAGCTGATAGAAGAGATTATCGGGGCGGATGGCACGATGCGTGGCGCCGCTCGGCCCCATGTCGCGCAGGGCGTACAGCACCGGCTCCAGCACGTTCTTCAGCAATTGCTGCTCGGAAAAGAGCGGCAGCGTTCCCTTGCTGTTGGCGGCGACCCGCTCGCCCCCCGGCCGCGTGAACACCAAAGCCGGGCGACGGCCCCAGACCGTCTGCTCGCCGCTGCCGGAGACCGGCCAATCGACGATACCGGCGCTGAGCGGCCACAGCATCTGGCTGGAGGTAACCTGGTTGATCGGATGCGCAAAGGCCCGGCAGGCCAAATGTACCGGCGGAATCAGCGCGAAGAGTTCGGCTGCCGAATCATGGCGATCGACCACGGCAAAAGCCTGCGCACCCGGGGAATCGAGGTGCGACAGTCGTTCGCCAGCCAGGATCTCGAAGCGATCGGCGAGCAGGATGGATTCGTGTTCATCAGCCATGGTTTTTTCCCATGGCAATATAATCCGGAGACCGTTAACCGGCGCTTAAGCCGCCTCGAGTCTCCATGATTTTGTTTGGCATCGCCGATCAGGTGTATGCAGATACCGTTAGCCATCCAATCCGGGCAGCCGCGCTTAAGATACCGCCCTAATCCGCAGATTCTAAATGTTTAGTCGGCAAACGGATCAGTCACGAGAATGGTATCGTCCCGTTCCGGGCTGGTCGAGAGGAGGGCCACCGGTGCCTCGATCAGTTCTTCGATGCGGCGAATATATTTAATCGCCGTCGCTGGCAACTGAGCCCAGGAGCGGGCGCCGAAAGTGGATTCGCTCCAGCCTTCGATCGTCTCATAGACCGGCTCCGCCGCCGCCTGGAGATGGCTGCCGGCCGGCAGGTGGTCATATTCCTTGCCGTTGATCCGGTAGCCGGTGCAGATCTTCAGCTCCTTGAACCCGTCAAGCACATCCAGCTTGGTCAGGGCGATGCCGTTGATCCCGGACACCTTGATCGACTGGCGCACGAGTGCCGCATCGAACCAGCCGCACCGGCGCTTGCGTCCGGTGACGACGCCGAATTCCTTGCCGCGCTGACCGAGCAATTCACCGATATCGTCGGTTAACTCGCTGGGGAACGGGCCGCTGCCGACCCGCGTCGTATAGGCCTTGGTGATGCCGAGCACATAGCCGATGCCGCCGACGCCGAGACCGGAACCGGTCGCCGCCTGCCCCGCCACCGTATTGGATGAGGTGACATAGGGGTAGGTGCCGTGATCGACATCGAGCATCATGCCCTGGGCGCCTTCGAACAGGATGCGGTCGCCGCGTTTGCGCGAGGCATCGAGGCGCTGCCAGACATTCTGCATGAACGGCGTGATCTTCGGCGCAATTTCGCGCAGCTGGGCGATCAACTCGGCGCCGTCGACCTCCGCCGCCCCCATGCCGCGCAGCAGCGCATTGTGATGCAGCAGCAGATTTTCGACCTTGCCCGGCAGGCTATCGGGATCGCCGAGATCGCAGACCCGGATGGCACGGCGCGCCACCTTGTCCTCATAGGCCGGGCCGATACCGCGGCCGGTGGTGCCGATCTTGGCGGCACCGCGCGCTTCTTCACGCAGCACATCAAGCTTGCTGTGCAGCGGCAGGATCAGCGCCGCATTCTCCGCCAGCGCCAGGTTGTCAGGCGTGATCACCACGCCCTGGCCCTTGAGATTGGCGATCTCTTTCAGGAGATGCCAGGGATCGACCACCACGCCGTTGCCGATCACCGCCAGCTTGCCCGGACGGACCACACCGGAGGGCAGCAGGCTGAGCTTAAAGACCTGATTGCCGATCACCAGGGTATGGCCGGCATTGTGACCGCCCTGGAAGCGCACCACCACGTCGGCGCGCTCCGACAGCCAGTCGACGATCTTGCCTTTACCCTCGTCGCCCCATTGCGATCCGATGACAGCTACATTGGCCATGATATTCCTCACTCAAGCCGCGCATGGTTCTCCGAGCTTCGCTCAGAGATCGACCACCGCCTGCCCGTTCCACAGAAATTGACATCCCAGCCGCCTGGCTTCGGCAGTGCTATTGCCGGCGGCCTCCACATCCTGAATGGTGACCCAGCCCTTGGCGCGCAGATCCGCGCCGATTGCCGGCTGCGTACCGGCAGGCAGGAACACCCGCTTCGGCACTCCCGGTGCCGGCAATGCCGCCAGCACGGTGTTGAGATACAGCGTAAAACCGGTCGCCTCTTCGCCCGCCTGATTGACGTAACGCCCGCCGCGCCCAAACTCGCCGCTCACACGCCGCCCCAGCAGCGAGAAGGTGATTCCGGTGTGATATTCGAAGCCTCGGTGATCGGTGGGATCGATGGTCAGCGCGAGATCGGGCGCAGCTGCCTGAATAAGCGCGACCACTTCAACCAGCCGTCGGCGTTGCGGCTCGGCCGCTGCCGGCAACTGCAGTTTGCCGAGTTGCGCCAGTGCCTGGCCGGCCGGGCCGATTGCGCGCAGCAGGCCTTCGAGCAAGGCGGTCTGGTTGCCGGCAAGCTGCCGCACGGCGGCGACATCCTTGCGATCGAGTGCAGCAATCAATGGCGCCGGATCATCGACACCAGCTGCGGCGAGAATGGCCGGCGTCAGGGTCGGCAGATTGAGATCGACAGCGAGGTGCGGCACGCCGGCCTGGCGCAGCGCATCGACCGCCAGCAGCACGACTTCGGCATCGGCGGCGGCGCTGGCGGCACCAACCAACTCGATGCCGGCCTGGCCCAATTGCCGTTCGGGCCGCATCTGCTCGCCCTTCACCCGCAGGACCTGGCCCGCATAAGACAGGCGCAACGGACGCGGGCTGTTCTTGAGGCGGCTGGCGGCGATACGGGCGACCTGCGGCGTGATATCCGCCCGCAGGCCCATCATGCGCTGCGAGACCGGATCCATCAGCCGGAAGGTATGCGCTGCCATGGCGGCGCCGGGACCCGAGAGCAGGCTGTCCTCGAATTCGATCAGCGGCGGTTTGACCCGGTCATAGCCCCAGGCAGCGAAGACCGCCATGACGCGCTCAACCATCGCCGCCTCGAAAGCGGCATCGCCCGGCAGAACATCCGCGAGCCCGGCGGGCAATAAATAATGTTGGCTGTCGGTCGGCATATCTCGGGCGCCCAGCTGGATCGATCCATCGGTTTCTTGCGCCCAGCCGACGCGCGGCGTGAGTGCAGAGCCTAATAGCCAATTCACCGCGCCGCGGCAAGCATACATTCGCGGCCAGCGGGGCCGCCTGCTTGACGGAAAATGCCTGTTTCTTACGTCGCCCAGGAAAAGCGCGCCGGCCGGTCCGCGATGACGGCGGAATAAGACGCCACCTCTCGGATCGGCCGACCAGCCGATAGGTCGAAGGTTATTGCTGCGATAGGTCGAGATCGGGCGAATAAGTGCCGGCGACCTCTTTGACGATCGCCTGGCCGGTGATCACCCGCTGCCGCTCCGGGTCATAGGTCAGGGTGGGATTGCCATAGAGTTCCCAGCCCTGATTGAGCGCGGCGGAAACACGGTGGCAAAAGGCGGCGTCGTCGGGACCGGTCAGATATCGATACAATTTCATCAGACGCCCTGCATTGTCTCCAGATTGCGTGGCAGGAGATTAAACGCGGTTGCCGCCTGTGACAATGCCTACCCTGCCCACCTTGTCTCGATCGCAGGAGGTCGGAACAGGCGGCGTCAGACGGTCATGGTTCCTTTGAGAACGCAGACGCCGTAGCCGGCCATGACGACCCGTTCTGGCTGCAGCTCGACCCAGAGATCGCCGCCACGCGCCGAGACCTGGCGCGCATGCATCCGTGTCTTGCCGAGGCGCTCGGCCCAATAGGGCGTCAGGACACAATGGGTCGAACCGGTCACCGGATCTTCCGGAATGCCATGCAAGGGGGCGAAGAGGCGTGACACGAAATCGGCCTCATCGCCGCGCGCCGTCACCACGATATCCTTGTCGAGCTTGCTCATCGCCAGCATATCGGGGACGATGTGCCGCACCGTCGCCTCGTCATCGAAGACGGCGAAATAGGCGATGTAATCAGCGCTGTCGAAGACGCTACGCGGCCGATGGCTCAGGCAGGCGGCCACGGCGTCGATCTTCTCGTCGGCCGGCTTGTGGCCGAGGCGCGGAAAATCCAGCACCAGCCTCTCGCCATCCCGCGCCACGATCAGCGGCCCGGACAGGCTGTCGAATTTCATCGACTGACGCTGCGGCTCCAGGAAACGGGTGACGACATAGGCGCTGGCCAGCGTGGCATGGCCGCAGAGTTCGATTTCCACGGTCGGCGTGAACCAGCGGATATGGAAGTCGTCGCCTTTGGGCACGAAGAACGCCGTCTCGGCGAGATTGTTTTCGGCAGCGATCTTCTGCATCACCGCGTCCGGCAACCAGGCGTCCAGCGGCATCACGGCCGCCGGATTTCCGGCAAAAGCGCGGTCCGTGAAGGCGTCGATCTGATAAATCGGCAAATCCATCGTGCCGCTCCTCAAAGGCGCCAAAAGGGCTTGTGGACCTCGTGCTCGACATCTGCCGTGCTGAGCCCGATATCGCGCAACATGTGCTCGTCCATCGTGGCCAATCGCCGGCGCTGACGGCGGCGCTCCCGCCAATCCAGCATCAACTCGACCAGTTGGACGGCAACAGCCCGGATGCCGCGATTTGGCAGGGCTAGCAGCAGAACCGAGGAAGCGGAGGCGCCGGCAACCGGCTTGGCGCTCATGCCGGCCGACAAAGGCTCATGCCTTCCGGGGTTTGTCGTCTCGCGTGAACTGGTCATGGGGCAATCTCCTCTATTGTCCCGATTGTATCCATATAATCGGTAGAACGAATAATCACATTGACACAATATGACGTCAATTATTACATTGTCCCCATGACAATTTGGGCTCCCGATATCACGCAATATGAAGGGCCGCGTTATCTGGCAATCGCAGATGCGCTGACGGCCGATATCCGCAATCGTCGCTTGATGCCGGGCGATCGCCTGCCGACCCATCGCGATCTCGCCTATCGCCTTGGCGTGACCGTGGGCACCGTAACCCGTGCCTATAGCGAAGCGGAACGCCGTGGCTTGATCGGCGGCGAGGTGGGGCGCGGCACCTATGTGCGGGGCGATCTCGTGCGCCGCCTGCCGGAGCCCTTCCAGATCGCCGCCCAGACCGCGCCGCAGACCCTGATCGATCTCAGCATCAATTTTCCCACGCCGATGTCGGGCGATGGATTGCTGGCGGAGAGCCTGCAATCCATCGCTGCCCGCCGGGGCATTGCGCGGCTGATGGATTACCACCCCCATGCCGGCCTGCAGCATCATCGCGAAGCCGGCGCGCAGTGGATGAGCAATTTCGGCTTCAATACCACCGCAGACCGGGTGATCGTCACCTCGGGCGGCCAGCATGCCATGACGGCGGTGATCGGCGCCCTCACCCAGCCTGGCGACGTCGTCGTCACCGAGAACCTGACCTATCCCGGCATGCGGCGCCTCGCCGATTTCCTGCGCCTCAAGCTGCACGGCCTCCAGCTCGATCCTTACGGCATCGACCCGGAATCCCTCGATGCCGCCTGCCGCAACCTCGCGCCCAAGGCGCTCTATTGCGTCACCAATATCCATAACCCGCTCGGCTACGTGGTGCCGGAAGCGCGGCGCCGGGAAATCGCCGAGGTCTGCCGCAGGCATGGCGTGAAGATCGTCGAGGACGATCTCTACGGCTTCCTGCTCGACGAGCAGATGCCATCCCTGACCAGCTTCGCGCCGGAGCTCGGCCATTATGTGAATTCTGTTTCCAAATCGATGTGCCCCGGTCTGCGCGTCGGCTATCTGGCCATTCCGCCGGAGGGCCAGGACGCTTTCGCCCAGGTCGTGCGTTCGACCACCTGGATGGCAACGCCGCTGACGGCGGAGATCGCCAGCAACTGGATCCAGAACGGCACCGGCTTGCGGCTGGTTCATCAGCACAAGGCCGAAGCCGTCGCCCGCCAGCAGCTGGCGCAGGATATTCTCGGCGACTGGGATATCCAGGCGCATCGCGCCAGCTATCACCTGTGGCTCAACCTGCCCGAGGGCTGGAGCGCCGACAATTTCGCGCTCGAAGCACGCCTGCGGCAGGTCGCTGTATCGCCCGCCGGCACCTTCGCCCTCAATCGCGCGGCACCGTCCGGCGTCAGGCTCTGCCTTTGCGCACCCGCCGAGCGCACCACCCTGCAGCGGGCGTTGGAGACCCTGGCCGACCTGCTGCGCCAGACTCCCGCCAGTCGGGCCGGCATGGGGGTTGTATAGTCCGCTGTTCGACCATAGATAACCGGGCCAATAAGGCCTCAAGGCTATAATCATCCGATGCGGGGAAGCAACATGACAGGCGCGAGTTCGATTACCGCTGCGCCAGCTGGCGATCACTCTCGGCGCGAAGAGGTCTGGCACGGGTTGCGCGACACCTTCCCCCTGATGGTCGGCGCCCTGCCCTTCGGCATCATCTTCGGCTCGCTCGGCATCGCCCAGGGCTTTTCGCCGCTGCAGGTGATGAGCATGTCGATGTTTGTCTTCTCCGGCTCCGCCCAGTTCATGGCGGTCGGCCTGGTCGCAACCAAGGCAGCGCTGTGGGTGATCTGGGCTGCCACCTTCATCATCAACCTGCGGCATCTTCTCTATGCCGCCAACCTCGTCAGCCATGTGCGTCACCTGCCGCAGAGATGGCGGTTCCCCCTGGCCGCCATGCTCACCGACGAGACCTTCGCGGTGATGGATCTGCGTTATCGCGAGCGCGGCCGCGCCCGTTATGCCCACTGGTATTATCTCGCCTCTTGCGTCGGCATGTGGGTCAATTGGAACCTCTGGACCCTGGTCGGCGTGGTGCTAGGACGGAGCTTTCCAGGGGTCAAGGATTGGGGCCTGGAATTCGCCATGGTAGCGACCTTCATCGGCATCGTCATACCGGGCCTGAAGACGCCGCCGCTTTGGGCCGCAGCGATCACCGCCGGTCTCGTCGCTACCTATTTCAATGACCTCGACTACAAAGTCGGCCTGATGCTGGGCGCGCTCGCCGGTGTCATCGTCGGGCTCGTTCTCGATCTGCGGCGCAAACCAAACAGCGCGAAGACGCTCGCTCGCAAGGCGATGGGGGCGACGACCAATGGCTGAAACATCGATCTCCCTTCTGATCCTCGGCATGGCGCTGATCAATCTCGCCATCCGCTACCCGGTCTATCTGCTGGCGGATCGCTTTCGCTTCCCAACCTTGATCGAACGGGCATTGAACTTCGTCCCGGCCGCCGTCCTGACCGCGATCATCGTGCCGGCGGTGATCTACCCGAACGGCCCCGAGGCACAGCTCGACTGGCATAATCCATTTCTCGACGCGGCGATCCTCACCGCGGTCATCAGCTATCTCACCCGCAACTTGCTGGCGACCATCGTCCTCGGCATGGCGGCCTTTTTGGCACTACGCTGGTGGTTCGGCGGTTGAGAAAGCCGCCGATGGCTGAGGCTCCATCAGTTCTAATTCGCTCTGCTACACGCGACGACGTCCCCCGTATCGCGGCCCTGTTGGCTGACGACCCATTGGGCCGGCAACGCGAAGAAACCGCCTCTCTCGAGGACTATCTAACCGCCTACGATGCCTTGGCGGGCGACCCCGCGGTGCATTGTCTCGTCGCGGTCGATGAGAGCGGCTCTGTCATCGGCTACGTACAGGTGACCATAACTCGGCATTTCGGCTATCGCGGTGCACACCGCGCCCTGCTGGAAGATTTGCGCGTTGCGCCGGCAAAGCGCGGCCTCGGGGTCGGCACTAAATTGATCGAGGCCGCCATCGCTGCGGCGCATTCAGTCGGCTGCGACATCGTGCAGCTCTTTGCGCATCATAGCCGGCAGTCCGCGCACCTTCTCTACCGCAAGATGGGCTTTCATGCCGACCACCTCGGCTTTCGTAGAACCGTGGGAAAAGCGGCTGATCCAGCCTGACCACTTTATATTTCTTTTATCGGTACTGCCGGCATTCCACCTCGATCATTTACCGCCCAACCCCTAACTCTCGTGAGGCAAATTGACTCATGAGATAAAATGACCACCGAACGAGATCTTCATTTCGTCATCCCGACCTATCGATTGCGCGACGTAGGGGCCACCGTTTCCGCCTATGACGAAAATTTTCGCCGCAATGGCCATACGGTGCCGATTGTCGTCTTCGACGATTCGTCCCTCGCCAATCACGATAAGTACTTCGCTACACTGGAACAGACGAAGACGAGCAACGACCTGTTCTATGTCGGTCCGGCCGAGAAGGAGCAATTCATCGCGCATATCTGCCGCCGCCTGCGCGACCAGAAACTCGACGTGCTGGTGCGCAACCTGTTCCGTCCCAGCTATGGCGGCAATCGCAACTTCACGCTGATGTATACCTTGGGCGATCTGATCGTCAGCGCCGACGACGATATGCGTCCCTATGCCCTGGTCGAAGACAGCCCGGAATCGCTGGCAGAGCATGAGATCAGCCGCGGCAAATTGCTGCCGCGCGGCGCCAACGGACATAGCAGCAAGTCCTATGACATCCTCCAATCCTTTCGCGATATCCTGGGTAAGCCGGTTGGCGAAGCGCCGGCGAACTACGAGACCGGCGATCTCCTGGTCGATACGGCGATGGATCTTGAAAGCAATGTCTCTCTTGGCCTGACGCGCGAGAATTCGCTGTTCATGCAGCCCGGCAAATTGTCGCGCAATGCCATCGTCAAGATGGCGCAGACATTCCGTTCCGGCACCAACGACATCGACGCGGTCGATTACGTGAACCTCTTCATCGAGGACCATGATCGCATCGACGCCGAAGCCTTGAACGACACCTATGTCCTGGTCAATTTCCGCCCCTGCGTCACCAATAAGAACTGGCGCATGGATTGCGGCGTCGCCGGCTATGACAATCGCATCGGCCTGCCGCCCTTCTTTCCCACGCGTTTGCGGTTCGAGGATTATATCTACCGGCTGTGGATCCAGCAGCCCGGCATCGCCGCGGCGCATGTCGATTCCGCGCAAACGCATGTAAAGAATAACTACATGCGCAATCCCCTGGCTTCCGAGGTCTTCAACGAAGCGGTCTGCAGCCTGCTGAAGAACAAGATCCGCACCTCCCTGCGCCGCACCGACGAGGTGACCATCGCCTTCGATTACGATGGCGAGGTTTCATTGCAGGATACGGTCGGAATCCTGGAGCAGGCGCAAGATCTGCATGACCGCGTGCTGGAAGCAGGCGCTCATGCCAGATCGGAACAGCGCCGCATTGCCCTCAATGTCTTTGCCGCCGGGCTGGCCCGCACCTTCTACGACTTCGAACCGGACTTCTTTCAGCAAAACCTCAGTCGCATTGTCGACGACGAAATCGGCATCATCCGCTCATCATTGGAGCTGTGGCCAACGCTTCTGGAAATCGTTTATTACAAGCGGCATTGCCATTCCCTGCCGATGCGCCGGGTGAAGAATCAGGAGCGGGCCGTCAGCAAAGCCGCGGTAACACCACGCGTCGCGGCAAAGGCCGCGCAGTAGCCCCGAGCAAGAGGCGATCGCGCCGGGCGACCAAGCCGCACACCGGGATATTATCTAAATTGCTTAGTTTTTTCGATTTTCTTAGAAAAACACCATTTGTTGCAATGGGTTATATTTTCTGCTGAAATTCGAGGAGAGGGACTTCCGGAGATCTTACTGACCCGACGTGGATGGGAGTTGCGACATGATCAGACGACATCGCATCCTGGTAATTGGCCGCAACGGGCAACTGGCAAAGGCATTGGCCGCAACGGAATGGCCAAGTCTGACCAGCCTGCATTTTGCCGGACGCGACGAGATCGATCTCTTTCACCCGCTCCGCCTGCGCCAGCAGATCGGCGCGATCGATCCGGAAATCATCATCAATACCGCCGGCTATGCGCGGGTCGATCTCGCGGAGCAGGAACCTGAGGCGGCCTTCGCGTTGAACGCCATTGCCGTCGACAATCTGGCGAAGACCGCCGCCATGCTCGACCTGCCGCTCATCCACCATTCCAGCGCGCATGTCTTTGCCGGCGACAAAGCCGCACCCTACCGCGAAAACGATCGCACCGAGCCGACGACGGTCTATGGCCAGAGCATGCTGGCCGGCGAGGCCGCCATCCGCCGGGCCCATGGCCGCCATCTTATTCTGCGCTCCAGCCGGTTCTTCGGCGGTTACGGCAGCAACTTTCTGAAAACCCTGCTTGCGCTCGGCCGCTCGGCCGATGCGCTTGAATTCGCCGCCAACGGATATGCCTGTCCGACACCCGTTGAAGCCCTGGCAGCAACGATACCGCATATCGCCGTTGCCATGATCGAAGGCCGCCGGTTTCCATCGACCCTGCATTATGCCGGCAATGCGGCCGCCTCATGGTACGAGATTGCCGGCGAGGTCTTCACACTGGCCGGCAAAATTCAGCCGGTGCCCGCGATCTCTCCCGCGGCAAACAGCTGCGTCGACGGAGCAGCGCCACGGATCTGGAATCTTGCCTTGGATTGCAGCCTTGCGCGCAGCCTCGGTCTGCCGCAGATCAATTGGCGCGCCAGCCTGCCCGCCACCATCGAGGCGCTTTGCGCAAACGACGCCCTGGGACAGGAGCAACTGATGCCGGAATCGTCGCCGGCCTTCTCCCTCGCAGCCCTTCACGCGGCGTGAAGGCGGACCGAAGCCCGACCCGCGAGAAACCTGCAGGGGCTTAGGCGGCGCTCGCCGCTTCCACCGCCTTGACGATATCGCCGACCACGGCGGCGACCAGCGCCTCATCCTCGCCTTCCGCCATCACGCGGATCAGCGGCTCGGTACCGGATTTGCGGATCAGGACGCGGCCGGTGCCGCTGAGCCGCGCTTCGCCGTCGGCGATGGCCTGGCGCACGCTCGTCATCTCCAAAGGCGTCTGGCCGGCACTGTAGCGCACGTTCTTCAAGAGCTGCGGCAGCGGTGTGAAGACGCGTCCGGTTTCACTGGCGGGTTTCTCCGCAGCAACCAGCACCGAGAGCACCTGCAGGGCCGCGAGCAGCCCATCGCCGGTCGTCGCATGATCGCTGAGAATGATATGGCCGGATTGCTCGCCGCCGAGATTGTTGCCGCGGCGGCGCATTTCTTCCAGCACATAGCGATCGCCAACCTGGGTGCGCGCCAGCGCCAGGCCAAGCCCACCGAGGAAGCGCTCGAGGCCGAGATTGGACATGACGGTCGCACAGATACCGCCGCCGGTGAGACGGCCCGAGCGGTGCCACGAGGCCGCGATCATCCCCATCAGCTGGTCGCCATCCAGCAAGGTGCCCTTTTCATCGGCAATCATCACACGATCCGCGTCGCCATCCAGTGCGATGCCGAGATCCGCGCCATGGGTGACGACGGCCTCCTGCATCGCGTTGGTATGGACGGCGCCGCAATTGGCATTGATGTTGGTGCCGTTGGGCTCGCAGGCGATCGAAATCACCTCGGCGCCCAGTTCCCACAGCACAGTGGGCGCCACCTTATAGGCGGCACCATTGGCGCAATCGATGACGACCTTGAGGCCTTCCAGGGTTTGCCCCTTGGGGAAGCTCGCCTTGACGAATTCCATATAGCGGCCGGGCGCGTCGTCGATGCGCTTCGCCCGACCCAGCTCCGCAGAGGGTGCCAGATTGGCCATCAGGTCATTGCCTTCCAGCCGCGCCTCGATCTCGGCCTCGATCTCATCGGAGAGCTTATAACCGTCGGGACCGAAGAGCTTGATGCCGTTATCGGCGAAAGGATTATGCGAAGCGGAGATCATCACGCCGAGATCGGCGCGCATGGAACGGGTCAGGCTGGCGACCGCGGGTGTCGGCATCGGCCCCAGCAGCAGCACATCCATGCCCATGGAGAGGAAACCGGAGGTCAGCGCCGTCTCCAGCATGTAGCCCGAGAGACGCGTATCCTTGCCGATGATGACGCGATGCCGGTGGTCGCCGCGGGTGAAGCGGGCGCCGGCGGCCAGGGCCAGCTTCAGGGCAGTCAGGGCGGTGATCGGCTCGGCATTGGCCAAGCCACGCACGCCATCGGTACCGAACAATTTACGCGTCATCTTTTTGGTCGTCCTTCTTAGAGACGGATGCGGCCAAGCCGCACCGTCGCCGCATGCATCAGGCAGCTAAATCTTGCGCTGCTATAACTCCCCGCGCGCAATTCCTATCCCGATTTAACATCAAGCGGCGATGGCTCGCCAGATTGCAATCGCCTGGTAGGTCTCCGCGACGTCGTGGACACGCAGTACCTGGGCACCGCGATCCAACCCGGCCAGTCCGGCGGCGATAGAACCCGCCATGCGCTGCTTCGGCGGTTCCTGGCGGCTGAGCCGGCCGATGAAGCTCTTGCGGGAAACGCCGAGCGTTAAGGGGCAACCGAAGCTGTGGAAAACGGCCAGTTCCTGCATCAGCCGCATGTTATGGCGATCCTTCTTGCCGAAGCCGATCCCCGGATCGAGGGAGATTCGGTGGCGCGATACCCCCAGGCCGTCCAGTTCGGCCAGCCGCTCAGCAAAGTAATCAAGCAGATCCAGGGTGACGTCGTCGTAATGCGGGTCCTGCTGCATGGTCTGCGGCTTGCCCTGCATATGCATCAGGACGATCTCCGCCCCGCTCTGCGCGGCGACGCGCCGGCTGTCGGCATCGCCGGTCAGCGCCGTGATGTCGTTGATGATCCGCGCCCCGGCACCAACCGCGGCCGCCATGACCGCGGCATGGCGGGTATCGACCGAGATGACGGCACCCTTCTCCGCCAGCCGGCGGATCACCGGCGTTACGCGCCTGATCTCTTCCTCGGCACTGACTTCGGCGGCACCAGGCCGCGTGGATTCGCCGCCGATATCGAGAATATCGGCACCAGCCGCCATCAGCGCCTCGCCAAACTGCACGGCGCTGTCGGTATCGCCGTGATCGCCGCCATCGGAAAAACTGTCCGGCGTGACATTGACGATGCCCATGATCAGGGGCCGTTTCAGGTCGAAGCCGGCCCAGGGCTGCGGCGCCTGCGACAAGCGATCGAGCCGCTCGGCATAGCGCCGTTCGGCGGTGGCAAGGTCGAGCGCCTGACGAGCGCCGGTGCCATCGGCGCTCCGCGACAGAACAGAGACACTGTTGAATGCCAGCGGCCCGCCGGCCAGCCAGCGGGCCAATCCGGCCGCCACCGCCTGCCCGGCCGCTTCACCGGCCAGAAAGCCGGTCGGAATGAGATGAGACGCCGTCAATTCCTGCTCCGCCACTAAGATCACCGAACCGCTTATAGCCAGCCTTATCCACCAATCGCGGTAAAATCGCACGCCAAAACGAAAGCCCCGCCGGAGCGGGGCTTTCGCATTCTGTGGATCAATTACGCCGCGAGGACGGCAATCGGCTCAGGCGCCCGGCTGCGGCCGCGGCTCCAGGCCCGGCGCCTTGCTGCCGACCGGCGAACCGCTGGTCGGGATCGAAGAGCGCGGACGGCCCGATGAGGTATCGCGGCCTTCATTGCGGCGGATATCCTCGCCGCGCATCAAAGCCTTCACCTCTTCACCGGTGAGTGTCTCGAACTCCACCAGCGCCTTGGCGACGCGGTGCAGGGCGTCGATGTTGCGCGAGAGGATATCGCGGCACTTCTTCTCACCGTCCTCGACGAGGCGACGAATCTCCTCGTCGATCAGGCGGGCGGTGTCGTCGGATATGTTCTTGCGCTGGGTCACCGAGTGACCGAGGAAGACTTCCTCTTCGTTTTCGGAATAGCGCAGCGGCCCGAGCTTATCGCTCATGCCGAATTCCGTGACCATGCGGCGGGCCATGTTGGTCGCCTGCAGGATGTCGTTGGAGGCGCCGCTATTGAGATGCTCCTCGCCATAGATCAGCTGCTCGGCAATACGGCCGCCGAAGCAGATGGCGATGCGGCCTTCCAGCCAGCGCTTGGAGATGCTGTAGCGGTCCCGCTCCGGTAGCGACATGGTGACGCCCAGAGCGCGGCCGCGCGGGATGATCGTCACCTTGTGCAGCGGATCGGCTTCTTCGACTTCCAGATTGACGATGGCGTGACCGCCTTCGTGATAGGCAGTCGCCAGCTTCTCGTCGTCGGTCATCACCATGGAGCGCCGCTCAGCACCCATCATGACCTTGTCCTTGGCCTGCTCGAAATCGAGCATGGTGACGACCCGCTTGCCTTGACGTGCCGCCAGCAAGGCAGCCTCGTTCACCAGGTTCGCGAGATCGGCGCCGGAAAAACCGGGTGTACCGCGGGCGATGGTACGGGCATCCACATCGGGCGCCAGGGGCACCTTGCGCATATGTACCTTGAGGATGTGCTCACGGCCGGCGATGTCCGGATTGGGTACGGTGATCTGGCGGTCGAAACGGCCCGGACGCAGCAAGGCCGGATCGAGCACATCGGGACGGTTGGTGGCGGCGATCAGAATGACGCCTTCATTCGCCTCGAAGCCGTCCATCTCAACCAGCAACTGGTTGAGGGTCTGCTCGCGCTCGTCATTGCCGCCGCCGAGACCGGCGCCGCGATGACGGCCCACCGCATCGATTTCGTCGATGAAGATGATGCAGGGTGCGTTCTTCTTGCCCTGTTCGAACATGTCGCGCACACGGCTGGCGCCGACGCCGACGAACATCTCGACGAAGTCCGAACCGGAGATGGTGAAGAACGGCACATTGGCTTCGCCGGCGATGGCGCGGGCCAGCAAGGTCTTACCGGTACCCGGCGGGCCGACCAGCAGACAGCCCTTGGGGATCTTGCCGCCGAGGCGCTGGAACTTCTGCGGATCGCGCAGGAATTCGACGATTTCCTCGAGTTCCGACTTGGCCTCTTCGATGCCGGCGACATCGTCAAAGGTGACGCGGCCTTGACGCTCGGTCAGCAGGCGCGCCCGCGACTTGCCGAACCCCATGGCCTTGCCGCCATTGGACTGCATCTGACGCATGAAGAAGATCCAGACGGCGACCAGGAACAGGATCGGGCCCCATTGCGCCAGGAGGTAAAGGAAGGTGTTGCTCTCTTCCGCCGGCGCCGCCTTGATGATGACACCCTTGCCCTGCAAGGTTTCGACCATCTTTGTATCGACCGGGGCGGGAGAATAAGTCGAGAATTCCGCCTGACTGGAGAGGTGGCCGGTGATCTGTTGGCCACGAATGGTGACGTCCTTTACCTGACCGTCATTCACATTGGTCAGGAAGGTCGTGTAATCCATCGGGCGGTCATCGCGCGAAGAATTGTACTGGAACATCTGGAACAGGACCGCCAACAGCACCAGAATGGCGACCCAAATCAACAGGTTCTTGCCGATATTCACGTTTCGATCCTCGTTCCTTCCAATGTCCCCGCCGGTCCAAGCCAGCCGGAACCGTATTTCCTAGGCGCTTCGCTGGCGCTTTGCAAGAAATCCGGTTTCAGTCTCAATTACATAGTGTGTCCCGGCGGGAGAACAACTGTAAAGCCGCAAGATGTTGCCGGCTGCGCCGGTAAAAATGACACTTCCAGCCTGTGGAATGGGGTATAGGGATGATCCCGCTGGGCTTCGATCGCCCGGCGGTCGCCCCGAACACGGGCAATCCCAATCAGCCGATGAGCCTGCCACAGCGCCGGCAGGCTGGCGCGGGCTTGATAGGCCACCGCTTTCAGCTCCGGCGGAAGCGTCCTGTCGTCGAAGCCGTGTTTGCCGACCGGCGCGACCTCAAGCGTTGACAGTTTGCTGTCATCCTCCCGGCCGATGGACGCAGCGGGGGCCGGCCAGCGGACAATGAATCGCCGATCCCAATTGATGGCGTGGTCACCATTGGCAGGTGGCGCGATTTCACCACCGCCAGTCGCCTCGCGGTAAATCCGCGCCATGCCACCATGAATGACCAGCAGGCAGCCGGCCAGCGTCAGGGTAAAGCTCGCTTGCTTGGGGCTATCTTCGTCCCTCAGTTTCCGCACCATCTGCTGCAGCCCGGCCGGCGCCGGCGGATAGGCACCGCCGCCAACCATCCGGCAACCCTGGTATAGGATCTGCACAATTACATCCGGCGCAACCGTTCCCAAGGCGTCGATCGGTAATGTCAGATAGCCGAGGGGATCGATCCGCGCATATTCCGCCAGCCAGCGGCCTGCCGCCCTTTCCAAGCAGTCCCGGTGGCGACCGGCCCGACCTGCCTCGTCGAGAATAGACGCGAGATCGGCGCCGCCTGCCAGTTGCTGGCGCCATCGCACCCGTTCGAAACGCGGGGCGCGATTGCTCGGGTCCTCGATCCAGTCCAGGCCGGCCGCTTCCAGGCAGCCGATCAGGTCGCTCTTGCGAAAGCCGAGCAAAGGCCGCAACACCCGGACACCGTCGGTCGGACGCAGTGCCGCCATGCCGGCAAGCCCGGCTGCACCGCTGCCGTGATCCGCCCGCATCAGCACGGTCTCAACCAGATCATCGGCATGATGCGCTAAAGCAAGATGGAGGACATCGTGAGCGCGGCACCAGTTGCAGAGCAGCCGATAGCGGGCCGCGCGGGCCGCGGCCATCACGCCGGTGGCAGGCTTGTCGCCCTGCCAGACAAGGACGTGATGATCGATATCGGGGGCACCCGATACGCCGTCTCCGTGGGGCTTCTTATTCAACCTCGCTACGATGGCGCCAACCTGCCGGCATTCCCCGGCGGATTCCGGCCGCAAGCCATGATCCACGCTGAGCGCGGTGAGGCGACCGTCCCGCTCCGCCACCCAATCCCGTAGCAGGAGAAGCAGGGCCAGGCTATCGCTGCCGCCCGATACGGCAACGGCAATATGCGGGGATGGCTCGAAAGCACCGAGCACTTTCATCGCGGCGGCGAAGGCTTCCTGCAAGCGGCCGGAACTCATGTCTTTGGGCTCATGTCCTTGGGCTCACCTCGTCGGTTCTGAAGGCAGCCATCGCGTTACGCTGATCCAATCGGTTCGCTACGCTGGGAACCCTCGGCAACCGGGCGGAAAAGCCGGCGAATAATGCAGGCTACATCGCCAGTACCGGGGGCTCCGCCCGGGGTGCTTCACAAGCCGGCACCGCTCACATAAACGACAGACCCGCTTGACAGCGGTTAGACGCGATCTGGTCAGGCTGGGCAGCCGAAACGCTGCTTTGCACGCGCCGATCGATCCTTGATGGTGCCGGAGGCATCGGGGAATTTCTTGTCGAGTTGCTTCAGGGCGACGCAGGCATTGTCCTTCTGACCGCTCTGGCCGAGCGCCATGCCGAGCTTCAGGAGATTATCGACCACTTTCGGGCTATTGGGATATTTCTGATAGCCTTCGGCGAAAGCGACCGCCGCGTTCTTGTAATCCTGCCGGGCATAATAGGTCTCGCCCAGCCAGTATTGCGCATTGCCCGCGAGCGGATCGCTGGAGTGATCCTTGAGGAAAGTTTTCAGCGCCACTTCCGCCTCGGGATAAGACCCCTTCTGCAGCAGGCTGACGGCATATTCGTATTGGTCCTTCGGCGTGTCGCCTGGCAACACGACATTGCCGGCACTCCCACCGCCGGAACTCGCCGCCGCGGCAGCGGCTGCGGCGGCCCCTGCCGGTGCCTGGGGCAGCGCCTGATCGGAGTTCAACGTCCCCAGCACATGGGGCTGGCCGGCCGCCTGATCGTTGGTCGGCGTCACGCCATTCGAGCCGGAGGTTGCCGGCGCAGTTGGCGCCGGAGACGGAGCGGCCGAAGAAGGCGCCGGGCTAGACCCGCCCGGGGCCGCCGCGCCGGGGGCGCCACCGCCGTTCTGCTGGGCCTGCTCCAAGGCGCTCAGGCGAAATTCGTTATCCTTCTGGGCCCGATCGAGCTTGTCGCTGAGGTCATTGACCTTGATCTGAACCTGCTCGATCTCGCCTTGCATGCTGGCCAGCTGCTGCTGCAGTTGCTGCATCTGCACGACCTGCTGCGCCGCAGCGGGTCCACTGCCGCCACCGCCGCCCTGCATGGCCTGCAGCTGTTGCTGCATTTGCTGGACCTGCGACCGCAAATCATCGATTTCGTCGGCGGATAAAGGGGTCAGATAAGCCGCCGCCAGCAGCGCTGCGCCGGCAATTGCCAGCGGTTGCCAGCTGAAGAGCCGCGGTGATCCCAGGAAAGGCGTACCGCCGGACCGCCCGGAAAAAGCCTGCCGGTGGGAAAGCGGCTTGGCACTCCTCGCCATAACTGCCTGTGCTGCCGAGAAGAAACTACGCATCATGCCAAACTCGCCGCTACTGGTAGACCCATCACTTTCGAACTCATTCCGGGCAAAATTATGGCAACCGTCCACCCGATCCGCGCCGCCCTCGCCGCATCGGAACCCGCCTTGGGGAGACCAGCGCGGCCCGCGCCGACTGCCGGTAAGTCCTTATCCGGCTTGAAAGTGCCAGAGAGACTCGGCGCCAGGCAAGACATGAACCGGGCACATCCCGCGCCCCATACCCCCTGCGCCCATAGATGCTGCCAGGACGCTGGCCCCGGCAGCAAAGCAAACCCGCCAACCGCGCAGCACAACAATTTGCCGGCCCGCAATGTTCCGGGCGATACCTTGCTGCAGGGCGCGTCCTACTGGTTTTCCAGCATCGTCACTGCCCGCCGGTTCTGCGCCCAGCAAGCCTCCATTCCCGCGACGCAGTCCGGCTTTTCCTTGCCATAGGAGATGACCGCAACGCGTCGGGCATCCAGCCCCAGAGCTTGCAGAAACTGCTGGACGGTGGCGGCGCGGCGCTCGCCCAGTGCCAGATTGTATTCGCGCGTGCCGCGTTCATCGCCATGGCCGGCCACGACGATCGCGAGCTGCGGGTGCTGGCCGAGCCAAGCGGCCTGGCGTTGCATTGTCACCTGATCCGCCGCCGACAAGTCCCAGCGGTCGGTCTCGAAGTAGACGCTGTCGCCGACTGTCCCAGAAAAGCTGCGCTGGAGGTCGGAAAGGCCGCTGCTTGTCACCGCGCCGGTCATGGCCGCGGATTGCGGGACAGCCGTTTCGGGTTGCGATGTCCCCGGCCGCGCGCTGGCCCGATCGACGGGCCCGTCGCATGCCCCCAAGCTAAGTGAACCCAGCAATACGCATACGAGGTAAAGCGGCAAGCGCTGCATCATGATCTCCCCTGTTGACAGTCAAGTGTCCGACCGAAAGCCAGGGTTGCCCAAGAACACGGCCGCTTCGGATCGAAGCCGCGGCGAAATCACGGAGATGTGATGGCGAAATTACGTCGGTGGCGGGCAACGTCACGTCCCCGCTGGCGCCAAGGCGCGGCATCCTGTCGCAGGCCCACGCTGCCCTTTGTCAGCGAAGCAAAGCGCGCCGCAAAGAAAACGCCGGCATGCCCATCCGCATGCCGGCGCCATTCCAGTCAGCGCTGCGTCGGAAATCCGACGCTGCCGCCGAAGATAGTCTTACTTGTTGATCGAGGTCACGCCGCGACGATTCTGCGACCAGCAAGCCTCGTTCGACTCAGTGCATTCCGGACGCTCCTTACCATAGGAGATGACCGAGAGGCGGCCCTTGTCGACACCCAGCGCGGTCAGGTAGTTGGCGACCGAGTTGGCACGACGCTCACCCAGCGCCAGGTTGTATTCACGCGTACCGCGTTCGTCGGCATGGCCTTCGATGGTGACGGTAACGGCCTTGTACTGGTTGAGCCAAGCGGCCTGCTTCTGCAGCTGCTGCTGGGCTTCAGCACTCAGGTCGTACTTGTCGTAGCCGAAGAACACGCGATCGCCGACATTCTGCTTGAAGTCTTCCGCAGAACCCGGGGCAGCGGCCATCGACGCAACCTGACCGTTATCGGTGGTTGCGCTGGTCCCCGTGCCCGCACCGGCGCCCTTAGCCGTGTCGTCCGACGAGCAGGCCGCCAGAAGCAAGGCCGCGGCTACAGCCGAAATCAACTTAATACGCATAGTATCCTCTCATCCTCTCACTTGTCTCAGCAGCTTAGACCGGTCCCAGTCCCCATGATCGAGACAGGATCTAACCTGTTTGCCTATTCCGCGCTGTGGTGGAGCCTTTTGTGGGCTGTCAAGCCCCGGAATCGGCGAAAAAGATAATGCATCACTGGGTGCTTAGCAAGGGTCCCCAAGCCGGATCAGAGCCATCCAGCGGCGTTTTCATCACTCTTTCGTTAGCACCGGTGAGATCGATCGAATGCAACTGGGTCTTGCCACTGGGGTCCTGCTGGAAGAAAGCCAGGACCCGGCCATTGGGCGCCCAGGTGGGTCCCTCGACCAGCCAGCCGGAGGCCAACTGCCGTTCACCCGACCCATCGGGCCGCATCACGCCGATATAGAAATTTCCGCCATATAACCGGGTGAAGGCGATCAGATCGCCGCGCGGCGACCAGACCGGGGTGGCGTAACGCCCCTGCCCCTTGCTGATCCGCTGTACCCCGCTGCCGTCGGCGTTCATCACATAGAGCTGCTGTTCGCCGCCGCGGTCGGAATTGAACACGATCCGGCTGCCGTCAGGCGAGTAGCAGGGCGAGGTGTCGATCGCCGGGCTGTCGGTGATGCGCTGGGCGCGCCGCGTCCGGGTGTCCATGGTCCAGATATCGGTATTGCCGCTCTGGGCCATGCTGAGGATGACCTTGGTGCCATCCGGCGAGAAGCGCGGGGCGAAGGTCATACCCGGGAAGTCGCCGAGGATCTCCTGCTGGCCGGTATTGATATTGAAGAGATAGACGCGGGGCTTGTTGTTGTAGAAGGACATGTAGGTGATGTCCTGGCTGATCGGCGAGAAGCGCGGCGTCAGTACCAGCGAGTCGCCCTGCGTCAGATATTTATGATTCTCGCCGTCCTGGTCCATGATCGCCAATCGCTTGACGCGGCGATCCTTGGGCCCGGTCTCCGAGACATAGACGATGCGGCTGTCGAAATAGCCTTCTTCGCCGGTAATGCGCTTATAGATTTCGTCGGCGATCTGGTGGGCAATGCGACGCCAGTTGCTCTGCGCGGCATTGTATTGAAAGCCCGTCATCTGGCTTTCGCCGAACACGTCCCACAAACGGAACTGCACCTGCAGCTGACCATTGGCCGTCGGCTGGACAGCCCCGCTGACCAGCGCCTGGGCATTGATCACGCGCCAATCCTGGAAGCGTGGCCCCTGCTGCAGCGATGCGTTGTCCTGAATGAAAGCTTGATGATTGATCGGTGCGAAGAGACCCGACCGTTCGAGATCGTCCGAAACCACCTTGGCGATATCAACGCCCGGCTGAGCACCGTTTGCGGCGCCGCCGGCGAAATCCGGAATGGCGATCGGCATGGGTTGGACGTTGGGCTTGGTAACATCGATAACCGGCTCGGCTCTGACGGTGGAGACGAAGCCACCAAAAGCCAAACCGATCGGCAGGGCGACCAGCATGATCGTCAGGACGTTTTTAAACCGCTTCATTCTTCGAGCCTCAAAAATGAACCCCATCGGTCGCGACCCGCGCCCACCCCATCCTTCACTAGAGCGGCAGCCACGGATTCGCAAGGGACCCGTTCGGTCCAAGGCCCAAAAGGCAGAAAGGAAACGAAACGGGTCCTATTTGGCATGTTTGCCGAGCTATTATGACGGAAATATGGCCCGCAGCTTGATAGCCGACGGGGGTCGCCACTCGCCAAGCTGCGACTAACGTCCATATCGATCATTAGGTTGCTATCCCAGCGGCGCACAAATCCGGGCATGGAGTTGGCCGATCGATGCCGATTATGTGATCGCTTTGTGGGCCATGAGGGCGCAACCGGGGGCATATTCAAATTAGATCTCCACCCCGCGCCGATGCGGCAACGGCAACGCTGACGCGCGACCTCATAGGTACCCGGTAGGACATCACTGCGGGTAAGTCTCTTTGGCGCCGTCACGCGATCGCATGCCGGCCGTTGCATAGCAGATGCTGCTGCCTACTGAAAATCAGCCGGCCGGAAGCGGAACGTGACCATCGCATATGTCTTCCCGGGCGGCAGCTTCAGCTGATGCGTGATCAGCAACGCGCGTCGCGCGCTTTCCATCGCCTGGCGGAAATATGCGTTGCCCGGCTGATCGTTATCGACTTTGACATCGGTAATGGTTCCATCCGGCTGCAACGACACGTGAATGGTCACGACCATCTTGTCGAAGTCGGGCGCCCCGGCAAGGCTGCCGATATTCCAGTTGCTCCGCACTTGTGCGGCGATGCCGTCGGTTTCGGATGCCGTCAGCGGAATCTCCGAAAACTGCGAGGCCTGCGGCGCTTCCGAGGCATCCTGCTGCGGCACCGGCGTAGCCTTCTTGGTCTTGTCGGCCTTGGTATCCGGCGCCGGCTGATCCTTCAAGACGTTCTGCAACAGGCTGTCGAGAGACTGGTCCGACGTGTCCTTCTTGGGCTTGTCGTCCGGCTTCTTGTCGACCTTCTTCTGCTCCGGCTTGGGCGGTTCGGGCTTCTTCTCTTCCGGTTTCTTTTCTTCCGGTTTCTTGGTCTTGTCCGGAATCACCTCCGCGTCCTCCGGCTTCGGCGGTTCGGCGGGCTTGGTTTCCGGTTGCGGCGGGGTCGGCGCCGGCGGCGGTGGCGTCGTCGCCTGCTTCTCGACGGGTGGCGGTGGCGGCGTATCAGGCTTCGGCGGCTGCTTCTGCTCGACCGGCTTCGGCGCGTCGGCGCCCTTCTTGACCTGAGGCGCAACCTTCTGCGCCTTGGGTGCCGCGGTAATGTCGGACATCTGCGCCAGCTGAATGCCGACCACTTCCGGCAGCGGCTCCTTCTGCCAGAAGATCGGCAGGCCGAACATCACCAGGACGATAAGCGCGATATGCAGGCCGATCGAAATGATCAACCCGGCACCGATCGGGCGGTCCTTGATCGACGCGGTAATCAAGCCAGCTACCTCACTTGCTCGGCTTCTTGGCGCTGGCGCCTTGGGGGGCGGCACCGTTACCACCGTCGCCGCTCGTGTCGCCGGGCGTTTCCACCACCAGCGAAACGGCACGGAAGCCGGCCGAAGTCAATTCGCCCATGGCCTGCAGCACGGTGCCGTAATTGATGTCCTTGTCGCCGCGAATGAAGATCTTGGCGTCGGGATTGTTGTTGGTGATGGCGGCGAGACGCGGCCCGAGGCTTTCCATCGGGATCTCGGTATCGCTGAGATAGACCTTGCCGTCCTTGTTGACGGTGATCACCAGCGGCTCGTCGGGATTGTTCATCGCCTCGGCCTTGACCTTCGGCAGATTGACGGGAATACCCGAGCTCAAGAGCGGTGCCGTGATCATGAAGATCACCAGCAGCACCAGCATGACGTCGACCATCGGCGTCACGTTGATGGCGGCGACCGGATCAGCCCGGCGGCGGCCGCCGCCGCGACGACGTTTCGGTCCGGAAAGTGCCGCGCCCATGATCAGTGCTTCTCTTCGAGCTGACGCGAGAGGATGGCGCCGAATTCGCCTGAGAAGGCGTCGAGCCGATTGCCATAACGCGAGATATCGCTGTTGAGCTTGTTATAGGCGAGCACCGCCGGAATGGCGGCGACGAGGCCAAGCGCCGTGGCGAAGAGCGCTTCGGCGATGCCCGGAGCCACCACGGCAAGACTGGTGTTCTTCGAACCGGCGATGGCGGCGAAACTGTTCATGATGCCCCAGACGGTGCCGAACAGGCCGACGAAGGGAGCAGCCGAACCGACCGAGGCCAGGAAGGTCATATAGCGCTCGAGCTGATCCATCTCGCGGCCGAGGGTGATGCCCATGACCCGCTCGATGCGTTCCTGCAGGCTTTCACGCAGCGATTCCGATCCCAGCAGGCCCTTGGCGGCGGAGCGGCGCCATTCGCGCATGGCGGAGACGAAGATCGAGGACATGGGATCGGGCGGCCGGTTGCCGATGCGATCGAACAATTCCTCCAGCGACCCGCCGGACCAGAAGGCATCTTCGAACTGCTTGGCCTGGTTGCGCAGGCGGCGCAGGCGGATCGACTTATCGATAATGATGGCCCAGCTCCAGACCGAGGCCATCAACAGCATGATCATCACGACCTTGACGATCCAGTCGGCCTGCATGAAGAGGCCGATGATACTGAGGTCGTGGGAGGCAGGCCCCATGCCGGGGCCGGTACTGATCGCCTGGCCGGCCAACGGATCAAGGGCGCTGCCAGCAACCGGCGCAACCGGCGTCGCGGGAGGAATCGTCTGGTCCATAAATGGCTCTCACTCTATCTCTATCGGTATCTCGTCAATTCAATCTAGACCGCCGGGCACGCTCAGCCCCGCTGACCAGTCCTTAATGGCATCTCACTCTCGACCTTCCGCCACCAGCATTCACCCCCGCGTCATGCTGTCGCAGCGACAGAATCGGATCCCGGCAATCCGCTGGCTTGCAGGGCTTCGCGCATCCGGTCCGGCAGCCGGGTCGCCCGGCCCGCGGTATTGATACAGACGATGGTGATGGCCAGCGTCACCAGCTCGACCCCGTCGCGGCAGATACGCTGCGCCAGGGTCAGGCTCGCCCCGCCGATCTTTGTCACCTGACTTTCCACCACCAGGGCGTCATCCAGCTTGGCCGGCAGCAGGTAATCCACCTCACAGCGCCGCACTGCCAGGACCAGATGATCGGCTTCTATCATCTCGGCATGGGAAATACCGGCCGACCGCAGCATCTCGGTTCGTCCCCGCTCGGCGTAGCGCAGGTAATTGGCGTAATACACGATGCCGCCCGAGTCGGTATCTTCGATATAGACGCGCAGCGGGTGCCGGTGGATAGCCGCGGCGGTCGTGCTTGTCCAATTCGTCTCATGCATGGCTGAACTCGATTTCGGGCTTATTCATCACCTGCCAGAATGGCAAGAATGTGGCGGTGGGGCCAAAGGTTGCCAGATTTTGCCGATATATCAGGGCCCTTCCCCATCGTCCCCCGGCGTGGCCCCGGGGCTATTCCCGGGGTTGTCTTGAGAGATGTCCCCGGGCGCCGCTTCACCCAGCAGGTCGAGCTGCGAAACGCCCCGCGGTGGCGTCAGGCCGAGATATTTGAAACCATTGGCTGTCAAGGCGCGGCCCCGCGGCGTCCGCTGCAGCAGCCCCTGCTGGATGAGGTAGGGCTCGATCGCTTCCTCGATCGTGTCCCGCTGTTCCGCCAAGGCCGCCGCCAGGGTCTCCACCCCGACCGGACCGCCGCCATAGTTCTCGGCGATACAGCGCAGGAACCGGCGGTCCATGGCATCGAGACCGAGTTGGTCCACATCCAAACGGCGGAGGGCGGCATCGGCCGCCTTGGCATCCACCAGGCCGGCTTTGGCCACCAGCGCGAAATCCCGCACCCGGCGCAGCAGCCGGCCGGCCACGCGGGGCGTGCCGCGCGACCGCCGGGCGATCTCCACGGCGCCGCTGGCAGCCAGATCGAGACCGATGACCCGTGCGCCACGCCGGACGATCGTCTCCAATTCCGTCGGCGTGTAAAAATTGAGCCGAAGCGGAATGCCGAAGCGGTCGCGCAACGGCGTCGACAGCAATCCTAACCGGGTGGTGGCACCGACCAGGGTGAATTTCGGCAGATCGATGCGCACCGAACGCGCCGCCGGGCCCTCACCGATGATCAGGTCGAGATGATAATCCTCCATCGCCGGGTAGAGGATTTCCTCCACGGCCGGCGAGAGGCGATGGATTTCATCGATGAAGAGCACGTCATTGGGCTGCAGATTGGTCAGCAGGGCCGCAAGGTCGCCGGCGCGCGCAATCACCGGCCCCGAGGTCGCCCGGAAGCCGACGCCCAGTTCCCGCGCCACGATCTGCGCCAGCGTCGTCTTGCCGAGACCCGGCGGCCCATAGAACAGCACATGATCCATCGCCTCGCCGCGCTCGCGCGCCGCCGCAACGAAGACCGCGAGATTCTCGCGCAACTGCTCCTGGCCGATGAACTCGCCCAGCGCCAAGGGCCGCAAGGACTGCTCGCCGCTATCCTCCTCGCTGCGCGCGCCGTCGGTCAGGCGCGGATCGATCGAGCGGTTATCGGCCATGGATCGCGCCCTTCATCGAACGCCCCTCACTGGCTCAGCTCCTTCAACCCGCTGCGGATCAGCTGATCCAGTGTCACCGGCTGGGTTGCAGCCTGATTTGCCTTGGCAACGGCCGTGAAGGCCTCGGCCCGGCGGTAGCCGAGATTGACCAGCGCGGAAACCGCATCCTCGATCAGCGATGACGCGGCCTTCCCCTCGCCCGCTTTGGCGCCGGATGCTGCCTTGGCGAGCGCTGCCGTGCCGAGGCTGAGGCCGCCGACCTTGTCTTTCAGTTCGGCAACGATGCGTGCGGCCAGTTTCGGGCCGACACCCGGTGCGCGCGTCACAGCCGTCTTGTCCTGCGCGGCGATCGCCGTCGCCAGGTCATCGGGCGACAAGGTGCCGAGGATAGCCAGGCCGACCTTGGCGCCGACCCCCTGCACCGTCAGCAGCAGCCGGAACCAGTCCCGCTCCGCCTGATCCAGGAAGCCAAAAAGATTGATCGCATCCTCGCGCACCTGGGTCTCGATCAGCAGTGAGACGCCGGTGCCGCTCGCCCCCAGGCGCTGCAGCGTGCGGCCGGCGGCATGCACCACGTAGCCGACGCCGCCGACATCGATGATCGCCGTATCGCCCTGAATGCTGTCGAGGATGCCGGTCAGCTTGCCGATCACCGCGCCACCTCGCGAAAATCCTTGGCGCCCCAACGCCGCAGCGAGCTGAGGTGATGGGCGTGACAAATGGCGACAGCGAGCGCGTCGGCCGCATCGGGGCTCTCCGCCGAACTGGCCGGGAGCAGTACCCGCACCATCATCGCCACCTGATCCTTGCTGGCATGGCCCGCGCCGACCACGGACTTTTTGACCAGGTTGGCCGGATATTCGGCGACCGGCAGCTTATACGTTGCCGGGGTCAGCAGGACGACGCCCCGGGCGAGGCCCAGCTTCAGGGTCGAGGTCGGGTTCTTGTTGACGAAGGTCTCCTCCACCGCTGCCTCGGTCGGCTGGTAGAGATCGATCACCTGTTTCAGCCCGTCGTGGATCTCCACCAGACGCTCGGCAAGCTCCCGCTTCGGATCGGTATGGATGGCGCCGGCGGCCACGAAGCTCAGCCGCGAGCCCGGCGGATTGCCATGCGCATCGACGATGCCCCAGCCGGTATGCTGCAAGCCAGGATCGAGACCTAAAAGCCGCATCGCCGCCATCTTGTTTGAAGATATCCAGTCATACGCCGCGGCGCCGGAGTCGGTAAACAACGGTCGCGAAACCGCCGTCGCCGATCCCGGCAGCGACCGGTCATGCCGTCAGCGACGCCAGGGTCTCTTCCGACACCTCGAAATTGGCATAAACGTTCTGCACGTCGTCATTATCTTCCAGGGTGTCGATCAGCTTCATCAGCGACTGCGCCGTTTCGGCATCGACGGTCGTCGCATTGAGCGGCACCCATTGCAGCTTCGCTTCGCGGGCTTCGCCGAACTTCGCTTCCAGCGCGTCACGCACGGCGGAGAAATCGTCGGTGGCGCAGGTGACGGTATGGGTCTCCGCATCGCTCTCGACATTGTCGGCGCCGGCTTCCAGGGCGGCCTCGAAAACCGCATCGGCGCTGATGGCGGCGCCCTTGGCCGTCTTGGTCGGGTAAACGATGACGCCTTTGCGCTCGAACATGAAGGAAACCGAATTGGTCTCGCCGAGATTGCCGCCCGCCTTATTGAAGGCGGTGCGAATTTCCGAGGCGGTGCGGTTGCGGTTGTCGGTCAAGGCTTCAACGATGACGGCAATGCCGCCCGGGCCATAGCCCTCGTAGCGCACCTCGTCGTAATTGGTGTTGTCCTCACCGCCGGCGCCCCGCTTGATGGCCCGCTCCATCGTGTCCTTGGGCATATTTGCCTCGCGGGCCGCGATGACGGCCGCGCGCAGACGCGGGTTGGCAGCCGGATCGGCCTGGCCGGTTCTTGCGGCCACGGTCAATTCGCGGATGATTTTGGTGAAAACTTTGGCCCGCTTGGCGTCCTGTGCGCCCTTGCGGTACATGATATTCTTGAATTGTGAATGACCGGCCATGGTCCGACTCTGACACCCAAGTTATAGAGAACTATCCGCAGTCACCCTACCACATTTTGCAATGCGGTCAGCAAGCGCAAGCTGGGCCTGAACCCAGCAAGCTGCGGATTTTCCAGCCTTTTAGCACAAATCCTGGGGCGGAAAACCCCTTCGCAAGAGAGATGTGACGTTCGGGAACGGTCGCCGTCTTGCCGCGTTACAGGAGACAATCACCAAACCCTTTGTTTCATTGCGTTATCGGCGCAATTCCTGATGCGAGGCGGGCGGTCCCCATAGGACGGGACAGGATGAAGAAGCGAAGCCGGCCGGCTTCGGTTTACTGAATTTTAATCTGCTCGCCCGAGACTGATCGTGACCTGATGCCGATCGCATTGTGACCGATCACGAGGACGAGATGTCGGAAGCCATTCAATTCAGCGAAGCCGAGCGGAAGAATATCGACAGCCTCCAGGTTGAGATAAACCGCATGGCGGAAATGGTGTTCACCGTTTCTCGCGATACCGGGCTGGAAGCAGTCAACGCTGCCTTGTCCCTCGCCGCGGAAGGCAAATACGATACGCCCGACAAGGTCCGCAGCGTCGCCTTCGATGTGCTGGCGCGGGCCGAAATCATGCAATCCGAGATCGATCGCTTCATGAGCATCGCTCGCAACACGCCGGCCGCCGAGTAATCCTGAAACGCTCCTTCCTCGACAAAATCGATTGAGCAAACCCGGCGGTTTCGCCGGGTTTTTGCTTAGGGCCGCTTGCTCGCACTGCCCTGCTCCTCAGACCGCACGAGGTCGAGCCAGGCCCGGGCCGCGGGTGACAGCGACGTTCCATGCCGCCAGATCAGGCTCAGCTGCCAGCGCACATCCGGCTCATCGAGCAAGGCGACCTGGACCGGGATGTCGCTGCGGCTTGCAGTGACCAGACGCGGCAGCAAGGCAACGCCGAGGCCGGTTGCCACCAGCACCATGATGAAATCCGGCTGACTGCTGCGCGCCGCCTCCCGCGGCGTGAAGCCCCGCTGCCGGCAAGCCTCGACGATCAGCTGGTTGAGGGCAAAACCCGCCTCGAACAACACGAAGCTGTCCTCGGCCAGTTCGGCAAGTCGCACCTGTTCCCGACCGATCAGGCGGTGGCCGGGCGGCAACAGCACCATCAGCGGCTCGTCGCGCAGTGACAGGCGCGCAAATTCATCCTCGATCGGCGCGATCGCCGCGGCGAGTTCCAGATCTCCGGCACGGATCGCGTCCTTCAGGGGATTGCTGCCCTGCTCCACCAGATCGATATCGATCTCCGGGTACCGCCGGCGATATCGGGTCACCAACGGTGCGAAGATGACGCTGCTGCCAAGCTGCGGAATGCCGATGCGCAGCCGACCGCGGCGCAACCCCCGCAACTCCGCCAGTTCGGCAAGCAGATTTTCCCGCTCAGCCAGCATGATCTGGGCGCGGCGATAGACCACCTCCCCCATTGCCGTCATGCGGACCTGGTGGCCGAGCCGCTCGAGCAGCGCCGTCCCTAGCTCCTCCTCCAATTGCTTGACCGCCTTGCTGATCGTCGGCTGCGAAGCATGGATGACCTCCGCCGCGGCAGAAAACCCGCCCTGCCGCACCACTTCCACGAAAGCACGCAAGGTTCGGAGGTCCATGGAGAGACGTTATATCTAAATGGCATTAATTGTATTCAATCAATTCATTTCAAGTATATCGCAGCGCAGCATACGTTCAAGAGGTTCCTAGCAACGGATTCGCGCGGCGCCCCGCCATGACCGACACTCCAAGTACCAAAAGCCTTCTTTCGCGCCTCCGCTCGCTTGCCCGCAACCGGGACGCGGCGGTCGATTGGCTCGCCGCCTGGGCTAAAGCGGGGCTTTTGATCGGCCTGTGGACCGGCTGCGACTGGCTTTGCCGGCGGTTGAACGCGCCGATACCCTCCGGCGTACTCGGCCTCGTTCTCCTTCTGGCCGCCTTGGCCCTGGGTATCGTCCGCAGCGATTGGCTGCGCCCCGGCGTCGGCCGGCTGCTCGGCCATATGCTGCTGTTCTTCATCCCTGCCATGATGGCGCCATTGGCGCATCGTGAGCTGTTCGGGCCGGTCGGCCTCAAGATTCTCGCGGTCATCGTGCTCAGCACCATTTCCGTCATGCTCTCGACCGGCCTGGTTGTGGAAGCTTGTTTCCGGCGCCGCGTGGCAAGCCGCGTTGAAACCCTGCCCGCCGTAACCGCAAAGCCTGCCAATGCTCGCTGAGGCACAGGGACTGCCGCATGGCAGCTGGGCGCCGTTCTTCTGGGTGACCGTTACCCTCGGGCTTTACATGCTGGCGCGGCTGATCAATGGCCGGCGGCGCAGGTGGTGGTCATCGCCGCTGCTGCTCGCCTGGCTTGGCTGTCTCGCCCTCGGCCTGCTGCTGCAAGCGAGCTATCAGGAATATCTCAGCGGTACCGCTTGGCTCTCCATGCTGATCGGCCCGGCAACCATGGCTTTCGCGGTGCCGATCTACGATCAGCGCCAGATGATCCGCCGCCATTGGCCGGTGCTGCTGCTGGGCATCACCGTCGGCAGCACCGTTGCCGCCGCCAGTGCCTGGATTCTTGCCGATTTGCTGGCCCTGCCGCAGGACCTCACCCATACCCTGGAGACACATTCCATCACGACCCCCTTCGCCATGGCCGTCAGCGAAAAAATCGGCGGCCTGCCGCAGCTGGCGGCAATCGCCACGGCCGTGACCGGATTGATCGGCGGCGTGATCGGCGAAATACTGCTCGCGACGCTGAAGCTGCGCTCCAGCTTTGCCCGCGGCGCCCTCTTCGGCATGGGTGCTCATTCGGTCGGTGTCGCCAAGGCTCATGAACTGGGCAGCGAGGAAGGGTCCGTGGCCAGCCTCGTCATGGTCCTGGCGGGGCTCGCCAATATCGTTTTCGCACCGCTGATCGCGACGTTCTTCCAAACATTCTGAAAGCGGTTAGCGCGCGCTTTCGGCGCCTCCATGCCCGCTGAACGGGCGCCCGAACACATCGGGCTAGGCGGCAACCCTGCGGCGATTGCGCCGCATGAAGCAATCTGTCGCATAATTCTAATTCGCAACCTCATTGAGATTATCGCGCGAGACTCATAGAGTAATCCGCAATCGGCGATTCAGTGCTGATGCGGCCGGCTGATGCAAGTCCGCGTCCAGCGCGTTTCATCGACGTGGTTTCACCTGGGACAATCATGGGGCCGGCATGATCTCAAGGTATCGACGTCTTTTGCCGCCGAGCGTGACGGGGCATTTAAGCCTGGGTCACGAGCTGGCACTTGTCGTCGCCCTGAAGATCGTCGCCCTCGTCATTCTCTATTATCTCTTCTTTTCGCCGGCGCATCGGCCCGTCGCAGATACTGCAACACATGTGATGGGACCGCTCGAACCCACCCAGACTCCGCATTCCGCAGGAAGGTAAGCATCATGGACGTCGTCGACCTGTCGCGCCTCCAATTCGGCCTCACCGCCCTCTATCACTTCCTGTTCGTGCCCTTGACGTTGGGTCTCTCCGTCATCCTGGCCATCATGGAAAGCGTTTATGTCACCACCGGCCGCACCATCTGGCGTGACATGGTGAAGTTCTGGGGGCTGCTCTTCGGCATCAATTTTGCCATGGGTGTCGCCACCGGCATCACCATGGAATTCCAGTTCGGCACCAACTGGGCCTATTACGCGCATTATGTCGGCGACGTCTTCGGCGCACCGCTGGCAATCGAAGGAATGATGGCCTTCTTTCTGGAAGCGACCTTCGTCGGACTGTTCTTCTTCGGCTGGAACCGTCTCACCCGCGTGCAGCATCTGATCGTCACCTGCCTGCTCGCACTCGGCACCAATCTCTCGGCGCTGTGGATACTGATCGCCAATGGCTGGATGCAATATCCCGTCGGCGCCAAGTTCAATATCGACACGATGCGGATGGAGGTGACGAATTTCGCGGAGGTCTTGTTCAATCCGGTGGCGCAGGCGAAATTCGTGCACACCGTCTCGGCGGGCTATGTCACCGGCTCGATGTTCGTGCTGTCGATCAGCGCCTATTATCTGCTGCGCGGCCGTCATCGTGCGCTCGCCTTGCGCTCGATGGCGGTGGCGGTCAGCTTCGGCCTTGCCTCCGCGCTCTCCGTCGTTGTGCTGGGTGACGAAAGCGGCTACACCGCCGGCGAAAACCAGAAAATGAAGATCGCCGCCATCGAAGCAATGTGGGAGACCGAGCCCGCACCGGCCTCGTTCACGATCGTCGGCCTGCCGAGCCTCGAAGGCCGCGATACCCGCTATGCGATACAGGTGCCCTATCTGCTGGGTCTGATCGCCACCCGCTCGATCGACAAGCAGGTGACCGGCATCAAGGATCTGGTGGCAGACGCGGGCCGTCGGATCAGAAACGGCATGCTGGCCTATGGCGCGCTGCAGACCTTGCGCCAGGACCGCGGTAATGCGGAGGCACGAGCGGTCTTCGATCAGCATGCCGAGGATCTCGGCTATGCGTTGCTGCTGAAGCGCTATACAGCAGATGTCACCCATGCGAACGACGACCAGATAACCCAGGCGTCATGGGACACGGTACCGAATGTGCCGGTGCTGTTCTGGTGCTTCCGCATCATGGTCGGGCTTGGTTTCTATTTCATCGCCCTCTTCGCCACCATGTTCTACTTCTCCAGCCGCCGCCAGCTGGAACGCTATCGCTGGCTGCTCTGGGTCTGTCTGTGCTCGCTTCCGCTACCCTGGCTGGCAGCCGAGGTCGGCTGGTATGTGGCCGAAGGCGGTCGCCAGCCCTGGACCATCGACGGCATCCTGCCGACTTTTCTGTCGGTCTCCTCGGTCACCGCCGATCACGTCTGGTTGTCTCTCGGCGGCTTCATCCTGCTCTACTCGGCCCTGGCGGTGGTCGAGCTCTACCTGATGATCCGCACCATCCGGGAGGGGCCGTCCGAGCACAATCCCGTACCGACACCTGCAAGAGTCTATCACTGGCACGCAGCGAAATAGGAGGCATGATCATGGAAGCCTATGAAATCCTCCGCCTGCTCTGGTGGGTCATTCTCGGCGTGCTGCTGATCGGCATCGCCGTGATGGACGGCTTCGATCTCGGCACAGCAATCCTGCTGCCGATCGTGGCCCGCACCGATGGCGAGCGCCGCGTGGTGATCAATACCATCGGTCCGGTCTGGGAAGGCAATCAGGTGTGGTTCATCCTGGGCGGCGGGGCGATTTTCGCCGCCTGGCCGCCGCTTTATGCCGCCGCGTTCTCGGGCTTCTATTTCGCCATGCTGCTGCTGTTGCTGGCACTGATCCTGCGACCGGTCGGATTCAAATATCGCAGCAAGCTGACCAATCCCCGCTGGCGCAGCTTCTGGGACGGCGCGCTCTTCATCGGCGGCCTGGTGCCGGCTTTGGTGTTCGGCGTTGCCTTCGGCAATGTGCTGCAGGGCGTCCCCTTCCGCTTCGATGCCGACCTGCGGATGACCTATGAGGGTTCGTTCTGGGCCTTGTTCAACCCCTTCGCCCTGCTCTGCGGTCTCCTCAGCGTGGCAATGCTGACCTTGCACGGCGCTGTCTGGCTTTCCGGCAAGACGCGCAATCTGGTGCAGGCCCGCGCGCAACTGGCCGCCCTCATCGCCGGCATCGCAACCGTCATCCTCTTCGCGCTGGGCGGGCTCTGGGCGGGCCATCTCGACGGCTATGTGGTGCAATCGACCATCGATCCCAACGGTCCCTCCAACCCCCTGGCCAAGCAGGTGACGCAAGCCGTCGGCGCCCTGTTCGCCAATTACAGCGCCATGCCAATCACCATGGCAGTGCCGGTCATCGGCTTTGCCGGCGCGCTGCTGGGCGGCTTGCTGGCGCGCAGCGGCCGACTGCCGGGCCTTGCCTGGGTGCTGAGCGCCGTGGGTATCGCCGGCATCATCGGTACCGCCGGGATCAGCCTGTTCCCGCTGCTGCTGCCATCATCGCTCGATCCCAATTCCAGCCTTTCGGTCTGGGATGCGTCTTCGAGCAAGCTGACGCTGGGCGTCATGACGGTGGTGACCGGCATCCTCCTGCCGATCATCATCGCCTATACATCCTGGGTCTATCACGTGTTGCGGGGGCCGGTTACCATCGACCAGATCTCCGACGAAAACCATTCCTACTGAGCGAGGCACGACATGTGGTATTTCAGCTGGATCCTCGGGCTCTCGTTCGCCGCCGCCTTCGCCGCCATCAATGCGATGTGGCTGGAACTGTCGCCGGGTGCGTTCAAGGAAACGCCCCACGACGACAGCATGGATCCGCCGCCCTATCAGCGATAGGGGCGCGAGGTCTGCGGCCGTTTCGCCTCAGGCCGAACACATCGCGTTTTAAGCGCCCGCTTCCACGGCGGCAACCAGTCCAGCCAGATTGGCGAAATGATAATGTGGTTGTGTGACGTGCTGGGGCGCCGGCGTCCCGCCGAACCCCTTGAGCCCTTGGCGCCGTTCGATCCAGCACACCTGGTAACCGAGCTGCTTCGCAATGCCGATGTCATGATATTGGCTCTGCGCGACATGCAGATAATCCTCGAGCCGGTAGCCAAGCGTGCTCTGGCGGCCGCGCGCATAAGCAAAGAACTGCGGATCTGGTTTGCAGGTGCCGACATCCTCGGCCGTGACAGTATCGTCAAAGGGCATTTCCAGCGTGCGCGCGAAATGGCCGAGCGCCCAATTATCGGAATTGGTCATCGCGACCAGACGAAAACGCTGCTTGAGCTGACACAGGCTGGCGACTGAATCCGGGAAAGCGGGCCAGCGCGGAATCGAAAGGCGGAAGCCCTCGACTGCCTCATCGGACGTCGGCAGGCCGAATTCTTTCGCCATCAGGCGATAGATCGGCGCCATCATGGCCGGGAATGGCTGGCCGCGCATCAGATCGTGCTGCAGCGCTTCGGCCCTGCCGTAACTGAGCAGAATGTCCTCATCGGCAATGTTGGTGCCTGCCGCTTTGGCGAGCGGCCGGAAGTAATCGAGAATACCGGCTTCAAAATCGATCAACGTGCCGACCACGTCGAAGGTCAGAATCTTGCGGTCCCGCAGCGCCATTACAGCCTCGCCTCATTGGTTGCCACGCGTGTTGGTGACATGGCCAGTGTTAACCGATTGCGCTTCATGACAAAATTGATATGTTTTCATCAACTCAATCGATTTCTGTCATGAGCTCGGCATGCGCCTGGATATCGATTCCTTGCGAACCTTTAAAACGGTGGTCGATCTTGGCGGCATCACGCGCGCCGCCCAGCGGCTTAACCTCACCCAGTCGGCCGTGAGCCACAAGCTGGCAAGGCTGGAAGAGCGCATCGGGCGACCGATCTTGAGTAAGGGAACCGGCGGCATGTGCCCCACCATGGATGGCCGCAACCTGCTCTCCTATGCCGAGCGCCTGATCGCCCTGCACGACGAAGCCGCCGACTATTTCCGTGCATCGAGCCTTGCCGGTGAAATCAGGCTGGGTTCCACCGAGGACGCCACCGGCAAAAGGCTCGCAGCCATTCTCGGCCGTTTCCGTCGCGCCCATCCGCAGGTGTCTCTCAACATCAAGGTGGCGCAAAGCCTGAGGCTGCAGGAATGGCTAAACGCGGGTGAAGTCGACCTCGCGATTCTGCAGGTCTTCGCCGATGACATACGGCCGAACGATCAGGAGCTGTGGCGCGAGGATCTGATCTGGGTCCGATCGACCGACCACCCGGTCCCGATCGATCGCGCCATTCCGTTCGTCTCTTTCGATCAGCAATGCTTCTACCGCGTTGCCGCCGAGCGACGCCTCGCCGAAAGCGGACGCTCGCTGAACGTCATTCTGGAATGTCCCAGTGCCGAAGGTGTGCGTGCCGGGGTCAGGCATGGTCTTGGCCTGGCGCTGCTCAATCGCCGCAACATGGTACCGGGCCTGATGGAAATGACCGCCGACCTGCCGGCCTTTCCCCAGGTTTCCCATGTCCTGCGCTGCCGCGGCGACAATCCAACTGCGCTGCAGCAAAGCCTGACCGATGCGGTCATTGCGGAAATGCGAGACGCGAAATAGATCAGGCGACCGCGACTTGGCTTTGCAGCTGCGGCTTGGTCTGGCTGAGACGCCCGCCGAGACGCACCGGCTCCACGCGCTTGGCAAGCCCGCTGCGATCGTCGGTCTCGACATAGATGCCGCAGAGGGTACCGGGGCCATTGGCCGCGGCGAGGCGCTCGGTCGGCAGCTTCTTGGTGAAGCGGGCGATCGGCGTCGCCTTTTCCATGCCGATCACGGAATCATAGTCGCCGCACATGCCGGCGTCGGTCTGATAGGCCGTCCCCTTGGGCAGGACCTGGTAGTCGGCGGTCGGCACATGGGTATGGGTGCCGACCGACAGGCTGACCCTGCCGTCGACCAGATGCCCCATGGCCATCTTCTCGCTGGTCGCCTCGGCGTGGAAATCGAGCACGACGGCATCGGCGTTGCCGCCCAGCCGGTAGGTGTTGAGAATTTCTTCGATCTGCTGGAAGGGATCGTCCAGCGGGTCCATGAAGAGCCGCCCCATCAGATTGATGACGACCACCTTCTTGCCGCGCTGGGTCTGCAGTTGGGTGACGCCGCGCCCGGGCGTGCCGGCGGGGAAATTCGCCGGCCGCAGCAGCTTGGGATCGCTGGCGATGAAACCCACAGTCTCCTTCTGGTCCCAGACATGGTTGCCGGTGGTGATGCAATCGACCCCGGCATCATAGAGTTCCTGGCAGATCTTCTGGGTGATGCCGAAGCCGCCGGCCGCGTTCTCGCCATTGGCGATGACGAAATCCAGCGCCAGATCGCGGCGCAGGCCCGGTAGTTTCTCGATCACCACATCCCGGCCGGCGCGGCCAACCAGATCGCCACAGAACAATAAATTCATATGATTGTATGTCTTTCCTCAGGTGAACTTGAATACAGACCGCTCTGTCACGATCCAGTCAAGGGGCTGATCATAGGGCCCGCGCGGCACATCGGGAACCTCTTGCGCCGCATAGGCGACCCCCACCGCCATTGGGGCGTGGTGTCCCCTATCCTTCGCCTGCCGCCGCAGCTTGTCCAGCGTCCGGTCATAGAAGCCGCCGCCATAGCCGAGCCGGTAGCCGTAGGGATCGAAAGCCAGGAGCGGCACCAGCAGCACCTCAGGCGTCACTTCCGGAGCATGATCCGGCGGGGTCATGACCTTGAATTTGCCCTGCACCATGTCGTCATGCTCGCGCCAGGCCCGGAACAAGAGCGGTTCATGGCGCTTGATGACGACCGGCAAGCCGATCTCATGGCCGAGATCGCGCAGGTGCCGCAGCAGCGGTCGTACATCCAACTCGCCCTCCAGCGGCCAGTAGCCGGAGATCGCCAGCCCCGGCGACACCGTGATCACATGCTGGAACTGGTCGGCAAGCTTCTCGCCGGCTTGTGGATCGGTGGCATATGCTGCCTCCCGCCGCCGGGTCGCGGTCTCGCGCAAGGCGCTTTTGAGGTCGGCGGTTTCCTGACTTTCCATAGGCTTGGTCCGGTGACTCGTGTTGGCTGGCTCGCAGAAAAGCCCAGCCAGGACCCCGCGGCAAGCCTGTCCGCGACATCACCTCCGCGACATCACCTGGGTGCACCGCGATTTCCAAGTCAGCCTAGAGGATGACCGCGAACCCTTCTTCGCCGTTCCGCAGATCCAGCTCCCAGTATTGGCCGACTAGGTCCTTGCCGAAGCTGTGGTGGTATTCCTTGCTCACCAGACGGAAGCCGGCCTCCTCATAAAGATGCCGAGCGGCGGTCAGGATGTCATTGGTCCATAAGGTTATTTTTCGATACCCGACCGATCGCGCGAAGGCGATGCATTCACGCACCAAGTGCCGCCCGAGACCGAGGCCGCGCGCCTTTTTCTCCACATAGAGCAGGCGCAGTTTGGCAACCTCGTCGCTCTCTTTGACGAGGAAAATCGAGCCAATGATGTCGCCGTCGCGTTCGGCGATCCAGCAGCGCTCGCGTCTAGCATCGAAATTCTGCACGAATTTGGCGGCAATCTCGGCCACTAACGCCTCGAAAGTCCCATCCCAGCCATATTCCTGGGCATAAAGCAGGGCCTGGCGATGCACCACCCAGCCCATATCGCCCGGCCGGTGCGGCCGCAGGATATAGGGCGCCGATTGATCCGCCGCCCGATCGGACAGCAGTGATGTCATCGTCTGCATGGCGGCGATCAGGCGTCGCTGGTCGTCCAGCGACAGCCGCGCCAGCAGATCCCCTATTTCGCCCCGCGATCGCTCATCGAGCGGCGCAAAGGCCTGATGGCCGGCTGCAGTCAGATGCAACAGCGTCTGCCGGGCGTCGCTCTCGCTGGGCAGTTTCTCGATCAGCCCCTGCTGCTCGAATTTGCGCAGGATGCGGCTGAGATAACCAGGGTCGAGATTGAGTTCGCTCCCCAGTTCCGTTGCTGTCAGCTGGTCGCGGTGGGCAAGTTCATAGAGAACCCGGCTTTCGGTCAGCGAAAACGGGCTGTCCAGCAGGCCTTCATGCAAGACACCGATCTGTTTTGTGTAGAACCGGTTGAACTGCCGCATCGCCGCAATCCGCCGATCGAAATCCAGTTCCGACATCTCATCCTTCCAAACCCAGCTCAAAAGTTACTAGCCAGATTCAATCTATTATTTGACTAAGTCAATTATTATTCGGGAAGGGACATGATTACACTTCTCAGATGAAAATTTTTCTTTTAAAATAAAATACTTACATCATTTTTCCAACACATCAGAGTGTCAGCGGCCGCCCAGGATCGACCCGAGAATGCCGCGCATGACGGCCCGGCCGATCGAACTGCCGAACGTAGCCCCGGCCGATCCGGCCAAGCCTTTGCCTAGGCTGCGGCCCAGCTGGGTGCCAAGGGAACTGCCGGTGCTGCGGGCCACGCTCTTGAATACCGAGACGCCGATGCTATCACCGGGCCGGCCGCGGGGTATGGTCTGTTGAGACGAAGTGCCCCACGGGCCGCCCTGCCCGGGGGCGGTCGCTGGAGCCGCCTGCTGACGGTCCGCCGCCCGAGCCGCGAGCTTCTCATAAGCGGATTCACGATCGACGGCAGTGGCATATTTCAGGTCGAGGCCGCCGGCGGCGATGGCCGCGCGTCGCTCCTCGGCACTGATCGGACCGAAGCGCGAGGCCGGCGGATAGATGAAAGCGCGCTCCACCACCTCGGGAGCGCCCTTTTCATCCAGCACCGAAACCAATGCCTCGCCGGTAGCCAGCTCCTGCAGCGCTGCCGCCACGTCGAACCCCTTGTCCGAGCGGAAGGTTTCGGCGCAGGCCTTGAGCGCCTTCTGGTCGCGGGGGGTAAACGCCCGCAAGGCATGCTGCACCCGATGCCCGAGCTGGCCCAATACGCGATCTGGAATATCGATCGGATTCTGGGTCACGAAATAGACGCCTACACCCTTGGAGCGGATCAGTCGCACGACCTGTTCAATCTTTTCAATCAAGGCCTTAGGAGCGTCATCGAAGAGCAGGTGCGCTTCGTCGAAGAAGAAAACCAGCCGCGGCTTGTCCGGGTCGCCAATCTCCGGCAGCACCTCGAACAGTTCCGAGAGCATCCAGAGCAGAAAAGTCGCGTAAAGCCGCGGCGACTGGATCAGCTTGTCGGCGGCGAGCACATTGACGACGCCACGGCCATCCGTCGTCGTGCGCATGAAATCCCTGAGATCAAGCGCGGGCTCGCCTAAGAATTCTTCCGCACCTTGTTGTTCAAGGATCAACAACTGCCGCTGGATGGCGCCGACCGACGCTTTGGATACGGTGCCATAGGTGCCGGTGAAGCGCGACGCGTTCTCCGCCATAAAGGCCAGCAACGCCTGCAGATCCTTCAGATCGAGCAGCAGCAGGCCCTCCTCGTCGGCGGCCTTGAAAGCAATATTGAGCACACCTTCCTGGGTGTCGTTGAGCTGCAGCAGCCGGGAGAGCAGCACCGGCCCCATCTCGGCGATGACGGTGCGGACCGGATAACCCTGCTGGCCGTAAAGATCCCAAAACACCGTAGGACAGGCCGCAAAACGCGGCTCGGGGAGTGCGAGCTGGCGGAGACGTTCGGTTAGCCTGGGATTGGCGGCACCCGCCTGGCCGAGGCCGGCAATGTCGCCTTTCACATCGGCGACGAAAACCGGCACGCCGGCCTGAGAAAAGCCCTCTGCCAGCACCTTCAAAGTGACGGTCTTGCCGGTTCCGGTCGCTCCGGCGATCAGGCCATGTCGATTCCCGAGGGCGAGCGGCAGACGGTGCCAGCGGGCACCCTTGGCAAAATCGATTCCAGGAAGCTCTTCCACGGCGGTCCCCTTCTGACGGTCAGGAACCTGTATAGCACGGAAAGAAAAGGGTAAAGTGGGCGGCGCCGCCTGGGCCGGTGGCTCAGAGATCCTCATGTGGCCTGCTAAAGCAGGTGGGCGCCATATACCGAGACCACGGCCCCGGCAGAGACAGCTCCCGAGAGATCCTTATTGGCCCCAGGGATTGCTATGACCGATCGTGCCCCGCAGCAGACCGCCCGCTATAGATTTAGGCTGCCTGGAGCCTCGCTGCAATAGCTTCAATTTTGCTGGCCAAAGTTTCCAGCGAGCTGGCGAGCTGCGCTTCGCGGCCGCCGGCGAGATCGCGCTGCTCGGTCTGCAGCTGGGCGACCTCCCGCTCCCGCTGATCGAGTTCATCGGCAAGCAGCAGAGCCGTCAGGGCAAAGAGCAGGTTTTCCGGCACGGCGCCGACTGATTTTGCCAGCTGCTCCATCCGGCTACGCAGCTTGTCGGCCAGTTCGCGAACCCGGTCCTCTTCCCCGACACCGCAAGCCACATCATAGCTGCGTCCATTCAGCAGGACTGAGACTGTTGGCATTGCCGCTCCTCTTGGCGCCATGCGCCGTTAGATCATCGATAGAACAACGTCGACAGAACAAGGTCGACAGGGGCACGATCCGATTTTCCGTTCTGCTGCCCCATCGGCCGATCGCCCCATCGGCTGAGTTTCTCCGAAGATTATTCCTTTTCCGTTACCTGCTGCAGCCGGCCGATCACCGAATCCAAACGGTCGGATACCAGCAGTGCCTCCTGCTGCAGCAAGGCATAGGTCTGACGCAAGACCGCCAGTTCGTTGGCAAGAACATCACGGTCGTCGGCGCCGCGTTGAGTGCTCTCTTCTATTGCCGCATCAAGTCGCGCCATCGCGGCATCAAGCCGGCTGATCGCCAGATCAAGTTTAGACATGCCCTGCCTTTATTTCCCCCACCCTGTCGCACGGCATGGACCTCGATCGGTTTCTCGGGCCGCGTTCGACTGGTAAGCTGAGGGCCGATTAAAGCTGTCTCACAGCATTACGTCAACAAGTCGCCACAGGTTACTGCCATTGAAAGAGATTTGTTCACCATAAGATGACCGACCAAATGCCGCATGCCATTAGGCAGGTTCATCACAATTCGCATACATTACAAAAGAAACACGAATCCTCGGCGTTGAACGCGTCAGGACAGGTCCGCGCGACATCAAAAGCTGTTTATCCGTTATTTTTGTGAGCGCTGACGCGGGATTAGGTGGTTGACCCGCGACGGCGCAAGCTGCATGTTCCGCACCGATTTTACTGCAACTTTCCAGCCTAAGGACTCACGATGGAAGCCGCCCGGCAGACTGCCGCTACCCAGGTTTCGCCGCGCGATATGGCCAATGCCATCCGCGCCCTCAGCATGGATGCGGTCGAGAAGGCCAATTCCGGCCATCCCGGCATGCCCATGGGCATGGCCGATGTCGCCACGGTTCTGTTTACCCGCTTCCTGAAATTCGATCCCAAGCATCCGCATTGGCCCGATCGCGATCGCTTCATTCTGTCGGCCGGCCACGGCTCGATGCTGCTCTATTCGCTGCTGCACCTGACCGGCTATGCCGACATGACGCTGGATGAGCTGAAGAATTTCCGGCAGTGGGGCAGTAAGACTGCCGGCCATCCGGAATATGGCCATGCCGAAGGCATCGAAACGACGACCGGCCCGCTGGGTCAGGGCATTGCCAATTCGGTTGGCTTCGCTTTGGCCGAGCGCATCCTCAATGCCCGTTTCGGCAACGGCCTGGTGGATCACCGTACCTATGTGATCGCCGGCGACGGCTGCCTGATGGAAGGCATCAGCCAGGAAGCGATCTCGCTGGCCGGCCATCTCAAGCTCAGCAAGCTGATCGTGCTGTGGGACCACAACAGCATCACCATCGACGGTTCGACCACCCTGTCGACCTCCGATGATCAGCTGGCGCGTTTCCGGGCCAGCGGCTGGGCGACGGACGAAGTTGACGGTCACGACCCGGAAGCGGTCGCCAAGGCGATCGCCGCCGCCCAGAAAAACGACAAGCCGACCATGATCGCCTGCAAGACGGTGATCGGCTTCGGCGCCCCCAACAAACAGGGCACCGCCGCCACCCATGGCTCGCCGCTCGGCAAGGATGAAGTCGCCGCCGCGCGCAAGACCCTTGGCTGGGATTATCCGCCTTTCGAAATTCCGGCCGATATCCGTGCCGCCTGGTCCGCCGCCGGCGCCCGTGGCGCCGCCGACTTCGCCGCCTGGACCAAGCGCCATGATGCCGAAGCCCAGAAGGCGGAATTCGACCGCGTCATGGCGGGCGAATTGCCGGCCAATTTCGCCCAGACCGTCAATGACCTGAAGAACACCATCGCCGGCGAAGCCAAGAAGCAGGCGACCCGCCAGTCCTCGCAGCAGGTCATCGAGGCTCTGCTGCCGGTGATGCCGGAACTGGTCGGCGGCTCCGCCGATTTGACGGGCTCCAACAACACCAAGGGCAAGACCGCCAAGGTGGTGAAGCCCGACGACTATAACGGCAACTATGTGTATTACGGCATCCGCGAGCACGGCATGGCGGCGGCCATGAACGGCCTCGCCTTGCATGGCGGCGTCATTCCCTTCGGCGGCACCTTCCTGGTTTTCACCGATTATTGCCGCCCGTCGATCCGCCTCTCGGCTTTGATGCATCAGCGCGTCGTCTATGTGATGACGCATGATTCCATCGGCCTTGGCGAGGACGGCCCGACCCATCAGCCGGTCGAGCATCTGGCTGCCCTGCGCGCGATTCCCAATCTGCTGGTCTTCCGTCCCTGCGATACGATGGAAACGGCGGAATGCTGGGCCCTGGCGCTGAGCACCAAGGACCATCCCTCGGTCCTCGCTTTGACCCGCCAGCCGTTGCCGCTGCTGCGGGCCGATGCGGCGGTTGCCAATCACTGCGCCCGTGGCGGCTACGTGATCCGTCCGGCCGAAGGCACCCGCAAGGTGACGATCATGGCCAGCGGCTCGGAAGTCGAGATCGCCGTCGCCGCCCGCGACAAACTGCAGGCCGAGGGCATCGGCACCGCCGTCGTCTCCCTGCCCTGCTGGGAGCTGTTCGACCAGCAGCCGGAAAGCTATCGCAAGGAAGTGCTCGGCGCCGATGCTTCTCAGGGGGGTGTCCGCATCGCTATCGAGGCCGCCGGCGGTTTCGGCTGGGAAAGGTATCTCGGCGACAAGGGAGCCTTTGTCGGCATGAAGGGCTTCGGCGCCTCGGCCCCGATCGCCGATCTCTACAAGCATTTCGGCATTACCGCCGATGCCGCGGTTGCCGCGGCCAAGGCGCGGTTGTAAGAAACCATAGAACGGCTAGATTTGCGGGAATGGGTAACCTCCTTCCGTTGTCATTGCCGGACTTGATCCGTCGGCGTAAGCCGACACAAGCCGGCGGGCAATCCATGACGGCAGCCTCCGCGCTGCTGACAGATGGACCCTCGGGCCACGCCCGAGGGTGACAACGAAAGGGCTCTTGCGTCCCCAAAACGACTCCCAGACAGAGGAAAAAAGAAAATGGCAGTGAAGGTTGCGATCAACGGCTTCGGACGGATCGGTCGACTGGTTTTGCGCGGCATCATGGAAAGCGGCCGCAAGGATATCCAGGTGGTCGGGATCAATGATCTCGGTCCGGTGGAAACCAACGCCCATCTCTTTCGCTATGACACCATCCATGGCGCTTATAAGGGCACCGTAAAGACCAAGGATGGGGCGATGGATGTCGGCCAGGGCTGGATGCAGGTCACTGCCGAACGCGACCCCGCCAACCTGCCCTGGGGCAAGCTTGGCGTCGATGTCGTCATGGAATGCACCGGCATCTTCACCGATAAGGCCAAGGCCGGGAAGCATCTCGAAGCGGGTGCCAAACGCGTCCTGATCTCCGCCCCTTCGTCCGACGCCGATCTGACCGTGGTCTATGGCATCAACCACGCCAAGCTGAAGAAGGCGCACAAGATCGTCTCCAATGCCTCCTGCACCACCAATTGCCTGGCGCCGGTCGCCGCCGTCTTGCACAAGGCGATCGGCATCGAGCACGGCTATATGACGACGATCCATTCCTATACCGGTGACCAGCCGACCCTGGACACCATGCATAAGGATCTCTATCGCGCGCGCGCCGCTGCCCTCAACATGATCCCGACCACCACCGGCGCGGCCAAGGCCGTCGGCCTGGTGCTGCCGGAGCTGGCGGGCAAGCTCGACGGCACGGCGATCCGCGTGCCGACGCCCAATGTCTCACTGGTCGATTTCAAATTCGTCGCCCAGAAAGCGACCACCAAGGAGAAGGTCAACGCCGCCATCATCAAGGCTGCGGAGGGCCCGCTGAAGGGTATTCTCGGCACCAATAGCGAGAAACTGGTTTCCACCGACTTCAACCACAATCCCCACAGCTCGACCTTCGATCTGTCGCAGACCACGGTGATCGACGGCACTTTCGTGCGCGTCATGTCCTGGTACGACAACGAATGGGGCTTCTCCAACCGGATGAGCGACACGGCGGTCGCCATGGCGAAGCTCGGCTGAAACAGCAGCGGCTGGCCGCTCGGCAGCCCGGCGACAGGCTGGCAGCGACCCCAGCAGCGTGCGGATAAAACCCCTGTCGTCGGCTCCGAATGGAACCAGCGGCAGGGGTTTTGTGTTTGGCGACGGGCGAATTTGCGGCCATTCTCGTCAGGCCCGCGCCCCAAGAACGATCATGATGAAGGGCCTTATGCCGCGTCTCACACGCTTACACAGCCGTTGCGCCAGCTGTCTTGCGATGCCGGGGGCTACTTCGCGTCCCATTGGCGGCTCCTCGACGGTTCGGAGCGGGTCAAGCGGCTTGCGCCGCAGCCTTGCCATCATCGCCTGCCTCGCCGTCGGTGCCTGCTCCCTTCCGGCCTATCCGCCTAGCCCGACGGCCAAGGCACCTCCGCCCAAGCCCTATGCCGGGGCCCAGTCGCGCTTCGCCAAACCGGCAATCGCCAGCGGAGCGCGCCTGGTCCTGGTCGAAACGCAAGTCCGCGGCCATCGCATTCAGGTGACGGATGAAGATGGGCCTTTCTGGGTCAATCTCAGCCATGATCACAATGTCACGGCCGGTGTGGCCAACCAGGTCAAGGTGACCGACGGGCGTTGGTGGATCGATCCGTCCGGCCTTCTCTGCCTGAAGAGTTCAGACTGGTGGAAGGATGGCACCTGTTTCGAGCTCTTTGGCGGGCATCAGTTCGCCGAGGCCACCGTCATTCATTCACTCAATCGGGATAGCGGACCGAATACCTATTACCCCTTTACGGTCATCGGGCCCGTCAATTAAATAAATTTCAACTGACAGATATTGTTTTTTGTTATTCCGCAGCTAATCTCCTTCTCGGACCCGCATCAGCGAGCCCGGATCATGATCTTTTCCAGGAGATTGAAATGCAGCAGCGGCAACTCGGCATCACCGGCCCGAAAACCTTTCCCCTCGGCCTCGGCTGCATGGGCATGTCGGACATGTACGGTCCCAGCGATCGCAGCGAAGCCCTGGCGACAATTCGCATGGCGCTCGACGCGGAAATGACTCTGCTCGATACCGGCGACTTCTACGGCATGGGCCATAACGAACTGCTGCTACGCGAAGCCCTGACCAATGTGCCGCGCGATCAGGTCCAGATAAGCGTGAAATTCGGCGCCCTGCGCGGCCCGGACGGTACAAACCTCGGTATCGATACACGGCCCGCGGCGCTCCGGAACTTCGTGACCTACAGCCTGCGCCGCCTCGGCACCGATTATATCGATATCTACCGGCCGGCCCGTCTTGATCCCAATGTGCCGATCGAAGAGACGGTGGGCGCCATCGCCGATCTGGTCAAGGCCGGCTACGTCAAGCATATCGGCCTGTCGGAGGTCGGCGCCGAAACCATTCGCCGCGCCCAGGCGGTCCATCCGATCGCCGATCTGCAGATCGAATATTCGCTGATTTCCCGCGGCATGGAAGACAAGATCCTCCCCGCCTGCCGCGAACTCGGCATTGCCATCACCGCCTATGGCGTCTTGTCGCGCGGTCTCATTAGCGGTCATTGGAACAAGGACAGAAGGCTGGAAAAAGGTGACTTCCGCAGCCTCAGCCCGCGCTTCCAGCAAGGCAACATCGATCAGAACCTCGCACTCGTCGAAGCTTTACGGCGGATCGCCGTCGACAAAGGCGTCACCGTGGCCCAGATCGCCATTGCCTGGGTGTTGGGCCGTGATCCCCTCATCGTTCCGCTGATCGGTGCGCGCCGCCGCGAGCGGTTGAGCGAGGCTTTGGGCGCCTTGGAATTCACCTTGACCAAAGCCGATCTGGCTGCCATCGAACAAGCCGTGCCACGCAATGCCGCTGTCGGCGAGCGCTATCCTGCGCATGGCATGGCGACGCTCGATAGCGAACGCTGAATGCCGGGAAGGAGTTGGCCGGAAGATGAATGACGCGGTTCTAACCCGCGAGAAAATCCTGGAAACGGCGGAGGATGTTCTGCGCCGTTACGGGCCGGCCAAGGCCACCGTGGTCGATGTGGCGCGTGCTCTGGATGTCAGCCATGGCAGCGTCTATCGCCACTTCCCCAGCAAGGCCGCCTTGCGCGAGGCCGTTGTCGAGCGCCTGCTCGAACGCGTCTCTCGCCCGCTGGAAGGAATCGTCGCCGAGGACGCACCTGCCGATGAGCGGCTCTATCGCTGGTGCCGGGCGCTCATGGCGGCGAAGCATCACAAGGTCAATAGCGACCCCGAACTCTTCGCCACCTATATGACCTTGGCGCAGGAAGCCCGCGACGTCGTCACCGCGCATGTGGAACATCTCATCGATCAGGTCAGCGCCATCATCGCGGATGGCATCACGCGCGGTGAATTCAGGGAAGGAGATCCCCGACAGATGGCGCGGGCCGTGCTGATGGCGACAGCCCCGTTCCATCATCCGGCTTTTGCCGCCAACTGGTCGCAGCCGGATGTCGGCGCGGACTTCGATGCCGTCTGGGCGATGATCCGACCGGGATTGATGTCGCAAGGAAAAATATCATCGGGAAAACCTGGGGCGGGAAAACCTGGCCAGGAAAAGACTGGCCGGGGAAAAGCCGGCGCGGCCTGATAGCGACCCGCGGCGACGGACTCCGTCAAGACGGGTGCACTTCCCGCGCCTATTTCACCGGATCCTTCTCGGTCGCGTTTGCGCGGCACATGACGATCGGCCCGGTAAGCTGGGTGCTGTAACCGTTCGCCGAATAAACCTGCATATTGGCTGTTCCAGGCGAAATCAGAAACGAGCCGTCGACGACTTTGGTCACGCCGTCGGTCGTCATCAACGCCCAGCTATAGGTGCAGATCTGCGCCGGCGCCTCGGGGTTGGTGTGATTACACAAAAGAGCGGCAGCCCCCATCATCACCGCACCGGCACAGCTTGCGACGGGGCTGGCCCAGGCAGCTTTCGATAGTGCCAGCAACGCAAGAGGCGCGATTATCCGAACTATCCGTCTGTAATAGGATAATTTTCCCGGTTTGAGCGAAAAAATGCCATGTTTCGGGCAGGAGGGGTGATATCTCAGCATGCTTTTCATGTACAACGATGTAATAAGTATGCTTATAATACGCCTACCCAATGAAATTGGGCAATCGCCTTGTTGCACCACCTATTTGCCTCACGATCGAAACATCCCTGTCACATGCCGACGGCCAGCAATACCCCAACACTCGGTTTCATCCTGCATGATGTGGCGCGGCTGCTGCGCAAGCGCTTCGAACAGCGTGCGCGGGGGCTCGGCCTCACCCGGTCGCAGTGGCAGACCCTGGTCTATCTCAATGTCAACGAAGGCATTCATCAGGGCGGTCTCGCGGAAATCTTGGAAATCGAGGCCATTACCCTGGTGCGTATCCTCGACAAGCTCGAAGCCCGAGGCTTGATCGAACGCCGGCCGCATCCGACCGACCGCCGCATCCGATCGCTTTTTCTCTGCGATGCCGCGCGGCCGCTGATCGAGGAATTGCGGACCATGGGCAATACCACCCGCGCCGAAGCGCTGGCCGGTCTCAGTGCCGACAAGCGCGAGCTTCTTCTCGAAGCGCTCACGCAAATGAAGACAAATCTGATCGAAGCTTGCCTGAAACCCGTCTCGGAAGAGGTGCCGGCAAGCGATGAATTGAAGGCATATCATGGCTGACGGCAGAACCGCGGATCGCAGCGACGATTTTTCCGAAGACTTTGGCGAAACGAACGATCGGCCGGCGGCGGACGAGGCCCCGCGATTGACCGAGACACCGCCTCCGCCGCTGCTGAGCAGCAAGGCGACAAGAGGGCGGCGTGGGCGGCGCATGATCCGCTATGCCCTGTTTGCCTTGTTGCCGGTCGCGCTGATCGGCGGCGGCTATTTGTATTTCACCGGCGGGCAGGTCCTCTCGACCGACAATGCCTATGTCGAGGCCGATACCGTCGGTATATCCACCGACGTTTCGGGCACCGTGGCCGAGATCGACGTGCACGATAACGAGTTCGTCCACCAGGGGCAGGTGCTTTTCCGTCTGCGGCAGAATTCGTTCCGCATCGCGCTAGAGGGCGCGCAGGCTCAGCTGGGCACGGTTCGCAACCAGATCCTGACCTTGAAAGCGAGTTATACGCAGGCCCAGGCCCAGATCGCCCAGGCCGAAGCCGACCTGCCCTATTTCGAGAGGCAGTTCAAACGGCAGCAGAATCTGATCGGCAGCTCCGCTCTGTCGCAGGTCGCCTATGACAAAGCGCAGCAGGATCTCAACGCCGCGCAGCAAAAGGTCAAGGTGGCCAAGGCGCAGGCGGCCGCGGCCCTCGCCCAGCTCGGCAATGACGCGGATCAGCCGGTCGAGCAGAATCCCTTCTATCTGCAGGCGCAATCCGTGGTCGATGATGCTCAACGCCAGGTAAACGACACGGTCGTGCGGGCGCCCTTTGACGGCATCGTCACCAACGTCCCCTCGCTCCAGGTGGGGTCCTACCTGAAGGCGGCGCAACAGGCCTTCAGCCTGGTATCCACGACCAATGTCTGGATCTCCGCCAGCCCCAAGGAAACCGAACTGACCCATGTGAGGCCAGGCCAGGCCGTGAGCGTGACAGTCGATATGTATCCCGATGTCGTCTGGAAGGGGGTGGTCGGCAGCATCAGCCCTGCATCCGGCTCCAGCTTCTCCATGCTGCCGGCCCAGAACACCACCGGGAACTGGGTCAAGGTGGTGCAACGCATACCGATGATCGTCAATCTGGTCGACCTTTCCGGCAAGCCGCAGCTGCGCGTCGGCATGAGTGTCGTCGTCGAGATCGATACGGGACATCCGCGCGGCCTGCCCAAGATGATCACCGATCTTTTCAAGCGGCCGGACAAGACCAATGGCTGAGGTGAAAGCCGCTGCGACGGAAGTCGTCGCGAACCGGGGCGCCATCACCGCCTGCGTCATTCTGGCGGTGATCATGCAGGCGCTCGACACGACCATCGCCAATGTCGCCCTGCCCTATATTGAAGGCAGCGTCTCGGCGAGTTCGGACCAGATCAACTGGGTGCTGACATCCTATATCGTGGCGGCGGCGATCATGACGCCGCCTTCCGGGTTTCTTTCTTTGAAATTTGGCCGCAAGCGCATCCTGCTGGTCGCGATCGCCGGTTTCGTCGTCGCTTCCATCCTGTGCGGTCTGTCGCAATCGCTGGTGCAGATCGTCGGATTCCGCCTGCTGCAAGGCCTGTTCGGCGCCGCTCTCGTGCCGTTGTCGCAGGGCATTCTGCTTGACATCTACAGCGCCGAGGAACGCGGTTCCGCCATGGCGTTGTTCGGCGTCTCCGTTATGGTCGGGCCGGTCCTCGGTCCCGTCATCGGCGGCTGGCTGACGGACAACATCAGCTGGCGCTGGGTCTTCTATATCAACCTGCCGATCGGTCTCCTGGCCTTCGCCGGCATCGTCATCTTCGTCGTCGAGACCGGACGCGATGCCAAGGCCAAGCTTGACTGGATCGGTTTCGGCACGCTCAGCCTGGCAATCGCCGCCCTTCAGCTCTTCCTCGATCGCGGCGAACAGCTGGATTGGCTCTCATCCGGCGAGATCATCATCGAGGCGATCGTCGCCGCTTCCGCTTTCTATCTGTTCCTTGCCCATACCTTCACGGCCGAGCGATCCTTCGTCAATCCACGGCTGTTCCTGGACCAGAATTTCGCCGTCAGCATGTTTTTCATTTTCATCATCGGCGTCACCTATCTGGCGTCCCTGGCGCTGATGACGCCCTATCTGCAAACGCTGATGGGTTACCCGGTGACAACAGCCGGCATCGTCATGGGGCCACGCGGGATGGGCACCATGCTTTGCATGTTTGTGGTCGGGCGCCTGATCGGCAAGGTGGATACGCGGATCCTGCTGGCGATCGGCCTCGCACTGACCGCCTGGGCGATGTATGACATGACCAGTTGGACGCCGAACGTATCGCAATGGACGATCATCTCGGTCGGCTTCGTTCAGGGCTCCGGCCTCGGCTTTCTCTTTGTGCCACTCACCACGATCGCATTTGCGACGCTACCCGCGCATATGCGCGGCGAAGGGGCCGGCCTCTACAACCTCTCCCGCAATATCGGCTCCAGTGCCGGCATCTCTGTGGTGACCGCACTGATTACCGAAAACACCCAGGCCAATCATGCCGATATCGCCCACTACATCAACCCTTTCAACAACGCACTGCAACAGCCGGATGTCCTCAGGTTCATGAACCCGCTGGAGGCCGCAGGGCGCGCGGCCCTCGACAACTCCATCACGCAGCAGGCGACCATCATCGCCTATATGGACGATTTCAAGCTGTTGATGATCATGGCGCTGTTATCCATGCCGCTGGTGATCCTGCTGCGCAGACCGGCCGTGCCTGCAGCTGTGGATCATTCAGCCGTCATGGAGTGAGGCCGGGCAGCGATCGCACCCGCTTTGAGGCCGTTTCATCCGTTACGGACACGGCCCTGTCGCCGCGTTGCAACAATTTCTTCATCGGCTGGCGCCCTTGACACCCCGGCGCCGGCTAGCTGACATTTGGTTTCAGATTCAAAAATGATCAGCGATGGGGGATTGCCATGGGCTTGCGCGCAATTGGGACCGAACGCATTTTCAGCGTGGCCGCCATTCTCGGGGGCCTGCTGGCGATGCCGGCTTTTGCCGACGAAGCGCGAGGTACCTACCCTCCCGCAACGATCAAGGTCATGACCTTTAACATTTGGTACGGCGGCGAGCAGGTCAGCCGCGCCCAGGTCGTCGAAGCGATCAAAGAAGCCGGCGCCGACATCGTCGGCATGCAAGAGGCCGATGGCAATGAACGGGCCATCGCCGACGCGCTCGGCTGGCCCTATGTGGATGAGCGCCGCATGGTATTGTCGCGCTATCCCATCTTCAGCCCGCAAGATATCAAGACGCCCTACACGCTCGTGCAGGTCCAGCCCGGCCGGGTCGTGGCCATCGCCAACGTCCATCTGCCCGCCACGCCCTATGGACCGGAAGAGGTCCGGGACGGCAAAAGCCATGACGAGGTCATGAAGCTGGAAGAGGATACACGGCTGCCAGCCGTCCAAGACGCCATCAAAGCGCTGCCGCCGCTGGCCGCGAACGGCGTGCCGGTCTTTCTGACGGGCGACTTCAATTCGCCCTCCTATCTCGACTGGACCGAGGCGGTCTTGAAGGTGCGGCCGGAAATCAAGTTCGCCTTGTCCTGGCCGGCCAGCAAGGCCGTGGCCGATGCAGGCTTACGGGACAGCTACCGCGAGGCGCATGCCGATCCGGCCACCGTGAAAGGCTTCACCTGGACGGCCGGCTATCCCAACCCGCGTATCAAGCCCGGCGAGACGTTCGACCGCATCGACTTCGTCTGGACGGCCGGCCCTTCGAAGACGTTGGATAGTCAGGTCGTCGGCGAGAAAGGGGGACCGGATGTCGGTGTCGGCCTGCAGCCCTGGCCGTCCGATCACCGCGCCGTCGTTTCCACCTTCGATGTGACGCCACTGGCCGCTGGCCCCTTGGTGACGACCGATCGCCGCGTTCTGCGATCGGGCGACCCGCTCCTCGTCCGTTTCAACCTGCCGGACGATGACAAAGGGATGGTGGTCGTTGTCAAGCATGGCGCCGCGGCGGATAAAACGCCAGTTCTCAGCAAGGCCCCAGGCGATGCCAGCGATCGTCCGTCGATGAAGTTCGGCACGCGGCTCCTGAGACCTGGCGCCTATGACGTCGTCCTGGTCGACGGAAGCGGCAAGGAAGCCGCTCGCTCCGCCTTCTGGCTCCTCGCGCAGGAGGCCGTACCGGAGATCAGCCTGAAACAAGGCAAGCTCAAACACGGAACAGCGATCCAAGCCCAGTGGCGCAATGCTCCCGGCTTGAAATATGACTGGGTTGCCGTCTACAAATCCGGTGAAAGCGATCCGGAAAACTATGTTGGCTATGTTTATACCGATGCAACCGTCGAAGGCAGCAAGGCCATCGACAAGGATGCCCTCGGCAGCGACCTGGATCCGGGAAAATATGAACTGCGCCTCATGAAGGATGATTGCTACGAGACGCTGGCCGCCGCCTCGTTTGAAGTCGTACCCTGATTCTTGCCCGCCCGGCGAGTGACCCGGCCGGCATAGAGAGAACCGCAGCAATCGAAAAAGGCACCACCGCGGGTGCCTTTTTCCAGAATCGAAATCCCGTAACTTATTTCGGAATCACGCCGCAGGCGATGCGGTCGCCGCCGCCGCCATTGGGCGGCGTATCGGTGTAGTTGTCTGCCCCGGCGTGGATCATCAAGGCGCGACCGCGCACATCGTGGACGTGCAAGCGCTTTGCCGTGGTGATTTCCGTATCCAGGCCGCTGGGATCAATGCTGACCACTTCCAGATCCCCCATATGGCCGGTGCCGTTCGGCCCCATATGATGGCCCGTTTGAGCGGGATCATAGTGGGCGCCCGCGGCAAGGCCGGCAACCATCTGCCCATCTTTCTCAGCCGGCATGCAGGATGGATTTTCGTGAACATGCGCGCCGTGATCACCGGGCGGCATATGGCGCAGGTTGAAGGCCAGCTTCATCCCTTCAGGCGAATCCGACAGGGTGATCGTGCCGATCGGCTCGCCGATGCCACTGGCGGAGATCGCATTCATTTTGACCACAACCTGCTCGGCGGATGCAGCCGTCGCCAAGGCCACGCAGGAAGTGATGGCCATCAAACCCGCGGTCAGGACACCAAACCCCACACCCGTCAGCCGTCTATCATGACGCATGCCGGTTTTCTCCTTTGCGACATTGCCGAATAGTCCATGCTACCCCTGTTTCATCCTCCGGCAGAAGCGCCGATTGCTCCTCGACGATGAATACTGCGTGAGTTCCTTAACCATTCCTGGCGTCGCGGTCGGCTGGCAAAATGCCCGAATCGCCAGGCCGAAAGCTTGCGGCTTGCCAAAGCGCCGTATCCGCGCAAACTGCGGCCATGAAAGTAGGTTTTGAAAACAACTGGATACAGCCCGCAGTTCCCGATTGCCATGTGGTCGAGAATATCGGCGATATCGCGGCCGTCTATGCCGCTTCGGCGAATCCGACGGCGGCCCGATTCTGGTCGCCGCCCGATGCCGCCAGCATTCATGGGGTCCTCTGGTTCGTCGGCCTGCAGCAGCTGGCTGCCGAGCGCTTCCCCGAATGGCGGCCCGTCGTCGTCCTGGATTGCGGCGATCGCGCCGATTTCGCCCATGCGGCGCTGCATGAAGGACTGCTAGCCATTTGTTTTCGCGGCAGTCCCGGGATGCTGGCGAAGCTCCGCGCCATTGCCGATAGCCTCGGCGCCTGCATTGAGACGCGGCATCCGACACGGCTCGACTAGAGCATGTTGAGGTTCCACTTCTTGGGTGAACCAGCCGATCTACATGAACTGACAGCGCTAACGCCAAGTTCCCGCATCAACAATTCGTTGAATTATGCCGCCTGTCATTGAAATGACCGGCATTCTTGGCTAAGAACCCGGCATTCATTTTTCACCCCAGAGGGGAGCCCCGCGGCATGAAGATTACCCAGAAGGTTCGCAAGATCCTGGCGAATTACGAAAGCGACAATCCCGGCACCAAGACCAATCTCGCCCGCATCCTGATGGAAGGCAAATTGGGCGGCAGCGGCAAGCTGGTGATTCTGCCCGTCGACCAGGGCTTCGAACACGGCCCGGCGCGCAGCTTTGCGCCCAATCCCGATGCCTATGACCCGCATTACCATTATGAGCTGGCGATCGATGCGGGGCTCAGCGCCTACGCAGCGCCGCTCGGTATGCTGGAAGCCGGCGCTGATACATTCGCCGGCGCCATTCCCACCATCCTCAAGGTCAACAGCTCGAACAGCCTGGCAACATCCAAGGACCAGGCCGTCACCGGCACCGTCAACGATGCGCTGCGCCTCGGCTGTGCGGCGATCGGCTTCACGATCTATCCCGGCAGCGATTACGCCTTCGAGATGATGGAAGAAATTCGCGAACTGGCCGAGGAAGCCAAGGCCGCCGGCCTCGCCGTCGTGGTCTGGTCCTATCCGCGCGGTGACGGCATCTCCAAGGACGGCGAGACGGCGATGGATATCTGCGCCTATGCCGCCCATATGGCCGCCCTGCTCGGCGCCCATATCATCAAGGTGAAGCCGCCCACAGCCTTCCTGGAACAGCCCGAAGCCAAGAAGGTCTATGAAAAAGAAAAGATCGACATCTCATCCCTGGCAGCCCGCATCCGCCATGTGACGCAGGCCTGCTTCAACGGCCGCCGCATCGTCGTCTTCTCCGGTGGCGCCGCCAAGGATCTCAACGGCATCTATGACGAAGCTCGCGGCATCCGCGATGGCGGTGGCAACGGCTCCATCATCGGCCGCAATACCTTCCAGCGGCCGCGCGCCGAGGCCCTCGCCATGCTCGATCAGATCGTCAAGATCTATCAGGGCAAGGAGTAACCGAGATCGCCACCAATACGCTCGCCGAGCCGACCGCGGCTCAGCTTTATCTGACAACGCCGCCCGGTCTCATTCCGGGCGGCGTTTCCGCTGCTGGCTTCGGCGATCTCCTGGCTCAGGCGATGGGGAAAAGCGGGGCTGCCGCTCTGCTACTCGATCCCGGCAGCGACGCCGCGGCACGCGCCTGGCTGCAGCATGACCTGCTGCCGCGTCTTGGCGACCGCGATTTCGCCCTGATCGTCAAGGATCAGACCGAGCTGGTCACCACCATCGGTGCCGACGGCATCCATCTCAGCGATGCCGCCGCCCTCAAGAAACTGCGCGGCAAATTCGCCGATCTCTCGATCGGCGTCAGCTGCCCGCTTGAGCGCCATGACGCCATGATCGCCGCCGAACTCGGCGCCGATTATGTCGCCTTCGAGCCCACCGACGCCGACGAAGCGCTGGTCCAGCCGCTCATTCAGTGGTGGAGCGAGATGATGACGGTGCCCAGCGTCGTCTTCGCCGCAACCCCCGAGCGCGCGCAGGCCGCCGTCCAAGCCGGCGCGGACTTCATCGCCGCCCCCGCCACGGTCTGGCTGGCCGCCGATCCGCTGGCGGAAGTGCGGCGCTTCGCCCAGTGTCTCGGCTGACGAAGCGCAACCTCCCCGTTCAATCCGTCATCAGCTTCGCGCTGCGATGCGCCAGCACTTCGGTGCCGACAATCATGTTGATGTAGTCGCCGGCCTTGACCAGCTTGTGCTGGCGGCGCGACAGGATCAGCCCGTCATTGGCGGCGAAAATCGGCTGGCGTGCCTTGGACAGGTCCTCAGCGAGCGGATCGATCAGCTCCGCCAGCAGATCTCCCTTCTTCACGACCTCACCAAGATTGCGCTTATAGGCAAGAAGGCCTGAGCCCGGCGAGAGCGGCACATCGGCGGCATTGAGCGGCGTTGCCGTGCAGAGCAGCCGCGGCGCCGGCCCAGGATCGCCGGCGAGCACGCCATGACGCTGCAGGAAGCGGTAAATCGCCTTGGCATCGGCGGTCCCCAGGTCATCGAAGACATCGGGTTGGCCGCGCAGCTCGAGGGTGGTGACGAAGGGTGCAGCGGGAATCGGGAATTTATCACCGACGGCAGACCGCAGCTTGTTCCAGGGCAGCGCAAAGGTCTCGTCGAAACAGAAGCTGCCGGAATCGCTGGAGGTCATGCAGGCGACGGCGCCCAGTTCCGCGGCGAGGTCCTGATAGTCGGCCCAGTTGTCCGCCGGCATATAGAGGTGCATCAGCGAGTCATCGTCGCAATGCACGTCGAGCACCATATCGGCGTCGCCGGCGAGGCGCGTCAGCGTCAACTTCAACTGATCCGCTTCGCCAAGGATATTGCGTTCCGCCAGATCCTCCGCGATGGCAGCACGGATCGCCGCTTTGTTAGCCGCTGCGTCAGCGCCGAGCCTGCCGGCGACGCGGTCCTCCAGGCCGGCAAAAAGATCGGGCCAATTACGATTGAAATTGCCGTTGCCGGAAAGATCGGCGCGGCCGGCATGATAGCCATTGATCACCTGAGCAAGACCGACCGGATTGGCAACGGGTACGACGACGATTTCTTGGCGAATGCCGTCTGCGCGATCGGCAGCGTCCAATTGCTGCAACAGATGATGAACCGCCATCATGCCGGGCAGTTCATCAGCATGCAGCGAGGCCTGAATATAGACCTTCCGCGGTTCGGTCGCCGGTTTGCCCGGCCGATAGCGATGTACCAGCAGATGCCGCGCGGTGCCCAGGCTGGCGCCCGCCAGGGCAATACGTTCCACTGATTTCGTCATCCTCGCTCCCCTTTTTCTCGATCTGTTATCCGATCCACCTCCTGGCAGCGGAGGCAATCGTTCGGCGCGGACTATTTAACACTCGTTCAAGAAGAAGAAAAGCCGGCCAGGATCAGCAACCGGCAACAGGTAAGAAGCGCTCACAGCTGCGTTGAAAATAATCATCGAAACCAGCGATTTGCCGCTCGCGGCCCAGGTACCGTGGTGTTAGCGTGAAAGCGGTGATTCTCCGTCTATTCGCGCCGTTTTTAGGAAAAGGGTCTGGGCCGGAATGGAAATCCGATGAGCGCGCGTATCAGTAATCTGCCCCGGGTCAGCTTCGAATTTTTCCCTCCGAAATCACCGGCAATGAGCGAACAGCTCTGGGCCACCGTGCGGGCTTTGGAACCGCTGCACCCGCAATTTGTGTCGGTGACCTATGGTGCCGGCGGGACCACGCGCGACAGCACCTTCGCCACCGTGCGCCGCATCGTCCAAGAGACCTCACTGCATCCTGCGGCGCATCTTACCTGCGTCGGCCATAGCCGGGGCGAGATCGACGACCTGCTGCGGCTCTATTGGGATGCCGGCATCCGCCACATCGTCGCCTTGCGCGGCGACGCCCCTAACGGCGAGATCTATCAGCCGCATCCCCAGGGCTATGCTTATGCCGCCGACCTCATTGCCGGCATCAAGCGCGTCGCCGATTTTGAAATCAGCGTCGCCGCCTATCCGGAAACCCATCCGCACGCGCTCTCAAGCGATGCCGACCTCGATAATCTGAAGCGAAAATTCGATGCCGGGGCCGACCGGGCGCTGACGCAGTATTTCTTCAACAACCATGTCTTCCTCACCTTTGTCGATCGGGCGCGGCGTGCCGGTATCGACGGGGCCATCATTCCCGGCATCCTGCCGGTGACGGGTTATGCCCAGACGGTGAAATTCTCCCGCATGTGCGGGGCGACCGTCCCCGACTGGCTGCACGACCTCTTCGGCGGCCTCGATGACGATCCAGAAACCCGCAAACTGATCGCCGCCATGGTGGCGACCGAACAATGCCGGGCCCTGATGGCCGAAGGGATCGACCAGTTCCATTTCTATACGCTCAATCGCGCCGACCTCATCCTCGGCATCTGCCGGCGCATGGGCCTGAAGCCGGCGGCCGCGAGCGGCATCAAGGTCAGCCTTTCCGTCGGCACGCCGCCCATGCAGCGCGATCCGCAGATGCCGGATTGAGCTTCGCTACTTCACCGCATGCAGCGCGAAAGATGTATCGATCGAGGCGATATGATCGATATTCTGCAGGCATGATTTGACGAAGCTGTCATAGGCTTCCAGGTCATTCACCTGCACCCGCAGAAAATAATCGCGCTGCCCCGTCATCAGGAAACATTCCTTCACCTGGGCCGTTTGCTGCATCGCCTGTTCGAAGGTGGCAATGGTCGAAGCCTGATGATTGGCGAGCCGCACCTGCACGAAAGCCGTGATCTTGCGCCCCAGCTTGCGCATGTCGAGTTGCGCCGTATAGCCGGTGATCAGCCCGTCCGCCTCCAGCCGTTTCCATCGCCGCAGACAGGGCGACTGGGAAAGCCCGACGCGCTCCGACAATTCAGACAAGGTAATGCGGCAGTTCTCCTGCAGCGCGGCGAGGATGCGATGGTCGATATCGTCCAAATCCGGATTGGCAAATTTTTCCACGAATGATCCAATCGAAACAATTTTATGCCATTACAGTCCCATGAAAGGGTGTAGACGGCAAGATATTGTGTTGAATTTGCTATATCATGGCACGTAATGCTCGGGTGCCGAATTAGCCCGACCCGACCCATCCAGCGAGGCTCGCCATGAAACAGAAGCAGCTCTATCACAAGCGCCAGATCGGCTCGCACCAACTCAGCCCGCAGACTTTGATGATGAGCTACGGCTATGATCCGAAGCTCTCCGAAGGTGCGGTGAAACCGCCGCTGTTCCTCAGCTCTACCTTTGTCTTCTCCAGCGCCGAAGACGGCGCCCGTTTCTTCGACATCACGTCCGGCCGCGTGCGTCCCGGCGCCAATGAAGCCTCCGGCTTGGTCTATTCGCGCTTCAACAATCCCAATCTGGAAATGCTGGAAGACAAGATCGCCCTGCTGGACGGCGCCGAGGATGCGCTGGTCTTTTCCAGCGGCATGTCGGCCATCGGCACCACCGCCCTCGCCTTCCTCAAGCCCGGCATGTCGGTGGTCATCAGCAAGCCGATCTATGGCGGCACTTCATCCATGTTTGCCTCGCTCATTCCCAATCTCGGCATTCACGTGGTGCCGATGACCGATGGCATGAGTGTCGCGGGCATCACCGAAGCGCTTAACGAAGCCTCGCGCCACGGACCGCTCGGCATGGTGCTGATCGAGACGCCGGCCAATCCCACCAATACCCTGGTCGATATCGGCCTGGTCGCCGGACAATGCCAGCAGCATGGCATGCGTGACGGGCATCGCCCGGTCCTCGTGGTGGACAATACCTTCCTCGGGCCGCTCTACCAGCCGGCGATCAATTTCGGTGCCGATCTGGTCGCCTATTCAGTCACCAAATACATGGCCGGGCACAGCGATCTGGTTGCCGGCGCGGTTGCCGGCAATGCCGAACTGGTACAGACCGTGCGCAAGATGCGCGGCCTGCTCGGCACCCAGCTTGACCCGCACAGCGCCTGGCTGATCGGGCGGTCGCTGGAAACCCTGAGCCTGCGCATGGAGCGCGCGAACCAATCCGCCCGGCTGATCGCCGAATTCATGTGCAAGCAGCCGATCGTCGAGGAAGTGAATTACCTCGGCTTCCTGGAAGAAGGCTCGCCCGAGGCAAAACTCTTCGCCAAGCAATGCAAAAGCGCGGGCTCGACCTTCTCTTTCACCGTCAAGGGCGGGCGCGAACAGGCCTTCAAAATCCTCAACCGCTTCCAATTGATCAAGTTGGCGGTCAGCCTCGGCGGCACGGAATCCCTGGTCTGCCATCCGGCTTCGACCACCCATTCCGGCATTCCGCTCAAGGAACGCGAGGAACTCGGCATCGTCGAGGGCTCCATCCGCCTTTCCATCGGCATCGAGGATCCGGACGATCTGCTGGCCGATATCGAGCAGGCCTTGAAAGTCGTCTGACGGATGTTAGCTGGGTAAAATAGGCGATTGATTGTCATGAGGAACTGAGGCGATGACGAGTGCTGGCGGCCGGGCGGCATCGAAGACAGCGGATGACCAATCACCCCTCGCGATCGAGGTTCTGCGCGATCTCGAACGCAAGGTTCTCTGGCTCTCGACACAGATCGTCCATCACGCGAACCATGAGCGGGAGAATGTCGACGGCCTGAAGGTCGGCGGACATCAGGCGTCTTCCGCATCGCTCGCCACCATCATGACAGCGCTCTATTTCGCCGTTTTGCGGCCGGAAGACCGGGTTGCCGTCAAGCCGCATGCCTCGCCGGTCTTCCACGCCATCCAGTATCTGCTCGGCAATCAGACATTGGATAAGCTGAAAGACTTCCGGGCATTGGGCGGCGCACAATCCTATCCCTCGCGCACCAAGGATACCGATGACGTCGATTTCTCCACCGGCTCGGTCGGGCTCGGCGTCGCGATGACATCCTTCGCTAGCCTGGTGCAGGATTACATCCATGCCCATGACTGGGGCCGCACTGGTGGTGACCGTCACTGGCCCGTCGGCCGCATGATCGCGCTGGCGGGCGACGCCGAGCTCGATGAAGGCAATATTTATGAGGCCCTGGTCGAGGGCTGGAAACATGGACTGCGCAACACCTGGTGGATCATCGATTATAACCGCCAGAGCCTGGATGCCGTCATTTCGGCACCCTTGACCAACAAGCTCGTCTCGACCTTCGAGAACATGGGCTGGCGGGTGGTGACGGTGAAATACGGCAAGAAGCTGCAGGCCCTGCGCCAGCGCCCCGGCGGCGAGGCGATCATGGACTGGTTCGACGCATGCGATAATGATCTCTTTTCGGCGTTGACCTTCCAGGGCGGCGATGCCTGGCGCAAGCAGTTGCTGGCGGATCTCGCCAACCCCGCCAGCCGCGCACTGATCGCAACCATGGATGACGCCGAACTGGTCGCCACCATGACCGATCTCGGCGGCCATTGCCTGGAAACCGTTCTGGAAGCCTTCCAGGGCATCGACACCGATCAGCCGGTCTGTTTCATCTGCTACACGATCAAGGGCCGCGGCCTGCCGCTGGCCGGTCACAAGGACAACCATGCCGGCCTGATGACACCGGACCAGATGCAGGCCTTTAAGACCGCCAACCACATCGTCGACGGCGACGAATGGTCAAAGACCGCCGGGCTCAACCGCTCGACCGAAGAGCTGGACAGGTTGCTGCGGCAGGTGCCGTTCAATGCCAGGGGCCGCCGGCGCCTGAGCGCCCCGGTCATCGACGTCGGCCCCCTGCCCTTGCCGACGATCCGCGGCGAGATGTCGACCCAGCAGGGTTTCGGCCAGATCCTGGCGGAGATCGCCCGTGGCGGCAGCCAGCTCGCCGAGCGCATCGTCACCACCTCGCCGGACGTGACGGTCTCGACCAATCTCGGCCCCTGGGTCAACCGGCGCGGCGTCTTCGACCTCAATCCGGTCGAGGACGTGTTCCAGTCACGCAAGCTGATGTCGGGGCAACGCTGGTCGAAGGGACCGTCGGGGCAGCATCTCGAGCTTGGCATAGCCGAGAACAATCTCTTCCTGATGCTGGCGGCTCTCGGGCTGTCACACGAGATATTCGGCCAGCGCCTGCTGCCGATCGGCACGCTTTACGACCCTTTCATCGCCCGCGGCCTCGATGCTTTGAACTACGCCTGCTATCAGGATGCCCGCTTCATCCTGGTGGCGACACCCTCCGGCATCACCCTGGCGCCGGAAGGCGGTGCCCATCAATCGATCGCCGCACCTTTGATCGGCATGGCGCAAGACGGCATCGCCAGCTTCGAGCCCACTTACGTGGACGAGCTGGCCGCCATAATGGAATGGTCCCTCGCCTATATCCAGCGGGCGCCCAAGGCGAAGGACGACGGTACGGCAGCCGATGCCTGGCTGCATGAACGCGACGGCGGCTCGGTGTATCTGCGCCTGTCCACCCGATCGATCGAGCAGATCATCCGGCCGATGACGCCGGAACTGCGTGCAGGTATCATCGCCGGCGGCTACTGGCTGCGGGAGCCCGCCGAAGGCGCCGAGCTCGTCATCGCCTATACCGGGGCCGTGGCGCCGGAAGCGGCAAGCGCCATGGGCGAACTGCTGGGCCGCTTTCCTGGCGCGGGTCTGCTGGCGGTCACCTCGGCGGACCGGCTCAATGCCGGCTGGAAGGCGGCGCAGACCGCCCGCCAGCATGGCGATGAAGCGGCAGTGTCAGCGGTCGAAAATCTGCTGATGCCGCTGGCGGGCAAGGCCCGCATCGTCACCGTGCTCGACGGGCACCCGACGACACTCTCCTGGCTGGGTAGCGTCTATGGCCATAACGTGCAGGCTTTGGGCGTGGAGCATTTCGGCCAGACCGGTACCATCCCCGATCTCTATGCCCGCTATCGCATTGATGCCCAGGCGATCATCGAAGCGGCGCTGGCACCGATGCAACCGCGGCAGCCGGCGTATCGGCGTTCTCAATCAATTTGACAAGTGCCATCAGCGTAGCGGCAGCAGGTAGTGATACTCGCTGGACCGGCTGCGGTCGTTGAGGAGTCTTTCGCCCGGCTGCCGGACGAAACCGAGCTTTTCATAAAAGCGCTGCGCCGCCTTGAAGCGGCTGTCGGTCCAAAGCTCGATGAAGCCTGCCTGGCGCTGGCGCGCGACCGCCTGAACGATCTGGAACATCTTGGTCGCAAGGCCTGAGCCACGAAACTCAGGGCGCAAATAGACCCGTTGCAGTTCGATTCCGGCCGCATCTTCCGCCGGGAGAAAACCGCAACACCCGACGATGTCGCGCCTGGCATCATCGCCCCCGCACGCATGCCATTCGGCGACCCAGAAGCGGCCACCTTCGGCCTCGAAGCTGCTGCGCGGTTGCTTCAGCTCGGGAAAATCCGCATCGAGATCGAAGACGCAGCCGGGAAATTCGCCCATGATTGCGGCAACGATATGGGCCAATCCCGCGGCATCGCTATCCTGTGCCTGGCGGATCGCAACCTCTGGTCCGAGGGCCGGACGCTGGACGCGCGCGGCATGTTGCATCGAGCCGATGACAGTCTTCCCTGCGGCACCGCGCTGCAGGCCGGCGACCGGGTGTCCTCCCGCTATATCTGACTTGTTGCGATCAACTTCCAGCATGACATCCCCCAAGAGCCACATGACTATCTTGCGACAAGTGATATGGCGCTGACAACTGGTCATCGTGATGGCGGTCTGCCCGCGAACTTCGCCATAAAACGGCGCCGGTTGGTTCCGGCGCCGTTGCTGCAGGTAAGCAGAGATCGCTTGCTATCGGCTTACGCCACGACGACTTCGGTTCGCTGATCGATCAATCCGAGGACCTGGCGTTCGAACAAGCGCCGATAGCGGCCATTGGGGCGCTGCACCAGGCTGGCATGGTCACCTTCCTCGATGACCCGTCCCTGCTCGAAGACCATGATGCGCTTCAATGCACGCACGGTGGACAGCCGATGGGCGATGACGATGGCGGTGCGGCCTTCGATCAGGCGTTCGGTCGCCTCCTGGATCAGCGCCTCGGATTCCGAATCCAGGCTCGATGTCGCCTCATCGAGAATGAGGATGGGTGCATCCGCCAGAAAGGCCCGCGCCAAGGCAACGCGCTGCCTTTCACCGCCCGAGAGCTTGATCCCGCGCTCACCCACCAAAGTACTGTAGCCGTTGGGCAATCGCTCGATGAACTCATGCGCATTGGCAAGCTTCGCCGCGGCGATGATCTCGCTCATCGTGGCCCGCGGGTTCGCATAGGCGATATTCTCCGCCAGGGAGCGATGGAACAGCACCGGCTCTTGCTGAACGATGGCGATCTGCTCACGTAACGAAGCCTGGCGGCAGGCAGCGATATTCTGTCCGTCGATGCGGATCTCGCCGCCCTGAATGTCATGCAGCCGCTGAATAAGCTTCACGAACGTGCTCTTGCCGGAACCCGAGAGGCCGACCAGAGCCAGCTTCTCGCCCGCCGCGATCGAGACCGAGAGCTCGCGGTAGAGCGCCGTGGCGTGGCCCGGATAGTGGAAGGTGACGCGGTCGAATTCGATCCGGCCCTGCGGAATGGAAATAGCGCACGCACCCGGCCGGTCGGCAATCGCCGGCAGCTCATGCTGAATCTCAACCAGCTCCTCCATATCGTTGACGGAGCGCTGCATGTCCCGGATATGCACACCGATATCACGCAGATACCCATGGACCACGAAATAGGTCGTGAGCACATAGGTGACATCACCCGGCGTCGCCAGGCCGCGCCACCACAGCCAAAGAGCCAGCCCCACCACGACGAGCCGTAACAACAGCAAGGCAATCAGCTGCGTGGTGCCGTTGGTGGTGCCACGGACCCAGGTGCGGTGGGTTCGCCGGCGCCATTTCGCCATGACCTTGGCAAGACGCTCATCCTCGCGCGTCTCGGCGCCGAAGGCCTTGACGACGGCATTGCAGCTGACGGCATCGGCCAGCGCCCCGCCCATGCGCGTATCCCAGGCATTGGAGAGTCGTGCCGCCGGGCCGACATAAGCAATCGACAGCAGCACCGTGAGGAGGACGAAAGCGACTGCGCCCATAAAGATGGCAATGCCCATGACCGGCCACCGCCAGCCGAGCAGAAGGGTGGCGCCAAACAGCACGACGAAAGAGGGCAACATGGCGATCAGGAGGGTGTCGTCCAACATGTCGAGCGCCCACATGCCGCGCGTCACCTTGCGCACCACAGAGCCGGCGAAGGTATTGGCATGCCAGTCGCTGGCGAAACGCTGCACACGGGCAAAGGCGCCGCCACCGACATCGCACATGACGCGCAGCGTGAGCTGGATGATGGCCATGAAGCCGAGATGCCGCAGCACCAGCATGATGCCAGCCAGCACCACCATCATGCCGAGGGCCAACAGAGCCGCGTCCAGGGCTGCCGCACGACTGGTTTCGGTCGTGGCGACGGCATCGATCAGCTTGCCGGCATAGACCGGCACCAGCAATTCGGTCACTGTCGACAGAGTCATGGCGATAGCACTGGCCCAGGCCCAGCGGCCATGCCGCCGCCAGCTGGCAAAGGTGAAACCGAGAACCGCGCGGAACGGCCCGGCCCGGCGCCGTAATTCGGCGAAAGCGGAAAACATGAAGATAACCCCCGCATAAAACTGAGAGAGCGGGCGGCCCGCCGATCTTTTGGTCGGCGCTGGACGCCCCACAATCCAAGAAACCAAGTCGAGACGAAAGGCGATGAACCTGCCGTGCCATCCTGCTGGCACCGGTTCTTCTCCCGACGATGAGCGCTTTTAGGTGATCGGCTGTTCAGCCAATGGGCACAGGGCGGATCGCGCCTTGTGTAAGACCCGACCTAATGTCGCGGCCGCGGGAGAGCGAAGCGAAACATTCGTGTATCCATTCAGCCCTCCCTCGATAAGTTTGAATACCTAGGCCATCCTTATACGTGCAGCGAACCGCTCTGGCAAGAGCTCCATGCCGAAAAGCGACAACGAGGAGACATGCATTCCATCTCACTGCCGGAGACGTTGCGCTTGTCCTAGCTCGCGATGCCGCCAACATCTACCGTCTTGCCATGGGCTGCTTCAGCACCGCGCCCAAAGCTATCTGACAATCCGGCTCATCGGCCTGATCCTGCCGCCTGCGCTTCAGGCCGATCTGGATATCCCAGAAACTGATTACGGGTTGGGCGGCGGGCGGCTTGCAAAAATAGAACGAGGGCCCGTCCGAATTCGTCTTCATCGGCAGCGCTCGTCAGCACGTCCGCGATCTTGAAGATATATTGGGCGTTAGGCGCATCAGCTCGGTAGAGGCTTGCTGCGGCTGCGAGAAGAGAGCAGCCACGAGCCATCACGGCGCGTCTTCAAAATCGCCTCCGCCCTGAGATACTTATCCTCTTTCTTGCCTGATCGCAGCGTCGCGGGCTCGCAACAGCCCATCAGCGACGGTCGCATAACCGATGCCCGGTTCGCGCAGAAGTATGGGGACTTTCCGGCTGCCGTCGCCGGCACGATAAGTTGACGGAGACCGGCAGCTTGACGGCGACCAACGTGCCGGCGGCGGGTCCCGTCTCTCGGGAACCGGCTTTGAAACCGTTTTTTCCCCGGTTTACTCCCGCCGGCCTTCCTGCTAGGTTCCGCGCCACTTTTCCAACACTTATCTGACACTTAACGAGTTGATCACATGAAAATCAACGGCAATTCCATTCGCCCGGGTAACATCATCGAACACCAGGGCCGGCTGTGGCGCGCGGTGAAGACGCAGCATACCCAGCCTGGCAAGGGCGGTGCCTATCTGCAGGTCGAATTGAAGGATATCCGCGACGGCACCAAGATGAACGAGCGCTTCCGTTCCTCGGAGACGGTCGAGCGCGTCCGCCTGGACGAGCACGAATATCAATTCCTGTTTTCGTCGGGCGACGATTACACCTTTATGGATGTCGAAAGCTTCGAACAGCTGACCGTCAATGGCGACCTGATCGGCGAACCGGCCGTCTTCCTGCAGGAAGGCATGATGGTGACGGTTGAAAGCTATGAAGGCAGCCCGATTTCTGTCTCGTTGCCGGAAACCGTGACCATGCAGCTGATCGAGGCCGATCCGGTGGTCAAGGGCCAGACGGCGGCGTCGTCCTACAAGCCGGCCAAGCTTGAAAATGGCGTCCGCGTCCTGGTGCCGCCGCATGTCGAAAACGGCACCCGGATCGTCGTCAATACCGCTGACGGCACCTATGTCGAACGCGCCAAGGACTGAGATAGCCCCAGAATGATCACGCGCTCCCCCATTCTCAACGTCATGACACGCGCTGCCGACAAGGCCGCGCGCGGTCTGAAGCGCGATTTCGGCGAAGTCGAGCAGTTGCAGGTCTCACAGAAGGGACCGGCGGATTTCGTTTCCAACGCCGATATCAAGGCCGAGAAGGTCCTGCGCGAAGAGCTCGCCAAGGCCCGTCCGGGCTTCGGCTTCCTGCTGGAAGAAGGCGGCACGGTGAAGGGCACCGATCCCGATCACCGCTGGATCGTCGACCCCTTGGACGGCACTACCAATTTCCTGCATGGCCTGCCGCATTTCGCGATTTCGATCGGCCTGGAAAAAGCCGGTGAGATCATCGCCGGCGTCGTCTACGACCCGATCAAGGAAGAGATGTTCTGCGCTGAAAAAGGCGGCGGTGCCTTTCTCAACGACCGCCGCATTCGTGTCTCCGGCCGCAAGAATCTCCATGAAGCCCTGATTGGTACCGGCATCCCGTTCCGGGGACGCGGCGATGGTGACCGCTTCAACCGCCAGCTCAGCGCCATGATGGCGGAGACCGCCGGCGTGCGGCGATGGGGTGCGGCGGCTTTGGATCTCGCTTATGTCGCGGCTGGCCGGCTCGAGGCCTTCTGGGAGGAAGGCCTCTCCCCCTGGGATATGGCGGCCGGCCTGCTGCTCGTTAAAGAGGCAGGCGGATATATTTCCGATCTTAAAGGTAGCCAGGGCATGTTGGAAAACGGCACTATTCTCGCCAGCAACAACCTGCTGCATGCCCCCGTTCAGGCTTTGTTAACCAACGCAGCCTAGGAAAGCTTGAACGAGTCGACTGGCGAGGTTTCGCTAAACACCCGATCGGCCCGCCGTTCGGGTGTTTTGCATTGGAGCGCAAGCCGAGTCGGATGCGATACAGAACCTGCGCAGGACCGAGACGGCAGGTGCCGATTGTGAAGGCTGATTCTGTTGCGGTATAGTCCCGCGGCTGTCATTGGTTCTGCCGGGAAGCTGCCGACTAGGCATTTGGGGAATGGGTACAGGAAATAGCATGATGACGAGTTCTGGCCGCCGCGTCTGGTTGCAGGCAGCGATATTGACCGGTGCAGCTGGCGCCTTGATCTGGTCGCAGACCAGCGCCAGCCGGGCACAGTCTTATAGCGCCGGCTCGAACCAGGTCGTCGTCAATTACGATGTGCTGAACGGCTTGCCGGCCGGCAACAGCGGTCCCGTCGGCACCGCCCAGATAAATGGCATGCCCGCCTATTCCGGCGCAGCGGTACCGGCTTATGACGGCGCCTATCCGACCAGCAATCCCAAGGCCAGTTTTAATCCGGGCAGCCTTCCTGCTGCAGCAGCCCAGCCGGCCCCGACCGTGGCGCCCGGCTTCACGCCCTTTTCCGATGTGGTCGGCAGCAATGGCGAGACGACGGCTCCCCATTTGAAGGCGCCGGCAGCGCCCAAGCAGAAACCCGTCTCCGCCAAGAAGACCACCAAATCCACGCTGGAAGTGCCGACCAAGACCAGCAATGCTGCGCCGACAAAACCTTCGACCAATGCGTCCGTAACGGAGAAGTCGACGGCCGAGAAGCCGGCCAGCAACGTGAAGCTGGCCGACAACAGTGCATCGACGTCGACCCCGGCCGTCATTGCATCGGCAGGCGCCGCGTCGCAGGCAACGATCACCTCGGCGAGCGCCAATACGGCCAGTGCCAATACCGCCACGCCCGACAAGCCTGCCGCCGACAAGAATGCGAGCGAGCAGGTTCCCGCTGACAAGAGCGGCACGCCGGGTGCAGCTGCTGACGCCTCAGCGGCTCCCGCCGCCGTACCGACCGGCGAAGCGTCGGCCACAGCGGGCCAGGCGGCTTCGACGGAGAGCGCCACGCCTGCGGCCAAGAGCGAAACGACGACGACCGCGACCACCGAGGCAAGCCAGGCATCGGGCACGCCGGCGGAGCAAATCGCTGCCGCCGCGCCGACCGACCTCACGCAGAGTCAGACGACTGACAAGACCGCTGCGCCGACCGGCGCAACAGCGGCGGCAAACACGCCAGCCGAGACAACGCAGGCCGAAGCCCCCGCCGCAACCGCGCCGGTTCAAGCCGATGCCGCCCAGACCGCAGCCAGCAGCCCGCAATTGGCCTCGGCAGCGGCGCCCGTGACAGCCCAGGCCGATCAGAGCTCGACGGATCAAACAACGCCAGCACAATCGGCGCCCGCAACCGATACCAGCAGCCCGGCCAATACGGCCGGCACCGGCACGGCAGCACCGAGCACAACAGTTCCCGGCACGACCGAGCCCAGTGCGCCCACGTCGGGAACGGCCGCGAGCGACAACACGACGCCGCCGGCTGCAGCGACTGAAATTCCGGCGACCGTGCCGGGCGTCAGCCAGATGCTGCAGGGCAGCGGCATCACCATGCCGGCGGTGACCGGCCAGCCGGAACCGGCAGGCAGCACGACAGCGGCGACGGCACCCGCGACAGGGACATCGGCACCGGCAGCCGCCGCTCCGGCGGCCGCAGCGGCACCCGCCCCGACCGACAATACCGCCGGCAATAATACCGTGCCGGCAGCGCCTCGCCCGGCCCCGGCGGCACCCGCAGCGCCGGCCGCCACCGCCGTTACCGAGCAGCCGGCCGCAGAGACGCCCGCCCAACCCGGCACCACGGAAGCAAGCCAGACACCGGCGGCACCGGCAACGCCGACGGCTGCCCCTGCCCCGGCGCCGGCCCCTACAGCGGAACTCAGCATTGCCTTCGATCCTGCCAGCGCCGATCTGCCGGACAGCGTCAAGGCGTCGCTTGATCAGCTTGCCGAGAAACTGGCCGCCGATCAGACGCTCCGCATTGTCGTCAACAGCTATGCCACGGCCTCGACCGAGCCGAACGACGATGAGCGCGAAAGCAAGGCGCGGCGTATGTCGCTGATTCGCGCCATCAATCTGCGGCAATATCTGTTCAGCAAGGGCGTCAAGGCGACCCGCCTCGACATTCGCGCGCTGGGTTCCAAAACCGCCAATGTCGACCGCATCGACATCGTCCAGGCGGCGCCAATCCAGTAACGGGCGCGATCAGCCGTGCCCGAGACAAAGACATCGCCCGGCCCGGATAGGGCCGGGCTTTTTGTAACTCGGGCGATGTTCCGCCGTCACGCGGACATCAAAATGCCGTCTTCTCTTGCCAAGCAGGAAGTCATCGGCATGATGGCGCGGGAAAGCGGCTGGTCGGCCGTATTAGAACGCGACGGCGAATCGCCTTCTATCTTATTGAAGAGAGACGGTTTCGTGTTTTAGATCGAAGCCCTGCGAGTTTCGATCTAAAACGATCCGGCGAAAGACTCGCCGGCGCAGACAAGGTCCAGGTGGCAATCATGAGTCGTCCGACGCAACAACTGATTTGGATGGTGGCCGGGCTGGTTGCTGCCGCTTTTCTTGTCTTCCTCCTCTGGGAACCGATCACCACCGCCTTCTGGCACAATCCGGCGCTCAATAGCGGCATTCTTGCCGTCCTGCTGATCGGCATCGTTTTCATCTTCTGGCAGGTCATCCGGCTCAACAGCGACATCTCCTGGCTGGAGACTTTCGTGCGCGGCGGCCATTCGACCAGCGCGGAACAACCGCGCCTGCTCGCCCCTTTCGCCGCCATGATGCGGGAGCGGACCGGCCGCGTGAACATGTCGGCGACGGCTTTGCGATCGGTACTTGATGGCGTGCAGGCACGGCTCGAGGAAAGCCACGAGATCTCCCGCTATTTCATTTCGCTGCTGATCCTGCTCGGCCTCCTCGGCACCTTCTGGGGCCTGCTGGGGACGATCAGCGCCGTGGCCGCCGCCATTCGCGATCTCAATATTTCCGGCACCGATCCCAGCAGCATGTTCTCCGAGTTGAAGTCGGCGCTGGAAGGTCCGCTTGCCGGCATGGGAACCGCTTTTTCCGCCTCGCTGTTCGGTCTCTCCGGCTCGCTGGTGCTGGGCTATCTCGATCTGCAAGCCGGCCAGGCGCAGAACCGCTTCTATGTCGATGTCGAGGACTGGCTCTCCGGCATGGTGCGGATCGGCGGCGGCGGACCGCTCGCCGATGGCGATCAATCGGTACCGGCTTACATCCAGGCCCTGTTGGAGCAGACGGCGGAGAGCCTGGAAAATCTGCAGCGCACCATGGCGCGGGCGGAGGAAAATCGCCTGCAGGCCAGTGCCGGCTTCAATGCGCTGGCAGAGCATCTGGTCGCCATCAACGATCAGCTGCGCGCCCAGCAGCATATGAGCCAGCATCTGGCCGATTCCCAAGGCGATATCCGGACCGTGCTGACCAAGCTGATCGACGTGGCGCAAAGCGGTGGCCTCGGCATCGACACCCAGAGCCGGGCGCATCTGCGCAATATTGACACCCAGCTTTCGCATGTGCTGCAGGAAGTCAGCCATGGCCGCAACCAGTCGGTCCAGGAACTGCGCAGCGAGATCAAGCTGCTGGCCCGCACCATCGCCGCTGCCGCCAGCGGTGGCGGGGACCACCGGTCGTGAGGGTCTGAGCCATGGCCGTTCGCAACCGGCGCGGCCGCCAAGTCGAAGTCTGGCCCGGCTATGTGGACGTGCTGTCCAATCTGCTGATGGTGATCGTCTTCGTGCTGATGATCTTCGTCATCGGCCAGTTGTTCCTCAGCCAGATCCTGACCGGCAAGGATGAGGCGCTCGCCAAGCTCAACAAGCAGCTGGCGGAACTGGCCGACATGCTGTCGCTGGAACAGGCGAACAACACGCAGCTGAAATCGCAGATCCAGCAGCTCTCCGGCGAGCTGACCAAATCGACGGCGGAGCGCGACGACCTCCACAATCAGGTGCTCGCTTTGACCGCCGAGCGCAACAAGCTGCAGCAGCAGCTGGCGGTCAGCCAGGACCAGGCGAAACAGCTGGAAGACGCCTATAAGACGATCGACGCCGACAAGCAGAAGATTCAGGCGTTGCTGACCGATATCGCCGCGCTGCAGAGCCTGCGCGACGACCTGCAGAAAAAGCTCAACGACAGCAACGCCAATAACGACCAGATCACCAGCGAAGCGCAGCGCCGCGTCGAGATGCTGAACCAGCAGATTCTCGCCCTGCGCCAGCAACTGGCGGACATTGCCAAGGCGCTGGATATTACCGAGCAGAAGAACAAGGATCAGAACGTCCAGATCACCGAGCTCGGCAAGCGCCTCAATGCCGCCCTTGCCACCAAGGTCCAGGAACTGGCGCGCTATCGCTCGGAATTCTTCGGCCGGCTGCGCGAGGTTCTCGGCAACCGCCAAGATATCCAGATCGTCGGCGATCGCTTCGTCTTCCAGTCTGAAGTGCTGTTCGACAGCGGTTCGGCGGAGGTATCGCAGCCCGGCAGGGACCAGCTAGACGTTCTGGCGACGACCCTGATCCTGATCGCGCATGAGATCCCGCCGGAGCTGAATTGGGTGCTGCGCGTCGACGGCTTCACCGACAAGCGGCCGATTTCCAACCCGCAATTCCCCTCCAACTGGGAATTGTCGACCGCCCGCGCCGTTGCCGTCGTCAAGTTCCTGATCAGCCGGGGCATACCGCCGGAGCATCTCGCCGCCGCAGGCTTCGCGGAATTTGCACCGCTCGATCCGGCCGACAACGAAGACGCCTATCGTAAAAACCGCCGCATCGAGATGCGCTTCGACCAGCGGTGAAATGCCGCTCGTGGCTGCGCGGAAATGAATAAGGCGCCTGGCGGCGCCTTATCCTTTAGCGATCCGTGATACCGACCGGCATCAACCGAAGGCGCGTCGGCCGAGCCGCGACTGTGCCGCAAAGCTGCGCTCGGTTAAAACGCCGAAGACCAATCCGAGGACGGTCCACAAGACCAGATGGATGCCGAGCGAACCGAGACGGAATTGCCAAAGCACCACTGCCGCAAAGGTTTCCGGCACTTCATTGACCGGCGGCAAGATCAGCTGGGCAACGGCAATCACGGCGATGTAAGCAAGGCCGGTAATAACCGCCCCGTTCCACAACCCGAACCGCCGCGCCAATTTGCGCGCCACCACCACGGCATTGAACATGGCGACGACCGAAATCGCCATCATGATGAAATACAAGGCCGTCCGCCTGCCTATCGTCTCCGGATCCCCAACCGAGGGCGGATTGGCCGGGTATTTGATAAAGGGCACCAGGATGACGGCGACGAATCCCGCCAGCGCGATCAAGGCCGCCGTCTCGCGGGCGCCCAAGCCACCGACCCGGCCATAGGCGAAGGCGAAGACCAGCGCGAACAGCCCGCCGACCGCGGCGCCGTAAACCACGGTACCGATCAGCAGCCCGGCGCCGCTCTGGACCTCGCGACTGACCAGTTCTTCTTCCGGCGCTTCGCCCTTTGCCGCCTCCATCTGTGCCTCAAAGGCGATGGCGCGGTCGACCGAAGGCTCGCCGAAGAACCGGGCGAAGCCGAATGCAAGCAAGCCAGCGACGATGCCTACGAGCATGCCCCGTAGGAGGAGTTTACCAACCATTTTTTGAACCCCTTGCCGAGTGTCGCTGCCTCAGTGGCAGGGGAAACCAAGGAGGTGGCGCGCGTCGTGCACGAGTTCATGCACATACATGCCCTTGATGAGGGACGTGGCCCCTTCTTCGGCGCCGACGAAATAGATCAGAAGCATCATCAGCAGGCCGCCGAAAATTGCCCAGGGCAGCAGCTCGCGGACGGGAATGGAAATCGGCTGGGCGGTTTGACCGAAAGTCGTGGTCATCATCATGGTCTCCTTAGGGATCTCGCGTCCCGAAATTGGAAGATGTGGCTACACTGAAGCTCTGACTCCGGCACCGGTTTGAACCGATGACCGTCACAGTGGCGGGACCGTGCTGGATTTGCACCAGCTTCCTCAGGCTGTAACAGTGCTATGATTACGCCGCGACCGTCGCGGCGACAAGCACAATGTCCACGGCGAACCGATTTAATCCCAAGAATGAAGACGATGACGACGCGCATCACCCTGATTAGCAGCGGCGCGACCGCCGCGACCCGAAATGCGACATTTCCTGCGGATGAGCCGCTGGAGCAGCAAGAGTCCGTAAAAGCTGCGGCCCTGATTCCCGCACTGCCGAGCGTCGATCGAACCTTTTGCAGCCCCGATCGGGCTAGCCGGCAGACGGCGGAGGCGCTGGGTCTCGCGGCTATCGCCGAGCCGGATTGGCGCGAGGTCGATTTCGGCCGCTGGGCCGGCAAGAGCCTGGCGGCGATTCAGGAGGAAGATCCGGCAGCCCTCGCCGCCTGGATCCATGACCCGGATTCCTCGCCCCCGGACGGCGAATCTGTCGCCGGACTGATCCGGCGGATCGGCCGATGGCTTGATCTGCAATTTGCGCTGCCGGGCCGATTGCTGATTATCGCCCCGCCGAACTGCTTGCGGGCGGCCGTTGTCCACAGCCTGCAGGCCCCCGCTGCTTCATTCCGCCATATCGATGTCATGCCGTTAACCGTGACGTATCTGTCCGGTCGCCAGGGGCAATGGCGGCTGCGGCTTGGCGGTCGATCGCGCGCGGATTGATCCGCACGAAACCCAATCGGCTCCTGCAGGCGGATCGTACGGCCCCCGGTTGCGAAAGTCGACACCAATTCGCCCTGTCGCGACGTCGCCCGCTGCAGTCCTGGATAAAAACAGGTGGCGTCAACCGTCCGGCGGCGCCGAAGCAATCTTTCCTTAATCCATCCTGCCTTAATTGAGATAGATAGACATATGTACACCGCACCTTGCCCTGAACCGGCGGTGCCGCCCGATAGAGATATTCCAACCGGCTAGGACGTGCGATCGCTCCGATGGATCACCCGTTCATCACCTATGATGACCCGCGCCTGGTCATTCTGTCGCTTCTAATCGCCTTGCTGGCCTCTTTCACCTCGCTGCAGCTTGCCGACCGCATCCTCGCCAATCGCGGCCTCTACCGATCGGCCTGGCTCTGTGCCGCTGCGCTCGCCCTTGGTGGCGGCATCTGGTCGATGCATTTCATCGGCATGCTTGCGCTGCACATGCCGCTCCGGGTCACCTACGACGTCAATCTGACGATCATTTCGCTGCTGCTGGCGATCTCCGCTGCGGCAGCCAGCTATCGCATCGTCGTCGAAAATGCCGCGGCCGGCTGGCGCCTCGCTTTGGGCGGCGTACTTGCCGGTATTGGTGTCGCCGTCATGCACTATACCGGCATGGCAGCGATGACCATGCAGGCTACGGTTACCTACGATCCGGTACTTTTCACGTTTTCCGTGGTCATTGCAGTCGCGGCGGCCACCGCCGCGTTATGGCTGAGCTTCAATCTGCACAAGACATGGCATCGTCTCGTCGCCGCCCTCGTCATGGCAGCGGCGATTTCCGGCATGCACTACACCGGCATGGCGGCCGCCAGAATGCAGATGGATGACAGCGCCTTCCCGATTTATGGCGGCATGAATCAGTCATTGTTGGCGCTCGTCATCACGGCAACCAGCACGCTGGTGCTAGGCCTCGGGCTGTTCAGTTCGCTGCTCGACCGCCGCTCGGCCGACTACGCCGTGCGCGAAACGACCATTCGTCAGAGCAGCGAGCGGCGTTACCGCTCGCTGGTGCGCAACAGTGCCGACATCATCCTGGTGCTCGACCGGGAGAACCGGATCAGCTACGAGACGCCTGCCGCCGAACGGATTCTCGGCTATCCGCAAGAACGCATTCTTGGTCGCAGCATCCTTGATTTCTTTGAGCCGGTCCGCGCGGCCGAACTCTCCGACCTGCTGATGCTGGTGCGTGGCGGCGAGAAGATCGATTGCGAATTACCGATACGCACCGCGGATGGCATGATCAAGTGGGTCGAGCTGATCGGCATCGATCTTACGGCAGACCCCAGCGTGCTTGGGATCGTTCTCACTTTGCGCGACATCACGGAGCGGCAGAAAGTTGCCGCCGAGCTGACCGCCGCCAAGGAACGCGCGGAAGCCGCTGCCGCCAGCAAATCCGCTTTTCTGAAGAACATCAGTCATGAACTGCGCACACCGCTCAATTCAATCATCGGCTTTTCCGACCTGCTGATCCAGCAGCCCTACGGGCCGCTTGGCAACAGCCAATACGCCGATTTCGCCCGCGACATCAATCGTGGCGGCAAGAAGCTGCTGGCGATCATCAACACGATCATCGACTTTACCAAGGCGGAAACCGGTCAGCAGCGTTGCGACAATACCGTTCTCGACCCGCTGGCCGAGGCGCGCCTCTGCATTCGCCTGGAAGAGGAAACCATCACCAGCAAGAAGCTGCAGATCATCCTTGAGCCGGATGAAACGCCGGCTTCCCTGTTCGCCGATCGCAGCAAGCTCCGCCAGACCCTTCTCGCCGTCCTGTCAAATGCAACGAAATTCACGCCGGATGGCGGTAAGATCGCGGTCACCCTGGAAATCGACTCCGATGGCGATTTCAGCATCTGCATCCAGGACAACGGCATCGGCATGTCGGAGGCGGATATCGCCATCGCCCTGCAACCGTTCTCGCAGGTCGATAACGCTTTGGCGCGGCGGTTTGAAGGCACGGGCCTTGGCCTGCCTGTCAGCAAGGCCCTGATGGAATTGCACGGCGGTCGGCTGACGATTCAGAGCGGCCGAGGTGTGGGCACGCTTGTCACATTGAGCTTCCCGGCCGAACGCGTCAGGCAGCCCTCCCGGCCGGCGGCGGCGGAATAGCCGCGCCTATTCGGCCGCCTTCGGCTGCTGGAACTGGAGCGCCGCCAACCGCGCATAGAGACCGCCCTGCTGGATCAGTTCCTGATGCGTGCCGATCGCATCGATCCGGCCCTGATCCATCACCACGATGCGGTCGGCCTTTAGAATCGTGGCCAGTCGATGGGCGATCACGATGGTGCTACGGTTCTCCATGATCCGGTCAAGCGCCCGCTGCACCATCAATTCGGATTCCGCATCCAGCGCGCTGGTTGCTTCGTCGAGCAGCAGCAGGGCCGGATTGCGCAGCAGGGCGCGGGCAATGGCAATTCGCTGGCGCTGACCGCCGGAGAGACGCAGACCGCGCTCGCCCAGATGCGTATTGAAACCCTCCGGCAACCGGTCCAGGAACTCCGTGGCGTGGGCGGCATCGGCGGCGGCGCGCACCTCGGCGTCGCTGGCCCCCGGCCTGCCGTACCGGATATTCTCCCAGGCATTCATCCCGAAGATCACAGGATCCTGGGACACCAGCCCAAGGGCGCCACGCAGGGTTTTCGGATCGAGATCGCGCAAATCGACGTCATCGAAACGGATGACCCCGGAAGCCGGGTCGTAAAAGCGCAGCAGCAACTGAAAGACCGTTGATTTGCCGGCACCCGAAGGCCCGACAAGGGCAATGGTTTCACCTGGCGCCACCTTCAGCGAGAAACCGTCCAATGCCGCCACATCCGGCCGCGACGGATAGTGGAAGGTGACACCATCGAAATCGACCGCGCCCCGCAACGGCACCGGCAAGGCCACCGGGCGGGACGGCGCACTGATGGTGGATTCCGTCGCCAGCAGTTCCAGTATCCGCTCCATAGCACCGGCAGCCCGCTGCAGATCGCCGATCACTTCGCTGATCGCGCCGACCGAGCCGGCTACGACCACGGCATAGAAGATGAAAGCAGCCAGCGTGCCGCCCGACATGCGGCCGGCAACGACGTCCAGGCCGCCTACGCCGAGAATGGCGCTGATCGCGCCGAAGACCAGCAGGATGACGATGGCCGTCAGCAGGGCGCGGGCGCGGATACGCAGCACGGAGGCATCGAAGGAGCCTTCATTATGCTCCGCGAAGCGCTGACGCTCATGATCCTCGTGGGAAAAGGCCTGGACCGTGGCGATGGCGTAAAGCGCCTCGCTCGCTTCGGCACTCACCTCCGCCACCTTATCCTGCGAGAGGCGCGACAGGCCGCGCACCTTGCGACCGAAGAACAGGATCGGCACCAGAACGATCGGCACCACCAGGAGAACAAGGCCCGTCAGCTTCGGACTGGTCAGCAGCAGGAGCCCCATGCCACCGACGAAAAGCAGCAGGTTGCGCAAGGCGACGGAGATCGACGAGCCGACCACCGCCTGCAGCAAGGTGGTGTCCGTGGTGATGCGGGACAGCACCTCGCCGGTGCGCGTGGTCTCGAAGAAGCCGGGATCGAGCTTCAGCAGATGGTCGAAGATCGCGCGCCGGAGATCGGCGACGACGCGCTCGCCGACCCAGGTGACCAGGTAGTAGCGCGCATAGGTGCCCAACGCGAGCAGCGCCGAGACGCCGAACAGCACCAGAACCGAGGCTTCCAGCAGATGGCGATCATCATTGGCGAAACCGCGATCAATCAGATGCCGCAGCCCCTGCCCCAGCGCCATCATCGTGCCGGCCGTGACGATCAGGGCAACGGTGGCGCCAACCATCTGCCAGCGGTAAGGCATCAGGAACGAGCGCAGCTTCAGCAGTTGGCGCAGGTCGCGCGAGCGCGGCCGGTCGCTTTGCCTGGTATCGCGGATATTGGCCATAATCGCCGTTCCTTACTTCGTCAGCTCAAGGCCGCCGTCGGTCAGCTCATTGAGCTCCGCTTCCAGCAACGCGTTCAATTCATCAGGTCCTTCGGTGACCGCGCGGGTCGAACGCCATGTCTTCTCGTCGTCGCGATAAGCGAAATGCCAGGCACCGCTGAAGGGCGAAGACAGCCAGATCTCTCGGTTGGGGGCATGCTTGTTCAAGAGATAGGTGCGCCCGTCGGCAAGCTTGAGGGTCAGGATACCTGCCTCGTAATCGACGTCGATCTCATCACCCAGCCGCTCATCGATCCTGTCGAATAGCCGTTCCAGGAGCGCCGTCGCCAGCCGCTCGAACGCGGATTGATCCATTGCGATATGTCCGTTGATTGCCGGTGATTGCCCGGTCGTTTACGACGTTCTCCATAGACATCTTGGTCCAGCCTTGCAATCGCCGCCAGCGCGACATCTCGTCCGCCGGCGCCTGAATTCGCGGTTTGGCAACCGGCGGAGAAAAATATCTTTTTATTTCAGATAGTTAATAAATAACGGCCACAGCAGGCCCGCCGCCCTCGCGCGATCGGTTAAAAATCTCCCAGCTGCGGCAAGGACTTGCGCCGCAGAAGCGTCTTCGCTATAAACCGGCCCGAGATTCGAGGAGTTGTCACCATGAAAGCCAATACGCATCCGGACTACCACGAGATCAACGTGGTGATGACCGACGGGACCAAGTTCACCACCCGCTCCACCTGGGGCAAGCCCGGTGACACGATGACGCTGGATATCGACCCGAAGTCGCATCCGGCCTGGACGGGCGTGCATCGCCTGCTGGATTCCGGCGGTCAGCTGGCCAAGTTCAACAAGCGCTTCGCTGGGATTGGCCTGAAGAAGTAAGATCGGTCGGCGCTCTGCCGGTTCTGAAATATCGAACAGCCGCCCGATCGATTCGGGCGGCTGTTTCGTTTTGCCTATCGTCCTGCGGATCGACCACCATACTGATCGAGCATCGTGCTGAGCGGCCACTATGCCGGCTGGCCAGTGTGCGGACCCGTCTCAGCCGCTGACCGTCTGCCAGCTGCCGTCCGGCTGCAGGCAAGCGGTGCCATGGATCTGCTGCCAGCGGCCGTCGATCATGGCGCTGGCCTGATAATCCCGGCAGGTGGTGCCCCAGGCCTGGTATTGCCGCATCGGCACGATCTGGTACTGGCGGCCATAGGCCGGGTTAGTCCAGTAGACGGGCTGGCCGATCGGTGCAGCGACGATCGCCTGCGTGGTGCAATATTGATCGCCGGCATCGACAGCATGGCCCACAGCACTGCCGAGAAGCAGACCCAGGATGGCGCCGCCCGTCGCCGCTTCCCAGGAATGATGATGCGATGCCGTGGCGCCAATTGCCGCCCCCGTCGCGCCGCCGATCGCACCGCCCAGGATGGCGCCGTTATTCGAACCGCGACAGACAATCTGGTTGGCGACAGGAGCCGGGGCCGGTATGACGACCGGCGCTGGATAAGCGTAAACGGGCGCCGGCGAAACGATCACCGGTGCGGGTGCGACCACGACCGGCCCAGGCACCACGACGACAGGCGGCCGATGATAGGGCCGCCAATACGGCCCCGGATAGGGATAAGGACCATAGCCGTGACCGCGCCAATAGCCATCGGCGGCAATCTGCTTCGGCACCGGCGGCGCCGCGATCGGCTGTGATGAAGGGCCGCCGGACACGCCAGCCAAGGCCAGCGTCGGCGCAGCCATCAGCGCCATAATTATGCCCGCCACCTGCAGTGGCGTTTTCATTCTCGCGAACACGTCAAACTCCCAAACAACGGGCACGGTTCTGTTGCCCACGAGTTTAACGCGGCAACGGGAGATTCCCTGGCCGTCTCACGCCGATGTGTTGTGTTTTTCGGCTTGAAAAATGCGGCCGAGGACCGCCCCGCGAGAGGGCCGGCATCCCGCCGATGACATCGATAACCGGGTGTGAATACACCCCGCAGCTGCCGGGATAGCCTGTGGTGTCCGCTCGTTTCGAAGCGAGGGATTTTTAGCTGAGCTTCTTCGGCCCGCCGCTGACCTGACCGCGCGCTCCTTCCGCCGCCGCCCGTGCGGTCTGCAGATCCAGGCGGGCAATCCGCTGATAAAGCGACAGGCTGCGTTGGAGGAGACGGCGCAATTCCTCCGGCAGCTTGGGATCATCTTCCCCATTGCTGCGATTGCAGAGCGTATGCCCACCGAGACGGCGGTCCGGCCGCGTTGCTTCCCAGAGCGTCAACTCGCCGGCATGGACCGCCCGGTGCGTCAGCAGCCAGGCCAAGACCTGGGTCAGCCGCGCCACCAACCGCATCGTCTCCATGCTGGTGATCAGACCCTGGTCGACCGGGCGCGCCTTGGTTTCCGTTTCAGCCCGATCGATCAGATAGCGACGTGACTCGGCCAGCAGGGCCATGGTCTCCATCATCGTCCGGTCGAAGAATTCTACCGTAGCCATTAAGCCCTTACCAACCCGCTCGTCACTGGTATTCGCATGCGCGGCTATAACGCCCCAAGACTAGGACGATCCCAAACGCGCTTCATCACAAATACGCGTTAGCCCTTAACAAAGTTTTGCAACAGCTGCATCCCGCTGCCGGGAATAGCTAAAACTTGACGGGATTTAGCGGGAATCTTGCCTCCCCGCCTTTCTCACGGCGGGATTTGATGCCACTCTATTTGGAGTGCCCAACCTTCGTTCCCCGCCACCATAAATAGCAGCGCTTGTTCATCAGGGATTAACCAAACGCAGGCTGTCGGAAGGGGTGGCCCTTGACAGAAGACGCACCCTTTCCCACCTCGACATATGTCGGATGACCGTTGGTGCCGACGCTCAAGAGAAGTCGACCGGATAGTGACTTCTGATGTTTCAACCATGTTGCTCAATGGAGAATGTGGCATGCGCAACTATGACCTCACCCCCCTCTTCCGTTCTTCGGTTGGTTTTGACCGCTTGTCGCGTCTGATTGACAGCGCAACGCGCGTCGATGAATCGGCTCTTTCCTATCCGCCTTACAATATCGAACGCACAGGCGAGGACACTTATCGCATCAGCATGGCAGTGGCCGGCTTCTCGGAAGCCGAACTGACCCTGACCGCGCAGGAGAATTCGCTGGTGATTACCGGTAAGCCGGCCAAGGAAGAGAAGGAACGCAGCTTCCTCTATCGTGGCATCGCTGGCCGCGCTTTCGAGCGCCGCTTCGACCTTGCCGATCACATCCGCGTTGCCGGCGCCAACTTGGCGAATGGCCTGCTGCATGTCGATCTCGTTCGCGAGATTCCTGAAACCATGAAGCCCCGTACGATTGCCATCAATCAGCCGGCGAAGGCCCTCAGCCAAGCGGCCTGATGCTTCAGTCGGATCGCGTCCGATACACGTGATCTGGAAGACGAGCCGGGTAGCGCAAGCTGCCCGGCCGTTTCCGTTGATGCATCAGACACAGCACTACGCATTAGCGGATGCGGCGAACAGCGTGTCGGTCGCCTCATTGGGTCGCTCGGCCATGATCATGTGACCGCAACCGGCGAGAACCGTTATTCTGGCCCCGCCCGGTACCTTGCCCATTCCCGCCGCCAATTGCCGCCCCTTGCTTGGCGGCGTCATGCGATCTTCCGCGCCGAGCAGCAGGCGTGTCGGGGCTGCGATCACCGCCGCATCGCTTACGCCACTGCGATAGCCGTCGCAGGCGGAGAGGTCGCTCGCCAGTACGCCGGGCCCCGAGCTCTCGATCAGCCGCTCGCCTGCCAGGCGCATCTGCAGGCCGGGCATGGTATTGCCGCCAACCTGGCCGGCTGGCCCGAAACCCCACATGGCGATCAGTTCGCTTGCCTTGCCAAGATCGTCGCGCGCCGCCGCCAAAAGATCCGGATGCACCGGCATTTCGGCCGCTGCCGCTATCAAGCAGAGCGCGCGGATACGCGCCGGCTGTGTCGCCGCCATCCGAAGGGCAATCAAGGCGCCCATGGAATGGCCGGCGGCGGCGCAGCGATCGATACCGAGCACATCGAGCAAAGCCCAGGACCATCGCGACAGCTCGTCGATCGAGGGCAAGGACGTGCCGGCTGATCTGCCATGCCCCGGCAGATCCGGCGCTATCACCGTATGGCCATGATGCGCGAGATAACGCGCCTGCAAGGCCCAGACCGAATGATCGAGACCGGCACCATGCAACAGCAGAACGGCCGGCTTATGGATGTCCAGCGGCTGCCCACCGGTGGCGACATGGACGGCGTATCCGGCAACAGAGATCTCCGCCACGTCTCAACCCTTCTGCGAGACGCGTAGAGCAGCGCCGAGATCATCCAGGATATCGCCGAGACTTTCCAAGCCGACCGAAAGGCGGATCATATCCTCGCCGATCCCGGCGGCGCGCAAGGCGGCGTCGTCCAGCTGCCGATGCGTCGTGCTGGCCGGATGGATGACCAGGGTCTTCGCATCGCCGACATTGGCAAGATTGGAGACGAGCCTCAAGGCATCGACGAACTTGCGCCCTGCCGCGCGTCCGCCTTTGACACCGAAGCTGATCATCGATCCCGCTCCTTGCGGCATCAGCTTCTCGACCAGTGCGCGATCCGGATTGTCCGCCGCACCGGGGTAGTTCACCCAGGCCACCGCAGCATGGTCTTTGAGGAAAGTTGCAACGCCACGCGCATTTTCCACGTGCCTAGCCATGCGCAACGGCAAAGTCTCGATGCCTTGCAGGATGTGGAAGGCATTGGTCGGGCTCATGCAGGCGCCGAAATCGCGCAGGCCTTCCAGGCGCGCACGCATGATGAAGGCGGTTGGGCCGAATTCGTCGGCAAAAGAAATGCCGTGATAGCCGGCATAGGGTTCCGTCATGGTCGGGAATTTGTCGTTCTGCCGCCAATCAAAGCGCCCGCCATCGACCAATACGCCGCCGATCGCAAGGCCATGTCCGCCCAGCCATTTGGTGGCCGAGTGGAGGACGATATCGGCACCGTGATCAAGCGGACGCAGCAGCACGGGCGGTGTGAAAGTGGAATCGATCAGCAGCGGCAGGCCGGCCTCATGCGCGACGGCGGCGACGGCAGGAATATCGAGCACTTCCAAACCGGGATTTCCGATCGTCTCGGCGAAGATGAGGCGCGTCTCCGGTTTGATGGCCGCACGGAAAGCAGCAATGTCGCGCGGCGGCACGAAGGTCGTCGTGATGCCAAAACGCGGTAGCGTGAGGCGCAGCATATTGAGGCTGCCGCCATAAAGCGCCTGCGAAGCAACGATATGCCCGCCTGCTCCCATCAGGGTTGCGATAGCGAGATGGAGCGCGGCATGCCCGCTGGATGTCGCAACCGCGCCCACACCGTTATCAAGCGAAGCGATGCGTTCTTCGAATACGGCGACGGTAGGATTGCTGATGCGACTGTAGATATGCCCGGAGCGCTCGAGATTGAAGAGCGCCGCGGCATGATCGGAATCCGCAAAGACGTATGATGTCGTCTGATAGATCGGCACGGCGCGCGCGCCAGTCACAGGATCAACCTGCTGGCCGGCATGCAGGCTCAGCGTTTCCGGCCCGAGAAATTTGGGCTCCACCATTTGGCCCTCTTCGATCTGCGCTTCCCTTGAAGCGGTCCCACAAAAACGGAGGGCCGCTCGACTGGATAATCCAGCGGCGGCCCTCTCTTTTATAGCCTCAACCTGTCTAACTTGCCCTCAGGCAGGTGAAAGTTACGAGCGCGTGACATGGCCGTCAAGCCGCAAAAGATTTGCGTCGCAACGACCGCCACCAATTGCGGCGACGCGTTCCATCGCCTCGCCGCACCACAGGGTAATGTCGTAAACGCATGTGGATAAGGCTGCCCCTGAAGATAAAAAAAGCCGCCGAGAAACCGGCGGCAAGTTAGACAGGGAGGCATGAAACTGGATCGCAGGAATGATCCAGGGAGGAACAGCTCTGGACGAACCGTCCTGTTTGCCAATTTACCTGCATGGCGTGAACAAAGCGTTAATTTTCTTGGCTTTTTTGCTTTTGTTTCGTTTTTTATACGGCGACTGAAAACCCAGCCGGACGTGCAAAAAACGATACTCAGGGCGTTTTGAACAGGCCGGCTGCAGCGGATAGATGCGCCTGCTTGGCTACGATTTTCGCCTCCACCCGGACAATTTCTTCTTTCATTTCCGCGATGTAGCTCTGCAACTCCTCGATCGACAGCGGATCGAGATTGCGCAAGACGGGCTTCTTCTTCTGCGGCTCGAGATCGTCGATGTCCATTCCTAATCTCCTTTATCAGGAAGATTACCGCGACTGCACCGGTAAAAAAAGTGCGGCTCGCCTGCGGCAAACCCGCGAGAGAATCGACCGAAGCCCAGGAATCGACTATGACCGCAATCAGATCACGCCAGCTTGCCGAAGCGAGGATATGGCTTCCGGCCGCTTCCGAGGAGGACCAGATTCATGACCCTACCCGCACAGATGACCGCGATTGAAATTTCTACGCCCGGCGGGCCGGAAGTGCTGAAAGCCGTCACCCGCCCGATGCCGCAATTGAAGGCCGGCGAGGTTCTCATCAAGGTGGCCGCGGCCGGTGTCAATCGGCCCGATGTGCTGCAGCGCGCCGGCAACTACGCCCCGCCGCCAGGTGCCTCGGATCTGCCGGGTCTGGAAGTCGCCGGAACGATCGTCGCGACGGCGGGCGATTGTGGTCCCTGGAAAGACGGCGATACCGTCATGGCGCTGACGCCCGGCGGCGGCTACGCGGAATATTGCGCGACGCCGGCGCCCCACTGCCTGCGCCTGCCAAAGGGCTACGATGTCGTGCATGGCGCGGCAATTCCGGAAACCTATTTCACCGTCTGGACCAACGTCTTCGACCGCGCGAAACTCAAATCCGGGGAAACATTCCTGGTGCATGGCGGCTCTTCCGGCATCGGCACCACCGCCATCCAGCTTGCACATCACTTCGGCGCCCGTGTCTTCACGACCGCAAGCAACGACGACAAATGCAAGAGCTGCCGCGCACTCGGCGCTGATGTAGCTATCAACTATCGCACACAGGATTTCGTCAACGAGATCACGCGGCTGACGGAAAAGGCCGGTATCGACGTCATTCTCGATATGGTGGGCGGCGACTATATCAACCGCAATCTGAAGATCCTCGCCGTCGACGGCCGCCTGGTCCAGATCGCCTTCCTGCAGGGAACCAGCGCGGAGATCAATCTCGCCCAGATCATGGTGAAGCGGCAGACCATTACCGGCTCGACGCTGCGCCCGCGTTCGGTCGCCGACAAAGCCGCCATCGCCGCCGCCTTATCGGAAAAGGTGCTGCCTTTGCTCGATGCCGGTACCGTCAAGCCGCTCATCTACAAGACCTTCCCTCTGGCTCAAGTGGCCGATGCGCACCGGCTGATGGAAACCAGCACCCATATCGGCAAAATCGTCCTGACGCTCTGATTCACGCGGGCGCTCCCGGCACAGGACGCTCTGGTGCGGGACATCCGGCAGGAGCACTCCCGGATCGCATGGCGATCGGGACCGTCGTGCGTGGCTGTCGGGCGACCATCGACCGGCGCGCTTCGGAGGGGGGAACCGTTTAAGTGGGCGTTGCCCCCGTTCCTGCTTTAAAAACAAGCGATTATCCCCATATGCCCAGATATTGCGGTATCGTCCCAAGATCCGGCAGCGGTCCAAAAATTGACCGCTAAGTATCTTGTCAAATTGAACTTTCGCTTGGCACGAGCCCGCCAAAGATGGTAATTGGCGGGTGAATGCGAGCCCGGTTGCGAACCGGCGGCTCGGCCGAACGGCCGATCGGGATGCGAGACCCGGCGAGCCGGCATTTTTATCGATCGAACAGGTCAAGGAAGGCCTTGGCCGTCCGCAGGCAGAGCCGAACCCGGCTCCCGGCGGCCGAGAAGGAGGTATTTATGGCACAGTTATTGATGCCCAAGGCGACGGCGGTTTGGCTGGTCGAAAACACCGCTTTGACATTCGAGCAGATCGGTGCGTTCTGCAATCTGCATCCGCTTGAAGTGCAGGGCATCGCCGATGGCGAGGTTGCCGTCGGTATCGTGGGTCTCGATCCCACCGGCAACGGTCAGTTGACCAAGGAAGAATTGCAGCGTTGCGAGGCCGATCCCAGCGCGCGGCTCAATCTCGCCCGCGTGACGATCCCCCTACCGGTGACCCGCACCAAAGGTCCGCGTTATACGCCGATCTCCAAGCGTCAGGACAAGCCGGACGCGGTCGCCTGGCTGGTTCGTCATCATCCCGAGCTGAGCGACGCGCAGATTTCGCGGCTGATCGGCACCACGAAGCAGACCATTGCAGCCGTGCGTGACCGCAGCCACTGGAATTCAGCCAACCTGCGTCCGCGCGATCCGGTCCTGCTCGGCCTCTGTTCGCAGACCGACCTCAACGCAGCCATCATCAAGGCGCGTAAGGCTGCCGGCAAGCCGGCGACCCTCGACCCGCTGCCGGCGGAAGAGGATCAGCAGCATCACGAGGATCAAGATCACAACCACGGTGGCCGCCTGCCCGGTGGCTTCGATATCAGCACCTTCCTGCCGAACAAGGGCTGAGATTGACCCAGGCCTCCGGATTGGAAGGCTTGACCGAAAGCGGTTTCAAGATGCGAAGGCCTACTTCGCATGAAAAGGGGATGCCACCGGCATCCCCTTTTGCGTTTTTGCATTTCACGCTACAGCGATCATTGACCGATAGATCAAATTTACAAGCCCCTCCGCAGCAGCGCAGAGACGGCCGCGACACCACCGTCTCGTCTTCCGCGCCCTTTGGAAAATATATTCAGATGGGGTTCAACTTAGTCTTTCCTGCGACTCAAATCCCAGTTATACCATCGGCCGCTGTTGCTGCCGGGGGGCTATGATGCAACACCGGACACCGGGATACGAAGATCTAGCTGATCCACCGTTTTTGTCGCTTTGCCATGACTCGGTAAAGGCGATCTATCGCTATTGGGATGGAAAGCGAAATGGCCGGACCATGCCGAGCCGGCGCGATATCGATCCCCTGGATATGAAAAGCTGGTTGCCGCATCTGATGTTGATCGATGTGCTGCCGCAACAGCCGCACTTTGTTTACCGGCTGGTTGGCACCGGCGAGGTTGCACAGCGGCGACGCGATCCCACGGGCAAATCCGTTGCCGAAGCTTTTTTCGCGCCCGAGGCCGAACAGGCTGTGAGTCGCTATGAGCATGTCGCGACGACCAAGGCGCCGTTCTTCTGGAACGCCCCCTATCAGACACCGAACGGGCGCACCGCCCATGACGATATCGTCTTCCTGCCGCTCTCCGACGATGACGATCTGGTCAATATGATCATGGTCTATACCCATATCCGGATCAAAGACCAGGAACAGGACTAACCGCTCGCGCGCCGGTTCTCGGCGGACCGTTCCCACTCACCGTCAGTTGATGCTACCGATCGCCGGTATCGGCCCGTTATGCCATTCGCCTCTGGCCTGCCGATGCAGGCTGACTATAGTAGGCGCGCCAGCGGCTGAATCGATATCAGCGCGCCTCCCCGCCAGAACGAACATAGCAAGAGGTATGGATTGACGGCTGATGTGACGACCTATGCCATCGCCGCATTGGCAACGGGTGGCGTCGTCCTGCGACCCTGGCGCCTGCCCGAAGCGATCTGGGCCGTTGCCGGCGCGGTGCTGCTCGTGGTTCTCGGTTTGCTGCCGCTCGGCGAGGCCTGGAGCGGTATCCTCCGTGGCGTCGACGTCTATCTCTTTTTGATCGGCATGATGCTGCTCGCCGAACTCGCGCGGCAGGAAGGGTTGTTCGACTGGCTGGCAGGTTTCGCCGTCGTCCAGGCCAAGGGATCCGGCGCGCGATTGCTGCTGCTGGTCTATGGTGTCGGCGTCATCGTCACCGTCTTTCTCTCCAATGATGCCACGGCTGTCGTGCTGACGCCCGCCGTCTATGCCGCGGCGCGTGCGGCGGGTGCGAAGCCCCTGCCCTATCTGCTGCTCTGTGCCTTCGTCGCCAATGCGGCGAGCTTCGTCCTGCCGATTTCCAATCCGGCCAATCTTGTCATCTACGGCCGTGCAATGCCGCCTCTGGCTGACTGGCTAGTACAATTCACGCTGCCCTCCATCGCCGCCATCGTGGCGACCTATCTGGTTTTGCGCCTGCGCCTAGCCGGCGACATCAGCGCGCCGCTGCAGAAAACGCCGCCGGCGACCACATTGTCGCGTGGCGGGCGTCTGACCGGTTACGGCCTGATCGCCACGGCACTCGTTCTCCTCTGTGCTTCTGCGTTCGGTTGGCAGCTCGGCCTGCCAACATTTATCACTGGTGCACTCACAGCGGCTTTCGTCCTGATCGGCAACCGCCAATCGCCCTGGCCATTGCTGCGCGGCGTGCCGTGGAGCGTCATCCCGCTGGTCGCGGGTCTGTTCGTCCTGGTCGAAGCCCTGCAACATGTCGGCCTGATCGACCAGCTTGCAGCCTTCCTGCGAATGCAGACGGAGCGCTCGGTCGGCTGGACCGCCAGTGGTGCCGGTGCCGTCATTGCCGTCATCTGCAACCTGATGAACAATCTGCCGGCCGGACTGATCGCCAGTTCGACCATGGCGGCGGCACAGGCACCGCATCATGTCATCGGCGCGGTGCTGATCGGTGTCGATCTTGGCCCCAATCTCTCGATCACCGGCTCGCTGGCAACCATCATCTGGCTGATCGCCCTGCGCCGTGACGGCGAAACCATCAGCGCCTGGGCGTTCCTGAAGCTCGGCATGCTGGTGATGCCGCCGGCCTTGCTGGCGGCGCTCGCAGCGCTGGCCTTGCGTTTCTGAATATCCCGCATAAAAGCAAAGCGGCACCCGGAGGGGTGCCGCTCGCCGATTACCGGATAGTCGCTTGCTCAACCGACGTCGAACTTGATGCCCTGGGCCAGCGGCAGCTTGTCCGAATAGTTGATGGTATTGGTGGCGCGGCGCATATAAGCGCGCCAAGCGTCGGAACCGGATTCGCGGCCGCCGCCGGTTTCCTTCTCGCCGCCGAAGGCGCCGCCGATCTCGGCACCCGAGGGGCCGATATTGACATTGGCGATGCCGCAATCGCTGCCCTGGGCGGAAAGGAAGAATTCCGCTTCGCGCAGGTCCTGCGTAAAGATGCACGAAGACAAGCCCTGCGGCACATCATTCTGCAGCGCGATCGCGTCCTCGAACTTCTTATAGGACAGCACATAGAGGATGGGCGCGAAGGTCTCTTCCTTCACCACCTCGGTCTGGCCCGGCATCTCGACGATGGCGGGCTGGACGTAGAAGCCGTCGGCGGCGCCCTTCACCTTCACGCGCTCGCCGCCGGTGATCTTCCCACCCTGCGCCTTCGCCGCCTTCAAGGCCGCCTGCATGCGGTTGAACGAAGCTTCGTCGATCAGCGGACCGACCAGAGTCTTGGCATCCAGCGGGTTGCCGATCGGCAGGTTGCCGTAGATCTTCTTCAGGCGCGGCAGCAGCTTGTCACGGACGCTTTCATGGACGATGACGCGGCGCAGGCTGGTGCAGCGCTGGCCGGCCGTGCCGACCGCTGAGAAGGTGATGGCGCGCACCGCCAGTTCCAGATCGGCGCTCGGGCAGACGATCATGGCGTTGTTGCCGCCGAGTTCCAGCAGTGAACGGCCGAAACGGGCGGCGACGCGCGGACCCACTTCGCGGCCCATGCGGGTGGAACCGGTGGCGCTGACCAGGGCCACGCGCTTGTCATCGACCACGGCCTCACCGATCTCGCGGCCGCCGATAATGACTTCCAGCAGCCCCTTGGGTGCCGCCCCGAACTTCTTCGCCGCCTTCTCGAAAATCTGCTGGCAGGCGAGCGCCGTCAGGGGGTTCTTTTCCGACGGCTTCCAGACCACGCTGTTACCGCAGACAATGGCAAGGGCCGTGTTCCAGGACCAGACCGCGACCGGAAAATTGAAGGCGCTGATGACACCGACGACGCCGAGCGGATGCCAGGTCTCCATCATGCGATGGCCGGGGCGTTCCGAGGCGATGGTGAGGCCGTAGAGCTGGCGCGACAGGCCGACCGCAAAGTCGCAGATATCGATCATTTCCTGCACTTCGCCGAGGCCTTCCTGCAGGATCTTCCCGACCTCATGGGAAACCAGAGCCCCAAGTTCCGCCTTATGCGCGCGCAATTCCTCGCCGAAGAGCCGGATCAATTCGCCGCGCTGCGGCGCCGGCACCGCGCGCCAGGCCTTGAAGGCTTCATCGGCGCGGGTGATCTTCTTCTCGGTTGCCGCCTTGCTATCGGTCTTTATTTTGGCCAGAACGCTGCCGTCGATCGGCGAACGGGCGATCAAATCGCCATTGGACAGCGTCTTCCCATCAAGGCCGAGCTGCTTCAGAAGTTTGTTAATCGACATAGAATCTCCGTACTGGGTCGGCTATCGCGTCTCGGGCCACAAAACTGTGACCAACGGAACTGCCGGGATTTAAACCGGGTTCATGCATGCGGGATCGGGCAGCCGAATGTCAACCGGCGGATTGCCGGAAGGCCTTGCGACCCGCCGGAGGTTAAGGCAGCATGCCGTCAGATCGCGCAAAAACGACGATAAGCGGGGGTAATGCATGTCCGGCCGTCCAATTCACCGTCCTGTTCACGTAAGATGCATTGACGGAAAGGCCGGCGATCAGGGTCTGAGCCGCCGCCAAGTCCGTCTTTGGCTGGCCGGGCTGACGACCACTTTTGCCCTCGGCCTTGGCACACTGTCCTTTGCCGCGACGGCCAAAGCCGATATCACCCTCAATGTCGATCCGGTGATCGAAAGCCAGCCTGGCCGCTCCTGGGCGGCCGTCGGCGAGATGGTGATGCGTTACTATTCCGCACCCAATACCGGCCCCAATGACGACTATCAATGCGGCATCGCCAATTTTCTGACCGGCCAGCGCATGTCGGAAGATTGCGCGGCACCGGCCAAGATGACCGCGTTGCAGGCCACGCAGAAGGTGATCGCGGATTATCTTACCTATGCCTACAAGTTCTTCGACGAAGATCCCCGCAACATGGCCTTCCAGCAGGGCAAGGTTCTGCCGCCCGACGAGCTGATCCATGAGCTGGAATTCGAGCGGCCGATCGTTGTCGCCATCGAACCGCCGAAAATGAGCGACGCCGACAAGGATACCAAGGAAGTCGCCCTGATCGTCGGCTATCAAGGCACTGCTGACGGTCTACAGGTGATCGTCAACGATCCGCGCTCTTACGCGGTGGGAGCCAATCCCTACATCGACGCCGGCGGCAAGCAACTTGATACCGGGCAATATCAATTGCCCTATCAGGATTTCCTCAAAGAGATGCGCTGGACCGTCAGCATCTATCGGATCAAGCCGCAATAACCGGCCTGATCCTAAGGCACCTCCCGTTCGCCATCCTCGTATATCGCCCCCGGCCTCCTGCTTGGTTGCGGGCAAACTCTCTCTTTCCTCGCTGCGGCAACGGAAATGGCGGTTGCTCTCGGCCGGGAATTTTGGCTAGATGAATTCGCTGTATACAGGTTTGAAAGAAATATCACATCTGTATAATAAGGCTGGACGCGACTCATCCTGCGGCGTTAAATCGCAACCGGATCGTTCCAGCTGGCAGAGCTGACGCTGCGGCTTCGCCCCGTCTTTCGGGGCGATAAATGAGAGCCTTTCAGGAAGAAAGGCTGCAATCAGGTGCCGTAAACGGTACCGCATGGGAGGAATGCATGGCGATTTTGAAGGGGACCGCCCTTTCGGCGGTCGTGACCACGGCGTTGTTTTCCGCCTTTGCGCTGACGGCCTCCGCGGCCTCGGCGGAGACGGTCCTCAACCGCAATATCGGCACGACGATCAGTTCACTCGATCCGCAGGTGAACTTTCTGGTTTACGAAGGCTGGATCGAGGAGGACCTCTACGAGGGCCTGACCGCTTATGACGCCGCCGGCAACATCATTCCCGGCGCGGCGCAAAGCTGGGATCTCAGCCCCGACGGACTGACCTACACTTTCCATCTGCGCGACGGCCTCAAATGGTCCAATGGCGATCCGCTGGTCGCCCAGGATTTCGTCAACAGCGTCATCCGCATCCTTGATCCCGCCACCGCGTCGCAGAAGAACTACATCTTCTCCAGCACGCTTTCCGTGACCGGCGCCGCCGATTTCATGGCCGGCAAGAACAAGGATCCGAAATCGGTTGGCGTCTCCGCCCCAGATGACAAGACCGTCGTGGTCAAACTCGACAAGCCGGCGCCTTATGCGTTGAACTATTTCTATTCCTTCTACTGCCCGCCGCTGCACAAGCCGAGCCTGGACAAATACGGCAAGGACTTCGTCAAGCCCGAGAACATCGTCACCAACGGCGCCTATAAGCTGACCGAAAACAACGCCCAGTCGCAGGCGGTTCTGGTCAAGAACCCGAACTTCCATGACGCCGCCAATGTCAAGATCGACAAGGTCGTCTACAAGGTAACGGAAGACGAAAACACGGCGCTCAAGCTTTACAAATCCGGCGCGCTCGACATCACTTATGATGTGCCGACCGATCAGCTGGACGCACTCAAGAAATCGAATCCGGATGAGCTGCATGTCGGTCCCGGCCTCAGCACCTATTACCTCGATTTCAACCTGAAGAAACCGCCCTTTGACAATATCAAGCTGCGCCAGGCCCTGGCCTATGCGATCGATCGCGATGCGCTCATCAAGGTGGTCAAAGGTGGCGACGTGGCCTCCTGCAGCTTCACCATTCCGATCCCGCATTATCCCTCGCCAAAGCCCGTCGAATGCGACATGCCGAAGGCGGATCGCCTCGCCGCCGCGAAGAAGCTCTATGCCGAAGCCGGCTTCGGCCCGAACAAGAAACTGACCCTCAGCATCACGGCGCAGAGCAAGGCTTCGGAGAAGAAGCGCGCCGAGGTCATCGCCGTCATGTGGAAGCAGGTTCTCGGCGTCGATGCCAAGGTCAATGCCGTCGACCGGGAAGCTTGGAACAACACCTTCACCGCCGGCACCTGGGAAGCCTATGCCGATGATCTGGTCGGCGATTTCGTTGGCCCGGAACCCTATCTTGCCTACATGGATCCCCGTGCCGAAGCCGGCTATAACTGGCAGAGCAAGGAATACGAAGACCTCTGGGACAAGGCGATGCTGCTCACCGATACCGCGGCGCGCTACAAGGTCCTGGCCCAGGCCGAGCAGCTGATTCTCGACAGCTACTATCTCACGCCCAATTTGACGGAGCCCAATCGCCACCTGGTGCGCAAGACCGTCAAGGGCTGGGCCGATAGCCCCGGGGACGTGGTGCCGAGCCGCTTCCTCACCGTCGAAACGCAATAGCCAGCGAGCCACGCCCTCGAGGCCGCGAGCGGCTTCGAGGGCGGCAACGACGGATCCCAGCGATATGTGGCGCTATATCTTTCGACGTGTATTTGGCGGTGTGCCGACACTCTTTGCACTCGCGACGATCACGTTCTTCATTCTCCGCGTCGCGCCCGGCGGGCCCTTCTCCGATAACCGGCGGCTGACGCCGGAAGCCCTGGCCGCGCTGAACCGCGCCTACCACCTCGATGAATCCATACCGGCCCAGTATCTCCGCTATCTCTGGAACCTGCTGCATTTCGATTTCGGCCCCTCGGTCAAATATCGTGACTCCACGGTCGGCGAACTCATCCTCAACAGCTTCCCGGTGTCCCTCGAAATCGGCGTTTGGGCCATGGTCTTCTCGACCTTGATCGGCATCGCGCTCGGCATCGCCGGCGCCTTGCGGCGCAATGGCATGATCGACTACGGCGCCGGCGCCCTTGCCATGGTCGGTCTTGCTATTCCTATCTTCGTCATCGGCCCCGTCCTGCAGATCGCTTTCGGGCTTGATCTGCATTGGTTGCCGGTTGCCGGCTGGGACGGTTCGCTCTCCTTCAAGATCCTGCCGATCGCCGTTCTCACCTTGCCGAACATCGCCTATGTCTCGCGGCTGATGCGGGGCAGCATGATCGAAACCATTCGCACCAATTACGTCCGCACCGCGCGGGCCAAAGGGATCGGCGAAAGAAAGACGATCTTCAAACATGCGCTGAGAGGCGCCCTGCTCCCGGTCGTCGCCTATCTGGGGCCGGCCACGGCCGTCACCATCACCGGGTCGATCGCCATCGAGCAGATTTTCCAGATTCCCGGGATCGGTCGCTATTTCATCACCGCCGCACAGGACCGCGACTATTCGCTGGTCATGGGCGTCACGCTTTTTTACGGAACCGTCGTCGTTCTCGGCAATATGATCTCGGATATCGCCCGCGGCCTGATTGATCCGAAGGTGTCGTATGAGTGACGTGACAATACGTCCGTCATCGTCGGGGGGCTCGTCATTGCCGGGCGGGCAGCCGCTCTCCCTACCGGATGAGCTGCCGGTCGGCATCTCGCCGTTTCGGGCGTCGTTGCGGCGCTTCAGCGCCAACAAACTGGCGATCGCCAGCCTCGTCATCCTCAGCCTGATCACCCTCGCCTGCTATATTGCGCCGCTGTTCTATCCCTTCGGACCGGAAGACGCGGATTTCGACAATCTTTCAGCACCTGTGGATTTCACCTCGATCCACCTTTTCGGCACCGACGATCTCGGCCGGGATCTTTTGCTGCGTGTCTTGGATGGCGGACAGGTATCGCTCGGTCTCGGCTTTTTCGGCGCCATCGTCTCGGTCGCGATCAGTGTGGTTTATGGCGCCACCGCCGGCTATCTCGGCGGGCGCGCCGATCAGGTCATGATGCGCATGGTCGATGTCCTGCTCAGCCTGCCCTATGTCATGCTGGTGATCGTCATCAACGTCGTGCTCGGCCGCAGCAATCTCTCGCTCTTCATCGCCGTCGTCGTGGCCCTCTGGCTGACTCCGGCGGTGATCGCCCGCGGCCAGGCGGTCAGTCTGCGCCACCGTGAATTCATCGAGGCCGCGCGCGCCGGCGGCATGAGCAACTGGCAGATCATCTGGCAGCATATCGCGCCCAACAGCCTCAATGTCGTTATCGTCTATTCCAGCCTGCTGGTATTGGAAGTCATCTCAACAGAATCCTTCCTCAGCTTCGTCGGGCTCGGCGTCCAGGCGCCCTATGCCAGCTGGGGCAATCTGATCAATGACGGCTACACCAAGATCGAAACCGATATCCGGGTGCTGCTGCTGCCCGGCGCCTTCCTGGCAACGGTGCTGTTTTGCCTCAACTACATCACCGACGGTCTGCGCGATGCCTTTGACCCCAATGAGCGATAGGCCGAACGCATGAGCGGAAGCGAAACCATCCTGTCGATCCGCAATCTCAGCATCGAGTTCAAACTGGCGGACGGCTGGAAGACGGCGGTCGACCGGGTCGACCTCGACCTGCGCGCCGGCGAGATTATGGGCATCGTGGGAGAATCCGGCTCCGGCAAGAGCCAGATCCTGCTCGCCGCCATGGGTCTCACCGCCAATAACGGCCGGGTGAGCGGATCGATCCGTTTCCAGAACCAGGAGATGGTTGGCACATCGCCGGCAAAGCTCGACAGGATTCGCGGTTCCGCTCTGTCGATGATCTTCCAGGACCCGATGACCTCACTCAACCCCTATCTGCGGGTCAGCGACCAGTTGATGGAAGTGCTGATCGCCCACCAGGGCCTGGGCAAGGGCGCGGCACGGCAGCGCGCCATCGACATGCTGGAACGCGTGCATATTCCTGACGCCGCGCGCCGCATCGATCTCTATCCGCACGAATTCTCCGGCGGCATGCGCCAGCGGGTGATGATCGCCATGGCCCTGCTCTGCAAGCCGGCCTTGTTGCTCGCCGACGAACCGACCACGGCGCTTGATGTCACGGTGCAGGCGCAGATCCTCGAACTGCTGGTCGATCTGGCACGGGACATGGGAACGACCATTGCCATCGTCACGCATGATCTGGGCGTGGTCTCGCGGCTCTGCGACCGTGTCACGGTGCTCTATGGCGGCCGGGTCATGGAGAGTGCCGCCATCGATACGCTCTTCGAAGCGCCGCGTCATCCCTATACCGTGGGGCTCATCGCCTCGACGCCGCGGCTCGATACCGGCATGGATGAGGAATTGCCCACCATTCCCGGCCAGCCGCGCCTGATGGGAACGCCGATGCCGGGCTGCCCCTTCGAGCCGCGCTGTAGCTGGCGTGAGCCGCGCTGTTGCAGCGAACAGCCGCCGCTGATTGCCGTGCGGGACAGCGAACAGCTTTTGCAGCCGCATCTGGTCGCCTGCCACCGGGTGCCGTCATGACCGGCGCCATGTCATCGCGCGATTTGCCCACCGGCCAGCCACAGGGTGACGCGCTGCTTTCGGTCCGCGATCTCAGCGTTCATTTCCCACTGCGCCACGGCATCTTGTCGCATGCTGTCACACTGCGGGCCGTGGATGGCGTTTCCTTCGATCTGAAACCCGGAGAGACACTGGGTATCGTGGGCGAATCCGGCTGCGGCAAGTCAACCCTGGGCCGGGCTATTCTGCGGCTGATCGAGCCGAGCGGCGGTCAGGTTGCCTGGATGGGGCGTGACTTCCTCGGCCTCGATGCCAGGCAGCTGCGTGAACAGCGCCGAAATATGCAGATCATCTTCCAGGACCCGCTCGCCTCGCTCGATCCTCGCATGACGGTCGGCAAGATCATCAGCAAGCCGCTGAAGACCTTCCATCCCGAGATCAGGAAAGCGGAATTGCGGCGCCGCGTGATCGAGGTCATGCAGCAAGTCGGCCTCGCCCCGGAGATGATGAACCGTTACCCCCATGAATTCTCCGGCGGCCAATGCCAGCGCATCGGCATCGCCCGCGCCATGATCCTGAAGCCGAAGCTGATCGTTTGCGACGAGCCCGTCTCGGCCCTCGATGTCTCGATCCAGGCGCAGGTGATCAATCTGCTGATGCGGCTGCAGCGCGAGCACGGCCTCTCCCTGCTGTTCATTTCGCACAATCTCAGCGTCGTGCGGCATATCAGCCATCGCATCCTGGTCCTCTATCTCGGCAAGGTGATGGAGATCGCCGATCGCGACAGCTTCTATCGCCGCCCCCTGCATCCTTATTCACAGGCTTTGATTTCAGCCATCCCGCTGCCGGACCCGAAACTGGAACGGCAAAGACAGCGTATCGTGCTGCAGGGCGACCTCCCCTCGCCGGTCAATCCGCCTGCCGGTTGCCGCTTCTGTACCCGTTGCCCAAAAGCCACGGAGATCTGCCACACGACGCCGCCGGAACTGCGGGATCACGGCATCGCAGCTGCCGGTGCAGCAGTTCCCGGTGCCACTCATCTGGTCGCCTGTCACCACACCTGATTCAGCTTGGGCTGCCATGGAGCTGCAATAATTGCCGTGATCTCCCATATATGGTAGCGACGCGCCTTGAGGCTGATCGATTTATGATTTCGTTCAAGGCCTTCAGGTTTTAGAATAATCTCTCCGCATCCCGCTGATCGGCTTGTCAAAGACGATACCCGGAAGCCGCGGGGAGGCTTCACGCATTTCAAGTGGATTGAGATTGAAGATGCCGACAACGCCTTTGGATGCTGCCTCGCCAGCACAGCGCAGGACTGCGGATCTTGCCACCGCCTGGGCACGCTACCCGATCAGCTGGGCGCCGCTTGTGTCGCCAGACGGTCGCTGGGTTGCCTGGACCTGGACCGGGCCTGACGAGACCGGCAATGTCTGGATCGTACCGACGGACGGCACGCAACCGCCCTTCCGCCTTACCGATGGCAATGATCACTTCTACGTCCGCGGCTTTTCCAAGGACGGGACGCAGATCGTCCTGGCGCAATCGATCGGCTCCAGCGAGCGCGATCGCCTGTTCCTCGCCAAGCTGCCGGGCCGTGGCAAGGAAAACCACCTGACAGCGCCTGCTGCGCCTTGCCCGGTGACAGCCCTGCAGGATGATTATTATGTCTTCGGCGGTTGCTTCTCACCGGACGGCAAGACGCTTTACTATGCGGCCAGCATGGACCCGGCAACCGGTAAGGCGATCGAGGGCCAGCATGTCTTTGCTCATGATCTCGAAAGCAACGAGATCATGAGCCTCGCTCACGGAGCGTCGCTCGATGAAGCAGGACCGCGCCTCAGCCCCGACGGTCGGCATCTGCTGTACCATCGGCATGACCTTCATCCTGGGGGCAGCCAAGTCTGGCTGATCGACCTCGATGGACAGACCGACGCAGAGCGACATGATCGAGAGATTCTGAATTTCGGCGATCGTATGAAAACGCGCGCCCAGTGGCTGACCGATGATCGGCTTCTGGTGCTCAGCGAGACCGAAAGCCATCACCGTGTTGGCACCTACGATCTTTCAAGCGCCAGCATGACCTGGCTGGTCGACGATGCGGCACGCGATATCGAGAGCGTGGTCGCCGGTCATGACGGGAGATACGCGGCGATCATCGGCTTCGATCAAGGCATCTTGCGCGCCACGCGGCTCGATATCACCACCGGGGCGGAAGTCATCTTCGCAGAGGAAGCCGCCAGCCTGCTGCCGATCGCGGAGCTGCCCGACGGCTCCTGGGTGATGGAGCGCTATTGCTCGCGCGAAGTACATGATTATCTGCGCGTCGATCTCGTCAGCGGGCGCCGTACAGACCTCAGCCGTTCCGCCGATCAGCTGGCAAAACCGGCGAATGGCTTGACCGGCAGCGACTTCGTACCGGCGGCGCGCTATCGCTGGGAAGCGCCTGACGGCCTCCTCATTCAGGGCTGGCTCTACCGGCCACGCGGCAAAAGCCGCGGGCTGATCGCCTACATTCATGGCGGTCCCACCTGGCATAGCGAGAACTGGGTCAACCCCATTATCCAGTTCCTGGTCGGCCAAGGCTTCACCGTGCTTGACCCGAATTACCGCGGCTCGACCGGCTATGGCCGCGCCTTTCGCGAAGCCATCAAGAAACAAGGCTGGGGTGGTGCCGAGCAGATCGATATCCGAGCCGGTATCGAGCATCTGATTGCCGACGGGCTCGCCGAGCCGGGCCGCATCGGCATGGTCGGCACCTCCTATGGCGGCTACAGCTCCTGGTACGGCATCACCAAGTTTGCCGATCTGATCAATGCCGCCATGCCGATCTGCGGCATGTATCACCTCACCATCGATTACGACGAAACCGGCATGCCGCATGGCCGGGCCTATAGCGAAGAGATGATGGGCGGCACGCCGGGCGAGCTGCCGGACCGTTATTATCAGGCGTCGCCGGCGAATTTTCTGGATCAAATCAAGGGGCGCCTGCTGATCGTCCAGGGTTTGCGCGACACCAATGTGTCGCCGCAAAATGCCTGGGCCGCCTTCCGCGACCTGCAGCGGGCCGGAATCGCCTATGAGGACCTGCTGTTCTGCGACGAGGGGCATGGCATCTACAAGGCCGGCAACCGCATGCAACTCTTGACCACTATGGAACGTTTCTTCGCCGAGGCTTTCGAGCGCGCAACTTGACGACTGCCCGAGGAGGGATCGCTGCCTCATCATCGCATCGCAAGGTATTTCCGGCCGGTCGGACCGGCGCGGCGATCGATGCTGGCGATGTCGGTGCTTGTTTGCACCGCGCTCACCGCCGGCTCGGCCGCCTGGGGCGGCGAGATAGAGATCGGGGCGTCGCTGGCAACGGCACGGCAGCAACTGCAGCAAGTGGAAAGCAAGATCGCCGTCGATACCGACGAAGGTCTCTGGCATATCCTGGTTGCCCAGCAGAGCAATCGCATGGTCAACCTGTTGTTTGAACAGGACCGCCTTCGCTACATCTCCTACGACTTCCACCTCGGCAGCTATCAACCACATCCCAATTCGTTTGCGCATTGCGATGCAAGCTTCAACGCAGCGGTGACCCAGCTGTCGGCCAGCTACGGCACCGGCAGCTACAATCGCGTCATGACCTGGCCCGAGCGCGAAATCACCATGACCTGGCGCGGTGACAGGTATTATGCCGTGGCGCGGGAGCTGTCGGATCTCAATGGCTGCCTGCTGGTCAAGGCGATGATCTTCGACGGCGATGAAGCCGCCTTCAAGATCTTCGACAAACGCTTGAAGCAACCCTGACGCGTCGAAGAACGGCAATTAGCCATATTTAACACAGGGTCTCTGCGCCGCTATCGCCGGCACGCATGGATTGTTCGCGATTCCCGGTAAAAAAGGCACTTTTCGCCAAGCAGCTATCGCGACATGATCGCGACAGAGCGCCCGAGACCGCGGATGCTTCCCCGCGCTTGCTCCCCACCGCTTCGGGCGCACCTGACGTCAACTCTCCTGCCGGGACTTCTCTGTTCGGGCAATCCATCACGCAAGGATTTCGCCGCATGATCGACCTTTATTATTGGACGACACCGAACGGCCATAAGATCACCATGTTCCTGGAAGAGGCCGGAGTTCCGTATCGGATCATTCCGGTCAATATCGGTGCCGGTGATCAGTTCAAACCGGACTTCCTGAAGATCGCCCCCAACAATCGCATGCCGGCGATCGTCGATCAGCAGCCGGCCGATGGCGGAGCGCCGATCAGCATTTTCGAATCCGGCGCCATTCTGCTGTATCTGGCCGACAAGACCGGCAAATTCCTCGCCAAGGATCTGCGCGGCCGCAACGATGCGTTGCAATGGCTGTTCTGGCAGATGGGTGGCCTCGGTCCCATGGCCGGACAGAACCACCATTTCTCCGCCTATGCGCCGGAGAAGATCCCCTATGCCATCAACCGCTATGTGAACGAAACCAACCGGCTCTATGGCGTGCTGGACAAACGGCTCGCCGACCGTCCCTTTGTCGCCGGCGATTATTCCATTGCCGATATGGCCTGCTATCCCTGGATCGTGCCCTATGAACGCCAGGGCCAGAAGCTTGAAGACTTCCCGCACCTCAAGCGCTGGTTCGAGGCGATCCAGGCGCGGCCGGGAACGACCCGCGCCTATGATCGGGCCAAGGAGATCAACAGCCAACCATCCATGTCTGAAGAAGCGAAGAAAATTCTTTTCGGTCAGACGGCGGCGAATACCGTCAACCGGTAGCACGTCGGCATCCAGGTTTGAGCGGAAGCTCTCTTGCGGCACCTCGCCGCAAGAGAGCTTGTCGCTTCGGCAACATCGACCAACCAGTCCTTGGGGCGTCAGGCCGACATCTTGACGGCAGCAGCTTCGATGCGCTGCTTCATTTCCGGTGCATGGAGGACGTCGATCGGCTTCAGCAACTGGCTGACTTCCAGCAAGGTGCAATGGACGACAGGATCGACCGCGGCGGCCTGGAAGGCTGCCGTCTCGAACTGCCTGCCTTCCTCGAAGCCCTCCGGCCTTTCGCCGCGCGTCCCGGGGAAAGCAAGATCGGCGCTTGTCGACATGATCCAGGGCGTCTGCAGCACCGAGCCAATCTCCGCCATGAATCCCGCCTGGGCCGCTGCCACGGGATCCGGTACACCCGCCACCCTGTCAAGAATACGCTGCAGGAGCCGTGCCTGGCCGGCAGCCGAAGACATGCCCTGGCCATAGATCGGATTGAAGCGGCAAATCGCGTCCGCGATCGGCAATATGCCGCGCGGCAAATCAGGCAGCTGCTCGAAGTGACGCCAGAAGCTTGCGGGGAAGCCGTAATGCCGGATGTTCTCGGGCGGTGGCAGGCGACGCAGCACGTCATACATGGTCGACGTGTGCAACCGTCGCAGCTCCTGCAGGAAGCCCGGCCAGTCCCGCAGCTGTGAAGGCCGGCCATGATCGGCGATCAAGGCATACCAGCGATTGCCCTCTGCCGGCAGAACGACGGCGTGAAGCAGGGTCTCAGGCGGGTTCGGCAGCGTCGCCACCGCCTTCCAATCAGTCGGCGGAACGGCAGGCGCCTCCACGATCGCCGTCGCGTAGCTGATATCGATACCGACCTCCGTGATCGCCGGCCGCTGCCGGCCGATCGCATCGAAGAAGGCCAGCGTCAATGCACCGCGACCCGACGCGTCGACGACGAGGTCGGCATCGAGCTCCTCCACCTGGCCGGACAAATTCTCGAACCTGACGCCCTTGACGCCGGAGCGGTCCGAGGTCGGCACGATCTCCAGGACGCGGCATTCGGAGCGCAGGTTGATATTGGCGACCGCCCTCGCCTTGCGTCGCAGCGTGTTGTCAATAAGCGGCCGCGAAGCGCCAAGGCCCCACATGTCGAAATCGCGTCGCGGCAGCGTGGGGAGGCCCGGCCGTTCGAAGCGGAGATCCTGGCCAATCTCGACATATACGCCGCCGGCGGCGGCAAGGTCGCGCTCGAAGCCCGGGAAAATCGCATCCAGCGATTTCAGCCCGCCCACCAGCAATCCGTGCGGGTGCCGGTCCTGTGGCGTGCCCGGGCGCGATGCCGGTTCCTCGGCCAATAAATCGCGCTCCAGTACATCGACCTGTTCAAAATGATCGGCGAGGACACCCGCGGTCGCCAGACCGCCAATACCTGCCCCGATCACCACTGCACGCCGGCCCAAGAGATTGCTCATGCTGTCCTCTCCAACAAGTTCGGAGCGGACAGCTCACCGTATGCGAATTACTGGGGTGTTTCGCTGCGGCGAAAACGCGTTGCGTCGGTAACATTCGGGAGGCCCTGCCTTCCGGTCACATCGCGGCCGCTCAAAGCGGGTCGCCATACCCGGACATTGCCCGATCAGTTGCCGTGATCATCCGGGATCGCTATAGAGAGGCCGCAATTCAATTGGGTCTTTGCAGGAAGCGCTAGATGGATACCAAGGACAGCAACGGCAATATTCTGAGTGAAGGCGATTCCGTCACGCTCATCAAGGACCTCAAGGTGAAGGGATCGTCGATCACCTTGAAACGCGGCACCATGGTGAAGAACATCCACCTCACCAATGATCCCGAAGAAATCGAATGCCGCGTGGAAAAGGTCAAAGGCCTGGTCCTGAAGACCTGCTTTCTGAAGAAGGCCTGAGCGCTCTCGGCGGGAATCGCAGGGCGCCGTCCCGCTTCGAACGCAATGCCCTTGACTTCCAGCGCCCCATTAGGTAAACATCCTTGTCATTTCTCGTGACCGCGCGCAGACGCCCAATATGACAAGTGCTTGAGAAAGCACCTTATTTGACCGGTGTCGCGTCCTGAGATCCATCGACAAACCACGTGATTCCGCGCATGCGCGCCTCGGGATCATAAAGCCGGCCACACTGGCCCGCTGCCCGTCGATGCATCGCGCGGAACCTCCGCCTTATGATGCCCTGAACGGAAGCGGTTTGCTGGGCCGCCCCGATAAGGACTTTATTTGACCATGACGACCTTTACCGACCTCGGCCTGATCGCGCCGCTGACGCAGGCCCTCGCCGAGGAAAATTACGTCACGCCCACGCCGATCCAGGCGCAATCCATCCCTCACCTTCTCGCCGGCCGCGACCTCCTGGGCCTCGCCCAGACCGGCACCGGCAAGACCGCCGCTTTCACTTTGCCGACCCTGCAGCGTCTGATGGAAAAGAAGCTGCGTCCGGCGCCGAAAACGACTCGCGTCCTGATCCTCTGCCCAACCCGTGAATTGGCTGTGCAGATCCAGGAATCGATCCAGACCTACGGTCGTCATTTGCCGATCCGCAGCACGATGATTTTCGGCGGCGTCACGCAATTCTCGCAGGTCCGCGCCATGCAGCGCGGCATCGAGATCGTTGTCGCGACGCCGGGCCGTCTGCGCGACCTCATCAATCAGGGCCACGTGGATCTCAAGTCCGTCGAGGTGCTGATCCTCGACGAAGCCGATCGCATGCTCGACATGGGCTTCATGCCGGAAATCCGGAAGATCGTCGCGCTGGTGCCGAAACAGCGCCAGACCCTGTTATTCTCCGCCACCATGCCGCGCGAGATCAGCGACCTCGCCTATGGCCTGCTGACCGATCCGGTCCGCGTCGAAGTGGCGCCGGTTTCCTCGACCGCCGAGCGCGTCGAGCAGAAGCTCTACCACGTCACCAAGAACAACAAGCGCGCCTTGCTGGCCCATGTGCTGCGGACCGAGCCGGTGGAACGCGCGCTGCTCTTTACCCGCACCAAGCATGGCGCCGACCGGGTCGCCGAGAATCTGGAGAAGGACGGCTTCAAGGCCGCCGTCATCCATGGCAACAAGTCGCAGAATGCCCGTCAGCGGGCGCTCGGCGATCTCAAGAGCGGCCGCATCAATCTGCTGATCGCCACCGACATCGCCGCCCGCGGCATCGATGTTGACGGCGTCACCCATGTCATCAACATCGATCTGCCGGTCGAGCCGGAGAGCTATGTCCATCGCATCGGCCGTACTGCGCGCGCCGGCGCCTCGGGCATCGCCCTCTCCTTCTGCGAAGTCGAAGAACGCGCCTATCTGCGGGATATCGAAAAGATCACCCGCCAGGCCATTCCGGTCGTCGAGGACCATCCCTTCAACGGCGACCTGCCGCCGCTGCACGTCGTCGGTCCCAAGCCGAAGCGTGGCGGCAATCGCATGGGCGGACAGAACAATGATCGCGATGGGGGCCGTGGCGAGCGCAAGCCGCGTACCGGCCAGGCCCAGCGCAAGCGTCAGGACCCGCGCCGCCAGCGCGATGACACCACCTTCCTCGCCGAAACGAAGGGCGAAGAGTTGCGCCAGGAGACGAAGCGCCCCGATCGACGCACGGCGTCAAAGCCGCAGGCAGCGCGCCGCGACGATGACGCTCGCCGCAGCAATCGCCCCCATGATCGTCAGGCCGAAAGTCCGGCGCGCCGTGAGCATGCGCCCGAGGGCCGTCGCCCGCGCGGCAATGATCGCCAGCTGTCGCAGCCGGCGGCCATGATGCGCGAGTTGGAATCCCGTGAGCGCCAGCCGAGCCGCCAGCACGACGGCGAACGGCCGCAGCATGGTCGTCCCCATACGCCGGCGCGCCAGGGCGAGAAGCATCACGCCGAAGGCCGTGGTCGCGACGATCGCAACCATCACAGCGCGACCAAGGGCAAGCAGGGCAACCGCAACCATCAGCAAGGCGGTCAGCGCCAGGATGGCCAGCGGAGCAGCGCTCCCCGCAATGCCGGCGGCCAGCAGAAACTGACGCGCAACCGCGGCTAGAGTGCGATAGCCCTCTATCTAATCGCGCAAGTTGGCGAAACTTACGCAAGGCCGCGGAAGATGAGATACCTCACGGGGGAGGCGCAAGCTTCCCCCGTCATGGTTATCCGAACAGCCGCAGCATATCGACCGGGGCAACACCGCTGGCATCTTCCACATCAGCGGCAATCGCCGGGCCGCTGATATAGTCGAAGCCGGCCGCAATGGCCGCAAAAGCCATGCTGCGTGACAGAATACTGAAAATGAAGGTCTCGAGCTTCGCGGCGCTCGCCGATGTCACGAAGGCATCGAGTTTTTTCGCCGCATCCTTTTCCGACCAGGCATGATCGCGCAAGCTGCCGCCGATCGCCCGCACCATGGGGTGGGCGAAGGCGGCGAAATTGGTCTGATCGAGGCTGGCGCGCAACAGCAGATATTTGCACTTGCCCTTCGCCGCCGTGGCGCAACGCACCAGATCCGTGCGCTCGAGCGCCTGAGCATCAATGACATCGAGCACCAGCAACTGCGGCAATGGACTGGTCAATCCCTGCAACAGCGAGTCGAAGAGCGTCGGCGTGCCCCAACGATCAAGCAGGCTGTAACTGGTCACCGGTATGCAGGCGATATATTTGCGATTGGCGGAGAAAGCGCGTGCTAGATCGGCCAAGCCGCGCTTCATGACCAGCCGATCGATGGTGCGGATGAGCTTTACATCCTCGCTGCCGTTGAAGACCTCTTCCGGTTCTATGGTACGGCCACCGCCCCCACGCATTGTCATGTTCAGATGGTAGGAAATGACCGCCTTTTTTGGCGCGCTCCAGATCGGGCTATAAGTGAAATGAAGGCCCGCAACATCGACACCGGCGGCGCTGGTGCCGATGCCCTCATTCCGGAGATCAATCGGTATTGCACGTTGTACCGCTGGCGCCCGGCTGTCCTGCCGGCGATCGGCACCCATTGCAGACTGCCACGACCCCATCATCCGTTCGGAGGCGTCCAGCAATCGTTGCAAATCGATGTTTTGCACCCCGCCACCCTTCTCCTTGTCGAGATGAATGGGTACAAATTTCGGTTCTGTCTGACGCGATAAGCTTCCCTGGTCGCCGGCATCGGATGAAATCACGGATTGGCTCGCGTCGGATGTGACGCGTTCGGCCGGCGCTTGAACCAGCCCGCGCGCAACAGTGCTGATAAAACCTTCGCCTTCCGTCACATCCTCCGGAAATATTTCGGCCAGATTGATTTCCATCGTGATCTGGCGGTTTGCCGCTTCACGACCCAGCAATCGGGTCAAGATTTCTTGCGCTATGGCGCGGCAGGCAGCTGTTGCCGCAGCCTTGTCCTGCATATCGAATACGATGACATAGGCGGTATCGCTGGCGCGGTAGTAGAAATGGCGATGTCCGAGATGGCGCTTCAGCACGGTTTCGCAGACCATGTGAACGTGGTCGATCTTGCGCTGCCAGCTGGGACCGAACTGCTCCTTGATCGTCTCCAGATCGAGCAGCTTCAGCTGGCCGGAGACAAGGCTATCGCGAATATTCAGGAGCGCCTGGCCACGCTGTTCGAGCTGCTCCTGCGTCATCGCCGGTTCCACGCTTGCCTCATCTCCCGCCACGGCGGGCTCGCCACCGCCGAAGACGGACATCAGGACGCGTCTGATCTTGGAGTTCGTGTCGTCAGCCATGGTTTTATCCTTTACTGCCGCGCGGTAGCCAAAGGGCAGCGTATCGGCTGGTCATGGGACTGTTACGTTGATCGCAGCCGCCAGTTCCTCGTCATCGAAGGGCTTATTCAGTGTTACCGTCGCTCCTGCTGCGCTCGCGAGCTTTAGAAAATCCGTATTTTTGATCCGGCCTCCGCCCGACATGGCGATAATCCTCATATCCGGGCGTATCTTCCTGATTTCGACGATGGTTTCGACACCCTCCATATCCGGCATGATGATATCCGTGATGACCAGATCCGGCTGTTCCTCATGGAACAGGCGCAGGCCGGTGATGCCGCTATCAGCCTCCCGCACCTCATGCCCCAATTCGCGGACCATCAACGAAACAGTCTTTCGAACGCGCTCGTCGTCATCGATCAGCAGAACTCGCATCCGAGCCTCCCTTAGCTGTTATCCGTTTGGATCTGGTCGACGACCGGCAGATAGATGATAAAGGACGTCCCAACACCGAGCTTACTTTCAACGTCGATGATGCCGTCGTGGCTTTTCACGGCACCATGCGCGATCGCCAGCCCGAGGCCGGTACCTTCTCCCGGCGGCTTGGTCGTAAAAAATGGCTCGAAGACTCTCTGTCGAACGGTTTCATCCATTCCCTGCCCGTTATCTGCCACACAAAGACGTAACAGAGCGGTGCTTCCATTCAGCGGCCCTGGCAGGCGCTTGCAGATCGCCTCATCACTGACCACCGAACAATCGATCCTAATCTTTCCCGCCTGCAAGCCAATTGCGTCAGCGGCGTTTTTCGCAAGATTGATCAGGAGCTGCTTGATCTGCGAGCCGTCGGCAACCATCCTGATCGGCTGCGATGGCAGATGCGCCTCCAGCCCGACGATACTGGGAATGGTCGAACGCAGCATGCCGACCGCATCATTGAGGACCGCGGTCATGTCGCAGACCTCTTTGGCGACATCCTGCTGCCGACTAAAGTCCAGGATGGATTTCACCAGCACCTTGCAGTGGTTTGCCGCGTCGATGACAATATCCAGCTTTTCGCGATCAGCGCTGTCGGCCGGCAAGCGCTTCGCTACCATCTTCGACATGTTGAGGACCGGCAGAAGCGCATTGTTGATGTCATGGGCAATGCCGCCCGCGAGCGTACCGAGTGCCTCCAGCCGCTGCGCGTGGGCAACCCGGTGTTCGAAGATTCGTTTGCTTTTTTCCGCCTCAATAAGCTTGGTGATCTCGGCACCAACTCCGCGATAGCCGGTGAATGCCTGCTGGTCGTCAAAGATCGGCTTGCCGCTCAATGAAAGATTTGCATCCTCTCCATTTCGGCCTTTGACCACATACTGAAAATTACGAAACGCTTCGTGTGCCTGCAGTGTGGCCCAATGCTCTTTCCAGGCGATACTTCCTCGCGCATCGTCGGAGAGCAATTCAGCGCGTGTTTTGCCGAGGATTTCTTCGGGAGCGATTCCGGTGATCGAATAGAACCGATCCGAAATGTAAATCAAACGCAAATCTGCATCCGTTTCCCAGATCCAATCCGATGAAATTTCCGCCAGGTCGCGAAATCGCTCCTCGCTATGACGCAATTCATCTTGAGCCTCATGCCGTTTCGTACAGTCGGCGATCTCGACGCAGAAGAAAATCTCACCTTCCCAGGCAATCGGCCGCAGATTTGCTTCGAACCAATGACAGATGCCGCCGTCTTCGACGAGGAACTCGATCCATTGATCGTAATTCCCCTCGCCGATCGCCTGCTGGATCGTTTTCCCGGCTGCCGCTTCCAGCCGGTTGCCGGTTGCGCCGTCTCGATCTCCGCCATCATGCAATTCGCGCAGCATCGCAGCATCAACTTCGATGTCTTCGACCCAACGATTCCATTTTTTATTGCGGAAGAATGGTCGGCCGTCGGCATCAACGAGAAGAACCGCAAAAGATACTTGATCGAGCAGGTTAGCTTGCAGCTCACTGAAGGCTTCCTGATTGGAGCCGGCGGCTTGCGACGGCTGCATGATCCAGGTCAGATAGTTTCCCGCCTCAGGGCGATAGCGACTGCCCCATACCATCGTCTGTATCAGTTCCGGTGTGTCAGTCGCGGCCTGCGTTACCACCCGCCCGCGCAGGCCTCGGCCCAGTTCTGCATCCGCTTCGCTGCCCGGAGCAATTTGTACAACATCTATCCCGGGCAATCGTAGGTAATCCTCGCGCTGGCTGCCGATCACCTCAGCGGACATTTTCCCGAACAGCTGCAAAGCCGGCGAGTTGACTGCGAGTATCTCGTCGTATTCGTTCGTGACTATCGCGGGTAACGGGCATAGAGCGAGAAATCGTTCGACCCGCTCGCCATCATGTTCCGCAACGAATGTGCCGGTGGTCTGCGGAAATTCCGTTGATACGTCCTGTTGGTGGGCCATACACTTTCCCTCTCCTGGAGAAACCGTCGACGCCCCCTACCGTATTAGGTGTTATTATCACATTTAACCTACCGCTTCGTTAACGCTTCGTCATTGGCTTCATCTGGGTCGCAAAGTATCGTGACCGCGCATGAGCGCAGTGCGACATAAGAAATTATGCAGCAGACGTGCGGGGAGAGACGGCTGCTAGAGGCAAATAAGCCTCTAGGCGCAGGTCATAAGGTACCGCGGGCGGCAACGGTTTTGGGCAGGCGGAATCTGCGAAGGCTATGGCGCTGAATTACGTCCGGTTGCCTGCCTGCGCAATCTATTCGCAGGTCTATCCCGCCTTGGCGAAGCCGATGGCCTGCAACGCTTGTCTGATTTCGTCCAGGATCAAGGGGTCGTCGATGGTCGCCGGCATCTTGAAAGGCTTGCTGTCGGCGAGCTTCTGCATGGTCCCACGCAGCACCTTGCCGGACCGCGTCTTCGGCAGCCGGTGCACCACCGTCGCGGTCTTGAAGGCAGCGACCGGGCCGATCCGCTCTCGCACCAATCTGACGACCTCGGCCACGATCTCATCATGACCGCGCTTGACGCCGGATTTCAGCACCAGGAAACCCAGCGGCACCTGCCCCTTCAAATCATCATCGACGCCGATCACGGCGCATTCGGCGACATCGGGATGGCTGGAGAGCACCTCCTCCATGCCGCCGGTGGACAGGCGGTGGCCGGCCACATTGATGATGTCATCGGTACGCGCCATGACGAAGACGTACCCGTCCTCATCGATCATGCCGGCATCGGCCGTCAGGTAATAGCCGGGATAGTGCTCCAGATAGGATTTGAAGAAGCGTTCCTCGGCTTGCCATAGCCCCAGCAAGGTGCCCGGCGGCAACGGCAGGCGGCAGACCAGATTGCCGATCTCGCCCGCCTTCACCTGGTGGCCGCCTTCATCCAGCACCTGTACGTTCCAACCGGGAACCGGCTTGGTCGGCGAACCGTGCTTGATCGGCAGATGCTCGATGCCAAGGCAATTCCCGACGATGCCCCAGCCCGTCTCCGTCTGCCACCAATGATCGACCACCGGCACCTTGAGATGGCGCTCAGCCCATTCGAGAGTCGCCGGGTCCGAGCGCTCGCCGGCAAGAAAAAGGGCCCGCAAACTGGCGAGATCGTAGCGGTGCAGCAACTTGGCCTCGGGATCGTCACGCTTGATGGCGCGAAACGCGGTCGGGGCCGTGAACAGCACCGAAACCTCGTGATCGGAAATAACGCGCCAAAAGGCACCGGCATCGGGTGTTCCCACCGGCTTGCCTTCATAGACCACGGTGGTGCAGCCGGTCAGCAGCGGCGCATAGACGATATAGCTGTGGCCAACCACCCAGCCGACATCGGATGCAGACCAGAAGATATCGCCCGGCTTGACATTGTAGAGATTGGCCATGGTCCAGCGCAAAGCAACCGCGTGGCCGCCATTGTCGCGCACCACGCCTTTGGGCTGGCCCGTCGTGCCGGAGGTATAGAGAATGTAAAGAGGGTCAGTAGCCTTGACGGACACGCAAGGCTGCGGTTCGGCCGACCGCATTGCCATTTCCCAATCGATGTCCCGGTCGGCGATCATGCGCCCCGGCTCCATCTCCCGCTGCAAGATGATGCAACGTTCCGGCTTGTGCTGGGCAAGGTCGATCGCCGCATCGAGCAACGGCTTGTAGGCGACGACTTTCTGCACCTCGATGCCGCAGGAGGCGCTGACAATCACGCGCGGCTTGGCATCGTCGATACGGGTCGCCAATTCGGGCGCGGCGAAGCCGCCGAAGACAACCGAATGAATGGCACCCAGCCGCGCACAAGCCAGCATCGCCACCAGTGCCTCGGGCACCATCGGCATATAGATAATGACACGGTCGCCCTTGACGACGCCCTGCGCCGCCAGAAGCCCGGCAAACCGGGCCACGAGGTCGCGAAACTCCAGATAGGTATATCGCCGTACAGTCTGGGTGACCGGGCTGTCATAGATGATCGCCACCTGATCACCCCGCCCCTGCTCGACATGCCGGTCGACGCAGTTGTAGCAGGTGTTCAGTTCAGCTCCCGGGAACCAGCGGTAGAACGGCGGTCGGCTGTCATCCAGCACACGGTCCCAGCGCCTGTTCCAATCGATCGCCTCGGCCGCCTCACCCCAGAAGGCCGCCGGGTTTTCGATTGATTGCCGATGCGCCGCTTCCCAGGCACCCGTTCGTGGCGCAGTCGCCATGAAATCCTCCCCGAATCCTTAATTATCCTTACCAACATTGTCGGCCAGGGTATTGAGGGAGATCAAGAAGGAATAGAGTTTCAGGCGCCGTGGCGGCGCTAACAATCAAGAAAAATGTCATTGCTGCCCCGGTCGCGCTCCCGCCAAGCCTGCGGCCGTCTAGGAGCAATTGCAGCTTTCGGCTACAATACAAACGCAATTGGCGGAACAGGCTGAGGAGGTTTGGATGTCGGTTCTGGCGCTTTTTCTGCTGATCGGGCTCTGGATCCTGGCAGCCAACACCAATACCGGCGACGATTGCGGCGTCGACCTCAGTTTATGAAGACGACGTCTTGGCCTGTCTCTTTTGAGGCTCTTCCCGCAAGCCTGACGCGGCCTGATCGTCCTGCGATGGGGGATTGATCTATCGGCCGGACGACGCTGCGCGGCGGCGCCCGATGGGCTTCGCCGTTCTATAGGGCGCCGTCATCGCGTACCTCGAAAATCGCCGCCGCCGCTTCGGCGCTGGGGAAAATCATCTGTTCGCCCAGCCGCTGGCTGAGGCCCGCACGATCGACCATAAGCCGCACAGCCGTATTCAGATCCGCAAGGCCGAAGCTGATCCCGCGCTCCGCCAGATAGCGGCGCACCTCCTCCAATTTCTCGACCCCCGTGCTATCGAGCATATTGAGCCCGGCGGCATCGAGGACGAGCCATTTCTCACCGGCAGGCGCCGATTTGGCGATCTTCATCAAGCGATGCTTGACGAAGTCGGCATTGAAGAAAACCAGGATGGATTCGAGAACGACGATGGTCAGGCCGGCGACCGGCCGTGCATCGGCATAACGATGCAGCTTGTACAGGCCGACACGGCCCGGAATGCGTCCCAGCAGGGCAAGCCGCGGCCGTGATGCTGTCCACAGCAGATGCGCCAGGGTCGCTGTAATGGAAATAAAAACGCCCTGCAACACGCCGACGATGAGCACGCCCAGCGTGGTCACGACAGCGAAGAAGAATTCCGTCGGACTGAGCTGCAGCAATGTCCTGAATTCGCGCAGATCGATAAGGTCGATGGCTGCGGATACAAGGATGGCGCCCAGGATCGCCATCGGCAAATAGGCCAGGATATTGCCGACAAAGACGACCGCCATGCCAAAGGATGTGGCCGCGATCAGGGCGGTCAGCTGGGTCCGGCCGCCGATCGCGAAGTTGACGGCAGAGCGTGAATCCGAAGCTGTCACCGGAAACCCGCCGAACAATCCGCTGGCGATATTGGCGGCACCGAAACCGACCAGTTCCCGGTCGGCCTCGACATCGCGGTGGCGTTTCATGGCGAAACTGCGGGCGGTTATGATTCCGGAGCCAAATCCTACCAGCATGACGGCCAGCGCGCCGCCGAGAAAATCGATATTGGCGACAGATTTGAAGGACGGCGGGGCTAGCGCGAAAGCGATCTCCGGCAGCGGCCCAAGAACGGCGACCCCATGGCCGGCGAGATTCAGGGCAGCGGACAGGATGACGCCGAGAACGATCGCCAGCAGTGGCGCCGGCAGGCCCGGCTTCCAACTTCGGCTGAGCCGAAGAAGGATCAAAGTCACCGCACCGACCAAAAATGTTGGCCAATGAATCTCGGGCAAACGCCGCAGCAACTCGACGATCGGCCCGACGAGGCCAGAGGCCTCAAGCGGCACCGCCGTCATCCGGCCTATCTGCCCGATGATCAGGCTGATCGAGATGCCGGCAAGAAATCCGACCAGGATGGGCCGCGAAAGGAAGTTCGCCAGGAATCCCAGCCGCAGGGCACCGGCAAGAAAGCACAGGCAACCAACCACCAGGGTCAGGGAAATGGAGATCAGCTCGCGCTCCGCCGGCCCCTTCGCTCCCAAGGCGGTCAAGATGCTGGCCAACATGATGCAGGTCCCGGTGTCCGGTCCGACCATCAAATGGCGGGAGGGACCGAGCAAGGCATAGCCAATGAGGGAGAAGATGGTCGCGAAAAGTCCCGCTTCGATCGGCAGGCCGGCGATGGCGGGATAAGCGATGGCGGTCGGCAGGGAAACCGCCGCCACCGAGAGCCCTGCGGCCAGATCGAACCTGAACCAGCTTGCCTGATAGCCTTGCAGCTGATCCAGAATCGAGATTTCTCTCCATATTGCCGATAGCTTCATGGCGCTCTTTACAATTTGCCTGCCCATCCAGCGATTGAGCATCATCATATAACCCCAGCCCTGCTTGTCACACCTCTTCTCGCCGAGAGGCCTTCAACCCGACCCGCGGCGGCCATCATGCTGGCAAAATCCGGCATCGAAGCAACTGCGGCGACATGCTAAGAATGCCGCCGCAGACGGGATGGGAATCTTAGGAAGATGATGCGCAGGATGATCGCGACGATGTTGGCGCTGCAGGTTCTGGTGGGTGCGAGCACCATGGCCCAGATCCGGCACGCTCAAGCGCAGGAAATGCAGCCTGGCCAGTGGCATATCGTCACGCAAGGCAGCACGGTGGTTAATGGCCAGAAGACCGACCTGCCGGAGAACGAAATGGATAGTTGCGTCTCGCCCGACCAGGCGAAGCAGGCCTCAGATCTGACACGGCAACCGCAGGAAGACGGTTGCAAGACCGAATTGCTGTGGCGGGGCGGCAGCAAGGCCAAGACCCGCACCACCTGTCCTAACAGTGTCGCAACGAGTGACATCGATCTTGCCGGCAACGCGTATCGCTCGGCAACGCATATGGAGATGCATCAAGGCAATACGCCTGTCGTCACCGATATGATGGTGACCGGAACACGCATGAGCGATTGCACGCGCTAGAGGCGGATTGTCGCAGAGAAAAAGAAATGCCCGGAGCGATCCGGGCATTTCCATATTCGCGTCATGCGTCTTCGCTTGTGGCCGGCGACGGCCGCAACCGTCAAGCCTGGTTGTCGCGCACCTTGCCGTTCGCGACGCGATTGGCAGCGCTGACGATCGCCATCAGCGAGGCTTTGACGATATTGGAATTCATGCCGACCCCGAAGACCGTCTTGCCATCGGCGGTTTTGGTCTCGAGATAGGCCACGGCCGCCGCATCATTGCCGAGGCCGACTGAATGCTCACGATAGTCGACGACCTTGAGCTCGATACCGGTATGCTTGTGCAAGGCATCCATATAGGCGTCGATCGGGCCGTTGCCGCGGCCCTCGATGATCACTTCCTTGCCCTTGTCGCGCAGCCTCGCCGTCAGATTGCGCATTTCGGTGGCATGGGCATCGGCCGAGGTCTGATAGGAAATGAATTCGTATGGGGTCTTCACCCCGAGATATTCATCGTTGAAGGCCTGCCAGATCGTCTCGCCGGAAATCTCCTTGCCGGTCTGATCGGCGATATCCTGTACCACCTGGCTGAATTCCATCTGCAGCTTGCGCGGCAGATGCATGCCGTGGTCCTTCTCCATCAGGTAAGCGACCCCGCCCTTGCCCGACTGGCTGTTGATGCGGATCACCGCCTCATAATCGCGGCCGACATCCTCCGGGTCGATCGGCAGATAGGGCACCGCCCATTCGGGATCATTCGCCGTCTTCATCGCTGCAAACCCCTTCTTGATCGCATCCTGATGCGAACCGGAGAAGGCGGTGAAGACCAGATCGCCGGCATAGGGATGGCGCGGATGCACCGGCAGCTGATTGCAGTACTCCGCCGTCCGCACCAGATCATTGATATCGGAGAAGTCGATTTCCGGATCGACGCCCTGGGTGAACATGTTGAGGCCCAGGGTGACGAGATCGACATTGCCGGTCCGCTCGCCATTGCCAAACAATGTTCCCTCGACGCGATCGGCTCCCGCCATCACGCCAAGCTCAGCGGCGGCAACGCCGGTGCCGCGATCGTTATGCGGATGCAACGAGATGATGGCGCTGTCGCGCCGCGTCATGTGGCGGCAGAAATATTCGATCTGGTCGGCATAGAGATTAGGCGTCGACATTTCCACCGTGGCCGGCAGGTTAAGAATGCATTTCTTCTGTGGGGTCGGCTGCCACACATCCATCACCGCCTCGCAGACCTCGATCGCATAGTCGATCTCGGTGCCGGTGAAGCTCTCCGGCGAATACTGATAGATGAACTCGGTATTGCCGGTCGCGGCTTCGGCGCATTCACGCACCAGTTCCGCGCCATGCACGGCGATCTGCTTGATGCCGGCCATGTCCTGGCCAAAGACGACGCGGCGCTGCAGGGTCGAGGTCGAGTTGTAGACATGGACGATGGCGCGATGGGCGCCGATCAGGCTTTCATAGGTGCGCTTGATCAAATGATCGCGCGCCTGGGTCAGCACCTGGATGGTGACGTCTTTCGGGATGAGATTGCCGTCGATCAGCTGGCGGACGAAATCGAAATCCGTTTGCGATGCGGAGGGGAAACCCACTTCGATTTCCTTGTAGCCCATCTTCACCAGGGTCTGGAACATGCGCAGCTTGCGCTCCGGTCCCATCGGTTCGATGAGGGCCTGGTTGCCGTCGCGCAGATCAACTGAGCACCAGATCGGCGACTTGGTGATCATTTTGCTGGGCCAGGTCCGGTTCGGCAAATTGATCGGCTGAAAAGCTCGGTACTTACGACTGGGATCGATGCGCATGATGCGACTTCCTGAATAAGAAAAATGTTGTCTGGCGAAAGACGACGCTGAGATACAGCCGCCGGGCGGTCGTCGCGGGTGCTACCCCGTGACCCGACGACCGCCGCGAAGTCGCAGCGCAACCCGGCGCAGGACGGCAAAACCGCCCAACGTGCTTATCTCCGGACACAAATCTGCGGTGTTTATGAAAGCTGCGGGGATCACGATCAACCCCTAATCCTTTGGTTTGCGACGATTTTGATCCGGAAGAGCTCCGGAGGGATCGGCTCAATACGAGCCGTCCGGCGCGATCAGCACGCCGGGGTCGTAAGTCGCAGAAGCTGCGTCCAAAGGCTGGTTCTTGACATCATGGGGCTAATTAATCAGCCGATTGTCGCAGGGTCAAGAGCAAATGCGCCGCCGGTCGCCCCACGCGCGCCCCGTTCGCCAGCGCCGATTCTTGCGGTAAGAGCCCGCTGCGCCGCGTGTCGACTGCGCTGATTTGGCTCAAGCCGGGCGAATTGCCCCTCTCTGTCGCCCCTGCTAGTATCCCGCCGCATTGCAAGGACAGCGGGCATTTCACGGCAGCTTGCGCGATCCGCTGTAGCCGTTACAGACCACCGCGTGGAATTCGTTGAAGATGTCTTTGTTTCAGTTATCGAACCTCGGGATGGATTATGACCCATACCCGATTGGCGTGATTACTCCCGTCTTCGAGCCGGCTCTTTATCAGGAGCTGTTGCGATCCTATCCGCCGCTTGACCTCTTCAAGTTCCTGCCGCGGTTCGGCAACAAATATTCGCTGTCGGAAAAAAATCATCCGAAGAAATACGAAGATTTCATCGCGCGCAACAAGGCTTGGCGTGAACTGCACAGCTACGTCAAAAGCGACGACTTCATTTTCTCGATCATCGATACCCTGCGCGACCGCAAGGTCGATTTAGGGATTCGCCGCGAGACCCAGACATTGCTCAGCCGCTGGGGCACTGTCTTCAAGCATGTGAGACGCGGCCAGCTGCCGATCAGCCGGCCGCCGATCTATTCGCGTTTCGAGTTCTCGGCTTTGCCGGCTGACGGCGGCTATGTGGTGCCGCACACGGATTCGCCCGGCAAGTTCATCACGCTGGTGATCACCATGACCGGCGACAAGCAATGGGACACGTCCTGGGGCGGCGGCACCGATATCCTGAAGCCGAAGGATCCATCGGACACCTATAATTACTTCAATCGCCAGATCGACTATGCCGGCTGCGAGGTGCTCCGCACCGTGGATTTCCTGCCCAACCAGGCCATGCTGTTCGTCAAGACCTTCAACTCGCTGCACGGCGTTCAGAAAATGACCGGCCCGGAAGGTGCCTTGCGACGCACGCTCACCATCAATATCGAGCAGGACTATTGATCATCCCAGCCGTCTGACGCAAGACCGTGAGCCGTCTGGCCAGCCGGCTCACTTCATCACCTTGTTCCAGATCTTGCCGTATATCGTCATGACCTGCTGGCTGCAGGCGGGCGCAAAGACGGGCTTGAAGCCAGCCGGCACAACGATTTCCGGTGCCTCCGTCAGGTGCACCGGCAGGAATTTTTCCGTGTCGCGGATGCCGTTGTCGTAATGGGCGAAGCTGGTCAATTTGGCAGCGATTTCCGGATCCATGAGGAAATTCTGGAACAGCTTCGCATTCGCCAAATTAGGTGCGTCCGACAGGACGACGACGTTGTCCATCCAGCTCACCATGCCCTCTTTGGGATAAACGTAGGTGACGCTCGGCAATTGCTCGCGCGCCCGCAGTGACGCGCCATTCCAATTCATCGTCGCATAGGCGCCTTGCGATGTCATGATGTCGATGACGCCGTATTGCATCGATTGCCAGTTCTTCTTGGCAGCGCTCAGCGTATCCTGAATCGCCTTCAGATCATCCTTGGCCGCCGAGCAGAGCGGTATATGGCGATAATAGGCCACCGAGTTGATGACGTCCTGCGCCTCCGGAACGGCGTTGATATGGCCGCGCAGTTCCGCCGGCGGATCGAAAATCAGCGACCAGCTGTCAAGCGGACCCTTATAGAAATCAGTGTTGACGCTGAACCCCGTCGTTCCCCAGAGGAACGGCACCGTGTAATGGCGGCCGTCATCCCAGAAGACATGCTCGAACTCGGGCCGCAGGTTTTTGTAGTTCGACATCTGGTCAGGTTCGGTGCGCGCGACCAAGCCGTCGCGGATCATCGTCGGCACGACGAAATTGCCGGCGACCGCGATATCGTATCCGCTGGCGCCGCTCTTCACCTTGGCCAGCATTTGGTCGTTGCTGTCGTAGGTATCGACCGTTGCCTGGATATCGTATTTCGCGGCGAAGAGTTCGACCACTTTCGGATTGAGGTAGTCGCCGAAGACATAGATATGCAGCTGGCCGGCCGCATCCGCAGGTGCCGGTTGCAGGACCAGCACGCTGACGGCCAAGACTGATGAGCGAAGCAGAACTCTTGCCGCCGTCATAGATAGCATTCTGATCATTGATGGTCGCGTTCCGCCCCCGCAGCCGTCAGCCTATGCCGGCCCGTAACAGGTGCCGATATTATTGTATTCAAATTGCGCGGGAAAGAGCCCCGGGTGGCGGGTCAGCGCTGTTGCGGGTGGAGATGAGCAAAGCCGAGGATTTGCCGGATCATGCCGGGAAACAGCTCCTCCAGATCGGGCCGCAAGGACACGAAGCACCGGGTGCCTTCCTTGCGTGTCTGGGTGATGCCGGCCTCGCGCAAAATCTTCAAATGGTGGCTGAGGGTGGAATTGCAGACGCCTACCTCGAACTGCCCCCAGGCGAGTTCCTCGCCCTTGCTCAGCCGGCAGACCAGCGACAGCCGCACGGGATCGCTGAGCGCGGCGAGCACCGCCGTCAAGCTGATCTCCGACAGTCCCGGGTGATCCGGCTGTTTCATGACCTGGCAGTTCCTTTCGCGCTGGCAGCCAAGCGAGTCTCGGGGATATCGGCCGCCGCAACGGATTTATGGCGCGCATAGGCCCGCGGCAAGGGGTTCCGCAAGTATTTCTGCCGCAGCATGTCCGTCACTCAACTGCCCCTTGTGCTGCCCGAAAGCGTCACTATATTCGATAATCATCGAACTTTACATCACCGCCTCAACTCCGCCTCCACCACCTCTTCCCCCACTTAACTCATTGCAAGAGAAAGATTTTACAGATGGTTACGCTCTTCGATCCCATTAAGGTCGGCGACCTCAACCTGCCAAACCGGATCTTCATGGCACCCCTCACCCGACAGCGCGCCAGCGAAGGCCGGGTGCCGAACGAATTGATGCGTAACTACTATGTGCAGCGGGCCTCGGCCGGCCTGATCCTCTCCGAAGCGACCTCCGTGACGCCGATGGGCGTTGGCTATGCCGATACCCCGGGGATCTGGAGCGATGAGCAGGTCGAAGGATGGAAAATCGTGACCAAGGGCGTCCATGACGCCGGCGGCCATATTTTCCTGCAGCTGTGGCATGTCGGCCGGATTTCCGATCCCTATTTCCTCGATGGCCAATTGCCCGTCGCGCCCAGCGCTATCGCCGCCGGCGGCCATGTCAGCCTCTTGCGCCCGCAGCGGCCTTACGTGACGCCGCGTGCTTTGGAGACCCGCGAGATACCGGGCATTGTCGCTGCCTTCCATACCGGCGCGGTGAATGCGCAGCGGGCCGGCTTCGACGGCGTCGAGATCCACGGCGCCAATGGCTATCTGCTCGATCAGTTCCTGCAGGATGGCACCAACAAGCGCACCGATGAATATGGCGGACCAGTGGAGAATCGCGCTCGGCTGATGCTCGAAGTGACGGATGCCGCGATTTCGGTCTGGGGACCAAACCGGGTCGGCATGCATCTCAATCTGCGGGGCGATTCTCATTCGATGAGCGATTCAAATCCCGCAGCCACCTTCGGCTATGTCGCGAAGGAATTGGGCAAGCGTAAGATCGCCTTCATCGTCGGCCGCGAATCCCTGGCCGAGCCACGGATCGGCCCCAGCGTGCGCAAGGCCTTCGGCGGCGTTTACGTCGCCAATGAGCAGTTGACGAAGGAAAGTGCCGAAAAGCTGCTGACGAGCGGCGAAGCAGATGCCGTCGCCTTCGGCAAGGCTTTCATCTCCAACCCGGATCTGCCGCGGCGCCTGAAGACCGACGCTGCGCTGACGCCCTGGGACAACACCACGTTCTATGCCGCTGGCCCGAAGGGCTACACCGATTATCCGACGCTTCAAACTGCCTGAAGCTTTCGACAGTGTGACAATGCGACGGCGGGAGTTGCTCCCGCCGTTTTGCTATTTGCGATGCAGTAAGCGATATCCGGAACCTAACGCTTCAGGTCCTTGCCGGTGAGCAGATAGTAACGCAGCAGATAACGTAGACCATGCTGCCAGGATTCGTCGGTATTGCCGCGGATGTCGACGCTTTTGACAAACCTCATCCGGCCACTCGCGACATCCTCGATATAGACATTGATATTGAGGATGAGATTGCTGACCTTTTGCACCGTACCCCAGGCTGCAAGCTCAGCACCAGCCTTCAGGGCAAAGTCACGCTCGCAACCATTGCAGGCGCTGATATCGTTGATAGCGCCGATATCGCCCTGCAGCTTCGCCGGAATCGGGACGATATCGAAGACCGGCGAGGCGTCGACCTGTTGCCGGAAAAGATCATCGAGGGCCTGCAGCCGCGTCTTCTCAGCCGACGTCGTCGTCTCCAGCGAGGTATTGATCAAGCTGAAGCCAAAGAAGGCGACGCGTTGTGCCGTTTGCGCGTGCGACGGCGTGACGGGGCAGCAAAGAAGAGAAAGTGTCAGGGAGAGTGCGGCAAATCCAAACATCCTCATCGCCGCATCCTCGGCGACGAAGGGCGACTTCGCAATTGGCCGATAGGATAAGCGATCGCGCGGGCAGTTATGCCCGGCCCGGGGGCCGACTTGGCGATCGGTCGGCCCGGCGGACCGGTTATGGCCGTCTTTCCTGGCCGTTTCGGATCAGATGACCCAACTTGCCAACGTGACGACCGCCGGACCAGTACCGTCCGGCATGGCTTCACCGCACAGGAGATTTCTGTGCGGAAATCCCGCTGCTAATTCACCCGTACCAGCTGGGTGAGCTCGTCTTTAATTCGGAGTTTCTGCTTCTTCAGGTCGCTTATACAAACCTCGTCCGGATGCGGCCGACGTTCTTCGTCGGCGATCCGAGCTTCGAGGTCGGAATGCTTTGCTTTCAAGGATTCCATATGCGACGTGAGAGCCATCGGCGAATCTCCCTTGCGGCTGGTGGTTGCAGGGCAGACAGTCCGTCGTCTGGCGGGCTGAAAGCCCCCTTTCGAAGTCCGATTGGTACAAAACTGCAAAACAATGGTAACGCCGTTATCCTATTAGAGTAAATTGGAGTTTCAGCGCGCATTACAAGAATCAACGGCGAATGACGGGTTAATTGAGCAGGGGAACTGACCTTTATGGCGCCAAGCCAAGGAAAAACCAGACAAAAATCCGGCAGCCTTCGTGAAAAGAGTGAAACCATCGGGCATCTTCCACCCCGATTGATCATCGGCATCTCCGGCGCGTCGGGCGTCATCTACGGCATCCGCCTGCTCAAGATGCTGCAGGACAGCATGATCGAGACCCACCTCGTCATGTCGCGCGCCGCCCAGGTGACACTGGCGCATGAAACCAACCATAAGTTGCGGGATATCAAAGAACTCGCCGATGTCTGCTATGACAGCGATGACATGGCCGCGGCGATTTCCAGCGGCTCCTTCATAACGCTCGGCATGATCGTCGCCCCCTGCTCGGTCAAGACGCTGGCTGAGATCGCCACCGGTGTCACCACAACCCTGATTTCCCGTGCCGCAGACGTGGTTCTGAAAGAACGTCGTCGTCTTGTCCTGATGGTGCGCGAGACGCCGCTTCATGCGGGCCACTTGAAGAACATGCTGGCTGTCACGGAGATGGGCGGGATCATCTCCCCGCCCGTCCCCGCCATGTATGCCCGGCCGCAAACAATCGACGAAATGATCGATCACAGTCTAGGCCGTGCGCTCGACCTCTTCGGCATCGCGAGCGACCATGTGCACCGCTGGGGCGAGCGTGACGCCCAGCAACCGCGACAATCGCGCCGCCCAAGCGATAGATAATTCCCGTTGCCACCAGATTGCCGACTCGGCTCTATTCGAGAGGGGCGCGCCGGTTCGTTCCTTGACCGCAGGAAATGAAGATGCGGGAAGTAATCCTGTTGTTGATGGACGGATATGATGGATGACCTTGTGATTGTGATCATCCGCCAGCTGGCAATTGCCGCGCTGTTGGTCACCACCACCGTCATCATGCATTTCTTCGGACTGTTCCTGCTGACCGCTTTTGTCCGCGTCAATCAGAGACGGCTGAGCCGGGACAGCATGCATATCGACCAGATTGCAGTCCTGATTGCGGCCGTCTTAGGGGTCTTTGCCATACATTCGGCGGAGATCTGGCTCTACGCCCTGTTTTACGATTTCATGCATGTCTTCAAAACGCTGGAAGATGCCCTCTATTTTTCCCTGACCAGCTACGCGACGATCGGCTATGGCGACGTCGTCCTGTCACATGAGTGGCGTATCCTCGGCGCCATCGAAGGCGTCAACGGCATCCTCCTGCTCGGCTGGTCGATCGCCTTCCTGGTCGCCGTGGTCGGCCGGTTCCGCCATATGCAGCATCGCTGATCAGAGCTGCTGCAAGATCGCCGCGATATCCTGCTCGTCCTGCGGATCAGGTTCGTTCGAGGTGTCGGACCGTGGCAATAGGTCGAGATAGGCCCGCATGACCGGCAAAGCGAGTTCCGCCGCGGGTTTCCCTTGCAACCGGCCGCAATGCGGCTCCGCAGCCAGGGCGATCTGGCGCTGCGCCACCCTTTCGCAATCGAGCTCGGCACCCAGCAATGTATGATGCAACGACTGCTGGTCGACCTTGCCGATCTCTTCGCCGAAATCACCTTTGACCCGACGCCGCACCTCGCGCAATGGCCGGACGACCTTGTCACGCCAGGGCTGGACCGCGGCATCGATGTCGATCACCCCGCTGGTCGGCAACTGATACCCCAGGGTCGCAAGCCAGCAGATGGCCAGCAACATGTTGACATCGGCATCGCGCCGGTCCTGCAGTGACAGCAGAGCCACAGCTACCGGCGATTTGCAGTAGAAAGCCAGGCTGAATTCCCAAAAGCCGTCGGCATTTAGCCTAATCACAGCGCCGCCCCGTCCCTGTCTCGCATCATGCCAATCGAGGCATCCGCTCGCCGGCCAAGCCCCTTTACCCTGGCTAGCATAGGGCTTTGTCGCTGCCGGCTTGTCAAGCCGAGCAAGCCCGCCTGGCAGACGCCACCAGCGCGCGAAGGACTTGCCAGAAGCGCGCCGATCAACCAACTATGTGAGGATCTGCCACAGATGGCAAAGTCCTTATTATTTCACGGATTTCAGTGATGAGCGACGCCTTCTATTTCTTCTCTCCGGCCCGCTCGGTCATCGCCGTCGCCGGCGACGATCGCGCCAGTTTCTTGCAAGGCCTGATTTCCAACGATACCGGGAAGGTCTCCCCATCGCAGGCGATCTATACCGCCTTCCTGACGCCGCAGGGCAAGTACCTGCACGATTTCAGCATAGCTGCCCGGGTCGATGAAACGGGCGCCGACTCTTATCTGCTGGATGTTGAGGCGGTCCGGCGGGCCGACCTGCTGAAGCGCCTGTCGATGTATCGCCTGCGTTCCAAGGTCACCCTGACCGATGCCAGCACGGATTGGGTGGTAGCCGTGATTTACGGGGCGGACGCTTTGGCGACCCTGGCATTGCCGGACGCAGCTGGGGCGACGAAGCCCCTGGCGGACGGCGTCGCCTTCACCGATCCGCGTCTGCCTGCCTTGGGCGCGCGCGCCCTCCTGCCGCGAACGACCGCCGAAGCCGTGCTGCAGCAGGCCGGTTTGCACCCGGGAGATGCGGAGGCCTACAACCGCCTGCGCCTGTCGCTCGGCGTGCCGGAAAGCCCGGTCGATCTCATCCCGGAAAAATCCATTCTGCTGGAATCGGGCTTCGATGAACTGCACGGCGTCGATTGGCAGAAGGGCTGTTATATGGGCCAGGAACTGACGGCCCGCACCAAGTATCGCGGCCTCGTCCGCAAGCGCCTCCTGCCGGTCACCATTACCGGGGCGCCGCCGGCACCCGGCACCGCCGTCATGGCCGGCGACAAGGAGATCGGCGAGATGCGCAGCCATGCCGCCGATGGTTCGGTCGGCATCGCCATGCTGCGTCTGGAAGCATTGGAAAGCTTGCGCACCGGCGGATCGATCACGCTGCGCGCCGGAACGGCAGAGCTCTCGCCGCTTCTGCCGGACTGGGTGCGGCTGCCGCCGGCAGAAGCCGCCGCAATCTGACGCCCGTTCCCCGGCGGCTGATCGGCAGGTCAAGCGGACTGACGTCGATTGGAAACAGGCTGCTTCCCTGCTATAGAGCGCGCCAGCGATCTCGATAACAGGGGATGATGATGAGCAAGCCACGTTTGCGCGATCTTGGCATTTCGCTTGGCCAAATGGCACCCGGTCCGCTCAACGCCATTACCGATGTTGCCGGCGTCAAGGTTGGCTTCACGACCGTCATTCAGGACACCCCTTACGTGGTACGTAGCGGCGTCACCGCCATCTGGCCGTCCGACCGCATCTATACCGATCATCTTTTCGCCGGCTATCATTCCTTCAACGGCAATGGCGAGATGACCGGCACGATCTGGCTGCAGGAACAAGGCACCCTGGCGGGGCCGATCACCATCACCAACACCCATGCGGTCGGCATCGCCCGTGATGCCATCTGCCGGCTCGCGGCAGAGCGATTTGTCGAGAACGCCTGGCACCTGCCGGTAACGGGGGAGACCTGGGACGGCTGGCTGTCCGACGCCGAGACCTTCCCTATTACCAGCGAGCATGCCCTGGCCGCCCTCAAATCGGCGCAAGATGGTCCGGTCGCGGAAGGCAATGTCGGCGGCGGCACCGGCATGATCTGCCATGAATTCAAAGGCGGCACCGGCACCGCATCGCGGCGCCTCTCCGCCGATCAAGGCGGCTGGACGGTCGGCGCCCTGGTGCAGGCCAATTACGGTCTGCGCGAAATGCTGCGTTGCGGCCATGCCCCCGTCGGGCTCGAGATCGGCGATGACGTCGTGCCACGGGCCAAGGATGAGCCGAAGGATCAGGGCTCGATCATCGTCGTCCTGGCAACCGATGCCCCGCTTCTGCCGATCCAGTGCCAACGCCTGGCTCGTCGCGCCACGACCGGCCTCGCCTGGGTCGGGGGCTTCGGCAGCAATTCCAGCGGCGATATCTTCCTCGCCTTCTCCACCGCGAACGTCATCCAGGCTTCTGCGAAAATGGCCGAGGTGCGCATGCTGGGCCTGGAGCAATGTACGCCGCTCTTCCAGGCCGCGGCGGAAGCCACCGAAGAAGCGATCTGGAACGCCATGGTCGCCGCAGAGACCATGACCGGTTTTAAAGGCCGCAAGGTCCACGCCCTGCCACACGACCTGTTGCAGCAAGCCGTGGCCCGGTACAAACGGCGAGACTAACTACAACAGTTTTTCTCGGAAAGATCGGAATCGACGAAACTACATGTCGGGCGAAGGCGTTACAGCGCGTAGCGATCCTGATCGCAATGGCAGCTGGGCAATTTTTGCCGATACACGGGAACGTGATCGCCGCTCAAAGAGCTTACGCTTGGACATCAAATTTCACTAGGAATACTCTCATTAACATAGATTTATCGCTGCTTACTTTGTTCGCGTATCAAAGCTGTGGGGCGACCCACACACCAAAGGCCACGCCGAGTTCGAGATCGTTCCCTGCTGGGATCGCCGCATGAAGTCCATCTTGGTAATTGACGACGACCCCCTGGTCGGCACAACGGTCCAACGGATACTGACCTCTGCTAACTGGGATGTGCGCCTCGCACGCAATGGGCGCGATGCGCTGGATCAAGTTGCACAGCGGGCACCTGACCTGGTCGTCACGGATATCATTATGCCGGATATGGAGGGACTGGAGATCATCTCCTCCTTGCAAAGATCGCATCCGGATATCCCCATCATTGCCGTTTCCGGTAGCGGCCGAATGAACAATGTCGATTATCTGGCTTATGCCGAGAAGCTCGGCGCGTACGCCACTTTGGCAAAGCCGTTCAAGCGTGAAGAAATTCTCCGCATCATTCGCAAAGCGTTTGGCGAAGCAAGTGACTCGTAACAGAACAGCGATCAACGGCAGCTTGAGGCGCCACCTGAAAAGCGTTCCATCCACCTCTCGACCCAGCCGATCGCCGTATCTGCGGTCGACCTCGGGAAAACAGGGACGGAACTTCTCGATGTAGGAGGTTCTCGATGCCGGAAGAGACTTTGTTGGCGCCGCGCCTGGCTATCGTCGATGACGAACCCGGCATCTGCCGATTGGTGGAACGCGTTGCGACGGATTGCGGGTATCAGGTCTTTGCGACGACAGATCCGGCCAAATTCCGACAGGAGATCGCGGAGCTCGATCCCGCCATCATCATTCTCGATCTCCAGATACCCGGCATGGACGGCATAGAGTTGCTGCGCGAGCTTTCCGGCCTCGGCCTCTCGGGCCACGTCCTTCTGATCAGCGGCAGTGACATCAAGATCATGGAATCCGCCATGTTCCTCGGCCTCGCGCGCGGCATGCGGATGGAAGGTTTTTTGCAGAAGCCGATGCGGCTCGAAGAGCTGCGCCAGATACTCAACCGCCTCAACCCGATGTCGCGGGAGCCGACCCGGGAAGAGCTCCTCAGCGTCATCGAGGAAAACGGCCTCTCGCTGCATTACCAGGCCAAGCTCGACCTGCAGAGCGACGCCATCGTCGGCGTGGAAGCGCTCGCCCGCTGGGGACACCCCAAACTCGGCGCCATTCCGCCGGACACCTTCATCTCACTGGCTGAACGGAGCGAAGTCATCACGCCCCTCACCCGCTGGGTCATCGCCGAAGCGATCGCCCAGGCCGGCGAATGGCGGGCCGAGGGCTATGACATATCGACGTCCATCAACCTCTCCGCCGCGGCCACCTATAGCTATGATCTGCCGGACTGGGTGGAAACCGTCTGCACCCGCGCCGGCCTGCCGACCGATCGCGTGACCTTCGAGCTCACCGAAACCGCCGCCATGCAGGACGGCATCAAATTGCTGGATGTCCTCACCCGCCTCCGCCTCAAAGGCTTCCAGTTGTCGATCGATGACTTCGGCATCGGCTATTCATCGCTGGTACAGCTGCAGAAGCTGCCCTTCTCCGAGCTGAAGATCGATATCAGCTTCATTCAAAACCTGCTGAAGACCGAGAGCAGCAACGTCATCGTCGATACCATCATCGGCATGGCGCGGAATCTGAAATTGCGGACGGTCGCCGAAGGCGTGGAGAGCCGGGAGGTTCTTACCGCCCTGAAGACCAAGGGCTGCGACTACGCGCAAGGCTTCTATATTTCCAAGCCTTTGCCGGCAGAAGACTTCGTTCGGCTGCGGCCAGCCTTCAGGCTCAGGGCCTGATTGCCGCAAAGGACGCGGGGATCGATTCCGTGCCGATGTCGAAGCGAAATCCTGGACAGCCGCCTGACAGACTCGGGCGCTTCATCTATAGTGAGTCGCGAGATGACGCCGCGATGATGAGGATAAACGTGCCGACGGTTCCGATATCCGAGGAAGACGCACTGATACCGGTCATCGTGCAGCTGCGTGAGATGGTCGACGAGCTGTCGGCGGATATGCAGCAGATCCAGTGGCGTCTTGCCAAGCTGGAACGTCAATACGGCACAGACACCACTGAGTGATGCAAGCGGACCATGTGGCCCTTCTTCTCGAAGCCTCTTCCCCACTCTTCCGTGTCCTTACGTTTGCTCGTCTTCCCATTGGTCATGGGTCTGCAGATTTTTTCGCTAGCCGTTTCACGCGCCGACCCGCAAATCAGCGATCCGGGCATGGCGCAGCGCCTGCTCGGCAAACACGCATTGACCTTGCAATGGCTGGGTTCCGGCACGCTGAAAGACGCAGGCCAAGCGGAGGTCCGCAACGACAACGGCACTTGGCGCCTGACCGGTCGGCAGGAAGCCAAGGAAGGCCATGTCAGCCTCGACGGTGTCGTCACAGCGGTGGATGCTACGACCTTCGCCTTCACCGGCAAGATCATCACCAATGTCAGCTACATCAATAAGGGGCAGGATTGCACCCGCGACGGCAACTTCACTTTTGCCAAGAAGGGCAGCCGCAAATACTGGCGCCTGCTGCAGATCGATAATCCCTGCGACCGGGCGGCGGATTATGTCGATATTTATCTGCGCTAGATTGCGCTTCTGCGGCCCTGATCCAAATATATGACATGACCGCGCGCCTGGGTCGGCGCCGTGACGTTGGAACACATTTCTTGGAGACGTGCGAACCATGACGGAAGCTGCCCTTCACCATCTGCCGGCGCCCGCGAGGGACCTCATCGAACGCCTACGCCTGGTGCCGCATCCCGAGGGCGGCTTTTTCCGTGAAACCTACCGCGCGTCGATCGAGCTGAGCGCCCAGGCACTGCCCGCGGATTTCACCGGAACGCGTCATGCATCGACGGCAATCTATTTTCTGCTGGCCGCCGGAGACCGCTCACGCCTTCACCGCATCTGCTCGGACGAAGTCTGGCATTTCTATCATGGCGACCCGCTGCAGGTGGTGGAGATAACCGAAGCCGGCGATATTTCCACGACGTTGCTCGGTGCCGATATCGGCGCCGGCCAGGTGCCGCAGCACGTCGTGCCGGCCGGCCGCTGGTTCGGTGCCTGCCCGGCTCCCGACAGTCGTTTCAGCCTGGTCGGCTGCACGGTGGCACCCGGTTTCGATTTCGCTGATTTCGAAATGGCCGAGCCGCAGGCACTCTTGTCTGCCTATCCAAAGCTGCGCGACTGGATCATACGCCTCACCTGACCCCGCCCGGTTGCTGGATAGGCTCTGTTCGCCGACGCCGCGGCAACGCTACTCCCGCTTCAGTCTCTCGGACCACCGCTCCCGCGTCAGCCGATGGAGCAGATGACGGCGCAAGCGGTCGCCTGCCGGCAAAGCCGGGTGGTCGAAGTCCTCCGCCCGGTAATGCTGCATGCCGAGGCGCTGCATGACGCCTTGCGACCGCAAATTCACAGCCGCAGTGAAGGCGACGATTTCATCGAGGCCGAGATCGTCGAAACCGAAACCCAGGACTGCCTGCGCCGCCTCCGTGGCATAGCCCCTGCCCCAAAAATCATGGGCGAGCCGCCAGCCGATTTCGATGCAGGGCATGAAGGGCGCGGCGAAGCCCGGCCGGTTCAGACCGACGAAACCGATGAAATCCGCGATACCCGGTGCTTCCACCGCCCAGAAACCGAAGCCCTGCGTCTCGATGGCCGCCTGCATACGCGCCACCATCGCGTCACTGGCGACGCGGTCCAGGCAGGCCGGCATGAATTCCATGACGCGGGGATCGGCATTGAGGCGCGCGATCGCCGGCAAGTCGCTGTCGCGCCAGGCCCGGAGGATCAAGCGCGGGCTACGCAGCAGGACCGTATCCTTCACCCGGCGCCTCCCTCAATCGCTGCAGACGGCGCTATCGAACCGCCACCAGCGCTTGACGCTGGAAAGAACCTGGACGGCTCCGTTCCGCTCGACACGATAGCTGCGCCACCAGGGGGTTGCACAGTTTTCCGGTACCCTGACGTCGCCCAGGGTCCAGCCCCCGGCATCCCCTGTAACGGCCAAGCCACAAAGTGCGGGCGGCTGAACCAGCCGCCCGGTGTCGTTCAGCAAGGTGATAAGCTCTGCCGCACCTTGCAGGTCCTTCACCTGTGCCAGAGCGGCACGCAAGCCCGCCTGATCGGTGATGGCGGCGACATCCTCGCCGTCATCGGTCACCAACAGCACCGTCGCCTCCGTGCCGGCTTTCCGGGGATAGGCGCCCAGATCGAATTCGCGGCGTCCGAAGAACGTATCAAGCGCTTTTGTCTGCTGCTGATTGCCGGCTCCCTCGGCGGAGCGGGGAATCCAGATCCGGCATTGATAGACGTCCAGCCCGACGCCGAAATGGAGATGCGGATCCAGCGTGAGACTGCGGCAGACCTCGCCGTAACGCTCTGTCATCCGCCTGTCGACCGCATCGCTGGCGAGCAATGGATGCGCCGCATCGAGGCCTTCGCCGGCGCAGGATCTGGCAATCAGCTCCCGGTCCTGGGCTGAGAGGCCGGTATCGCTGGTCGCCCACCGCCGTACCTCATAAGCCGCAAGCGTCAGCAGAAGCAGCAGAGCCGCATAGATGATTCGGCGTTTGGTCATGACATCCGATCGTAGTGGGTGCGGCGACAAAGAGAAACCGCGACTGGCGGTTGCGGCGCTAAGTCCGGGTCCGGACGCTTTCCGGCCACCCGGCATCATCTTTTGGGGCATTCTTCGTGGCACAGAAGGCACCTCCGCCTGGGGGCTTCCAGCACAAGTTTCCCTTGCTTTTCCTCGCGTTTAACCAGGCGGTCAAGAATATTTACGTGTGTGACAGAACCATGTTAGCGTCGCAACCGTCGCCTCGACCGAGGCTGGCCTGCTCGCCGTCGCGGAGGGGACTGACGGCAAACCGGGAGCTTGAAAATGAAACCGCTGTTGAGAACGACCGTCGCCGCCTTGATGCTGACGATCGCCGCCGGCGCCGGCGCTTATGCCGCCACGCCGAAAGATACGCTGGTCATCGCCTACGCGATCGACGACATCATCACCCTCGATCCGGGTGAGATCTATGAAATCTCCAGTTCGGAATACCAGGCCAATGCCTATGACCGCCTGGTCGCGCTTGACCCCAGCGATACCTCCAAGATCCTGAACAAGGCCGCGGAAAGCTGGTCGGTCAGCCAGGATGGCAAGACCTTCATCTTCAAGATCCGCAAGGGCATCAAGTTCCAGTCCGGCAATCCACTGACCGCCGAGGACGCAGCCTTCTCCCTGCAGCGCTATGTCACGATGGACAAAACACCTGCCTTCATTATGAACCAGTTCGGTCTGACGAAGGACAATGCGACCAAGATGATCCGCGCCAAGGATGCGGATACCCTGGAAGTCGAACTCGACAAGGTCTATGCGCCAACCTTCTTCCTGAACTGCATCAGCTATACCAGTTCGATCGTCGACAAGAAGCTGGTCATGTCGCATGAGCAGAACGGCGATCTCGGCAATGGGTGGCTGAAGACCAACTATGCCGGTTCGGGTCCGTTCTTCCTGAAGGAATGGAAGCCGAATGAATCGCTGAGCCTCACCACCAACCCGCATTACTGGGACGGCGAGCCGAAGATCAAGCGCGTTCTCATCAAGAACGTGACCGAAAGTGCCACGCAGCAATTGCTGCTGCAGAAAGGTGATGTCGATATCGCCCGCAACGTCACCGGCGATCAGCTGACCGCGCTTCAGGGCGATAAGAACGTCTATATCCAGTCGGCGGCGAAGGCGACCCTGTGGTATCTCGGACTCAACATGAAAAATCAGTACCTGGCCAAGCCGGAAGTGCGCAAGGCGCTGAAATACCTGGTCGATTACGACGGCATCGCCAATACCTTGTTCAAAGGTGTCGATGCCCCCCATCAGACCATCCTTCCCGATGGCCAACTCGGCGCCTCCGATGCCAAGCCCTATAAGTTCGACGTCGAGAAGGCAAAGGAACTGCTGAAGCAGGCAGGTCTGCCCGACGGCTTCAGCGTCACCATGGATACTTCCAACAAGACGGAAACCCTGGAACTGGCGCAGTCGATCCAGTCGACTTGGGCAAAGGCCGGCATCAAGTTGGAGATCAAGTCTGCGGACAACAAGCAAACCCTGACTCGTTATCGTGCCCGCCAGCACGACATCTATATCGGCACCTGGGGCTCGGATTATCAGGACCCGCATTCCAACGCTGAGGGGTTTGCGACTAATGCCGATAACTCTGACGATGCAAAGGTCAAACCGCTTGCTTGGCGCAACGCCTGGGACATTCCCGATCTGACCAAGGAGGTCTATGCCGCGCGTGACGAGCTGGACAGCACCAAGCGCGCCGCGATGTATGGCGACATTCAGCAAAAGGTGCTGGATGATGGTCCGTTTATCGTCATGTTCCAGCAGATCGAAACTTCCGGGATCAGCAAGCACGTTAAGGGCTTCATCATGGGCCCCAGCTTCGACCTCGACCTCTATAAGAATGTCGTCAAGAATTGATGGGTCTTTTTACCTAGCGAAGTAACGGCAACGAAGCCGATCCAAATGCACCGCCGGACCCGGTCCGGCGGTGCTCTTTTGAGGGAGCGAGAACGATGACTTATCGCTTTCCCCCGGTTCGCTCACGCAACAAAGCATTGGCCCGCTGGCGCCAATCGGCTATTAGCCGTCGGATGCTGCACCTTTCTCTGCCAATTGGAATGAAGATATGAAGGCGACATTACGCGTCGTCATTTCCGTGCTGAGTACTTTGCTCGGCCTTCTCATTATCACTTTCGTAATCGGCCGTGTCCTACCGATTGATCCGGTCCTGGCCGTGGTCGGCGATCACGCTTCAGCCGAGGTTTATGCCCGCACCCGCCTGGAAATGGGCCTGGACCTGCCGCTTTATCAGCAGTTCTGGATCTATCTCAGCCATGTGCTGCAAGGCGATCTCGGCATGTCTTTGCGCACCGGCCATCCGGTCCTGGAAGACATCAGCCACGTCTTTCCAGCGACGCTGGAACTGGCGACAGCCGGCACGCTGATCGGCGTCATCATCGGCGTACCGGCCGGAGTCTGGGCCGCCGTGCATAAGGACCGCTGGCAGGACCATATTATCCGTTTTGTTGGTCTTTTTGGTTATTCCGTACCAGTCTTCTGGCTCGGCCTCATGGGCCTGCTGCTGTTTTATGCCAAGCTCGACTGGCTGCCCGGCCCCGGCCGCATCGATTTCAGCTTCGAAGATTCAGTCGATCCGGTTACAGGCATCATGCTGATAGATAGCTTCCTGACCGGCGACATGGAACTCTTCACCAACGCCGTCATGCATCTTATCCTGCCGGCTTCGATCCTCGGCTATTTCTCGCTTGCCTATATCAGTCGCATGACCCGTTCCCTCATGCTGGGCCAACTGCGCCAGGAATACATCCTGACAGCACGCGTCAAGGGAGTCGCTGAGTGGAAGATCGTCTGGCGTCATGCCATGGGTAATATCCTGGTGCCGCTGCTGACGGTGATCGTGCTTTCCTATGCGACGCTGCTGGAGGGTTCTGTGCTGACCGAGACGGTCTTTGTCTGGAACGGCCTCGGTCTCTATATCACCAACTCGCTCTTCTCCGTCGACATGACCGCGGTGCTGGGCGGCACGCTGGTCGTCGGCACAGCCTTTATCTTTATCAACATGCTGACCGATCTCGCCTATCGCGTGCTCGATCCGCGTGCCCGCTGACGTGACGGGGAGCTTATCAAGATGACTTTCACCTTATCCGATATGCGGACGACCGGCTGGCGGCACTGGCTGTTGACCGATACGCCGCATTCGCGTCTGCAGGCGCGCCTGGGCCGCGCCTATCTCGGCTGGCGGAGTTTCGCGCGCAATCCGCTAGCCATGGCCGGCCTGATCATCTTTCTGACGCTGCTCCTGATGGCGATCTTTGCGCCTTTGCTGACCAGCCATGATCCTTTGGCCGGCAATCTGGAACAGCGCCTGCTGCCGCCTAATGATACCTATCTGCTCGGCACCGACCAGCAGGGTCGCGACCTGTGGAGCCGCATCGTTTATGGGTCGCGCGTCACTTTGATGATCGTCTTCCTGACCTCGATCACGGCCGCCCCGATCGGCCTCATCATCGGCACGGTTGCCGGCTATGCCGGCGGCTGGGTGGAAGCCGCGCTGATGCGCATCACCGACATCTTCCTCGCTTTTCCCCGCCTCATTCTGGCGCTGGCCTTCGCCGCCGCCCTCGGGCCCGGTATCGAGAATGCGGTGCTGGCGATTTCCCTGACCGTCTGGCCGCCTTATGCCCGTATCGCCCGCGCCGAGACCCTGGCGGTGCGCAACTCCGACTATGTGGCGGCGGCCCGCATGATGGGCGCCTCGCCTCTTCGGATCATTCTGGGCCAGATCATGCCGATGTGCATGTCCTCGCTGATCGTCCGCGTTTCGCTCGACATGGCCGGCATCATCCTGACCGCCGCCGGCCTCGGCTTCCTTGGCCTCGGCGCGCAGCCGCCGCAGCCGGAATGGGGCGCCATGGTTTCCAGCGGCCGCGAACATCTGCTGGATCAATGGTGGATCTCCACCTTCCCCGGCATCGCGATCTTCGTCGTCAGCCTCGGCTTCAACCTGATCGGCGACGGGCTGCGCGACGTCCTCGATCCGCGCGAGCAGTGAGGCGATGATGGAAAAAATCCAGCGCACCGTTCCTCTCCTTCAAGTCGAAAACCTCAACATCCGCTTCAAGACGCCCACCGGCAGTTCCCATGTCGTGCGCGACATGTCCTTCAGCATGGGCCGCGAAAAGCTGGCGATCGTCGGCGAAAGCGGCTCCGGGAAGTCGCAATCTGTCCGCGCCATTCTGGGCCTCAGCCCCGGCCAGGTGACGGCCGACCGGTTGGAATTCCAGGGCGAAAATCTGCTAGGCCTCGATGCCGCCCACTGGCGCAAGATCCGCGGCAAACGCATCGCCATGATCATGCAGGACCCGAAATATTCTTTGAACCCTGTGATGCGGATCGGCGACCAGTTGCTGGAGGCCGTTCGAGACGGCTTCGGCGGCAAGGCCACCAAGGCCCGCGCGTTGGAAATGCTCAGTGCCGTCAAGATCCGCGACCCGGAACGCGTCTATCGCGCCTGGCCGCATGAGCTGAGCGGCGGCATGGGCCAGCGGGCGATGATCGCCATGATGCTGATCACCGAACCCGAACTGCTGATCGCCGACGAGCCGACCTCGGCGCTCGACGTCACCGTGCGGCTGCAGGTTCTCGCCATCCTCGACGACCTGGTGAAGACCCGGGATATGGGCCTCATTTTCATCAGCCATGATCTCAACCTCGTCGCCTCGTTCTGCGACCGGGTCCTCGTCATGTATGCCGGCCAGGTGATGGAGGAGCTGGATGCCCATCATCTCACCGCCGCCCAGCATCCCTATACCCGCGGCCTGCTCGCCTGCCTGCCGGAATTGGGCCGGCCGGTCAGCGTCCTGCCGACCCTTACCCGCGATGCTGCCTGGAAAGACCCGATCGTCGCGCGAGCCGTCCGATGAGCAATATGATCGACGTTCAAAATCTCGAAGTCGTCTTCGGCGCCGGCAAGCGGCAGGTGCATGCGCTCAAGAAGGTGAGTTTCCAAGTCGATAAGGGCGAGAGCTTCGGCCTGGTCGGCGAAAGCGGTTCCGGCAAGTCCACGGTTCTGCGCGTCCTCGCCGGCCTCAACCCCGATTGGAAGGGGCGGATCACCGTCGATGGCCGCGATTTCCGCGCCAAGCGTGACCGTGATGTCTACAAGCAGATCCAGATGGTGTTCCAGGACCCCTACGGTTCGCTGCACCCCAAGCATACGATCGACCGGATTCTCTCCGAACCCCTGATCATCCATGGCATCGGCGATGTCGAGGATCGGGTCACGCAAATACTCGATCAGGTTCAACTCGGCCACGCCTTCCGTTTCCGCTATCCTCATCAGCTTTCCGGCGGCCAGCGCCAGCGCGTCGCCATTGCCCGCGCGCTCATCCTGCGCCCGCAGGTGGTGCTGCTGGACGAACCCACCTCGGCGCTCGACGTCTCGATCCAGGCCGAGATCCTCAATCTGCTCAGCGAACTGCGCCGGGAGCTCGGCCTGACCTATATTCTCGTGAGCCACGATCTCGCCGTGGTCGGCCAGATGTGCGAGCGGCTGGCGCTGATGCGCAAGGGCGAGATCGTCGAGCAGGCCAACGCCGCCGATCTCGGCGCCGGCAAGCTGACTCATCCCTATTCGCAGCAGCTGCTGGTCGCCAGCAAGGGCTATGACCGGGCCGCGATCGATCTATTTGCCGATTTGTGAGCGATCCCGATGTCGCAATTCATCAGCAGCCTGGCCTTGCTGGTTGGCGATTACGATGAGGCCAAGAGCTACTACCGCGACGTCCTCGGCTTCGAGCTGGTCGAGGATACGGATCTCGGCCAAGGCAAGCGCTGGGTCGTCATGTCGCCGCCGGGCGCCACCGAAACCCGGCTGTTGCTGGCGCGGGCGGCAACGCCGGAACAAGCGAGCCGGATCGGCAACCAGACTGGCGGCCGGGTCTTCCTGATTCTCCAGACCGACGATTTCTGGCGCGACTACCGCGCCTATCAGGCGCGTGGCGTCACTTTCTGCGAGCAGCCGCGGCAGGAGGCCTATGGCACGGTCGCGGTATTTCAAGATCGTTACGGCAATCGCTGGGATCTGCTGCAGCCGGCAAGAACATAGTGCCAGCGATTTTCGGCTGACTTTAACCATTCAAGGCCCGGAATCTGCGGCATTTTCACCGCCAGGTGCAGAATTTGGCCGTCCCCGGCATAACATGATTGGCGCTTTGCCGCGGCTTCCTGTATCAAGCGCCTTTCGCCGCGCGCCAACAAGACGTGCGCCCCTGCCGATTCCGATCAGGTCACGCGACCTGACGATGACGGCAGGCATGCGATCCCGCTTCTGACAGATTGACCCGTTATGCCCTTCCCAGTGATTCATCCGGCCCTCGACCGCGCCCTTGCCGAGCGCAACTATCTGGAACCGACCCCGGTCCAGGAAGCGGTTCTGCAGCCCGAGGCCGCCGGCCGCGATCTCCTGGTCTCGGCCCAGACCGGCTCCGGCAAAACCGTCGCCTTCGGTCTCGCTTTCGCCGAAACCATCCTCGGCGATGCCGAGCGTTTTCCCCGCGCCGGCGCGCCGCTGGCCCTGATCATCGCCCCCACCCGTGAGCTGGCGATGCAGGTCCATGGCGAATTGAGCTGGCTCTACGCCCCGGCTGGCGCCCGAATCGTCTCCTGCGTCGGTGGCATGGATGCCAGGCGGGAAGCCCGCGCCCTGGAAGCCGGCTGCCATATCGTGGTCTGCACGCCGGGTCGCCTGCGCGACCATCTGGAGCGCCGGCAGATCGATACTTCCGAATTGCGGGTCGTCGTGCTCGACGAAGCCGACGAGATGCTGGATCTCGGTTTCAGCGAAGATCTCGAATTCATTCTCGACGCCACGCCGCCGGAACGCCGCACCCTGCTCTTCTCGGCGACCATCGCCAAGGAAATCGCCAATCTGGCCAAGCAGTATCAGCGCGATGCCCTGCGCATCAACACGCTGAAGCAGAACGAGGCGCATGGCGACATCGAATATCGCGCCATCCGCGTCGGGCCGCGCGATGTCGAGCATGCCGTGGTCAACGTGCTGCGCTTCATCGAACCGCGCGCCAGCATCATCTTCTGCCATACACGTGAGTCGGTCCGGCGCCTGCATGGCAGCCTGCTGGAGCGCGGCTTCGATGTCGTCGCCCTCTCCGGCGAATTGAGCCAGACGGAGCGCAGCCATGCGCTGCAAGCCCTGCGCGACGGCCATGCCCGTGTCTGCGTGGCGACCGACGTGGCGGCACGCGGCATCGATCTGCCCGATCTTGGCCTCGTCATTCATGCCGAGATCCCGACCAACAAGGAGACCCTGCTGCATCGCAGTGGCCGTACCGGCCGCGCCGGCCGCAAGGGCGTCTGCGTCCTGCTGGTTCCCTATTCGCGCCAGCGCCGCGTCGACGGCTTGCTGCGGGCCGCGAATATTACCGCCACCTGGGGCGATCCGCCCCTGCCCGACGCCATCCGCGCCCGGGACCAGGAGCGCCTGCTGGCCGATCCGGTTCTGACCGAGGCGGCAACGGAAGAGGATACAGCCCTGGCGCAGAGCCTGCTCGACGGCCGCACCGCGGAACAGGTCGCCGTGGCCCTGGCCCGGCTCTATCGCGCCCGTCTGCCGGAACCGGAAGAGCTGTTCATCGCCCCGCCGCGCGAGGAGCGCCCGGATCGCAAGGGACCGCGGGCCGAAGGATACGAGCGCGGCGAGAGCCGGGAGCGCCGCGAGCCGCGTGTGCCGCGCGAATTCCGCGGCGGCGAAAACATGGTGCAGTTCCGCATCAGCGCCGGGCGCAACGCCAATGCGGATCCGAAATGGATACTTCCCATGCTGTGCCGCCGCGGCAAGATCACCAAGCAGGAGATCGGCGCCATCCGTATTTTCGACCGTGAGACCATCGTCGAAATCGCCAAGGATGCGGCCGAAGGTTTCACCGCCGCGATCCAGCAGACCCCGGACAACGACGTCCGCATCACGCCGCATGACGGGTCGCAGCCGGCCGACGGAGCGGAGCATGATCGTAAATGGTCCAAAGGGCCGCGTCGCGATGACGACCAGGCGCCGCGCCGCGAGAAGACCGGTTATCCGAAGCGCAACCGCTCCAATGCCGATCATCCGCCCGCTGAAGGCGTACGTCCCGCCCGCGCGCACCATGCCCATGCGCCCCAAGCCCGCGCGCCCCATGCACGGGAAGAACGCCCTGACCGGCCCTGGAAAGATCGCGGCGAACGGCGCGCGGATCGTCCGCGCCAGGAAGGCGAGAATCGCGCCGCCGGCGAGCATGGGACGGCGGAACGGCCGGCCAAGCCTCACCACGCCAAGCGTGCCGACGGCGCTGGCGCGCGTCCCGACCGCCACAAGCGCGACAAGTCGGCAGGTGACAAGCCCGCCGGCCGTGACCGCCGCGGCCCCTCGCCGGAAGCCAAGGCCGCCTCGGACCGCAAATTGAAGAAAAAACTGAAGAAACTCAGCAAGAAGAAGTAGCTCGGCCGGCTGCCGCCGCCTGCGATGGTCAGCGAGTTTTTCGCGCTCGGCACCTAAATTCTTCTCGATTGTTAATCCGTGGCCGCACAGGCAGTTTGCGGCCACGGTAATCCCTACAATCGGAGTAGAGTATCATGACCAGCTTCAACGACCTGCGCCGCGCCTTCACGGCAGGCCGTCTGTCTCGCCGCGATTTCTTTGCCGGTGCCACTGCGCTGGGACTGGCCGCTGCAGCCACGAATCTGATCGGCCCCGCGCCGGCTTATGCCGATACGCCGAAGCGCGGCGGCAATCTGCGCATCGGCATCGGCGGCGCCAGCACGACCGACAGCCTCGATCCCAGGACCTATGCCGATATCGGCGTCATCACCCTGGGCGCGCAGGTCTTCAGCAGTCTGGTCGAATTTGACGAACACCATAACCTGCTGCCGGGCGTCATCGAGAGCTGGGAAGTGAAAGCCGGCGCCAAGGAATGGGTGCTCAATCTCCGCAAGGGCGTCACCTTCCACAACGGCAAGACCCTGGACGTCGACGACATCATCTATTCGCTGAACCTGCATCGCGGTGACTCGAAGTCCGGCGTGGTCGGACAGACCAAGCATATCAGCGACATCCGCAAACTCTCCGACCAGCAGATCGCCATCACCCTCACCCGCGGCGATTCCGAATTGATCAACCTGCTGGGCGACTTCCACTTCAAAGTGGTGCCGAACGGCTTCACCGACTGGGCGAAACCGGTCGGCACCGGGCCCTTCGTCTTTGACAGCTTCACGCCCGGCGTCAGCTTCCGCGCCAACCGCAACGCCAATTTCTGGCGCTCGGACCGCGCCTTTGTCGATTCCGTGGAGGTGACATTCATCGCCGATGGTGCGGCCCGCACCAACGCGCTGATCGCCGGACAGGTCGATATCATCAACCGTGCCGATCGGCGGACGGTCGACCTGCTGAAGCAGAGCCCGAATGTCGGGGTCGAAACCGGGCCGACCGGCTGGCATGCGATTTTTGCGGCCCGGCTGGATACCGCCCCCTTCAGCGACGCCAATCTGCGCCTTGCCTTGAAGCATGCCATCGACCGCGAGCAGATCCTGAAGACCCTCTTCAACGGCTATGGCTCGGTCGGCAATGACCATCCGGTGCCGAAGAGCGACCCTTTCTTCAATACTGAACTGCAGCAGACCGCCTTCGATCTCGACAAGGCGAAGTTCTATGCCAAGAAGGCCAATCTCAGCGCCGCGCTGCCGCTCAGCGCTTCCGATACGACCTATGAGGGCGCCGTCAACGCCGCCGAACTCTATCAGGCCTCAGCCGCCAAGGCCGGCATCAAGTTCGACCTGCACCGCGAGCCGGCTGACGGCTTCTGGTCGAATGTCTGGCTGAAGCGACCCTTCACCGGTTCCTACTGGCAGGGCCGTTCGACCGCCTTGCAGATCCTCAGCGTCGCCTATCGTTCAGATGCGCCCTGGAACGAAACCGCCTGGCACGAGGAGAAGTTCGACAAGCTGCTGACCGACGCCGCCGCCGAAATCGATACCGCCAAGCGCAAGTCCTATATCTGGGAGGCGCAGCGCCTGCTGCACGAGAATGGCGGCGCCGTCATTCCCGTCTTCGCCGACGAACTGGAAGCCCGCGGCATCCAGGTCAAGGGCTACAAGACCGGCGGCATCGACAGCCTCTATAATGGCCGTATCGCCGAATTCGTCTGGCTTGACGCCTGACCTTCGGCAAGGGACCGCCGCCTCAGTCAGTGAGGGCGGTAACGGAAACAGGCAGATCGGCCGGCGGCATTGCCACCGGCCGATTTCTTTTTCGATAACGCGCGAACACGCCAGAGCCGCGGCCGCCAGCTATTGCTGCAACCCGCGCCGGTCGGCAGTAAGGCGTCCGTCAACCACTTCAAAGACGCGCTGGCAGCGTTCGGCCAGGCTGGTGTTGTGGGTGACGATGACAAAGGTCGTGCCAAAGTCCCGATTGACCTGCTGCATCAGCGCAAAGACGGAATCGGCTGAGGCCGTGTCGAGATTGCCGGTCGGTTCGTCGGCCAGGACCAGGGCCGGATTCATGGCGAGCGCGCGGGCGATTGCCACGCGCTGCTGCTGCCCGCCGGACAGATTGTTCGCCTTATTATCCTTCCACTTGGCAAGCCCCACCTTCTCCAGCAGCGCCGCGGCGCGGCGCTCCATCTCGCTATTGGGGAAACCCCGCTCCACCAGCATCGGCATCATGACGTTTTCCAACGCCGTAAAGGCATTGAGCAGATGATGGTACTGGAACACGAAGCCAATGCTGCGGCCGCGCAGACGTGTGAGGGCGGTATCTTCCAATTCACTGGATTCGTAGCCGGCGATACGCAATTGCCCGGAGGTGGCACGATCGAGCAGCCCGATGATATTGAGCAGGGTGCTCTTGCCCGAACCCGACGGACCGATCAAGGCGCAGAATTCGCCCGGCGCGACAGAAAGATCGATGCCATGCAGGACTTCGGTTTCGACCGGCGTGCCGATATTGTAGGACTTCCTGATATCGCTCAGTGATAGGACGGGCTCAGCCACGGATCGCCACCACAGGTTCGAGCCGCGCTGCCCGCGATGCCGGCAGCAGAGCGGCAAGGACACCGCTCAGAGTCGCGATCAGCGCCGTCGCCACCACCAGTTTCGTATCGATCTCGGCGACGAACATCGGCGTGCCATCGGGCCGCAGTGCATAGGCCTCCCAGAAACCCAGGATGAAATAAGCAAGGCCTGAGCCAATCAGGGAACCGAGGAAGCCGACGATCGCACCCTGCAGCAGGAACAGGCGCAAGATCTGCGAGCGAGACGCCCCCATGGCGCGCAGAATGCCGATCTCGCGGGATTTTTGCACCACCGACACCACCAGCACGCTGGAAATGCCGAAGAGGACGGAAAGGCCCACGAACAGCCGGATCGCCGTATTGGAGAGATTTTGCGAACTGATCACGCTGAAGAAGTCGGCGTTGGTCTTGATCCAGCTCTCTGCCTTGATGCCCGTGAAAGCGGCAATGTACTGGGCAAGGTCCTCAGCCTGATAGACGTCCTGCATCGTCACATCGATGCTGGTGACGCCATCGACGAGGCCGATCATGGGCTGTGCCGTGTGCAACATGACATAGGTATTGCGTTCGTTCGCACCCTTGTTGCCGAGATCGAAGATACCTCGAATCGTCAGTACCTGGCTGGCACCCGTTCCCGTCGTGACTCTTAGCTTGTCGCCGATATCCACGCCAAGATCGGTCGCCAGCTGGGTACCGATCAGGATGTCCTGGACCTCAAGCCACGGCGAACCGCGCACCAGCTTTCCCGGCAGATCGACGATCTTGTAGAAGCGGTCCGGTTCGATCCCCATCAGCGAGATCGATTTGCTCACCTCGCCGCGCGTGGCAAAGGCAGCCCCCGAAGCCATGGGTGAGGTCACCAGTACGCCGGGCAGGCGCTGCACCAAGGCGCCGATCTTTTGCCATTGATCGATCGAGCGCAGACGCTGGCTCGGCATCACCGTCACCGTCATGACCAGCGCCTTGTCGTCATGGCGCAGCGACCGTGCGATTTCATCGGGCGGCTCCAGCACCACCTGCGCCTGCGAGGCAAAGATGCGCGAAAGAAAACTGGTCTGCAGGCCGGTGAGCAAAGCCGACATGAAGACGATGACGCTGACGCCGACCGAAACACCGGTGATGATCAGCAAGGTCTGCATGATGCCTTCGCCCAGGAAGCGCGTAGCCAGAATCCATTCGAAAGGCAGGAAGCGGCGCATACTCTGTCACGCGCCCGGGGAATGAAGGACGGGCGAGTGAATGACGACCGGATGAATCCTGTTGCCGGCGACGTGTCTGCTATCGCTTGCCGGCACCACCAGCGTCCCCTCCTCCAGGCCGCCGGTAATCTCCACCAGATCATCGGCCAGCATGCCGATCGTCACCGGGCGCCGTACAAGACGTCCCTTTTCTGCCACCAGCACCCAGGGAGTCGCGGTTTTGACATCGTGCACCGCCACCACCGGCAGAACCAAAGCCGCATGGCGTTGCCCTGCCTCGATATCGGCCGAGATTGTCATGTCCTGCACGAGATAAGCCGGGGGCGACAATACCCGCAGCTTCACCAGGACCGACGCCTGCTGAATATCGACGCCCGGATTGATATAGACGACCTCGGCGTGAAAGGTCTGATTGGGATAGGCATCCGCGGAAGCCAAGGCCGGCTGACCGATGTGCAAGAGGCCAAGGTCGCGTTCATCGATCTGCAAGTCGATGCGCACTTCACCGGTCGGCGCCAGAACCATCAGGATGTCTGTCGGATTGACGACATTGCCGCGCTCGACATTGCGCGTGATCAGGCGCCCATCGGTGGGTGCCGTAATGGTGGTGTAGCCTTCTTTTGCCTTGGCATTTTCAAGATTGGCGCCCGCCTGCCTCAATTGCGTTTCCGCCATCACATAATCGCTGCCGCCTGGACGGTTCGTTGCAACCTGCAAGGCGGCATTACGCATCACCAGTTCGGCGATATCCCGGTCGCGGCGGACCACGTCATAATCCGCCTGCGTCGTATAACCGTCGGCGAGCAGCTTGACGGCCCTGGCATAGCTTGAGCGGGCATTCGCCAGGGTCGCCTCGGCCTGCTGCAGCGTCTGCTCGGCAGATGGCAGCAGGACCTCGCGAATTTGCCGCAGCTTCGCCTCCGCCTGGTCGACGGCGGCCTTGGCCTGCACCACGGCGCTGACGTATTCGCGGTCGTCGAGGCGAATGAGAACGTCGCCGGTCTTTACCGCCTGCCCCTCTTCGACGGGTACCTCGGATACGATCCCGGTGATCTGGCTGCCGACATTCACCCGGTACTGCGTCTCGATATGGCCCGAGGCGACGACCGTCTGGATGAGATCGTGCCGGGTTACCTGATAGACCGATATTCTCGGCGCCGGCAGATACACCGCCAGCGCAATGGCCGCACCCGCGAGGAGCACGGCAACGAGGGCCACGTGCGGCCAGCGAATCCGTCTCCGCCGCGGCTTGCCAGGGACTGCCTTTGCTTGCTGCGTCTCCTTGCTGTCAATACGACCGATGACAGGGGCGACGGGCGCGATATTTCCCCTGCGGTCGCTCAAGCCTTCAGCTCCTTTACACGTGGGTGGGCGAAATGAGGCCATCTGATCCGGATCATGCCGCCGTCTAGATTGGGTTGCCGGCCGATGGCCCGCTCGACCCGCGATCAGGCGGGTATTCCGCACGCCATCGGCATTATCCATGGCATGGACAGCAGGCGCTGACCTTGAGCCAAGTCAAACCCCGCGCTCATTTATCCAATTTATCCAAGTGCATCGCGGTCGGCGAATAGCCGAAAGGCACGGATTGCGCAAACACGCGCTAACCTCGATGGAACCCGAAACGGATAGGAGACAGTATCCGGCAACGCCGCCCGGTATCAGCCATTAGACAAAGGCATGCATCTTGACAGGAATGAGCTGATAGATCAGCCCCGGTTCCAGGATGACTTCGCCGATCTTCAGGCCCCGGACGTCATAGCGCCCGCTGAGCAGCCGCGGCGCCACGCCGGCAAAGACATAGCGATGGCCCAGTTCGTCGATCACAACGTCGCAGACATCCTGGTCACGATAGCGGGCGACAACCACGCCATCTGGCTTGGCACCGTGCAATCGATAGAATTCGATATCGGGCTGAGCGGAACGCAACTGGCTGGGCCGACCCAGCACGAAATAACCAGGCATGGTGATGGACGCATTTCGACTGAACTGCATCATTAATAGGACCGTAACAGCTAAGGCCACGATGTGAGTCCGTCACTCAACCCATTAGGCGGCCGTAAAAAACGATGCCGAATGTGAAAAATCAACCTGTTGCAACTTGATCCTGGTCAAAGCCGCGCGGATACGAATCCGCCTTAATGTCGACGTTGATCCGCGGGGATCGGCGGTTTCGCAGAGGAGGACGACTATGATCGACAAGCCGGCGGCCGGCACAAAAAAAGCGGCATGGTGCTATCGCCGAGGGGCCAGATCGTATCGTCACCTTTTCATCAGCTTGCTGTCATTTTGCGCAGCTTTGAGTGCTTTGCCGATCGCAGCGGATGCCGTCACCATCGACGATTTTCGCGTCGAGACCGCCCGCCAGCTGGCCGATCTTTGCCGCACCGTGCCGAAGGACAATGACTCCCTGGCTGCCACCCAGTTCTGTCAGGGGTTTATCACCGGCGCCTATCGCTACCATCTTGCCAGCCAGGCTGGCCCCGGCAGCAAGCCGGTGATCTGCTTTCAGGGCAGTGAGCCTAGCCGCGGCAAAGCCGCCGCTGAATTCGTCTCCTGGCTCGATGCCCATCCTCAATATGCCGGCGAAGACGCCGTCGAAGCCCAATTCAAATGGTTGACGGATACCTGGCCATGCAAAAACTGACCACTGCAAATTTTGTCGCGCAACGGCCTGCCCGGACGGGCAAATCCGTCGCCAAGCGTCTTTCCATCTTGGCACTTGCCGCGGCGCTGCTTGCCAGCGGCTGCGCGGAAATGAGCGACGCGCAACGGGACGCCATCATCGGCGGCATCGCCGGTGCCGCCACCGGCATCATGATCGGCACATTGGGCGGCAATACGGCACTTGGTGCCGGGGTCGGTACCGGGGCCGGGCTGCTCGGCGGCTATATCTACGGCCTCAATCACCGCAACGGTCCGCAATAGGACATCAGCTTCTCCCCGCGTTCCGTGGGCGCATTGACGCCGAGCAGGGCGGCTATCCGAAGGCCGGATGGTATTTCACGATCCCTGTGGCCAGGGTGCCGCAGATGGGCAGCGCCATGAAATAGGCGGGCGGAATGCCCGGCAAGGTCAGGCAGTTCTCGGCGCGAAAGCCGAAGCGATGATAGAAGTGCGGCTCACCCAGCACGACCAGGCCGGCCGCCTGTTGTTGATGCAGGACATCAACGCCATGCCGGACCATCGCCGAACCGATCCCGCAATTCTGGCATCGTGGCGCAACCGCAACCGGGCCGAGGCCATACCATCCCGGGACGGACGGATCGGACTGCTTTGGGCCGGGCCTGTCAGCATCGCCGCCGCTGATCTCCACCGGCGACACCGCCAGATGCCCGACGATTTCCCTTCCCCGCTCCGCGACGAGAGACAGGGTCAAAATGCCGGCATCGCGCAATTGCCCCGCGATCAGGTGCTCGCTGGGTGTGGCGCCCGGCGCATGATGCGGGTGATTTTGAAAAGCCGCGTAGATGACGTCGCGAATCGCCCGGTCGTCCTCGGGCCGGGCCAGCCGCAGGCTGATATCGGCATGCCGCCCCGCGTGAGGTCGCGACACCGCTTTCATCAATCCTCTTGCGGCGCCAGTTTGCCGAAAGGCGATGTGCCCGGCGTGAGCGACAGGGCACCCAGGCGCTTCAGGCCTTCGCGGCCATAGCGTTCCTTGATCGCCTGCTTCAGCCAGGCCTCTGCCTGATCATGGCGCTTCTTCTGAAGATGATCGCCCTGCCGCAGCCAGGTAAAATGTGCATCGATGGCGGCGATCAACTCCGCGACGCCCTCGCCCGTCGTGGCAGCGACCGTCAACACCGCCACCGGCCAATCCCCCGCATTGCCCGCCCCCAGCGATAGAGCCCCCAGCACATCCGTCCGGGCACGGATCGCCGCCTTGCCCATATCGGCCTTGGTGACGAGGACGATATCCGGAATCTCGACGATCCCCGCTTTCATGAATTGCAGGCTGTCGCCCGAGCCCGGCTGCACACAGAAGACGACGGTATCGGCCGCCAGGGCGATATCGGTCTCCGATTGGCCGACGCCCACGGTTTCCACCAGCACGATATCGAAGACCGCCCGCATCAGGATGGTGGCGGCATAGGTGATTTCCGCCAAGCCACCCAGTTGATCGCGCGCCGCCATGGAACGCACGAAGATCCCGTCATCCTCCGGATCGGTGCGCAACCGCGTGCGGTCGCCCAGCAAGGCGCCTCCCGACCGCTTGGAGGATGGATCGACCGCAATTACGCCAACGCTCTTTCCGCTCGCCCGGTAGGCGCGGATCAGCGCGCCCAGCAGCGTCGACTTGCCGACCCCGGGTGGTCCCGTCAGGCCGATCACCTGGCCGAACGGCTGCTCGAAAGCCTCGTCCAGGAGGGCCACTGTCCGCAGATCGTCCGGCGCCGCTTCCAGCCTCGCCAAGGCCTGCGCCATCACGGCCTTGCCCCCGCGCCGCAGGGAAGCCAGATCGATTTCCGCCTGCATCACGGCTGTACCCCCGACGGCGGGACCTGCGCATATCGAAAGACGGCCGGACGCTCGATATGGCGCCGCCGCAGATCGCTATCCCTGGTCAAGCCTGTCCGCGCCATGCGAGCCATTTCATCCCGTTGGATCAAGGCCTTGTTGTCCTTCGCTTTGCACCGCCGCGTCAAGGGGGCGCCCGGAGCCGATGGCCGGTGCGAAACCTGGCTTCCCGTGATCCATGGCCCATCGGCGTGCGCTTGCGCACAAAACGGCAGAAGACAACTTCCGGCGACTCCGAAGCTCGTTCATCATGCGGCAACTTGATCGCGGATCGGAATGGTCCGGTCACAACACGGGGGAGGATTCATGAAACGGCTGTTATGCGGCCTTCTGCTGGTTCTGCTCAGTGCCTGCTCGGCAACCACGCTGACCCGGCAACAGACCGGTGAGGTCCATAAAATAGGAATCATCTCGGCGATCGGCGATGAACTCAATATCCGCAGTTTCATGCCTGATGCCAGCCGCCCTGATGGCCTGCTCGACCGCGGTTCAATCACTGACCTCGCACTCGACGCCTATGTGGTCGAACAGGCCACCGCCAGGCTGAAGGACAAATACGACATCATCCCGATCGCCTATCAGCCCGGCGTGTTCCACCAGACGGAGACGGAGCAATCGCTGCATGCCAATGCGGTTCAGGGCCGGTCGCTTGGCCAGGTGATTCGCGCCACGACCCAATTGCCCACGGGTATGGCCGCCGGCACGGAATCGAGCGTCGATATCTACCTCGTTTTTCTGTCCGGCCATGCCAAGCTGCAGAATGGCGATCACTCGCTCTACGGCACCAGCCTGAGCCGACTGCCCGCAGCCGATGGCGCGCCCAGCTACAACCTCGGCGTCGTGTATTGGATCGCCGTCATCGACGGACACACGCTGCAGTCCATCGGCAATGTGAATACGCTCTCCGACCATGCCGTCGATCCGGCACTCTGGGCGGATAAGGTCGCCGCCCTGACCGCAGACCAGAAGCGGCAGCTGGCGGGAATCTGGCAGAAGCGCATCGACCTCACCCTGGCGCCCGCCTTGCGGAAGCTCAATCTGCTCGAAGAGTGAGCCTGGAGCAGCCCGGCAACCCGCTCAATCTCAAGAAAGCCTGCGGCCGCTTTCGCAATCGAAGAGATGCAGCGCGTTTGCCGCAACCCGCAGGGGAATCGCTTCACCCTCCGATACTGCAGCCGCTCCATCGAGCCTGACGGTCAGTCTCAACCCGTCGGCAAAGCCGTGGATGATGGTCTCCGCACCCTGCGGCTCGACGACCTCTGCCGTAAGGCTGAGCTGCGCATCTGATTCGGCACAGGGCAACAGGTGTTCCGGGCGAATGCCTGCCCGCACGCGCTCGGGCAGGTTGGCATGCTGCGGCAGTTCGATCATCGACTGCGCCGACAGCCGCAAACCGCCCTCGGCGCGCCAGCCATCCAGCAGGTTGATCGGCGGCGAACCGATGAAGCCGGCGACAAAGGCCGAGGCCGGCCGCGTATAGATTTCCAGCGGCGCGCCTTCCTGTTCCACGACCCCGTTATTCATGACCACCAGCCAGTCGCCGAGCGTCATCGCTTCGACCTGGTCATGGGTTACATAGACGCTGGTGCCCCGCAGGCTGCGATGCAGGCGCTTGATTTCGGTGCGCATGACGACGCGCAGCTTGGCATCCAAATTGGACAAGGGCTCATCGAACAGGAACACTTTGGGATTGCGCACCACCGCCCGCCCCATGGCAACACGCTGGCGCTGGCCGCCGGAAAGCTGTCTCGGGCGGCGGTCGAGCAGATTGGCGATCTGCAGGCTTTCGGCCGCGCGCTGCACCCGCTCCTTGATTTCCGCCTTGGGCACGCCCCGTACCGACAGGCCGAAGCCGATATTCTCCGCCACCGTCAGATGCGGGTAGAGCGCATAATTCTGAAACACCATTGCCACATCGCGCGCACCGGGCTCCAGATCGCCCACTTCCTGGCCGCCGATCAGAATCTCGCCTTCATCGGCATGCTCCAGCCCGGCAATCAGCCGCAGCAGGGTCGACTTGCCGCAACCCGACGGCCCGACGATCACCACGAAGCCATGATCGGGAATGGTGACATTGACGCCGTTCAGCACGCGCGTCTCGGCGAACTGCTTGTGAATGTTGCGCAATCTGACTTCGGCCATGATCAGCTCCGGGGGCGAAAAACGAAACCGCGCGACGCATTGTGCCGCAGCTTTCCCTGCCCTTTAGCACCATCGCCTACCCTCATCACATGACACTTTGATGATGGCGAATGTCATTCGATTGTCGCCTCTACGTCATCGAAATGCCGTCCCGCATAGCCATAGTCCCGCGCACCTGAAAATTGGTTACGGCGCCGGAATCAAATTTCAGCGAAAGCAAGTTCAGCGGATTAGACGGGCACCATCATGGCGGACGCGGCCACATTGTCGGGACTTGATATATCGGCGATGCGGAAACGCATGGGAAACCGCCGCGTGTGGCGTCGCGCGGCAATCCTGCTGGCCCCCTCCCTTCTGCTGCTGGCGCTGTTCACCTATTGGCCGATCTTCCAGGTTCTCTACCAGTCGCTCTCCGTCGAAAGCTTCGGCGGCAAGGCGCATTTCGGCCTCGACAATTTCCGCCGCCTCTTTGCCGATCCGCATTTCGGCAAAGCCGTCTGGAACAATGTGATTTACGGCGTTGCGACCATCATCCCCAGCATCGCCTTATCCTTGCTCTTCGCGGTCGGCCTCAAGGAATCGACGCGCCTCTCCGCGATCCTGCGCACCTGCTTCGTCTTCCCGACGCTGATCCCGCTGGTCGCCGCTGCGGCCCTCTTTACCTTCATCTTCCTGCCGCGTTTCGGCCTCATCGACTACCAGCTCGGCCGCTTCGGCCTGAGCGCGGTGAACTGGCTGGGTGATCCGGACCTTGCCCTTGCCTCCGTCATCGCCATCACCATCTGGAAGAATGCCGGCTATTACATGCTGTTCTTTCTTGCCGGCCTGCAGGGCATTCCCGAGGATCTGCATGAAGCCGCGCGTGTCGAAGGCGCCACGACCTTGCAGCGCTTCCGCCGCGTGACCCTGCCCCTGCTGATGCCGACCATGACCTTCGTTTTCGTCATCGCGCTGCTGCAGGTGCTGACCACCGTCGATCACATCATCCTGATGACCTCCGGCGGCCCGAACGACGCGACCAACCTGATCCTCTTCTACATCTATGAGCAGGCGGCGCAGAATTATGATGCCGGCCTCGCCGCCGCCGCCACCGTCGTCAGCCTCGCCGGGCTCTTGGCCCTGTCGCTGATCTCCCTTCGTACCCTTGAACGCGGCATCCACTATGAGTGCTGACCGTTCCGTCGCGCGCAATCGGGGAAGCCGCCGCAATTCCATCGCATTGGCGGGGACCATCCTGCTCGCGGTCACCGCTTTCGTCTGGATGACGCCTTTCCTCTGGATGCTGGTCGCGGCATTGCGGCCTGACAATACCGGCGCCGATATCGCCTCGCTGTGGCCTTCGATCCATTCGGGCATGGGCAATTTCGTCGAGGCCTGGACGTCCGGCGATTTCCCGCTCTGGTATTTCAACACCATCCTGCTCTGTGGCGGCATTCTGATCGTCCAGCTCATCACCATCACCATGGCGGGATATGCCTTCGCCCGTCTCGACTTCCCGGGCCGCCAGCTGTGCTTCTATCTCTTCCTGCTGCAGCTGATGCTGGTACCGCCCGTCCTCATCGTGCCCAATCTGGTGTTGCTCTCCGACATGGGGCTCTACGATACGCTGGTCGGCGTGATGGCGCCCTATTTTGCCTCGGCTTTCGGCGTCTTCCTGATGCGCCAGACTTTCAAGACCATCCCGCGCGATTTCGAGGAAGCGGCGCTGGTCGACGGCGCCACGCCGGTGCAGATCCTCTGGCGCGTGCTGGTGCCGCTCGCCAAGCCCGGTCTCATCGCCTTCTCCATCGTCTCCGTCACCGCGCATTGGAACGAATTTCTCTGGCCGCTGATGGCGACGACGTCGCCCAGCAATCAGGTGCTGACGGTGGGTCTCGCCAGTTTTGCGCGCGGTGCCGAAAGCGCTTCGCAATGGGGCGTCATCGCCGCCGGCACCTTCCTGGTCGCAGCGCCCCTGCTGATCGCCTTCATTCTGTTCCAGCGCCGTTTCGTTTCGAGTTTCGTCTTCACCGGTATCAAATAGGGGGTTAGCGATATGAAACCGTGGTTATCGAGTACATCCATTCTGAAGGCCTGCAAGGCAGCCGCGATCGGCGCAGCAACGGCCTTTTCCCTTGGCCTGAGCCCCGCCTCGGCGGCGACCGACATCCAGCTGTTCTTCCCGGTGCCGGTGCAGGGCAAGCTCGCCAACCAGATGCAGACGCTGGTCGAGCGCTTCAACAAGGAGCATCCCGATACCAATGTCACCGCCGTCTATACCGGCAGCTATGACGACACCAATCTGAAGACCCGGGCCGCCATCAAGGCCGGCAAGCCGCCCGCAGTCGTCATCATGAGCGCCAATTTCATCCTGGAATATGTGATCAACGGCGAAGTCGAGCCCTACGATTCGCTGATCCAGGCGGATGGCCAGACCCCGGAACAGTTCATGGACCAGTTCTGGCCGGCTTTGCATGGCAACGCCATCATCGACGGCAAGGTCTATGGCGTGCCGTTCCACAATTCGACGCCGCTCCTCTACTACAGCGTCGACGCCTTCAAGGATGCCGGCCTCGATCCGAATCAGCCGCCTGTCACCTGGGCCGACTTCATCAAGGATGCCCAGGCGCTCACCAAGCGTGACGGCGATACCGTCAAGCGCTGGGGCTTCATGATGCCCGGCACCTATGACTATCTGGGCTGGATCACCAGCGCGCTCGACATGCTGAATGGCGGGCAGTTCTACAATGCCACCTATGGCGGCGAAGTCTATTACAACACGCCGACCATGTTGGGCGCCGTCTCGCTGCTGCATGACATGGTCTTCAAATACAAGGCCATGCCGAAGGGCGTCACCGACGCGAATGCCGTGACCAACGCCTTCTTTGCCGGCGATCTCGGCATGGCGATCCTCTCGACCGGCTCGCTCAGCTTCGTACGCGACGGCATGAAGCATCCCTATAAGGTTGCCTTCCTGCCGCGCAATCTGCGCAACTCGGTGCCGATTGGCGGCGCCTCGCTGATGATGCCGAAGGGCCTCAACGACGACCAGAAGAAGGCGGCCTGGACCCTGGTCAAATGGCTGACGAGCCCGACGATCGCCGGCGAATGGAGCCGTTTCACCGGCTACTTCGCACCGAACCGCCATGCCTATGAACTGGACGAGATGAAGGCCTTCCTGGAGCAGCACCCGGACGCCAAGGTGGCCCTGGACCAGCTTGCCTATGCCGGTTCCTGGTTCGCCACCTATAACACGGTGGGCGTGCGCAAGGCCCTGGAAGACCAGGTCCAGGCCGTCCTCTCGGGCGACAAGCAGCCGAAGGAAGCGATCGAAGCCGCGCAGGCAGCCGCGGATGAGCTGATGCGGCCCTACGTCGAACAGACGGCGCTGAAATACCTGAACTACACGAACTGAAGAACAGCGTATGATGGGGCGGCGGCAGGCTTGGACCTCCGCCGCCCCATTCCTCTTTCTCGAGGGAACAATGATTATCTGTCAGCTTACTGATCTGCATGTCCGCCCGCATGGCAAGCCTGCCTATGGCGTCGTCAGCACCAATATGATGCTGGAGCGCGCGCTGCGCCGGGTGGCCGCACTCCGCCCCCAGCCCGATCTTGTGGTTGTCTCCGGTGATCTCACCGATTGTGGGCTTGCGGAGGAATACGAAATCCTCGCGGAATTGCTGCAGCGTTATCTCACCATGCCGGTCTATCTCGTGCCCGGCAATCACGACCGCCGCGACGTGATGAAGGAGAAGCTGGCACACCTGCCTGGCGTCGCCGAAGATCCCGACTTCGTCCAATACGTGGTCGACGACTACCCGCTGCGCCTGGTCATGTTGGACTCGGTCGTGCCCGGCCGCAGCCATGGCGATCTCTGCGAGGCGCGCCTCGATTTCCTCGATCGCGCCTTGAGCGCGGCCCCGGATAAGCCGACCCTGGTCGTGCTGCATCACCCGCCGACCAAATGCGGCTTGCGCAACATGGATACGATCAATCTTCAATCGGCCGCGGAATTCGGCGCGATCATCAGCAGGCATCCGCAGGTGGAGCGCATCCTCTGCGGCCATTCGCACCGGGTGATCGTCACCCGTTTCGCCGGCACCGTCGTGCAGGTGGCGCCCAGCACGGCGCATCAAGTCACGCTGGATCTCGATCCGGCGATGCCGGAGACCTTCTCGATGGAGCCGCCCTCCTTCCTGCTCCACCGCTGGAACCCGGAGACCGGCCTCGCCACGCACCACGCTTATATCGAATCCTTTCCCGGCCCCTATCCCTTCCTGCTGGACAAGGCTTATCCGGGCGTCACCGCCGGCTGACGGTCGGTCAACGAAGAAAAGGCCCCGCACACAGTCTCCGCGGCGGGCCTTTTCTGATTCGATCGCTGTCAGATGAAGCCGCGTGCCGGCCGGTCCCGCGGCCGCTGCAACCAGTTGTCAGCCGGGTAGTCGCAGGCGCCATCCACCACATGCAACGTATAGGCGTGCCGCGCTTGGGGCGAGCGATTGGTATTGGAGAGATGGGGGAAGCAGCCGTTGAAGACGATCAGGCTGCCCGCCGGCACCTCCAGCCATTCCAGATCGTCCATGTCCCAGTCGATGGCTTCATCGAGAGTCTCGGTCGCCATGCGGCCATCGGCCTGCCGGCGGAACAGCTTCTTCAAGCCCTTGCGATACGCGCGCGGCAGGCCACCGAGGCAACCATTGCCGGTATGGGCATCGTCAATCGCAAACCAATAGCCGATCACCGACATCGGCTCGGTATAAAGATAGGTCGAATCCTGGTGACAGATCACCTCGCCGCCGATGCCGGGCTGCTTGAAGATATACATCGACTGCATGACCCGCGGATCGGCAACGCCCAGGCTCTCGCTGATCGCCTGCAATTCCTTGCCTTTGGAGAAAGCCGAGAAGACCGGATCGAGATCATGCATGGCATGGCCGAGCTTGTTGACAGCGAGCGGCAGCGGATAAGCCAGCTTGCCCTCCGCGTCGAATGCCTCCTCCTCGAAGAAGACACCGATCCCATAGGCCGAGTTGATGAAATAGTCGCTGTCCTGGTGTTGCGGCTTCTTGGTGGAAAAGATCGTGCGCGCTGCTTTCGGTCCATGTTCCAGCACAAGCTCGCTCGCCCGCGCCCGCAGTTTTTCGCAGACAGCCTTTGTCTTGAAGCCGTCGACGATGACGACACCGTCGCGATCGAATGCCTCGACGGCATCGGACGGTAGACGGCCATCTTCTAATAACGTGCAGCGCTGAACAGGCAAGATAGGTCCTCCGGAAACACCTTGTTATAGACCAGATTTCTCAGACCGCCCAACCATCGCATACAAATATATGAGGTCCTTATTGGTACCTTCCCGGCCCGAATGATCTGCGATATGAGACTCTGCGCTTCGCAATGAACGCGCAAGGTCGACTCCTGGGGGATCATGATGAAGCGTATGTTGCTTGGGCTCCTATGCTTGGTGCTGAGCGGCTGTGTGAGCCGACAGGTGATGACGCCGCAGCAGGTGGCGGCAATTAAGACCATCGCCATTGTTTCTTCCGTTGGCGATGAGATGATGACCATCGACGTGCCGTTCTTCGGCCTGGGAAGCAGTGTCACAAAGGGGCCAATCGCCGATCTCGACCTTGACACCCATGTCATCGCGCAGCTCACCGATCGGCTGAAAGACCACTATCAGATCGTTCCGGTCAACTATAAATCAACTGATTTTCGCAGTGACCGCATGAAGGCGCCGATCGGCACGGTGGTGCATGACGCGACCACGCTGCCCAGTGGTACCCCGACAGTCGATGCCTATATCGTCCTGACCACCACCACCATCGAAATCCGCAATTCGGGCCGTCATGTGCGCGGCGCCTTCATGGCCCGCCTCGCCACCGTCAGCGGCCACGAGCATTACGCCGGTGTCATTTTCAAGATGACGGTGGTAGACGGACACAGCTTTCAACCGATTTCCAATATCGATGTCGTCGACTATGACGCCGTCAATCAGGATTACTGGGCCGACGGCGTCTCGGCACTGACGGCGTCCCAGCGGGACAAGTTGAAGCAAGAACTGAATTCGCAGCTGGACGCCACGTTGCGACCCGCCCTTAAACGACTACCGCTGATCGACTAAACGAGAGTCGCCTTGGAAAAAAAGGGGCTCGTCTTCGAACCCCTTTTTTTACCGTTTAAGCGCTCTCCGCAACGGCGTTGCTCAACCTTCATACTTCCGGTCATCGCCGGTGATTACGGCCCGGGGCGGTTTTATCTCGCCTAGTCCTTGCTGAGCGGTTGCACGCCACCCAGCAGATCGCCCTTCAGCGAAGCATCCTCGTTGCTGAAAGTGATATTGTTCTTGTCGACATTGACCGAATAGCAATTCTGCTTGCCAGCCATCATGCTCGCCCAGGTGATGCAGACATTGCCGTTCTTGTTCAGCATCCAGGTCCCGTGGTCGTTGATACCATGCCGGTTCTCGTAAGTGACGATGCCACCCGGCAGGAAATAAACATGGAAGCGCACGTGGTCCGCATCGCGGCCGGTCAGCGTGTTGTTCTGCATGACGCTGATGAACTGGCTGGGCGGCAGCTTGTCGGCGCTGGCGGGAAAAAGCGGCATCGACAGTAATGGTGCTACTAACAGAATGCCTCTGATTATACGGTTCATGGGTCTGATCCTCCTCTACCAAGAAGAGAATAAGATACTCGCACCGTTTACGCTGTCAAAGGCTGAAGACGAACCCTCGCTGTACGACGTCTCTACCAAGATTTGCGCAAAGGTTTGATCGAATCCGGAATTTGCAGGCGGTTGAAGGGGTTATCGTTCATATGGTTTAAGAAAACCAAGACCTCGCCACGGCACCAATAGCGCAAGCCGAGTGGAGAATTGTGATGCAACTCAATGGCTAACTCGCCGCGCAGGAGAAGTTGCCGTGAGCCCTGGCCACCGAGATCTGTCAACCGAAACTATCTGCCATAAAAAAGGGGCCCGATCGACGAGCCCCCTTTTTCTCTTTTGTCGAGGACCGCTCACCCCTCGCCCTTGCGGCCATCGCTGCCGGTCAGGGCTGCCTGCGCGGCGGCCAGCTTGGCGATCGGCACGCGGTAGGGCGAGCAACTCACATAGTTGAGGCCGACCTTGGCGCAGAAATGGATCGAGGCCGGATCGCCCCCATGCTCGCCGCAGATGCCGAGCTTGATATCGGGTCGGGTCTTGCGGCCGCGCTCGGCGGCGATCTTCACCAGTTCACCGACACCCTCGACATCAAGCGTGACGAAGGGATCATGGGCCAGGATGCCCTGGCGCTCATAGGCCTGGATGAAGCGTGCGGCATCATCGCGGCTGAGGCCGAAGGTGGTCTGCGTCAGATCATTGGTACCGAAGCTGAAGAAGGCGGCATCCTTGGCGATCTCGCCGGCCAGCAGCGCGGCGCGCGGCAGCTCGATCATGGTGCCGACCGAATAGGGCAGTTCCACCCCGCTCTGCTTGCTGACCTCGCCGGCCACCCGGTCGATGATCGCCTTCATCAGCGTGAGTTCCTTGGGGATGCCGACCAGCGGGATCATGATCTCCGCTTCCGCCGTATCGCCGGTTTCCTTCTTCACCTGGGCCAGCGCCTCGAAAATGGCGCGGGCCTGCATCTCGTAGATTTCCGGATAGGTAATACCGAGACGGCAACCGCGATGCCCCAGCATCGGATTGCTTTCATGCAGGGCGCCGGCGCGCGCGGCGACAGCATCGACCGAAACCCCGGCGGCGGCGGCGACTTCCGCCATCTCCGCCTTGCTGTTCGGCAGGAATTCGTGCAACGGCGGATCCAGCAGGCGGATCGTCACCGGCAGGCCCTTCATGATGGTGAAGAGCTCGACGAAATCCTGGCGCTGCATCGGCAGGATCTTGGCCAGCGCCTTCTTCCGACCCGCGACATCTTCCGCCATGATCATCTCGCGCATAGCGATGATGCGGTCGCCGTCGAAGAACATATGTTCCGTGCGGCAGAGACCGATGCCTTCGGCACCGAATTTGCGGGCTGTACGGGCGTCCAGCGGCGTCTCCGCATTGGTGCGGATCTTCAGCTTGCGCACGTCATCCGCCCAGCCCATCAAGGTGGCGAAATCGCCGGAGAGCTGCGGCTCGATGGTCGGCACCGCCCCGATCATCACCTCGCCGGTGCCGCCGTCGATGGTGATGATGTCGCCATCGAGGATCTTCTGGCCGCGCACGATGATATGCTTCGTCGCCGCATCGACGCGGAGGTCGCCTGCACCCGAGACGCAGGGCCGGCCCATGCCGCGCGCCACCACGGCGGCGTGACTGGTCATGCCGCCGCGCGTCGTCAGAATGCCGACGGCGGCATGCATGCCGTGAATATCCTCAGGGCTGGTCTCGACACGGACCAGGATCACCTTGTCGCCCTTGGCGGCACGGTCTTCCGCCTCGTCCGCGGTGAAGACAACCTTGCCGGAAGCGGCCCCCGGGCTCGCCGGCAGGCCGCGCGCCACCACTTCACGCGTGGCCTTCGGATCGAGTGTGGGATGCAGCAACTGGTCGAGCGACGTCGGCTCAATACGCTGTACCGCCGTCTTCTTGTCGATCAGGCCTTCATGGCAAAGGTCGACGGCAATCTTCAGCGCCGCCTGGGCGGTGCGCTTGCCGTTGCGAGTCTGCAGCATATAGAGCTTGCCCTTCTGGACCGTGAACTCGATATCCTGCATGTCGCGGTAATGGGTTTCCAGCTGATGCCGCACGTCGTCCAGCTGCGCGAAGACGGCGGGCATCACCTCTTCCATCGCCGGCAGCGTGGAATTGTTCGCCTTCTTTCCGGCGACGGTCAGATGCTGCGGCGTGCGGATGCCGGCAACGACATCCTCGCCCTGGGCGTTGACCAGATATTCGCCGTAGAATTCCTTTTCGCCGGTTGAGGGATTGCGGGTAAAAGCAACACCGGTCGCGCAATCGCTGCCCATATTGCCGAACACCATGGCCTGGACGTTGACCGCCGTACCCCAGTCCTCGGGAATGTCGTTGAGCTTGCGATAGGTGATGGCGCGCGGAATGTTCCAGCTGGCGAAGACGGCGCCGATGGCGCCCCAGAGCTGGGTGCGCGGCTCCTGCGGGAAAGGCTTGCCGATCTCCTCTTCGACCTTGGCTCTGTAATCGACGATCACCTTCTGCCAGTTCTCGGCAGTGAGATCGGTGTCCAGCGACAGGCCGAGATCGGTCTTATGGAGATCGAGGATCTCTTCGAAATGGTGATGCTCCACGCCGAGCACCACGTTGCCATACATCTGGATGAAGCGGCGATAGCTGTCATAGGCAAAGCGCGCATCGCCCGATTGCTTGGCGAGGCCGGCCGCCGTCTCATCATTGAGACCGAGATTGAGCACCGTATCCATCATGCCCGGCATGGAGACGCGTGCACCCGATCGCACGGAAACCAACAGCGGTGCCGCGGCATCGCCGAACTTCATGCCGGTGATCTTCTCGATCTGGGCGATGCCGGCATCGACCTGGTCCTTCAGGTCGTCCGGGAAGGTCTTCTCGTGGGCGTAATAATAGGTGCAGACCTCGGTGGTGATGGAAAAGCCCGGCGGCACCGGCAGGCCGAGGCTGCTCATCTCCGCCAGATTGGCGCCCTTGCCGCCCAGCAGGTTGCGCATATCCGCGCGACCTTCCGCCTGGCCGTCACCGAAGCGATATACCCATTTCGCCATGATCTATCTCACCCTTCGATCTTGGAAAAGTCTGCGACGCCATCCGTCACCACACTTGTAATTCTGCGCAGGAGTTTGAGCCGGTTGGCACGAAGATTGGCGTCGTCACTGTTAACCGTCACCTTGTCGAAAAACCGGTCTACCGGTTCGCGCAAATGAGAGAGTTGCTCCATTGCGCCCGTAAAGTTCTCGTCAAGTAACGCGGCAACCTTGCGATCTTCAACTTCGTCCAGAGCCTTTAGGAGCGTACTCTCTTCGGGCTCGACAAAGAACGAAGGCTCGACAGCGGAATTGTAAAGGTCCTCCAACTTGGTGCCGGTCGCCTTTACGTCTTTGGCAGTTTCAATTCGTACAATATTGCTGGCGCGTTTATACGCCGTCAGGAGATTGGCGCCGTCGTCGCTTTCGACGAACTTCGCCAGCGCATCGACGCGATGCAACAGCCTCGTCAGATCGTCCTCGTTGCCGAGCGCGAACACCGCGCTGATGAGATCGTGACGGGCGCCCTTCTCCTTCAGGGCCACCTTCAGGCGATCGGCGAAGAATTCCATCAAATCGGCGATCACCGCCTTCGGCTGGTTCTTCTCGAACCCGCCGGCGGAACCGCCATGATCGTAATAGCCGCTATAGGCGCGGCCGAGCACGTCGCGCAGCCTGAGACGCAGCTTGTTCTCGACGATCAACCGGATGATGCCCAGCGCCGCGCGGCGCAGCGCGAAGGGATCCTTCGAGCCGGTCGGCTTTTCATCGATGGCAAAGAAACCGACCAGCGTATCCAGCTTGTCGGCCAGGGCCACGGCGACGCTCACCGGCGCCGCCGGCACCCGGTCATTGGGACCGAGCGGCTTGTAATGGTCGGCGATCGCATCGGCGACGTCTTCCGGCAGTTTCTCCAACTGGGCGTAGTAACGGCCCATGATACCTTGGAGTTCCGGGAACTCGCCGACCATGCCGCTGGTGAGATCGGCCTTGGCCAATTGCGCCGCCAGCTTGGTGTCAGCGGTATCAGCACCGATCTCGCGCGCCAATTCCACCGCCAGGGCCGTATTACGCTCCACCTTCTGGCCGACCGTGCCGAGCTTGGCGTGATAAGTGACAGTATCAAGACCGGACAGCCGATCGGCCAGCTTGAGCTTCTGATCGTAGTGCCAGAAGAACTGAGCATCGGACAACCGCGCCCGCAGGACGCGTTCGTTACCGGCAATGATCTGCGCCCCGCCATCGGCTGCGGTAATATTGGCCACCACCAGGAAATGCGGCGCCAACTTTCCGTTGGTTTGTTCGACGGCAAAATACTTCTGGTGCGTCCGCATCGAGGTGGTGAGAACCTCGGCCGGCACATCCATGAACTGCTGATCGATCGTACCCATCAGCACGACCGGCCATTCGACCAGCCCTGTCACTTCATCGAGCAGCCCCTCGTCAGCCTTCACGCGGAAGCCCTTGGCCTGGGCCAGGGCATCCGCTTGCGACTTGATGGTGGCGCGTCGTTCAGCCGGGTCCAGCACGACATGCGCCGCGCGCAGCTTGGCGCGATAGTCGGCGAAATCGGCAACCGTGATCTGGCCCGAAGAGAGAAAGCGATGGCCGCGGGTCGTTGCACCGAAAGCGACGGCCTTGCCGCCGAGATCGAAACCACCTTCCAGCACCTTGCCGTCGAACAAGGCAATGATGCTGTGCAGGGGGCGCACCCAGCGCTGGGTATAGCCAGCCCAGCGCATCGATTTCGGCCAGGGCAATTCGAGCATCGCATCGGCGATGATGTTGGGCAGTACCTGCGCCGTCGCGGCGCCCTTCTTCTCGATAACGGCAAAGTAAAAGACACCCTTGCCGGTATCGCGCTGCTCGCATTGTTCGAGCGAGGTGACGCCGGCGGATTTCAGGAAGCCGTCGATCGCCAATTGCGGCGAGCCGACGCGCGGGCCCTTCTTCTCTTCTTTGACATCGGCCTGGGTGACCGGCAGACCGTCAATCACCAGCGCCAGACGGCGCGGCGTCACATAGGCGTCGGCGCGGGTGAAAGTGAGACCGGCGGCCTTCAGCTTTTCAGTAACCAGACGCTTCAGATCTTCCGCCGCCTTGGCCTGCATGCGGGCGGGGATTTCTTCGGAAAAGATTTCGAGGAGCAATTCGGCCATCTTGTTACCCGGCCTTCTGCTGATCAGGGGACGGTTGATTGGTGGGCACGCGCTGCGTCGCCTCCCAGGCTTCGCAGCAGGATTTGGCGAGGGCGCGGACCCGGCCGATATAGGCCTGGCGCTCGGTCACCGAGATGACGCCCCGGGCATCCAGCAAGTTGAACAGGTGACTTGCTTTGAGGCATTGGTCATAGGCCGGCAGCGGCAAGGCCTTGGCTAGGCTCAGGAGCGCCGCGCATTCCTTCTCGGCATCCTGAAAATGCTGAAAAAGCAGGCTCGTATCGGCATATTCAAAATTGAAAGCTGAGTATTCCTGCTCGGCCTGCAGATAGATGTCCCCATAAGACAGGCCAGCCGGCCCCTCGACCCCGTTGAAGTCGAGGTCGTAGACGTTCTCGACGCCTTGCACATACATGAAAAGGCGTTCGAGACCATAGGTCAGTTCCGTGCAGACGGGATCGACTTCCAGTCCGCCGACCTGCTGGAAATAGGTGAACTGGCTCACTTCCATGCCGTCCAACCAGACCTCCCAGCCAAGACCCCAGGCACCAAGTGTCGGGCTTTCCCAGTCGTCTTCAACGAAGCGGATATCGTGCTTGAGCGGGTCGATGCCGATCGCCTTCAGGCTGCCGAGATAGAGTTCCTGGCTCTCGGCCGGCGAGGGCTTCAGGATCACTTGGAACTGGTAATAGTGCTGCAGCCGATTGGGGTTCTCGCCGTAGCGACCGTCTTTCGGCCGGCGCGACGGCTGGACATAGGCGGCGTTCCAAGGCTTCGGCCCCAGCGAGCGCAAGGTGGTCGCCCAGTGAAAAGTCCCGGCCCCGACCTCCATGTCATAAGGCTGCAGGATGGCGCAACCCTGGCGCGACCAGTAATTCTGCAGTTTCAGGATCAAGGCCTGGACGCAGGTCTCAGGATTGGCGATCCGCCCCATCGGTTACCCCATTCTCGGCGGCCCGCCGCGGCGCGGGCGCATTTCGCTACCGGTGCGTGACACCGGCGTGACTTCTTATAGTGCGGCGCAAAATAAAGACCCGGCACATAATAATCAAGGCAAGCCGGCTGGGTGCACCGAGCTGTGTTGGTAGCGCAATCAAGGGTTTGCGGCGGCGCGATCGCGGATTTTGCTACTCTGCCGGTTCTGTGCGGCAGATCCCGGCGGCGCGGCGGAGCGTTGCGGGCGGGTTGGCCCCGGCCGGCTTTCAGCGGCGGTTATTCCCGCAACCGCAGGTGCTGCCGGCGGCGATATAGGTACCGCAAGACGGGCATTTTACCAGGTCTTCGATCGATTTTTGCTTGGCATTCACGCTCTTGCCACTGGGCGCGTTGCCGGCGGTACGAGCGCCACCCGGCTGGCCATTGCGCTGATTGGGCGCTTGGCCGCCACGCGATTGCACCGCATTGCGCCGCGACCACATGTAGACAACGACAATGACGACAACCAGGACCAGGAACTTGGGAATAGTGGGGATTCCGAACATAAGGTCATTTAGCGGTGCGGATGGCCGGCGGTCAAGGCCGGCCTCCTGACAGCCCCTCATCCAGGCGGGCCGTCACCTCTGGCTTCTCCTGGCAGGTGCCGTCAAAGATCAAGCCTCCCGGCATCGCGCAACAAGCGCTGCGCGGCCGTCGTGTAGCTGCCATCGGTCTCATGCAGGATCAATGGTGCCAGCAGCCGCGCCGGCGCGCGCTTGCCTTTGCGTCCCCGCACGATGACGCGATGCGCGTCGCTGTCTGCCTTCGGCTGGACCGGCAGGATGGCCAGGCTGCCCAGGTTCTCCCGCATCAGCGCCAGCAATTCCGGCAGCCTCTCGGCGCGATGAATGAAGGTGACGGTGCCACCCGGCCGCACGATCCGCGTTGCGGCGATGATCCAATCCGATAGCGGCGCATCGGATTCCATATTGGCGAGCGCCTTGATGGGGTGGGCCGAGGCGCTGGCTTCGCCCTGTGCCAGATAAGGCGGATTGGCGATGACCTGATCGACGGTGCCAAGATCACGCAGGACGTCTTTCGCGCCGATGGAGCCGCAGCGGGCCTGGTAGCGCTCACCGAGACCATTGGCCCCGGCATTGGCCTGCGCCAACGCAACTAAAGGTGCTTGAATATCGATGCCAGTGCAGCTGATCCCCGGCAGGCGCGCCAGAACGCACAGTCCTGCGGTGCCGACACCGCAGCCGAGATCGACGAGCCGCGCCTCCTCGGGCGCCGTGACGGCTGCTGCCAGCAACACCGGATCGATCGCCGCGCGGTAGCCATCGCGCGGCTGGCGAAGCGTCAGGCGGCCGCCCAGAAAAGCGTCGGTGGTTATCGGCAGATCGCTCATGGTCGCAAGCTGAGCCGAGGGCGGTGTCGGCCCAGCCGCTTCTGTCGCTTGGTCAGCTGCCATCGATCGGCTCGCCCACATTCGCCGCGGGATGCACATCGAAGCCGGCTTCCGCTTCATGTATCAGGCGCCGGGCGCGGGCAATGTCCTCGCTTGCCACCATCAGGCGCTGTTCCACGCCGGAGAGACTGCCGAAAAACATCTGGCTGGTATGCTGGTCCAGCAGCACGGCCTCGATACCCGCCTCCCCCAGGACGTGGATCAGAAAAGAGAGCCGGATCGGGTCGGTGCTGCGTGTCAGTTCCTCCATTTTCACTCCCGCTTCCTTACCCAGTGGCAGGCGGTGTCCCTACAACCCTTTCGGGCAGGACCTGTGCCGTTTCGTCGCAGCCTTTCGGGCCGCCGGCCCAGACCCAGCCGGACAGCGACGACCGCCAGCAGCCTTGACCTATCTTAATATGTTTCTATGCTCCGCGACCATAAGCAGGCGGGGATCGGCTATCGGCCAGCTTGCCCAAGATGAAAACTGGGCAACATAGGTTAGTGCCGTCGCTTGGGACGATAATTAACACGGGTGGCGCGATTCCATATCCCCGGGATTGCAACATGTGCGATAGCAGACCCATGGCATACTGAGTCCACGGCGCCGGTTGACAGGAATTGAGGACAGAGAGCGTGGCCGTCATCATCAATCTGGATCAGGAACGCGAGAAGGACCAGCCTGACGCCCTTACCCGGCTGTCGGACCTGGTGAAGGACGATCTCGGCCAGGTCAACCGCCTGATCGTCGATTACATGCACAGCCCGGTCGAACTGATCCCGCAACTGGCCGGCCACATCATTGCCGCCGGCGGCAAGCGCCTGCGTCCGGTGCTCACCCTGGCGGCGGCCCAGATGTGCGGTTACAGCGGCCTGCGCCATGCCGCCCTCGCTGCCTGTGTCGAATTCATCCATACCGCCACCTTGCTGCATGACGACGTGGTCGATGACAGCAAACTGCGGCGCGGCGAAGCCTCCGCCAACGTGCTTTGGGGCAACAAGCCCAGCGTGCTGGTAGGCGATTTCCTGTTCAGCCGCGCCTTCCAGCTAATGGTGGCTGACGGCAATCTGCGGGTGTTGGAAATTCTCTCCAACGCTTCCGCCGTCATCGCCGAAGGCGAAGTATTGCAGCTCGTCACCAGCAACGACACGGCGACATCGGAACAGGCTTATCTCGAGGTCATCAAAGGCAAGACGGCGGCGCTGTTCGCGGCTGCCTGCGAAGTCGGCGCCGTGGTGGCCGACCGGCCGAAGAAGGAGCACGAGGCGCTCGGCTCCTATGGCATGAATCTCGGTATTGCCTTCCAGCTGATCGATGACGCGCTGGATTATTCGGCCAAGCAGGAACAGCTCGGCAAGACCATCGGCGACGATTTCCGCGAGGGCAAGATCACCCTGCCCGTCATCCTCGCCTTCCTGCGCGGCGACGAGACCGAGCGCGAGTTCTGGCGCCGGACGCTGGAGCGCTCGGAACAGACCGATGACGACCTGCGGCATGCCCTGGGCCTGATGGATCGCCATGGCACCCTGAAGGATACCGTGCAGCGCGCCGCCCATTACGGCGCCATCGCCCGCGACGCCCTCGGCATCTTCCCGGAAACGCCGGAGAAACGCGCCCTGGTCGACGTCGTGGAATTCGTCATCCGCCGCGGCCACTGACCGACCAGGCACCTCGCCCGCTGCAGAGCCGGCGGGGCCTCTTTCAAAGCGGTGATTCTCTGGTCCGGGAGGCCATTTAGGGGCCGTTTTTCAAGCTTTTGGCGGGTTTCTCGGAAAGGCTTGCGCTGTCACCGGCTTGTCGCTATAACCGCGCTCACCCAGCAGGGCCCGGGGTAAACCCCACGGCCTTTTCCCGCGTGTCGGAGTGTAGCTCAGCCTGGTAGAGCACTAGCTTCGGGAGCTAGGGGCCGGAGGTTCGAATCCTCTCACTCCGACCATTATCATTGCACCGCGTCGCACCTGTCGCCTAGCCGATCCAGCCGGATCGGCGGGAATGGCGCCCGCCGGTCGAAGCGCACGGGTAACCATCCTCTTCGATGCACCCTTTGTCCGATCTTGCATCATTGGCGATCCCGTGCACCGAAGGCGGCCCGATACAATGCGCGCTCGTCACTTGATCCTGGGACACACAACATCGAACATCAGGGGCGGTGTCGTCATTGGCACGCCAGCGTTTTAAATAGGCTAGAATGATTTTCGACGTATTCGAAAGCGGTCGCATTGGAAGGCTGTCATGACGGCAACAGATGAAAACGAGGCCAACGAGCTGGAACAGCGCCTCGCCTATCATCGGCACATGCACAAGCATCTGCAGGAGCTGTCGCTGTTCGTGCTATTCGAAGCGGTTGAAAGCGACCTCATGGATGTCGATGTCGCGCGCCATCTGAAGCAGCAGATGACGGAGATGAAAGATCTGCCGCACCGGCGCATCCGCATTCCCTTTGAACAGACGAAGACCCCGGCTTTTCATGCCTTCGTCGAACGGCTCTATGCGCTCAATCCCGCACCTGTCCTGATCTGGACGGAATTCGCCACGATCTGCGGGCCGATGCGCATCGGCTCGATCACCGACGTCAATTTCGATTTCGGCTTCGACGCCAATGCCGCCGGCATTGTCACCCTCACCACCGTTGACGGCTCCGATCGTCTGTTCCTGAGCTGGGAGGAAGATGACAGCGGCAAGCGCATCCTGGAGATCGAGATTACCGGCAAGGCATGGTGTCAGGCAGTCGCCGGCAAATAGCTGTATCCAGCGTCCGTAACCGGGGCCGCTGCGGCATTCCGCCGATCCGTTCCACCTTGAAGGCTTTCCCGCCGAAGCCAATATTCATCCGGGTGTGGCCCCGTTTCGGCTGACACTTCGGGCGTGGACGGCCTCGCCCGCGATCGTCACCTCATCAAGGACGACCTTGGTAGTGCTAAGGAGTTAGCAATGCCCTGGATCCTGCTCGTCATCGCCGGCGGTCTTGAAACCATCTGGGCGGTTGGGCTCAGCGAAAACCACGGCTTTTCATCTTTATTGCCAAGCCTCGCCACCGTTGCCGCCATGCTGGGCAGCTTCGGCTTGCTGGGCTGGGCCTTCAAATCGCTGCCCCGCGGCATCGGCGCAGCCTTGGGGATGGCGGTCGGCGCTCTCGGCATTGTCCTGATCGGCGGCTTCTGGCTCGGTCAGGGCATGAATGCCTGGGAGATCGGCTGCATCACGCTGATGACAGGGGGAATCGTCGGGCTCAGGCTGGCGACCAAGACCTGAAGCGCGGGGTCCCGGGCCTGCACTGCCGCGATGGGAGCGCGCGCTTGCGTCAAGCCGCCAGCTGGTTGAGCTTGGTCAGCAGATAATCGAGATCGTCCGCCGCCAGATCGTCGAACTGCGTCAGGATGCGTTCGATCACGCGGACCGCGAAACGCTGGCGGTCATTTTCGCCGCCATCCATCTCCGCTTCGCGCGCAACGTCGAAGGCGACGCGGAAGGCCGGATAGAGATGCAGCGGCAGGCTGGTATGGCCGTAAAGCGTCTTCAGGCCGAGACGGCCCTCGTCGTGAATCAACATACGCGCATTGACGATGCTGGTATTCGAAAGAACCGCAAGGCTAGCCTCGAAGAAGGCCAGGTCGCCGGTGCAAAGGGCACGCAGGATCAGCGACGGCGTCAGGCGCCGGTTGTCGCGCAGCTGCTTGCAAAGATCGACCACATCCGCGCTTTGCGCACCCGGCGGCAACAGGTTGACTGTTGCCCGCTCCCGCACCTGCAGGATGATATCGGTCGCCAGTTCGGGAGCGATCTCGTGCTTGCTCAGCAGGAATTCATGCAACCGCTCGGAGACCATGTTGACGACGCGCTCGGCGATCGTGATCGGCAATTGCGGGCGGCTGGCGACGGAATTCGCCACCGCCGGATCGCTGCCGTGCTTCTTCAGCGCCTTGGCATATTCGGCTTCGCCCAATTGTGCCGTGCGGTTGTTCATCAGTTCGGCGACAACGCCGGCCGACTTGCCATGATCGATCAGGGCATTGGCGACCTTCGTCGAGACGCTATCGCGGCGCGCCACGGCTTTCTGCTTGTCGGCGCTTGAGCTGCGGACGATATCGATCAGATCTGCATCGTCGAGCACACTGGAAAACTCGAGTACCGGCAGCGACACTTCCTCGACATCGCGCGCAAGAGCCAGCGCCACGTCCTTCGGCAGATCCGGGTTGGCCTTCAGGTGCTTCGCCAGGGTCTTGCGCACCATGACTTCGGCATCTTTGGCCATGATGCGGAAAATCTGGGCGGCAAGCTCACGCTCCTTATCGGAAAGCTGGCTCGCATCAAAAGCTTTGGCGACTTTGGCGGCAGTCCCGGCCCGCGCATCAACGGACGGATCGTTGAGCAACCGCTGCACATCCGCTTCGCTGAGGATTCCCGCCATACTCTCTATCTCCGTCCTGGTCCGCCGGGGCAAGTCTGCTGGCGGTTCATCCTAGATGAAACATCGAGAAAGTTAAAAATCTGATACCGAGGGGTCTCCGGCGGCAGCAAAAGCGGACAGGAATCCAGTCTAAATTATTAATATTACAGGAGAGTTTTCCGCCCCTGCCGGTGCGCCGGCCGGCACTGGATAATTGTAGCCGGCGGCTCAGGCGGTGCCGAGCACGAGGTCGAGACTCCGCCCCAGTTTGTCGACGATCTCGTCCAACTGGCTGTCGGGCATGTTATAGGCCGGCGCCAGGATGATGTGATCGCCGTTCTTCCCATCCACGCAGCCGCCGGACGGATAGCATAGCAGACCCTGCTCCAGGGCGGTGCGCCGGATTTTGAGCCAGGTCCGCTGCGCCGGGTCCAGGGTCGCCTTGGTTTCACGGTCGGCCACCAGTTCCAGACCCAGGAACAGGCCGCGCCCGCGAATATCGCCCACATGGGGGTGCTGGCCGAAGCGTTCTTCCAGCCGACCGCGCAGGATCTGCCCCTTGCGGCGCACTTCCGCCAGGAGCCCCTCTTCCTTGATGACCTGCTGCACCGCCAGGGCGCCGGCGCAGGCCAAGGTATGGCCGGCATAGGTATGGCCGTGCTTCAACGCGCCGGAACCGTCGGCAACGGCGCGATAGATCCGGTCGTGTATCAGCAGGCCGCCGATCGGCATATAGCCGCCCCCCAGACCCTTGGCCGTGGTGATGATATCGGGTGTCACCTGGTCTTCCTGGCAGGCGTAGAGATGTCCGGTCCGGCCCATGCCGCACATTACCTCGTCAAAGACCAGCAGGACGCCGTAACGGTCGCAGATCTCGCGGATGCGCTTGAGATAGCCGGGAACCGCCGGCGCGCAGCCGAGGCTGGCCCCCACCACCGGCTCGCAAAAGAAGGCGGCGACATTTTCCGGCCCCTGGGCCAGCAGTGCCGCTTCCAGTTCGTCGGCAGCCCGCAGCCCGTATTCCTCGGCGCTCTCATCGGCACGGCGATGGCGATATTCATAGCAGGGCGCGATATGCGTCACCGGCTGCAGCATCGGCTCATAGGGCTGGCGCCGGTTGACGTCACCGCCGAGGGCCAAGGCGCCCAGCGTATTGCCGTGATAGCTGCGCTGGCGGGCGATGAACAGCCGCCGCTGCGGCTGACCGATTTCCAGAAAATATTGCCGGGCAAGCTTCAGGGCGCCTTCGATCGCCTCGGAACCGCCGCTGACGAAAAAGGCCTTCTCAATCCCCGCCGGTGCCTGGCTGACGAGGACATCGGCCAGCTCCTCCATCGCCGGTGTCGCGAAGAACAGCGAATAGGCGTAGGAGACATCCGCCACCTGCCGCTGGATCGCTTCCACCACCTTCGGATGGTTGTGGCCGAGGCAGGAAACCGCCGGACCACCGGAGGCATCAAGATAGCGCCGCCCCTCGGCGTCGATCAGATAGCTGCCCTCGCCCCGCACGATGCTGGGCAGCTTGTTGCTGATATCACGGGGGAAGACATGGCTCATGACGCACTCACGCTGGCAAGATTTCGGGTGGCACTCCTGGGCCACGGTCTTAGCGTGGCGCCACCCCTCCAGCCAAGAGCGCAATTGTCGTGAGACAATGGACTGCCGCGGTTTCCCGCCACCGCCGGCTTTGCCGTCGAATCAGCTGGCGGGCACGGCTTTCAGGGTGCCGACGACGATCTGGGTCAGTACCGGCCCCAGCGCCTTGTCGAAAGCGGCGACCACCTGCTGCATGTCGGTACCGCTGGACTGCGCCCGGTTTTCCGCCGTGATGGTATCAACGATCTTGCGATCGCTCATCCGGACGATCTTTGCCGTCATGCGAACATGAGCACCGGCGACCGGCCCGCCATATTCCGCCTGAAAATCGCGCAGTTCGATCTGCAGCACGTAATCCGGTACCAGCGAGGCAACGTCGCGCCCGACCGCCACGCAATTCGATTGCTCGAACGCTTCCAGCAGCTTGCTCTGAATCAAGTTGGGAACATTGTCGGTCCAGGCTGCATTGGCAAAATACTCGGTGATATTGCCGCTGCGCCGCAAGGCGATCCTCGACGTATCGAGATCGGCACTGGCATCCGGCAGCGACACCACCAGCTGCCACTGCACCTTCGGCAGGCCGGCCGGCAGGTCTACCTGTGGCCTCAGGTCATAGAGGGGTGTCGGCGTGTTGACGCCGTTGAGCACGGTGCAGCCCGTCACGGCCGAAATCGCCGCGACGAGCCCGACCCCACGCGCCGCACGCAGCCAGTTCCGACGCGACATTGCCTTCGGCACGATCATTTCGCCTCCACGCCTTTGTTGCGATCCCCGAGCAGGAAGCGGGCGGGATCGCGTTCAATCTGTTGAGCGATGCGCGTCATCGACGACACCAGCTGGCGCAGGTCGCTGACCAGGCCGGTGGCCTGGTAGAGCGCAGAGCCGGTGAATTGTTTCAGTGGCTCGCGGTTTTCATCAAGCATCGCCGTCAAATGATTGGCTGCATCGGAGAGGTTCTGGGCGGCCTTGGAGATATCCTGCGTCGTATGCTGGACATTGCCTTGCACATTGCCGACCGTGCCCTGCAGCTGGACCGCCAATTTCTGGAACGCATCGCTGGCGGTGGCCAGATTCTGCAGCGCTTGCTGAGCCGTGTTCACGGTTTCAGGCACATGCTCCGTCGCCTTGTTCAGGTTGGCGGTGAGCTGTTCCAGATTCTGGATGGCGACCGTGAAGGCCTTCTGGTTGTCGTCACTCAACATCGCATTCAGGCGATCGGCCACGACCGAAGCCTGATCAAGCAGGTTCGGGAGCTTCTTGGCCAGTTTTTCCAAGGGCGATGCGGCCGACATGATCTCGTCGCCCGGCTTCAACATCGCGGCGTCACGGCTGCCGCGGGTGATCTGCAGGGCAACGCCGCCGGCGATGCCCTGCAGCTCCATCGATGCCTGGCTGTCCTTGCGGATCGGCGTTCCGTTGCGCACGACGATGTCGACACGTGCCAGTTCCGAATTGTCCGGATCGATCCTCACATCCGTCACGCGGCCCACCGGGATGCCGCCGAACAGCACCGAGCTGTCGACCCGCAATTGCGCCACCGAGCCGCTGAAGCGGATGAAATATTGGGAATAGTCTTCCTTGGTCTGGACATTGGCCGCCCAGAGACAGAAGCCGGCGATGCCCAGCATCACGACCAGAACGAAGAGGCCGACAGTGATATGTTTCGCGCGGGTTTCCATGTACCTAACCTCGTTCCGTCTGCTGACCGGCAGGTCGGGTGCCGTTGCCCACCCTCGTTCCGCCGGCGCTCATATCCGCATCGCCTGGGCCCGCATTGCGCGAGCGCGCATTCCCCATTCCGGCGGCTCTGGCGCGCGGTCCGTGGAAGTATTCCTGCATCCAGGGATGCGGATCCTGCATCAGCTCCGCCATGGTGCCGACGCGGATCTTCTTTTCCAGCAGCACCGCGATACGGTCGCAGATCGCCACCAGGCTGTCCAGGTCATGGGTCACCATGACCACAGTGATGCCCAGGCTGCGCTGCAGACTGAGAATCAGCTGATCGAAATCGCTGGCGCCGATCGGGTCGAGCCCGGCCGTCGGCTCATCGAGAAAGATGATTTCGGGGTCCAGCGCCAAGGCGCGGGCCAAGCCGGCACGTTTCTTCATGCCGCCGGAAAGCTGCGAGGGATATTTGTCGCCGGCATTCAGCGGAAGGCCTACCAGCTGGATCTTCAGCGCCGCCAGCTCGTCCATCAGATCCTGGCTGAGATCGCTGTGCTCACGCATCGGCGCCTGGATGTTTTCCGCGACCGTCAGCGAACTGAACAAGGCGCCGCTCTGATAGAGAACGCCGCAACGGGCCTGAACCCGCTGCCACTGTGTTTCGTTGAGATCGCGGGCACGTTGCCCCAACAGCATGATATCGCCCTCGGCCGGCTTGTTGAGGCCGAGAATGGTACGCAGGAGGACCGATTTGCCGCTGCCGGAACCGCCGACGATGCCCATCACCTCGCCCCGTTTGACGTCGAAATCCAGGCCGTCATGGACGACTTGCTTGCCGAAACGATTTACCAGACCGCGGATCGACACCGCCATTTCCTCGCGCGGTCCCGGCAGGGTGGAGCCCAGTGCCGGCCGGTCGGCCGGTTCGGCCGAAGCGCCGAGTTGGGTCTCTGGAGGGCCTGCGCTCATCTCAGATGCCCAACATCGAAAACAGGATGGAGAAGAAGGCGTCGAAAACGATCACCAGGAAGATTCCCTCGACCACCGATTTCGTCGTCAATTTGCCGACGCTCTCGGCGCTGCCAGTCACCCGCATGCCTTCGAAGCAGCCGATCAAGGCGATCAATGTGGCAAAAACCGGCGCCTTGATCATGCCGACGCCGAATTGCGAAACCGTGATCGCCTGACGCAGCAGCGCCAGGTATTGGTGGAAGCTCATATCCACCAGCAGAACGCACATCAAGCCGCCGCCGAGCAGGCCCATGAGATCGGCAAAGAATGTCAGCAGCGGCAGGCTGATCACCAGGGCCAGCACGCGCGGCAGCACCAGGACCTCGATCGGATTGAGACCCATCGTCTCCAGCGCATCGACCTCTTCGTTCACCTTCATGGTGCCGATCTGCGCCGTGAAAGCGGAACCGGAACGGCCGGCCACGACGATCGCCGTCAGCAATATGCCCATTTCACGCAGAACGGAAATGCCGACCATGTTGACGGTAAATACCTGCGCGCCGAAACGCGCCAGCTGATCGGCCCCCTGATAGGCAAGCACGACACCGACCAGGAACGAGATGAGGCCGACGATGGGCATGGCATTGAGCCCCGTCTGCTCGATATGGCTCACCACGGAGTTCAAGCGCAGGCGTCGGGGACGCATGGCCGCCTGCATCGTCACCATCGCCAGGGCGCCGAAGAAAGCCAGCAGATCGACCGTCTCGTTCCAGATATCCAGCACGGCCTTGCCGATTTGCGCCACCCAGTCGGCCAGACTGCGGCGCGGCGGCGCCGGCGCCTTCTCCTCGGGCGCCGCATCGATCACCCGCTGCAACAGCCCCTGCATGCGCGGATTGACATGGACAAGGCCCACCGCCGTGCCGGCCGCGCGATAGTCCCGGGCCAGTCGCGCCAGCAGCCAGGCGCCGGCGGAATCGAGGCTGGTGAGATTGCTCAGATCGAGGTCGATCCTGTGCGGCCGATCGCCACGGCCCGTGGCGCCGGGCTGGCGCCGCAGCAGGCGATCGATTTCCTCGGCATGATGGATGGTCCAATCACCGTTCAGGGACCAGATCGCCTCCGGCCCCTGTTGCGTCGTACTGATCCAGTCTGCGGCGGTCGCCATGACGCAGTCATCTCCGTGGTCGCACCGGCATCGGCGCACCCCCAATTATTGCGGATAGCAGAAATGACATGCGCACGCAAAGTCAAACCGGATAAGGCCCGCGCGCCGGCAGGCGGATTACCGGGATATGGCCTGGCCGCAGCCGATCACAGTTGCGTTAGGCACCGGCTTTGCCATTCACCTGCCGCGTCAATCCGGCCAATGACCGCGGCCGCGGCATGGCGGGGCGGCACGATCCGCAAGAAAAGAGCCGCCGGCATATCCTGCCGGCGGCTCCGTTCGCGTCAGGCTGCCGCCTGATCAGATATAGTATGCCTTCAGCGGCTCGAAGCCGTTGAAGTTCACCGCCGAATAGGTGGTGGTGTAGGCGCCGGTCGAGAAAATGCGCACCCGGTCGCCGATCTTGAGATCGACCGGCATCTCGTAGCGCGCCTTGTCATACAGGATATCGGCGGAATCGCAGGTCGGACCAGCCAGCACGACCGGCTGGGATTCGCCGCCAATGCTGCGACTGGGCTCGATACGATAGCGGATCGCCTCGCCTTCCGTCTCGGCCAGGCCGCCGAAACGGCCGATATCGAGATAGACCCAGCGGCGATCATCGGCATTGTAGGATTTGCGCGAGATCAGCACGACCTCGGCTTCCAGCACGCCGGCATCGCCGACCATGTAACGGCCCGGCTCAACGATGATGCGCGGCAAGCGGTTGCCGAAATGCTTGGTCATCGAGGTCATGATGGCATTGCCATAGCTCTCGATCCCCTTGCCGCCGGTCGCGTAATGCGCCGGGAAGCCGCCGCCGAGATCGATCATCTTCAGCTCGATGCCGAGCGCCGCCAGCTTGTCGAACACCGCCTTGGCCGCCGATACCGGCTTTTCCCACTGGCTGGCGTCGAGCTGCTGCGAGCCGACATGAAACGAGACGCCGTAGGGCTGCAGGCCGAGCGCGGCCGCCTTGGCCAGCAGATCAGCCGCCATGTCGGGCACGCAGCCGAATTTGCGGTTGAGCGGCCACAGGGCGCCTTCAGCCTCGACCAGGATGCGGCAGAAGACCTGGGCGCCGGGCGCATGGGCGGCGATCTTTTCCAGCTCGGCCTCGCTGTCGAAAGCATAGAGCGTCACACCCTGGCGATGCGCCCAGGCGATATCCGCCGCCTTCTTGATGGTGTTGCCGAAGGAAATCTTCTCGGCCGGCACGCCATGGGCGAGTACGGCGCGGATCTCACCGGAAGAGGCGGTGTCGAAACTGGCGCCCAGCTTGGCGAGACGGGCCAGAACTTCCGGCGCCGGGTTGGCCTTCACGGCATAGAACACTTCGGCCAACGGCAGGCTCTGGGTCAGTCCTTGGTATTTCCGTTCGACGATGTCGAGATCGACCACCAGGCACGGCGTCGCCGGCTGGGTCTCTTCGAGGAACTTCAAGGCACGATCCGACATGGTACCCTCCACTCATACTGGCCGGCACGTCGCGGTATCCGGCAAAAGGTCCAACCAAAAGCGTGACCAAGAAAAAAATCGCCGCGCTGGGGCAACCAAACCGTTCCCGAAGACTGTCGGGCCAGTTCAAGATGCGCCGGCGCGGCGATTTTGCCGTCTTGGCTTGAGCAAATAGATAGGGTCGAAACGTTAGGATTTGCTTTCGATCTTAACCCATATGGCAGAATTATTATGCAGTCCGAAGGGCTTGAACGGTCAATTTGACTCGAATGGCTGTCACATTCCCGCCCAGCCGCCGCGCCGCCGGAACCGTGTCCGCCGGCACGGCACGGCCGGCAGCGTGCGCGCTTGGCCGCTGCTCAGTCCTCGTCGATGATGGCGCTTTCGGCCGGCGGCGCCTCCGGCTGCAGCACCCAGAGCAGGGCCTGCTCCGGGTCGCGAAACTGGCGATGGCGCGCCCGCCCGAAAAGATCGCAGATGATCTTGATGACAGGCGCCAGCAAGGCGTCTTGCGAGATATAGGCGCAGCGCGCCAGAACCGGTTCCTGATCGCCCCGCCCCGGCAGCCGATTGCGCTCCCAGGGCGTCATGTCGCGAATGGCGCTGATCGCCGTCCAGTCGATACTGCCATTGAAGTCGAGCATATCGACGATCGTCGGCATCGGGCCCGGCAGCAGCCGCTGGCGGCGCGCCTCCTGGAAGGCGGCCACCAAGTCCTGCCCGCGGGGGTCTTGGATGACTTTTACCCAGAAGACGCCGTTTTTAACTTCAAGCGCCACACTGCCCCGGGCCGTACCGCAGCGAATCATCGGCCCTCCGGGGAGGCTTCGGCGCGATCGGACAGGATACGCAAATCGGAAGCGGCCATCTGGTCAATCGTCGGATGTCTGGTCTGGTACGGGCGCCACTGGCGGCACCAGCCCGGCCGACTGTTCCAGCGCGTCGGCATCGTAGAAGCGGAAGATCAGCTCGCGCATATAGGCGGATGTCTGGCGCACAAGCTCACCGGCAAAAACGCTGATCACCCGTTGCTCTTCGTTGGCCTGGATCTGCGCCAGCAGCCAGCTGCCCTTGGCGTAAGGTTCGACCAATGACCGCGCCTGCTCCCAGGGCAGCACCCAGGAAATGTCGCTGAGCAGCTTGGCCGCCATGGCCGCCGCCGTCTCGATCTGACGTTCGGCGCTGGGACTGTTCAAATCCGGCGACGGCGCCGTTTCTTCTTCTTTCAAACGCCGCTGCAGGCCCACGCTCATAGTCGCCGCCAAGCGCGCCTTCAGATCCAGGCACATCTCGTCGATCTGGGTACGGCCGAGCTCCAGATAGCGGCGCTCGAGCAAGCGGTTGGCATGTCGCCACTGATCATCATCGATGTTCAGCGTGACGGTTTGCCCGGCGATCTGGGATGCCCCATCATCCAGCTGGGCTGGCCCGTTCGTTGGCAGGCTGTCATCAGTCGGGATTCCGGAAGCCATCAACTCGTCCGCATGGTTTCGGTTTCCAAGCCAAAGACAACAGGCGATGCTTTGGCCTGGTATGCTTTGTCAAGAGTGTGAGCCACCTGGGAGCGGCATAATTTTCTATTCTCACACCATTTTGTTGTGATCTCTACCGGACCCAGGTATAGATTATATGCAGGTGTGAATATATTAATATTTTGGAAGAGTCAAATCCTCATTCAACAAGCTAGGAGCGCCCTTGCGAAAGCGAAAATCTTCCTCGTCGGATAAGGGAGTTGAGACCGGCTATAACCGCCTCGACCATGCCTCGCGCCAACGCCAGCTGATTGATGCAACCATGCAGGTGATCTCTCAGTTCGGAATTTCCGGCATGACGCTGCAGCGTGTGGCGGAAGCCGCCAACATCACCGCCGGCATGGTCAATTTCCATTTCAAGAGCAAGGAAGCGCTGCTGACGGCGACGCTGGAATCGCTGGTGCAGGAATATGCCTCGGAACTCTCCGCGGCAACGGCCCTGACCACCGACCCGGCGGAAATTCTGACCATCATCGTCGACCGCCATTTCGCACCGCCGGTCATGACGCCGGAGCGCACCGCCCTCTGGTACGCCTATTGGGGCGAGACCCAGGCCAGACATGGCTATCAGCAGATCTGCGCCGAGGCCGACCGCTTTCTATGGCAGCTGGTGCATGACCAGATGATGCAATTGCACCCGACCGATATCGCTCCGGCCCTGGCGCGCGGCATCACCTCCGCCTTCATCGGCATGCTTTCGGTCTTCCTCCAGGAAGCCATGCTGCAGCCGGATGAAGCCGACCGCCTGACTGCGGTGGATGCCAGCCTGTCCTTTCTGCGTCATCTGTTCCCGGATCGAAGCTTCTCGCTGCGACGCGAGCGCCGCGGCGATGAAGACGCCAATCTGACCACCGCCCCTGCCATCACCGAACGCTCTGCCGAGTGGATCGTCGCCGTCATCCGCGAGGTCGAGCTCAATCTCGAACGCGGCATTCCGCTGACCGATACCTGCACCCGTCAGCGCTGGGATGCGCGCATGGTTGCTGCCTTCAAACGCAAGTTTCAGGGCATGTCGGTCGAGCAGGTGCGTTATGTCCTGGCGCTTGAGACACGCAACCAGCGCCTGAGCGAAAGCCTGGCCGATCGCACCCTGAAGGCCCGCGACCTGGAAACGCGGGGACTGGTCCGCTGATCGGCGGCGCCTTGAGGCGCGCGGTACGGCCCTCGCGCGTCCTCCCTTGGCACAGCAGGGGCGATAGCTGAGACGGCTAGCGGAAGATCACCATCGGCTGGTCCGCCAGCTGCACGACCTCGGCCGAGGTGCCGTAAACCTCCGTCACCGTCTGCCCATCAATCACCTGTGCCGTGCCCCCCTGGCCCCTCATCCGCCCCTGCCGCAGCAAAAGGGCATCATCGGTAAAACGCAGCGCGTCGTTGAGATCATGAAGCGCGATCAGAACGCCAATGCCTTCGCGCACCAGATCGCGCAGCAACCGCATCACCGCCAGGCGATGGCCGGGATCGAGACTCGCCGTCGGCTCGTCCAGCAGCAGCATGCGTGGCCCGGCGGAAGACATTCCGGAAGACCCCGCGGAAACCGTCGCTGGGGGGCGCCAGATTTGGGCGATCACGCGGGCAAGCTGCACCCGCTGGCGTTCTCCCCCGGACAACTGCTGGTACAGCCGATCGCGCAGGTGCCAGGTATCCGTCAGGCGCAAGGCGGTTTCGGCGGCTGGGGCATCGAGCGCAGCATCCGGCGTAAAGCGATAAGGGGCGCGCCCCAGCATTACGACTTCGCGCACCCCTATGGGGAATGCCACTTCGGCATTCTGGGGCAGGAATGCCCGCTTTCGTGCAAGGTCCCGGGCTGTCCAGCTCTCGATGCGGCGGCCGTCGATCCGCACAACGCCGCTATCGGCCCGGCTGCGGCCCGCCAGCACATCCAGCAGTGTCGACTTCCCGGCCCCATTCGGACCCAGCACCGCCGTGATGGCGCCGACGCGGATATCGGCGGAGATGGCGGCCAGCCCGCCCTGGCGCCGATAGATATTCTCGGCAACGATCATGATGCCGGAAACCCCCGTCGCTGCTGATGCAGCAGCAGCGCCAGAAAGAACGGTGCGCCGACCAGGCTGGTGACGATGCCGATCGGCAGTTCTGCAGGCGCGACGACCATGCGGCAGGCAGTATCGGCCAGAATCACCAGAAGACCGCCGAGCAGGCAGGAGCCGATCAGCAATCGCCGATGCGCGGCGCCCAGGATCAGCCGCGTCATATGCGGCGCAATGATGCCGACGAAACCGATCAGGCCGGTGAAAGCCACGGCCGCGCCAACGCCGGCTGCAACGGTGAACACCATCACCCGCTTTGCCCGTTCGACCTCGAAACCGATGCTATAGGCCTCGCGCTCCCCCAGCATCAGCGCGTCCAGCACATCGGCAAAGCCCAGGCTGAGCAATAAGACCGCGACGGCAACCGGGCCGAGGACCGCGAGGCTGGCCCAGCCCACCCCGCCCAGGCTGCCCAACGTCCAGAAGGTGATGGAGCGCAGCTGGGGATCGTCGCTGACGAAAGTCAGCAATCCGATTCCCGCCATGACGATTGCCGTCACGGCAATGCCCGCGAGCAGCATGGTCGGAACGTCGGTCCGGCCATCCCGATAGGCAAGGCGCTGAATCAGCAGCACGACGATCAAGCCGCCGACAAAAGCCGCCAGCGGCATGGCGTAGTAGCGCAGGTTTGCCGGGAGAAAAGCGAGGCCGCTGCCCAGGACGATGAACCCGGCAACCGCCAAGGCGGCGCCGCTGGAAACGCCGATCAGGCCCGGATCGGCAAGCGGATTGCGGAACAGCCCCTGCATGGTGGCGCCACCTGTCGACAGAAGCGCACCGATGCACCATCCGGCCAGCGCACGCGGCACACGCAAATCCAACACGATGTCGCGCAAGGTCGCATCCACCGTGCCGGCCGGCAGCAGGCCCAGGGCTTCCGCCAGTACGTTGCCGATTTCCCGTGGCGGCACCGTCAGGGGACCGATCGCCGTCGCCGCCAGGATGCTGGCGACGAGACCCAGGCCCAGCAGCGCCAATATGACGGTGGGACGGTGGCGGCGCGCCTCTGCCGAGGCGAGAAGGATGGCGTTGCCCATGGACCGGATCAGGCCGTCGTCCAGGGGCGCGGCGGCGGCGCGGAAATGCTGTCCTGCGGATGCAAGACGCCGGCAAGATCGGCGACGGCATGGGCAGTCCGGGGGCCGAAGCCCAGCAGGTAATTGCCGTCGAAGCCGAAGATGCGGCGGTTGCGCGCCGCCTTGGTCTTCGCCAGCACAGGCAGGTCGGCGATCGCCTCCGCGCCACCGAGCTCAGCGACCGTCTGGCTCATCATCAGGATGACGTCAGGGTTGGCAATCAGCGCCGCCTCGGCCGAAACCGCCTTGTAACCGCTCGTCTGTGCAAAGACGTTGCGCCCGCCGGCCAGGACGATCATCTCCGCCGCCGCCGTATTGCTGCCGGCGCCGCGCAGCCCGGTGGCCCCCGCATTCATCAGGAACAGGACGCTCGGCTGCTGCTGCAGCTTATCGACCCCCGCCGTCACCTCTGCCAGATCCTGGCGGAACAACGCCGCCATCTTCGCCGCTTCCTCAGCTTGGTGCAGGGCCGCGCCGACAAAGACGATCTTGTCGCTGATCGATGCCGCCGAGGGCCGCTCCTTGAAGCGCGCCAGGGGGGCACCCAGGCGTTGCAGCTGGTCAATGACATCCGTCGGACCGGCATCGGCATCGAGCAGAATGAGATCCGGCTTGGTGGAAAGCACGCCCTCCGTCGACAAGGTCCGCAGATAGCCCACCTTCGGCAAAGCCGCCGTGGCCTGCGCAGGATAGAGGCTGGTGGTATCGACCGCGACCAGCCTGCCACCGTCCCCCAAAGCGAAGACGATTTCCGTCATCGCACCGCCGACGCTGACGATCCGCCGGACCTGGGTCGTGGCGCCGCCAATGGTCTCGGCATGGAGCGGCCGCCGCAGCAACATGACGCCGCCAATGGCCACCAGGCCGGCCAGAACGCCGCGGCGGCCGATGTTGCCGCCCCGGACATCCACGGGCGCCTTCACCGGGGACTTCATGCCGCCGCTCCGGCACGCGAATATGGCGGCAGTGCTGCGGCGAGGGCCCGCCAGCCCTCCAGCTCCGCCTCGCCGGGTTTGCGCTTGCCGAAGAAGGTAACGATGCGCTCGCCCTCCGTGTCGAATACCTCGACCGACGTGACAACGCCATCGCTGGTCGGTTTCCGCACATGCCAGACCTCGCCGATCCGGTCCTCCCGCAGATGCAGGTTGAAATCGGGATCGAGCACGTTCAGCCAGTCGCCCATCACCTCGATCCGCGCTACCGCACCGGTATGGATCTGGATGATGCCGTGATTACCGACGAAAACCATGATCGGCAGGGCCTCCTGCGCAGCCGCCATCAACAATTGCCGCACCGCGCCGTTCTCAATGCGCCGGGTGAAGCGGCCCTCTGCCAACCGGAAAGCCTGCGTCGGCTGCGTCGCATTCCGGCTGAGCAGCCCGATGAACTCATGCGTGTCCTGCAGATTCTCCCATCCGGTCAGCAAAGCCGCGACGTCAATCGCGGCAAGATCTTTGGGCGCCGCCTTGACCGGCGGCGCCGCGATCTCCAAGGCGCTTTCCTGTTCCGCCATCCGCAGCATGGCCGTCAGGTCCTGCCACGCGGCCATATCGGTCCCCTCGCCGGCATAGATCTTGTGCACGGCAACACCGCTCTGGTCGAAGACCTGCAGGCTGCGCAGCAGGCCGCGGCGCGAGGGCTCCCCTACCGCGAAGCCGAACTTCCAGGATTTCAGGAAGATGCGCAGGTCGATATCCGGCCCGAGCACAAGACCGACCATGCCGTTGAAGCTGGCCGGCTCGTAGGTGCCGTGACGTTCGTGCACGGCATTTTCGTTGCGCGTCAGCGCCATCACGCGGCCCAGCTTCGGCAATGCCGCGAAAAGGGCCGGCCAGTCAGCTTGCAGGCGAAAATTACCGGCATCGTTGCGGCAGGCGATCAGCTCGGCTTCGCTGACTCCTAATTCCTCGGCGGCATCCCGGTTGCGCAGTTGCGGTTTGCGCTCGCGAAGAGCCGTCCAGTTTTTGACGAGATCCGCGCGGGACAACTTGCCGGACATGGAAACAGGTGGCTGGGTCATGAAAACACCTCTGGCTTTACTGACTGAAACGGAAGGGATAGGGCAGCGCGGCCTCTCGCCTGCCCATGCCGTTCATGCGGCACAGGCAGGCGCACCGGGTGTGGCTGCACTTAGGTATGAAGCCACGCTTGGGCATCAGAACGACTGCCCGTAGCTGACGGCGAAGTAGTAGTCCCGGCCCGGCGCCTTTTCCTCGGCGAGGAACCGCTCGTAGTTCTTGTCAAACAGGTTGTCGATGCCGGCATTGACCCGGAAACCTTTGAGCGGGCCGTCACTGGGTGCCCAGCCTGCGAACAGGCCGACGACGTTGTAATTGCCGACCGCGAGATCCGCATCCGCCACGCGGTCCTGCGACCAGGCATATTCGTCGGTCACGCCGAAGGCGATATCCAAGGTCGGGATCTTCGCTCCCAGGGTCACAACCAGCTTGTCCGCCGGGATCGAGGTCAGGGGCTCGTCATCGGTCAGGTTGTCGCCGCGGATGCGGGAATACCCGCCGCTGAAGAAAGCGTATTCGGAATCGTAGCTGAGTTCGATCTCGGAACCGCGGATATGCGCACGTGGAACGTTGACGGGCGTGGTGGTGAAGACGTTATTCGCAAAATCGATCACCACGTCGCCGTCGATGAAGTTCTTGGCCCGGGTGTCGAAGTAGTTCCCACGGAACCGCAACCCGTCGCCCTTCATCAGCACATCCTCGAAGTTGAAGCGGAGCCCGCCTTCCCATGTTTTCGTGCTCTCCGGCTTCAGGTCCGGGTTGGGAACGAAGGTGTTGTTGAAGGGTCCGCCAAGAGCAAAGTGGATGCCAGAAATATAGAGTTCGCGAACCGACGGCGCGCGGTATCCCTGGCTATAGCTGCCGTAGACGGAAGCCCATTCCACCGGCTGCCAGTTGATGCCGATCTTGGGTGAGAACCGATTGTCCTTGCGGTCGCTGAAATCGCCACCCTCGGGATTCGTCGCGTAATAGTCCCAGCGCAGGCCCGGCGTCAGCGTCAACTGATCAAACAGCTTGATCGCGTCCTGCGCATAAAGACCGACGACATCCTGCGTGGCGTCCGGATTCTGCGGCTCCTTGTCGCCGTTCACTCGGCCGCCACCGGCGTCGTGATAATATTCGGTGCCGATGGTCAGGGCATGCTTGAGGATCGATGTATCGAACTTGAACGTATTGAAGATGTCGAGCCCCGTGGTCGTCAGATCAGCCGAGGTATCGCGGTCATAACTGCGGCCGTTGCTGTCGACATCGGTATCGTCGCGATAGGCGGTGGCGGAAAAATTGACAAGGTCGCTGTCCGGGCTGTTGAAGGTGTAGTGCGCCGACGCGGTTGTCTTCTTGATTTCGTGATCCGCCTTGTACTCGGTGTTCAGGTTGCCGACGTCGGTGTCGAGCGCATCCTCGTTGTCATGGAAGATGATGCCGGAGAGTTCCAGGCGCTGCCCTTCGCCCGGCGTGATGCCGAGCTTCATCAGGCCGCTCATGACTTCGACCGCCGTATCGTTCAAGCGGTCGCCGGCACCGGTCTTGTAGTTGCCGCTGTCACGCCAGGTGAAATTGCCGAGGAAATCGACCTGGTCGATCGGTCGCAGGGCAAAGGTCCCGCTGGCCATGGGCTCCTTGTTGACCGTGTGATAACCGGATTTCACCCAGAAGCCGTATTTGTCGTCGCCCTCGAGAAAATCCGAGGCATCCTTGGTCGTCAGGGCAATGACGCCACCGATCGCGCCGGAACCGTAGAGTGTCGAACCGGTGCCTTTCAGGACCTCGACCTGCTTGAGCAGTTCGGGATCGAAGAACATGCTGCCGCCATGTGCGGCGCCCACATCCTGACGCGCCCCATCCAGCGTGGTGACGACGCGATTGGTGCCCCAGCCGGTGCCGCCGAAGCCACGGATATTGGGCTGCGACTGCGACCCCTTGGGGCCGCCTTCCATCTCGACGCCGGGCAGATCGTCGAGAATGTCACCCACCGTCAACGGCTGCTTGCGATCGATCTGGTCCTGGGTGATCACGTCGATGCTCGCCGGCACGGAATCGCGCGGCGCCGGTGCCTTGGTCGCCGTCACGGTCAAGGGATCCAGCATGATCGATTGCGCCGGTTGCTGCTGTGCCTGCCCTCCCGGCCCGGTCGTTTCGGCCTTCTTGTCGGCCGCTTTTGGCGGCGTCGCCTGAACCGGATCGGCCACCGTCGATGTGGACGTTGCCGGCGATTGGCTCGCTTCCTGCGCGACGGCAAGAAGCGGTATCGCGGCGGCGGAACAGGCAAGAGTAGAAGTGATAACGGCACTTAAAAGCCGATCTCTCAGCATGGCTGGTGACTCCAGAGCATAGGTTCAGGAAGGGTCCTGGCTGGCTCTGAGGTCGCGTGCCGCGGCGAGAACTCGAAGTCACTCGCATGCAGCACGGCCGCAGCACTTGCTGGGTCCGAATTTTCAGGCGCCGTGGGCGAGCGGCGCTTTATTTCGTGAGAATGAGCTTCTGGTTCCGGGTTATCCGTAACCGGTAATCGGCACCGTTGAATTCGATGACGATTTCCCGCTCCCCGCCGAGAATCAGCGAAAGCGGTACGCGACGCGGCCAGTCCGATGAAGCTCTATCGGCCGGCAGCCGTTCCTCCGCCCCTCGCGGTGACAGCCGTCGTTCAGTCATGGCACCCATAACCTCTGCCCGACCGCCAACCCACCCCTGACGCATCGGACACATTTTTGAGAATCATTCTCAATTGAAGATGTAAACTACCACTCCCGTAGATGCAAGTAAGAATTATTCTCAATCGATGAATGTAGTCCGGCATCGCGGCAGGCTGTGCCGAGCCAGCCGGTTCCGCTCTTTAAAGTGATCCAGGGATCGGCGCGTGGCACCGCCCGCGCGGCCGGCCGTTGGCCGGTTTCAATCCGGCTTGGTCTCGGCCGGCTCGATCAGTTCCTTGAGCGGATAACCGGCAAATTTCTTGGTCTCCGACATGATCACATTGGTCGTGACCGAGGCGATATTGGGCTCCTCCTCGATCAGCCGGTGATGCAGGTCGACATAGTCGGAAACCGCCTTGCAGACGAAATGCACGATGTAGTCGAAATTGCCGGAAATCTGATAGCAGGCGATGGCCTGGGGCGTCTTTTCAATGAGCTTTTCAAAAGCCCCCTGCTGGGTCCGGCCGTGTTTGTGCAAGGTCACGAAGCTGAGGATCTCGACATAGTCGGTCAGCTTGGTGAGGTCGATATCGGCGCGGTAACCGCGAATGATGCCGCTCTTTTCCAGGCTGCGATGGCGGTTGTGGCAGGGGCTTGGTGACAGCCCGACCTTGCCGGCGAGTTCCAGATTGGAACTGCGCCCCCGGTCCTGCAACTCGCCCAGGATCTTCAGATCGATCTTGTCCACCTTGGCCGATTTACGCGCCATTCCATCCCCGCCTGCCGGTCAACTCCCATGCCGATCGTCCGTGGGTCCTGCCCGAGCCGTCATTCAACGGTCACAGGCTCTTTCACCCAATCGGCAAATGGCTTATACACCACGCGCCGACGCCCGCACAGCGGGTCGGCTGCGACTGTCATCGTCCTTACCGCCAGCCCACGTTCTGCCCTATGGAATGCGCCTCATGGATCTGAAACAGCACATCCGCCATGTCCCCGATTTTCCCAAACCGGGCATCCTGTTCTACGACATTTCCACGCTGATCGCCGATGGCCCGGCCTGGAAGGAAACGGTAAACCGGCTGGTGACGGCAGTGACCCCGCTGGAGCCGGAATTGCTCGTCGGCATCGAATCGCGCGGTTTCCTGGTCGCGGCCCCGCTCGCCTACCTGATGGGCACCGGCTTCACCATGGTGCGCAAGAAGGGCAAATTGCCGGGGGACACGATCCGTCACACGTATCAGCTGGAATACGGCACCGACGTGGTCGAGATCCAGTCCGACGCGATCAAGCCCGGGCAGCGTGTTGTCGTTCTCGACGACCTGCTGGCCACCGGCGGTACCCTGCATGCGGCCGTCGACCTTCTCCGCAAGGTCGGCGCCAATGTGGTCGGGGCTGCTTGCGTCATCGAACTGACGTTCCTCGGCGGCCGCGAGCGGCTCGACGTGCCGGTCAGCTCGATCGTCGCCTATGATGCCTGATCACCGTCATGACTGACCGCCCGTGACGCCTGACCGGCCGCCACCCGCGCCCCCGCCATCGCCGGCCGCAGCGAAGGTCCGGTCGGCTTCCTGCCTGTGCGGCCGGCTTGCGCTCGAGGTCGCAGGCGATCCCTTCTTCGTCCTTGCCTGCAACTGCACCCAGTGCCAGCGCCGCACCGGAAGCAGCTTCGGCCTCAGCGCTTATTTCCATTGCGCCCAGATTCGCAGCCTGGACGGCGAGGAGCGCTGCTTCAATCGACAGGCGGAAAGCGGCCGCATCGTGCAAACCCATTTCTGCCCGCATTGCGGCACGACGCTCTATTGGACCGGCCCCGACGGCAGCATTGCGGAGCATATCGGCGTCGCCGGCGGCTGCTTTGCCGATGCCGATTTTCCGGCACCGCAGCTCATCAGCTGGAACCGCCACCAGGCCCATTGGCTGGATTTTCCGGCCGGCACGCCCTCCCTCGCGACCCAGCCGGACAAGCTGAAAGGCCCGGACTGAGGGCCGTCCTCGCGCCGGAAAGCCTCGGCAATCGAACTTGCGGCGGCGAAGCTTATTGGCAATCCTGATAACCCTGCCTACGAGGCCAAGTTCGTCTGGAGTCGCCGTGAACGCCTCAATACCGCCCTCACCCCCAGCGCCCTCCCCCGCCGCACCTTTGCCGCAAGTCCCGACTGATCAGTCGCATCTGCTGCGTATCCTGTTGATCGTCTCGCTGTCGACCGGCGTCATCGATGCGATCTGCCTGCTCCACCTTAAGGTCTTCACTGCCTATATGACGGGCACGATGATCCTGGTCGGCATCCATCTGACCGGGGCAACGCCTCTTGCCTTGCCGCCGATCATCGCCCTCGCCAGTTTCGGCACCGGCGCGACCTTGGGCGGTCGCCTGGTGCGCCGCGAAGCCGGCAACGTCGCCGGCCATGCCACGCGCATCCGCATCCTGGCGCATGCCTTGACGGTGGTTACCGTGCTGGTGCTGATGGCAGTCGTCCTGTCCGCGCTCACCGATCTGTCGGAGCCGCGGATGCACTATCTCGCCGTCCTCATTCTTGGCCTTGCCATGGGCATCCAGGTCGCCGGCAGCCGGCAAGCAGGCGTCCTTGACATGACCCTGCCCGCCGCCACCATGGTGTTGCACGGCGTGTTCTTCGACAGCGTGGTGGCGGGCGGCAAGGCGGATCGCCAGGGCCGCCGCCTAGCCGTGATCGTCGCATTGGTGCTCGGTGCCGCCGTGGGCGCAGAACTCTCGCTGTGGCGCATCTGGGCCGGCCTGCTCTGCGGCGACCTGCTCCTGGCCGGCGCCACCCTCGCCGCCTATGCGCTGGCGCGCCAGCCGGTTTCCGAGACCAGCTGATCGAGACGTGCCGCCAGGCCGGCGCTGGCCGGCATCATCGGCAGGCGCAGTTCCGGACTGGCGATCAGCCCGCTGCGCCACAGGCAATGCTTGATCGCCGCCGGATTGGGTTCGGCAAAAAGCAGCCGCACCAGGCCGATCAGATCGTCCCACAGCCGCCGGGCCGACCGATGATCACCTGCCTCGACGGCGCGGCGGATTGCTGCGAAGCGCGCGGTCTCGATATGTGCGCTGGCGAGAATGGCGCCATCGGCGCCCTGCACCAGCGCCGAATAGTACCAGGCATCCTCGCCGGTCAGCACCGCAAAATCCTCCGGCTTCTGCCGGATCAGATCGCTGCTCTGTGCGGCATCGGCGCAGCAATCCTTGACGCCGCTTATATTGCCCAGCTCGGCAAGTCGCAGCAGGGTCTCATTGGCCAGGTTGACGCCGGTGCGATAGGGAATGTTGTAGATCAGGATCGGCCGGTCGGTCTCGGCAGCCAAGGCAGCAAAATGATGATAGAGCCCCTCCTGCGAAGGCCGCGTGTAATAGGGACAGGCGATCAGATAGCCGTCGAGCGGCCAGGATTGCAGCGCTGCCAGATGCCGCCCCTGCACCCGCGTATCGCTGCCGCTGAGGCCGAGAAAAAGCGGCAGGCGACCAGCCACTTCCTCGGCGCCGATCCGCATCAACCGCTCCGTCTCCGCCCCATCCAGTGTCATCGCTTCGCCGGTCGTGCCGGCCAGGATCAGTCCGTCGAGCGGCTGCTGCAGATAGTGGCGCAGCAGGCGGCGCAGACTCCCCTCATCCAGTGCGCCGTCACGGAAGGGTGTGATTAGCGGCAGCCATAGGCCATGCAGCCTTGCCGAAGTGGTGGCGCGCAACGGTATTTCTTGAAAGCTTGTCATCCTCGTCTCCAGTCAGGGAGCCGGCGGGACACGGGCGAGCCAACAAAAAACCCCGTCCGAACCGGCGGGGTTTGTGTCTCGGTCGCTGTGCTGATGATGCTAGAACGCGCGACGAAGCTCCATTCCCCACACGGAGAACGGTTTCGATTTCAACAGGGCGCGCTGGCTGATCATCATGTTGTCAACATGCCGGCCGCATCCCGTCCTGTCAAGCCGGGGCGTCAGGCCGAGAGACGCGCCGCCACCTTCTCCGCCAGGTGCAGCAGGGCACGATCGGTGCCGCGGCGGCCGATCAGCGACAGACCGATCGGCGCCTTGCCGTGATCATCCTCCGCAAGGCCCAGGGGAATCTGGATCTGCGGCACGCGCGCCAGGCCGGAAATCGTGGTGAGGCCGAGCACGCGATCGCGGAAATCGGCGAAGACCTCGGCCGGCGCGTCCTTGAGTGGCGCCAGGCAGGGCGCCGTCGGCAGCAGAATGACGGCACCGTCCAACAGACGATCGAGATGCTCGGTCACCCGGTCGCGCAGGCCGTCATCGCCGTCGATGGGAACGCCGCTCAACTGCTTCGCCAGCTTCAGGCGCGCGGTAATGTCGGGCGAGAAACGCGGCTGGATCCGCTCGATCCAGGCGCCGTGCGAGGCCCAGACCTCGCGCGGTTGATGGCCGCGGAACCATTGCACCCAATCCTTCAAGCCCTGCCCGGTCGGCGACAGATCCGCGTCCTCGAGCGGCGCCAGGGTCACCGTTTCGACCGCACTGAAAAGATCGGCAACCTTCGCCGCGGCCTTGCGAAGGCGTTCGGCGATGGTCGCGTCGGCCAACGCTGCGGCATCCGCGGCGATCAGCAGACGGCGCGCCGTCAGCCCATCATTGCGGCCAGCCGGCAGCAGCACCTCGCCCACTCGGCGCAACACCGCCGCGGACCGCGCGAACCAGCCCGCGGTGTCGAAACTCGGCGCCAGCGGCATGACGCCCTGCAGCGAGATCGCATCATGGCTCGGCCGCATGCCGAATATGCCGGTCAAGGCCGCCGGAATGCGGATCGAGCCCGCCGTGTCGCTGCCGATGGCGAAGTCCACCGCCTGCCCCGCCACGGCCGCCGCCGATCCCGCGGATGAGCCGCCGGGAATGCGGTCGGGTGCCGCGCTATTGCGCGGCGTGCCGTAATGGAAATTCTGCCCGTTGAGGCTGAAGGCGATCTCGTCGGTCAGCGTCTTGCCGCGCAGATTGGCGCCGGCCGCCAGCAAGGCCGCCACCACCGGCGCCGTCGCCTCGGCCGGTCCATGGCTTGCCAGCCAGTCCGGATTGCCACAGCAGCAGGTCTCGCCCTTCACATCGTAGATATCCTTGGCGGCGAAAGTGAGGCCATGCAACGGCCCTTGCGCCGCTCCCTCGATCTCGACCTTGGCATGTCGGCAAAAGGCATTGAGCTTATCGGTAAAGAGCGTGGCGGTCATGGCTGCACTATCCTGCATCGCGAATCGGCAGCAGCATAGATTTCAGCCGCCGCTTGCGAAAGTGCCTTGATCGACCGATGCGCTGGTGCCGGTCCAAGATGTTCACCGGCATGTTCACTGAGCCGCCAGGTCAGTAAGACGCGCCATCCTTATGCGTGAAGCGCCACTTGCCGTCCCCGTCCAGCGCCGCCTGGATGTCATCATCGGGATAGCTCACCGCGTCGCCGGGAATGCGGTCACCAACCTCCAGCACGACGGCGTCGACGGTTCCCCGATTGACGAGATGATGCGCCGGGCCACCGGCTGGAAAGCCGGCGCACATACCGGTTTGCAGCACAGTTTCCTGCGCGTCGATGCAGAGCGTCGGGTGGCCCTCCAGGACATAAATGAACTCATCCTGGCGCGAATGCCGATGATGCAGCGCCGAAACGGCACCGGGCGGCAGCCTCGTCAGATTGACGCCGAAATTCCTGAGGCCGAAGAGATCGCCCAGCGGATGCTTCACGCGCTTGGCCATCATCGAGAAAAACGGTTCGGGATAATTGGAGGGCTTGAGGCGTGGCGGCGCTTCCGCCGCGATCACCGCCACAGGAATCTTAGCCTTCATGTCGTCGTCAGCCATCGTTTTCATCCGTAATTGCCGGGCACTTGGTCCGGGCTGGTCAGAGGATGGGGAGAGAAGCAATGTTATCGGCCCCGCCCCGTGACCGCCATCACTGAAACGGCCAGATCAGCGCCCGAACCCGTTAATCCTGTTCTTGCCCCGGATCGGGTGGCTTTGCGGGGAGCGGAAACTGCCATAAACTCGCCGAAAATCATCGCCCCTCGGCTGCCGGCATAGCCGGGGCGGTAGAGGGGAACAGTTTCAGACGCACCGCCCACCGATTCGGTCGGTCCGTCTTCCAGATCGGGAATACACATCATGCAGGCTTCCATCAGCCGCTACTCCACTTTCGCTCTCTGCATCCTGACCTGCCTGGTGGCGCTCGCACTCATGGCACATTATCCCTGGCTGCAATTCGTCGCCGTGGCGGCCTTCCTGCTGGTGCTGCTCGGCATCTATGATCTGGTTCAGCCGCATCATGCCGTGCGGCGCAACTATCCTGTCATTGGCAATATCCGATACCTGATCGAAATGATCCGGCCGGAAATCCGCCAGTACCTGCTGGAATCCGAGGACGACCAGACGCCCTTCTCGCGCAGCCAGCGCTCGCTGGTCTATGCCCGCGCGAAACAGCAAGGCGGGGATCTGCCTTTCGGCACGCTGATCGACGTCTACAAGCCCGGCTTTGAATTCATCAGCCATTCCGCCCGGCCGGCACCCCAGACCGATCCCAGAGATTTCCGCATCCAGGTCGGCGGCAATGATTGCAGCAAGCCTTACTCCGCCTCGGTCTTCAACATTTCCGCCATGAGCTTCGGCGCCCTCAGCGCCAATGCCATCCGGGCCCTCAACAAGGGCGCCAAGCTCGGCAATTTCGCCCATGATACCGGCGAGGGCAGCATCAGCCCTTATCACCGCGAGAACGGCGGCGACCTCATCTGGGAATTGGGCAGCGGCTATTTCGGCTGCCGCACCCGCGATGGCCAGTTCGATCCGGGCCGCTTCACCGAACAGGCGCAGAACGATCAGGTGAAGATGATCGAGATCAAGATGAGCCAGGGCGCCAAGCCCGGCCATGGCGGCATCCTGCCCGCCAGCAAGGTGACGCCGGAGATCGCGGCGACACGCGGTGTCGGCATGGGCGAAGACTGCATCTCGCCCTCGCGCCACAGCGCCTTCTCGACGCCGATCGAGATGATGCAGTTCCTCGCCCGCCTGCGTGAACTGAGCGGCGGCAAGCCGACCGGATTCAAGCTTTGCGTCGGTCACCCCTGGGAGTTCATGGGCATCGTGAAGGCGATGCTGGAAACCCAGATTCTGCCGGATTTCATCGTCATCGACGGCGCCGAAGGCGGTACAGGTGCGGCACCGGTGGAATTCGTCGACCATCTCGGCGTGCCGATGCGCGAGGGCCTGCTCTTTGTCCACAATACGCTGACCGCCGCCAATCTGCGCAGCCAGATCAGGCTCGGCGCCAGCGGCAAGATCACCAGCGCTTTCGACATTGCCGGCGTGATGGCGATCGGCGCCAATTGGGCCAATGCCGCGCGCGGATTCATGTTCGCGCTGGGCTGCATCCAGTCGCGCAACTGCCATACCAATCGCTGCCCGACCGGCGTCGCCACCCAGGACCCGTTACGGCAGCGTGCGCTGGTGGTACCGGACAAGGCGGAGCGCGTGGCCAATTTCCATCGCAACACCTTGAAGGCGCTGTCAGAGATGCTGGCCGCCGCCGGCCTGCGGCATCCCGCCGAGATCGGCCCGCATCACATGATGCGCCGCGTCACCCCGACCGAAATCCGCATGCTGTCGCAGCTGCATACCTTCCTCGACGAAGGGGAACTGGTGAATGGCCGATCGACGCGCAGCGAGTTCTATACCGCCAACTGGCGCCTCGCCCGGCCCGACAGCTTCGATCCGTTGCGCAGCTGACGGCAAGACATCTCCCGGTCGGTACAATCGCGTGAATATGGCGCCAGACCTGCACGGTCTGGCGCCATATTCGTTACACCGGTAACCCGATTGCCGGCTTTTGAAGCGGGTTTGCAATTTCGAACAGTCACCATCGCTCCAGATTCCGGAAGATGCGTTCCGGAAGATAGCGACCGCCGACCATAACGGGACGCCATCGCTGCCCAGATCGATTTATGGAGAGAGAGCGAAGATGACGGCTCAAGCCAGCGCTATTGCCACACCAGATCCGCGGGCAGATGCCCAGTCCCGCCCCCTGCATGAATTCGATATGAGCGATCCGCGCTATTACCAGCAGGACATCTGGCAGCCTTATTTCGAACGCTTGCGGCGTGAGGCGCCGATACATTACTGCGCCGCCAGCCCTTATGGTCCCTATTGGTCGCTGACCCGATACAAGGAGATCATGCAGTGCTCGACCAATCACATGGTCTTTTCCAATGCCGGCAACGGCAGCTCTCTGCTTGACGTTCCGGAACAGGATACGGAGCGGCGCGGCTTCATGCGCATGGACCCGCCGCGGCATACCGCCCAACGCAAAGTCGTCGCCCCGATCTTCGCGCCGAGCAACCTCAAGAATATGGAATCGCTGATTCGACACCGCACTCGCGACGTGCTCGATGCCTTGCCGCGCAATGAGACATTCGACTGGGTGGAACATGTCGCGATCAAGCTTACGACCATGATGCTGGCGACTCTGCTCGACTTTCCCTTCGAGGAACGTGCCAAGCTGACTTACTGGTCTGCAGTTGCCGTCGCCAATCTAGCGGACCCCGATGCCCCCATCCGCTCCGAGGATGAAAGGCGCGAGAAGATGCGGCTTATGGCCGAGCATATGCGGAATCTGCTCGAGGAGCGCCGGGATCTGTCGCCGCATTTCGATTTGATCTCCATGCTCGCCCATAATGAAGCCACGCGCGATATGCCATTTCCCGAACTGGTCGGCAATATGATGCTGCTGATCGTTGCCGGCAATGATACGACGCGAAATTCGATGAGCGGGGGCTTGCTGGCGCTCAACGAATTTCCCAATGAGTATCGCAAGCTGCTCGCCCATCCGGAATTGATCGACAGCACTGTGCCGGAGATCATCCGCTATGTGTCGCCCGCCATTCACCTGCGCCGTACGGCGCTAGTGGATACGGTCCTGGGTGGCCAGCCCATCCCGGCCGGTGCCAAGGTGATCCTCTGGTATATTTCGGGCAATCGTGATGAGGAGGCGATCGAACAGCCCGATCACTTCAGGGTCGATCGCCCGCATGCCAGACAGCATCTTGCCTTTGGCGCCGGCATCCACCGTTGTGTGGGCGACCGATTGGCAGAGCTGCAGTTGCGTATCCTTTGGGAAGAACTACTGCCACGCTTCCCGATGATCGAGGTCGTCGGCGAACCGATCCGCAGCTATTCCAATATTCTGCGCGGCATTCGCTCACTGCCGGTGCGGATCCCCGCATAAAAGATCAAGCCGCCGGATCGAGATCGACTTTGTAGAGATCGCGGTTCTTCAAATCCTTCAGCGTCACCGTCATCACTTCGCTGGCGGCATCGATTCTGACATGGCCGAAGAACTGCATCTCCGCCGCCGGCGAGAGATTGGCCTGGCCTTTTTCCGGCGCCTTGATAAATTTCAATTCTGGCCCGAAGGTCGCGTCGAGATCGTTGGGGCCGAAAGTCCCGGCGTTGATCGGACCGGAGACGAATTCCCAGAACGGCTCGAAGTCCTGGAACTGGGCCTTGGCCGGGTCATAGTAATGCGCCGCCGTGTAATGGACGTCGGCGGTCAGCCAGACTGTGTTCCGGACGCCGTTCTGCTTGATGAAGCGCAAGAGATCGGCGATTTCCAGCTCGCGGCCGAGCGGCGCGCCGTTGTCGCGGTTGGCGATCGCCTCATAGTTCTCGCTGCCATCCTTCAGGGGATCCGGCACCACCAGGCCGATCGGCATGTCGGAGGCAAGAACCTTCCAGGTCGCCTTGCTGGCCAGCAATTCCCGCTTCAGCCAGCGGATCTGCTCCGGTCCCATGAAAGCGCTGTCCGGGCCGAGCTTGTCCTGCCGGTTGCGGGAATTGTCGCCGCGATAGCTGCGCTGATCCAGCATGAAGACGTCGAGGCTGGGGCCGTAATGCACGACGCGATACACCTGGTCGGCGCGCTGGGCATCCAGCCGCAACGGCATGTATTCATGCCAGGCCCGTCCGGCATTGGCGGAAAGCAGGGCGACGCTTTTGATCGTATAGCGGTCATCGTCAAGGATCTGATTGGGATACCAGTTGTTGCGCGTTTCGTGATCGTCCCATTGCGCCAGAATCGGCACCGTGGCATTGAAGCCGCGCAGATTTTCATCCGTGAGATTGTATTTGTAGTTGCCGCGATATTCGTCCAGCGTCTCCGCCACCTTGGACTTTTCTTCCGCCGTGACATTCTTCCAGATGGAACCGTCCGGCAACGTCACCTGATCCTTGAGGACACCGTCGGCATAAATGGCATCGCCGGAGTGGACGAAGAAATCCGGCTGCAGGTTGGCCATTTCCTTCCAGATCGTCATGCCGCCGAGTGCCGGATTGATGCCCCAGCCCTGCCCCACGACATCTCCGCCCCAGACGAAGGTCACGTCACGCCGTGCTGCCGGGGCGGTGCGGAAACGCCCGAGAGTGGGTTCGCTCAGGCTCTGCAGGTCGCCCAGGTCCTGGAATGTCACTTTGTAAAAGACGTCCTGCCCGGCCGGCAGGTCGCCCAGTTCCAGCCGCGCGGTGAAATCGGTATCCTGCAAGGCCGCGGGCCCGACCCGGCGACGGGCATCCTTGAAGCTTTCGGTCAGCGCGTAATCGACGATCATGCGGGCCGGCCGATCGGCCCGAGCCCACACGACGCCGCCGTCGAACCCGATGTCGCCGCTTTGCACGCCATGGGTCAGGATGGGTGCGTTGGCGCCGAGCGTCGCCAGGCTTGGCTTCGGGAAGAGCGATACGCCCCCAAGTCCCAGTGCGGCGCCGCCGCCGAAAAGACCGGTGCGCAGCAATCGGCGGCGCGAGACCGGGAGAATCGCGGCATGGACCGAGGATCGGCGGCGGGAACGGGACATCGCGGCTCCTTCACGATTGAAGTCTGTCGGAGGGGACAGATCTGATCGAGAAGTTGAGCCTATCGCCCTATCGGTTGCAGATACGTGACCGAAGAATGGTCATTTGATAACGCGCGGAACGATACTTATCAGAACGGGTTGGCAGTGGGCCGAACGACGATTTCACCGATGTCGACCTCTGCCGGCTGCTCGACCGCGAACAGGATGGCCCGCGCCACCGCCTCGGGTGAAATACCGACGCTGCGATGGGCCCGCGTCTCACATCGCGTAACCGGGTCGGCAATGTGATCCGCCAGCTCCGATACCGCAGCGCTGGGGCTGATCAGCGTGACGCGGATATGCTCGCTCTCTTGCCGCAACCCTTCCGTGACGGCGCGAACGGCAGATTTGGTGGCGTTATAAACTGCCATCTGTGGCGTTGCGCCCTGGTTGCCAATGACGGCAAGGTTGATGATCTGGCCCTCGCCTTGCGCTTGCATTACCGGCAATGCGGCGGCAATGCCGTGCAGGACGCCGCGGAGATTGACATCAATCATCCGCTCCCAGCCCTCCACCTCGAGAGCGCGGAACGGCGCAGCCAGCAGAATACCGGCATTGTTGATAAGGACATCCAGGCGGCCGAACTCATCCATCGTTGCCGCCACGAAAGCTTCCATATCCTGGCGCTGCGTGACATCGAGGCGATGGAAACGCGCGGAGCCGCGCTCGACGGTGATTTCGCCCGCCAGCTGCGCCAACCGGTCGATGCGCCGCGCGCCCAGAATGACATGGGCGCCCTGCGCCGCCAGCAGGCGCGCGCTTGCCGCACCGATACCGCTGCTGGCACCCGTGATGGCGATTACCTTTCCGGTCAGCGGCTGCTGCTTGTCCGGCATTGCATGTCCATCCGGACTTGCGGTCTCAACCGGTACAGATCGGACGGTTCGCGGCTTCAGGATCGTCGTGTTCATGATGACCTCACATGCGGAAATCTGCGGAAGCCGCGGAAGATGGAGTGCAGATGCCTACCGCCAGCCGCAGCACCCGCAACGTCGAGGAAAAAGACATCGCTGGATGAGCGGACTGGAAGAACGGATGACACCGGCTGGAGGGTGGTTTGGCTCCTGATCACTGAAAGAGCTGAAAGCACGATATTTAATGGGCAATCACTTTTCTGATCAGCCCGGCGAAACCAGGGGTCGCCGCTCTCACGGGCCGGTCTAAGGCATTGTCCGCCTGATAAACGTCCCCCTGATAAACCACTTTTGCCCGGGCGGGCTTGCGCTCACCCGAACTGTATTTCAGACGCCGCACGTCGGCGGTCGTCTTGGAAGATGCGGTGCATTCAACGGCCGGTCCGCCCAGTTCGAGGGCGAGAATTTCCTGCTGTCGCATGCGGTCGCGGATGGAGGGGATCTTGGCTGCCGACATGGAAACCTCCTTACTAAGGCTGTTTCGGCGGAGCAGCATTTGGGGAGCGCAGCGTCTTTTGCGAATACCCAAATTTATCGTCTTCTTGCCTAATCCTATTATTTCGACTGCCACCTATTGGATTTTTTGGAACTTTCCTATCTTATTTATATCACCGGTACATAGGGATGGAACATGACGGAGCTCCTGACACGGCCGCTTTTGGAACCCGCGCAGCAGGAAATGCAGGCCCGCATGGTTGCCCTGATGAACCAGTTGGCCCCGGCCGAGGGGCTGACACATCCGGGGCTCGACGGCGTCAAATTGATGCGTTCCAACCGCTCGCTGCCGCGCAGCCCTGTGCTATACGAGCCCTGTATCGTGGTCATCTGCCAGGGGCGCAAGATCGGCCATTTGGGCGATATGTCTTTCATCTATGATGCCCAGCAGTTTCTCGTCCTGTCCGTGCCGTTGCCCTTCGAAAGTGAAACCCATGCCAGTCTGGACGAGCCCTTGCTGGGCCTGTCGATCGGTCTTGATCTCAGCGTCATCGCCGAATTGATGCTGGCCTTGGATGAGACCGGCGGCTTTGCTGATAACAACCCCAAGGGAATCTACGCGACCGCCATGGATGCCCGTCTGGCGGATGCCGTGGTCAGGTTGATGGAGGTACTGGCCTCGCCGGTCGAAGCGCGCCTGCTGGGACCAAGCATCATTCGCGAAATCTATTTTCGTGTCCTGGCCGGTCCCCAGGGTTCCGCAATTCGCGCGGCTCTTGCGCATCAAAGCCAGTTCAGCAAGGTGGCCAAGGCGCTGCGCCGCATCCATGCGGAATATCACAGCGACCTCGATGTGGCGCAGCTGGCCGATGAAGCCGGGATGAGCATTCCCGCGTTCCATGCCACCTTCAAAGCGGTAACCGCCACCTCACCCATCCAATATGTAAAGACCACCCGGCTGCATAAAGCGCGTCTGCTGATGGTCCAGGATGGAATGAGCGCGGCAGTAGCGGCGACCCGCGTGGGCTATGAAAGCGCCTCGCAATTCAGCCGCGAATTCAAACGCTTCTTCGGCCGCACGCCGCTTGAGGAAGCCCGGCAGATGAAGCATGTCCTTGACGCTGCCGGAACCGACAGCAACACGCGATATGTGACCGTTCAGTAGTCATGCGGTTGATATGACGAGAGCCGCAGGTTTCGATCTCGTACCCATGGGCTGATCCAGAGGCTGGACGAAACCGCTTCGCCGCCCGGCCCCCGACCTGGCGCGCTTTGCGGCGACGCTGACAACCCTCCCGCCAACGCCGTTACGGCGCCTGGCCAGTTGCGAAACTCACGCGGCTCGTCGCGAGAGTGATTGCTTTATCCAATCGGCTTTTCAGCGGCAAGCCAATGTTTCAGCCGGCAAAACCGATCGATGTAATCAAGTAACGCTCCCTGTCGCCGCGACACGAAACCACTGTCCTATGCGCGCCATGGGCGTCCTAAAATCTATAGGCTCGCCAATAGGTTGTCGGATTTCGATTGCGCCGGAAAAAGCCGCGCCCATATCCATTCGCATCGCACAAGCTTGTTAGCCAGGAAGAAATGGCAACAAGCATTGCGATCCGGGTACCGGATGTCCGGCCGCCCGGTGGCGCCAGCCGCTCATGCGCCGGCTGCGACCCATGGGACAGCGCGTGACGAGCCCGATCGTTCAGATGGCAGCATCCGACGTGAATTGCGCTCGAACCTGAAGAAGGAGCCGGGTTGAACCGGCTTTAGGGAAACATCATGACATTGACTTCATCGCCCTTGGACCAGGTGATCGCCTGGTCCTGGTATGTCCTATGGCCGATTGCCGGCGTCATCGCCTTGCTGGTGCTCAACCGCATTGCCGGCGTGGTGCGCTATATCCCGAACAATCGTATCGCCATCGTCGAGAAACTGTGGAGCATCAAGGGGTCGATCGTTTCCAGCCTGATCGCCCTGAAAGGCGAAGCCGGCTTCCAGCCGGACGTGCGGCGCGGTGGTTTCCAGCTCTTCCTGCCGTTCCAGTATCGGCTGCATGAAGCGAACCTGGTGACCATTCCGCAGGGCGAGATCGGCTATGTCTTTGCCCGCGACGGTCAGACCCTGGCAGCAACGCAGAGCCTTGGCTCCAACATCACGGCGCATGACTTCCAGGATGCCCGCGCCTTCCTGCAGAACGGCGGCCAGAAGGGACCGCAGCGCAAAATCCTGCGTGAAGGTACCTACGCGGTGAACCTCGCGCAGTTCGTCGTGCTGACACGCGAAGCGGTGCATAGCCTGCAGCTCGACCCGGCGGAGGTCGCCTTGTTCGAGCATATGAGCGATGTGATCGCCGAGCGGGACGGCTTTGCACCCGTGGTCATCAAGGGTAGTGATGACTCGATCGGTGTCGTCACGGTGCATGACGGCCCGGCTTTGCCGGCCGGCCAGATCATCGCTGCGACCGTCGGTGCCGACCAGAGCAACGAGGCAACCTTCCACAACAACTTCCAGGACCCTGAGAAATTTCTCGCGGCCGGTGGTTGCCGCGGTCGCCAGTTGCAGGTGCTGGTCGATGGCTCCTACTACCTGAACCGGCTGTTCTCGACCGTGGAATTGCTGCCGAAGACGCTGATCCCCGCCGGCCATGTCGGTGTCGTCAACTCCTATGTCGGCGATGCCGGCACGGATACCTCGGGCGAGGATTACCGCCATGGCGAATTGGTGAAACAGGGTCAACGCGGTGTCTGGGAAAGCCCGCTGCTGCCCGGCAAGTATGCGTTCAATACCTATGCCGGTGCGGTGTTGCTGGTCCCCACCACCAACTTCATCCTGAAATGGGTGCATGGCGATGCCGGATCGCATCGCTTCGACGAAAACCTGGCGGAGGTCGAACTGATCACCAAGGATGCTTTCGAGCCGGTCCTGCCTTTGTCGGTGGTCGTGCATATCGACTATCGCAAGGCGCCGCTGGTGGTGCAGCGTTTCGGCGATATCAAGAAACTGGTCGAACAGACCCTGGATCCCATGGTCTCGGCCTATTTCAAGAACGTCGCGCAGAAGCGCACCTTGATCGAATTGCTGCAGGAACGGGCCGAGATCCAGGCCACTTCGGGCGATGAGATGCGCGCGAAATTTGCGCTCTATAACCTCGAGCTGCAGGAGGTGCTGATCGGCACGCCCGGCGCAGGCCAATCCGGCGGCGCGCAGATCGAAAAGATCCTGGAGCAGTTGCGTCAGCGGCAAATCGCCGACGAACAGGTCGGGACTTATGAACGTCAGGCTCTGGCGGCCCAGAAGGAGCGTGAGCTGCGCGAGGCAGAGGCCCGCGCCAAACAACAGACCGGCATTACCGAATCCGAGCTCTCGATCAAGGTCTTCGAGAACCAGGGCAAAGCAAGCTTGGCCAGGGCCCAGCAGGAAGCCGAACAGACCCGCACTGCAGCAAAGGCCGAAGCGGATCGTATCCAGCTTCTTGGCGAAGGCGAGGCCCGCAAGACCATCGCCCTTGCCGGCGCCGATGCCGAACGTGTCAGGAAGATCGGTCTGGCCGAGGCTGAGGCGATCAAGCAGCAAGTCGAAGCCTCGGGCGGCCCCCAGATCCAGCTGACGCGCCAGGTGGTGGAGCGTATTGCAACCGCTCTGGAGAAATCCGGCGTCGATATCGTCCCGCGGATTGCCGTCAATGGCGGCGGTCAGGGAACTGGCAGCGATTTGATGCAGGCTTTGATGTCCATGGTGGTGGCAGAGCGTGGCGGGGTGAAAGCACTGGAGCCAGGCCACGCCGCCCCGAACGACAATAAGGCGGCCTGAACCGATCCACCTGTCCGGGCAAGCGGTAACCGGAGAGACCGGACACCGCTTGCCCGCGGTCAACACCCTCACGTTCGAAGGCATGGTTCACTTCACACTTAATGGGTTCGAAGGGGTGCCATATTCAGAAATATTAAGCGACAAAGCTCGTTTTCGGCTTGGCAGGCAGGTCGCTATACGACAGACTTCCTAACTCTAGCACCATGAGAATTGCGCAACGAGAATCCGGAGATTCTGATGCAGCCAATTCGTGTACTGGTCGTCGAGGATGAACGTATCGTCGCGCTGCATCTCAAGCAGCAGCTGACCAAGCTTGGCTACGCCGTTATCGCTGTTGTGGCCTCTGGCGAGCAAGCGCTGCAGTTCCTGCGGCAAGCCCACCCGGATGTTGTCCTGATGGACATCAATATCGAGGGCGAGATCGATGGTATTCAGACCGCCGCCATGATCTCGGCGGAAGATTTCACCCCCGTCATTTATCTCACCGCCTATTCCGAAGAAGCGACGCTGCAGCGCGCCGCCGCCACCAATGCCTATGGTTATCTGTTGAAGCCGTTCTCGGAACGCGAGCTGCATGCAACATTGCAGATGGCAATTGCCCATAGCGCGACCAACCGTCTCAATCGCCAGCGCGAACAGCAATTACGCGACTTTGCCGAACTGTCCTCCGACTGGTTCTGGGAACTGGACGACAAATTGCGTTTCAATTGGGTATCCTGCCAACCGGAGCTGCGCGCGCGCATGGGCGGCGTCCTGACCGTCGGCCGTCCCTGGCAGGACATGATGCTGGACGAAGCGACGGATATCGCCGTCGAGGCCCACCTGAAGGATCTCGAACAGCGACGCTCCTTCCACGACTTCCGTTTCGTGCATCAGACCGGCGACGACGGGCCCTGCCACCTCATCGTCAACGGCATTCCCATCTATGATGCCGACGGCAGCTTTACCGGATATCGAGGCACCGGCAGGGACATCACCCAGCAGATGCTCTTCCTCGACGAGTTGCGCATGGCGAAAGAAGAGGCTGAGACGTCAAGTCGCGCCAAATCGGATTTCGTTGCCAATATGAGCCATGAATTTCGCACCCCGCTGAACGCGATCCTCGGCTTTTCCCAGATCATCATGGATGAGGTGCATGGGCCGGTGCATCCGCCGCAATATCGCGAGTATGGCGGTTTCGTCCACGATGCCGGGAATCATCTGCTGGGACTGGTCAATAATGTCCTCGACCTGGCAAAGATCGAAGCTGGCCATATGGAGCTGCGCCGCGAAGGCATCGACGTCGCGCAGCTCATTGCAGAATGCTGCAAGTTGGTTGATCCGCTGGTCAAGGCCGGCGGCGTCACCTTGTCGGATCTGACGCGGCCCGACCTGCCCGTGCTCTACGCCGATGCGGTCCGGCTCAAGCAGATCGTTCTCAATTTGCTGTCGAATGCCATTAAGTTTACGCCATCCGGCGGCTCGATCACGGTCTGCGCCAGCACCTCCAATCAGCAGGAGATGCTGATCGAGGTTTCCGACACCGGTTGCGGCATGCCGCCGGAAGACGTCGAACGTGCCCAGGAGCCGTTTCAGCGATTGGAGGGCGCGCATACGCGGCGCGTGGAGGGAACGGGATTGGGGCTGTTTCTCGTCAAGCGGCTCTCGGAACTGCATGGCGGCAAACTCAACCTCACCAGTCAGCCAGGCATGGGGACAACGGTCCGCGTCAGCCTGCCGGCGGAACGTATGCTCGGCCAGGAATCACTGTCGACACACGGCTAGAACCCCCTCGCATGCAGCTTCAGGCGGCTTGCCGCTCGGCGGCGAGAATGCCTGCCGATGGCGAGAGGGTCTGTCCAACTCTTCTCTGGCGTCGCGCTTCTCCGGCGCCCGTCAGGTTGTCATGTCCATCGGCGGCGGCACGGCGGGGAATCTGATCATGAAGCGTGTCGGATGGATGGGATTGACCGCCAAAGTGCCGCCCAGTTGATCCGTCAAGAGTCCCACCAGCTGCAGTCCGAGTGTCTGGGCGGCAGCGAAATCGACGGCAGGCGGAATGCCGATGCCGTTATCTTCGATCCGCAGTTCCACCGTTTCTTGATCGAATCGCTTGATGGATACCCCGAGCCGCCCCGATCGCTCGTCCGGAAAGGCATGTTTCATCGCATTCGATATCAATTCATTGGCAATCAAACCGCAGGGAATTGCCAGATTGAGCGGCAACAAAACGTCCTCTGCTTCAACCGCGACGTCAATGGAAGCCGGTGATAGGCGGTAGGATTGAATCAAGGCGGGCACGAGGGATTCCAGGACGACGCGGAAATTCACCTCGGCGAAGTCTTTCGATTGATAGAGAATCTGGTGGATCAAGGCCATCGATCTGACGCGGTTCTTGCTATCGCTCAGCATGTCGATGGCAGTCTGATCCGTCAGCCGGGCCGTTTGCAGATCGAGCAAACTATGCACGATCTGCAGGTTGTTCTTCACGCGGTGATGGACTTCGGCCAGCAGGACGTTCTTTTCCTCGAGCGCCGCCTGGATACGCTCCTCCTTCTGCTTGCGATCGGAGATGTCGACAATGGCCGAGAGCACCATCGTCCCCTCCTCCGTTTCAATCGGATTGAGGCCGATCTCCACCGGGAACTCGCTGCCATCCTTGCGCAAGGCATAGAGGTCGCGGCCGGCCCCCATCGGTCGGGATTGCGGGTCGGCAAAGAAGTGGCCGCGCAGATGCGGATGGCCGAGGCGGAAGCGCTCCGGCACCAGGATCTCCACATGCTGGCCGAGCAGTTCCGACCGGTCATAGCCGAAGACCCGCTCCGCCTGCGTGTTGACCATCTCGATCTGGCCGTTGCGATTGATCATGACCATGGCACTGGGTGCCGCCTCAACCACGCGCCGGAACCGTTCTTCCACCCGCTTGCGCGGCGAGAGATCGATGATCGATGACAGCACCAGCGTGCCCTCATCCGTCTCGATCGGGTTGAGGCCGATTTCGACCGGAAACTCGCTGCCGTCTTTGCGCAGGGCAAAGAGGTCGCGGCCCAGACCCATCGGCCGCGATTGCGGCTTGGCAAAAAAACCCTGGCGCAACGCAGGATGCCCGTTGCGGAAACGCTCCGGGACCAGGGCTTCAATTGATTTTCCCAGAAGCTCGACGCGGGTATAGCCAAAGAGCCGCTCCGTCTGCGCATTGACCAGCACGATGCGGCCCGCGCGATCGATGATGACCATCGCATTCGGCGCCGCTTCCACGACGCGCTGGAAAACCTCGCGATCACGCTGGCTGACGGTTTGCGGCGTGTCCACGGTCATCGGCCTACCTCTCAACGGTTGCGACGATCCGGCTGGCCTGCGGGCCTCCAATCGGCATCGATGAAGAAGGTTACAGGTCAATAGTCACAGAAGTTCACGGTCTTTGCCAGGACAATGATGCAACAAAAACTAGGGCGATAAAACGATATCACGACCGATAGATGTATTCCCGTCATCAGTGCTGCGACGGCCCGTTGCGACAGCCGTCGGCGCAAGGCACAAACATTTCAGGCCGACCCCCGCGCAGGGTCGGCCTGAAAATAAGTATCTCTTCGTTGTCACAGTTTCAGATCAAGCGGCCTCGGTCGCACCCGACAACAAGGCGGCATCGGCGGCCTCCTCGGCCTGTCGGGCCATTTCCCGCAAATGCGCCTGACGGCTCTCCTCGCGGCGCCGCAGGATCTCATAGGCGACGGCACCGACGACCGTGATGCCGATCAGGATCAGGGCCAGCGCGTTGATCGTCGGCGTGATACCTGTCCGTACCTTGGACCCCACATAGACGGTCAGCGTGTCATAGGTGCCCTTGGTGAAGAGTGTCACGTTGAAGTTTTCCACCGACTGGAAGAAGGCGATCAACGCGCCGGCACCGATTGCCGGATAGAGATGCGGCGCCAGAATGCGGCGCACGACCTGGGCATGGCTGGCGCCGAGATCGAGTGCCGCCTCTTCCAGGCCCTTGTCGAAGCTCTGCAGGCGCGCCAGCACCAGCAGCATGACATAGGCGGCAATATAGGAAACCTGACCGAAAGCCGACAAATGCAGCCCTGCCGGAACTTTGAATTCGTTCCAGAACAGCAAGGTGGAGATGCCGATCACCGCGCCGGGGGTCAGGATCGGCGCCACCATCAGGCCGTAGAGGAATGAACGCGAGCGTCCCCGCAGGCTGTTGATGAGAATGCCGGCCGCCGTGCCGATCGGCACCGCCATGGCCACCACGCCAAGCGCCACCAGCACGGTATTGGTGCCGGCCGTCCACATGCGCTCATCGTTATAGAGATCGACGAACCATTGCGTGGTGAAGCCCTTCCAGGGATAGACCGAGGGAAAGCGCGAGTCATTCAAGGCCGCGCCGCCCATGATGACGAGCGGCAACAGCATATAGGCGAGAAAGATCACCACATAGAGGTTGAAGATGATGCGGCTGAGCGGAGTCTTGTTCATATACGCCTCACTGAGCGATATCGGCGAGACGCACCTTGAACAGGCGCATCATCAGGGAAACAAAGATCGTGCAGATCAGCAGCAGCAGGAAGGCATAGGCCGAACCGGTGTTCCAATCTTGCGCCTCGAACATCCATTGCTGGATGACCTCGGTGAACCAGCGCGAACTGGGCGATGCCAGCAGCGATGGCACGATGATCGAGCCCGCCGACAACATGAAGACCATGACGCAACCGGAGGCGATGCCGGGCTTGGCATGCGGCATGATCACGCGGCGATGAATCTGCCACCAGCGCGCGCCCATATCCTCCGCCGCCTCGATCTGGTTGGTGTCCAGCGTCGAAATGGCGTTGTAGACCGGGAACAGCATGAAGAGGACATAGGTATAGACCAAGCCGATGATCACGCCGTTATAGGCGGTCAGCCAGCGGACCTTATGGAAGCCCAGCAGGTCCAGCCCGGCATTCAGCGGTCCCTGATACGACAGGATGATGTACCAAGCGAAGCTGCGCAGGATTTCGCTGACCCAAAGCGGAATCAGCAGCATCAGAAAGAGGCTCGGCACCGATTGCGGCTTGGCGACCTTGGAGATGAAATAAGCCAGCGGATAAGCCAGCGCCAAGGTCAGTGCGGTGACGACGCTGCTGAAGAACACGGTTTCCAGGAAGATATAGACATGGATCGGCAGGTCGAAAAAGAGGAAATGCACCGTGCTCGAACTATTGAAGAAGGTCATATAGTTCGAAAGCGTATAGGCATCGTTCGGGCCGCCGATCTGGTCGACCGGCAGGTAAGGCCGGAAGGATTTCTCGGCCAGAAAGATATAGGGGAAGATCACCAGCGCCAGCAGCCAGAAGGCTGTCAGGCCGCCGAATACGGCCGCCAGAACGACCCCGTAACGCCGAGCCAGTTCACGCATCGGACGTCTCCAGCGCCGCTTCGACGGCCGATGCGGTGGTCGCGCCGGCCGGCGGGCGCTGTCCGGCCCCGTCAACCAGGATCATCGCATTCTCGGCGGCGAAGGTGAGATAGAGCCGTGCACCCGGTTCCGGGATGGCGATGGTGCTGTCATTACGAAGCTGCACGATGCGGGCGCCGCCATGGGCATCGGTGAGATGCACATTGATGAAATTGCCTTCGAAAGCGACGTTCTCGACTTCCACCGCCAGGCTGTTCGTGGCGCTCGGCGTTTCCTGCAGGCGCGCATATTCGGGGCGCACATAGAGCCGGGCCACGGAATTCTTGGTGACATCGGGGCCGAGGATGGCGTTGAACGTTCCGGCAGCCGTGCGGAAACTTCCGATCGCTCCGGAGATGTTCTCGACGTCGCCGACAAAGATATTGTTCTCGCCGACGAAAGAAGCGACGAAACCGTTGACCGGACGGTTATAGATTTCCTGCGGCGTCGCCACCTGCTGCAGGCGTCCCTGTGACATCACGCCAACGCGATCGGACATCGCCAGGGCCTCGCCCTGGTCATGGGTAATGTAGATGAAGGTGACGTCGGTACGCTTCTGAATGGCGCGCAACTCGGCCCGCATATGCTGGCGCAGTTTGAGGTCCAGCGCCGAGAGCGGCTCATCGAGCAGCATAACCTTGGGCTCGACGGCCAGCGCCCGGGCGATCGCCACGCGCTGCTTCTGGCCGCCGGAGAGCTGGCTGATTGCCTTATCCGCCGCACCCGGCAGATCGACGAGGCGCAGCAGCTCTTCCGCTTTGGCGCGCCGGACCGCCTTGCTGGCGCCGCGCACTTCCAAACCGAAAGAAATGTTTTCCCAGACCGGCATCAGCGGAAACAGCGCCAGATTCTGGAAGATCAGCGCTGTCGGCCGCTTATTGGGGCCGATGCCGCGCATATTCTGGCCACCGATCTTGATCTCACCCTCGCTGGGGGAAATAAAGCCGGAAATCATGCGCAAGATCGTCGTCTTGCCGCAGCCCGATGGCCCCAGGAAGGAGAAGAACTCGCCCGGCTTGATGGTGACGGACACACGGTCAACGGCTCGAAAATCGCCAAAATCCGCGCAAACGCCGGATAATTCTACGCCTTCACTCATATAAACCCCGATAGATACCTTTGGCCGCCCCGCCTGTCGCCGGCCGTTCAAAACAAATGTCCGACTGATGCTATCGCCCCCGATAACGCGTTGTTTCCGGGGAAGCCGATGGCCTCCCCGGAAATACGTATCGCCCTCAGTTCTTGATAAGAGGCGGATTCATGTTCCTGACTGACTCACACCGTGCGTCGGTCAGGAACAGTCCGGCTCTCGGAATCCGACAGCAGATCAGTACAGATGCGTTACGCCGCCTTCCACTTGTCGGCATATTCGCCGCGCAGCTTGATGAACCAGGCATCCTGCGCCGGCCACCACCACAGCTTCTGCAACGCATCGCCCGGATAGGCCGCCTTGTAGAAGTCCTTGACGGACTGATCGGCGAGCTCGATGCCGCCCTTGCCGACCGCATTGGCCTTGAAGGCGGAAGCCCAGGCCGCCGAACCTTCGGCGGTCGAGATCCACTTCGACCATTCGTGGCCCTGCTCGGTGTTCTTGGCATTGGCCATCAGGAAGAAGCCCTGGCTCCAACCGAAGGCGCCTTCCTTCGGCGCGATGAAGCCGAAGCCTTCCGAGGCCATGTTGGAACCGGTCGAATCCCAGCACAAGCCGAGGGTGCAGCCATTGGTGCGGAAAGCACCCTGGGCATCGTTTTCCGAGGCCCAGAACTGCGCCACATTGGCCTTATGCTTGACGGCTTCAGCCAGGACGATGTCCCAGATCTGCTTCATCGTCGCTTCGTCCTTGTAGCTTTCAAGGAACGGCTTCGGCAGCTTGCCCTGCGAATCGAGCACGCGGCCCATGGCGGCCAGCGAGGAATGGGCGCGCAAAGTCACCTTGCCTTCGAACTTCGGATCGAAGAGATCAGCAAGGCTGGCCGTGCCATAGGCCATCGGCGCGTCCTTCTTGCTGTAGACCAGCGCTTCCGTGCCCCAGACCGAGGGAACGAAGTAACGCTTGCCGTTGACTTCGCCGGCATCGCCCGGCTTGCCGCCCGGAACGCCGTCCAGGTAGTTCGACAAGGCCAGCTTGCTGGTATCCCACGGCTGAATGATGCCGTTGCTGACCCAGGCCGGCACACGGTCCAGCGTCGGCTCGACAACGTCCACGGCACCGGTCTGCAAGGCCAGCTTGCACTGCGCAAACATGGCATCCTGGTCCGGCTGCTCGTTGAAGTTCACCTTGATGCCGGTGGCTTTGGTGAAGCCGGCGAAGGCGGCTTTGAAATCGTAGCCGGCCCAACCCATGAAGTTCAGTTCGCCCGAAGAGGCGAACGCGTTTCGAACGAAACGAGGAGCAGCAATGACGGACGCGGCCGCAGCCGCCCCCTTCAACATCGTACGGCGATTCAATTTAGTCATCAATTTCCTCCCAAGACGATACATCTGTCGGCTCAGGGGCCAACCAACAGCACGTCATCTACAATCGAATGCGCCACGGCCGCTGGCTCCCAGCGGTACACCTAGGTGAAAATCGATTGTCAGCCCCTGTTTCAAACTTTTAGTTCATTTTGATGTTAGATTAATGGCACGCCGCCACATGTTGCAACAGATGAATTAAATTTGCGCCGGCCTGCAGCAACAGATTTGGCAATTCCGGCGATAAGAAAAACTTGGGCTAATTTTTCCGCGTTGGCCCCGTGGGAATCCGGGCCGGAAAGCTTGATTAAAATACCAACCTGACATATCGCGATCCGATACATCACCGCCGTTACTTCGGCGCCTAGGCATAAAGAGCTAAGTTAGTAGCCGCCCGCAAACCGATCGGATGTGCCGGCGGCTGATCGGGCCAGCCAACCGGCTTCCGAAAGCGGCCAAGTCGGCTGGTAGGCTGCACCCGCAAAGGCCCCCGGCGAACCTGCAGTCTGCGGCTGTCAAATAGCTGCGGAGAAACCGCCGGCAATAGCAAGCGCACCCTCCCCGCCCGGCTATTGGGCTTTTCCATGGAGCAGAAGCGGTCGTATCCTTGATGGAGCCGTGCGGCCCCGCCGGATGCGGAAACCAGAAAGGACAGCGGATGAAACGACTGGGCCTGGCCATTGCCGTCTTGGCCATCCTGACCGGCGTGATCTGGATCGGCCAGGGCAGCGGTTACTTCCCCTATCCGGCAAGCAGTTTCATGATCAGCGAGACAAGCTGGATCTATCGCGGCGCCCTCTTGGCGGCTGTCGGTCTGGTTGCCTTCGTCCTGATCGCGCGCGGGTCGCGACGCCGCTGACCGACGTCGGTATTCCGGCTGCGCCCTATGCTTGTCAGTTGAGTGGCAGCTGAGATCGGCTTTGCGCCGGCGGCTTGAGATTCGCCGCGCCGACAGGGTTGCAAGCAGCTGCGGCCCATGTTGCTATCCCGCCTGTCCTTTTGCCTTTCCGTATCGTCACAGGAGCCACTGCCATGGCCAAGGCTGCCAAGACCCAGATCCGCATCGGTATCGGCGGATGGACCTATGAGCCCTGGCGCGGCACCTTCTACCCCGAGAGCCTTACGCAAAAGCGCGAGCTGGAATATGCCAGCAGCAAGCTGACCAGTATCGAGGTCAACGGCACCTATTATGGATCGCAGAAGCCCGAAAGCTTTGCCAAATGGCATGACGAGACGCCGGCGGATTTCGTCTTCGCGCTGAAAGGGCCGCGCTTTGCCACCAATCGCCGGGTCTTGGCGGAAGCCGGCGAATCTGTCGAAAAGTTCCTCAACAGCGGCGTTACCGAGCTGAAACACAAGTTGGGCCCGATCAACTGGCAATTCATGCCGACCAAGAAATTCGATCCCGATGATTTCGCCGCCTTCCTGAAACTGCTGCCGAAAAGTATCGGCGGATATCAGCTGCGCCATGCCGTCGAGGTCCGCCATGACAGTTTCAAATCGCCGGACTTTATCGCCCTCGCCCGCAAGCATGAAGTGGCGGTGATCATCTCCGCTGACGCCGATTACACGCAGATCGCCGATCTGACCGCGCCTTTCGTCTATGCGCGCATCATGGGCACCAGCGAAAAGGAAAAACTCGGCTATCCTGCCAAGGCCCTGGATGCCTGGGCCAAGCGCGCTCAGCTCTGGGCCGCGGGCGGCCAGCCGGACGATCTCGAAACGGTCGGTCCGGCCGCCAAGAAAGCTGCAAGTCGCGACGTCTTTCTCTACGTCATCAGCGGCTTCAAGGAGCGCAACCCAGCCGCGGCGATGGCGCTGATCGAAAGATGCAAATAGCGTCCTTTCCCGGCATCCCCGCGATTACTTCCTGCCCTTCTTGATGCAATAGATCCGATAAGCGCCGTCTTCGACCTCGACACCATGCGTGTCGTGGGCAAAGCCGGGGAACTGCCGGTCGAAAGCTTCAAGGGATTTCAGATAGCCGAGCAACGGGCCATCCGCGGGACCGGCATTTTCACCCGGCATCAGCAAGGGAATTCCCGGCGGATAAGGCACGACGCCCGTCGCAACCGTGCGACCGGCCGTCTCAGCGAGCATCACCTGCTCAACATTATTCCGCACCAGTTCCTCATAGGCCTGGACAGGACTGAGATCAGGTTTGGGCAGTACACCGAAACCCTTGGCCAGGTATTCAGTCGTGCGCAGTTTCTTCATGCTGGCAAACATCGACGCAGCGAGATCACGCAGCCCCAGTTTCCGATAATCGGGATAAGCGGCCACGAGGTTCGGCAACACCTGTTCCAGCGGCGCATTGGCGTCATAATCGCGCTTCAGATCGAGCAACGCGTTGATCAGCGTCCCCCATTTACCCTTGGTGATTCCGATGGAGAACAGGAAGAGGATGGTGAAATCGGTGGTCTTCTCCACGACGATCCCCTGCTGCCCGAGATAGGCCGTGACGATGCTCGCCGGAATGCCCTCCTTGCCAATGCCGCCGCTGGCCGTCGCACCCGGCGTCAAGATGGAGACCTTGATTGGGTCGAGCATACAATAGTCGTCTTCGAGACCCTCAAATCCATGCCACTCGGCGCCAGGATGCAGCACCCAGCAGGAAGGGTCCGTCGCCAGCAGGTCCTCGGAAGCCAGATGGAAAGCAATCTTCTTTTTCGATTTCGGGTCCTGGACTTGCTCAGGCTGCCACCCCGTGAAGAACCAGTCACCCTTCTTCGCAAAATCGGCATGGAGACGCGCCAGCATCTGCCGAAAGGAAATGGCCTCACGGATGGATTCCGTCGTCAGCGACTGGCCTGACTCCGCCATCATCGCCGCACTGACGTCGTTGGAGGCGATGATGGCATATTGCGGCGAGGTCGACGCATGCATCATGAAGGCTTCGTTGAAGCGCCCGTGATCGATCGGCCGCCGCCCGTCACGCACATGAATGAAGGAGGCCTGGGACAACGCCGCCAGAAGCTTATGTGTCGACTGCGTGGCAAACACCGTCGGACCGTCCGGCTTATGGTCTTTCGGATCTCCATGCATGGCAAAACGGCTGCGATAGAGCGGATTGAAGCGGGCATAACCGTACCAGGCCTCATCGAAATGCAATCGGTCGACGGTCTTGCCAAGAATCTCTTCCACGCGCGTGACATTGTAGCACAGGCCGTCATAGGTCGAATTGGTGATCACCGCATGGACCGGGGTTGGATCGATCGCTTTTCCAACCAGCGGATTGTCGGCAATCGCCTGTTTCAGCACCTTGGCGGTCAGCCTTTCCGGCGGGATCGGCCCGATGATGCCCAGCTTGTTGCGGGTGGGAATGAGATAGGTCGGGATCGCCCCCGACAGTGTCATCGCATGTTCGACCGATTTGTGGCAGTTGCGGTCGCACAATGCCACCTGGTTGCGCGTCACGCTGGCCATGAGGATGACGCGGTTGGAGGTGGACGACCCGTTGGTCACCGTATAGCTGCGATGCGCGCCGAAGACCCGCGCCGCATAACGTTCGCCCTCGCCGATTGGCCCGGAATGATCGAGCAGCGAGCCAAGCTCACCGACCGATATGGAAAGGTCGGAGCGGAACAGGCTTTCGCCGAAGAACTCAAAGAAAGCGCGCCCGGCCGGCGATTTCAAAAAGGCCGTACCCCCGGTGTGACCGGGCGTATGCCATGAATATTCATAGACGCGGGAAAATTGCACCAGGGCGCGAAACATCGGCGGCAATACGTGCTGGCGATATCGCTGCATGGCCGCGACGATTCGACCGCCGATGAAATCCGTGGTGTCTTCAAGAAGCCAGATGAAATCGTCGGCCTGCTGCATGATCTCGGTCGAGATCGATGACGCGGCGCTGCGGCTGGTCACCAGGAAGATCGGCACATTGGCATTTCTGGTGCGGATTTGCGTCAGAACCTCCGCCGACTTCACATGCCCCTTATCGTTTCTGAAGTCCCAATCAAGCAGAACGCATTGAATCGCGGTATCGGAAGTCGCGATGGCCTTCGCATCCTCCGTCGTCAGGGCCTCGATCACCTGGACATCCCGGCTGCGCAATTCCTCGGCCAAAGCGCGGAGCGCCCGCCCGACCGCCGTCTGGTCGTTCAATTCGTCATCGATGATCAGCGCATACATACCGAGCCGATTACCCTGGCGCGGGCTCATTGAACGCGATGTCATTGACGCCTCCTGTCATCGGGATGTGGATCGAGCGCTGGCGATTGCATGTCAATCGCCGCCGATTGGGTGGAACCTCCGCGTTTCTTCTCCTGACGCCCCGTCGTCCTCTGCCGGGTCGCCGACCGCAGCTATTGGCCTGGCGCCGGGGTCCCCGGCTGTGTTGCCGGCGCCGGCGGCTGTGTTACGGGAGGCGCCTCGGTTCCCTGCTCCACCGGCGGCTTGATCGCCCGCTCATGAATGAGTTCCGCTGATCTGCGGCCGACCGAGACCCAGTACATGGCGATCAGCGAAATGATGGTGATCGCCAGGGTGACATGACGGACCCAATGTGGTGCCCTGCCCCCGGGATGATGGCCGGTTTCCTCGATTTCACGTTGACGGCTGATTGCCGCCGAATAGAAAACGATGGTGGCGATGACGAAGATCAGCGACCAGCGGGTCTGCGCGCCATCGGAACCGATCATGGCCCAAAGGCTATAGACGGCCGCGATGACGCCGATCACCGTATAGACGATATATTGGTTATGCGACATCTGCTTGTAGCCGATAACCTTTATGGAAATCGACGAATAGATATACGGCAGCAACGTCATGATCACGGCAATCGACGCGATCTTGCCGAACTGCTCGCTGGCGGTCGGCGACATCGTCGCCAGCACCTGCACCGTCATAATGGCGGCGACGATCATCAGCCCGGCGGATGGCACGCCGCGTGAGTTCACGCGCGCGAAGACGGCGCCGAACAGCCCGTCATCGGCCGCTGCCTTGGCTGTCTGGCCGACCAGCAGGGTCCAGCCCGCCAAGGAGCCGAGACAGCCGATTGCCGCACATATCGCGACGATATTCGCGGCGACATCACCAAGGGCGATGCGCGCCGCATCAGCGAAAGGCGCATTGGAGACGATCAGATCCTTGTTCGGGATCATCCCCATGATGACTGAAGAGCTGAGGATATAGCAGACGCCGGCGATCAGCACGCCAACAACCGTGGCAATCGGCACATTGCGTGACGGGTTCCGCACCACCGCTGCCGAGACCGACGCGCTTTCCACACCGATGAAAGCCCAAAGCGTATAGTTCAGCGTGGAATTGACCGCATCGAAACTGCTTTTGCCCGACACATTCCAGGCAGCACTGAACGTGTCGCTGTTGAACCAGAACCAGCCGAAGACCGCCATGCCGACAATCGGCACCAGCGCAAAGCCGGTGGTCAGGGATTGTATCTTGCCGACAGTGGCAGGGCCCAGAATGTTGGCATAGGTGAAGAACCAGATGACGGCGATCTGGGCGAGAGCGAAGACCAACGCGTCGTTCAGCATCGGAAAGAAATGCCGGAGATATGCAAGCCCGGCAACCGCGAGCCCGACATTGCCGACCACATTGGCAAGCCAATAAACCAGATTGGTCTGATAGCCCATGTAATTGCCGAAGGCCTTGCGGGTGTAGGCATAGGGCCCGCCCGCCGCTGGATCGATCGCTGCAAGCTTGGCGAAGACCAGCGCCAGCGCAACGGAGCCAACCATGGTGATGAGCCAGCCGATGAGGGAAATGCTGCCCGCCGTCGCCAGATTTGCCGGCAGCATGAAGACGCCAGACCCCATCATATTGCCTGCGACCATCAGGATCGCGGGCACCAAGGAAATTTTATTGTCGGAAACAGATTTATTGTCGGAAACAGAACTTGCCATTTGCATCCCCTGGGTTGACCAGCATGACTCAGCAGCAATCGGCACGGGCGGCAGAATAGACGAAAATTCCTCGCCCTTGTTAGCGGAAATATCACGACGTATCATTTGCCGCAGTGTAGGCGGCCGGGCGATCGTCCGGTAATCGCCTCAATCTGCCTCAATCTTCTGTGCCGATGCGTGACGCACAAACACTGGGGTATGTCTTTGGGCGATATGCCGGAGCGGCCGTCAGGCGCCAGCCCGTGTCACAGGGGGATCCAATGAACGGCACCATCAGCAAGATGAATGTCTGGCAACTGACCGTCCTGACAGCGGTCAATATGATGGGATCTGGCATCATCCTGCTGCCATCGAAGCTCGCCGAAGTCGGTACCATCTCCATCTTTTCATGGCTGGTTACCGCCGGCGGATCGCTCGCGCTCGCCTACGCCTTTGCAAGATGCGGCATGCTCAGCCGCAAGCCCGGCGGCATGGGCGGGTACGCGGAATATGCCTTTGGTAAATCGGGTAACCACATGGCCAACTACACGTATGGCCTGTCTCTGGTGATCGCCAATGTGGCGATTGCCGTCACTGCCGTCGGCTACGGCAGCGTCTTGTTCAATGCCGCGATCACCCCCTTGCAGATCTGCCTTTGGACGATAGCACTTCTGATCTTGACCACCTGCGCTAATTTCGGCGGTGCACGCATTACCGGACGGATCGGTGCCGTTACCGTCTGGGGCGTCATCGCTCCGGTGGTGATCGTCTCGGTCATTGGCTGGTTCTGGTTCAGCGCCGCCACCTGGACGGCGGCCTGGAATCCACATGACGAAGCCTCCTTTCCCGCCGTGGGCAGTTCGATCTCGATCACGCTATGGGCCTTTCTCGGTCTCGAATCCGCTTGTGCGAACGCCGATGCAGTCGAGAAGCCGGAGAGAGATGTCCCGATTGCCGTCCTCGGCGGCACGATCGGCGCTGCCGTCGTCTATATCCTGTCCAGCAACGTCATCGCCGGCATCGTGCCGAATGCGACCTTGGCCGCTTCGAATGCGCCATTCGGCCTCGCCTTTTCGATGATGTTCACCCCCTTTGTCGGCAAAGTGGTGATGGCTCTCATGGTGATCGCATGCATCGGTTCGCTCCTCGGCTGGCAATTCACCGTCGCCCAGGTGTTCAAGAGTGCCGCCGATGTCGGCTACTTCCTGCCGATCTTCAATCGCGCCACGACAAACGGGGCGCCGATCATCGGCATGCTGATCTTGCTGGCAGCCCAGGCCTTCCTCGCCCTGATGACGATCAGCCCAGAACTCGGCAGCCAGTTCCAAAAGATTGTCGACCTGGCGGTGGTAACCAATCTCGTCCCCTATGTCATGTCCATGGCCGCGCTGATCACCATGCAAAAGGTGGCCGGCATGGCGGAAAGCCGCGCCAGGATCACCAATATCATCGCCATGATCGGCACGGCCTACAGCTTCTATGCGCTCTATAACTCAGGCGAGCACGCATTGATGCTCGGCAGTCTGTGCATCTTCGCCGGTTGGACGCTGTTCGGCTTCGTCAGTGCACGGTTCTATGATATGCGGGCGGCAAACGTCGCGCCCGGCAGGATTGGCGCCGACGGCAAGGCCGTGCCGGCCGAATAAGCAATCCAGCGCAACGCTCGAGCGGCGGCGACAGCTGTCCTTAGGCATTCTCGCCAAGCGCCCGCTCGACATCCGCCTGTTACGCTTGTAACCCTGCTTCGCGCGACAGGAAATGATTGCGTAACAAGCACTACCTAGGTTGCTGTCATGGTGTAATCCTGGAAAGGACCATTGCAGATGAAGACCTTGGTAGAGCAGCTCGCCTCGGCAGAACGGAGCACCGGGGCCGAGAAACAGGCACGCCTGCTGGCCACGCGGGAAGACCGACGCAGCAGAAACAGAATTGGTCGCCTGCACCATCATGCCGTTCGCACCGACGATATGGAGGCAACGCGACGTTTCTACGAAGATCTGCTTGGCATGCCGATGACCGCCGCCATCAAGGGGGTTGCCGGCAGCACGTTGGACCGCGAGTCCCCGTTTCTGCACTGCTTCTTTGAGATGGCGGATGGCGGCTGTCTGGCCTTCTTCCAATTCATGCCGGGTGCCTATGAAGCCGCACGCTTGCTGCCGAAAGACGGCGTGGACCACCACATCGCGCTCGCCGTTCGGGATTTCCAGGATATTGTCCGGGCAAAGCAGAAATTCGATGAACGCTCTTATCTGAATTGCGGCATCGATCATGGGTTTTGCTATTCGCTCTATGTGCGCGACCCCAATGGCATGTTGCTCGAACTGGTCTGCGATTCCGCTGACGAATTGGAACTGACCGAAACCGCCGCTGCCGTGGCGCATGAAGAGCTGGCTAAATGGAACGAGCAGGGTGGCGATGCTCCCGGAGCGCCCGCGTCCCCTCAGCGGCGTTCCACCACCAAGTCCGCGACCGGCAGCTTCTCATTGCCCACCTCGCCGGTCGAAGACATTCGTCTGGTGATCCGCGGTCGGACATCGGAATCGTAGCGGCACGGCCTTGTCCGCGCGAAGAAGCCAATACCGTTTTCAATCCGCGACGTAGCTTGGCATCCGGCTCGGAATGGTCGAAGGCACCACGCTCCGCCATTTATCGGCCGGCTGGAGCGGCCTGTTTCCCCCAAGCAGGCCGCTCCCATTACATCGACGACAAACAGGCTGAGAAGCGAGGATGCAATAAGACTCTTTCTAAATTATCGAACAATGACGCATAGTTTGACATCACAATCCGGAAAAGAAGAATAATTATGGAAAAACTAGATGCTATGCGCCTCTTCACCCGGATCGTGGAACAGCGCAGTTTTACCCTCGCGGCCCAGAATCTCGGTATTCCGCGATCGACCGTGACGGACGCCGTCAAGCAGCTGGAAGCACGATTGGGCGTGCGGCTGCTACAGCGAACCACGCGCCATGTGAGTCCGACCCTGGATGGGGAAGCCTATTACCGGCGCTGCATCACCATTATCGCCGATATCGATGATGCCGAGGGCGCCTTCAGCGGCGCCAAGCCCAAGGGTCCCTTGCGCGTCAATGCCCATGGCACCCTGGCGCGGCATTTCATCATGCCCGGCCTGCCCCGCTTTCTACGCGAATACCCGGAGGTCGAACTTTATATCGGCGAAGCCGATCGCCTGGTCGACCTCATCCGCGAAGGCATCGATTGCGCCGTTCGTGTTGGCGAACTGGCCGATAGCGATCTTGTCGCCCGCCGCATCGCCACCCTGGAGGAAGTGACCTGCGCCGCGCCAGACTATCTCAACCGCTTCGGCATGCCGGCGCGGATCGACGAACTCGCGGAACATCGCATGGTTGGCTTTCATTCGACGAAGTCAGGCAAGCTGCTGCCCTTGGAATTTACCGTGGACGACACGATCAGGACGGTCACGTTGCAGACGACGCTCTCGGTCAATGGCGCGGAGAATTTGGTCGCCGCCGCCCGGCTCGGCCTCGGTCTCATCCAGGTGCCGCGCTATCACGTCGAAGCCGACTTCGCGCAACGCACGCTGGTGCCGGTTCTGCCCCAGCACCCCCCCTCACCCTCTCCGGTCTCGTTGCTCTATCCGCAAAACCGTCAATTGTCGCCGCGCGTTCGCGTGTTCAGCGATTGGCTGGCGCACGAATTCACCGAATGCGACCGGCCGGCACTCATCGCATGAATCGCAGTCGACGCATACCATCCCGCGGCTCGCCCATAACGCGGCGACCGATCCTATATTCATCTACAGCGACAGCGCGGCGCAGCAGCTTTACGGCTATGACTGATTGGCGCTGATCCGGCTGCCTTCCCGCCTCTCGGCCGAGGCACCGGACCGGGCGGAGCAACAACGGTTTCTCGAACGCGCGACGGTTACCCATCGGTGGTGGCCGAGAAGTCAAACGCATCTACCATGAGATTGGTGCTTCGGCATCTCAATCCATCGACCTACCTCTTACCTTCTCCCTGGAGAGGCCGGCAGTACGCTCTGTTGCCGTGCGCAACCATGCGATATCTTTTAAGGAAGACGCTGATGTCCATCATTGATCCACGTCCAGATTCATCTCCTGAACAGACAAAAGTTTCCACTGAACCAAGCGGCGACATATCGCGCCTTAAGGGAGAGTACGATTTCATCGTGTGTGGGGCAGGATCCTCCGGGTCCGTTGTGGCTCGCCGTCTTGCTGAAGATCCGACGGCATCGGTGTTGCTGATTGAGGCGGGTGGAACAGACCAGGTTCCAGAAGTCAGCGACCCGCTTCTCTGGATAGCAAATCTCGGAAGCAGCCGTGACTGGAGCTTTCTGTCTGAACCGGATCCGAATCTCGCCCAGCGACAATTGTTGATGTCGATGGGCAAGGTATTGGGCGGAGGTTCGAGCGTAAATGTTATGGCGTGGGCGCGGGGTCATCGCAGCGATTGGGATTATTTCGCCAGCGAAGCAAAGGACCGCATCTGGTCGCACGAATCAATCTGCGGAATATTTCGAGAACTAGAGAATTGGCAAGGAGAAAGCGATCCAGCTTTTCGCGGAAAAGGCGGTCCCGTTTGGGTTCAGCCTCCCGTTGATCCCAGCCCTATTGCATTGATGACGCTGGATGCGGCCGAGTCCATGGGGATCGAGCGGTTCGTCAGCCAGAATGGACAGATGATGGAGGGCGCTGGCGGCGCAGCATTCATCGACATGATCATCCGCGATGGCAAGAGACAGTCCATCTTTGACGCCTATGTTCGCCCCTACCTCAACCGGCCCAACTTGACGGTACTCGCAAGCGGAACCGTCCAACGCCTAACGATCGAAGGTAAAGTGGCCAGGGGAGTGCAGGTCAAAATCGACGATGACCTTCTTTCGCTCAGAGCGCGTTCGGAAGTGATTGTGTCGCTTGGCGCAATCAACACGCCCAAAATTCTTATGCTGTCAGGCATCGGCGATGAAAAGCAACTGGAACAACATAGCATTCCCCTTGTTCAACACCTGCCTGGTGTAGGCAAAAACCTTCAGGACCATCTGCTGTTTCCGGTTGTTTGGTCCTCGCGGGAACCCATTGAACCGTGCAATAACGGCGGAGAGGTGACGATTTATTGGAGGAGCCGTGCAAGTCTTGCTGCTCCCGACCTCTTTTTCTGTCAGGTCGAGTTCCCTTTTCGAAGCCCTGTCATGGTGGAAAAGGGACTGCCTGAAGACGGCTGGACTATGTGCGGAGGACTAGCTCAACCGAAAAGCCGCGGGGAGATCAGGCTGCGCTCCTCCGACCCCGCCGACAATCCCATCCTCGACATGAAATTCCTTTCCCACCCCGACGATATGGAAACCATTCTCCAGGGAATGAAATTCGCACGAGAACTCGGGGCCTCGGCCATCTTCGAAGAAAATGGATTTGTCGAAGTGTTGCCAGGCAACCTTTCGGACGAGGAGATGCGGCAGTTTGTCCGAGACGTTGCGGACACCTATCATCATCAAAGCTGCACGGCAAAAATGGGTACCGATGCCATGTCGGTTGTCGATGGGCACCTGCGCGTACACGGCATCGAACGACTGCGCATCGTAGATGCGTCAATTATGCCTCGCATCACAACCGGAAATACAATGGCACCAGCTGTAGCGATTGGTGAAGTCGCATCAAGGCTTCTGAAGAGAAAGAACCAAGCCTGAGAATTTGCACACCGGTACTCATGAACGGCAGCCGATCGATACCGGCTTCTCACCGTTTTTCATCACTGTACCTGCACAGTGACCACCGGCGAAGCGAGCTTGCTGTAGGGGACGCGCGCCTGGAATTCGTGCAGGCCGGGCTGCAACGGCCAGCGCAGCGTTTCACTGGCCGCGGCGAGCTGGAACGGCTTGCCGTCGATGTACCACAGCACCTGTGTCGCCGGCACTTTATCCGACCCGGCTTTGCCGGAAGGATGCGCCACTTCGCCGCCGGATGCGACCGACACTTTCAGCGCCAGGCTGGAAAGATCGGCAGGCAGTTCCGGATTGCGGATCAGCCGCAGATTGTTCTGCGGCGACAGGATATGCAGCGATTGCCGCATCTCGTCATTGGCCGGTGGTGTGGGTGGTGCAGGCTGATCCGTCGCGGCAATCTTCCGCTGCCATTCCGGCAACCGGCTGACGCAGGTGAGGCCGCCGTCTTTCCGCGCCGCGGCCCACCCCTCTCCGCCTGCGACAGCGCGCTGTCGGCGCAGATAAGCCTTTCAATAGGGGCTTTGGCGGTAGAGCAGTCGAAACTAGGTCCGGCGGCCGATGCTGATCCAGGTCCCCATACCAACAGCAACGCAACGATTGCCGCCGGCACACCCCAACTTCCCCGCCACGCCATTTCGTGCCTTCCTGCCCGACCCGTCTAAACTGGCCGGAATGACCTTCTACACGCTAAAGATGTCAAAATCATGGCCTACACGAAGCATGACGCCTTTGCCGGCGATTCGCCATGCGGCAAGTCACACACAGTCCATATGAACCGGATCGGCGGCTGGATTATCGCCGATTGTTTCCCCGGTGCGAACCTCCATCACGGGAAACCAGCTTCACAGGTTCTGCTCCTTCCCGCTCCCCCGACCGCTCTTGCAATTCACGGCGCCTTCGCTAGGCTGTATACAGCAATATTCACCCGAGGGGGCCAAAAGCGATGTCGCCTATATCCCGCCGCGTTGCGCCGATCGCCGGATTCGTTATGGCAATCCGGTCCGTGCCGCCTCCTTTTGCGCCAATAGGACAGGCTGGGATGAGCGCCCGGAGCAGAAAGTCCTGCCGCGGATGAATCGCGCTCTTCATTTTGCCGCGTATCCGCTTGGGGCAGATAAGCACGGCAGCCATTGCCGGCCGTTTGGCTTCCTCTGGCACATGCCCTTGCGCAAGTACGCGTCATCGCGCACGATCCGGCGGGGCGGCGGTCAATCCTGCGACCTTTTCCTCGCGCCGTCCCCTGATCACCACAGAGCCGCCAACTCATCGGATTACATGACCAGCAGTATCGAGATCGCGGCCGAACCTGCCCCCTTCCGCGTGACGCGACGCCAGGAGCGCTGGGTTCTTGCGGCGACCATCATCGCCTCCGGCATGGCCTTCATCGACATGACCATCGTCAATGTCGCCTTGCCGGTGCTGCAGCACAGCCTCAATGCCTCCTTCGCCGAGGCGCAATGGGTGGTCGAGGCCTATACGCTCTTTCTGTCGGCGCTGATCCTGACCGGCGGTTCGATCGGCGATCTCTATGGCCGGCGGCGCATCTTCGGCATCGGCATCATCTGCTTCGCCCTGGCTTCGGCGACCTGTGGCCTGGCGCCCGATCCCCAGACCCTGATCATGGCGCGCGCAGCCCAGGGCTTCGGCGCCGCGCTCATGATGCCGGGCAGCCTCGCCATCCTGTCCGCCAGTTTCCCGCCTGAACGCCAGGGCAAGGCGATCGGCCTGTGGTCGGCGGCGACCGGCATCGGCGTCGCCATCGCGCCGGCTCTGGGCGGCTGGCTCATCGATACCTTTTCCTGGCGCTGGGTCTTCCTGATCAACCTGCCGCTTGCCGCCATTTCCCTGGCGATCGTGTATGGCAAAGTGCCGGAAAGCCGCTCGGCGAAGCGGCGCCCGCTGGATTGGATCGGCATCCTGCTGGCGACGTTCGGCCTCGGCTGCCTCACCTACGGATTGATCGCCGCCGGCCAGACGGGCTTTGGCGATCCGTTGACGGCAAGCGCACTCGCTTGTGGGATCGTGTTCCTGAGCCTGCTGATCGTGGCGGAACGCCGCATCGCTGCACCGATGATTTCCCTGTCGCTCTTCCGCCTGCCGGGCTTCGCCGGCGTCCAGGCCTTCACCTTCCTCTTGTGGGCGGCCCTGTCGGGCGCCCTGTTCTTCGTTCCCTTTCGCCTGATCCAGATTCAAGGCTTCAAGCCGCTGCAGGCCGGCATGGCGCTCCTGCCTTTCGTGCTGATCGTCTCGATCCTGTCGCGCTGGGCCGGCGGCCTTTCGGATCGCCTCGGACCGCGCATTCCGCTGATCATCGGCGCCGGTTTTGCCGGCGCCGGTTTCCTGCTGCTGACCCTGCCGGGTGCCGATACTTCCTATCTCTATGGCTTCATGCCGGCCCTGATGACCATCGGCCTCGGCATGGGCATCTGCGTCGCGCCGGTCACGGTCGCTGCCATGAATGCCGCCGGCGCGGACCATGTCGGCCTCGCCTCCGCCATCAACAACATGGCGGCACGGACCGGTGGGTTGATCGCCATCGCCGTCTTCGGGCTGCTGCTGGCCGATCGCTTCGATGCCGCCCTCGCCCCGGCCCTGTCGGCCCTCCACCTGCCCGACGCCGCCCTGCAGGCGCTGCAGATCGAGCGCACGAAGCTGGCTGCGGCTGTGGTGCCTGGGGAACTCTCGCCTGACCAGCACGTGGCAGTAACCGTCGCTATCAAGCAAGCTTTCGTCAGCGGCTATCGCTGGACCATGATCGCCGCCAGCGCGATGGCATTTGCCAGCGCCGCCGTCGCGGCTTTCTGTCTTGCGCGCGGCAAAGCCGCGGTGCAGAAAACAGCGGAGCCGCCAGCGAATGTCGGTTGACCTTCTTGCAGCGGCGTCTGACATTGGCGGGAACGGCGTCGCGCGCGCGACTATTCACAACAAGACATGCCGGATCAGGCATGCAACCGTGATCCTGTGCGGGGTGAGGTTTAAATAACACTACGGTAGAAACTGGGAGGTTTCAGTGAAGAAGAACGACAAATATATTGACAGCGTGCGTGGTCGTAGCAGCGATCTCGAAAACCATATCATCGACGAATTTGCCGCCGGTCATATCGGGCGGCGCGATTTCCTGCGCCATGGCAGCATCGTCGGCATGTCCTTGCCGCTGCTGGGCGGCCTCGCGGGTGCCTTCGGCTCCACGCTCTGGATGCCCTCTTCGGCCCGCGCCGCGACACCCGGCGGTACCATTCGCGTCGCCACCACGGTGCCCGCCGCGGCGATCGACCCGGTCACCGTGGCCGATGGCGGCGGCTTGCTGATGCTGCAGCAGACCGGCGAGTTTCTCGCCGTCTCGGGCCCGGACCTGATGCTGAAGCCGGTTCTGGCCGAGAGCTGGAAACCCAATCAGGACGGCAGCGTCTGGACCTTCAAGATCCGCCAGGGCGTCAAGTTCCATAACGGCAAGGTGCTGACCGCCGCCGATGTGGCCGCCACCTTCGACCGGTTGGCCGATCCTGCCAATTCCTCCAACGCGCTCTCCGCCTTCAGCGGCGTCCTGTCCAAGGGCAACATCAAGAAGGTCGACGACTATACGGTGGAATTCCACCTCGACGCGCCGAACGGCAACTTCCCCTATTACGTCTGTTCCGACAATTACAATTCGATCATCGTGCCGGCGGATTATGCCGGCGACTTCGAGAAGAATTTCGTCGGCACCGGCCCCTTCAAGCTGGAAAAATATACACCGAAGGTTGGCGCCTCTTTCGTCCGCAATGACGATTACTGGGGACCGAAGGCGCTGCCGGACCGCACGGAGTTCACCTTCTATGCCGATATGCAGCCGCAGGTCCTGGCGCTGCAGGGCCATCAGGTCGACATCATCAACCAGCTGCCGGCGATCTCCGGCGTTGCGTTGCTGAACGATCCCAACATCAACATCATGAGTTTGAAGTCCAGCGCGCATACGCAGATCCATATGCGCAACGACATGGCCCCCTTCACCGACAAGCGTGTCCGCCAGGCCGTGGCGCTCTGCATCGACCGCAAGAAGCTGGTCAAGGGCCTGTTCCGCGACCGCGCCGATATCGGCAACGATTCGCCCTTCGCCCCGGTCTTCCCCTCGACCGACAAGAACGTGAAGCAGCGCGAGCATGACGTCGCCAAGGCCAAGGAATTGCTGGCCGCGGCCGGCATGCCCAAGGGCTTCAAGGTCAAGCTGACCACCGAGAAATATCTGGAGATTCCGGAATATGTTCAGGTGATTCAGCAGGCGGTGAAGGCCGCTGGCATCGAGATCGAGCTCAATGTCGAAAGCCAGGACGCCTATTACGGCAAGGCCGTCTACGGCCAGTCGGACTGGCTGGATTCAGTCATGGGCGGCACCGATTACGGCCATCGCGGCGTGCCTAACGTCGCCTTGGCCGCCCCGCTGAAGAGCGACGGCACCTGGAATGCCGCGCATTTCAAGAACAAGGATTACGACGCGCTGGTCGGTCAGTATATCGGCGCTCTGGACCTGCAGTCGCAGCGTTCGGCCGCCGGCAAGATCCAGGAGCTTCTCCTCGATGAGACGCCGGTTCTCTTCACCTATTTCTATGATTTCCTCACGGCGACCACCAAGAAGGTCTCCGGGGTGAAGGCGACGGCCATGGCGCAGCTCTTCCTGGAAAACGCCTCGATCAAGTCGTAAGGCGTCGCCGGAGACAGGATAGGACCGGCCCGCCGCGGATCTTCCGCGGCGGGCCGGTCCAGATCGCTATTTCGAACCAACTCATTCTACGCATGAGAGGCGTGTGCGTTGAGCTTCTCCAAACTTCTCTTGAAGCGTCTGCTGCTGTCGCTGGTGACGCTCTGGCTGCTCAGCCTGATCGTCTTTGCCGGTGCCCAGTTGCTGCCGGGCGATGTCGGCCGCGCCATCCTAGGTCCTCTGGCCGATGCGCGCGCCGTCGCCAATCTCAACCATCAACTCGGCGCCGACCGGCCGCTGCTGGTGCAATATTTCGACTGGGTGGGCCATTTCATCATCGGCGATATGAGCATGTCCTATACTTTCCGCGCCCCGGTCGCGCCCTTCGTCATCACCGCCATGTGGAACTCCCTGAAGCTGGCCGCCGTCGCCTTCGCGCTGGTAGTGCCGCTGGGAATCGGCGGCGGTGTCTGGGCGGCGCTGCATGTTGGCCGGCCGCTCGACCGCATCATCACGGTGCTCGGCCTCTCCGCGACGGTGCTGCCGGAATTCGTCACCGGCATCGTCCTCATCATGATCTTCGGCGTCTGGCTGAACTGGCTGCCGATCACCGCGGCGGCGCCCGCCGATGCAGACGTCTTGACGCAGATCTATTACCTGCTGCTGCCGTCCATGCCGCTGGTCTTCGTCCTCTTCGGCTATATCGCCCGCATGGCGCGCGCCGGCACGATCGAGGCGTTGGACGCCGATTACACCCGGACGGCGGTGCTGAAGGGCTTGCCCCAGCGCACCGTGCTGTGGCGCCATGTGCTGCGCAACGCCTTGCTGCCGACCATCACCGTCATCGCCACCCAGATGGGCTATCTGATCGGCGGGCTCGTGGTGGTTGAGGTGCTCTTCCACTATGAAGGCATCGGCAGCCTCATCTATATCGCCGCCCGCGGCAAGGATTTCCCCATGCTGGAAGCCGGCATCCTCAGTATCGGCATCGTCTATACCTTCGCCACACTGGGGGCCGACCTGCTTTATTCGGCGCTCAATCCGCGCATCCGCTTCGGAGCCGCAGAATGAGCACGCCGCAAATGGATATGGCTGAAGCCAGGAAGGCTGACGATCTCAAGAACGCCCGGTATGAGCGGCTGCGGTTGCTGCTCGGCTCCTGGACCTTCATGGCCGGGCTGATCATTGTGCTTTTCTGGGTCGGCTGTGCGCTCTTCGGGATCGATCTCGTGTCCCAGGACCCGTTCAACGGAGATCTCCTCGACACGCTCTCCGCGCCCTCGGCCGATCACTGGTTCGGCACCGACCAACTGGGCCGCGATGTGTTTGCCCGCGTCATCGTCGGAGCGCGCGACATCCTGACCGTGGCGCCGCTGGCTACACTGCTCGGCACGCTGCTCGGCACGGCGCTCGGCCTCATTACCGGCTATTTCCGCGGCATTGTCGATGACAGCATCAGTCGCCTGATCGATGCCGTCCTCGCTTTGCCGCTGGTAATCATCGCCCTGATGGCTTTGGTGGCGCTCGGCACTTCCAACACCACCGTGGTGATCGTCATCGGGGCCTTCTTCGCGCCGATCATCGCTCGGACCGTCCGCTCGGCGGTATTATCCGAACGCGAGCTGGATTATGTGGCGGCGGCGCAATTGCGCGGCGAGAAAGCCTTCTACATCATGTTCGCTGAAATCCTGCCGAATATCATTCCGCCGATCCTGGTCGAAACCACGGTACGCCTCGGTTACGCCATCTTCACCGTGGCGACGCTGAGCTTCATCGGTTTCGGCATCCAGCCCCCCTCGCCCGATTGGGGCCTCGCGGTCTCCGAAAGCTATGGCCTGATCAATGGCGGCTATTGGTGGACCGTGATGTTCGATGCCGGCGCCATCGCCTCGCTGGTGGTCGGTGTCAATCTCCTCGCCGACGGCGTTCAGGGGGCTCTTGAATCGTGACCATGGAACAGAACGCCCTCGCCCTTGATAAGACCGGCAATGCCGCCGCCCCCGTCGAAGCTGCGGCCGACGCGCTTACCATCAGCGACCTCGATCTCGTCTATCGCGTACGCGGCAGGGACCGCCAGGTGCTGCGCGGCCTCAGCCTGCATATCGGCCGCGGCGAATCCTATGGCCTGGTCGGCGAATCCGGTTGCGGCAAGTCGACTGCGGCACTGGCCGCCGTGCGCTATCTGCCGCGCAATGGCCGCGTGCGCGGCGGCCGCATCCTGGTCGATGGCCGCGATCTCCTGACGCTCGGCGGTGCGGCGCTGCGTCATTTACGCGCCAATACCGTCTCCATGGTCTATCAGGATCCCGGCCGCGCCCTCAACCCGTCGATCCGTATCGGCCGGCAGGTGGCGGAGATCTTCACGCTCAAGGGTCTCTCACCGCACGAGGCCATGCAGCGCGCCGCCGATATGTTGCGGCGGGTGCAGATCGCCGACCCCACCGCGGTAATGGAACGCTACCCGCACCAGCTGTCCGGCGGCATGCAGCAGCGCGTCGCCATCGCCATGGCGCTCTCCATCAATCCGCGCCTGCTGATCCTCGACGAACCCACCACCGGCCTCGACGCCACCGTCGAGGCCGAAGTGCTCGATCTCGTCGCCAAGCTGCGCGTCGAATATGAGACCTCGGTGCTCTTCATCAGCCACAACCTCGCCGTGATCGCCCGCATGTGCGACCGCGTCGGCGTGCTCTATGCCGGAACTTTGGTGGAAGAAGGCACCACCGCGGAAGTCTTCAACAATCCGCGCCATCCTTATACGGTCGGCCTGCTGCGCTGCCTGCCGCGCCGCGGCCGCCGCAAGGATCACGGCCGGCTCGACACCATTCCCGGCTTCCTGCCCAGCCCTGGCGCGGTCATTCCCGGCTGCGTCTTTGCGGAGCGTTGCGGGCTCGCCACCGATCGCTGCCACCAGGAGCCGCCGCCTTTGCATGATCTCGGCGGCCGCAGCAGCCGCTGCCATTATCACGACAAGGCCGGCGATCTGCCGCGCAATACCGCCGCGGATCTTCCCCAGGCCGTGACCATCACACGCGCTGGCCAGCCGGCCTTGCGGGTCGATAAACTCAACAAGTCATTCGGTTCGGCCGATCATCGGGTCCAGGCTTTGCGCGACGTCTCGCTGGAGCTGTGGCCGGGCGAAACGCTCGGTCTGGTCGGCGAATCCGGCAGCGGCAAGACCACCTTTGCGCGGGTGCTGATGGGCCTGACAGCGCCGGATGCGGGCGCCACGCTGGAACTCGACGGCAAGCCTCTGGCGGGCCGGGTCACGGATCGCACGAGCGCAGCCCTGAAATCGCTGCAGATCGTCTTCCAGAATCCGGATTCCGCGCTCAACCGCTCGCATACCATCCGTCGCCTGATCGACCGGTCGCTCGTGAAGCTGTCGAACCTGCCGCGGGCAGCCCGGCTCGACCGCCTGCTGGCCCTCACCCGCGCCGTGCGCCTGGCCGACCGCTATCTCGCGGCGCGGCCGCGCCAGCTCTCCGGCGGCCTCAAGCAGCGCGTCGCCATCGCCCGGGCCTTTGCCGGCGATCCCCGCATCGTCGTCTGTGACGAGCCGACCTCGGCGCTCGACGTCTCGGTGCAGGCCGCCATCCTCAATCTGCTGGCCGAGCTGCAGAACGAACGCCGGGTCAGCTATGTCTTCATCTCGCATGACCTCGGCACCGTCCGCTATCTCTCCGACCGCATCGCCGTCCTTTATCTCGGCAGGTTGATGGAGATCGGCCCGGCGGAGCGGGTTTTTTCCGGCCCTCATCATCCCTATACCGAGGCGCTGCTTTCGGCCGTGCCGACGATCGATGGCCTGGCTCCGGAACGCGTCCGCCTCAAGGGGGAGATTCCCAGCGCCATCAATCCACCCACCGGCTGCGTGTTTCACACCCGCTGCCCGCGCATGCTGGGCGAGATCTGCCGCAGCCAGGAGCCGCCGCTGCTGCCCGGTGCCGAGCCGGGTCACCAGATCCGCTGCCATATCCCGGTCGAAGGGCTGGCCGTCGATCGCCGCGAGCTGGAGCCGGTGCCGGATGTTGCCGAATAACACTGAGATCGATGAAGCCGCCATTCGTACCTACCGCCTCGAGCGCGTGCGGCAAGGCCTGCGCGCCAGCGACTTCGCCGGCCTGCTGCTCTTCGACCCGGTCAATATCCGCTATGCGACCGGCAGCCGGAACATGCAGGTCTGGACCATGCATAACCCCTGCCGCTATCTCTTCATCGCCACCGACGGGCCGGTCATCCTGTTCGAACTGGGCAGCGCCCGGCATCTCGCCAAGCACCTGACGACGATCGACGAGATCCGCCCGGCCTGGGCCTGGGACTACATGATCGTCGGCGAGCGAAACGAGGAGATGGCCGGCAACTGGGCCGGGGAAATCGTCGACCTCATCCAGCAGCATGGCGGCGGCAATCGCCGCATCGCCATCGATCGCGCCGACTGGCTGCCGGTGATGTGGCTGCAGCACCATCAACTGCAGGTCGCCGACGGCAAGCCACTGATGGAGCGTGCCCGCGCCGTGAAATCGGCCGAAGAAATCACGGCGCTGCAGATTTCATTCCAGGCCTGCGCCGATTCGATTGCCGTCTTGCGCAAGGAGGCCAAGCCCGGCATGAGCGAAAGTGCGGCCCTCGGCATGCTGCTCAAGGAAGCGATCACCCGGGGCGGCGAATATCCCGAGACCCGGCTGCTGAGCTCCGGCCCGCGCACCAATCCCTGGTTCCAGGAAACCGCCGACCGGGTGATGCAGGACGGCGACTTGTTGTCTTTCGATACCGACCTCATCGGCCGCTGGGGTTTCTATACCGATATCTCGCGCAGCTGGGTGATCGGCGACCGCAAGCCGACGGACGAGCAGAAGCGTCTCTACAATATGGCGCGCCAGCAGCTGGAACATAACACGGCCCTGTTGCGGCCCGGCATGAGCTTCCGCGAGATGTCGGCGAAATCCTGGCCGGTGCCTGCGGCCTATCTCGCCAACCGCTATGCCGATATCGCCCATGGCGTCGGCCTGGGGGTCGAATATCCCCTGATCTGGTACCAGGAGGATGAGGCCTATGGCATGTATGACGGCGTCTTCCAGGAGAACATGGTGGTATGCGTGGAGAGCTATATCGGCGCGGTCGGCGGCCGCGAAGGGGTCAAGCTCGAACAGCCGGTCCTGATCACCGCCGATGGCCCGCAACTCTTCTGCGACTGCCCCTATGAGGATTATTGAACTCGGGGCGCGGGCTTAAGCGTCAGCGCTCCACCACGCCTATTCCAGTCATGAGCCCGTCCCGTCGTGAGCCCATCACCCTCATGAACGCTGCCGCGTCAGCCGTCGGCGATTGGCACCTGCCTTGCGGCGATAGTGATCGATCGACTGCACGACGGTTTCCAGGGTTGCGCCTTGGCCGCTCTCCACCATCATCGCCTGGACTTTCTGCGCTGCCAGCACTTTCTCCTCGACCATGCGCCAAGCCTCCCGCTCGGCGTGGCGGCCGCCCAAAGCGAGCTTCTGCAACCTCAATGGCACCACGATCGCGGTCTCCATTGCTAAGGCCCAGCTTTGCCACCACAGGCTAAACCACAGCTCTTCCATCACCTCGTACTCCTCGTATGATCTCGGCGCATAATGTCAGTCACCAATGCATTTCCTCCAGCATCTCGCGAATCCGCACACTGGACTCATCCTGCCGCGCACCTAGTGCGAGCCTGATGAAAGGCTGTCCCGTCGACGGAATGATGGCTTGATAGCGATGGCCGCGAAATCCGAAACTCCCGCCGCGCTGCAACAGGATGCCACGCCTCTTTGCCGCTATGTCGATCTCACCCTCCAGGCGGTGATAGGCTTCGGCATTGGCGTTTTCTCTCTGCAGAAGACAGAAAGGCGCGACCGCATTTTTGTCCTGCCGCGAGGGATGGTGAAGACTGATGTTGCCGGCGCCGCGAAAACAGCGCGCCAGATCGCCATTATTGGCGAAAATCCGGTCAGCATATAAATGGCTTTTGTCGCCAAGAAACCAAGGGGCGGCGAGCGCATTGATATCCTCGAAGTGCAGCCCGCTGCCGGTCAGGGTGCGTATGCGGCGCAGCTCGGCAGCGAAATCCGCTGCCTCAGCCGTCGCCCCTGCTTTGGCGAAAATCGAGACAATACCGACATTGGCCAGTTCCAACCCACCCTGGTCGAGCTTCAGCCCCGACCTGAACATAATGACCAGAGGTGCGGGATCGACGGCCCCGGCCAGCGCCAATAGTCGCGCATGATCGAAACGCTGCCGGCACAAAGTGGTATCGCAAACCAGGACGCGCAGCCCCTGTACGCCACAGATGCGTTCAAGCGCCGTGCGATTGGTGGCCGCGCCGTCCTGTCCCTCCGGGGTACAATGCACCGGTTCGTAGATCACAATGGCCGGCTGATTGCCAGCTATCATTGAAGGAAGCTCCAAAAGACCTGCCTCGGCGAAAAGACCGACCAGATCCTCCGTCTCGAAATAACTGCCAAGATGCAGCAGCGAGCAGGGCGTCTTTGTACCGACCGATCGCCGCGCGGCAAGCAGGATGGCGTGCAAGGCGGATTGCCCGCTGGAGAAGAGCAGATGCGCACGATTCCAGCCCGGCGTAGCGATTGCGCTCGCATCGATCCGGGCCTCCAGTTCCATCGGCCGGATATCGCGCTCGTAGCCGAAATCCAGCGGATGCTCTTCGCTGGTACGCGGCATCTGATGATCCGGCGGCGAGCGATAGACGCGGATCGAATAAAGATTGGCGACCCGCAGGCAGATCTTGCGCAATTGGGTCGCGAGGTCATCGAGCGCCGATTCCGCCCACCAGGTTGAGCTCGGGCTGCTGGTCAGAAGGGCGGCACATTGCCGGTCCCAATTGCGAAGGAACGTCGAAGCTTGCGGAAACCCGCTGCGCAGCTCACCGGCCAGAGAAGACAAATCCTCCAGTTCTTCCGCGAACCAGGGCCAGGCTGAACGCTTTCCTGATGGTGCGCCTGGAGAAGTCGCGCCCGCACCGTTCCTGCCGCTTGTCTTTGTCGCCGAACGGGGTATTGCCTTCTGCGTCACGGCTGCCCCTTCTCGTCTTGCGCGCGCAGGAAATCCAGCAGAGCGGCGGCAAGATCATCCGGCGCCTCTTCCGCCATATGATGACCACAGGCAATTACGCGGCCCCGCGCTTCCTTCACCCAGTGCTGCCAGATCGGCAGAACGTCGCCATAGAGAGCCGGCAAGTCGTCATGCTCCGCCCACAGACAGAGAAAGGGACATTGAATTCTTCGCCCCGCGGCGCGATCGGCGGCGTCGTGCTGCCGGTCTATGCCGAGCCCCGCACGGTAATCTTCCATCATGCCGTGGATGACGGCGGGATCATGGATCGCTGCGCGATAGTCGCTATAGTTCTCCACCCCCATCGCCGCGGCTGAGCCGCCATACCATTTATCGGGATCGGCGAGAATGGCGCGTTCGGGCTTGTCTGGCTGGGCGAAAAAGAACCAGTGCCACCAGGCCCGGGCAAATTGCTCGCCGCAGCGTTCCAGCGCATCGATAATGGGAATGGCTTCCAGAATCGCCAGATGCGTCAATGCGGCCGGATGATCCAGCGCCAGGCGAAATGCCGTGTAGGCGCCGCGATCGTGCCCGACCACGGCAAACCGATCGAAGCCGAGATGCCGCATCAGTGCCAGGCAATCCGCCGCCTTGGCCCTTTTCGAGGAGCCCCGGTGATCGGCGGTATCGTTCGGTTGCGAAGAACGGCCAAAGCCACGCAGATCCGGACAGACGACCCGGTAGTGCCGCGCCAGCAACGGCGCCACACGGTGCCAGGTCGTATGCGTCCGCGGATGACCATGCAGCAGCAAGACTGGCTCGCCCGCCCCGCCATGGCGCACACGCAGCCTCGCCTGGGGCAGCGCGATCATTTCCAGCTTAAAGCCCTCGAACATCAAATTCCCATGATCGGTGAAGCATGCAGACCGGGCCGGAATTGCCGCAGCCAGATAACCCGGACTGACATGGCTGGTTCCGTCGCGTCCCTCAACCTTCGTGACTGCAAGGCCTATGGCGCTGAATTAGCTGCCTTCTCGCCTCGACACGAAAGCGTGTCAAAATACCGAAGGTGATAGCCAGGCTGGGAACCATTATCGCTGGAACCATCGAGCGATTGGATGCTTGAGCCGGCATGATGATCGAAGCGCATGAAGGCAGTTGCCAGTGTGGCTGGGTCAAGTTTCGTGCGACCGCACAACCGCGCGATGTCCATCATTGTCACTGCAGCATGTGCCGCCGGGCAACAGGCGGCGCCTTTGCCACCCTCGCTTGGTACAAGGATGCGCAGATCGCCTGGCTGACGAACCAGCCTGCCTCGTTTCGGTCATCGGATATTGCCCGCCGCGGCTATTGCCCGCATTGTGGCTCACCGATCTACCTCAAATATGATCTTTCCACCGATATTGGCCTGATGATCGGTGTTTTCGCGGCACCCGAGACCCTGCCGCCAACGCATCACTACGGTGTTGAAGCGAAAATCGGCTGGCTTCATGTCGATGACGATCTGCCTCAGGAAGTTACCGCCGCGGATCCGCGGCCGAGTTAGGCCTTCGACCCGGCAACGCGGCCTCTTGCATTACAGATGAAATACAAATCGCAACCGGCGTAACGCGCCGGTAGCCCGGCATCTCTAGCCTGCTGTCCGGGGCCAGCTGGGCAGCGACATTGCCGTCATCGACAGACGGCTGGTGCCGCTCCAGTCCAGGGGATATGCAGGACGACAAGGACAAAAATTGTCATGAATGCTCATGCCGATGGCACTGAAACTTGCTTTGACGAACGTGTGCGACAGAACCAGCAACGACAGCTTGCAAATCTGAAATCCACCTATGATTTCATCGTCTGCGGATCGGGATCGTCAGGATCGGTTGTCGCCCGTCGCCTCGCCGAAAATCCCCTGGTCAGCGTTCTGCTCCTGGAAGCCGGCGGTGCCGATGACCACCCCGCTGTCCGCGATGCGGCGCGGTGGACTGAGAATCTGGGCAGCGATCGCGACTGGGGCTTTGCCACCCGGCCCAATCCCCATCTCAATGGCCGCGCGCTTACCTGGTCGATGGGCAAGGTCCTGGGCGGCGGTTCCAGCATAAACGTCATGGTCTGGTCGCGTGGTCATAAGAACGACTGGGACGGCTTCGCGACGGAAACCGGCGATGCGCGCTGGAGCTATGAATCAATTCTCGATATCTATCGCCGGATTGAGGATTGGCAGGGAGTTCCCGACCCGCGCCGACGCGGCATGGGTGGTCTTGTCTTCACGCAGACCGCACAGAGCCCCATCGCCGTGGCCATGCTGGAGGCGGCAGGCTCAGTCGGCATTCCGGCTTTTGCCGATCAGAACGGCATCATGATGGAGGGCGTTGGCGGGGCGGCCCTTGCCAATTTCCGGATTCGGGACGGCAAGCGCCTGTCCATCTTTCGTACTTATGTCCGCCCCCATATGGACCGGCCCAATCTCACGGTCATGACGGGCGCGTTGATGACGAAAATCATGCTCGATGGCAAACGCGCCGCCGGTGTGGAGGTCTCGCTCGCGGGCGGGCGGCCTCGCCGCTTCGATGTCGGACATGAACTGATCCTGTCACTGGGCGCGATCCACACGCCCAAAGTGCTGATGCGATCCGGCATCGGCGATGCGGCGCAGCTCCGCAGCTTCAACATCGACGTCGCGCAGCACTTGCCGGGGGTCGGCAAAAATCTTCAGGAACATCTGCTGCTGGCCGGCTGCGTCTGGGAATATGCGCGGCCGGAACAGCTATCCGGCTGCGGCGCAGCGGCGACCTTTTTCTGGAAGAGTGATGAGCGGCTGGAAACGCCCGATCTGCAATCGTTCCTGGTTGAAGGCGCTTTCCTCAGCCCGAAGCTGCAACATGGCAACCAGGCGGAAGCCTGCTGGTCGATCACACCCGGCGTCGTCCGTCCCCACAGTCGCGGCGAAATCAGACTGACGGGCGCGAACCCGTCCGACCCGGTGGATATCGACACCGGCATATTGAGCGACCCCGCCGACCTCAAGGCGGCCATGGCCTGCGTGCGGCTTTGCCGCGAAATCGGCAACGCCAGGGCCTTCGACAGCTTGCGCAAGGGCGAAATCGTACCGGGGAATTTGCGCGGCGCTGCGCTGGAGAATTTCGTGCGGAATGCCACGGTTCCCTTCTGGCACTTCAGTTGCACGGCGAAGATGGGGCGCGACGAGATGTCTGTCGTCGATGCGGAACTCTGCGTCCATGGCATCGAGCGGCTGCGCATCGCCGATGCTTCGGTCATGCCGCAGATCGTCACCGGCAACACCATGGCGCCCTGCGTGATCATCGGCGAACGCGCCGCGGCTCTGATCCGTGATCGTCACGGCTTGTAATGCGGTCGTCTCCATCCTCCTGCCCTCGGGCTGAGCCCCAGGAGTACTCGGATCATGGCTGAACGACCTTCCTCGCCATGGCGAGAAAGGTCGAACGCTCACGATCATTCGCTCATGGTCATTTCAGCAACGCCTTCAGGCTGACCAAGATACCCAAGCCCAACGCAATGGCGGTGAGGATGGGTTCCAATGACATGAAGTCGATCATCATGCGGCCTCCTCGATCTGCGGGTGGAACCTGTTTTGTTATGTTTTACGTGTAATGCATAATGCGTTTTACGTCAAGAAAAATCATCGCGAAAATCCAATAAACTATTGAATTCAATTAATAATTGACAGACCCCGAAGCAAAGCCATGGATTGGGCCGACGCTTCAGCGGTGAGCGCCTGGGAAAGAAAAGGGCCGGACTCTCGTCCGGCCCAGTCGTCAGGGAAGACACTTCTGGGAGGGTATTGTTGCCCCTGTGGGGGTCAGCTCTTCTTGGGCGGGGTCGCCGGCCAGCTCTTGATGAGGGTGTCGTAGTCGATGGTCTCGCCCTGCGGCTTCTCGTTGGCCAGCTTGCGCTGGGGCGCGATGTTACCGTCCTTGGCGGACTTGTCGTACCAGTAATCGGCACTCTCGAGCTTGCCCATCTTCGGACCGCAGGCCCCCTGCACGCCCGACTTCTCGATGCGCTCCATCACCGAATCCTGCGCCTTGGCCAGAT